>Ga0207893_1000004_pt1 | contig 377768 bp, 356 predicted proteins | sample MalvirmetaMSP121_FD_184233 | JGI IMG/M metagenome (GOLD analysis project Ga0207893, IMG submission 184233) | Marine viral communities from the Deep Pacific Ocean - MSP-121 (SPAdes) | ecosystem: Environmental > Aquatic > Marine > Oceanic | place: Pacific Ocean | collected 2001-06-02 | reverse complement strand
GTCAGCGACGAAGAACGAGCAGCCACCTACGAGGCATGGTTACATCGCTACAACCACCACCGACCCCACACCGGAATCGGCGGATCAACGCCCGCCCAACGCGTTCACAACGTCACGGGGAACTACAACTAGGGGGCGGGCGGTGCGACGGAGAGCTGCTCGAGCGGGACCGGACGGGGACGCGTCGCTCCCGGGGAGATATCGAGTCGGCGGCCGGTGCGAGCCGATTCGAGTGTCGCCTCCATCACCTCGAGCGCATGGAGCGCGAGGGACGCGTCGGCGCGGGGCACTGCCCCGGCGGGGGTGCGCGCGAAGTCGAGCAGACCGATCCCGCGACCGCCCGCCTCGAACCCCGCCACGATCGGCAGCGGCTGCCAGGCGGCATCGCCGGGGCATCGAAGCGAGCTGGTGCCGTCGAACATGTTGGGATCGGGCACCGCGAGGGTTCCCGCGGTGCCGTGGACCTCGATCGGCGCTGCGTGCGTCGCGGTCGCATCGAAGCTCGTGATCAGTGTCGACAGTGCGCCGCTCGCGTGCTCGAGCACCGCCGTGACGTGGGTGTCGATCGAGACGGGGATGGTCTCGCCCGCGCGCGGCCCGGAGGCGATCGTGCGCGAGTCCCGGGACCGCGAGCTCGCGCCGAACACGGACACCACCGGTCCGAGAAGGTGCACCAGCGCGTGGAGGTAGTAGGGCCCCATGTCCAGCAGGGGGCCGCCGCCGTCGACGTAGTAGAAGTCGGGGTTCGGGTGCCACGCCTCGTGTCCGGGGCTGACAAAGGTGGCCGTGGCCGCGACCGGAGTGCCGATGAGTCCGGAGTCGACCGCATGCCGAGCGGACTGGATTCCGGAGCCGAGCACGGTGTCCGGAGCGCATCCGAGCCAGACGCCGGCCGCCTCCGCCGCGGCCATGAGCGGGCGGGCCTGCGCCGTCGTCAGCGCGAGGGGCTTCTCGCCATAGCTGTGCTTGCCATGGTCGATGGCGCGCTGCGCCACCTCCGCGTGCGCCCCGGGCACCGTGAGGTTGAGGATCAGGTCGATATCGGGTGCCGCGAACAGGTCGTCGACCGTCCGCGCAACGATCCCGCGCTCGGCGGCGACCGCCGTCGCGCGCTCATCGTCGCGGTCGGCGACGGCGATCAGCTGCACCTCGGAGGCGATCCGCGCGACCGTGTCGAAGTACTGGCCCGAGATCGCGCCGACACCGACCATCCCGACGCGCAGCGGCGTCAGCGACTCGCCCACAGGAGTCCTCGTTCGACGATCGTGCGAACCGACGGATCGTCGAGCACCTCGAGACGGTGTCCCGCGGTGCAGACGAAGACCCGTCCACGTCCCCACTCGCGCGTCCACACGACCGGCACTGTGAATGGGCGATGCCAGGCGTCGAAGTCGCGATGCACGATCTCCGTCGTCGCGAGCACGTCGTTGTATGCGTCCGAGAGCACCCAGTACTGCTCGGTGTCGAGCTGGAAATCGTCGAGTCCGGCGACGATTGGATGCTCGCGCCGGTCCGGGCGGATGCTGACGCGGTGCCGCACATAGTTGTCGGACTGCTCGCCGGTGCGCTCGGCGGGCGGCTTCGCGGCGTGATGGGCGAACTGCCCGCCGACGAGCTGGAGGTACTCGGCGCTGGCCCGGTACGAGTCGGCGATCCCGCCGTGCCAGCCGGCGAAGCCGCATCCGCTCTCGACGGCGGAGACGAGTCCGGCCACCTCGTCGGGTTCGATCGTCGTCATCGTGACGACCTGCACGATGAGATCGAGCGAAGCCATGGTCTCGCGGTCGGCGTAGATGCTCGGGCCGTCGTGCGTCTGCACCTCGAAGCCCTGCGCCGTCAGGAACGGGATCACCGAGTCGGTCGTCTCGATCGGCTGGTGGCCGTCCCAGCCGCCGCGCACCACGAGCGCCTTCTTCGTCGAAGTCATGCCGAGAAAGCTACTGACGGGCTGGGGTCCCTGCAACCGCCGACGCCTCAGCTGCGTTCCCCGGAGATGCTGCCGACGACGAGGGCGACCTGCAGGATGAGGGCCTCGCGGGCACCGGTGGCGTCCCAGCCGATGACCTCGCTGATGCGCTTGAGCCGATAGCGCACCGTGTTCGGGTGCACGAACAGCTCGCGCGCGGTCGCCTCGAGCGAGCGGCCGTTGTCGAGGTAGCACCAGAGCGTGGTCAGCAGCTCGGTGGAGTGGTTCTGCAGGGGAACGTAGATCCGCTCGACAAGCGCTTTGCGGGCGAGCGGATCGCCCGCGAGGGCGCGCTCGGGCAGCAGGTCGTCGGCGTGGGTGGGGCGCGGCGCGTTGCGCCACGCCTTGGCGACGGCGAAGCCCGCGAGCGCCGCCCGCGCCGAGCGTGCCGCGTCGACAAGCGAGGGAACCGTGTGCCCGAGCACCAGGTGGCCGTCGCCGAATCCCGGCTCGAGCTGCGCGGCGATCTCCAGGAAGGTCAGGCGCTCACGCGTCTCGGCGGGGTCCTCCCCGCCGACCGGGTTGGTGCGCCCGATGACCAGCACCAGGCGGCTGCCCTGCACGCCGATCAGCACGTCCGCGTCGAGATGACGCGCGGTGCGGCGCAGCTGATCGACGTCGAGGCTGCGCGGAGCGGTGCCGACCAGCACGCTCACCTCGCCGTGGCCGTTCCAGCCGAGCGCGGCGACCCGGCTGGGAAGCTCGCTGTCGTATTCGCCGGTGAGGATCGAGTCGACGACGAGCGCTTCCAGTCGCGCATCCCACAGCCCCCGCGCCTCGGCGGCGCGAGCGTAGACGTCCGCCGCCGCGAAGGCGATCTCGCGCGAGTACAGCAGGATCGCCTCGCGCAGCACCTCGTCGTCGTCCTTGATGCGGTGCTCGACCACCTCGACCGTGACGCGGATCAGCTGCAGCGTCTGCTGCAGCGACACCGAGCGCAGCAGCTCGCGCGGCGCGGCGCCGAACACGTCAGCGGCGATCCACGGCGTCGATTTCGGGTCGTCGAACCACGAGATGAACGAGGTGATACCGGCCTGCGCGACCAGCCCGACGGCGCTGCGCCGACCCGGGGGCATGTCTCGGTACCAGGGCAGCGTGTCGTCGAGTCGCTTCAGCGTCGCGGTGGAGAGTTCGCCGGTGAGCGTGCGAAGCCACGCGAGCGTCTGCTTCTTGGTGCGCTCCGCCACTTAGCTCTCGCCGCCCGCCGATCCGGACGTTCCCGCCGTCACGTCGTGCAGGCGGTACTGCTCGATCGCGCGAGCCACGGTCGCCGGGTCCACAGCCCCGCGCCGCGCGAGCGACTGCAGGGTGCGCACCACGACCGAGGGGCCGTCGATCTTGAAGTAGCGGCGAGCCGCCGGACGCGTGTCGCTGAATCCGAAGTCGTCGGCGCCGAGCGTCGCGAAGTCGCCCGGCACGAACTGGCGCACCTGGTCGGGCACCGCGTGCATGTAGTCGGTGACGGCGACAAACGGGCCCTCGGCGCCGTTGAGCTTGTTCCACAGGTAGGGGACCTGCGGCGGCTCCTCCGGGTGCAGGAAGTTGTGCTCGTCGGCGGCGAGACCGTCGCGGCGCAGCTCGCTCCAGGAGGTGACGCTCCAGATGTCGGCCGACACGCCCCAGTCGCGGGCCAGCAGCTCCTGCGCCTCGTACGCCCAGGCGAGCGCGACGCCGGAGGCCATGATCTGCGCCTTGGGTCCGCTTGTCTCCGGGCCGGTGCTGACCTTGTGGATGCCCTTGAGGATGCCGTCGACATCCACGTTCTCCGGCTCGGCGGGCTGCACGATCGGCTCGTTGTACACCGTGAGGTAGTACATGACGTTCGGGTCCGGGTGGGTGAGGCCGTTCTCGTCGGTGCCGTACATGCGCTGAAGGCCGGCCTTCACGATGTGGCCGATCTCGTAGCCGTAGGCCGGGTCGTAGCTGACGACGGCGGGGTTCGTCGACGCGAGCAGCGGCGAGTGGCCATCCGCGTGCTGCAGACCCTCGCCGGTCAGTGTGGTGCGACCGGCGGTGGCGCCGATGATGAATCCGCGCGCCATCTGGTCGCCCGCGGCCCACATGGCGTCGCCGGTGCGCTGGAACCCGAACATCGAGTAGAACACGTAGACCGGAATCAGCGGCTGGCCGTGCGTCGAGTACGAGGTGCCGATCGCCGTGAACGCGGCGAAGGCCCCCGCCTCGTTGATGCCGACGTGCACGATCTGGCCCTGCGGGCTCTCCTTGTAGGCGAGCAGCAGGTCGCGGTCGACCGAGGTGTAGTGCTGGCCGTTCGGGTTGTAGATCTTCGCCGTCGGGAAGTACGCGTCCATTCCGAAGGTGCGCGCCTCATCCGGGATGATCGGCACGATGCGCTGCCCGAGGTCGGGGGTGCGCAGCAGGTCCTTGAGCAGTCGCGCGAAGGCCATCGTGGTGGCGACCTCCTGCTTGCCCGAGCCCTTCTTGACGACCTCGAAGGCCTTGTCCTCCGGGAGCGTGACCGGCACGTGGGTCGTGCGACGCTCGGGCAGGTAGCCGCCGAGCTCGCGGCGCCGCTCGTGCAGGTACTGGATCGCCGGGCTGTCGTTGCCGGGGTGGAAGTACGGCGGGAGGTAAGGGTTCTCCTCCAGCTGGGCGTCCGTGATCGGGATGCGCAGCTCGTCACGGAACTGCTTGAGGTTGTCGAGCGTGAGCTTCTTCATCTGGTGGGTCGCGTTGCGGCCCTCGAAGCTCTTGCCGAGGCCGTAGCCCTTGATCGTCTTGGCGAGGATGACCGTCGGCTGGCCCTCGTGCTCGACGGCAGCCTTGAACGCGGCGTACACCTTGCGGTAGTCGTGACCGCCGCGACGCAGGCTCCACACCTGGTCGTCGGTCATGCCCTCGACGAGCTTGAGCGCCTCGGGGTCGCGGCCGAAGAAGTTCTCGCGCACGTAGGCGCCGTCCTCGGTCTTGTAGGTCTGGTAGTCGCCGTCGGGCGTCTTGTTCATCAGGTTGACGAGCGCGCCGCTCTCGTCGCGCGAGAGCAGGTCGTCCCACTCGCGGCCCCAGATGACCTTGATGACGTTCCAGCCGGCACCGCGGAAGAAGCTCTCGAGCTCCTGGATGATCTTGCCGTTGCCGCGCACCGGTCCGTCGAGACGCTGCAGGTTGCAGTTGACGACGAAGGTCAGGTTGTCGAGCTTCTCGTTGGCGGCCCATTGCAGGGCGCCGCGGCTCTCGACCTCGTCCATCTCGCCGTCGCCGAGGAACGCCCAGACACGGCTGTCCGCCGCATCCGCGATGCCACGGTTGGTGAGGTACTTGTTGTTCTGCGCCTGCCAGATCGCGTTGATCGGGCCGAGACCCATCGAGACGGTCGGGAACTGCCAGAACTCCGGCATGAGGCGCGGGTGCGGGTACGAGCTCAGCCCGCCGCCGGAGTGCGACTTCTCCTGGCGGAACCCGTCGAGCTGGTGCTCGGAGAGTCGGCCTTCGAGGTAGGCGCGGGCGTACATGCCGGGGGAGGCGTGGCCCTGGTAGAAGATCTGGTCTCCGCCCGAGGCGTGGTCGCGACCGCGGAAGAACCAGTTGTGGCCGACCTCGTACAGCGACGAGCTCGACGCGTAGGTCGAGATGTGTCCGCCGACGGCGATGCCGGGGCGCTGGGCGCGGTGCACCGTGATCGCGGCGTTCCAGCGGATCCAGCGGCGGTACTCGCGCTCGAGCTCCTCGTCACCGGGGAACGGCGCCTCGTTCTCGGGCGCGATCGTGTTGATGTAGTCCGTCGTCGGCACCATCGGAACTCCGAGGTGCAGATCCTTCGACCGCTTGAGCAGGCTGAGCATGACGTCGCGACCGCGGCCACGGCCCTTCTCCTCGACGAGGGCGTCGAGGGACTGCTGCCATTCGGAGGTTTCCTCCGGGTCCGGGTCAGTGTGGCTCACCGAATACGGGTCCTGGTCGTTGACCGTCACGTCTGACTTCTCCTTAGGAGTCGCGGCATGGCGGGTGGGCCATGCGGTGGCGTCCGCGCTCGACAACCCTCCGGGTTCTCGGTGGTGGGGAGCGGGGTATCGAAAGGCAGTCTAGTTGTGTGAACGCCACAGTTCCGGACCGCTCGGCGCAATCGTGGTGTCGGGCGTAGGATCGGTCGCTGGACTTGTCGGGTGAACGCCCGGCCGGAGAGGAATCGCTGCGACCATGGCGCTGGAGAACGACACCCAGGCTCCCGACTTCGATCTCGCCAACCAGTTCGGCGAGCACGTGCGGCTGAGCGATTTCCGTGGGCGCAAGCCCGTCGCGCTCGTGTTCTTCCCGCTCGCCTTCTCGAGCCGGTGCACGGGGGAGCTGTGCGAGCTGCGCGACAACCTGGCGCTGTTCCGCGAGAACGGCGTCGAGCTGATCGGGATCTCGGTCGACTCGAAGGCCAGCCTGCGCGCCTGGGCCGAGCAGGAGGGCTACGACTTCACTCTGCTCGCCGACTTCTGGCCGCACGGTGCCGTCGCCCGCGAGTACGGCGTGTTCCTGGAGGAGAAGGGCTTCGCCAACCGGGCCACCTTCGTGATCGATGTCGATGGCGTCATCCGCGCCTCGTTCATCACGGCACCGGGGGAGTCGCGCTCGCTCGAGGAGTACCGCGCCGCGGTCGCCGAGGTCGCACAGGTGGACCTCGACGCCGCGTCGCGCTGATCGGCCGGTTTCGTCAGCCCAGCAGCTCGTTCGCGAGCCCGACCAGCTGAGCCTGGTAGTCGCCGATGTCGGCGCCGTCGGCGAACTTGTTGTAGTTGAGCTGGATCAGGACGTCGTCGTCGAGCCGGAGCACGAGGTTCTTGTCGTCGGGCAGGTTTCCCGAGTATGCGGCTTCGGTGCCGAGCCCCTCAACCGGTTCGAAGGTCTGGATCAGATCGAATCCAGGGACGGGGAGGCCTTCCGTCAGCGCCTGCTCGAGTCGCTCGGCGTAGGGCGTGGGCGTGACGTCGGCCGAGTCGTTGACGTCGATGGCCAGGATGAAGACCGAGAACGCCCCCGAGTCGCGCAGCTCGTAGCGGCACACCTTCTGGTCGTCCTTGTCGCGCACATCGTCGAGGGAGACCTCGGCGCCCGGGATCCCGAGCCCGCTCGCCACAGCGGCGCCGTCGAGGAATTCGCAGGCGCCCGTTCCCGCGATCGAGAAGCTCGTGCCGATCGGCTCCGACGTTGCCGCCGACTCAGCGGGTTCGGCCCCGCCTCCGGAGTTCGTCGCGGCGCCGCTGTCGGCGGCCGCGCATCCGGTCAGCGCGAGAGCGAAGACGGCGAGGAGAGCAGGGACGGAACGCGTTCGCGCGGTGAGCATGTCGGATCCTTCGGGAGAGAATGAGGGCGCCTGGCCGACGCCACGCTCACTCTCCCGGCCGCCCACCGCCGGTGTCATTGCGTAGTTTTTACTCGGGAAGTCGGCGGTCAGCGCGACTCGGTCTCGGCGCGGAGGGGAGCGCGCTAGCATCGATCGACCGGGCTCTTAGCTCAGCTGGTAGAGCGCCTCGTTTACACCGAGGATGTCGGGGGTTCGAGTCCCTCAGGGCCCACCGTTCGAACCGGACTCGGTTTCTCATCGGACGGAGAGGAGCGGAGGCGTGAATCCGGGTGCAGTCGTCGCGCTGGTGATTGCGGCGACGCTCTGGGGCACGACCGGAACGGCGGCCAGCTTCTTCCCCGAGGATGTGAGCCCCATCTCGGTGGGCGCGGCCACGATGGGCATCGGCGGCATGCTGCTGCTCCTCTTCGCAAGGCGACGCGCCCTCGCGGTGCTGCGGCATCGCGCGCAGCGACGCTGGGTGGCGCTCGGCGCGCTCGGCGTCGTCGTCTACCCGCTCGCGTTCTACAGCGGCATGGATCTCGCCGGCGTGGCGGTCGGCAACGTCGTCGCCCTCGGCTCGGGGCCGGTGTTCGCGGCTCTCCTCGAATGGCTGCTCGAACGGCGCCCGCTCTCGCGGCGCTGGGTCATCGCGACCGCGTTCGCGCTGCTCGGAATCGCGGCGCTCGCCACGAGTCGCGCGATCTTCGGCGACGGAGCATCGGAGGAGGGGCGCCCGGGCGACGCCCCGGTGCTCGGGATCGCGGTCGCTCTTCTCGCCGGGCTCGCCTACGCGCTGTACACCTACGCATCCGGCCGGGCGATGGCGGCGGGCGGCACGAGCCGCGGCGTGATGGCGGCGATGTTCGGGCTCGGCGGTGCGCTGCTGCTGCCGGTGCTCCTCGTGACGGGGGCGCCGCTGCTGCAGAGTCCCGCCACGGTCGGCATCGCCGGCTACCTGGTGCTCGGCCCCATGGTGCTGGCCTATCTGCTGTTCGGCCTCGGCGTGCGCGAGCTTCGCAGCTCCCACGTGACCACGATCACGCTCCTGGAGCCGGTCGTGGCGACAGTGCTCGCGGTGCTCGTCGTCGGGGAGCGGCTCGCTCCGCTCGGCTGGGGCGGGGTCGTGCTGATCCTCGTCGGACTATCTGTTCTCGTGTCGGCTCGTCGTACCCCGTTATCGAGTGAGCGCCTCTAGGCTTTTCCTATGACCGACGCTCCATTCGGCAATGGTGGCGCGGAGCCCGACTCCGTGGAAGACACCGCGCCGACAGGCAAGCGCCGTTCCACGTTCACGCCGCTCCCGCGTGACGTGGGGCCGGCCGCCACAACGTCTTCGCCGGCCGCGGATGAGCAGAGTTCGCGCGACGCCGAGCCGGAGGCCGCGCCGCCGCAGCCGGAGCTCACCGACGACGATGCGATCGCGGAGGCGCTTGCGGCGCAGTTCTCGACCTACACCGCCCCGGTGTCGGTCGTTGCGGCGGGGTCGCCCGCTCCGATGATCCCGGAAGCGCCGGAAGCGCCGGAAGCGCCGGAAGCGCCGGAAGCGCCGGAAGCGTCGGAAGTGTCGGATCTGCCGGATGTGCCGAGCGCGACCGCTCCGGCCGACGACGAAGAACTGCCCCTCCCGAACTTCGAGCCCGAGCCTGAGCCCGTCGCCGACGAAGCGGAGCCGGTTGCAACCGCGCCCGAGACGGGGAGTCTTGAGCCGAAGCCGAAGCCGGAGCCGGAGCCGGAGCCGGAGCCGTTCGAGCCCGAGCCCGAGGGGGTGCCCGTCGAACCCGCGCCGGCTGCGCCGCGTCCGTTCGACGAAGAGCCGGACTCGTTCTCGGAGGAGCCGGACTCGTTCGAGCCCGACCCGGACCTGGTGGAGCCCGATCCGAACTCGTTCCACGACATCCCGATCGCCGAGGAACCCGTCGCGCTGGTCGAGCCCGACCCGGCGCCGACGCCGCCCGTCGCGGGTGACGAGAGCGACCTGGACACGGTGATGGGGGAGAGCTCGACGCTTGCCGCGATCGAGATCCTCGAGCAGCAGCTGCGATTGCGCGAGGAGGACCCGGACGCGTTCCGTGCCTGGCAGCAGGCGCTTGCCACCGGCGCAGTCACGCTCCCGGGCATCTCGGGCCTTCTCGACCAGGGCCCGGCCGAGCAGAGCGACGCCGCCCCGGAGTCCGGACGGACCCCGGAAAGTGAGCAGCGGTCCGCGGAAGAGCAGTCGTCGGAAGCTGAACCGTCGTCGTCTCGGTTCGCCCCTCCGGCCGAGGCACCCCCGACGCTGGTCGAGCCGCCCGCGTTCCCCACCTCCGGAGAGGTGCCGACTCTCCGTGCGTCGATGCCGCCGCCGGATCCTGAGGCCATCGTGCGTGACCCGGAGCTCGTTGAACCCGTGCTCGCGGAGCCGATGCCCGTCGAGCCGATGCCGGTGGCGCCCGTGCCCGGTGAGGCGATGCCGGTCGAGCCCGTGGAGCCCGTGCGCACTGACGAAGGCGCGGAGCTGCCGCCGCTGCTCGACTTCAGCTCGATGCCGCCGCCCATCGGAATCGAGCCGGCAGACCTGCCTCCGTACGTCCCCGACGGCGACGCGGTCCCGCCCGAGCCGGAGCCGAGCGAGCCGCGGTCGGCTTCCCTTGAGTCCGCGTCTCACGACGTCGATGACCGCACCGTTCCGCGTGCGTTCGTGCCTCCGCCCGCCGCGGTGGGGCAGGATCTCGACCTCGACCTCGACCTCGAGAACGATGACGTGGTCGACGAGGTCGATCGGCTGACCGGCTCCGTTCCGATCTCAGTCGGAGCGGCCGGCGTCGCGGATGTGCTGGCGCCGCCCTCGGAGCCGATCGCCGTGCAACGGGTCGCCGATGATGACCCGTTGCTGGCGGCGCAGGCGCGCCGGATGCCGCGTGCCCGCGAGATCGAGGCGACGGGAATCGAGCCGACGCCGCTTGATCGACGGGCGGGTCGCTCGGTGCGGCTGTTCTGGCTGTGGTTCGCTCCCAACGCCTCGGTCATCTCGATCGCGGTCGGCGCGATCCTCGCCGCCTCCGGCATGAGTCTGCGTCAAGCGATCGTGGCGGCACTCACCGGAGTCGCGGTTTCGTGGATGCCGCTCGGATTCGGCACCCTGGCGGGCAAGTGGACGGGACAGCCCGTCATGGTCGTCTCACGCGCGGTGTTCGGCCACCTGGGCAACCTCGTCCCGGCCGCTCTTGCTCTCGCCACCCGTGTCTTCTGGGGTGGAGCGCTGCTGTGGCTCTTCGCGGCCAGCTCCGCGCACATCGTCGACCTCGCGGGCCTGGATCCCGGTCTCGGGGTCGAGCTGGGGACCTTCCTCGGCATCATCATCGGGGTGATCGTGATCGCCACCGTCGCTGTCATCGGATACGGTCTGCTCGCACTCGTCCAGCTCGTGTCGACGATCGCCTCCCTGCTGCTGATCCTCGGCATCGTGATTCTGACGGCGCCCCGTCTCGACTTCGGCACGGCGCTGACGAACGGCGACGGATCCTGGCTTCTGATCGTGCCGGGTGCGGCGCTCGTGTTCAGCGTGGTCGGGCTCGCCTGGGCTCAGTCCTCCGGCGATCTTGCGCGCTATCAGCGTCCCGACGGCTGGGGCGGCTCCGCGATGGTGTCGAGCTCGCTCGGCGCGACGCTGCCGCCCTTCGCGCTCATCGCCTGGGGGGCGCTGCTCGCGGCGTCCGACCCGGAGCTCGGCGCGGCGCTGATTCTCGATCCGGTCGGCGCGCTCGCCTCACTGCTTCCGCTGTGGTACCCGGTGCCGCTCGTGCTCGCGCTCGGGATCGGGTTGATCTCAGGTGCGACCCTTGCCGCTTACTCGGCGGGCTTCGCGATCCAGTCGCTGGGGATCCGAGCGCCGCGCACGTCGACGGCGATCGTCGCCGTCGTGCTGGTTGCCGCGGTGGCCGCCGTTCTGGCCTTCGTCGCGCTCGAGCCGGGGGAGATCCTGTTCGAGCTGATCATCACGATCGCGGTCCCCGTCGCGGCGTGGGTCGGGATCCTGGCGGCCGAGATGATGTTCCGAAGCACGCGTCTCGACGCCGCCTCCCTGCTCGAGCGCGGCCGCCACTATCCCGACGTGCGCTGGGGCAACTTCGTGATCCTTGCGGCGGCGACGGTGATCGGCTGGGGATTCACCTCGGCAGATGTCGTGGGCCTCTCGTGGCAGGGCTTCCTGTTCGCGCCGCTCGGCATCTCGGCGACCGACCTCTGGGCCACCAGCAACGTCGGCGTCTTCGCCGCGCTCGCGGTGGGGCTGATTGCGACGCTCGCGACCGCGTTGCCGTCGGTGCGTCGCCAGGAGCGCAGCGTCGCCACCGATTCGGTGATCCACACCGGCGCGGTGGGCACCCCGCGCGGCGGCGCCGGCGCCTGACCGGCACTCGTAGACTGGGGGGATGCCTCCCACCCTCGCTGATGTCACGGATGTCGTCGAGACGCTCTGGCCGATCGGCTCCGCCGAGGGCTGGGATGCGCCGGGACTCCTGGCTGGCGACCCCGCGACCGAGGTCACGCGCATCCTTCTCGCCGTCGACGCGGTTGTCGACACGGCAGACGAGGCCGTCGAGTCGGGCGCCCAGCTGCTGCTCGTCCATCACCCGCTGTTCCTGCGCGGGGTCACGACGGTCGCCGAGGACACCTACAAGGGTGCCGTCGTGTCGCGACTCATTCGCGGCGGATGCGCGCTGATCGCCGCCCACACCAACGCCGACGTCGTCGATCGCGGCACCTCGGCCGTCCTGGCCGGACGCCTCGGCCTGGTGGAGGCGCGCCCGATCGTGCCGTCGGCGTCCGACGCGGATCTGGGTCTCGGCCGGGTCGGCAGGCTGGCCCAGCCGATGACGCTCGGCGCACTCGCGCGTGCCCTCGTGGATGTGCTGCCCGCGACAGCTCAGGGCGTTCGTGCCGCGGGCGACTTCGACCGCACGATCGAAACGGTCGCCCTGTGCGCCGGCGCCGGCGACTCCCTGCTCTCGGATCCTCAGGTGCGGGCGGCTGACGTCTACATCACGAGCGATCTGCGCCACCACCCGGCTTCGGAGGCGCGGGAGAGCTCGCGGCTGCGCGGCGGCCCGGCCCTGCTGGATGTCTCGCACTGGGCGAGCGAGTGGTTGTGGCTTGATACTGCGGCGGCGCAACTGCGCGCCGCGCTCCCGACGGTGGAGGTGCTCGTGAGTGAACTGCGCACCGATCCCTGGGACTTTGCGATCGTGTGATGAAGGAGAAACCATGGCGTTGACGGCTGCCCCCGAGGATCAGGCCCTGCTGCTTGACCTGCAGGCGCTTGATACCAAGCTCGCGCAGTTGGCGCATCGCGCTTCGACGCTGCCGGAGGCCGGTGTCGTCACCGAGCTCACCGCGGGTCGTGAGGCCCTGCAGCGGCGCCTCGTCGAGCAGAGGGGCGCGGTCGAGGATGCGCGCCTCGAGCTTCGACGCACCGAGTCGGACGTCGAGGTCGTGGATGCGCGGATCATGCGTGATCGCGATCGACTGCAGTCGAGCAGTTCCGTGAAGGACATCCAGGCCTTCGAGCAGGAGCTCGCCGCGCTGGCCGTGCGGAAGTCCGACCTCGAGGACATCGAGCTGGCCGTGATGGAGACGGTGGAGGCGCGCGACGCGGAGCTGGCGGCCACGCGCGCCGAGCTCGCCGAGCTGGATGAGCGCATCGCGGCGGCGATCGCGGCGCGGGATGCGGCCCTCGAGGTGCTCGCGGCGGATCGCCGCCACGCTGAGGCCAACCGGGCGACGGTCGCCGGCAAGGTGCCCGCCGATCTGCTCGCCCTCTACGAGAAGCAGCGCGCGCGCTACGGCGTGGGCGCCTCGCTGCTTCGCGCGGGCGTGTCGAGCGCGAGCGGTGTCGCGCTCAACTCCACCGACCTCGGCGCGGTGCGCGCGGCCGCGCCGGACGCCGTGCTGCTGTGCCCGGATTCGAACGCCGTGCTGGTCCGCACCGCGGAGTCCGGCCTGTGACGAGCAGCGACGGAGCGGCACGCGAACTGATCGTCGAGGCCGACGGGGGATCGCGCGGCAACCCTGGTCAGGCGGGCAGCGGCGCTCTCGTGCTCGACGCCGCCACCGGCGAGGTCCTGACCGAGCTGGGGCTGTACGTGGGCATCGCGAGCAACAACGTCGCCGAGTACAAGGGAATGATCGCGGGCGTGCGGGCGGCGATCGAGCTGGACCCGCAGGCGGTGCTGCGGGTGCGCATGGATTCGAAGCTCGTCGTCGAGCAGATGTCGGGGCGATGGAAGATCAAGCACCCCGACATGGCGACGCTCGCCGCGGAGGCGCGCCAGGTGCTCACCGGAACCCCGGTCGCCTTCGAGTGGATTCCGCGCGCCGAGAACTCGCGCGCGGACAAGCTCGCGAACGAGGCGATGGACACGCGTCGCGACTTCCGTCGGTAGCGGTACCCTTGACCCAGTGAACGGGCCGACCAGACGGTCGCGTCAGGAGTCCTTCGGGACGACTGCCGAGGAACGTCCGGGCTCCACAGAGCAGGGCGGTGGGTAACACCCACCCGGAGCAATCCGCGAGAAAGTGCAACAGAAAGCAGACCGCCTCGGCTTCGGCCGCGGTAAGGGTGAAACGGTGGTGTAAGAGACCACCAGGAGCCCGAGTGATCGGGCTCGCTGGGTAAACCTCGCCTGGAGCAAGGTCAGACAGGGAACGTTGAGGCGGCTCGCCGAGTTCCCGGGTAGACCGCTGGAGATGTGCGGCAACGCACGTCCGAGATAGATGGCCGTCCGGCGCCTTTCGGGGCGACGACAGAACCCGGCGTATCGGTCGACCCGTTCACCTCACGCGGCAGCGTGCATCGCCTCGCGCATTCCCGGAGTGATCAGCAGCTCGCCGGCGCGGTCGACGGTGAGCACCTCGATCGGGAAGCGCGATGTCGCCTCGTCGAGGTAGTCGCGCCCGCCCGCCACGAGCGCGGTCGCCAGCACATCAGCGGTCACGATGTCGGGCGCGATCACGGTGACCTGGCGGAATCCGTTCTCATCGAGTGCGCGTGCTCCCCAGATGTGGTCGCCGCGCTCGGTCGAACCGCTCGTCGCGATCGCGCGACGATCATCATCGAGCGACACGGCGGTCAGCAGTCGTCCTCGATCGGCCGGGTCGGCGATGCCGACGACCCACGGCCGGCCCTCGTGGTCGACGCCCTCGGTGAGCACGTCACCGCCGACGTTCAGGCACCAGTTCCAGGCGCCGCGGTCGCGCAGCGCATCGCGCGCGGCGGCCATCGCCCACGACTTCACGATCCCCGAGAGATCGAGCACCCCGTCGGGGCGGTGCGCGGTGAACTGGCCCTCGGTGCGGCGCCGCCAGTCGAGGGCGAGGGCGTACGCGGCGAGCACCTCCGCTGAGGCCTCGACGAGGGGGAGCCCCCGGGCGACGGCGGAGAGCTCCGAGTCGGGGCGGTGCAGGCTGAACCGCGCATCGGCGGAGTTCAGCACGCGGGCGACGCTGGCGGCCGCGAGCTGATCCTCGGTGACGAGTTCCAGCGAGCTGACCGTGCCCATCGTCCGGATCACATGGCGGCTCACGAGAAGGCCGCCTCGTCGAGGGCCGCCTGCACGGAGCTGAGGTACGCCTCGCTCGTGAACGTCGCGCCGCTGACGGTCGCGACGGAGCTCGACTGGGCGCTGATCACCTCGGCGGCGAGAATCGGGCTGGCGTTCGCGGCCAGCTGGATCGAGCGGCTCTCGGCATCGGGGGATTGCAGCGTCGAGACCTCGGTGATCTGGCCCCCGCTGATCGTCACCGCGACCTGGACGTCGCCCCAGCGCGTGGACTCGACGCTCCCGGTGTACGTTCCATCGCTCACCGTGGCGCTGCCGGTTCCGGCGTCCGTGGACGCGCTCGCATCGGCGGCGCCGGCCGTCCCGTTCGTCGGGTCGTCGGTTGACGCCGTCGCCGGGTTCAGCGGCTCGATGGCCCCGAGCAGCCATCCGACGCTGAGGAATCCGAGCGAGACGAGGCCTCCGATCACTCGCGCGCGGACGCTCATGAGGCGAATCTCTCGACGTGGATGCGCCGGGCGGGCATGCCCGCCGCGAGCGCGTCGCGCTCCACGGCCTCCGACCAGGCGTCGGGGCCGCAGATGAACAGATCCGACTCGAGAAGGTCCGGGAAGATCGAGCGGATGCTGACTCCGCGCGCGACATCTCGGGCGGCGAGCCAGCCGTTCGGATCCCGGCTGCCGACCGAGGTGTACACGGCCGCCCCGCGCTCGGTGGCGAGGTCCACGACCTCGTCGAACAGGTACAGGCCGTCCCTGGTCGAGGCACGCAGCAGCACGGTTGCGTCGCCGGGAGTCGTCGAGGCGCCCTCGAGCAGCGCGCGGGCCGGGGTGATTCCGATTCCCGCGGCGGCGATCGCGAGGAGCGGGGTCGTGCGGGCGGCGTCGCGGAACAGCCCGTACGGGCCGGCGAAGCTGACCCGGGTTCCGACCGGAACGGCGGTCAGTCGTCGTGTTCCCGCGCCGAGCACGCGCACGGTGATCCGCAGGCGGTCGCCGGTGGGCGCGGCCGACAGTGAGATGGGGCGCGCGTGCCACCAGGTCCGCCCCGTCCAGAAGCGCCAGGTGAAGAACTGCCCGCCGTGCGCGGCGATGCGCGAGATGTTCCGCCCGCGGAGCCAGATCGAGGCGACATCGTGGGCGATCCACTCGATCCGGTCGACCACCAGGCGGTGACGCAGCGAGCGAATTAGGGGCACGGCGAGGCGGAAGACCAGGATGCTGCCGAACGCGATCGCAGTCAGGCTGATCCAGTACACCCGCTGCCACGTTCCCTCCATGAGGATGCCCCCGAGACTGAGCTCGTGGGGGAGGGCCGCGAGCACCGCGGCGTAGCTCAGCAGGTGCACGCCGTGCCACAGCTCGCGCGGCAGGCGGCGACGCACGGCGATGACCGAGGTCACGACCACGGCGAGGAGGAGGCCGAGACCGAGGTAGGCCAAGGGCATGTCGGTGATCGAGAACAGCAGCAGCGTCTCGCTCACGACGTCGGTGCCGTCGGCGACGGCGTAGCCCACCGTCAGAAGCACCGCGTGGGCGAGAAGGAGGTAGAGAGCGGGCTTGCCGAGGCGACCGTGAAGGGCGATCGCACGGTCGTGGCCCATCGCGCGGTCCAGCAGCGGAATGCGGGCGGCCAGGACGAGCATGACCAGCACGAGGTCGGTCGCGATGAGTCCGGTGAGGATGCCGCCGGCGGTGAGGGCGGAGCCGAGGTCGGTCACCTCGGAGAGCACACCGGAGGCGAGGGCGAGCGCGGCGGCGATCGCGGCGGAGCTCCAGGCGCCGACCTCGAGCGCGTCGGCGACGGCGGCGCGTCGCGCGGTTCGCCGGGAGAGCTCGTCGGCGAGAACCTCGCGGCTCTTCGCGACGAGGGTCCGCTGCTCGGCGGTGTCCGCGTGCATGGTGCTCATCTCACTCCTCGGTTCCGGGATGACCTCGTGAGAACGAGAATGAGTGCGGTGGCTATTCGTCGACTATGAATCGCATGAGAAGCGGATTCGATCGCCGGACAAGCGAAAAGCGCCGCCCGGCGAACCGGGCGACGCTTTTCAGAGTGAATGCGGGACTCAGGCCAGCTTGATGGCCGAGGCCTGGGGCCCCTTGGGGCCCTGTGCGACGTCGAACTCGACGCGCTGACCCTCTTCGAGGCTGCGGTATCCCTTGGCCTCGATCGCGGAGTAGTGGGCGAACAGGTCCTGGCTGCCGTCATCGGGGGTGATGAACCCGAATCCCTTTTCGGCGTTGAACCACTTCACGGTGCCGGTGGGCATAGTGACTTCCTTCATGAACTGCCGGTCGCGTACTTCGCGTCCGTCCGTCGCGGTGTTCTTCTTCCGCGTTCATGAAGGCGGCACGGCACCGACGGCGCCTCACTGCCTGCACATCCTGCGCAACACAACAACTTCGACTGCAACGCTAGTGCACGAACGTGCAGAGGGACAGTCACTTTTCATGTCGGATTTATCACGGTGTCGTAAACGATTGGCGACAGAGACGCCATTCTCGGGGGATCGGCAGGCAGGCGGGATAGCATCAAGCATCTGAGAGCACACGCTCACACCGGCGGCTGAGAAGTCGAAGTCGACTTGCGAAGGCCAGCTATGACGAACACCTCCACCCTGGGACCGGTGCGGGCGACATCGCGTCGTGACCCGAACCGCGTCAACCCCACCAGCACCTACACGGCGCTTCTCGCGTCGATTCGCCAGGAGGGACTGCTGCAGCGCAGCCGCGTCTTCTACATGAGTCTCCTCGGCACGCTCGTGCTGGCGCTCGGCGGATGCATCGCCGGCTTCATCCTGCTCGGCGACAGCTGGTTCCAGCTGCTGATCGCGGCGGCGCTCGGCATCGTGTTCACCCAGTTCGCGTTCCTCGGCCACGAGGCATCGCACCGCCAGGTCTTCGAGTCGGGCAAGGCGAACGACCGCCTCGGCCGCATTCTCGCGAGCGGAGTCGCCGGACTCAGCTACTCGTGGTGGATGACGAAGCACACCCGCCACCACGGCAACCCGAACCAGATCGGGCGCGACCCCGACATCGACCCCGACACGGTGTCGTTCTACGACGAGGATGCCGCCGCGACGCGCGGCTGGCGCGCCGCGATCGTCCGTCGCCAGGGCTACCTGTTCTTCCCGCTGCTCACGCTCGAGGGCGTCAACCTGCACGTGCACTCGATCAGCCACATCTTCGGCCGCGGGAAGGTCGACCGTCGCTGGCTCGAGATCACCCTGATCGTCGCGCGCCTCGCCGCCGTCGTCGCCGCGGTGTTCCTCGTGCTTCCGCTCGGAATGGCGTTCGCGTTCCTCGGCGTGCAGCTCGCCGTGTTCGGCTTCTACATGGGTGCGGCCTTCGCTCCCAACCACATCGGAATGCCGGTCATCCCGGCCGGAACGAAGCTCGACTTCCTGCGCAAGCAGGTGCTCACTTCACGCAACATCATCGGCGGAACCTGGGCGACGGTCCTCTTCGGAGGGCTCAACCATCAGGTCGAGCACCACCTCTTCCCGAGCATGGCCCGTCCGCACCTGGCGCGGGCGCGTGCGATGGTGCGCGAGCACTGCCGCGTGGAGGGGATCGACTACACCGAGCAGACGGTCGGGCGCGCGTACACCAACGTCATCCAGTACATGAACCGGGTCGGCCTGCACGCGCGCGATCCGTTCAACTGCCCGGCGCTCGGCAACCTCCGCCGCGTCTAGCGCTTCGCGGCGTGCGGTTTGGCCGCGAGAGCGGCCGCGCCGAGGATGCCCGCGTTGTTGCGCAGCGTCGCCGGCACGAGAGGGGTGTCGATCTTGATCAGTGGCAGGAACTCCTCGTGCTGCTTGCTGACGCCGCCGCCGACGATGAACAGCTCGGGGGAGAACAGGAACTCGACGCGGTCGTAGAAGCGGGTCAGACGCTTCGCCCAGTTCTTCCAGCTCAGCTTCCGCTTCTCGCGGATCGAGTTCGAGGCGCGCTTCTCCGCCTCACGGCCGTCGATCTCCAGGTGTCCGAGCTCCGTGTTCGGAACGAGTTCGCCGTTGTAGAGGAACGCGCTGCCGATGCCGGTGCCGAGGGTGGTCAGGATGACCAGCCCCTCGACTCCCTTCGCGGCGCCGTAGCGGGCCTCGGCGTAGCCGGCAGCGTCGGCGTCGTTGACGAAGTGGATGTCGCGGCCGAGCGCCTTCTCGAACAGCTTCTCGGCCTTCAGCCCGACCCACTCGTCGGACACGTTGGCGGCGGTCATCGTACGGCCGTTGCGGACCACCGCGGGAAATGTGACGCCGATCGGGACGCCATCCGCTGACTCGCCGAAGCGGGACACCAGTTCCACGGTCGCGGCGAGGATGTCGTCGGGACGACCGCCCCGCGGCGTGGCGATCTTCTCGCGCGAGCTGACGAGTTCGCCGGTCTCGACGTCCACGAGGGCGCCCTTGATTCCGGTGCCGCCGATATCGACGCCGATCGCGAGAGTGCTCATGAGGTGATCGCCTTTCTAGGGCAGGGTGAGGATGTCGGCGCCGCGCTCGGTCACGACCAGGGTGTGCTCGAACTGGGCGGTCAGCGCGCGGTCGCGCGTGACGATCGTCCACTGGTCGTCCCACTCGTCCCAGTCGGTGCGGCCGGGCTGCGTGATGGTGCCCAGGGTCAGCATCGGCTCGATCGTGAAGACCATCCCGACCTCGATCAGCTCGGCGTGCGCGGGTGCCGCGTCGTAGTGCGGAATGATGAGCCCCGAGTGGAAGGCCACGCCGACGCCGTGGCCGGTGAAGTCGCGCACCACTCCGTAGCCGAAGCGCTTGGCGTAGCTCTCGATCGCGCGCCCGATCACGTTGACGGGGCGCCCGGGGGCGACCGCCTTGATGCCCCGGTTCAGCGCCTCCCGCGTCCGCTCGACGAGGTCGACCGTCTCGGGTGCGACGTCGCCGACGAGGAAGGTCTTGTTCAGATCGCCGTGCATGCCGTCGTGGAACGCGGTGATGTCGATGTTGATGATGTCCCCGTCGACCAGGACCGTGTCGTCGGGGATGCCGTGGCAGATGACCTCGTTGATCGAGGTGCAGCACGATTTGGGGAATCCGCGATAGCCGAGTGTCGAGGGGTAGGCGTCATGGGCGATGAGGAAGTCGTGCGCGACCCGGTCGAGCTCGTCGGTCGTGACGCCGGGGCGGATCGCGGCTCCGACCGCCTCGACGGCCTGCGCCGCGATGCGGCCGCTGGTGCGGACGCGCTCGATCTCGGCGGGGCTGTAGACGTCCGAGCCGGCGAAGGTCTGCGGGCCCGGCTTGCCGACGTACTCCGGGCGGGCGATGTGCCGCGGGACCGGTCGCTGCGGAGAGGGCGTTCCCGGGATGAGGTGTCCGGCGCTGTCCCGAGGCATTCCGTGAGTCTACCGGGCGTGACACTTCCTCTCGGCGGCGGCGAAGGCCCCGCGGCCCTGCGTTCGCGCCGGCACTCGGCGTAGGGTCGGGGCATGACGGAGCACACGACACAGTGGTGGTACAACCACCGGACCGGCGAAGTCGAGGAGGGGCCGCAGTCGCTCGGCTCGGACCGCGATGGTCCGTACGCGAGCCGCGCGGAGGCGGAACGAGCGCCCGAGATCGCGCGGGAGCGCGCGCGGCAGTGGGCCGCGGAGGAGGAGGGCGACGAGTCCTAGCTACTCGTCGTACTCGTGCTCGGGTGCCGGGTAGGCGCCCGTCGTCACATCGGAGATGTAGGCGGTCGCGGCATTCGTGAGCACCTCGGCCACGTTGGCGTACTGCTTGACGAACTTGGGGATGCGCCCGGTGGTGAGGCCCGCCCAGTCGGTCCAGACCAGCAGCTGGCCGTCGGTGTGCGGGCCGGCGCCGACGCTGATCGTCGGGATCGAGAGCTCCTTCGTGATCCGAGCCGCCACCGCGGAGGGAACCATCTCGAGCACCACTGCGAAGGCGCCCGCGGCCTCAACCGCGTGCGCGTCGGCGAGGAGCTGATCGGCGCGGTCGCCGCGTCCCTGGATCACGTGCCCGCCGAGCTGGTGCTCGCTCTGCGGGGTGAAGCCGATGTGCGCCATCACTGGGATTCCCGCCGAGACGATGCGGCGGATCTGCTCAGCGCTTCGCTCGCCGCCTTCCAGCTTGACGGCGTGGGCCCCGGTCTCCTTCATGAAGCGGAACGCCGTGTGCAGCGCCTCGTCGGCGCCGGTCTCGTACGAGCCGAACGGCATGTCCGCGATGACGAAGGCGCGCTTCACGGCGCTCACCACGCCGCGCGTCAGCGGGATCAACTCGTCGATCGTGACCGGGATCGTCGTGTCGTAGCCGAGGACGGTGTTGCCGGCGGAGTCGCCGACGAGCAGGAAGTCGATCCCGGCGCGGTCGAAGATTCCCGCGGTGAGCACGTCGTAGCTCGTGAGGCCGGTGATCTTGATGCCCTGTTCCTTGGCATTCTGGAAATGCCGAGTCCGGACCTTTTTGACGACCGCGTCTGCCATGCCGTCAGTCTAGGGTGAGCGTCACGCCGCTCGCCGGACGCGCCGTCACCCGGCAGGGCGGGAGGTGATCGGGAGCCGCCGGTCGCGGCCGAAGGCCATCCCGGAGATCTTCGGTCCGATCGCCCCCTGTCGGCGCTTCCACTCGGAGCGGTCGACCAGGTTCGCGACGAACTCCACCGTCTCGGCGTCGAAGCCGCGCGCCACGACATCGCGGCGACCGAGGCGCTCGCTCACGTACAGCTCGAGAATCGCGTCGAGCACCTCGTAGGGCGGGAGCGTGTCCTGGTCGGTCTGGTCGGGGCGCAGCTCCGCGCTCGGCGGCTTCTCGATCGAGTTGGCCGGGATCGGCTCCACCTGCCCCAGCGTTCGCGCGTGCTCGTTGCGCCAGCGCGCCAGCTCCCAGACCAGGAGCTTCGGGACGTCCTTGATCGGGGCGAAGCCGCCCGCTGAGTCGCCGTAGATCGTCGAATAGCCGACCGCGAGCTCGGTCTTGTTGCCGGTGGTCAGCACGAGGTGGCCGTGCATATTCGACTCGGCCATCAGGATGATGCCGCGGATGCGCGCCTGCACGTTCTCGGCGGCCGTTCCGGTGAGACCCAGCTGGGTCTCGATCGGGTGGACCAGTTCGCCGATCGGCTCGACCGAGTAGTGCAGCCCGATCCGCTCGGAGAGGTCTTCGGCATCGCCCTTCGAGTGCTCGGAGCTGTAGCGGCTCGGCATGCTGACGCCGTACACGCGGTCGCCGCCGATCGCGTCGGCGGCGAGGGCCGCGCACACGCTCGAGTCGATGCCGCCCGAGAGCCCGAGCACGACGCTGCGGAAGCGGTTCTTCTCCACATAGTCGCGAAGGCCCAGCACGAGGGCGTTCCAGAGCTGCTCATGGTCGGCCGGCAGCTCGGCGATGTCGGGCGTGAGCGGCGACTCGGCCGCGGGGCGGGCGGTCAGCTCGATCCGGGCGACATGATCGACCTCCACCGGAGGGGTCGCGGCGCTCGGCTCCACATCCACGATCAGCAGGTGCTCGTCGAACTGCGGGGCGCGGCCGAGGATCTCGCCGCGTTCGTCGACGACAACGCTGTCACCGTCGAATACCAGGTCGTCCTGGCCGCCGACGATGTTGGCGTAGGCGACGACCGTCTCTGTCTCGACGGCCCGGCGGGTGACGAGGGGGAGTCGCACCTCGTTCTTGTCGCGCTCGAAGGGGCTCGCGTTGATCACCAGCAGCAGGCCGGCGTCGGCATCCAGCACCCGGCTCACCGGGCCGCCGTCGCGCCACAGGTCCTCGCAGATGACCAGTGCGACATCGACATCGCGGATGCGCATCACGAGCAGCTCATCGCCGGGGATGAAGATGCGGTACTCGTCGAACACCGAGTAGTTCGGCAGGTGGTGCTTCACGTAGCGCGCCTGCGCGGTGCCGTGCTGCAGCACGCTCGCGCAGTTCTGCGCGATGGCGGTCGGCGCGTTCGAGGTGCCGAGCGTGCGAGGGGCGTGCGGGCCGTCCGGATGGCCGACGATGACGATGAGCTCGCCGAGCCCCTCCTCGACGAGGCGAGTCGCCAGCGTCTCCACGGCTGCGCTCGCCTCGCGCAGGAAGCTGGGCTCCTGGGCGAGATCCTCGATCGGGTAGCCGCTGAGCGCCATCTCTCCGGTGATGAGGATGTCCGCACCGTCAGCCCAGGCGCGGCGCGCCGCGTCGAGAATGTGCACGATGTTGCCGGAAAAGTCTCCGACAATCGGGTTGGTCTGGGCCAAGGCCAGTCGGAGGCGGGGCATACCGATAGCCTAGTGACGAGCAAGAAAGGGGCCTGCATGGACAAGCAGCGTGACTTCGTTCTCCGCACCATTGAAGAGCGGGGCGTGAAGTTTGTGAGGCTCTGGTTCACCGACGTCGTCGGGACCCTGAAGTCGGTCGCACTCGCCCCCGCCGAGGTGGAGGGCGCCTTCAGCGAGGGCGTCGGTTTCGACGGCTCGGCGATCGAGGGACTCACGCGCTCCTACGAGGCCGATGTGCTCGCGCACCCCGACCCCACGACCTTCCAGATCCTCCCGTGGCGCGGTGAAGTCGACCCCACGGCGCGCATGTTCTGCGACATTCGGACCCCGGACGGGCAGCCCGCCGTCGCCGACCCGCGCAACGTGCTCAAGCGCACGCTCGCCACGGCGGCCGACCGCGGTTTCACGTTCTACACGCATCCGGAGATCGAGTTCTACCTCCTGAAGTCGAACAAGCTCGAGAACGGCCAGCCGGTTCCCGTCGACTCGGCGGGCTACTTCGACAACGTTCCCGGCGGCACCGCGCACGACTTCCGTCGCGCCTCCGTGCGCATGCTGGAGGACCTCGGCATCTCGGTCGAGTTCAGCCACCACGAGGCGGGCCCCGGCCAGAACGAGATCGACCTCCGCTACGCGGATGCGCTCACCATGGCCGACAACATCCAGACCTTCCGCACGGTGGTCAAGGAGGTGGCGATCGACCAGGGCGTTTACGCGACCTTCATGCCGAAGCCCATCGTCGGCCAGCCGGGCTCGGGCATGCACACCCACATGTCGCTGTTCGAGGGCGACACGAACGCGTTCTTCGACCCGAGTGGGCAGTACCAGCTCTCGACCATCGGCAAGCAGTTCATCGCCGGCCTGCTCCGCCACGCGCCGGAGATCACGGCGGTGACGAACCAGTTCGTCAACTCGTACAAGCGGCTGTGGGGTGGCGACGAGGCGCCGAGCTACGTCACCTGGGGCCACAACAACCGCTCCGCGCTGGTGCGCGTTCCGATGTACAAGCCCGGCAAGGGGCAGAGCGCCCGCGTCGAGTACCGTGGCATCGACTCGGCCGCGAACCCGTATCTCGCCTATTCGCTGATGCTGGCGGCCGGGCTGAAGGGCATCGAGAAGGGTTACGAGCTTCCGCCCGAGGCCGAAGGCGACGTCTGGAACATGACCAACACCGAGCGTCGTGCGCTCGGCTATGAGTCGCTTCCCGCGAGCCTCGACCACGCGGTCCGGTTGATGGAGAAGAGCGAGCTGGTGGCCGAGACCCTCGGCGAGCAGGTCTTCGAGTTCGTGCTGCTCAACAAGCGTCGCGACTGGGCGGGCTACCGCGCCCAGGTCACGCCGTACGAGTTGCAGAACAACCTGGAGATTCTCTGACGGACGCCGCCCATGCGGCGGCGACGGAGCTGCGATGACGCGTGCCACGCTGACCCTGACTCACCTCGCCCGACTCGGCTTCGTCGAGCTGGATTGGGCTCACGACGCGCTGGAGGGGCTGCCGTCGGGACTCGCGGACTCGTTCTCCGTCAGCGCCGACTCCGACCTGGCGCTGCGCGGTGTGCTGACACTGCACGAGCGCGCCCCGGAGATGCTGGCGCGGGTGCTCGACGACGCAGATGCCCGCCGACGACTGCTGCTCCTTGCGGGCGCCTCCGAGGGCCTGTTCGACTTCCTGGTGCGCCACCTGGAGCAGCTGGATGCGCTGCTGGACCCTCTGACCGAGCTGCTCAGCCTCGAACAGGCGCGCGCCGTGATCGTATCGGCGACCGACGGGCTGGTGGGGGAGGACGGCTGGAACGCGCTGCGGCTCGCCTACCGTCGCGAACTCGTTCGGCTTGCGGCCTGGGACCTCGACCAGGAGGACGCGCTCAGCGTCGTCGACCGGGTCGCCGCGTCGCTCGCGGATCTCGCCGGCGCAGCGCTCGATGCCTCGCTCGCGGTGGCGCGACGGTCCTCGCGTTTTCCGTCCGAGCAGATCGAGCTGACCCGGCTGGCGATCATCGGCATGGGCAAGTCGGGGGCGCGTGAACTCAACTACCTGAGCGATGTCGACGTGATCTTCGTCGGCGAGAGCGTCGACAGCGAGCAGCTCGCGGACGGCCGCGCGGTCGAGATCGCCACCTTCCTCGCCGCCGAGACGATGCGCGGGATCCAGGATCTCGCGCTCGAGCCGATGCTCTGGGAGGTGGACGCCAACCTGCGCCCCGAGGGCAAGGACGGCGCCCTGGTGCGCACCGTCGAGTCCCATCTGGCGTATTACGAGCGCTGGGCGAAGAACTGGGAGTTCCAGGCGCTGCTGAAGGCGCGTCCGCTGGCCGGCGACCCCGGGCTCGGCGAACGCTACCTCGACTGCATTCGCCCCCTGGTCTGGACGAGCGCCTCGCGCGACGGCTTCGTCGAGTCCGTGCAGAAGATGCGCGAGCGCGTGACGGCGCACATCCCGCGCGACGAGGTCGATGTTCAGCTCAAGCTCGGCCCGGGAGGGCTGCGCGACATCGAGTTCACGGTGCAGCTGCTGCAGCTGGTGCACGGCGCCAACGACGACCAGGTGCGCGACCGCTCGACGCTCGGGGCGCTTCGCGAGCTCTCCGAGCGCGGCTACATCGGGCGCGTCGAAGCGGCCGAGTTCTCGCGCGACTACCGCTTCCTCCGGGTGGTCGAGCACCGCATCCAGCTGTCCCGTCTGCGGCGCACCCACCTCATGCCGCGCGACGAGGGCGTGCTGCGCGTGCTCGCCCGGGCCGCGGGGCTCGGCACTTCGGCGAAGGACCTGCTCAGCCAGTGGCAGAAGATCAAGACCTCGGTTCGGTCGCTGCACGAGCGCCTGTTCTACCGGCCGCTGCTCGAGGCGGTGGCGTCCCTCCCGGACGAGGGCACCTCCCTCACCAGCGAGCAGGCCACCGCCCGTCTCGCGGCGATCGGCTTCGTCGACCCGGAGGGCGCGCTGCGGCACATCGCGGCACTCAGCGGCGGCGTCTCGCGTCGCGCGGCGATCCAGCGCACCCTGCTGCCGGTCATGCTGCAGTGGTTCTCCGACGGCGCCGACCCCGATTACGGGCTGCTGACCTTCCGCAACCTCAGCGAGCAGCTAGGGGAGGCGTACTGGTACCTGCGCATGCTGCGCGATTCCTCGGGCGCCGCCGAAAGGCTCACGCACGCGCTGTCGAGCTCGCGGTTCATCGGCGGGCTGTTCGAGCGCATCCCCGACGCGGCCGCCTGGCTGGAGAAGGACGAGGAGCTGCGTCCACGCCCCCGAGAGGCGCTCCTGGAGGAGTCGGCGGCGATCGTGTCGCGGCACCGCGACGACGTCGAGGGCGCGAAGTCGGCTCTGCACATCGCGCGCCGACGTGAGGTGCTGCGGCTCGCCCTCGCCGGCGTGCTCGGAGTGATCTCCGTCGAGAAGCTCGGCCGCGCGCTGAGCGACGTGACGGATGCGATCCTGACCGGCATGCTCGGCGTCGCGCACCGCTACGGCGACGGCATCGAGTTCGCAATCATCGCGATGGGACGCTACGGCGGGCAGGAGCTCGGCTTCAGCAGCGACGCGGACATCCTGTACGTGTATCGCCCGGCGGGCAGCGAGCCCGAAGAGGCGCAGAAGCGTGCCGAGGGCATCGTGCGCGAGCTCTCGCAGCTCAGCCAGGATCTGCGGCTTCCGCTGGACCTCGACATCGACCTGCGGCCCGAGGGCAAGAACGGTCCGGTCGTGCGATCCCTCGACTCGTACCGCAAGTACTACGAGCGCTGGTCTCTCACCTGGGAGGCGCAGGCGCTGCTGCGGGCGCGGGGGGCCGTCGGCGACCCCGAGCTGATCGCCGAGTTCGAGGCGCTGGCCGACGAGGTGCGCTACCCGGAGCAGATCTCCGACGCGGACGTCCGTGAGGTGAAGCGCATCAAGGCGCGGGTCGAGGCGGAGCGGCTGCCGCAGGGGGCCGATCCTGCGCGTCACCTGAAGCTCGGCCGCGGATCGCTGAGCGATGTGGAGTGGTTCGTGCAGCTGTTGCAGCTGCAGCACGCCGACCGTGTGCCGGAGCTGCGGACGACGTCGACGCTCGGCGCCTTGGCCTCCGCCGTCGATGCTGACCTGGTGTCGGCGGCGGATGCGGCGCGGCTGCGCGACGCGTGGATCATCGCCTCGCGCGCTCGATCGGCGATGACCTTGTGGACAGCGAAGACGGCCGACGTGCTTCCGAGCGATCGGCGCTCCCTGGAAGGTGTCGCGAGATTGATGGAGTACCCGCGCTACTCCGCCTCGCAGCTCGAGGAGGACTATCTGCGGCTGACGCGACTGGCGCGTCAGGTGTTCGAGCGCGGCTTCTACGGCATCGAGTGACGTCCGCGGAGGTCCGCGCGCGAGCCACGTGCGCTGTGGCACCGTTGCGCGCGCCGTCGAGCGTCGCGCGTTGAAGCGCGCGGCGGATCGGATTGCGAATACATCACACGTATGATCTACTTATCATGCCCGCCCGCAGGGGGCGGCGCGTCGTCAACGAAGTCGACCAGAAAGGCCCGTGATATGGCCCCGCAGCACAGCACCTCTGTCCGCGTTTCTCGAAAGCTCCTGATCGGCGCCGCACTCGCGAGCGTCGGGCTCCTCGCCGGATGCGCGAGCACCGGCGCGGGCGAGATCAACCCCGAGTACGGTTTCGCGACCGTCGAGCAGATCGCCGACAGCCCCATCACGATCTGGGTCGACGCGACGCGTCAGCCGGCCGTCGAAGCCTTCCAGGCCGCCTACCCCGACATCGAGATCGACCTCGTCGTGGATGACGGCTCGGCCGGTGCCTCGGGAACGTTCCAGACCAAGATCGCCCTCGCCGACCAGGCCGGCGACGGCTGGCCGGACGTGGTGTTCTCCTCGCAGGCCAACGACGCCTCGTGGGCATCGCAATCGAACGCCGGGCAGCAGGCCTTCGCCGCGCCGCTCAACCAGGGCTTCCTCGACGACGACTTCCTCGACGGGTTCACCGATGGTGCGCTCGAACCGGCGACCATCGATGGCACCGTCTACGGGCTCCGCAACGACCTCGCCCCGGTGCTGTTCTGGTACAACGCCGCGCTGTTCGAGGAGTTCGGCTACGACGTTCCCACCACGTGGGAGGAGTATGAGGCGCTGGGCGCAGCCCTCGCGCAGGAGCACCCGGGCTACTTCCTCGGCTCGATCGGCGACTCCTTCGTCGGGTCCTACGTGTACTACTGGGCCGGCGAGGCGCCGATCTTCACGGTCGACGGCGACACCTTCAGCTCGGATCTCTCGGACCCGAATTCGGTCAAGGTGACGACGATGCTCGACAACATGGTCGCCAACGGCTCCCTGATTCAGGACAGCCTGTTCAGCGCCGAGTTCGTCGCCCAGTCCGACAAGCTCCTCGCGATCCCCGGTGCGGCCTGGTACAGCGGCGCGCTCTTCCAGAACCCCGACAACGTCGGCGCCGACGCCGGCGAATGGGGCGCGGCTGCGCCGCTCGTCTGGGAGGACGGAGCCGACGTCACGGGCAACATCGGCGGCGGCATGTGGTATGCCTCGAGCCACTCGGCCAACCTCGACGCGGTCAAGACCTTCATGCAGTTCATCGTCTCGGATGAGCAGACCGCAGGAACCGGCGGTCTGCCGGCGTACGAGTCGGCCGCGCAGGCGTGGCTCGCTGGCCAGGCGGAGAGCGGCTTCTTCGTCGGCGACTTCGAAGGCGCGATGAGCACCGCCGCCGCGACCGTATGGACCGGCTGGGGCTTCCCGAACTTCTCGCCCGAAACCGCCTATGCCAAGATCATCGTCCCCGGGCTCGCTGAGGGGAAGACGATCGCAGAGCTGTCGGCCGACTGGCAGCAGGAGATGGAGAACGAGGCGCAAACGGTCGGCTACACGATCGGCTGAGCCGCCCCGTCAACCGCTCACCAGCTGAAAGATATCTTCATGAGTTCCACAACCGCCGCTGCCGCCTCCTCCATCCGGGGGCGGCAGCGGGCCGGCGCGCGTCCCGCGCCGGCGCGCGCTCAGGCTCGCATGGGCGCCATCTTCTCGAGCGGCTACACGCTGTTCCTTCTGGCCTTCGGCGTCGGTCCGGCCGTCTACGCACTGTTCCTCGCATTCACCCGGGACGGCGCCTTCGTCGGCTTCGACAACTTCGTCCGCGTCTTCGCCGACTACCGCTTCCTGCCGGCGGTCGGGCACGTCGCGCTCTTCGTCGTCGTCTGGCTCGCGAGCCTCATCGTCTTCGTGGTGCTTCTCGCGCTCATCGTGCACGCGGTGCGCGTTCGCTGGCTCTCCACGACGACCCGATTCCTGTTCTACATCCCCGGCGCTCTCGCGGGCGCCTCGAGCGTCATGCTGTGGCTGTTCGTGCTTGACCCCGCCGTCAGCCCGGTCTCCTTCATTCTCGAAGGCCTCGGCAAAGAGAGCTTCGTCCAGGTCGTGCAGACAGACACGCTTCACATCGTCCTCGCGATCATCGCCTTCTGGACCGGTGCCGGTGGCTGGATCGTGATCATGTATGGCGCGCTGAACAACATCAGCGACGAGGTCATGGAGGCTGCGCGCATCGACGGCGCCGGTCCCGTTCACACCGCCTGGCACATCCAGATTCCACTCCTGCGGAAGTGGATCTCCTACATGGCCATCCTGTCGCTCGCGGCCGGGACGCAATTGTTCGTCGAACCCCGAGTTCTCGCCCAGGCGAGCAAGGGCGTCGTCACGCAGGACTACTCACTCAACCAGCTCGCCTTCCTCTACGCCTTCCGTCAGAACGACTTCAATGGCTCGGCGGCGATCTCGCTCGTGCTGCTGGTCGTCGCGCTCGGACTGAGCGTCTTCTTCGTCTTCCGAGGTGGTCTCTTTGAACGCGACTGACGCGGCAACGCGTGCTAACATCACTCGGCGCGCGAAGGCGGTGACGCCGGGGATGTTCCTCGGCCGAATCCTCGCCGGCAGCGTCGTGGTGTTCTTCCTGATGTTCTTCATCGTGCCGATCGTCTGGCTGCTCATCGCGCCGACGAAGGACGGTCGCCAGCTGCTGCTTGACAACCCGTTCTCGATCGGAACGCTCGAGCAGTTCGCGGTGAACTGGGAGAGCCTGATGACCTACCAGAACGGTCTGGTCTGGACGTGGCTCGGGAATTCGGCGCTCTATTCGCTCAGCGCGCTCGTCATCACCCTGTTGATCAGCATCCCCGCGGGCTATGCGCTCGCGCTCACCGAGTTCCGCGGTCGTCACCTGCTGCTCGTCGTGACGCTCGTGGTCATGCTCATCCCGAACACGGCGCTCGTGCTGCCGGTATTCCTCGAGCTCTCCGCCGTTCGTCTCATCGGCTCGCCGCTCGCCGTCATCCTGCCGTTCTCGTTCTTCCCCTTCGGCGTCTATCTGACTTACATCTACTTCTCGACGACGATCTCGAAGGATCTGCTCGATGCCGCACGCATCGACGGTGCGAGCGAGCTGCGTGTGTTCCGCCAGGTGGCTCTGCCGCTGGCGACGCCGGTGGTGGCCTTGGTCGGCTTCTTCTCGTTCACAGGGAACTGGACCAACTACTTCCTGCCGTTCGTGACGGTGCCAGGGCGCAACGCGCCGATTCAGGTCGGGCTCGCAGAGCTGCTGTCCAACGTGCCGCAGTTCAATCCCACGACCGCGGCATCGACGACGATCGACCTCCCGGCGCTCGCGCTCGCAACGGTCCTGTCGGTGGCGCCGGTGCTGATCGTCTTCCTGTTCTCGCAGCGCTTCCTGGTCACGGGGATGACCGCGGGCGGCACCAAGGGCTGATCACAGCCGCGCCCGGCGGCGAGGCCGTCCCCGGGGACCGGTGGCTACTGGGAGGCAGAGTCAGGGAAGCGGCGGCGCTGCCACGCGTCCTCAATGTGGCGGTGCATCGCCAGATCCGCGCCCGCGGCATCGCCGCGCTCGATCGCAGCGAGGATCTCGCGGTGCTCATCGAGGGTGTTCCGCAGCGTCTCAACCGGGGGAGCCCCCACGAAACGGCTGCTCTCAAGCGCGCGGGAGAACAGAATCCGCGTGATGTTGGCGGCGAGTCGATTGTTCGAGAGCTCCATCACGAGGAAGTGGAATCGGGCGTCCGCCTCGGCGAAGGCCTCGATGTCGGCGATCGTGGCGGCCATCTCGTCAACCGCCCGGGTGAGCGCGTCGACGTCGTCAGCGGAGTGCTCTGCGGCGACGGCCGCCGCCATCGAGCCCTCCAACGATCCGCGGACGATGGCCAGCTCGTCGAGCACCCCGAGCGAGTCATCGTTCTCGACGAGCGCGGACAGCACGACCGGATCCAGAACGTTCCACGACGACGGCGGGTTCACCTGGGTGCCGCGGCCCTGCGCGACCGTGAGCATGCCCTTCTCCTCGACGCGCTTCACCGACTCGCGCAGGACCGTCCGGCTCACGCCGAAGGTCTGGGTGAGCACACCCTCGGGGGGCAGCACCTCGCCGGGCTTCACCTGTCCGGTGACGATCGCGGCGACGAGGTCGTGAACGACCGCGACGCCGAGACGCGCGGCGGGAACGCGGGGCGTCCGGCCGCCGAGCGCGCCGAAGTCTGCGGCAGGGTCCGTCATGCTGTCAGTGTATTCCGCGCGCGCTCGGGCCACGGTGAGGCATGCGGTGGCTCGAAGAACACGGTTCTAGGCGTGTGAGGGCAGGTCGGACGCCAGCGTGAGCCCGGCGCGGCTGGAGCGCACGTGCGGGCCCTGCGCGACGAGCCAGGAGCTCTCAGACGCGGCGTGGGCAGCGATGCCGGCTTCGTCGATGCGGACACCGGTGCCGGGCTCGTCGCCGAGCACGATGCCGCCGTCGCTGAATTCCTGATCGACGGTGACGCCGAACGGCGCGCCAAGATCCTGCACTTCAGCGGCGAGGTGATTCGGAACCGCCGCGGCGGCGTGCGCGACCGCAGTGTTCGCGGTGAGACCCACCGGGCTGATCGGGAGGTCGCGACTGTGCGCCGCCGCGGCGACGCGCAGGAAGTGGGTGACGCCCCAGCCTGCTCCCGCCTGGACGATGTCCACGGCGCCCGCGTCCAGCAGCGGGCGGTATTGCTCGAGGCCGGTCAGGTTCTCGCCGGTGGCGACTCCCGCGCGGATGGCGTTCGAGAGGCGCGCGTGCCCCGCGGCGTCCCAGCGCCGCAGCGGCTCCTCGATCCAGGTGAGCTCGACCTGGCTCTCGATGCTGTGCAGATAGCGCACTGCCTGCTTGAGGTTCCAGGATTCGTTCGCGTCCAGCATCAGTGCGGGCTCGACGCCGGTGCTGGCGAGTTCTCCCGCCATGATCCCGAGGCGCCGGAGATCGGTCGTGGCGCTCTGGCCACCCTTGAGCTTGCCGCTCGTGAATCCGCGATCAGACATCGTGCGGTAGAACTCCGCCAGCCGCTCGTCGCTCAACGCGATGTCGAGTCCGGAGGCGTAGCCCGCGACGTAGCGGTCGCGACCGCCCAGCAGGCGCCACAGCGGCTCTCCGGCCAGCTTGGCCTTGAGGTCCCACAGCGCGGTGTCGAGCGTGCCGATGCCGCCGAACGTCGCCCCGGAGTGCCCCGACTTGAAGACGCGCGCGAGCATCCGGTCGTACAGTGCGCTCACCGCGCGGGGGTCTTCGCCCTCGATTGCGGGGAAAATGCGCTCGATGTCGTGGGTCGAACCGGTGGCGCAGCCGTTGATGCCCTCGTCCGTCTCCAGCACGACGATCGGAACTTCGGTGACCCCCGACTCGATGACGCCGTTGGCGTCGCCGATGGGCCGTCCCCAGTCTTGATAGCTGGTGAGGCAGTGGTATCCCGTGATCTTCATCATCGCCCTTGACGTCTGGGCGGGCGACGCCCGCTTCAAAGAGCATACATCATATGTTCATGAGGAGGATCGGGTGGCGCTGTGGGCCGATGGTCCTGAGACGCGGAACGGGCCGCCCTCCCGAAGGAGAACGGCCCGTTGCCGGTGAAACGCGGGATCAGACCCCGAAGTACAGCTCGTACTCGAAGGGGTGCGGACGCTGCGCGAACGGCAGAAGCTCGTTCTCGCGCTTGTAGTCGATCCAGGTCTCGATGAGGTCCTTCGTGAACACGCCGCCCTCGAGGAGGAAGTCGTGGTCGGCCTCGAGCGCCGCGAGGGCCTCGTCGAGCGATCCGGGCATCTTGGGGATGCTGGCCGCCTCCTCGGGCGGAAGCTCGTAGAGGTCCTTGTCGACCGGCTCGTGCGGCTCGATCTTGTTCTTGATGCCGTCGATGCCCGCCATCAGCTGCGCCGCGAAGGCCAGGTACGGGTTGCCCGAGGCGTCGGGCGCGCGGAACTCGATGCGCTTGGCCTTCGGGTTCGTGCCCGTGATCGGGATGCGGACCGAAGCGGAACGGTTGCCGGCCGAGTAGACCAGGTTGACCGGAGCCTCGAAGCCCGGGATCAGGCGGTGGTACGAGTTCACCGTCGGGTTGGTGAACGCGGCGATCGCCGAGCCGTGCTTGAGGATGCCGCCGATGTACCAGCGCGCGATGTCCGAGAGGCCGCCGTAGCCGCTCTCGTCGTAGAACAGCGGCTTGCCGTCGTTCCACAGCGACTGGTGGGTGTGCATGCCCGAACCGTTGTCGCCCATGAGCGGCTTCGGCATGAAGGTCGCGACCTTGCCCCACTCGAGCGCCGTGTTCTTGACGATGTACTTGAACTTCAGGATGTCGTCACCGGCGTGAACCATGGTGTCGAACTTGTAGTTGATCTCGCCCTGGCCGGCGGTGCCCACCTCGTGGTGGCCACGCTCGACCTCGAAGCCTGCGTCGATCAGCTTGAGCACGATGTCGTCGCGGAGGTCGGCGTGCTTGTCGACCGGCGAGACGGGGAAGTAGCCGCTCTTGTACGGGGTCTTGTTGGAGAGGTTTCCACCCTCCTCGACGCGGCCCGTGTTCCAGGCGGCCTCCTCCGAGTCGACCTCGTAGAAGCTCTTGTTCTGCTTCACCTCGAAGCGCACGTCGTCGAAGATGTAGAACTCCGCCTCGGGCGCGAAGTACGCGGTGTCGGCGATGCCGGTCGACGCGATGTACTTCTCGGCCTTCTTGGCAACCTGACGCGGGTCGCGCGTGTAGATCTCGCCGTTGCGCGGGTTGTAGATGTCGAAGACGATCACGAGGGTGCGCGCGACGCGGAACGGGTCGAGGTACGCCGTCGAGATGTCGGGGACGAGCTGCAGGTCGGACTCGTGGATCGACTGGAAGCCGCGAATCGACGAACCATCGAACATCTGGCCGACGGTGAAGAAGTCTTCGTCGACGGTCGACGCGGGGATGGTGAGGTGCTGCTGGATACCCGGAAGGTCAGTGAACCGGATGTCGATGAACTTGACATCCGTGTCCTTGATGAACTTCAGGACCTCAGACGAGTCGCTGAACAGAGGGCTGGACATAGGGAATGACTCCAAGGGCCGTAGAACGGTTGAGACTGCAGGTGCAGCCTGCCCCTCGACCTTAGGCGGAGGGGGTTTCTCTACCATGACGCAATTGTTTCCGGCATGTTACGGCGGCGCAAGCGCATAGGCTCGTGGGGTGAGTACGGGAGCCGCAGAGAACTGGCCGGGACGCGCGTTGGGGCTCCCCGAAGCGGGGCGGCGTTCGGTCGCCCGCGTGGGGCGTCGAGCGGCTGCGCTGGCCATCGACTGGGCACTGGCGACGCTGCTGTCGCTCGCCTTCTTCTCACCCGGCGACTGGCAGACGGATCCCTTCGCCACCCTTGCGATCTTCGCCGTGCTGCAGGTGGTCTTCTAGATCTTCTTCGGCGGAGGCCTCGGGCACCTGATGCTCGGGATGCGCGTCGTGCCGATCACGGGCGGGCCGCTCGGAGTGTGGCGCCCGCTTGTCCGCACGCTGCTGCTGTGCCTCGCGATCCCTGCCCTGATCTGGGACAAGAACCAGCGCGGCATGCACGACGTCGTCGCCGGCACCATCCTCGTCCGCGTCTGAGCGCGCGCCCCGCGCCGCGGGGACGCCGAGCGCTGCCGAAACCCGCGAGCGCGACCTGAACTTCGGCAGCGCTCGGGACGGCGAGGGGAGGGCGGCTAGCGGGGGCGCGGCGCGCGGACCTTGGTCGGGTCCATGCCCTTCGGGATCGGCAGCATGTTGCGGCTGAGCGAGGTGAGGCGGTTCGACACTGCCGTGACCTCGTCGCGACGCAGCGATTTCTTCAGTCGTGCGAGCGTCGGAACGATCTTGTGCAGCGGCGTCGAGTCGGGGTCCGGGCCCACATACATGAGCGTGACGGTGACGTTCGGGAGGATGCGCGAGACGTTCGCGCGCTCCTTGTCGAGCATCGGCTGCGTGCGCGAGCGCGGTCCCTCGCCGATGAGCACGACGCCGCCCTTGCCGACCGCGCGGTAGACCGCATCCTGAGTGCGCGGGCTCACGTTGATCGGCATCTCGCTGCCGATCCAGCTGCGCCGCAGCGAGCTCTTCAGCACCGCGCCCACGGCGCCGGCCTGGCCCTCGATCTGCGAGAATGCGGCCCGTTCGGCGCGCCGGCCCAGCACGATCAGCACCAGCAGCACACCGGCGAGCACACCCGAGACGTTGTACAGGATGATGCCGATGATGTTGTCGCTCGAGAACAGGATCGAGATGACGATTCCGGCGCCGATCGGGGCGATCAGGGCGAGGATCAGCATCCAGACGATGTTGCCGTCGTAGCGGCGGGTCATCTGGAACACCTGCCACATCTGCTTGAGACGACCGGGTTCTTTCGCGGGGCGAGGGGTGCGGGCCATGAAGTCTAGGATACGGGTCGGCGCGGATGCTCGGGACACGTGTGCTGGGGATGCTCAGGGGGAGTGGGGCGCGGGAGGTGCCATTCGATACGCAGCCGCGCTGCTGCTCAGGACACCGCCCTTCGATACGCGGCGCGGCCGCTGCTCAGGACACCGCCTGGGCGAAGGCGGAGTCGGACTCGGCCGCGTCGGCGAGATGCTGCAGCTCCGGCGGAACCGTCCAGCCCTTCGCCTTCATCGAGCGCGCCCAGAGCCGTCCCGCCCGGTAGCTGGAGCGCACCAGCGGTCCGGCGAGCACCCCGAGGAAGCCGATCTCCTCGGCCTGCGTCTTGAACTCGACGAACTCCTCCGGCTTCACCCACCGGGCCACCGGAAGGTGCCGCGGCGTCGGCCGCAGGTACTGGGTGATCGTGATGATGTCGCAGCCTGCCGCGTGCAGATCGCGGAGCGCCTCCGTCACCTCGGCGGGCTCCTCACCCATGCCGAGGATCAGATTCGACTTCGTGATGAGTCCCGCGCGCCGCGCCTGGCTGATCACGTCGAGGGACCGCTCGTAGCGGAAGGCGGGACGGATGCGCTTGAAGATCCGCGGCACCGTCTCCACGTTGTGGGCGAACACCTCCGGTCGCGACGAGAACACCTCGCCGAGCAGGTCCGGGTTGCCCGAGAAATCCGTTGCGAGGATCTCGACGCCCGTGCCCGGGTTGGCGGCGTGGATGGCGCGCACCGTTTCGGCGTGCAGCCACGCGCCCTCGTCGGGCAGGTCGTCGCGGGCGACGCCGGTCACGGTCGCGTAGCGCAGACCCATCGTGACGACCGACTCCGCCACGCGGCGGGGCTCGTCGGTGTCGTAGTCGGCGGGCTTCCCCGTGTCGATCTGGCAGAAGTCGCAGCGCCGCGTGCACTGGCTTCCGCCGATCAGGAAGGTGGCCTCGCGGTCTTCCCAGCACTCGTAGATGTTCGGGCATCCGGCCTCCTGGCACACCGTGTGCAGGCCTTCGTCCTTCACGAGGCCCTGCAGCGCGGTGTACTCGGGGCCCATCTTGGCGCGGGTCTTGATCCATTCGGGCTTGCGCTCGATCGGCACGGAGGCGTTGCGCACCTCGAGGCGCAGCATCTTGCGCCCGGCCGGTTCGGTCGCGCGGGTCTCGTTGAGGGTCATGCGGTCACCGTTTCGGTCGAGGCCAGGCTGTTGGAAAGATGCGTCTCGAACAGACGGGGGATGAGCGGGAGCACATCCTCGGGGGTCACCGTCCGGCCCAGCTCGCGCGAGATGCTCGTGACCCCGGCTTCGCGAATGCCGCAGGCGATGATCGAGCGGTACGCCTCGAAGGAGTTGCTGCAGTTGAGCGCGAAGCCGTGCATGGTGACGCCGTCGGCGACGCGGATGCCGATCGCCGCGATCTTGTCGGTGCCGCGCAGCCACACCCCGCTGCGCCCGTCGACCCGCGATCCGGCGACGCCGAGCTCGGCCAGCACCGCGATGAGCAGGTCCTCGAGGCGTCGCACGTAGGCGACCACGTCGATCGGATCGCGCAGGCGCAGGATCGGGTAGCCGACGAGCTGTCCCGGGCCGTGCCAGGTGATCTTTCCGCCGCGGTCGACGTCGATCACCGGGGTGCCGTCGGTGGGGCGCTCGTGGGGCTCCGTGCGCTTCCCGGCGGTGTAGACGCTGGGATGCTCGAGAAGGAGAACGGTGTCCGGCGCCCGACCACTCGACACGTCGGCGTGCAGGGCACGTTGACGTTCAAGGGCCGTCGAATACGACACGGAGTTGGCGCTTAGCCCCGCGTCGACATAGTCGACCATGTCCCCAGCTTAGGCGCGCTCGGGAGCGGACGCGTCCTCCGACGGCAACGGAACCGTCCTCCGTCCACGACCGCCGTGCCGGCGGTGCGCGGCGTCGGGCCGCCGGTCAGACTGCGGTGATGACGGTCGTGGAGCCCGAGACGGTGTCGGGGTATCGGGTGACGCGGACGATCGCGCGCACCGTGCACGGGGCCGTCCTGATCGGCCACGATCCGGAGGCGGGCGTCGCGGTGCTGAAGGTGCGGCACGGCGCCGAGGCGATCGCGGACACGGTCCGTGAGGCGGCCGCGCTGCAGCGCGGCGCCGGAGCGCACGTCGTCCGACTGCGGGATGTCGCGACCAGCCCGTCCGCCGAGGGCGAGGATCGCGGGGTCCTGGTGCTGGAGCGGTGCGAGGGCGGCACGCTCGCGGAACTGCTCCGACGCCGCCGCCAGTTCGATGCGGGGGAGGCGGTGACGTTGCTCGCCCCGGTGATCGCGACCCTCGCGCGCCTGCACGACTCCGGCGTGGCGCACGGCGCCCTCGCACCCGAGCACATCGGCTTTGGCGCCCGCGGGGAGCCGCAGCTCATCGGCTGGGGACGCTCGGTCGTGTTCGAGGCGAACACCGCCGAGGTGGTGCGCGAACGCGAGCCGGGCGTGCAGGCGGATCGTCGGGCGGTACGCGCCTTGGTCTCGCGGATCATGGCGCTCGTCGATCCCGGGGCGGCGCCCGCGCGAGATCGGCTCTGCGCCCGCCTGGAGGGGTGTGCCGACGAGGATCTGTTCGAGCTCTGCGAACGCGTGCTCTTCGAGTTCGCGCCCGCGGTCCCGCTGCGCGGCGACGACCCGGCATCGGGCGCTCCAGCACTCGTCGATCCGCCCACGGCCCGTCGCGGGTCAACGGCGGCCCGGCAGCTCGTTCCCGCCCGGCCGATGGATGGTGACGCGGGATCGGCGGGCGGCGAACCGCATTCGCGCACGAGACCGTTCGAGGTGCTGCTGGTCGGAATACTCCCCGATCGGGTGCTCCACCTGCTCGACGCCGCGCGACGTCGGCGGTGGGAGGTTCTGGCCGAGAGGGCGGGCGCGCCTCGCGTGGGAGAGGCGCTCGCCCGCATCGCGGGCGCCTGGGACGGCGCCAGCCGGGGCCGCCGTCGTGTGCTGCTCGCGGGCGGCAGTGCCGCACTCGTGGTGGCCGTCGGGGTGCTGGGGCTCCCGTCGGGCGGCAGCGCTGATCTCGACGCGGCCGACGAGGGACCTGCGGCATCCGGCTCCGCTGTGCCGGAGCTTGCGGAGACGGGCTCCGCCGTGTCGGGCTCAGCCGTCTCGGGATCGGTCACGCCGGGAGATGCCGGGGCAGACCCCAGCGGGGAGTCGATTCACGACGCGGCCGAGGACGGGCCGAGTTCGACGGTGCTGCTCGCGGACGACCCTCGCGCCGCATCCGCGGTGCTGGTTGAGACGCGGGAGCGGTGCCTCGACGAACTGTCGATCCTCTGTCTCGACCAGGTCTTCCAGCAGGGATCGGCGGCGATGGACGCGGACCGTGACGTGATCCTCATGATCCAGAGCGGAGGCGAAGCGACGGCGACGCGGTGGTCGATCGACTCGCAGCCGAGCGAGTGGGTCGTGGTGGAGCGGCTCGGCGGCACCGCGCTCATCCGACTCGGGCCTGAAAGCACCGCGGCCTCGCTCCTTCTGATGAAGGGCGAGGCCGGGTGGCGGATTCGCGAGTATTTGGCGATGAGCAGTGGCTAGACGCCGAGCACTCCCGCGAAGTTGCCGCCTTCGAGACGGTTCTTGACCGCAGTGAGGAAGCGCGCCGCGTCGGCTCCGTCGACGATCCGGTGATCGTACGAGAGCGCCAGGTACACGGTCGAGCGGATCGAGATCGCGTCGAGGCCGTTGTCGCTGACGACGACGGGCTTCTTGACGACGATGCCGGTTCCGAGGATCGCCACCTGCGGCAGGAACACCACCGGGGTGTCGAACAGGGCGCCGCGCGAACCGGTGTTCGTCACGGTGAACGTGCCGCCGGCGAGCTCGTCGGGCTTCAGCTTGTTGTCACGCGTGCGCTCGGCGAGATCGGCGATCTCCTGCGCGAGCTGCGCGAGCGTGAGCTCGCTGGCGTTGCGCACGACCGGGGTGAGCAGGCCGCGCTCGGTGTCGACGGCGATGCTCACGTTCTCGTGGTCCGGGTACACGATGCTGTCGCCCTCGACCGTGGCGTTGATGATCGGGAACGCCTTGAGCGCCTCGGCCGCCGCGAGGGTGAAGAACGGCAGGAAGCTGAGCTTCACGCCGGTCTTCGAGAGGAAGTCGGCCTTGACCTGGTCGCGGTAGGCGGCGACTCGTGTCACGTCGACCTCGACGACCGTGGTGAGCTGCGCCATCGACTGCATCGACAGCACCGCGCGTTCGGCGACGACCTTGCGCAGGCGCGACATCGGCACCGTGGTGCCGCGCAGCGGCGACACTTCGAGCTCTTCGACCGGCGCGGGCGTGCCCGCGGGGGCGGCGGCCGGTGCGGCGGGGGTCGCGTCAAGGATGTCCTGCTTGCGGATGCGTCCGCCGACACCGGTGCCCGAGACGGTCGACAGGTCGACACCGCGCTCGTTGGCGAGCTTGCGCACGATCGGCGTCACGTAGCCGGCGTGGCTCGCCGGTGCCGCGGCAGCGGCCGGAGCCGGAGCGGCGGCAGGTGCCGGAGCGGCGGCAGGTGCCGGGGCAGCAGCGGGCGCCGGAGCAGCGGCAGCAGGTGCAGCGGCGGGAGCCGGGGCGGCAGCAGGTGCGGCGGCGGGAGCCGGGGCGGCAGCCGGCGCAGCGGCGGGAGCAGCCTCGGTGGGTGCCGGAGCGGCCTGGGCCGGTGCGGCGGGGGCCTCCGCTGCCGGGGCCGGAGCTTCCGGCTCGGCGGGCGCCTCCGGCTCGGCGGCGGGTGCCTCGGGCTCGGCGGCCGCGGGCTCCGCAGCGGCACCGGAGCCGTCACCGATGGTGACGAGCGCGGTGCCGACCTCGACGGTCTCGTCCTCGGCGACCAGGATCTGCTCGATCACGCCGGCGACGGGCGAAGGGATCTCGGTGTCGACCTTGTCGGTCGAGACCTCGAGCAGCGGCTCGTCGACCTCAACGCGGTCACCGACCTGCTTCAGCCAACGGGTCACTGTTCCTTCGGTGACGCTCTCGCCGAGCGCCGGAAGGGTGACGGATTCACTCACGGGAAAACTCCTTTTGGAAACCTGGTCGGTTCTAGCTTAGTTCGCGCATCGCGCGGTGGTTAGGGGGATCAGATGGCGTGAAGCGGCTTGCCAGCGATCGCGAGGAAAGCCTCGCCGAGCGCCTCGTTCTGGGTGGGGTGCGCGTGCAGGAACGGCGCGACGTCCTCGGGGTACGCCTCCCAGTTCACGGCCAGCTGCGCTTCACCGATCAGTTCGCCGACACGGGCGCCGATCATGTGAACGCCGACGATCGGCCCATCGTTCAGACGGACGACCTTGATCGATCCGGAGGTGCCGATGATGTGGCTCTTGCCGTTGCCGGCGAGGTTGTAGTCGTAGGCGGTGACCGCGTCCGCGCCGTACTCCTCCACGGCCTTCGCCTGGCTGAGGCCAATCGACGCCACCTCGGGGTCCGAGTAGGTGACCTTCGGGATGTTGACGTCGGCGACGACCACCGGGTTCAGTCCCGCGATCTCCTCGGCCACGAAGATGCCGTGCTGGAAGCCGCGGTGCGCGAGCTGCAGGCCGGGCACGATGTCGCCGACCGCCCAGACGCCGGGGACGTTGGTCTGCAGACGCTCGTTGGTCAGGACGAAACCGCGATCCATCGCGACGCCGACCTCCTCGAAGCCGAGGTTCGCCGTCTGCGGGCCACGACCGACCGCGACGAGCAGGATGTCCGCTTCGACGGTCTCGCCGTTCTCCAGCGTGACGACCACGCCGTTGTCGTCCTGGGTGACGCCCGAGAAGCGCACGCCCAGCTTGAAGTCGATGCCGCGCTTGCGGAACGCGCGCTCGAACTGCTTCGAGATCGCCTCGTCCTCGTTCGGGACCAGGTGCGGCAGCGCCTCGATGATGGTGACGTCGGCGCCCCACGACTTCCAGACGCTCGAGAACTCGACGCCGATGACGCCGCCGCCGAGCACGGCGACCTTCTTGGGCACGAAGTTCAGCTCGAGCGCCTGCTCGGAGGTGAGCACCCGTCCGCCGATCTCGAGACCCGGGAGCGAGCGCGAGTACGAACCGGTCGCCAGGATGACGTTCTTGCCGGTGATGGTCTGGTCGCCCACCTGGACGCTCGTGGGCGAGACCAGGCGGCCCGCGCCCTCGATGGTCGTGATGCCGCGCGCCTTGATGAGGCCCTGCAGGCCCTTCCACTTGCTGGCGACGACCTCTTCGCGGTAGCTGGTGACCGCGGCGACGTCGATGCCGTTGAACGTGCTGGTCACGCCGTACTTGGCCGACTCGCGCGTGACGTCGGCGACCTCGGCCGAGTGGAGCAGCGCCTTGGTGGGGATGCAGCCGACGTGCAGGCAGGTGCCGCCGACCTTGGCCTTCTCGATGAGCCCGACGCTCATCCCCAACTGGCTGGCGCGCAGCGCAGCGGCGTAGCCACCGCTTCCTGCGCCAAGAACAACAAGGTCAAAGTTCTGCTCGGACACCCGGCGACTCCCTCGAGATGCAGTTGCGGCACCGCAATCAGGGTGGCGAGCGGCGCGATCTGACGACACGTGGTTGCGTGCCAGAACGACACTACTACGGTCGGGAAAAGTCTTCCGTCATCGCGATCAGCGTGCGGACCGTCGCCCCGGTCGGTCCCTTGGCGATCACGCCGTAGGGGGCTCCGCCGTTGCTCGCGGCCCCGGCGATGTCCAGGTGCGCCCACGGGATGGGGGAGCCCTCGCGCGTGCCGACGAACGATTTCAGGAACACGCCCGCGAGGAGCATGCCGCCCGCGGTGTTGCCCGGCTTCGCGTTGGCGATGTCGGCGACCTCGGTCTCGAGCAGCGACGACAGCTCGGAGGGAAGCGGCATCGGCCACAGCGTCTCGCCGGCGCGCGCGCCCGCGTCGACCAGCGCCCGCGAGAGCTCGGTGTCGCCCATCACGGGGATCGTGCGCTCGCCCATGGCCACCCGTGCCGCGCCGGTCAGCGTGGCGACATCGATGATCGCGTCGGGCTGCGCCTCGCTCGCCGCCACGAGCCCGTCGGCGAGCACGAGGCGACCCTCGGCGTCGGTGTTGAGCACCTCGACCGTCTTGCCGCCGCGGATGCGCAGCACGTCATTGGGGCGGATCGCCGTGCCAGAGGGCATGTTCTCGGCGAGGCACAGCCAGGCGGTGACGCGCACCGGAAGCCCGAGCTCGGCCACCGCCAGAATCGCCGCGAGCGCTGTCGCCGCCCCTGTCATGTCGTACTTCATTCCAACCATCGACCCCGCCGGCTTGAGCGAGAGGCCGCCCGAGTCGAACGTGATCCCCTTGCCCACGAGGGCGAGGTGCTTGGTCGCGCCGGCGGGCGCGTAGCGCACGATCGCGAGTCGCGGCGGCCGGCTCGACCCCTGGCCGACGCCGAGGATGCCGCCGAAGCCGCCTTCGGCGAGCGCCTGCTCGTCGAGCTCCTCGATGTCGACCGGGAGCCCCTTCGCGTATCCGCGCGCGCGGTCGACGAAGCTCGCCGGGTAGAGGTCGTTCGGGGGAGTGTGCACCAGGTCGCGCACGCGGTGCACGCCGCCCGCGACGGCGAGTGCGCGAGCGGTCAGCGCATCCGCGTCGTCGGGCAGGGACTCGACGAGCACGGTGATCGCGGCGACCGGCTGCTTGGCGTTCTCGAGCGTCGAGAAGCGGTACCCGGTGAAGCTGTAGCTGGCGATCGCCGCCCCTTCGAGCACGGCTCCGATCTGCTCGCTCGCGGCTCCGGGCAGCGCGAACGCGACCGATCCGGTACCCGCGAGCTGACGGATCGCCGAGCCGGCGGCGTTGCGGAGCGTGTCCACGGTGGGCTCCTCGGCGCCCTCGGGGAGCGTGCCGAGTCCGACCAGGGCGAGCGAGGGCGTGCCGGGCCGCAGCGCCGGCAGTCGGCGGAGCTCGTCGTTCGCGCCGCTGACGCCGATCGCGGTGAGCGAGGCCTCGAGTGCGGCGAAGTCCTCGGTCGGAGCGAACAGTCGCGGTCCGGTGGGGCTCTTGGCCACCCCCATCACGAGCACCTCGGCGCTCGTGTCAAGAGCGGAATCGGAACGGAGTTCGAGCGAAGGCATCGGCATTCGCTCAGCCTAATCGCGCCGGATGCTGGAACCGTGCGTCGTGTTCGCTCTCGGCTTGTGCGAGCCCCGGTGGCCATTCCGGGCCCGGAATAGACTTGGGGCATGCACGATCCTCACGGGCTCTACGACCTCACCTCCGGGTTTGTCGAGGTCCCGCGCGGCCTTCACCTCGTCGCCGGACTGACCGGCTTCACGGATTCCGGTTCTGCGGTCACGCAGTTCAGCGAGTACATCCTGGAGAACCTCGAGGCGCGCGAGATCGTCAGCTTCGACAGCGACGCGCTGCTCGACTACCGCGCCCGGCGCCCCACGATGTACTTCGATCTCGACCATCTGACGGAGTACCGGCCGGCGAAGCTGTCGCTGTATCTGGTCGAAGACGAGCTGCATCAGCCGTTCCTGCTGCTGACCGGCTATGAGCCGGACTTCCAGTGGGAGCGATTCAGCGCCGCCGTCGTGGAGCTGATCGAGCAGTACGGCGTCGCCGACACCACCTGGGTGCACGCGATCCCGATGCCGACCCCGCACACCCGTCCGCTCGGGGTGACGGTCAGTGGCAACCGGCGCGAGCTGATCGACGCGATGTCGGTCTGGCGGCCGCAGACGGAGCTTCCGGCGAGTGCGATGCATCTGGTGCAGTTCCGACTCGAGGAGATCGAGCACTCGACCGCCGGATTCGTGCTGCTGGTCCCGCACTACCTGGCCGACACCGAGTTCCCCACGGCCGCGGTCGTCGCCTTCGAGAGCATCAGCGCCGCCACCGGCCTGATCTTCCCGACGGATGAGCTGCGCGAACGCGGACGTGAGTTCCTCGTGAAGGTCGAGGACCAGGTGCGGGGCAACCCGGAGCTGCAGCGGCTGATCGGCACGCTCGAGGAACGGCACGACAGCTACATGGAGGAGAACCCGCTTCCCTCGCCGTTCGCCGACCGCCACGGCGAGGTTCCCTCGGCGGACACGATCGCGGCCGAGCTGGAGAAGTTTCTCGCCAACCGACGCGACGACGAGCCGTCCTGAGCGGCGCGCGTTCGGTGCCCGGGCGCGTTAGCCTCTCAGCCGTGCATCTCGTCTCTGCGTTCGGGAACCCGACGTGAACTCCTGGCGTTCCTGGGTGGTGTTCGCTGGCGCCGTCATCGTGTACCTGATCGCGGTCACGCAGCGCACGACCTTCGGCATCGTCGGCGTCGAGGCGACCGATCGATTCGGGGTGAGCGCCGCCACCCTCTCGTCCGTCGCCGTGGTGCAGGTGGCGACGTATGCGGCGCTGCAGATCCCGGTCGGCGTGCTCGTCGACCGCCTCGGCCCGCGGGTCCTGCTGATCGGCGGCGCCACCATCATGGCGCTCGGGCAGGTGCTGCTCGCCTTCGCCGACGACATCGGCCTCGCGATCGCCGCTCGCGTGCTGGTCGGCACGGGCGACGCGTTCACGTTCGTGTCGGTGCTGCGCCTGCTGCCGAACTGGTTCAGCGGCCGGATCCTGCCGCAGCTGGCGCAGTGGGTCGGCATGATCGGGGCGACCGGCCAACTGGTCGCGGCCATCCCGTTCGCGTTCCTGCTCCACGCGGTCGGATGGAACGTCGCGTTCCTGATCGCGGCCGGGGTGTCGCTGTTCGCCGTCCTCGTCGGCGTCACTGTGATCCGCACCGGCACTCGTCCTCCGATGACGGAGGAGATCACGACCAGCTCGACCTGGTCGCGGCTGCGCGCGAGCGTCGCCCGCCCCGGCACGCAACTGGGCTTCTGGTCGCACTTGCTGGGCGGAACCGCGCCGCAGACGATGGGGGTGCTCTGGGGCTACCCGTTCCTCACTGCGGCGCTCGGCTATGACGTCCCGACCGCGGCGGCGGTGTTCTCGCTGCTGGTCGTCGGCGCCGTGCTGCCGGCCCCGCTCATCGGCTACGCGGTCGCCAGCTTCCCCTTCCGCCGCGGCGATCTGGTGCTCGGGATGGCGGCGCTCGTCTACGGGGCGCTCGTCGCCGTGCTCGTCTGGCCGGGCCAGCCGCCGCTGGCACTCATCTGCGTGCTGTTCTTCCTGATCGGCGCGGGAGCGCCGAGCTCGCTCATCGGCATGGACTACGCGCGCACCCTGAACCCGTCGCATTCGGTCGGGACCGCGAGCGGCTTCGTCAACGTCGGCGGATTCCTCGGCGGCTTCGTCTCGATGTTCCTCATCGGCGTCGTCCTCGACATCGTCGACTCGGTGCGCGTCGCGACAGGCCAGGCCTCCGATCTGTACGCGTGGGAGTCGTTCCGGCTGGCGCTCCTGGCGCCCGTGGTGATCGCCCTCGTCGCGGTGGTCGGGGTCGTGGTGACCCGGCGCCGCGCGCGCACCGTGATGACCCGTGACGAGGGAATAGAGATCACCCCGCTGTGGGTTGCACTCTTTAGGACCCGCCGCAACGGTCCTGGCGGTCGCCGCTAGCGCGAAAGCGGGCCCGGTGTCAACGGTCACTTCAAGACTGTGAGATAATCGAGTTTCTGGACCCGGTCAGGTCTTCGAATAGGCGTTGCGAGCAGCACCCGGAGGACTTGACATGGGTCCTTGTACTGCCCAGATCCACCCGGGAGGGGTCAGAATGGCAACCCGAACCACCGCGAAGGACGCCGCCGATACCGGCGAGAAGAAGACCACGCGGGCGCGCGCGGCGAAGGCGACCGCGGCCGACGCCACGGCGACCGACGCGAAGACGCCCGCCAAGAAGCCGGCGGCTCGCAAGGCGAGCACCGCGAAGGCCAGCACGGCCAAGGCCAGCCCCGCGAAGGCCAGCAAGGCGAAGGCCAGCAAGGCCACCGAGGACGACGACGTCGAACAGACCGAGGTCGACGACGCCGCGATCGACGCCAAGGGCGTCGCCGCCGCTGCCAAGTCGGCGAAGGCGGGCGACAGCGACGACTCCGACGACGAGGACGACGACGAGGAGAAGTCGACGTCGCTCGATGAGCCGCTGCCCTCGGGCGCGATCCGGCTGTCCTCCCGCGACGACGAAGACGAGATCCCGGTCTACTCGGCGGCGATCACCGGCGCCACTGCCGACCCGGTCAAGGACTACCTGAAGCAGATCGGCAAGGTCGCGCTCCTGAATGCGGCCGAAGAGGTCGAGCTCGCGATGCGCATCGAGGCGGGTCTGTTCGCCGAGGAGAAGCTCGGCGGCATGACGGACGCCGAGAAGCGCTCCCAGCTCGGGCGAGAGCTCGCGTGGGTCGCGCGCGACGGGCAGCGGGCCAAGAGCCACCTGCTCGGCGCGAACCTGCGACTCGTCGTCTCGCTCGCCAAGCGCTACACGGGTCGCGGCATGCAGTTCCTCGACCTCATCCAGGAGGGCAACCTGGGGCTCATCCGTGCGGTCGAGAAGTTCGACTACACGAAGGGCTTCAAGTTCTCGACCTACGCCACCTGGTGGATTCGTCAGGCGATCACCCGTGCGATGGCCGACCAGGCGCGCACGATCCGCATCCCCGTGCACATGGTCGAGGTCATCAACAAGCTCGCGCGCGTTCAGCGCCAGATGCTCCAGGACCTGGGTCGCGAGCCCACCCCCGAAGAGCTCAGCCGCGAACTCGACATGACGCCCGAGAAGGTCGTCGAGGTGCAGAAGTACGGTCGCGAGCCGATCTCGCTGCACACGCCCCTCGGCGAGGACGGCGACAGCGAGTTCGGCGACCTGATCGAGGACACCGAGGCGGTCGTTCCGGCCGACGCGGTCGGCTTCACGATGCTGCAGAAGCAGCTCGAGTCGCTGCTCGACTCGCTCTCGGAGCGTGAGGCGGGCGTGATCCGCATGCGCTTCGGCCTCGGCGACGGCATGCCGAAGACCCTTGACCAGATCGGCGACACCTTCGGTGTGACGCGCGAGCGCATCCGCCAGATCGAGTCGAAGACGATGGCGAAGCTGCGCCACCCCTCGCGGTCGCAGTCGCTGCGCGACTACCTCGAGTAGGCCGAACGTGGTGCGCGTCCTGCTCGCGATCTGGGCGGGGAAGCTCGCGGGTGCGACGCTGCGCGCGCTCGGGCGCGCCGGCACGCACGTGCCGGGCATCATCGCGCGCAAGGTGCACCCGGGCATCATCGGCGCGATCGCGCACCCTCCGCGGGTGATCGCGGTGACGGGCACGAACGGCAAGACGACCGCGTCGAACCTGCTCGCCGCGGCCCTCGCCGCCCAGGGCGAGCGCGTGGCGAGCAACCGCAACGGCTCGAATCTGGCCGCGGGAGTGACGGCGACGCTGATCTCGGCCGTGGACTGGCGCGGGCGCTCGCGCGTCGACGTCGGCGTGTTCGAGATGGACGAGCGCTCCGCGAAGCTCATCCTTCCGGGCCTTCGCCCGGATGTGCTCGTGGGCCTGAACCTCACGCGGGACTCGATCAAGCGCAACGCGCATCCGTCCTATATCGCCTGGATCCTCTCGTCCGCCGTGCCGTCGACCACGACGCTCGTGCTGAACGCCGATGACCTGCTCGTCGCCGACATCGGCGGCGACGACAATCCCCGTGTGTTCTTCGCCGTCGATCGGATGCCGACAGACGGCGATCGGCCCAGCGGCGCGGCCGTCGACGTCACGATCTGCCCGGTCTGCGACCACGGGCTCACCTGGGACTACTGGCGCTACAACCACATCGGCGCCGCGCACTGCGAGGCTTGCGGATTCCGCTCACCCGAGGCGGCCTACCGTGCCCGTGAGGTCGATGCGGCGGCGCGGCGCGTCGTGCTCGACCTCGACGGCGAGACCCGCACGGCGGCGCTCGTCAACGAGAACATCGTGAACGTCTACAACCAGGTCGCGGTCGCGGCGGCGCTCGGCGTGCTCGGCTTCGACCGCGACACGGTCGCTGCCGCGTTCGACCAACTCGCGCCGCCGGAGACGCGCTTCATGACCGACGCCGTGGGGGCGACCCGCGTCGTGCGGATCCTGACCAAGGGTCTGGTCGGCGTCGCCTGCTCGCGCGCGTTCGACTATCTGCGCTCGTTCCCGGGACGCAAGTCGATCGTGCTCTCGATCGACGAGGTCAGTGAGCGCACCGCCGATGTCGAGAACACCGCGTGGACCTACGACGCCGACTACGACTACCTCGCCGACGACAGCATCCGGCAGATCGTCGTCGGCGGAATCCGCCGACACGATCAGGCGCTGCGCCTGGCGATCGCCGGCGTCGATCCCGAGCGCATCGTCACCGTCGAATCGGAGACCGACACGGCCGATGCCGTCACTCTGGACGGCATCGACGCGGTCTTCAACCTGCACAGCGTGCACAACGCCGAGCTCACCGGATCGCCCGTCCAGGCCCGCCTGCGCGCGCGGCTCGCCGACCGAGAGGCGGCGACGCGATGAGCGGGGCCCTGACGATCGAGATGCTCTTCCCGGAGGTCGCGAACCTCCACGGGGACAACGCCAACATCGACTACCTCGCCCAGTGCCGCCCGGACGCGACGATCGTGCGCACGGCGCTCACCGACACGCCCGCCTTTGCCGCCGGCGACGTGGACCTGGTGTATCTCGGCCCGCTCACCGAGCAGGGGCAGTTGAAGGCGATCGAGCGGCTGCGTCCGCATCGCGAGCGGCTCCTCGACCTGATCGAGGCGGGCACCGCGTTTCTGTTCACGCACAACGCCCTCGAGGTGCTGGGCGAGCGGATCCGCAACGACGAGATGGGCTACGACATGCCCGGCCTCGGGATCTTCGAGCTCGAGTCGACGCTGTCGATGTTCGGCCGCTACAACGGCAAGGTGATGGGAACCCTCGCCGAGGTGGGCGCCCGGGCGCCGGTCGTCGGCTACAAGTCGCAGTTCTCGACCGTGACGGCGTCGGATGCGCTTCCCGGCTTCCTCGACGCGGAGCGCGGCATCGGCCGCAACCCGGGTACGAGCGTCGAAGGGGTGCGCCGCGGCAACTTCCTCGGCACCTCCCTGCTCGGACCGCTGCTGATCACCAACCCGCAGCTGTCGCGCTGGCTGCTGGCGACGATCGATCCCGACAGCGAGCCCGTCCTCGCCCATGAGGCGCTCGCGATGGCCGCCTACGAGGCGCGCCTGCGCGACTTCCGCGATGCGAAGCGCTGGCATCCGTTCGAGCGGGTGACTGCGCCGCGTCGCTGACGGACGCCGCGCTTCAGAAGCCGATCGCGGCGCGATAGCGCGGCAGCAGCCCAGTGCGGATGCCCGAGACGCTCGGCTTCGACTGGTACACGCCCGAATTGGGGTTGCCCTCGATCACGACGGGGCCGTCTGGCGCGATCGCCACGTCCCAGCCGACGTACGGCACCTCGGGGATCTCGCGCGAGAGCTCGTCGACGAACGCGATCACCCGGTCGTAGTACGGCACGCGGAACCCGACGATGGGCGTGCCCGAGAGCGGGTGTGTCGCGAACGTCGTCCCGCTCTCGTCGAAGGCGGGGGAGTGCACCACGCCCTCGTCGTCGAGCATCGTGTACATGCCGCCGCCCGAGAAGTTGTCGATCGGACCGCCGTTGCCCATCTTGAGCACGCTCGCGAGCACGTGGGTGCGATCGCCGTCGAAGTAGGTGATGACGCGCAGCGAGTTGACGCTCGACGGGTTGAGCGAGGCCATCTCGTCGTGCTGGGTGATGAACTCCTCGACCAGGAACTGCCGACGCTCCAGCAGCCGGGCACGGAACGCCTCCCAGTCGGTGACCTCGGCGGCCTCGACGCGCTCGATCCCGTAGCCGGAGAGGCTGTCGGGGACCTTGACCATCACCACGCCGCGACGCGTCGCGAACTCGCGCAGCGCCGCCGCATCCGTCGCGCGCACATCGAGCCACTCGCGACCCAGCCAGCGGTCGAAGCGCGGGTTGAACTGCGCCTTGTCGGCGAAGAGCTTCCGCAGCTCCGGGTCGTTGAGCTTCTTGGCCAGGTGGTTCGACTTGGGGTGCGTGATGTAGGTGCGGCGCTCGCGCCGGGTCAGCAGGACGAAGTCCCAGTCCAGGTAGTCCTGGAATCCGGTCTCGTAGCGCACCGAGCACCAGAGCATGTCGAAGACGACGAGCGGCACCGGCGTGCGGGACAGCTTGGCGGCCTCACGCGCGATGCGGGTGACGTTCCCGAGGTTGATGGCCCGGGCGCGCGTCAGGAGGTAGCGAACCCTTCGGCCGAGCCCGAGTCCGCGGGACGCTGACACCTACCGCTCGTCGGTGGCGGGAACGGCGCTCAGGCGCGCGCTCTCGTCGTGCCACTCCAGCGCCGTCGCGGAGAGCTTGTCCTTGAACTTCGCACCGTGGTGAGCGCAGAACAGCAGCTCACCGGAGGCGAGGGTCACTCGCACGTACGCCTGCGCACCACAGCTGTCGCATCGGTCGAATGCCGTCAGCTCGGGGGCATCCAGCTCGTCGACTTCGCTCGTGATCTGCGACATGGTCTGCTCCCTCTCCGTCATGAACCGTGGGGTGTGTCTTGCGTGCGATTCTGACCTATCCAGTCAAACACGTCGCCGTCTGCGACGTGTGTCGCCGACGTTACATTTCGCTTTGGGCGTATCCAGCCGCATTCGCGGCGGGGCGCCATCTGAGCGCAGTCGGGATCAATAGTCTTAACCCCGTATGAGTAGCGACTATTCCGCCCGGCATCTCTCCGTCCTCGAGGGTCTCGAAGCCGTGCGCAAGCGGCCCGGCATGTACATCGGATCGAACGATTCGCGCGGTCTGATGCACTGCCTCTGGGAGATCATCGACAACTCGGTCGACGAGGCGCTCGGCGGCCACGGCTCTCAGATCGAGGTCGAGCTCCACCCGGACGGCAGCGTCGAGGTGCGCGACCGTGCGCGCGGCATCCCGGTCGACATCGAGCCCAAGACGGGTCTCTCCGGCGTCGAGGTCGTCTTCACCAAGCTGCATGCCGGCGGAAAGTTCGGCTCCGGCTCGTACGCGGCATCGGGCGGTCTGCACGGCGTCGGCGCCTCCGTCGTCAACGCGCTCTCCGAACGCCTCGATGTCGAGGTCGACCGCGACGGCAAGACCTGGGCGATGTCGTTCCACCGCGGAGAGCCGGGTGTCTTCGATGACGCCGGGACGCCGCGACCGGACGCGCCCTTCACCCCCTTCATCTCGGGCAGCGAGCTGCGCGTCGTCGGAAAGGTGGCCAAGGGCGTCACGGGCACCCGTGTGCGCTACTGGGCCGACCAGCAGATCTTCGCGCGCGGCGCGGGCTTCGTCATGGACGAGCTCGTCGCGCGCGCCCGGCAGACCGCGTTCCTGGTGCCCGGCCTCGGCATCGAGATCGTCGACGCCCGCGACGCCTCTGTCGACCCCGTGCGCGAGAGTTTCCGCTTCGACGGCGGGATCGCCGAGTTCGTCGAGTTCCTGGCGCCGGATGCGGCGGTCACCGACGTCTGGCGCATCCAGGGCTCCGGCGGCTACACCGAGACGGTGCCGGTGCTGCAGGACAACGGACACATGGTCTCGACCGAGCTGTCGCGCGAGTGCGAGGTCGACATCGCCCTCCGCTGGGGCAGCGGGTACGAGACGGTCTTCCGCAGCTTCGTCAACATCATCGCGACGCCCAAGGGCGGAACGCACCAGGCCGGCTTCGAGCAGGGGCTGCTGAAGTTCATGCGCGCCGAGGTGGAGAAGAATGCGCGCCGACTCAAGGTCGGCAACGACAAGCTCGAGAAGGACGACGTTCTCGCCGGTCTGACGGCCGTGCTGACCGTGCGACTGCCCGAGCCGCAGTTCGAGGGGCAGACCAAGGAGATCCTCGGCACGCCCGCGGTGCGCAACGTCGTCTCGAACGCGGTGGCGAAGGCGATGGCGGCCAAGTACGCTTCGAGCGCGCGGGCCGACAAGGCTCAGGGTGCGCTCGTGCTCGACAAGGTCGTTGCCGAGATGAAGAGCCGCATCTCCGCCCGAGCGCACAAGGAGACGCAGCGTCGCAAGAACGCGCTCGAGAGCTCGAGCCTGCCGGCGAAGCTCGTCGACTGCCGCTCCACCGACGTCGCCGACACGGAGCTGTTCATCGTCGAGGGCGATTCGGCGCTCGGCACCGCCAAGCTCGGCCGCGACAGCGAGTTCCAGGCGCTGCTGCCGATTCGCGGCAAGATCCTCAACGTGCAGAAGGCGTCTGTCTCGGACATGCTGAGCAACGCCGAGTGCGCGTCCATCATCCAGGTGGTCGGAGCCGGTTCCGGGCGCAGCTTCGAGCTCGACCAGGCGCGCTACGGCAAGGTCATCATCATGGCCGACGCCGACGTGGACGGCGCCCACATCCGCACGCTGCTGCTTACGCTGTTCTTCCGCTACATGCGTCCCATGATCGACGCCGGGCGCGTCTTCTCCGCGGTGCCGCCGCTGCATCGCGTCGTCGTGATGAATCCGGGCTCGAAGCCCAACGAGGTCATCTACACCTACTCCGAGGCGGAGCTGCAGGGCGTGCTGAAGGGCCTGGAGAAGCGCGGCAAGAAGTACCAGGACCCGATCCAGCGCTACAAGGGCCTGGGCGAGATGGATGCCGATCAGCTCGCCGAGACGACGATGAGCCGTGCGCACCGCACGCTGCGCCGCGTCCGCGTCGACGACGCCGAGAATGCGGCGCGGGTCTTCGAGCTGCTGATGGGCAACGAGGTGGCTCCGCGCAAGGAGTTCATCATCGCCGGCCAGGGCCTCGACCAGGCCCGCGTGGACGTCTAGCCCACGCCGAGACTCGATTCGCGCTGGCGTCGCGCGCGTTTCGGTCGCGGTCCTTCCGCAAAGTCAGAGAATCGGCCACCTCGCCCACGACTCGTGGACGTCAGCGGCGAATCTCCGAGTCTGCGGGGGAGTGGGGATCGGGGCCGCAGCCCGCTCGCGGTCGAGCTACAGGGTGGCGCCGACGGAGCCGATGACGGCATCGAGCGGGATGCCCGAGGCGTCGCGCTTGGAACCCGATTCGGGCAGTGCCCGCAGCGAGCCGTCGGGTCCGACCGGAACCGCTGGTGCCGCACCGACCCAGGCGAGTTCGAGGCTGCTCTCTCCCTTGAGGAATGACTGCGCCCGCACGCCTCCGGTGGCGCGCCCCTTGCCGGGGAACGCGCTGAACGCGCTCACCTTGCCGCGACCCGCGTCGGTGCCGACGAGCACCCCATCGGGGGTTGAGATGGTGACCACGACGGCGGCATCCGGCTGCTCGACGGTGCCGAAGAAGAGCACACGCGCCTTCGGCGACAGCTTGATGCCGGCCATGCCGCCCGCCGAGAGACCCTGCGGGCGCACGCTGGAGGCGGCGAAGTGAAGCAGCTGCGCGTCGTTGGCGACGAACACGAGCTCGCTGGCGTCGGTGCTGTGGCTCGCGCCCACGACCTCGTCGCCGGGCTTGAGCGAGATGACCTCGAAGTCGGGGCGGCTGGGCCACGCACCCGGCGTCACGCGCTTGACGACGCCCTGCGCCGTGCCGAGCGCGATCGGCTCCTCGCTGGTCAGCGACACGAGAGCGATCACGTGCTCCTTCTTGTCGCTGAGCCCGAGGTAGTCGCGGATCTTCGCCCCCGCCGCCAGCTGGACCGAGTTGGGCGGAACCGCCGGGAGGTCGACCGGGGTGAATCGGATCAGGCGACCCCGGTTCGTGATCGCGCCGAGCTCACCGCGCGACGTCGCCGAGACGGTCGAGCGGATCGCGTCGTGACGGCTCCGTCTCGCGGGCGTGGCGGGGGCCTCGACGCCCTCGGGGAGGTCGACGCGCACGGCGCGGCCGGTGGTCGACAGGATCACGAGTGTCGGCACGTCGGCGATCTCGAGCGCCGCGGCGGCCTGCTTGGCGGCGGCCGAAGCGCTGCGCGGCGGTGCCGGACGCGCTTCGGTGAGCAGCGTGCGCCGCGGGGTGCCGAACTTCTCGGCGGCGTCGGCAAGCTCGCTCGACACGAGTGCGCGGAGGCGGGTGGGGGAGCCCAGGATCTTCTCGAGCTCGGCGATCTCCTTCTGGAGCTTGTCGCGCTCGGTCTCCAGCTCGATGCGGCTGAACTTGGTGAGGCGGCGCAGCTGCAGCTCGAGGATGTACTCGGCCTGCAGAGTTGAGAGGTCGAAGACCTCCATCAGCCGGGTGCGCGCCTGCGCCGTGTCGTCCGAGGTCCGCACGACCTGGATCACCTCGTCGATGTCGAGGATTGCGATGAGCAGTCCGAGCACGAGGTGGAGGCGCTCCTGGCGCCGCGTGAGCCGGTACTGGGAGCGCCGTGTGACGACCTCGAGCCGGTGCGTCAGATAGACCTGCAGCAGGTCCTTGAGGCCCAGGGTGAGCGGCCGGCCCTCGACGAGTGCGACGTTGTTGATCGAGAAGCCGTCTTCGAGCGGGGTCAGCCGGTAGAGCTGCTCGAGCACCGCCTCCGGGCTGAAGCCCGTTTTGATTCCGATCACGAGACGCAGGCCGTTCTTGCGGTCGGTGAGATCGGTGACGTCGGAGATGCCGGTGATCTTCTTCGAGGTCACACCGTCTTTGATCTTCTCGATGACCTTCTCGGGTCCGACGAGGTAGGGCAGCTCGGTGACGACCAGCCCGGTCTTGCGCGCGGTGATCGGCTCGATCGAGACCTTGGCGCGCGTTTTGAACGAGCCGCGTCCGGTGGCGTAGGCGTCCTTGACGCCGTCGAGACCGACGATCGTTCCGCCGGTCGGCAGATCGGGGCCGGGCACGAACGCCATGAGCTCCTCGAGCGTGGCGTCCGGGTTGTCGAGAAGGTGGCGTGCGGCGGCGACGACCTCCACCAGGTTGTGCGGCGCCATGTTGGTGGCCATGCCGACCGCGATGCCGCTGGCGCCGTTGACGAGAAGATTCGGGTACGCCGCCGGAAGCACGCCGGGCTGGGTCAGCTGGTTGTCGTAGTTCGGGACGAAGTCGACGACGTCCTCGTCGAGGCCCTCCGTCATCGCCATCGCGGTCGCCCGGAGACGGGCCTCCGTGTAACGGGCGGCCGCGGGGCCGTCGTCGAGGGAGCCGAAGTTGCCGTGCCCGTCGATCAGTGGCACACGCATCGTGAAGTCCTGCGCGAGCCGGACGAGCGCGTCGTAGATGGCGCCGTCGCCGTGCGGGTGGAGACGGCCCATGACGTCGCCGACGACACGGGCGCTCTTGACGTGTCCGCGGTCCGGGCGCAGGCCCATCTCGCTCATCTGGTAGAGGATGCGCCGCTGAACCGGCTTCAGGCCATCGCGCGCGTCGGGCAGCGCGCGGGCGTAGATCACCGAGTAGGCGTACTCGAGGAACGAGCCCTGCATCTCGGCAGAGACGTCGATGTCTTCGATGCGCTCGCCATTCGGCAGGGCAGGGGTGACGGGAGAAGATGCGCGCGGAGTCATAGGATCGGGGCAATGTTACCGGCGGCGAAATCCCACCGGTTCAGCCTTGCCGACGTTCTTCCGAATTGCCTTCAGGCCTTGCGGGGGCATCGCGGATCGCTGGGCCTTCCGACAGTGACCCATGCGATCGTGGTTCTTGTCGACGGTCTCGGCTTCGAGGGCCTTGCCGCGCATCGCGGGCACGCCCGCACTCTTTCGGCGCGACTCGACCGCGACGCGCCGATCGACAGCGGCATCCCGTCGACGACGGCGGCCGCGCTCGCGTCGCTGACGACGGGGACGCGTCCGGGGGAGCACGGGATGGTCGGCTACTCCGTGCTCGACGCGGCACGCGATCGAGTGGTCAACCAGCTCACCGGCTGGGGGCCGGACGGCCTCGATCCGGAGCGCTGGCAGAGATCGTCGACCGTGTTCGAACGCGCCCGTGAGCTCGGCGTCCATTCGGTGGCGATCGGCCGTGAACGGTATCGCGACTCGGGATTCTCGGCCGCGGTGCTGCGCGGCGCCGACTTCCAGGCGGGCGAGACGATCGAGGATCGCGTCACGGCGGCGGCGCAGGAGCTGCACAGAGCAGGGCCCCGGCTGGTCTACCTCTACGTTCCGGAGCTGGACGTCGCCGGGCACGCCAAGGGGGTGGCCTCCGCGGAGTGGACGGCGGCGCTCGAGACTTTCGACGCGGCGCTCGCGCCGCTCGCGGCGAGCTTGACCGGCTCCCAGGGGCTGCTCGTCACGGCGGATCACGGAATGCTCGACATCGCTCCCGAGGCGCACCGGATGGTGGCGCCCGAACTGCTGGCCGGGGTGCGTCACGTCGCGGGTGAGCCGCGCGGCCTGCAGCTGCACCTCGAGGCGGGGATCGACCCGGATGTCGTGGCCGAGGCCTGGCGCGCGAGCGAGGGCACGCGGGCCTGGGTGGCGACGCGGAGCGAGGCGATCGCCGCGGGATGGTTCGGCGAGGTCAGCCCGGAGGTGCTGCCGCGACTCGGCGACGTGTTCGTCTTCGCGCGGCGTCCGATCGCCTACTACGTCGAGCCCGGTGACGGCGGTCGGGGCATGGTCGGGCAGCACGGCTCGCTGACACCCACCGAGCGGTCGATTCCGCTGCTGCGCTTCGGCGCGTTCGCGCGCTGACGCTGCGGCGTCCGCGTCGGCTACTCGTCGTCGGGGCGGGCTCCGAAGACGATGTCGTCCCAGCTCGGCATGGAGGCGCGGCCCTTGCGTCCGCTCTTCGGGGCGGGAGCCGGCGCCGCACTCGGGCCCTGGGCGGCCTTCTTCGCCGGGACGGCGGTGTCGATCGGCATCGTCTCCATCGGGACGTCGATCACTCGGACGGTTCCGGTTCCGGGACGGTCGGCGAGCTGCTCGTCCGGTTCCGGATCCATGGGATCGCGCTCACCGCGGCGTCGCCGCAGCGCCTCCAGGAGGTCGGCGGTCTGGCCGTTGCTGCGGCTGGCGCGCTCGCGCGGAGGCGCGGCGGCCGCCGGTTCGGACCGCTCCGCGCTCGGCCGGCGAGGTGCCGGGGGAATCGCCTCGAGCCGCGGCCCGGACTCGTCATCGTGCTCGACACGGAATGCACCGCTGTCGAAGCGGGAGTTCGGCTCCGCGGGCTCGTTGTCTTCCGCGGCCACGGCACGCAGTCGCGGGATCAGGGGCGCGGGCATGTCACCGTGCTGCGACAGCGAGTCGGCCTCGCGGTTGAGGGGGGAGAGCGCGCCGCGCTTGGGGTCGAAGCCCCAACGGGCGTCGTGCTCGACGTCGTCGGCGCTGAAGGTCAGCTTGACGATCCATCCGCCGCCCTGCTCCTTCCAGCTCGCCCAGCGCTCGTCGACGGCGCCCGCGTCGAGGAGCCGGCCGCGAATGATGTCGCCGAACTGCGCCGAGTCGGCCGGGTCCGCCTCGCCCGGGCCGCGAACGGCCACGGCGAGAGCGGACTGGATCACGTATTCGCGCTCCGCGAGCACGGGGCCTTCGAAGCGTCGAATGTCGTCAAGCGACGCACCGGTCACGGTGGCGACGTCTTCGGCGGACATCCCGGCTCGGATCTGCGACTGGATCTCGCGAGGCGAGACCTTGTGCGCGGACGCACCGCCGTTCGACGCCTGTCGCAGCCGCGCGCGCAGCGCCTCATCGACGAGGACGCGATAGCGGCCGCCGTCGTCATCCGCGAGCAGGAGCGCTCCGCTCTCAACTCCGGTGACCTTCAACTCGTGCATGTCGAACGACCTCCAGCCGTCACGATTCACGCACAGAATGCCACGGGATCACCGGTAATCACGGGAATATCGCGGGCGCGCCGCGAGTTGCACGGGAAGCGCTGAGACTCGCGAAAAACGAGGTTTGCGAATCCCGGGCGAATGATGCAGACTGTGCCCGCCGATTTGCACCGACGGCACCCGAGAAATGGAACGAGCATGGCAACCGACTACGACGCCCCGAGGAAGACGGACGAGGAAACCGAGTCCATCCAGGCCCTCCAAGAGCGTGTCCCCGACAAGATGTCGGGAGTCGTGGATGTCGACGATTCCGACAACCCGGGCTACGAGCTCAGCGGCCAGGACCTGGCCGACATCGACCTCGACGTCGTGGTGCTCCCGCCGCAGGCGGACGAATTCACCTGCGTCAGCTGCTTCCTGGTGAAGCACCGCTCGCAGGTCGACCACGAGAGCAAGCTCGGACCGGTCTGCCTGGAGTGCGCTTCCTGACCCGCGCTCGAACGCGCGTCACGCTGTTCAGCGGGTGAGCGCAGCCGCGAGCTCCTCCGGGCGTCGGCTCGACACCAGCCAGTACGGCGTGGGATCGCTCGGATCGTCGAGCTGGATGCGCACGACGGGGGAGATCCAGCCCCGCAGCAGCAGCCAGGCGCGGGCATCGAGTCTCGGTCCGCGCTCGGCGCCCGCCTCCTCGTCGCGGTGCGGGTGCGCTTCCGCGATCAGTTCGCGCGGGATCTCGGCGCTGCCGGCGCGCAGTCGGGAATCGTCCACCTCGATCGTGGGCGTCGTCAGGACCAGTCCGGCGACGATCGCGAGGTAGAAGCCGATCGCGGTCACGATCCCCGCGGGAACTGAGATCGGCAGGAACACGAGCAGGCTCGCCGGCATCACCAGCGCCGAGACGATGAACACCCATGCCGACGGCCAGAGTCGTTCGCGAAAGAGTACGGGGGCGGGGGTGCTCGTCATGTCCTTATTCGACCATGGACTAGCCTCGATGCGTGACCGAGTCGATCGAAGTTCTGCTGCGTGCAGCCGCGGAGCCGACCTATGCTCACCCGGGCGATGCCGGTGCCGATCTGACCTCGACGGAGAGCGTCACGATTCCGGCTGGCGAGCGGGTCACGCTGGGAACGGGCGTCTCGATCGCGCTTCCGGATGGCTTCGTGGCGTTCGTCGTTCCGCGCAGCGGCCTGGCGGCCAAGCACGGGATCACGATCGTCAACAGCCCCGGCACGGTGGATGCGGGGTATCGCGGAGAGATCCGCGTCACACTGCTCAACATCGACGCGCGCGAGCCGTACACGGTTCAGGCGGGCGATCGGATCGCTCAGCTGATCGTGATGCCGGTCGTGCGCGCGCGCTTTATTCCGGTTGACGTTCTTCCGGGAAGCGATCGCGGTCAGCGAGGATTCGGCTCGACGGGATACGGTTCCGGCGAGTCCACGACACACACGGGAGATTCTGCGTGAGCGATACCAGCACGGGCGCGACGTCCGCGCCGACCGAGCACCCGAAGTCGGCCCCGGCCGACCGCGAGACGGCGGGGCCCCTCGACGAGAGCGAAGCCAACGCCGTCCGGCCCTATGTCGACCTCGGCGGGGTGAAGATCCTGCCGCGGCCCGAGCTCGCGCTGCGCCTCGAGGTGGAGGAGGGGAGCAAGCGCGTCGTCGCGGTCGCTCTCGACTTCGCCGAGTCGACGCTGCAGGTGCAGCCCTTCGCGGCGCCGCGCACGAGCGGCCTCTGGCACGAGATCCGCGCTCAGATCGCGGATCAGATCCGCAAGCAGGGCGGTTCGGTCGCCGAGGCGACCGGCTCGCTCGGGCCTGAGCTGCATGCGCAGATTCCCGCGACCGGCCCAGACGGAGGCTCGCGTCTGGCGCGCTTCGTCGGCGTCGACGGTCCGCGCTGGTTCCTGCGCGGCGTGATCAGTGGCAAGGCCGCCGTCGACGCCGAAGCCGCGGCGAAGATCGAAGAGCTGTTCCGCAGCGTGGTGGTGGTGCGCGGCACGACGCCGATGCCGCCGCGCGATCTGATTCCGCTGCACGTGCCCGCGTCGGCGCAGGATGCGCGGCCGGGTGGCGCCACGTCATGACCGGCCCTCGTTCCGAGGACTCCGGCGCCGATGACGCCGCCGCGCGTGACGCGATGAGCGAGGCGCTGACGCAGGCGGCGCGGCGTTCGGCGGTCGGTCGCGTGATCCCGGGGCAGGAGCCCGCCGGTGCGGCGCTCTGGGCCGCGGTCGGCGGGGTGCGCGGGATCGTCGAGTCGATCCTGCCCGGACTCCTGTTCCTGGTGCTGTTCACGGTCACCGGCGAGGTGGCGGTGTCGGTGCTCGCGCCGGTGGTCATCGCGGTGATCTTCATCGGGATTCGGCTGGTGCGGCGCGAGCCGCTCGGCTCGGCGATCGCCGGCGCCTTCGGCATCGCCCTCTCGGCCGGCATCGCCCTGTTCACGGGCGAGGCGCGCGACAACTTCGTGGTCGGATTCTTCATCAACGGCGGAATCACTCTGGCCATGGTGGTCAGCCTGGTGGCGCGCTGGCCGTTCATCGGCGCGATCGTCGGCTTCGCGGTCGGCGACCGCGAGTGGCGTGCCGACAAGGCGAAGTTCCGCGTCGCGGTGGTGGCGACCCTGATCTGGGCGACGTTCCCGCTCGTGCGGCTGGCGGTGGAGCTGCCGCTGTACTTCACCGATCAGACCTCGGCGCTGGCGACCGCGAAGCTCCTGCTGGGTGTTCCGCTCTATGCGATCGTGCTCTGGATCACGTGGCTGCTGGTGCGCAGCGTCTGGAGCTTCGGCATGTCGCCGTCGGATTCCTCCGAGGAAACGCGCTAATATATCTTGACGTCGAGATAAATCGGCGTGCGCGACCCGGGGCGAACACCCTCCAACGGGGCTTAGGCTTGCCTTGCTGGACGGCGCCCGGCGTCGCGAACAGGATGAGTGTGCGGCGAGGAGATCGCTGCGGACGGTAGAGGGAGTCCCACAGTGTCGACGGTCAACAGTTTCAACGCCCGCACTACGTTGAGCGTCGGTGACACCGACTACGAGGTGTTCCGGATCGACACGGTCCCGGGGCACGAGAAGCTCCCGTTCAGCCTCAAGGTGCTGCTTGAGAACCTGCTCCGCACCGAGGACGGCGCGAACGTCACCAAGTCGCAGATCGAGGCGCTCGGCGGCTGGCAGCCCGCGGCCGAGCCGGACACCGAGATCCAGTTCACCCCGGCCCGCGTCGTCATGCAGGACTTCACCGGCGTTCCCTGCATCGTCGACCTCGCCACGATGCGCGAAGCTGTCGCCGAGCTCGGGGGAGACCCGAACAAGATCAACCCGCTCGCGCCCGCCGAGCTTGTCATCGACCACTCGGTCATCGCCGACCTCTTCGGCACCGAGAACGCCCTCGAGCGCAACGTCGAGATCGAGTACGAGCGCAACGGCGAGCGCTACCAGTTCCTCCGCTGGGGCCAGACCGCCTTCGACGACTTCAAGGTCGTGCCCCCGGGAACCGGCATCGTCCACCAGGTCAACATCGAGTACCTGGCCCGCGTCACCTTCACCCGCGAGGTCGGCGGAGTGCTGCGCGCCTACCCGGACACGCTGGTCGGCACCGACTCGCACACCACGATGGTCAACGGACTCGGCGTGCTCGGCTGGGGCGTCGGCGGCATCGAGGCCGAGGCTGCCATGCTCGGCCAGCCCGTGTCGATGCTCATCCCGAAGGTCGTCGGCTTCAAGCTCTCCGGCTCGATCCCGACCGGCGTGACCGCGACCGACGTCGTGCTCACGATCACCCAGATGCTGCGCAAGCACGGCGTCGTCGGCAAGTTCGTCGAGTTCTACGGTGAGGGCGTCGGCGCCGTTCCGCTGGCCAACCGCGCCACGATCGGCAACATGAGCCCCGAGTTCGGCTCGACCGCGGCGATGTTCCCGATCGACGACGTCACGCTCGACTACCTGCGTCTCACCGGCCGCAGCGAAGAGCAGGTCAAGCTCGTCGAGGCCTACTCGAAGCTGCAGAAGCTGTGGCACGACCCCTCGGTCGAGCCCGAGTTCAGCGAGTACCTGGAGCTCGACCTCTCGACCGTCGTACCGTCGATCGCCGGCCCGAAGCGTCCGCAGGACCGCGTCGAGCTCAGCCACGCGAAGACGCAGTTCGGCGAGGACCTGCTCTCCTACGCGGGCGACGCGCACTCGCGCGTCGACGCCGCCGTCGAGGGAACCTTCCCCGCCTCAGACCCGATCGGCTTCACCGCCCAGGACGAGGACTCGGCGCACGAGTTCTCGCACGTGCACGTGAGCCACGCGCCCGCCTCGGCCTCCAAGCCCACCGCGGTCACGCTGGCCGACGGTCGCGACTTCACGATCGACCACGGCGCCGTCGCCATCGCGGCGATCACCTCCTGCACCAACACCTCCAACCCGAGCGTCATGCTCGCGGCGGGCCTGCTCGCCCGCAACGCGAACAAGAAGGGCCTGAAGGCCAAGCCGTGGGTCAAGACCACGCTGGCGCCCGGCTCCAAGGTCGTCACCGACTACTACGCGAAGGCGGGCCTGACCGACGACCTGGAGGCGCTCGGCTTCTACACCGTCGGCTACGGCTGCACCACCTGCATCGGCAACTCGGGCCCGCTGCTCGACGAGATCTCGGGTGCGATCAACGACAACGACCTCGCCGTCACCGCGGTGCTCTCGGGCAACCGCAACTTCGAAGGCCGCATCAGCCCCGACGTCAAGATGAACTACCTGGCGAGCCCGCCGCTCGTGATCGCGTACGCGCTGGCCGGCTCGATGAACTTCGACTTCGAGACCGACGCGCTCGGCACCGATCAGGACGGCAACGACGTCTTCTTGAAGGACATCTGGCCCGACGCCGCCGAGGTGCAGCAGACGATCGACGCCTCGATCGACACCGAGATGTTCACCCACGAGTACGCGAGCGTGTTCGAGGGAGACGAGCGCTGGCGTTCGCTGCCGACGCCCGACAGCGAGGTGTTCGAGTGGGACGCCCAGTCGACCTACGTGCGGAAGCCCCCGTACTTCGAGGGCATGACGCTCGAGACCACGCCGGTGGCCGACATCGCCGGCGCCCGCGTGCTCGCCAAACTCGGTGACTCGGTCACGACCGACCACATCTCGCCGGCCGGCTCGATCAAGGCCGACAGCCCCGCGGGCCAGTACCTGCAGGCCAACGGCGTCGACCGCAAGGACTTCAACTCCTACGGCTCGCGCCGCGGCAACCACGAGGTGATGATCCGCGGCACGTTCGCGAACATCCGACTGCGCAACCAGCTCCTCGACGGCGTCGAGGGAGGCTACACGCGCGACTTCACCCAGACCGACGGCCCGCAGTCGTTCATCTACGACGCGAGCACCAACTACCAGCAGGCGGGAACGCCGCTGGTGATCTTCGCCGGCAAGGAGTACGGCTCGGGCTCGAGCCGCGACTGGGCCGCGAAGGGAACCTCGCTGCTCGGTGTTCGCGCCGTCATCGCGGAGAGCTTCGAGCGCATCCACCGCTCCAACCTGATCGGGATGGGGGTCGTGCCGCTGCAGTTCCCGGCGGGCGAGACGGCGGACAGCCTGGGCCTGGACGGAACCGAGATCGTCAGCATCGCCGGACTCGAGGAGCTCAACGCGGGCACCACGCCGAAGACGGTGCGCGTGACGGCCGCGCCGAGCGAGCACTCGCCCGCGGGCAGGTCGGTCGTGGAGTTCGACGCGGTGGTCCGCATCGACACGCCCGGTGAGGCCGATTACTACCGCAACGGCGGAATCCTCCAGTACGTGCTGAGGTCGCTCGTCTAGGCTCGAATCATGTCGATTCTCGAGTCCATCCGGTCGCCTCGCGACCTGGACGGTCTATCGCCGGAGGAGCTCTCGCAGCTCGCGGAGGAGATCCGCCGGTTCCTGGTGTCCGAGGTCTCCAAGACCGGCGGCCACCTCGGCCCGAACCTCGGTGTGGTCGAACTGACGATGGCGATCCATCGCATGTTCGACTCGCCGAGGGACGCCGTGATCTTCGACACGGGCCACCAGAGCTACGTGCACAAGCTGCTGACCGGTCGCCAGGACTTCTCGCGCCTGCGGCAGAGCGGCGGGCTCGCCGGCTACCCGCAGCGCGCCGAATCCGAGCACGACATCGTGGAGAGCTCGCACGCCTCCAGCTCGCTCAGCTGGGCGGACGGGATCTCGCGCGCCTTCGCGATGACCGGCCAGTCCGATCGCTACGTCGTGGCCGTCGTCGGCGATGGCGCCCTCACCGGCGGAATGACCTGGGAGGCGCTCAACAACATCAGCGACGACAACTCCCGTCGCCTGATCATCGTCGTGAACGACAACGGCCGCTCCTACGCACCGACGATCGGCGGCATGGCGCGCTTCCTCAGCAGCGTGCGCACGCGCCGCGCCTACCGTCGGCTCTATTTCACCAGCCGTGAGATCTTCAACCGCCTCGGCCCGGTCGGCCGTGCGGTCTATCGCGGCACGCGCGGCGCCATCCGCGGCTTCGTCTCGCGCTTCAGCAACAACGAGGCGCTCTACTCGAACCTCGAGATCAAGTACGTCGGCCCGGTGAACGGCCACGACCAGCGCGCCCTGGAGCAGGCGTTCCGCCAGGCGAAGGAGTACGACGCACCCGTCATCGTGCATGCGATCACGCAGAAGGGCTGGGGCTACGAACCGGCGCTGGCCGACGTCGCCGATCAGTTCCACGCCGTCGGGCAGATCGATCCTGAGACGGGGGAGCCGGTGGATGCGGCGAGCCGCCCGTCGTGGACGAGCGTCTTCGCCGACGAGATCGTCGACCTCGCCGACGGTGACGAGCGCATCATCGGCATCACCGCCGCGATGCTGCGCCCGACGGGCCTGCACCGGCTGGCGGAGAAGCATCCGGACCGGGTGCTCGACGTCGGGATCGCCGAGCAGCACGCCGTCGCAAGCGCCGCCGGCCTCGCCTTCGGCGGGCTGCATCCCGTCGTCGCGCTCTACGCGACCTTCGTGAACCGGGCCTTCGACCAGGTGCTGATGGACGTCGCCCTGCACAAGGCGGGCGTGACCTTTGTGCTCGATCGCGCCGGGGTGACCGGACCCGACGGGGCGAGCCACCACGGCATGTGGGACCTGGCGATCCTGCAGGTCGTTCCGAACATCCGGATCGCGGCACCGCGCGACGCCAGCCGTCTGCGCGAGGAGCTCGGCGAGGCAGTGGCGGTGCAGGACGCGCCGACCGTCGTGCGCTTCTCGAAGGGCAGCGTCGGCACCGAGTTCGAGGCGGTGCGCCGCACGAGCGACGGCGTCGACGTGCTGCGCGAGGCCGGGCACCGCGACGTCCTGATCGTGACGGTCGGCCCGATGGCGAAACTCGGCCTGCAGGTGGCGGAGCGGCTCGCGGCGCAGGGGATCGGCGCGACCGTCATCGATCCGCGCTGGGTCGTGCCGGTGCCGGCAAGCATCATCGAGATGGCGGCGACCTACCGTCTCGTGGTGTCGATCGAGGACGGCATCCGCGTCGGCGGTATCGGCACCCGGATCCGACAGGACCTCCGCGCCGCCGGTGTCGACACCGCCGTGGACGAGCTCGGACTGCCCGACGAGTTCCTGGATCACGCCTCCCGCGACGAGATCCTCGAGCAGGTCGGCCTGACCGATCAGCGGATCGCGCGCGATATCGTGGCGCAGGTGCTGGGCACGCGGATTCCCGTGGCGCGCCCGCTGCCCGAGGAGCTGTCGCTCGGCTCCGACCGGATCGACGTCGAGCACGAGTAATCCGAACGTAAATCCGGGAATCTTCTGTCGGTTCCTCGGGTTATCGTTGTGGGTGCGCCGCGTCGGCGAGCGCTTTCGGCCGTCTCGGTCCCCTTCCGTCTCTCATTCCGGAGTTCTCACGTGACCCACAATTCGCCTGCCGCTGCGGCGCCGCAGTCGGGCGTCGAACCGCTGTCGGCGCAGACCCGACTGGCACTCGTGCTGCTTCTCGCCGCGGCCTTCGTCGTCTTCTTGAACGAGACGACGATGAGCGTGGCGATCCCCGAGATCATGGACGACCTGGAGGTGACCCCGGCGCTCGGCCAGTGGCTGACGACCGCATTCGCCCTGACGATGGCGGTCGTCATCCCGATCACCGGCTGGCTGCTCCAACGGCTCAACACCCGACCGGTGTTCATTCTCGCGATGGTGCTCTTCACCGCGGGAACCCTGCTCGCGGCGGTCGCCCCGACGTTCGGGCTGCTCGTCGCGGCGCGCGTGGTTCAGGCGGTCGGCACCGCGGCCATGATGCCGCTCATGATGACCAGCGTGCTGAGCCTGGTTCCGATGAACTCGCGCGGTCGCATTATGGGCCGCGTGTCGATCGTGATGTCGATGGCCCCCGCGATCGGGCCGATGGTCGCCGGACTCATCCTCGCCGTCACCACGTGGCGCGGGATCTTCTGGGTCATGCTGCCGATCGCGCTCGTCATGCTGGCGGTGGGCATCGCGCGCGTGCCGAACGTCTCGGAGCCGCGTGCCGTGCCGGTGGACGTGCTGTCAGTCATCCTGTCGGCCTTCGCCTTCAGCGGCATCGTCTACGGCCTGTCGAGCTTCGGTGAGGCGGCGGAGAGCGAGGTCGCCGTGGCGCCGTGGATTCCGCTGGCGATCGGACTCGCCTTCCTGGCCGCTTTCATCACGCGGCAGATCGTGCTGCAGCGCGCGGATCGCGCCCTGCTCGACCTGCGCACCTTCCGCTCGCGCACCTTCACCGTCTCGATCTCGATGCTGGCGATCGCCACGGTTGCCCTGTTCGGCATGGTCATCGTGCTGCCGATCTACACGGCTCGGGTCCTCGGTCTCGAGGCGGTGCAGACCGGGTTGATTCTGCTGCCCGGCGGCTTGCTGATGGGACTCATGGGTCCGATCGTCGGTCGGCACTACGACCGGGTGGGCCCGCGGCCGCTGGTGATCCCCGGCGGCATCATCGTCAGCGTCGTGTTCTGGGCCCTCACGCTCATTTCGACCGACACCCCCGTGGGTCTGCTGGTCGCCGCGCATGTGGCGCTCAGCGTCGGGCTCGCCCTGCTGTTCACGCCGCTGTTCACCTCGGGACTCGGGGCGCTTCCGCCGCACCTGTACTCGCATGGCAGCGCGACGGTGATGACGATCCAGCAGGTGGCGGGTGCCGCGGGTGCCGCACTGTTCATCACATTCCTGACGATCGGCACGATCGCGACCGGGGCGGCGGACCCGAACCTGGCGACTCCCGAGGAGCTCGCGATCGGCGTTCGCTTGGCTTTCGTCACTGGCGCGATCGTGTCGCTCGCACTCATTCCCGCGGCGTTCCTGGTGCAGAAGCCGGCCCAGCCGGAGCTCACCGACGCGGAGCTCGAGGCGCGCGCACCCGCCCCGCATTGACCGTCAGCGAAAGCGGGCCGCCTCCGGAGGGCGACGGCCCGCTTTCGCTGTGACGGCGTTCAGCTGACGCCGGCGACCCGGGGTTCGTGGAACGCGGCGCCGAAAGCTCGTTCGCTCGCCCCGACCCGGTCGAGGTACGGCGTCGCGCCGCCCATCTGGAACGGCCAGCCGGCCCCGAGGATCATGGCCAGGTCGATGTCCTCCGCGGCGGCGACGACGCCGTCGTCGAGCATCCGCTTGATCTCGTCGGCGAGGCCGTCCTCGAGCTGGATGCGCAGCTGCTCGGGCGTGAGCGGCTGGGCATCGGACGGACGGTGCTTCGCGACGATCGCGAGCGCCTTCTTGTCGTAGCCCTTGGTCTTGCCCTTCGAGTCCTTCTCGAAGATCTGACCGTGCCCCGCGAGCTCGTGCAGGGCGGCGCTCTCGTAGAAGCGCTCCGGGAAGGCCGCGTGGTGCGTGTCGAGGACGTGCGCACCGACCTTCAGCCCGACCAGCTCGAGCAGCACGAAGGGATCCATCGGCATTCCGAAGGGGCGCACCGCCTCCACGACGTCGTCGAACGACATGCCCTGCTCGACGGCGTGCATCGCCTCGCCGAGCACCTTCGCCAGCACGCGGTTGACGATGAAGCCGGGGGAGTCGGTCGTGATGATCGCCGTCTTGCGCAGCTTCGCCGCGATCGACATCGCGGTCGCGAGCGACTCCTCGTCGGTCTTCGCCGCGTTGACAACCTCGATGAGCGGCATGACCGCGACCGGGTTGAAGAAGTGGAATCCGACGAGTCGCTCCGGGTGGGCGAGTTTCGCGCCGATCTCGTCGACCGAGAGCGACGACGTATTGGTCGCGAGGATCGCCTCGTCGGAGAGGAACGGCTCCACCTGGGCGAAGACCTCCTGCTTGACGCCGACCTCCTCGAAGACGGCCTCGATGACCCAGTCGCAGCCGGCGAAGTCGGCCTTGTCGGTCGTGCCGGTCACAAGCGCCCGCAGCTGGTTGGCCTCGTCGGAGCCGATCCGGCCCTTCTCGTGGAGCGCATCGATCTCGCCGCGGATGTAGTCCAGGCCCTTGTCGACGCGCGCCTGATCCAGGTCGGTGATGACTACCGGGACCTGCAGGCGGCGCACGAACAGCAGCGCGAACTGGGAGGCCATGAGCCCCGCACCGAGCACGCCGACCTTCGTGATGCGGCGCGCGAGCTCCTTCGGCGGGGCGCCGGCGGGCTTCTTGGCGCGCTTCTGCACCAGGTTGAAGGCGTAGATCGAGGCGCGGAACTGGTCGCCTGCAATCAGCTCGGCGAGTGCGGCGTCCTCCGCCGCGAACCCGGTGGCCTTGTCAGTGTTCTTGGCGGCCTTGAGCAGTTCCAGCGCCCGGTAGGGGCTCTTCGCCACCCGCCCGATGCGACTGGCGAGCGTCTTCTCGGCGATGCCGATCGCGACGTCCCACTTGACCGCGCGCTCCAGCTTGCCGGGTTCGTTCGCCCGCTTGACCTTCACCGTTCCGCTGAGGACGCCGTCGGCCCAGCGGAGCGACTCCTCGAGGAACATCGCCGGACCGAACATCGCGTCGGCGATGCCGAGCTCGAACACCTGGGGGCCCTTGAGCATCCGGTTGTTCTTGAGCGGATTCGAGATGATGACCTCGAGGGCGTTCTCGATGCCGATCAGGTTGGGCAGCAGCCACGCCCCGCCCCATCCGGGGATGAGGCCGAGGAAGACCTCGGGAAGCGCGAACGCGGGCACCGAGGAGTCGACCGTTCGGTAGGTCGCGTTGAGGCCGATCTCGACGCCGCCGCCGAGGGCGAGGCCGTTGTAGAACACGAATGACGGCACGCCCAGCTCGCCGAGCTTCCCGAGCACGTGATGGCCCAGCTGGGCCATCAGCAGACCGGTCTCGAAATCGGGAATGTCGCCGACGCGCGAGAGGTCGGCACCGGCGGCGAAGATGAACTGCTTGCCGGTGATCGCGACGCCGTCGATTTCGCCCGCGGCGGCGCGCGCGGTCAGCTCGTCGAGGCGCTCGCCCAGCTCGACGAGGGTCTGCGGCCCGAGGGTGTTCGGGCGCGTGTAGTCGCGATCGTTGTCGAGCGTGATGAGGGCGAGCGTCTTGCCGCTCGCGAGCGGGACGTCGCGCACGTACGAGTGCGTGACGACCTCGTCGGGGTCGAGTCCCAGCAGCTTCGAGAAGTCGGGCGTCTCGGTTGTCATCGTCGTCTTGGCCATCCGTCTTACTTCTTTCCGGTGTAGTGCGGGTTCTCCCAGATGACGCTGCCGCCCTGACCCAGACCGACGCACATCGCGGTGAGGCCGAAGCGCACGTCGGGGCGCTCCTCGAACTGGCGGGCGAGCTGGATCATCAGGCGAACGCCCGACGAGGCGAGCGGATGTCCGATCGCGATGGCGCCGCCCCAGGGGTTGACGCGCGGGTCCTCGTCGTCGATGCCGAAGTGGTCGAGGAAGGAGAGCACCTGGACCGCGAAGGCCTCGTTGAGCTCGAACAGCCCGATGTCGTCGATCGTCAGCCCGGCCTTGCGGAGCGCCTTCTCGGTGCTCGGGATCGGTCCGATGCCCATCACCTCGGGTTCGACGCCCGCGAAGCCGAAGCTCACGAGCTTCATCTTGACCGGCAGGTTGAACTCCGCCGCCGCGTCCGCGCTGGCGATCAGCGACACTGTGGCGCCGTCGGTGAGCGGGGAGGCGTTGCCCGCCGTCACGCGACCGTGCGGCCGGAACGGCGTCTTGAGGCCGGCGAGGCCCTCCATCGTCGTCTCGGGTCGCAGGCCCTCGTCCTTGGTCGCGAGCCCCCAGCCCTCGGCGGTCTTGATGGCGACCGGAATGAGGTCGGGCTGGATCTTGCCCGCGTCGTAGGCGGCGGCGACCTTCTTCTGGCTGGCCATGCCGAACCGGTCTGAGCGCTCCTTGGTGAGCGAGGGGAAGCGGTCGTGCAGGCGCTCGGCAGTGATGCCCATGTTGAGGGCGTCCGGCGAGACGAGCTTCTCGGAGAGGAAGCGCGGGTTCGGGTCGGCGTCGAGACCCATCGGGTGACGCCCCATGTGCTCCACGCCGCCGGCGATGGCGAGGTCGTAGGCGCCGAATGCGATCGCGCCCGCCACCGTGGTGACGGTCGTCATGGCGCCGGCGCACATCCGATCCAGCGCGTAGCCGGGAACCGTGATCGGCAGACCGGCGAGGATCGCGGCGGTGCGACCGAGGGTGAGTCCCTGGTCGCCCTGCTGAGTGGTCGCGGCGATGGCGACGTCGTCGATGCGCTCCTGGGGGACGTTCGGGTTGCGCTCCAGGAGACCGATCATCGCCTTGACGATCAGGTCGTCAGCGCGCGTTCCCCAGTACTGACCCTTTTCGCCGGCTCGTCCGAAGGGAGTGCGAACTCCATCTACAAAGACGACTTCTTTTCCGTGGGCCACGATGCCTCCTGAGCGTTCTCGAGCGACCGCGGGCTTTCCGCGGTGGCGCAGACGGGAATAATCCGAATCTTACGAAGGCCAGACGACTCCGTCGCGTCCTTTGATTCTTCCTACGAATCGGTCTCGGCGCTGGCGGAGGCCTCTTGGGGCGGATCGACAAAGATGTCGGCGATGAGTTGTGCGGTTGCCGCACGCTGCCAGGGGCGCGCGCCGAGTTCCTCGAGGGCACGATCGATGGATTCCGCGCTCAGCGGCTCCGGCGGCGACCATGCCACCCGCCGCACGAAATCGGGGGTCAGCAGATTCTCGAGAGGCAGCGACATCGACTGAGCCAGCTCGTCGAGGGCGGGGCGCACCGCCTTGAGGCGCGCGTTGGCTTCGGGATTCCGGTCAGCCCAGATGCGCGGCGGCGGAAGCTGATCCGACGGCGGCCGCAGTGCCGGAAGGTCCTCGGTCACCCGCCCGGCTTCGATCGCCGCGAACCAGCGGTCGAGCTGACTTCGGCTCGCCCGACCGGTGAACTCCTTGATGCCGGCCAGTTCCTTCTTCGTCGTCGGCGCCCGGCGCGCCGCCGCCACCAGCGAGGCATCGGGAACGAGGCGTCCCGGTGCGGTGTCGATCTCCTGTGCGTAGCTGTCGCGGGCGATCCAAAGCTCCCGCGCGATCGCAAGAAGTCGGGCGTTGCGCAGCGACTGCACACCCGAGAGGCGACGCCACGGCTCCGCGCGCTCGACGACCGGACGATCGAGCACGGCCTGGAACTCCTGGCGGGCGATCTCGTTCTTGTCGTCGGCATCGAGGATCGCGGCGATCTCGTCGCGCAGGCGTGGGAGAAGCTCGACATCGAGGGCCGCGTAGACGAGCCAGCTCTGCGGGAGCGGGCGCGTCGACCAGTCGGCCGCGGAGTGCTCCTTGGCGAGGTGGATGCCCAGAAGCTGCTCGACGACGGCACCGAGTCCGACGCGCGGCAGTCCCGCAAGGCGGGCACCCAGCTCGGTGTCGAAGATCCGGACGGGCTCGAGGCCCACCTCACGAAGGCAGGGGAGGTCCTGGCTGGCGGCGTGGAGGATCCACTCCTCGTCGGCCATGACGGCTGCGAGCTCCGAGAAGTCGCCGACCGCCGGAGGGTCGAACAGGAACGTGCCGGCACCGGTGCGGAACACCTGGATCAGATACGCGCGCTGCGAGTAGCGGTAGCCGGACGCGCGCTCGGCATCGACGCCGAAGGGCCCGGAGCCGGCCGCCAGCGCCTCGACCGCCGCGAGGTAGTCCTCGCGCGTGTCGATCACGACGTGGGACTCGGTCGGAGCGGGCGTCAGGGGTGCAGGGGGGAGTTGTTCAGTCACGAGCCATCCGGTGTCGAGGGAGGAGTCCGACGACGTCCGCCGACGGGGGGAGGCCCGCCAGAAGACACAGCAGGTCGCCCCACGCCTCGAGGTGCGCGCCGAAATCGTCGCCACGCGGTGTCCACGAGGCGCGGATCTCGATCTGCGCACCGTCACCGTGCCCGGCGAGTTCGCCGAACCCAGTCGACAGGATCTTCGTCGCGGTGCCGGACTCGGCGAGATGTTCAGCCTGACGTGCCGCCAACGCGTCGACGAGCCACGACCATGCTACGTCGGCGACAAACGGATCGAGACCGATGTCGGTCTCCAGCGGCGCCTGCGCGAAGCAGACGATGCGAAACGGTCCGCCCCAGGACTCGGGCTCCTCGGGGTCGTGGAGCAGGATGAATCGCCCGGTGCCGAGCACCGAATCCACTCCGTGGGAGGAGGGACGCACATCGGCCGCGAAAGCGATAGCCGACGGGGCGAGGCCGGACGGCGCCGGGATCTCGGTCAGGACGAGTTCAGACCGCACCGTGGCGCTCCGCACGGTCTCCACCGCGGCCTGGAATACCGGGGGTTCCGTGAGGTCAGACACTGGAGCAGCCACCCCCGCAGACTAGGGTTTAACTCGACGTGGTGTCACATGCCACGCCGACTCTCGAAGCCCCTGGGGGTACGGATGCGATCGAATTCACGTGGTTTGACGGCGGGTCGCGCTGCGGCCGTTCTCGGGGTGGGCGCACTCGCCGCCGTGGGGGCGCTCGCGGTGACCGCGGGCGCGCTGAGCGTCTACGCGGCGCGCGCTGTGATCACTCCGCCGTCGCGACGGCCCGACGACATCCCCATCCTCGACGTCGATCTGGACGACGGCATCATCGTGCTCGGCTCGACTCTCGACTCCCGGCTTCCGGGGGAGTACAGCTTCTGGTTCGCGGGCGACACCGGCCACGCGCAGCTCGGCGACCTCGTCGATGTCGATGCCCGCACGGTCACGCGTCGCCTTCTGAAGGTCGACTTCGGCGACCTCGAACGGGCTCGAGCGGGGCGGTTGAGCGGCTGGGTCTATCTCGACCCTGAGGAGCTCGGGGTGCGCTCCCGCGACGTTCAGATCGCGACGCCGCTCGGCGATGCGCCCGCCTGGCACGTTCCCGCGGCGTGGGACGAGGGCGATCGGCCCGCCGAGAACCGGCGCTGGGTGATCCAAGTGCACGGCCGCGCGGTGCGGCGGGCCGAGACCCTGCGCGCCGTCCCCGTGTTCGCCGAGCACGGCTACGATTCGCTGCTGATCTCGTACCGCAACGACGGGGACGCTCCGCGCAGCCCCGACCACCGTTACGCGCTCGGGGATCGAGAGTGGCGTGACGTCGAGGCGGCGCTGCGCTACGCGGTTGCGCACGGCGCGCGCGAGATCGTGCTGATGGGCTGGTCGATGGGAGGCGCCACGGTGCTGCAGACGCTCACCCGTTCGGCCTACCGGAAGTACCTGCAGGGGATCGTGCTCGACTCGCCCGTGGTGGACTGGCTGGTGACACTCGACTTCCAGGCCGCATCCCGCCGGCTGCCGCGGATCGTGCGGTTCGGGGTGTTCACCCTCTTCCGTGAGCGATGGGGACGCTTCTTCACCGGGCTCGCCGAGCCGCTCGACTTCGAGCGACTGGATTTCGTGGCGCGCGCTCGTGAGATCAGCGTTCCCGTGCTGCTGCTGCACAGCGACGATGACGGATTCGTTCCCTCGGATGCCTCGCGGGCGCTGGCCACGATCCGACCCGACATCGTGCAGCTCGAGGTGTTCGAGGTCGCGCGCCACACGAAGCTTTGGAACTACGACCGTGCGCGCTGGGAACGCGTCGTCGGCGCCTGGCTCGGCGCGCTCAGCCCGACGACTTCTCCCGAAGCTGACGCTTGATGCGTGCGAGCATGGCCGTCATGCCGCGCAGACGGAGCGGGCTCACCGCGTCGGTGAGGCCGAGCGTCAGCGGATAGTCGTCGGCAACGGCGAGCACCTCGTCGACGCGGAGGCCGTCGAGCCCCTGCGCGAGGATCGAGGCGAAGCCGCGGGTCGTGGGAGCCTCGCGCGGAGCGGTGGCGTGCAGGTGCACCCGCGCCTCGTCGTCGACTTCGGTGAAGATGAAGACGGGGGACTGGCACTCCTCGACCCGCTCGAGCAGGTCATGGTGGTCGACGTAGCGCTCGGGAAGCGGGGGCAGCTCCTGAGAGAACTCGAGCAGCAGCTGGAGTCGCTCGCGCTGCTCGATGGCGAGGAACTCCTCGCGGATCTCGTCGAGGGCCCCGCTCACGATGCCGGGACCAGTCCCGGCTCGCGGCCCTTCACGATCGGGACGCGCACAGCGCTGCCCCACTCGGTCCAGGAGCCGTCGTAGTTGCGCACGTTCTCGAAGCCCAGCAGGTACGTGAGCACGAACCAGGTGTGCGCCGAGCGCTCACCGATGCGGCAGTAGGCGATCACGGTGTCGCTCGTGCCGAGTCCCGCCTCGTCGCGGTAGATCGCATCGAGCTCGGTCCGGGTCTTGAAGGTGCCGTCGTCGGCAACGGCCCGCGCCCACGGCACACTCGCCGCACCCGGGATGTGTCCGCCGCGCAGCGCGCCCTCCTCGGGGTAGTTCGGCATGTGCGTGCGCTCACCCGAGTACTCCTCCGGCGAGCGGACGTCGATGAGCGGGCGCCCCAGGTGGGCGAGAACCTCGTCCTTGAAGGCCCGCACGGTGCTGTCGTCGCGCTCGATCACCGGGTACTCGGTGGCCCGGCGCGCGGTGCGCTCGGTGGTGTAGGCCCGATCTTCGGCCTCCCACTTCGCGCGGCCGCCGTCCAGCAGCCGGACGTCGGCGTGCCCGAACAGGGTGAACACCCACATCGCGTAGGCGGCCCACCAGTTGTTCTTGTCGCCGTAGATGACGACCGTGTCGTCGCGGGAGATGCCCTTCTCGCTCAACAGCTTCGCGAACGTTGCCCCGTCGATGTAGTCGCGGGTGATCGGGTCGTTCAGCTCGGTGTGCCAGTCGACCTTGACGGCGCCCGCGATGTGGCCGGTCTCGTAGAGCAGCACGTCCTCGTCGGACTCGACGACGACCAGGCCCGGTTCGCCGAGGTGCTCAGCGAGCCACCCCGTCGAGACGAGGCGTTCCGGGTGGGCGAAATCGGCGAAAGCGGGGGCGGGATCGGGCTGGATCGTCATGGGGTCTCCTGGTGCGGGGGCGGCGCTAGGCTGGGAGCGAACCGCATCATCAACTCTATGCAGTCGCTCGGAGACGTGCCGAGGGCAGGTAAGAGTTCGACACCTTCCTTCGTGAGTGAGGCCCTCTCGATGCCGCCGAGCATTTCGTCGTTGACCGACCGCACGCCGCAGATGAGCGGCGAGGAGCTCGCTGCATCCCTGGTTCCTCCGCGACAGTTCGAGCAGGTGACGCTCGACAACTACCGGCCCGACCCGGACTTCCCCTCGCAGGCCGAGGCGCTCGAGGCGGCGCGAGCATTCGTCGCGCCTCGGCAGAGCGCCGGCCTCTTCTCGCGCAAGAAGGCGCCCGCCGCCAAACCGGGTCTCTATCTGGACGGCGGATTCGGTGTCGGCAAGACGCACCTGCTCGCCGCGCTCTGGAAGCTCGCGCCCGGGCGCAAATACTTCGGCACCTTCATCGAGTACACGGCGCTGGTCGGCGCGCTCGGCTTCGCGGGCGCATCCGCCCTGCTGAAGGGCGCGAGCCTGATCGCCATCGACGAGTTCGAGCTCGACGACCCGGGCGACACGATGGTGATGACACGCCTGCTCGGGGAGCTCGCCGAGGGCGGCACGCGAATCGCGGCGACCTCGAACACGCCTCCGAACGCCCTGGGCGAGGGGCGCTTCGCCGCCGCCGACTTCCTGCGGGAGATCCACGCGCTCTCCGCGCGCTTCGACATCGTCCGCATCGACGGCCTCGACTACCGCCGCCGCGACATCGAGGGGCACGCGCGCACCTTCGACGGCGCCGAGTACGCGGAGGAGCTGGCCCGGGCCGAGGGCCCGGCCACCGACGACGAGTTCGATGCGGTGCTGCGGCACCTGTCGCGGGTGCACCCCTCGCGCTACGTGCGCCTGGTGGAGGGGCTCGACGTGATCGGGCTGCGCGACGTCCGCACGCTGCACGACCAGTCGGACGCGCTGCGCTTCGTCGCGCTCGTGGACCGCATCTACGACGCGCAGGTGCCCGTCGTCTCGACCGGAGTGCCGCTGGATCAGGTCTTCGGCGAGGAGATGCTCGGCGGCGGCTACCGCAAGAAGTACCTGCGCGCCGTCTCGCGGCTGATCGCCCTCACCACCGGCACCGACTGAGGCGCCGGGCGCCCCGCGCTAGGCGACGGGGTTCTCCTTCGCCTCTTCCGGCTCGAGGGTGTGGCTGGCGCGGTGCTGTCGCACGCGCACCACGGTGATGATCACGCCGATGATGATCGAGAACAGCGACCCGCCGAGCACGGCGAGCGTGCCCTCGGCGGCGACCTCAGGCACCGCCTCGAAGGCGAGCTCGTTCATCAGCAGTGAGACGGTGAAGCCGATGCCGCCGAGCGAGGCGACGACGAGCACGTCGCCGATCGACAGCGCCGCGGCGCGCTCCCGCTTCGGCGCGAGCTGTCGGGCGATCATCGCCCCGGCGGTGATGCCGATCAGCTTGCCGACGGGGAGCGCCACGAGAATGCCCCAGAACACCGGGTTGAGCTCGTCGACACCGACGTCGGGGATCAGCACGATCGAGGCGACGAGGGCGAACAGCGGCAGGACGAGCGCGTTCGTCCACGGCTCCAGCCCGCGACGCGTCGGCTCGGCGCTTCCCGGAGTCATCACGAGTCCGAGCGCGACACCGGCGACCGTCGGGTGGATGCCCGAGTGGTACACCAGCACCCAGGTGACGATCCCGATCACGATCATCGCCGTGATGACCAGCGGAGCCCGCTTGCTGCGAACCCGGAAGCTCAGCCAGCCGAACAGGAGCACCAGCGGCACGGCGCCGATAAGGGCGAGCGGCTGGAGATCGGTGGTGAAGAAGAACGCGATGATCAGAATCGCGATGAGGTCGTCGATGACGGCGAGCGCCAGGAGCATCGCGCGCACCCGGGACGGCAGTCCGCGACCGACGAGCGCCAGCACGCCGAGCGCGAAGGCGATGTCGGTGGCGGTGGGGATCGGCCAGCCGACGGCGTAGACCGGGTCGGTGACGATCAGCAGGAAGATCAGCGACGGAACAAGAACGCCGCCGACGGCGGCGACCATCGGGATGAGTGCCTTCCGACGGGAGTCGAGCTCGCCGTGGGTGAGCTCGTGCCGCAGCTCGATCGCGGCGACGAAGAAGAAGATCGCCAGCAGACCGTCCTTCACCCAGTGGCTGACCGACAGGTCGAGACCGAGGAACGGGATCGCGAGGTGGAAGTCGCGGACCGCGACCGCGGCGTCCCCGAACGCCGAGTTCGCGACCACCAGCCCCACGAAAGCGGCAATGACGAGCAGGAAGGCGGCAACGCGTTCAGAACGCAACAACGACACGAGAGACCCCAAAGGCTAGGCAAGGGCGGGAGGAATCCGCCGCCGTCCAGTCTAGAAGTTCTCCTACCTGCGAACTCGAAGCGAATCGGGGGACGCCCGAAACGCGATGTTTACATCGGCCCGTCTCGCGTAACCTGCCCGAAACATCGGGACAGCCCTGGTGAAACCTCATGCCGACAAACTGTGGGCGTACCCGAGGAGTGCCCCGACTCCGAGAGCGACTGAATCCGACGGTGCATCCATTTGCAAATTGAGAGGTAACGACAAATATGGATAGCGGTAACACAGCCTGGCTCATTGCAGCCACAGCACTCGTTCTTTTCATGACCCCGGGCGTCGCGTTCTTCTACGGTGGACTCGTCAAGGCCAAGAGCGTCGTCAGCATGATGATGATGAGCTTCGGCGCGATGGGACTCATCGCCGTTCTGTGGATCCTCTACGGGGCCAACATGTCGGCGATCGACACCGAAGCGGGCGACCTTCCCTTCCTCGCCGGCAACCCCTTCTCGGACTTCGCCCTGGGCGGCGCTGACAGCGACACGCTGCTTGGTGCAACCTTCGGTGCGACCTTCGCGATCATCACCGTCGCTCTCATCTCGGGCGCCATCGCGGACCGCGCGAAGTTCGGTTCGTGGATGATCTTCGCGGGTATCTGGGGCACGCTCGTCTACTTCCCGGTTGCGGCCTGGGTGTGGGGCGGCGGCTGGATCCTCACCCTCGGTGAGGACCTGGGCCTCGACGTCGGCGTCATCGACTACGCCGGTGGTACCGCGGTGCACATCAACGCGGGTGCGGCGGCCCTGGCCCTCGCTCTCGTGCTCGGCAAGCGCGTCAACTTCCAGAAGGGCGCTCACAAGCCGCACAACGTGCCGCTGACGCTCCTCGGCGCCTCGATCCTGTGGTTCGGCTGGTTCGGCTTCAACGCTGGTGCTGAGGGCCTGGGTGCGCTCGGCACGGAAGACACCGTTGTCGGTCTGATCGTCGTGAACACGCTCGGCGCCACGGCTGCGGCCATCCTCGGATGGGCCGTCGTCGAGAAGATCAAGGACGGCAAGGCGACTTCGGTCGGCGCCGGCTCGGGTGCGGTTGCTGGTCTCGTTGCCATCACCCCCGCGTGCGCCAACCTCGACCCGATCTGGGCCCTCGTGCTCGGTGTCGTCGCGGGTGCCGTCTGCGCCCTGGCGGTTGAGCTCAAGTGGAAGCTCGGCTTCGACGACTCGCTCGACGTGGTCGGCATCCACCTCGTGGGTGGCCTCATCGGAACGCTCTACCTGGGCTTCTTCGCCCAGGGCACCGGCCTCTTCGTCGGTGGTGACGCGAGCCAGCTCCTGGTTCAGTTCATCGCTGCTGTGGGTGTCCTGGTGTTCTCCTTCGTCGTCGCCTACATCGTGGGCTTCGCGATCGAGAAGACCATCGGCTTCCGCATCAAGAACGAGGACGAGATCGCTGGCGTCGACACCGTGGTTCACGGTGAAGAGGGCTACGCCATCGCCGAGTAATTCCGGCTCCTTGCTGTGGGGCGTCATTCCTTCGGGGATGGCGCCCCACACGCGTCTTGCGGCAAGGATGCTCACGGCGGGCGTCGCGCATCCGCAAGACTGCAGGAGACCGTTTCGGACTGCGACCGAGGAATCGACACGACATGAATGGGATCACCGTGCTGGGCGGGCTCGGCGCCCTGAGCGCGTCGATCGCGATCGTGCTGCTGGCGGGTCGCGATCCGGGCGTGCGCGCGTTCCGCGGAGCGCTGCTGTCCGGGCTCGGCGCCGGGGTTATCACGGTGTCTCTCGGGCTCGCCTTCGAGCTGTCTGACCTGACGTATCTGCTCGGCGTCGTGATGTTCGCGGTGCCCGTCGCGCTGCTCGTCGAACTGGCGGCGATCGCCGCGGGAGCCGACCGTCTGTCGCGCTGGGTGCTGGTCGCGACCTGGGGTCTCGTGGTTTTCCCGGTCAGCGTGCTCGTGCCGCTCGGGGTCGCCGCGGCGTGCCCGGGCCCCGAATGCGCATTCGAGGACTTCGGCGGCGGATTGCCGCTGTTCGTGTCGGCCGCGGCGTTTCTCGTGCTCACCTGGGTGTCGCCGGTGGTTCCCGGAGCGCTGCGCGGGCAGAGTCCTGCACGCCTCGCCCTCGTGCTCGTTCTCACCGGGGTCGGGTTCCTGGCCTGGCTGGTGCACTTGGAGGGCGCGTGGGACGCATACGTCTGGCGGATCGTGGCGGCGGGAACGCTCGCCCCCCTGGCCTCCATCGCCGGATGGCTGGTCGTCGACCGCCTGCGCGGCAGCGGGATGCCAGCCGTGCGCATCCTCGCTGGCGGTGTCGCTGCGGGCATGGTGGCGATCGCCCCGGGTGCCGTGAGCGTGCACTTCCCGTGGACGATCATCGTCGGACTGCTGGCCGGAGTGACGGCGGCGGTCGTCCACTCCTCGCGCGCGCTCGCGGAGGCGGGGGAGGTCGCGCGCTGGGCGCTGGCGATGCTCGGTGCGTCCGCGATCGGGTTCCTCGCTCCGCCGATCTCGGGTGACGCCGTGGGGATCGTCTTCTCGGCGCGGATCGCGGCGCTGTCGATGCCGATCCTCCTGTTCCTGGGGGTGTCGGTGTTCGCGATCATCGCGTCGACTCCGGCGTGGCTGCTGCTGCGACGCCACGCGATGTCACTCACGGGCAGCCGGTGACCGAGCCCGAGCCGCTGTCGAGTTCGGCGCCGCCGCTCACGGGTGCGGTGCTCGCCTCGCAGCGGTGGAGCGAACTGTGCTTCCTGCACTGGCGTGTGCCGTCCGAGCGCGTCGCGCCCCTGCTTCCGCCTGGACTTCGACCGGATGTCTGCGACGGCAGCTCCTGGGTCGGGCTGATCCCGTTCCACCTGGATCGCGCCACACTGTGGGGGAGCCCGCCCGTGCCCTACGTCGGCGCGTTCGTCGGGATCAACGTGCGACTGTACGCCGTCGACGCCGAGGGGCGCCGCGGCGTCGTCTTCCGTTCGCTGGAGGCGTCCCGGCTGCTGGCGGTGCTCGCCGCGCGGGTGAGCTTCTCGCTGCCGTACTTCTGGTCGCGCACGCGGCTTCGTGTCGAGGGTGCCGAGCGCGCCGCGGAGTCGCGTCGTCACGGCTCCGCGGTGCTGCACCGCTCGCGCATCCGCGTCGGCGACGCGATCGAACCGGGGGAGCGGGAGCTGTTCCTCACGGCACGCTGGGGCATGTTCGTGCGCCGTTTCGGGCGCACCCTGTTCGTGCCCAACGAGCACGAGCCGTGGGTGCTGCACTCCGCCGAGTTGCTCGAGCTCGACGACGAACTTCTCGCCGCGGCCGGATTCGCGGGCCTGGCCGAGACGGCACCCGATTCGGTGCTGTGGTCACCCGGCGTGACGACGCGATTCGGGAGTCCCCTCCGCCTCGCGTGAAAACCGGCACGCGCTCTGCTCGCGCTGATCGCTCACGCTCGACCCAGGTACTGCATTTCCAGGTTGGCCAGCCCAGCGAGGGGCGTGAGGTCGGAGGGCGTCGTTGATCTTGCCAGCCTGAGTGACCGCAGGCTCGTGATTGCTGCAAGCGGGCCGAGATCGGTGACAAGGGTGTTGTACAGGCTGAGCGCTGCCAACTGCGTGCACCCCGCCAGAGGTGTGAGGTCTCTCACGTTGGTGTAGTCCAAGTTGAGGTCGACCAGATTCGTCATCGCGGCGAGCGGGGTGAGGTCGGAGACGCTGGTGTTGGTCAAGTCGAGTTTCTTCATGCTCGACAGCCCGGACAGCACCGTGACGTCGGAGACGTTGGTCCGCCAGACGGAGAGGGTGCGCAGCGCCGTCATCCCCGAGAGCGGAGCGAGGTCGGAGACGCGGTTCTCGGAGAGGTACAGCACCCTCATGTTCGTCAGCCCCGTCAGAGGGGTGAGGTCGGTGACCAGGGTGTCCACGAGAAGTAGCGTCCTCAGGCGGGTCAGTCCCGCAAGCGGGGCCAGGTCTGAGACGCGGGTATCACTCAGGTCGAGGGTGACGAGCCCGGTCATCGCGGCCAGCGGTGAGAGGTCGCGAACGCCCGTGCTCTGCAGGTCGAGTCGCGTGACCGACCGAGCGTCGTCGGGGCTCACTGGGGTGGAATCGTTTCGCCCCAGCGCTCGGTTGATCGCGACCTGCAACTCCGGGTCGTGGGCGTGCGCACCGTGCGGGCTCTCCATGGTCACCCATGAAAGCAGACGCGCCCCGGCGCGACGGCAGCCGCCCCGTGTGATGAGCGATGACGCGTCAACACCGGCGGACATGCGAAAACCCCCGGGATCTCGGGGGTTTCGCGGTGCTGTGTGAGTGGGCGATACCGGACTCGAACCGATGACCTCTTCCGTGTGAAGGAAGCGCGCTACCAACTGCGCCAATCGCCCAGAGCCACGAGTTTAGCGCACGGCGGAGCCTGGTTTGACCCGCCGCACAGGCGAGACACGCGGATGTTGACGCCGGTTTGGAACCTCGACCCAGAATCGACTACAGTCATGTGAGCACGAGGAATCGTGCATGCGGATGTGGCGCAGTGGTAGCGCATCACCTTGCCAAGGTGAGGGTCGCGAGTTCGAATCTCGTCATCCGCTCGAGTGAAGTCTCACGGTTCGCCGGGTCCCCGAGGTCTGGGGAGCCGCACACCTGGTGGCGTGGCCGAGAGGCGAGGCAGCGGCCTGCAAAGCCGTCCACACGGGTTCGAATCCCGTCGCCACCTCACTCAACCGCCAACATCCTCCGGGATGACAGCGGGCGATTGGCGCAGCGGTAGCGCGCTTCCCTGACACGGAAGAGGTCACTGGTTCGATCCCAGTATCGCCCACCAAGAAAACCCCTGGTTCGCCGGGGGTTTCTTCATGTCCGGCGGTCGCTCCGGGAGGCGGTCACGGGCGCGACCGTCGTCGCTGCGCGACTCCGATTGCGACTCCGAGCACTGCACCCCGTAGCGGGAGCCCGCGGATGAGGCTCCAGGCCAAGCCCTCCATGCTCGCGCCTCAGAGCGGTACCCGCCTCGAGCACGGGGACCACGAGCGAGAACACGGAGACCACGAGCGAGAACACGAGGGCCCCGAACCCGAGACCGAGGACGGCGACCGCGCGCCTGCAGCTGCCGAGCGGGAGTGCATTTCGCCACCCGCGCTTGGGGTACTTGCCGTTTCGCCGTGGGGGGCGCAACATTGGTTCTATGGCACGGGGAGCGGTGCCGGGGGATGTGGCGCCTGACTACGTGCGGGTGCTGTGCGATACCGGCCTATTGACGGATGATCAGGCGGCACAGGCGGCCGCGGCTTCAGCGCGCACGGGGACCGACCTCGACGAAGTGCTCGTCAGCCTCGGCTTCGTCTCCGACGCCGTGTTGCGCAGCGTGCTCGCCCGGCAGTGGGATCTTCCGGTGATCGATGTCCGCACTTCGGCGCGCGACGAGGAATTCATCCGGCAGTGGTCGGGACAGCAGATGCTCGCTGAGCACTGGATGCCGCTGCGGAGCAACCCGGACGGAAGTGTCGTGGTGGCGACCTCTCGGCCGGTGGACGCGGCGCGTCGTGCCGCGGTCTCCGCCGTCGTGGGAGCTCCCGTCGAGTTCGGTGTGGCGACGCAGTGGGATCTGCGGCAATTCGCGCTTGAGGTGTTTCGGCGCGAGATCGCTGACGAGGCTGCGAATGATCTGTTCCGCAAGAACCCCGTGCTCTCTGCACGTGTCGTGTTCTCCCGTGGACAGAAGATCGGGCTCGCGCTGCTGGCGCTCATCTGCCTGGTGGCGCTCGTGCTCTGGCCGGTCGGACTCGTGATCACCGCGATCACCATCGTCAGTGCGGTCTTCCTGGCTGGGACGGTGTTCAAGTTCCGGGTCGCCATGCGCGGAGCGCGCTACGACGTGGTCGAACGCGTGACCCGCAGCGAGGTGGAGGCGCTGACCGACGAGGAGCTTCCGCGGTACACGGTGCTGGTCCCGGTGTTCCGCGAGGCGAACATCGTTGGTCAACTCGTCGAGAACCTCGGGGCGATCGATTACCCGGCCGAGAAGCTGGAGGTGCTGATCCTCATCGAGGAGGAGGACACGCTGACACGCGATGCGCTGCAGTCGGCGTCGCCGCCGCCGAACTTCCGGGTCATCACCGTGCCGCGCGGCACTCCGCAGACCAAACCCCGAGCGTGCAACGTCGGGCTCTACTTCGCCACCGGGGAATACCTGGTGATCTACGACGCGGAAGACACCCCCGATCCTGACCAGCTCAAGAAGGCCATCGTCGGCTTCCGCCGCGGCGGCGAGAAGCTGGTCTGCATTCAGGCCTCATTGAACTACTTCAACGCCAACGAGAACGTGCTCACGCGCATGTTCACGCTCGAGTACAGCTACTGGTTCGACTACATGCTCGCCGGCCTCGATGCGCTCGACCTGCCCATCCCGCTCGGCGGCACATCGAACCACTTCCGCACTTCCGCCTTGCGCGAACTGGGCGGCTGGGACCCGTACAACGTGACCGAGGATGCCGATCTGGGCATTCGCGCGAGCGCGCTCGGCTACCGAGTCGGCGTTGTCAACTCGACGACGATGGAAGAGGCGAATACGTCCATCCCGAACTTCATCCGACAGCGCAGCCGCTGGATCAAGGGCTACCTGCAGACGACGCTCGTGCATGCGCGCCGCCCTCGTGAACTCATCGGCGAGATCGGATGGCGTCGTTTCGTCGCGTTCGCGCTGCTGATCGGCGGCACGCCGGCCACCTTCCTCGGTGTGATTCCGCTCTACATCGTGACGCTGTTCACGATCGTGTTCCCGATGCCGGAACTCGGCCAGTTCTTCCCGGTCTGGCTGCTGTGGCTCGCACTCGTGAACTTCGTGATCGGCAACTCGACGATGATCTACCTGTCGATGATGGGCCCGTTCAAGCGCGGCAAGTTCGATCTGCTGATCTGGGCGCTCGTCAATCCGGTCTACTGGGTTCTTCACTCCATCGCCGCCTACAAGGGCCTCTGGCAGCTGCTGACCCGGCCGCACTACTGGGAGAAGACGGAACACGGCCTCACGGTGCACACCTCCGCGCCGACGGCGCGCCAACCCGAGTTGGCGGTGGTGTCGGGATGACGGTCATCGAAGCTGTCGGAACTCAGCACCGAGAGCAACGCGTCGCACGACGACGCCTGGACCCGTTTCCCGGCGATCGGCTCGTCCGCTGGGGAACTCGGCTCGCGCTCGCCATTCCGACGCTCTGGGTCGGCTGGCGCGCGGAGATGGGAACGACGGCCGAGCTCAATACTCCGAATCAGCAGCTGCTCGACAACGTCGCGGCGATCGACTGGACGCGTGCCGACATCGCGTGGGTGGGCGACATCTTCCCGCCCGTCTCGACCTTGCTGGCCGCGGCGATCCCGGGCGGGCGCACGGGCTTGGCCATCGCGGGCGCGCTCATGGCGGGGATCTTCCTGCAGAAGGTGCTCGAGATCATGGTGCAGCGCCGCGTCCCGGTCTCCACGACCGTGATTCTCCTGGTCGCGCTGTCGGTCAATCCGCTGTTCGCCTACACCGCAACTCAGAACTTCGCGGCATTCCTCGGGCTCGCGTTCTTCGGCCTGGGCATTTCGGATGTGCTGCGGTTCGTGGTGTGGGGCAACACGCAGGCCGGCTTCCGGGCAGGAATGCTTCTGATGCTCGCCACCTTGTCCGATCTCAGCGGCCTGCTCTACGTGCTCACGGCCGCGCTGGCGGCGCCGTTCCTCCGGCTCGGGCGGACGTACACCTCCGGCGCTCGACGGGCCAACGTCACGGTGGTCGTGTTCCCCACTCTCGCTGCGATCAGTTCGTTGACGTTCCTGAACTGGGTGTTCACCGGGGACCCGTTCGGTGCCGTCGGCGCGCGACTGCTCGACGGCACCGCTGAGCGGTGGGTCGCGCTGATGGGCTTGTATGCGACGATCAACGGACTCCTGCTCGTGGCACCTGTGCTCAGCGCTTGGCTTGTTGCGCTGATCGTGCGGCGGCCGGGGTCGATCATCGTCTCGACCCTGGTCTTCATCGCGATCAATCTCGCCTACCTGGGCGGTCTGCTCCCGTCTGGTTCGGCGGGTAACACCTTCATCGTGATGACCCTGCTCGCGATCGCGCTGATCCCCACGGCGAAGTCGGTTCCGACGATCATCATGATCGACGTCGTCGCGGTCATCCAGATCCTGATCGCATGGGCGGCGGCGTACAACCGCACGTCGGTCATCGACTGGATGAACTCGCTCGGAAATCCGCTTTTCGGGGTCTTCGGCGGCTGACGCAAGCTCAGCATCGGGGCGCGCCGGGGCAGAACTTGTTGTTCACCCCTGACGTGCAAAATGATGAGCCCATGGCATATGGCGCGCACCCGGATGCCGACGCCACCGCCCTTGAACGGCTGCTGTTGACGTCGGGAATTCTGGGCGACCAGCAGATCAGCGTCGCCCGTGCGGCCCAGGCGCGCACGGGGGCGCCGTTCGACGAGGTACTGGTCAGCCTCGGCCTCGTCTCGGAGCGGATCCTGCGGAGCCTTCTCGCCCGCGAGTGGGGTCTCCCTGTTCTGGATCTGGCCACCACGGATCGCGACGAGTCGTTCATTCGACAGTGGTCCGGGCAGAAGCTTCTCGCTCAGCACTGGATGCCCGTGCGGCGCAACCCCGACGGCTCTGTCGTGGTCGCCACCTCCCGCCCCGTCACGCCGGCACGACGGGCGCTGATCGCGGCCGAGGTGGAAGCCGCGGTCGAGTTCGGCGCGGTGAGTCAATGGGACCTTCGCCAGTTCGCGCTCAGCGTCTTCCGCCACGAGATCGCCGACGAGGCCGCGAACGCCCTCTCCCGGCGCTCCCCGCTGCTGTCGGCGAAGACCGTGCTCTCGCGAGGGCAGGTCGCGGGTTTCGTGCTGCTCGGGCTGGTGGCGGCGGGCGCGGTTGCCCTCTGGCCCGTGCGCACGGCCGAGGTGCTGATTGTCGCCATGAGCCTGGCCTTTCTTGCGGGCACCGTGTTCCGGTATGTGGTCGCCGTGCGCGGAGCGCGCTTCGACATGGTGGAGCGCATCTCCGACGCCGAGGTGGGCGAGCTTCGCGATCGCGATCTGCCGCGCTACACCGTGCTGGTGCCGCTGTATCAGGACGCGCACGTCGTGAGCCGTCTGGTGCCCAACCTCGCGCGTCTCGACTATCCGCCGGAGAAGCTCGAGGTGCTGTTCCTGGTGGAGCAGGAGGACCGTGCGACGCAGGAGGCGATCGACGCCGCCCGCCCGCCCGCGAACTTCCGTGTGATCTCGATTCCGCCGGGGGAGCCGCAGACGAAGCCGCGAGCGCTGAACGTCGGCCTGTTCTTCGCCACCGGCGAGCACCTCGTCATCTTCGACGCCCAGGACGCGCCGGATCGCGACCAGCTCAAGAAGGCGGTCATCGCGTTTCGTCGCGGCGACGCTCGACTCGTGTGCGTCCAGGCCTCGCTCACCAACTTCAATGCGAGCGAGAACACGCTCACCCGGCTGTCGACCCTGGAGAGCACCTCGTGGTTCGACTACGTGCTCGCGGGGCTGGAGGCGCTCGATCTGCCGATGCCGCTCGGCGGCACCTCGAACCACTTCCGCACGGCGGCGCTGATCGAGCTCGGCGGCTGGGACCCGCACAACATGACGGAGGATGCGGATCTCGGGATCCGCGCCAAGGCGCTCGGCTACCAGGTGGGGCTGATCAACTCGGCGACTGACGACGAGGCCATCACCTCGGCAGGGGTGTTCATCAAGCAGCGAACCCGGTGGCTGAAGGGCTATCTGCAGACCGCGCTGCTGCACGCGCGGCAGCCGCGTCAGCTGATCGGGAAGATCGGGCTGCGTCGCTTCGCCTCGTTCGCGGTGCTCGTCGGAGGCACGCCGCTCGCGGCACTGACGGTGATCCCGCTGTGGATCGCCGCGCTCGCGATCTTGCTGACGCCGACCATCGAACTCGCGGAGCTGTTCCCGGTGGGGCTGCTCTGGGCCGCGTTCATCAGCTTCGTCATCGGCAACTCGGCGCTCGTGTATCTGGCGATGATGGGGACGTACAAGCGAGGCCAGTTCGACATCATCGCGACCGCCGTGCTCTACCCCTTCTACATGATCCTGATGTCGATCGCGGCGTATCGCGCCGTCGTCCAGCTGTTCAGCAAACCGCACCTCTGGGAGCGGACGGTGCGCGGTCGGAGCAAGATCGCTCCCGACCAGACTGCCGTGCGCACCTACGAGGTGGGAGGCCTGTGAGCACCAGCACCCACGTGACGGTCGCGCGTCCGGCCCGCCGCCGGCGTGCACCGCTCGGCCGGCTCGACCCGTTCCCCCGCGACCGATTGATGCGCTGGGGCATGCGGCTGTTCTTCGCCCTGCCGGGGCTCTTCATCACCTGGCGCGCATCGGCGGGCGCGGTCGAGAGCATCGCGACACCGAACCAGCAGCTGCTCGACCACATCTCCGCCATCGAGTGGAGCAGCACCGAGGTGCTGTGGCTGGGCGACATCTTCCCCCCGCTGTCGACGCTGCTCGTCGCCGTCATCCCCGGTGGCCGGCTCGGGCTCTCGATCGTGGGCTCGCTGTTCGCCGGGCTCATGGTGCAGAAGGCGCTGGAGATCCTGCTTCAGCGGCGCTTCCCGGTGTCGACGGCGGTGATCCTGACGATCGCGCTGGCCGCGAATCCGCTGTTCACGTACACCGTCACCGAGAACCTTCCCGCGCTGCTCGGCCTCGGCTTCTTCTCGTTCGGCATCGCCGAGATTGTGCGCTTCGTGGCGTGGCGCAACACGCAGTCGGGATTCCGGGCCGGGCTGTTCCTGATGCTCGCCACACTGTCAGATCCGAGCGGCCTGCTGTATGTCCTGGTGGCAGCGGTGGTCGCTGCCTTCCTCCGACTCGGCCGGTCCGAGCAGCCGGGCGCGCGCGCGGCCAACCTGCTCGTGATCCTCTACCCGACGCTCGCCGCGGCGCTCGCCCTCCTGCTGCTGAACACGATGTTCATCGGCGACCCGCTGGGCGAACTGGCGACCCGCATGACGACCGGGTCGATGGAGCGGCTCGCGGCGCTCCCCGCGGTCTACAGCGACCTGAATGGCTGGCTGCTGTTCGCGCCGGTGGCGAGCGCGTGGCTCGTGGCGATCATCGTCTGGCGTCCCGCCTCGATCTTGGTCTCGACGATGGTGTTCGTCGCGATCAACGCCGCGTACGTGTGGGGCCTGCTTCCCGACGGATCTGCCGGAAACACCTTCATCGTCATGACGCTCATGGCCATCGCCTTCATCCCCAAGGCGCGCGGTGCGGTGACCAGACGACTGGTGGATCTGGTGGCGCTCGGGCAGATCGCAATCGCCTGGGCGGCGGCGTTCAACCGCGAGATCGTCGTCCACTGGTGGACCTCGCTCGGCACTCCGGTGCTCGACCTGATCTTCTGAGATGCGAGGGCGTCGCCGGCGTGAACGGCGCCGCACGCGAGCGGAACTAAGATCGACGGGTGAGCACTCAGTCCGGTTTTGACCTGTTTCCCGACCGATCCGTGGTGGCGCTGCGCGTCAACGGCGAACTGCGGGACAAGGCGTCGACGGTCACGCCGGACGAAGTCGTCGAAGCCGTGGAGATCGGCTCGCCCGACGGGCTGAGCATTCTGCGGCACTCCGCGGCGCACGTCCTCGCCCAGGCGGTGCAGCGCATCAACCCCGAAGCGAAGCTCGGCATCGGGCCGCCCGTGACGGATGGCTTCTACTACGACTTCGACGTCGCCTCGCCCTTCACCCCGGAGGACATGAAGGCGATCCAGAAGGAGATGTCCTCGATCATTCGGGAGGGCCAGCGCTTCGTGCGCCGGGTCGTCACCGAGGAGGAGGCGCGCGCCGAGCTCGCCGACGAGCCGTACAAGCTCGAGCTGATCGGGCTGAAGGGCTCGTCCGCGTCCGGCAACGACGGCGAGTCGGTCGAGGTCGGGGGAGCGGAGCTCACCATCTACGACAACGTGGCCAAGGACGGCACGGTCGCCTGGAAGGACCTCTGCCGCGGCCCGCACGTGCCGAACGTCGGCGCGATCGGCACCGGCTTCTCGCTCATGCGTATTGCGGCCGCCTACTGGCGCGGTTCGGAGAAGAACCCCCAGCTGCAGCGCATCTACGGCACCGCGTGGCCCAGCAAGGACGAGTTGCGCGCCTACCTCGAGCGTCTCGAGGAGGCTGCGAAGCGCGACCATCGCAAGCTCGGCAAAGAACTCGACCTCTTCTCGTTCCCCGAGGAGATCGGCTCGGGCCTGAGTGTCTGGCACCCCAAGGGCGGCATCATCCGTCAGGCCATCGAGCAGCACGCCCTGCGGCGTCACCGCGAGGGCGGCTACACCTACGTGTACACGCCGCACATCTCCAAGGCGGATCTCTTCCTGCAGTCGAACCACCTCGTCACCTACGCCGACGGCATGTTTCCTCCGATCCACATGGACGAGGAGCGCGATGCCGAGGGCAATGTCACCAAACAGGGCTCGGACTACTACCTGAAGCCGATGAACTGCCCGATGCACATCCTGATCTACAAGGAGCGCGCGCGCAGCTACCGCGACCTGCCGATGCGCTTGGCCGAGAACGGCACCGTCTATCGCAACGAGCTCTCGGGGGCGCTGCACGGCCTCACGCGCGTGCGCGGCTTCACCCAGGACGACTCGCATCTGTTCGTGACCCCCGACCAGCTCGAGAGCGAAGTCAGCAAGGTGCTCGACTTCGTGATCTCGATGCTGCGCGACTTCGGCCTCACCGAGTTCGAGCTGGAGCTGTCGATGCGCGACGACGAGAAGTCGAAGTGGATCGGCTCCGACGAGTTCTGGGAGTCGTCGACGCAGGCGCTGCGCAGCGTCGCCCAGCGCAGCGGACTCAAGCTCACCGAGGTTCCCGGCGAGGCCGCGTTCTACGGTCCCAAGATCGACCTCAAGACCCGTGACGCCATCGGCCGCACCTGGCAGCTCTCGACCGTCCAGGTCGACCCGAACCTCCCCGAGCGCTTCGGTCTCGAGTTCACCGACCGCGACGGGCAGAAGAAGCGCCCGATCATGATCCATCGCGCGCTGTTCGGCTCGATCGAGCGCTTCTTCGCAATCCTGCTGGAGCACTACGCGGGCGTCTTCCCGGTGTGGCTGGCGCCCGTGCAGGTCGTCGGCATTCCGGTCGCCGAGGAGTTCACCGACTACCTCGGCGACATCATCGACCGACTGCGCGCCGACGAGGTGCGCGCGGAGCTCGATGCGAGCGACGACCGCATGCAGAAGAAGATCCGCAACGCGACGACCGCGAAAGTCCCGTTCCAGCTGATCGCGGGCGCGCAGGACCGCGACGCCGGCACCGTGAGCTTCCGCTTCCGCGACGGCACGCAGGACAACGGGATTCCGATCGACGAGGCGATTCGCCGCATCCGGGACGCGATCGACTCGCACGCGCAGGTCTGATGAGCGACGAGACCGCGCCCGTCGACTACGACGGGACCCGCTACCCGGAGGCGGAGCCGGCCGCGGCTTTCGCGGGGGTTCCCGACGGGTTCCAGCGTCTCTGGACGCCGCACCGCATCGCCTACATTCAGGCGGGCCAGACGGACCCCGCCGAGCACGAGTGCGTGTTCTGCGCGGCGCCGAAGCTCAGCGACACCGAGGCGCTCATCGTGCACCGCGGCGAGCTCGCCTACGTGATCCTCAACCTGTTTCCCTACAACGCCGGACACCTGCTGGTGCTGCCGTATCGGCATGTTGCGACGTATGACGCGGCGACCGCCGAGGAGGTCGCCGAAATCGCTAGCCTGACGCAGACGGCGATGCGCGTCCTCCGCGAGACCTCCCGAACCGACGGCTTCAACATCGGCATGAACCAGGGAGCGATCGCGGGGGCTGGCATCGCCGCGCACCTGCACCAGCACGTCGTTCCGCGGTGGGCAGCCGACGCCAACTTCTTCCCGATCATCGCCCAGACGAAGTCGATTCCCCGGCTGCTCGGCGAGGTTCGCAACGAGCTCGCCTCGGCCTGGCCGGTCTGAGGATCAAGCCACGCACTTCCCTGCGGCACTGCGCCGCGCCCCTGTCACGAAAGTAGAATCGACCCCATGAGCGACACCACGAGCACCGAGTTCGGCACCAACCGCGTCAAGCGCGGTCTGGCGGAGATGCTGAAGGGCGGCGTCATCATGGACGTCGTCACCGCCGAGCAGGCGAAGATCGCCGAGGATGCCGGCGCGGTTGCCGTCATGGCGCTCGAGCGGGTGCCGGCCGACATCCGCGCCCAGGGCGGCGTCGCGCGCATGAGCGACCCGGACCTGATCGACGAGATCATCTCGACCGTGTCGATCCCGGTGATGGCCAAGGCCCGCATCGGCCACTTCGTCGAGGCGCAGGTGCTGCAGTCGCTCGGTGTCGACTACGTCGACGAGTCCGAGGTGCTCTCGCCCGCCGACTACGTCAACCACATCGACAAGTGGCCCTTCACCGTGCCGTTCGTGTGCGGCGCCACCAACCTCGGAGAGGCGCTGCGTCGCATCACCGAGGGTGCGGCGATGATCCGCTCGAAGGGCGAAGCCGGCACCGGCGACGTCTCGGAGGCGACCAAGCACATCCGCACCATCACCGGTGAGATCAATGCTCTCAAGGCGAAGTCGAAGGACGAGCTCTACGTCGCCGCGAAGGAGCTGCAGGCGCCCTACGACCTCGTGGTCGAGATCGCCGAGACCGGCAAGCTGCCCGTGGTGCTGTTCACCGCGGGCGGTGTCGCGACCCCGGCTGATGCGGCCCTCATGATGCAGCTCGGCGCCGACGGCGTCTTCGTCGGCTCGGGCATCTTCAAGTCGGGCAACCCGGCGAAGCGCGCCGCCGCGATCGTCAAGGCGACCACCTTCTACGACGACCCCTCGGTCATCGCGGAGACCTCGCGCGGTCTCGGCGAGGCGATGGTCGGCATCAACGTCGCCGATCTCGCGGCGCCGCACCGCCTCTCCGAGCGCGGGTGGTGACAGCCGCCACGTCCGGTGCAGGGCAGGGGCTCACGGTCGGGGTGCTCGCGCTCCAGGGCGACTTCCGCGAGCACCTCGCCTCGTTGCGCGCGCTCGGAGCCGACGCGCGTCCGGTGCGTCGCGCGGAGGAGCTCGCCGCGGTGCAGGGCCTCGTGATCCCGGGCGGCGAGTCGAGCGTGATGGACAAGCTCAGCCGCGCGTTCGGCCTCGCCGAGCCGTTGCGCGAGCGAATCGCCTCGGGCATGCCGGTGTATGGCACCTGTGCCGGACTGATCATGCTCGCCGACCACATCATCGACGGCATCGAGGGACAGCAGACCCTGGGCGGTCTCGACGTCACGGTGCGCCGCAACGCGTTCGGCAACCAGAACGACTCCTTCGAGACAGACCTCTCGATTCCGGTCCTGGGGGAGCAGCCGGTGCACGCAGTGTTCATCCGCGCTCCCGCGATCGAGAGCACCGGCCCGGCGGTGACCGTGCTCGCGGCGCTTCCGGACGGCCGTGGGGTCGCCGTCGAGCAGGGAAGTCTGCTCGGCACGGCCTTCCATCCCGAGGTGACGGGGGAGCGGCGGTTCCACGAGCGCTTTCTGCAGCTGGTGCGCGCCGCGGCCTGACCGGTCGCCAAGGGCCGCGCGAGCGGCCATGCTGGGAGCATGAACTGGTATTCGGACTTCCCGGCCCGTCGCACCTGGCAGACCATCGGCGATCTCATCGGGGTGGCCACGATTGTTCTCGCGATCGTCGCGGGGGTCGCGGTGCACACCTTCATCGTGACCTTCGCGGACGTCGGCGCGCAGCTGGAGGAGGCCGGGGCCGGCTTCGCCGACACGATGACGGATGTGGGGGAGAACCTCGGCGCGGTTCCGCTGATCGGCGCCGGCATCCGCGCCCCCTTCGACACCGCGAGCGATGCCGGCACGGTGCTCGCGGATGCGGGCCAGGCGCAGCAGGACTTCGTCACGCAGGGAGCGCTTCTGGCCGCCGTGCTGGTCGCCGTCGGCCCGATTCTCGCGGTGCTCGTGCTGTGGCTCCTGCCGCGGCTCTACGGCGCCCGGCGCGCGCGGGAGGCGCGCACCCTCGCGGGCAGCCCCGACGGCCACGAGCTTCTCGCCCTGCGCGCCCTCGCGACCCGGCCGTTCCGCGACCTGGCGACCGTGCACGTCGAGCCGCTGACCGCGTGGCGCGAGCGTGACACGGACGCCGTGCGCGGCCTGGCGCAGCTGGAGCTGCGACGGGTCGGGGTCCGGCTGCGCTGAGACGCTAGAGCGTCTCGGTGTGCAGGAAGATCGCCGCGGGCGTCGCGGTGGCGATCGCCCGATAGGCGGCGGAGGCGCGCAGCTCCTTCTCGAAATCCCTGCTCGCGGCCGGGCTGAAGCACCAGGCGTGGCCGCGCCCGAGCGCGCGTCGGGTGGGGGTCCAGCGGTAGGCGAGCGTCACCGAGAGCTGGACGATCGGCGCGTCGTCCTCGTCGCGGACCAGCTGGCGCGTGAGATCGACCGTGAAGCGCTCCGCGTCGGCGTCCGGACCCCACTGCCAGAGCAGACCATCGCCCTCGTCCGTGATTCGGGCGTGCTGGGCGCGGTACTCGCGGTAGAAGGCCAGCACGAGTGTCGTGGCCTCGGGGGCGCGCAGACCCGGCAGCGCCGTGCCGCGGGCGTCGAGAAAACGACGGAACGCGTTCTCGGCGTAGGCGATGCGAAACCAGCGTGACGGCATCCCGCGAGCCTAGTCGGCGGGCGGGGTCGGCGTCCTCGCTAGAATGGGCGAGATTTCCAGCAGCGAAGGAGCACCGTGAGCGGGCATTCCAAATGGGCCACGACCAAGCACAAGAAGGCGGTCATCGACCAGCGCCGGGCGAAGTCGTTCGCGAAGCTCATCAAGAACATCGAGGTCGCCGCCAAGATGGGCGGCGCCGACCTCTCCGGCAACCCGACCCTCGTCGACGCCGTGCAGAAGGCGAAGAAGACCTCGGTTCCCAACGACAACATCGATCGCGCGATCAAGCGCGGCGCGGGTCTGTCGGGTGAGTCGGTCGACTACCAGACGATCATGTACGAGGGCTACGGCCCGAACGGCGTCGCGCTCCTGGTCGAGTGCCTCACCGACAACAAGAACCGGGCGGCGGCCGAGGTGCGCACCCTCATGACGCGCAACGGCGGCACGATGGCCGACCCCGGAAGCGTCGCCTACAACTTCAGCCGCAAGGGCGTGATCTCGATCACGAAGACCGACGGGGTGACCGAGGACGACATCCTCCTGGCCGTCCTCGACGCCGGCGCCGAAGAGGTCATCGACCAGGGCGGCGGGTTCGAGGTGCACACCGACCCCTCGCAGCTCGTCGCGGCGCGCACGGCGCTCGTCGACGCGGGCATCGACTACGACTCGGCCGAAGCCGAGTTCGTTCCGAGCCTGCAGGTCGAGGTCGATGCCGACACGGCGCGCAAGGTGTTCAAGCTGATCGACGCCCTCGAGGACAGCGACGACGTGCAGAACGTGTTCAGCAACTTCGACATCCCTGCCGACGTCCAGGCCGAGCTCGACGCCGACGAGTAGTCATCCCGGCGCGCGGCTCGGCGTGCCCTCGTACATATGTTCGAGTGCATCGGGTAGCGTCGAGCCATGCGCGTTCTGGGAGTCGATCCGGGGTTGACCCGGTGCGGGGTCGGCGTCGTCGACGTCGCGGCCGACCGGCGCGCGCGCCTCGTGCACGTCGGCGTCATTCGAACCGCGGCCGAGATGCCGCTCGAGGAGCGTCTGCTGGCGATCTCGACCGGCCTTCGGAGTCTCGTCGCCGAGCACCGCCCCGAGGCTCTCGCCGTGGAGCGCGTGTTCGCGCAGCACAACCTGCGCTCGGTGATGGGCACCGCGCAGGCCAGCGGCATCGCGCTGCTGGTGGCGGCCGAGCACGAGCTCCCGATCGGGCTGCACACGCCGAGCGAGGTCAAGGCGGCGATCACCGGCTACGGCGCCGCCGACAAGGCCCAGGTCGGCACCATGGTCGCCCGTGTGCTCGCCCTTCCCGCCGTACCCACCCCGGCGGACGCCGCCGATGCTCTCGCGATCGCGATCTGCCACGCCTGGCGCGGCGGAGCGCGCGCGGCCCCGACGGCCGCGCTCACCCCCGCGCAGCGCGTGTGGCGCGACGCCGAGCGCAGTCGAACTCGTAAGGTGGCGCCATGATCTCGTCGGTGCGCGGCCTCGTCCTGTCGGCTTCCGGCTCGCTCCTCGTGATCGAGGTGGGAGGCATCGGCCTCGCCGTGCAGACGACGCCCGCCGCTGTCCTGTCGGTGCGCGTCGGGCACGAGGCCCGCCTGCACACGGCGCTCCTCGTGCGCGACGACGAGCTTGCCCTCGTCGGGTTCCCCACCTCGGAGGAGCTCGAGGTGTTCGAACTGCTGCGCAGCGTCTCCGGCGTCGGGCCGAAGTCCGCGATCGGCGTGCTCGCCGCGCTCAGCCCCGCGGAGGTGGCCGTCGCGGTCGCGAACGACGATGACGGCGCGTTCCGCAAGGTCTCGGGAATCGGCCCGAAGACCGCCAAGCTCATCGTGGTGTCGCTCGCCGGCAAGGTGCACGCCCCCGCCGACGCGGCGCCCGCGATTCGGGCCCACCGGATCGACGAGAGTGTCGTGACGGCTCTCATCGGCCTCGGCTGGTCCGAGCGGATCGCGGCGCAGGTCGTCAACGAGGTCATCGACGACGCGCCGGAGGACGCCGACGTTCCCGCAGTGCTGCGCCTCGCGCTCGCCCGACTCGGGCCGGGAGGCCGCTCGTGAGCGAGTTCGAGGCGGTGACGCGCCCGACGCCGGAGTCCGACGCCGAGCTCGCCTTCGAGGGGGCGCTGCGCCCGCGCTCGCTCGCCGAGTTCGTCGGCCAGGCCAAGGTCCGCGGCCAGCTCCAGCTGCTGCTCGATGCGGCGGCCCTGCAGAACCGCACGCCCGACCACATTCTGCTGGCGGGCCCGCCCGGCCTGGGGAAGACGACGCTTGCGATGATCGTCGCCCACGAATCCGGCCGGCCGCTGCGCATGTCGAGCGGGCCGGCGATTCAGCACGCCGGCGATCTCGCCGCGATCCTGTCGAGCCTGGTGCCCGGCGAAGTGCTCTTCATCGACGAGATCCACCGGATGGCGCGATCCGCCGAGGAGATGCTCTACCTCGCGATGGAGGACTTCCGGATCGACATCATGGTCGGCAAGGGCGCCGGGGCGACCAGCATCCCGCTGGATCTCGCGCCGTTCACGCTCGTGGGCGCCACGACTCGCTCGGGGCTGCTGCCCAATCCGCTGCGCGACCGCTTCGGCTTCACCGCCCACCTCGAGTTCTACGACGACGGCGAGCTCGAGCGGGTGCTCGATCGGGCGGCGCAACTGCTCGAACTCGACATTCCCGCCGACGCGCGGCACGAGATCGCCTCCCGCAGCCGAGGGACCCCGCGCATCGCTAATCGGCTGCTGCGGCGGGTGCGCGACTTCGCGCTCGTCCACGGCGCCGATCGCGGTCGCGCGGCGCTCGAGCATGTGAACGCCGCGCTCGAGCTCTACGACGTCGACCCGATCGGACTGGACCGTCTCGACCGTGCGGTGCTCGACACGATCGTGCGGCGGTTCGACGGCGGCCCGGTCGGCCTCAGCACCCTGGCCGTCTCCGTCGGCGAGGAGGCGGAGACGATCGAGTCGGTCGTGGAGCCGTTCCTGGTGCGAATCGGGCTGCTCTCGCGCACGCCGCGCGGTCGCGTCGCGACCCGCCAAGCCTGGTCTCATCTCGGGGTGGCCCGGCCGGAGGCCGGAGTGCTCTTCGACGATGACGTATGATTTCCAGGAGCCGTCGAGCCATTTTCTGATGCTCCGAATCGGTTCCCCCTCAACTTGGAAGGTCATCTTCACCCCATGGATCCACTGACAATCGGCCTGTTCGCGCTCATCGCGGTCATGATCTTCTTCATGTTCCGCAACTCGCGGAAGCGTCGCCAGGAGGCGGAGGAGCTCGCGCTCAAGATGGTTCCCGGCGCCGAGATCATGACGCAGCACGGTATCTACGGAACGCTCGTCTCCCTCGATGAGGAGAAGAACGAGGCGATCATCGAGACGACGCCCGGCACCCAGCTGCGTGTGCACCGTCAGACCCTCGCGCGCGTCGTTGAACCGGAGGTCGCCGAGGAGGAGGACACCGAGGTCGAGTCTTCGGAGCCGACCTACTCGCTCAACGAGGACACCGCGATTCCGGCGGAGCCGGAGTTCGGTGAGCGCTCCGACGAAGCGAAGCCGAAGCGCGCCCCGCGCAAGAAGGCCGCGGAGTAACCGCTAACCTGAGGTGCTCTCCCGGTTCGGCCGGGATGAGCCCCCCGGCCATTGCCGGGTGCCCGTTGCACGCCTGAAAGAAAGCAGAGCCGCCCCGTGGTGACGACGACGAGATCGACCCCGGTCCGCAAGGCCTGGAGATCGCTCATCTGGCTGGTCGTGATTTTCGCGGTCCTGTTCGGAATCCAAGGCGCGGGTGCGCTGTTCTCCAACTGGGGCTGGGCGCCGAAGCTCGCCCTCGACCTCGAGGGCGGCACCGCTCTCACCCTCACGCCGCTCCTGGCGGAGGGGCAGGAGGTCTCGCAGGAGCAGCTCGACCAGGCGGTGGCGATCATCCGTCAGCGCGTCGACGCTGCCGGCGTGGCCGAGGCCGAGATCTCGACCCTCGGTGTGGGCACCGAGCAGAAGATCGTCGTGAGCCTCCCGGGCGAGCCGGACGCGGAGACGCTCGCGCGCATCCAGTCGTCGGCGAAGCTCGAGTTCCGCGCCGTGCTGGCCGCGGACCTGGCATCGAACGTCGTCGTTCCGGACCCCGCCGAGACCGCCTCGCCCGAGGACGGTGAGAGCACCGACGCGGACGCGGAGCCGACGCCGGACCCGACGCCGACGGATGCGAGCGACCTGGCGTGGATCACGGATGAGCTGCAGGCCGAGTTCGACACCTTCGACTGCACCACCATCGACGCCGCCGAGACCAACATCGCTCCGGCCGACGAACCGCTCATCACGTGCGATGACATCGGCTCGGTGAAGTACATCCTTGGCCCGGTCGAGGTGACCGGTGAGACGATCTCGGACGCGACGCACGGCCTCGTGACCACCTCGACGGGTGCCTCCACGGGCCAGTGGGCCGTCAACATCGTCTTCAACGACGAGGGCACCGACCAGTTCGCCGCGGTGACCACGCGTCTGATCGGCCTCTCCGGTGTTCAGAACCAGTTCGCGATCGTGCTCGACGGCCGGGTCATCTCGGCGCCGACCACCAACGCGGCGATCACCGACGGCCGACCGCAGATCACCGGAAGCTTCACCGAGGCGAGCTCGAAGTACCTCGCCGACCAGCTCAAGTTCGGTGCGCTGCCGATCGGGTTCCAGCTCGAGAGCCAGGAGACGATCGACGCGACGCTCGGCGCGAATCAGCTCGAGAGCGGCATCCTTGCCGGGCTCATCGGTCTGGCGCTCGTCGTCGTGTACTCGTTCTTCCAGTACCGAGCGCTGGCCTCGGTCACCATCGCCTCGCTCGTGGTGGCAGGAGCCCTCACCTACTCGGTCATCACGATCATGTCCTGGCACTACGGCTACCGCCTGTCGCTGGCCGGCGTCGCGGGTCTGATCGTCGCGATCGGCTTCACCGTCGACTCGTTCATCGTCTACTTCGAGCGCATCCGCGACGAACTGCGCGACGGTCGCGGGCTCGTCGGAGCGGTTGAGTCCGGATGGAAGCGCGCGCTCCGCACGATCTACGCGGCCAAGGGCGTCAACCTGCTCTCGGCCATCGTGCTGTTCATCCTCGCGGTGGGCAGCGTGCGCGGCTTCGCCCTCACCCTCGGCGTCACGGTCATCATCGACGTGCTCGTCGTCGTGATCTTCACCCACCCGATGATGCAGCTGCTCGCCACGACGCGCTTCTTCTCGAGCGGACACCCGCTCTCCGGTCTCGACCCGCAGGCGCTCGGTGCGGTCTACCGCGGTCGCGCCGAGTTCCGGTTCAGCTCGGAGGCCCGCAAGTCGGGCGCGAACCGCGAAGCGCAGCGTCGCCAGACCATCGCCGAACGCAAAGCCGCCGAACTCGCCGGGTCTCCGCGCGACGGCGGGAAGGAGTCCTGATGGCGGCCAGCATGCTGACCCGGTTCGGCAACGACCTCTACACCGGTGAGCGCTCGGTCGACTTCGTCGGCAAGCGCAAGATCTGGCTGACGATCGCGGTCGCGCTGATGACGATCGCCGTCCTCGTCCCGTTCGTGCGCGGCGCGGGCGACTACGTGGCCGGCTTCAACTTCGGCATCGAATTCCGCGGCGGATCGCAGTTCCAGGTGCTCGGCGTCTCCGACACTGACCCGACGATCGCCGAGGACGCGATCCACGAGATCGTGCCGGACACGGTCGTGCGCGTCACGACCGTCGGCGGCGACGGGCTCCGGATCCAGACCGAGCAGGTCACCAACGACGAGACGCAGGAGATCGCGGCGGCCCTGGAGGTCGCCTACGACACCGACTCGATCACCAGCTCCTTCGTCGGCGCGACCTGGGGAGCCGACATCACCCGGCAGGCTCTGGTCGGACTCGGCACCTTCGTGCTGCTGGCGGCCCTCATCATGGCGATCTACTTCCGCACCTGGAAGATGTCGGCGGCCGCCATGCTGGCGCTGCTGCACGACCTCGTGATCACGATCGGCGTCTACGCGGCCTCGGGCTTCGAGATCACGCCCGCCGCCGTCATCGGCTTCCTGACGATCCTCGGCTACTCGCTCTACGACACCGTCGTGGTGTTCGACAAGATCCGCGAGAACACCAGCGAGCTCGGGTCAGACGGGCCGCGCACCTTCGGCGAGACCGTCAACCTGGCGGTCAACCAGACCCTGGTGCGCTCGATCAACACGAGTGTGGTCGCCGCTCTGCCGGTCGCCGCGATTCTGTTCCTCGGCTCCTTCGTGCTGGGCGCCGACACGCTCCGCGACATCTCGCTGGCGCTGCTGGTCGGAATCCTGGTGGGCACGTACTCGACACCGTTCATCGCGGCGCCGCTGTACGCGCTGTTCCGTCGCACCGAGCCCGAGATCGTGTCGCGCGACAAGCGCGTGATCGCGGCGCGCGAGAAGACCGTCGCAGCCTAGTCGCCGCGCGCAGGTTCACCACCTCCATGACTCGTAGAATCAATTCATGAAGGCCAAGACGAGCGCGCGATGACCGAGACGCAGGCACAGAGCTCCGCCTCGCTGCGGACGATTCTTCCCCGCCTGTTCTCGCGCGCCCAGCCAGCCGGCTCGGTGGAGCGGCTGCTGCGCACGGTGCGCTCGCACCATCCCAAGGCTGATCTCGCGCTCGTCGAGCGCGCCTACAGGGTCGCGCACAAGGCGCACACCGGGCAGACCCGGAAGAGCGGGGAGCCCTACATCACGCATCCGGTCGCGGTCGCGCAGATCCTCGCCGACCTCGGGATCGGCGCGAAGACCCTTGCCGCCGCGCTGCTGCATGACACCGTCGAAGACACCGACTACGGGCTCGAGGAGCTGCGTGCCGACTTCGGCGACGAGGTCGCGATGCTCGTCGACGGCGTCACGAAGCTCGACAAGCTGAAGTATGGCGACAGCGCCCAGGCCGAGACCGTGCGCAAGATGGTCGTCGCGATGAGCAAGGACATCCGCGTGCTCATCATCAAGCTCGCGGACCGGCTGCACAACGCCCGCACGTGGGGCTTCGTTCCGGCCGAGTCGGCGCGGCGCAAGGCTCAGGAGACGCTGGAGATCTACGCGCCACTCGCGCACCGCCTCGGAATCCAGACCATCAAGTGGGAGCTCGAGGATCTCAGCTTCGCGATCCTGCACCCCAAGCTCTACGTCGAGATCGAGAGCATGGTGCGCGAGCGCACGCCGCAGCGCGAGGAGTTCGTGCAGCAGGTGATCGACGCGGTCACGGAGGATCTGCGCGAGAGCCGCATCAAGGGTCAGGTGGTCGGTCGGCCGAAGCAGTACTACTCGATCTACCAGAAGATGGTCGTGCGCGGCCGCGAGTTCAGCGACATCTACGACCTGGTCGGCATCCGCGTCCTCGTCAACAACATCCGCGACTGCTACGCGGTCCTCGGCTCGATCCACGCGCGCTGGAATCCGATCCCGGGACGGTTCAAGGACTACATCGCCACCCCGAAGTTCAACCTGTATCAGTCCCTGCACACCACCGTGATCGGCCCGCAGGGGCGTGCGGTCGAGATCCAGATCCGCACGCACGAGATGCACCAGCGCGCCGAGTTCGGTGTCGCCGCGCACTGGAAGTACAAGGAGCGGATGGCCAACGGCCGCGCCGACACCAGCACGGGCCCCGACACCGAGATGGCATGGCTGGCGCATATCAGCGACTGGCAGTCGGAGACCGCCGACCCGGGGGAGTTCCTCGACAACCTTCGCTTCGAGATCGGTGCGAAAGAGGTCTACGTCTTCACCCCTCAGGGCAAGGTCATCGGCCTTCCGTCAGGTGCCACGCCGGTCGACTTCGCCTACGCGGTGCACACCGAGGTGGGCCACCGCACGATGGGCTCGAAGGTCAACGGTCGACTCGTTCCCCTGGAGAGCGTGCTCAACTCGGGCGATGTCGTCGAGGTCTTCACCTCCAAGAACCCGGATGCGGGCCCGAGCCAGGACTGGCTGAACTTCGTCAAGAGCCCCCGCGCCCGCAACAAGATCCGCGGATGGTTCACGAAGGAGCGCCGCGAAGAGGCGATCGAGCAGGGCAAGGACTCGATCGCGCGCGCGATGCGCAAGCAGAACCTGCCGCTGCAGCGCCTGATGTCGGCCGATGTCGTCTCGGAGATCGCGTCGCAGATGCGCTACGAGTCGGTTGAGGCGCTGTACGCCGCGGTCGGCGAGGGGCACGTCTCGACGCAGCATGTCATCGAGAAGGTGCTCGCCTCGATGCAGGCGGCGCCGGAGAACGACGAGAACGAGGTGCCGTTCACCTCGAAGGGCCGCGCCCGGCAGCTGCGACCGAGTGACTCGGGCGTCCTGGTGCGCGGCGCCGACGACATCCTCGTCAAGCTCGCCAAGTGCTGCACCCCGGTTCCGGGGGACCAGATCGTCGGCTTCGTGACGCGCGGCGCGGGAGTGTCGGTGCATCGCAGCGACTGCACCAACGTTGCCTCTCTGCTCAACGAGCAGGATCGGATCATCGAGGTCGAGTGGGCGCCCACCTCCTCGAGCGTGTTCCTTGTGCAGATCCAGATCGAGGCGCTCGACCGCTCCGGTCTGCTCTCCGACGTGACCCGGGTGCTCTCGGAGCACCACGTCAACATCCTGTCCGCCTCGGTGAACACCTCGACCGACCGTCTCGCGATCAGCCGGTTCGTCTTCGAGATGGGCGACACCGTGCACTTGGACCGTCTTCTGAGCGCCGTGCGCCGCATCGAGGCCGTCTACGACGCGTATCGCGTCACGAGCGGCTGAGCTCCGGTCAGCAGGCGAGAGCACCGAGCCGCCGCCGCGCGCGCTCGGCGTGGGTGAGGTGACGGCGTTCGTCCATCACCGCGCGCGCGGCAGGCGCATCGGTGCGCGCGAGCGCAAGGAGTTCCGCAACGACATCGGGGGAGTACGAGCCGTCGTCGCGAAAGCGCGCCAGGTCGATCGCGGTGCGCACCGGGTTGGTGACGCGGCGGCCCGCGATGGTGACGATCTCGTCACGGGAGATCGCGACCTCGCGCACCGCATCGAGGGCTCCCGGGGCGAGGCGGGCGCGCTCGGTCAGACTCGCGCAGAACTCGAACCGTGTCGGCGGGCTGTGCCGCGCGCCCCAGACCCAGGCGGCCGTGTCCAGTTCTGCGATCAGCCGCGACGAGTGCCGACCGAAGGCGCCGTGGATGCGGTCGGCGGCGTCGCCGAGGGCGTCGGCCACGAGGAACGCGTTGGCGAACGGGACGAGCGTCGCGTCGAGCCGCAGCGCGTTCAGCTCGGCGGCGGGAAGCTCATTCGTCAGAACGTCGGGCAGGCGTTCGACGGGGACTCCGGGCAGTGAGGCGTCGATGAAGGCCATGCCGTGAGTCTGCCGCGTCGAGCGCCCGCGCCGCGCCGCACCCGGCGCATCCGTGGACAGCTCGGCCTGGGGACGAGGACTCAGCTGCCGATCGCGCCGAGCCAGACCTTGCGCGCCGCGATCGCCTCTTCCGCCTCGGCGATCTTCTTCTTGTCGCCGCTGGCCTTCGCCTCGGCGAGCTCCGCCTCCAGCTTGGCGATCGCGCTCTCGAGCTGCGAGGCGAGACCCTCCGAACGAGCCTGCTTCTCGGGGTTCGAGCGGTTCCAGTGGTCCTCGTCGAGCTTGCGCACGTGCGTCTCGACCTTGCGCAGGCGATCTTCGACGGCACGGAAGTGGTCGCGCGGAACCTTGCCGATCGCGTCCCACTTGCGCTGGATGCCCAGCAGGGTCTCCTTGGCGGCCGTCCGATCGGTGACCTTCAGGAGCTTCTCGGCCTCCTCGAGCAGCGCCAGCTTCTCGGTGAGGTTGCCGGCGTACTCCTCGTCCTCGATCGCCATCAGCTCGGCCTTGGCCGCGTAGAGCGCGTCGCCGGCCTCCTTGAACTTCGCCCACAGCGCGTCGTCGAGCTTCTTGCCGGCGCGACCAGCGGCCTTCCACTCATCGAGCAGGCGGCGGTACTCAGGGATGCCGTCGGCACCCTGCGGGGCGAGCTTCTCCGCGCGCTCGATCAGCGACTGCTTGCGCGCGCGAACCTCCTTGTGCACCGAGTCGAGTTCGGCGAAGAACGCCTTGCGGTGCGTCTCGATCGTGGTGCGCGCCGCGCGGAATCGCTTCCACAGCTCGTTGCTCTCGTTCTTGGGAAGTCGGGGACCGTTCTTCTGCTGGTCCTGCCAGCGCTCGAAGAGTGCATCGAGCTGCGCGCTCACCTGCTTCCACTGAGCCTTGGCGGGATCCGCCGCGGCGAGCGCCTCGGCCTCGGCGACAAGCGCCTCGCGTTCGACGAGCGCCTCGGCCACCGCAGCCTTGTTCTCCTCGAGCTGCTTCTCGGTGAGCTCGCCGACGGTGCCGCCGAGCTTCGTCAGGCGCTCGGTGAGCGACGCCAGGTCACCGACGGCGTTCGCGCCGGTGATGGACTCGCTCAGGTGCGCGACCGCCTTCGCGACGTCCTTTGCGGGAGCTCCGCCGCGCACGCGCTGCTCGAGCAGCGCGACCTGGCCCTCCAACTCGGTGAACTTCCGCGTGAAGTACGCGAGCGCCTCCTCGGGCGTGGCGTCCGGGTATTGCCCGACCGCACGCTCTCCGTCCGCCTCGCGGACGTACACCGTTCCCTCGTCGTCGACGCGGCCCCACGGGGCCTTCTCGTCAGTCGCCACTGGTCAATTCACCTCACGTCGTCGTCGGCGGCCTCTCGCCGGACCGACTCAGCCTATTGCACGGCCGTCGGCGTGCTCCTACTGCAGCGTGATCTGCGTGATCGTCGTGGTCACGAGCGGGCCGCCCGTGCCGTCGGTCCCGAGCAGATCCGGGTCGATGCCGGCGGACGTGATCTGGTCGATCAGGTCATCGAGACCGCTCGTGATCGTGCCGAGCACCGTGTAGCCGCCCACCTCGTCCGAGGGGATCGTGGAGTCGCCGTAGACGAGGAAGAACTGGTGGCCGTTGCTGTAGTCGTCGCCGCTGACGCGGGCCATCGCGATCGTCCCGGCCGGATAGAAGTCGTCGGCGGGGGCGTTCTCGATCGGGCCGTAGCTGAATTCGGGGTCGCTCGAGCCGAGGCCGTCGATTGACCCGCACTGCAGCAGTTCGAAGCCCTCGCTGGTGGCGAGGCGGTGGCAGGTCTTGTCGACGTAGTAGCCGGTGTCGACGTCGGAGAGGAAGGCCGAGACCGCCTGCGGGGCCGCGGCCCCGTCGAGCTCGATCCCGAGCGCGACGTCGTTGAGGGTCAGCTCGCCCGTCCACGTGCGGTACTCGGCGTAGTCGGCCGAGGGCACCCCGACGTTCTCGCCCACCACGGCCGAGGCGCTGGGCTCCGGAGTCGGCGCGCCCGGCCCGGCGGAGAAGTAGAAGACCTGCGTCGCGGCGGTGAGCGCGACGACGGCGGTGACGCCGAGCACGGCGATCACGTTGTCACGCGTGCGGCGCGCCCGGGCGTGGTCGTGGACCTGCTGCCGTGCCGTGTAGGCCTTGAGGCGCTCGCGCACCTCTCGCGACTGGCGGTCCCTGTTCTTCGATGCCACGCGGTGCTCCTCCGTCCGGCCGCGCTCGCGCGGTCCACGAGAACTCTAGCCAGCGCGGTCCGCTTGGCGCCAAACGCGGGCGGCCGGGCGCCGACGGCGATTACGATTACAGCCATGAGCGCATCGTCGGGACTGCGAACCGGCGCCACGCCTCTCGCGGTTCGGATGCGCCCCACGTCGCTCGATGAGGTCGCGGGTCAGCGGCACCTGCTTCGGCCCGGATCGCCGCTCGTCAACCTGGCCAATGACCGGACGGGGGAGTCCGGCTCGGTCTCCGTCATCCTCTGGGGTCCGCCCGGCACGGGAAAGACGACCCTTGCGCAGGCGATCGCCCACAGCTCCGGCCGGCGCTTCGTCGAGCTGTCGGCCGTCACGGCGGGCGTGAAGGACGTGCGCGAGGTGATGGAGCGGGCGCACGCCGACCGTGATCTGTACGGGCTCTCGACGGTGCTGTTCCTGGACGAGATCCACCGCTTCTCCAAGGCGCAGCAGGACGCCCTGCTGCCCGGGGTCGAGAACGGCTGGGTGATCCTCGTCGCGGCGACCACCGAGAACCCCTCGTTCTCCGTGGTGGCGCCGCTGCTCTCGCGATCGCTGCTGCTCACCCTCGAGACCCTCAGCGACGACGACCTGGGCGTGCTCGTCGACCGGGCGGTCAGCGATCCGCGCGGTCTGGCGGGAGCCGTTGAGCTCACCGAGGATGCGCGCGCATCCCTCGTGCGACTGGCCTCCGGCGATGCCCGCCGCGCCCTGACCGCGCTGGAGGCCGCCGCGGTCGCCGCCGCGGCCGAGCCCCACGAGGCCGAGACGCCCCCCTCGATCACGGCCGAGATCGTCGCCGACACGGTCGATCGCGCGCTGCTGCGCTACGACCGTCAGGGCGATGAGCACTACGACGTCATCAGCGCCTTCATCAAGTCGGTGCGCGGCAGCGACGTCGATGCGTCCCTGCACTATCTGGCGCGGATGATCGAGGCGGGGGAGGACCCGCGGTTCATCGCCCGCCGGGTGATGATTCTCGCCGCCGAGGACATCGGCATGGCCGACCCGCAGGCGCTGCCGCTCGCGGTCGCCGCGGCGCAGGGCGTTCAGCTGATCGGCATGCCCGAGGGACGCATCCTCCTCGCCGAGGCCGTCGTCTACCTGGCGATGGCCCCCAAGTCGAACACCGCCTACCGGGCGCTGGATGCGGCGATCTCCGATGTGCGCGCCGGCCGCATCGGAACCATCCCGAGCCACCTCCGCGACGCGCACTATCCAGGGGCGAAGCGTCTCGGGCACGGCAAGGGCTATCGCTATGCGCACGACGCCGAGCACGGGATCGCCCCCCAGGATTACCTGCCCGAGCAGCTGCGCGGCACCCGCTACTACGCGCCGACCTCGCACGGCTACGAGCGCGATGTGGCGGCTCGGCTCGAGAAGATCCGGGCCATCCTGCGCGGAGAGTAGGCAGAGCCTCCGGTCTGGTAGGCTTGACCGGCTTGCCAGTGTCGATCGAGACCGTCGAGCGCATCCCCCTCTCTGATACCTCCGGTACGTGTCGACGTGCGGCCGGAAAGGTCGAGCGGGATGGACGTCTGTGAGGCGCGAAAGACGCGTCCACGTGGTGGAAGGATTCCCTTTTGGTTACCAAGTCCCAGGACCGTCGCAAGGTCCGTCTGTCTCGCGCGCTCGGCATCCCGCTGACGCCGAAGGCCGCCCGCTACCTCGAGAAGCGTCCCTACGCTCCGGGTGAGCACGGCCGCACCAAGCGCAAGGCCGACAGCGACTACGCGGTCCGTCTGCGCGAGAAGCAGCGTCTGCGCGAGCAGTACGGCATTCGCGAGAAGCAGCTGCGCATCGTCTTCAACGAGGCCCGTCGCACCCAGGGTCTGACCGGTGAGAACCTGGTCGAGCTGCTCGAGATGCGTCTCGACGCGCTCGTGCTGCGCGCCGGCTTCGCCCGCACCACCTCGCAGGCCCGCCAGTTCGTGACGCACCGTCACATCCTGGTCGACGGCAACATCGTGGACCGCCCGTCGTTCCGCGTGAAGCCGGGTCAGGTCATCCACGTCAAGGAGCGCTCGGAGGGCACCGAGCCCTTCCAGGTCGCCGCTGCCGGTGGCCACGCCGAGGTTCTGCCCCCGGTTCCGGGCTACCTCGAGGTCGAGCTCGACAAGCTGCAGGCGCGTCTCGTGCGTCGCCCGAAGCGCGCCGAGGTGCCCGTGACGGCTGAAGTTCAGCTCGTCGTCGAGTACTACGCGGCTCGCTAGGCTCACGCCGCACTGCGTTTCGTCGAAGGCCCCGGGGTTCGCCTCGGGGCCTTCGCGTATTCCCGGCGCCGCATGGGATGCCGAGCGCCGTCCGTTCGTCACGGCGTACTCTCTGCATCCGCGCGGTCGATGCCGACTAGGCTGGACGGGCGGCGCCATGACCGGCGTCCGACCACTTCGACGGAAGGATTCGCTCTCATGAAGAACGTTCTGCTGCTGATCGTCGGTGCCGCCGCGGGGTTTGTTGCGGCTCACCAGTTCTCCAAGACCCCGCAGGGCAAGGAGTTCTTCGCCGACGTCGACGCGAAGGCCAAGGACTTCGGCTCGGCCGTCGTCGAGGGCTACAAGGCCCGCGAAGCCGAGCTGCGTGAGGCCGTCGCCAATGCCGAAGAGGTCATCAACGACCTCACCAACCGCACCAAGTAGCGCCGCCCGCCGGCGCAGCGCCCCCGTCATCACCCTCATCAACCCGGCACCGCTGTGCCCGTCAGGATCACCCCGTGCAGACCGCTGAAATTCAACGCCGTTGGCTGACCTTCTTCGGAGAGCGCGACCACACGGTCGTGCCCTCGGCCTCGCTCGTCAGCGACGACCCGGCGCTCCTGTTCACGGTCGCGGGCATGGTTCCGTTCATCCCGTACTTCACCGGGGTGGTTCCGGCGCCGTTCCCGCGCGCCACGAGCGTGCAGAAGTGCATTCGCACGCTCGACATCGAGGAGGTCGGCAAGACCACCCGTCACGGCACGTTCTTCCAGATGAACGGCAACTTCTCCTTCGGCGACTACTTCAAGGAGCAGGCGATCACCTATGCCTGGGAGCTGCTGACCAGCTCGGAGTCGGATGGCGGGCTCGGCTTCGCAGAGAAGGACCTCTGGGTCACAGTCTACGAGGACGACGATGAGGCTGCGGCGCTCTGGAAGAGCATCGCCGGCCTGCCTGCGGAGCGCATCCAGCGCCTCGGCCGCGCCGACAACTACTGGCACACCGGCCAGCCCGGCCCCGGAGGACCCTGCTCGGAGATCTACTTCGACCGCGGACCCGCGTTCGGGCCGGAGGGCGGCCCCGCCGTCGACGACACGCGGTACATCGAGATCTGGAACCTCGTGTTCATGCAGTACCTGCTCACCGACGTGACGAGCAAGGTCGACTTCACGGTGCTCGGCGAGCTGCCGAAGAAGAACATCGACACCGGCATGGGCATGGAGCGCGTCGCCTTCCTCAAGCAGGGCGTCGACAACATGTACGAGATCGACCAGGTGCGCCCGGTGCTCGACCGCGCGGCCGAGCTGTCCGGACGCCGCTACGGCGCGGACCACGACGACGATGTGCGGATGCGCGTCATCGCCGACCACGTGCGGTCGAGCCTCATGCTCATGACCGACGGCGTCTCGCCCGGCAACGAGGGACGCGGATACATCCTGCGTCGCCTGATGCGGCGGGTGGTGCGCGCCATGCGCCTGCTGGGCGTCGACTCGACCAGCTTCCCCGAGCTGTTCGCCGCCTCGCGCGACGCCATGTCTCCGGCCTACCCGGATGTGGCCGAGCACTGGGAGCGCACCTCGCGTCTTGCCTTCGGCGAGGAGGAGACGTTCCTGCGCACCCTCGCGGGCGGCACCACGATTCTCGACACGGCCGTCGCCGAGACCAAGAAGGCCGGCGGCGAGGCGCTGCCTGGCGACACCGCGTTCCTGCTGCACGACACCTTCGGGTTCCCCATCGACCTGACGCTGGAGGTCGCCGAGGAGGCGGGCCTCACCGTCGACCGCGCGGCATTCGACTCCCTCATGCAGGAGCAGCGCCAGCGCGCCAAGGCGGACGCGAAGGCCAAGAAGGGCCAGATCGCGGACCTCTCGGTGTACTCCGGGTTCCGGGCCGAGGGCGAGACCGTCTTCACCGGATACGAGTACCTGGAGACCGAGTCGCGGGTCCTGGGCATCCTCGTCGGCGGCCAGCCGGTGCTGAAGGCGAGCGCGGGCGAGATCGCCGAGGTGATCCTCGCCGAGACGTCGCTCTACGCGGAGTCGGGCGGCCAGTCGGCCGACCAGGGCTCGATCATCGGCAACGGCTTCGACCTTGAGGTGCTCGACGTGCAGAAGCCCGTCAAGGGCCTCATCAGCCACACCGTGCAGGTGCGCTCCGGCGAAGTCGCGGTGGACGATGCCGCCACGACCGTCGTGGATGCCGTGTACCGCCACTCCGCTGCGCAGGCGCACTCCGCCACCCACCTGATCCACGCGGCGCTCCGCGACACGCTCGGCTCCGAGGCGCACCAGTCCGGTTCTTTCAACAAGGCCGGCTACATGCGGCTCGATTTCTCCTGGAACCAGGCGCTCAGCCCGGCGACCCGGGGCGAGATCGAGGAGATCGCCAACAACGCGGTGCGCGACAACCTCGAGGTGACGACGCGCATCCTTCCCCTGGACGAGGCGCGCAAGGCCGGCGCGATGGCGCTGTTCGGCGAGAAGTACGGCGAGACCGTGCGCATGGTCGACATCGGCGGCCCCTGGTCTCGCGAGCTCTGCGCGGGTACGCACGTGCGGACTTCCGCCGAGATCGGCCTGGTGAACCTGGTCAGCGAGTCGAGCGTCGGGGCGACCAACCGGCGCGTCGAGGCGCTCGTCGGCATCGACGCGTTCCGTGAGCTGGCGGCCGAGCGCACCCTCGTCTCGCAGCTGACGAGCGCGCTCAAGACGCCCAAGGATCAGCTTCCCGGCCGCATCGAGCAGCTCGTCGCCGACCTCAAGGCCGCGGAGAAGAAGATCGCGGCCTTCGAGGCGCGTCAGCTCGCGGGCCGCGTGCCCGCCCTCGCCGACGCGGCCACGCCGATCGGCGATGTGATCGCCGTCGTCGACGACCTGGGGGAGCTGAGCTCCGCCGACGAGGTCCGCTCGCTCGTGACCAGCGTGCGCGAGCGTCTCGCGGCGCAGGCCGCGGTGGTCGCCCTCGCCGCGCGCGTCGACGGCAAGCCCGTCGTGATCGTCGCGACCACGCCTTCCGCCCGAGAGGCGGGCGCCAAGGCCGGTGCGCTGGTCAAGGTCGCCGCGACGGAGCTCGGCGGCGGTGGCGGCGGCAAGGACGACATGGCGCAGGGCGGCGGCGCCAATGCGACCGCGATCCCCGCGGCTCTCGACGGCATCCGTCGCGCGCTGAAGGGCTAGCGTGCGCCCCGGAGTCCGCCTCGGCATCGATGTCGGCCGCGCACGCGTCGGGGTCGCCGTGTGCGACCGCGACGGACTGCTCGCCACCCCGGTCGTCTCGCACCCGCGCGGGAAGGACGATGAGGGAGCGTTCCGGGCGCTCATCGAGGAGTACGCACCCGTCGAGATCATCGTCGGTCTGCCGCTTTCGCTCGCCGGAACGGATACGCCCTCGACGGCGGACGCCCGGGAGTTCGCACGCTGGCTGACGACGCTCGGAGGCCCGCCGGTGCGGCTCGTCGACGAGCGGATGTCGACCGTCAGCGCCCAGCGGGGGCTGCACCAGGCGGGGCGGAGCACGCGCACCTCGCGCGCCGTGATCGACCAGGCGGCCGCTGTTATCATCCTGCAGAACGCCCTCGACTTCGAGCGCTCGGCCGGTCGCCCGGCCGGCGCGGCGGTCGCCCCTGACGAAGGACTCTGACCCGTGGCTCAAGAACCCAGCTGGGACGACATCTTCCGGCCGAGCGGAACGCCGACGCCCGGATCGAACCCGAACGGCGCACCGGTGCCTCCGGCGACTCCCGCGCCTGCCGTCCAGCCGAGTCAGCCGTGGGCGACGCCTGCCGCACGACAGGATCAGGCGGGTTCCGAACCGAGCGCGAACGACTCGGCCGCACCGAGCTCTCGGCGCGCGGCCCGCGAGGCCGCTCAGCGCGGCGGCGCAACGCGCGGCAGCGGAGGAGGCCGCGACACGCGGCCGAAGCGTCGCCTGTGGTGGCTCTGGGTGCTGATCGCCGTGCTGGCGGTCGGCATCGGCGGGGCGGCCACGGTGTGGGTGCTCTACGAGGACAAGGTGCGCGAGGTGCTCGGCTGGGAGCTGCCCAACGACTACGAGGGCACCGGCAACGGTGTCGAGGTCACGATCGTGATCCAGAGCGGGGATATCGGGTCGGACGTCGCCAAGACGCTCAACGAAGCCGGGGTCACGATGACCTTCGATGCCTTCTACGACTTGCTTCTGACGCGTCCCGACGTCAGTTTCGAACCCGGCAACTTCCGCTTGCAGGAGCAGATGAGCGCGCAGGCAGCGCTCGACGCCCTTCTCGACCCGGCCAACAAGATCACCAACACGGTGACGATCCCCGAGGGCACCTCCTACGAGGATGCCTTCGCCTTGATCGCCTCGGCGACCGACATCACGGTCGATGAGCTGCTCGCGGCGGCCGCCGATCCGACGGCGTTCGGGGTGCCCGCCGAGGCGCCGAACCTCGAGGGCTGGCTCTTCCCGGCGACGTACCCCCTGGATCCCGGCGTGACGGCGGACGAGGTGATCCAGCGCCTCGTCGACGAGATGATCACGCGGCTGGATGCGCTGGGCGTCGACCCCGAGGACCGGCTCGAGGTGCTCATCAAGGCCTCGATCGTGCAGCGCGAGGCCGGATCGAACATCGACGACTTCTACAAGGTCGCGCGCGTCTTCCAGAACCGGCTCGACCAGGGGTGGCGGCTCGAATCCGACGCCACCGTCGCCTACGGAACGGGCAACACGCACACCGTCTGGACGACCGGCGAGGAACGGGCGGATGCCAGCAACCTCTACAACACCTACGCCAATGACGGGCTGCCGATCGGGCCGATCGGGCTGCCGGGCGAGGCGGCGATCGACGCCGCGCTGAACCCCGCCGACGGCCCGTGGATGTTCTTCGTTCCGATCAACCTCAAGACCGGTGAGACCGTGTTCTCCGAAACGGTCGCGCAGCACGAGGCGGCGGTCGCCCAGCTGCAGGCCTGGTGCCGCGCCAGCACGGAGAACGCGGCGTACTGTGCCTGAGTCGCCCGAGCTCCGCCTCGCGGTGCTCGGCTCGCCGATCTCGCACTCGAAGTCGCCGAAGCTGCACGCGGCCGCGTACCGCGCGCTGGGGCTCGACTGGGGCTACGAGGCGATCGAACTGGATGCGGCGCAGCTCGGCGACTTCGTGGCGGGCCTGGACGCGTCCTGGCGGGGCCTGTCGCTGACGATGCCGCACAAGCATGTGGTGCTCTCGCTGCTCGATGATCGCGACCCGCTCGTGGACCTTGTCGGCGCCGCCAACACCCTGCTGCTCGCGGACGGCGCGCGCCGCGGCTTCAACACCGACGTGGAGGGCATCGTGCGCGCCTTCGCCGATCACGAGGTCACGGCGCTCGACACGGTCGAGATCCTGGGCGCGGGCGCGACCGCGCAGAGCGCGCTGGCCGCCGCGGCTCAGCTCGGAGCGCGCGCCGCGCGCGTCGTCGTGCGCGACCTCGCCCGCGCGGAGTCGCTGATCCCGCTGGCCGAGCGGCTGGGAATCGAGCTCACGCGGGAGCGCTTCGGCGATCCCCGTGGCTCGCTGAGCCCCGACGCGGTGATCTCGACGCTCCCCGGAGGCACGTCGATCGTCCGCGAGTTCCCCGCAGAGCTGCGCGGCAGCGCCGTCCTGTTCGATGTCGCCTACGACCCGTGGCCGAGCGCCCTGGCGGCATCGTGGCAGCAGGCCTCCGGGCGCGTCGTGAGCGGTCTGGAGATGCTCGTGCACCAGGCCGTGGCACAGGTTCGCATCTTCGTCTCGGGGTCCGCCGACGTCGCGCTGAGCCGCGAGGACGAGGTCCGCGACGCGATGCGGTCGGTCGTCGGGCTGGGAACCTGAAAGAATCGACGACATGCTTCGTTGGTTGACCGCCGGGGAATCGCACGGCCCCGAACTCGTCGCGATTCTCGAGGGCATGCCCGCGGGCGTGCCGATCTCACCTGAACAGATCCAAGACGACCTGCAGCGTCGCAAGCTCGGCTACGGCCGGGGCGCGCGCATGAAGTTCGAACAGGACGAGCTCTCGATCTCGGGCGGCATCCGCTTCGGCAAGACCGTCGGCGGCCCAGTCGCGCTGCGCGTGGGCAACACCGAGTGGCCGCGCTGGGTCGACGTGATGAGCGCCACGCCGGTCGACCCGGAGACTCTGCCGAAGGGCCGAGGGGCCGCTCTGACGCGCCCCCGCCCGGGCCACGCCGACCTCGTCGGCATGCAGAAGTACGATTTCCCCGAGTCGCGCAACGTGCTCGAGCGCGCAAGCGCTCGCGAGACGGCGGCCCGGGTCGCCCTCGGCGCCGTCGCCCGAGCCTTCCTCGCCGAGCTCGGCGTGCGCCTGGTCGCGCACACCCTCTCGATCGAGACGGTCCGCGTGCCCGACGGAGCCGCGCTGCCCACGCCCGATGACGTGGACGCCCTGGACGCCGACCCGCTGCGCTGCTTCGACGCGGCCACGAGCGCCGAGATGGTCGCCCGCATCGACCGGGCCCACGACGACGGCGACACGCTCGGCGGCGTCGTCGAGGTGCTCGCCTACGGTCTCCCGCCGGGACTCGGAAGCTACGTGCACTGGGACCGTCGACTGGATGCGCAGCTCGCGGCCGCGATCATGGGGATCCAGGCGATCAAGGGCGTCGAGATCGGCGACGGCTTCGAGACCACGCGCCGCCCTGGTTCGCAGGCGCACGACGAGATCGTCGCCGCCGACGGCGTCATCGGACGACTCAGCGACAAGGCCGGCGGCACCGAGGGCGGCATGTCGACCGGCACGCTGCTGCGCGTGCGCGCCGGCATGAAGCCGATCGCGACCGTTCCGCACGCGCTGCGCACCGTCGACGTCGCCACCGGCGAGGAAGCGGCCGCGCACCACCAGCGCTCGGACGTCTGCGCCGTGCCCGCCGCGGGTGTCGTCGCCGAGGCGATGGTCGCCCTCGTGCTCGCGAACGCGATGCTCGAGAAGTTCGGCGGCGACTCGATCGGCGAGACGCGCCGCAACCTCGACGCCTATCTGGCGGCGATCCCCGAGTCGCTTCGCACCGCGTCCGCGACGGTCACCGAGTGAGCGCAGTGCACCCCGCGGCCGTCTTCATCGGTCCGATGGGCGCCGGAAAGACGCGCATCGGCAAGCGCGTCGCGCGGCTTCTCGGCGCCGGATTCACCGACACCGACAAGGTCGTCGTTGCCGCGCACGGGCCGATCCCCGAGATCTTCGAGACGCACGGGGAGGCGCACTTCCGTCGCCTCGAGCGCGAGGCGGTGGCTGCGGCGCTGGCGACCGACCACGTCGTCTCGCTCGGCGGCGGAGCCGTGCTGGACTCCGCGACGCAGTCCGACCTGGGCGAACTGCCTGTCGTCTACCTGACGGTGACTGCGGAGACGGTTGCGCCGCGGCTCGCCGACGGCAACCGCCCGCTGGTGAAGGACGGCATCGAGAGCTGGCAGCGCATCTTCGACGCCCGCCGACCCATCTACGAGCGACTCGCGCACCTCACGGTCGCCACCGACGGTCGCCGCAACGACGACATCGCCCAGGAGGTGGCCGCATGGCTGCAGACGCCGTGAGTGCAACGACGATTCAGGTGGCGGGGACTCCCGGCTACGACGTGACGATCGGGCGCGGACTGCTCGACACCCTGCCGAGCCAGCTCGGCGCCGCGGTGGCGCGCGTTCTCATCGTGCACGCACCGACCCTCGGTGCTCGCGCCGAGGCGCTGCGCGAGCAGCTGGCCTCGCAGTACCAGGTCTATCTCGCTGAGATCCCCGATGCCGAAGGCGCCAAGCGCGTCGAGGTGGCCGCATTCTGCTGGCAGATCATGGGCCAGACCGACTTCACCCGCAGCGACGTCGTCATCGGCCTGGGCGGCGGCGCGACCACCGACCTCGCCGGCTTCGTCGCCGCGACCTGGCTGCGCGGCGTCGACGTGATCCAGATCCCCACCACCGTGCTGGGCATGGTGGATGCGGCAGTCGGCGGCAAGACCGGCATCAACACGGCCGAGGGCAAGAACCTCGTCGGGGCGTTCCACGCACCGCGAGCGGTGCTCTGCGACCTCGACCTGCTGACCGGTCTGCCGAAGAACGAGATCCTCGCCGGCTACGCCGAGGTGGTGAAGGCCGGTTTCATCGCCGAGCCGGAGATCCTCGACATTGTGGAGGCCGACGTCGACGCCGCGACCGATCCGACCACCGCGGAGTTCCGGCGCTGCCTCGAACTCGCGATCGCCGTCAAGGCGCGGGTCGTGGGGGAGGACTTCACCGAGCAGGGCCTGCGCGAGATCCTGAACTACGGGCACACCCTCGGCCACGCGATCGAGCACGCCGAGCGCTATCAGTGGCGCCACGGCGCCGCGGTCGCGATCGGCATGATGTTCGCCGCGGAGCTGTCGCGACTGACGCGCTCGCTGAGCGACGAGGAGGTGGAGCGGCACCGCCGCATCCTCGAATCGCTGAGCCTTCCCACGAGCTACCCGCTCGGCCGATGGAAGACGCTCTACGCGACGATGCAGCGCGACAAGAAGGCGCGCGGCTCGATGCTGCGCTTCATCGTGCTCGACGCGATCGGCCGCCCGACCACGCTGAACGGCGTCGACGAGTCGCTGCTGTTCACCGCGTACCAGGAGATCGCCGAGTAGGTTCGGCCGCGCCCGCGCACTCCCGCCGGCGCGACGGTGCGCCGTCAAGCAGGTGGGGCATTCCGAGATCGTCGTCACACGCAATCACGACACCGTCCCGATCTGAGTCGCGCGCGCCTTCGCTAGGCTCGCAGTCATGACGCGCGTCTTCGTTCTCAACGGACCCAACCTCGGTCGCCTCGGCAGCCGGGAGCCGGAGGTCTACGGGCACCAGGATCTCTCGGCGCTGCGCGTGATGCTCGCGAGCGACCCGAGCGCCGAGGGCATTGAGATCGACCTGCGGCAGACCGACGACGAGGGCGAGCTGATCGGCTGGCTGCACGAGGCGGTCGACGCGAACGCGCCGGTGATCCTGAATCCGGCGGCCTTCACTCACTACAGCTACGCGCTGCGCGACGCGGCCGCGCTCGTGACCAAGGCGGGCCTTCCGCTTGTCGAGGTGCACATCTCGAACCCGCACGCACGGGAGACCTTCCGGCACACGAGCGTGATCTCGGGCATCGCCTCGGGCGTCATCGCCGGCTTCGGGTTCGACTCGTACGTCCTCGCCCTCGCGGCGGTTCGTCGCGCGAACTGACGCTCGTCTACACTCGACTGCGGCACTGCGGGGTCTCGATACGCCGCTTCTCGGCTACCCGACCCGCTCCAGGAGGCAAAACATGGCGACCACCAACGACATCAAGAACGGCAGCGTGCTGTCGATCGACGGCCAGCTCTGGAACGTCATCGAGTTCCAGCACGTCAAGCCGGGCAAGGGTGGCGCCTTCGTGCGCACCAAGCTCAAGAACGTGATGAGCGGCAAGACCGTCGACCGCACGTTCAACGCCGGCACCAAGATCGACTTCGCGACCGTCGACCGTCGCGACTTCCAGTTCCTGTACAAGGACGGCGAGGACTTCGTGTTCATGGACACGAGCGACTACGACCAGCGCACCATCCCGGCCGCCGTCGTCGGCGACGCCGCCAACTTCATGCTCGAGAACCAGATCGCGACCATCGCGACCCACGAGGGCGAGGCGCTCTACGTCGAGCTCCCCGCCTCTGTCGTGCTCGAGGTGACCTACACCGAGCCCGGCCTCCAGGGCGATCGCTCCAGTGCCGGCACCAAGGCCGCCACGCTCGAGACCGGCTACGAGATCCAGGTTCCGCTCTTCCTCGAGCAGAACACCCGGGTCAAGGTCGACACCCGTGACGGCTCGTACCTCGGTCGCGTGACCGACTAGTGAGCGCACGGACCAAAGCCCGCAAGCGCGCGCTCGACATCCTCTTCGGCGCCGACGTTCGCGGCATTCCGATCGCCGATCTGCTGGCCGACGAATCGGTGCGCGCGGCTTCCCAGCCGCAGCGCGAGTCGTCGTGGCTGTATGCCCGCGAGATCGTGGCCGGGGTGCAGGAGCACCTCGACGAGATCGACACCGTGATCATCGAGCACGCGCAGGGCTGGAAGCTGGACCGGATGCCCGCGCTCGACCGCGCGCTCGCGCGACTGGCGACCTGGGAGATCCTGTTCAACCCCGAGGTGCCCAACCCGGTGGCGATCTCGGAGGCCGTGGAAGCTGCGACGATCATGAGCACCGACGACTCGGCGGGATTCCTCAACGGTCTGCTCGGTGGGGTCGCGCGCAGCCAGGAGTAGCGACATGCGCGGCGCGCTCATTCTCGACTTCGACGGCACGCTCTGCGTCGGAGATGCGCCGGTGCGCGAGTACGCGCGCCACGCCTTCACGAACGTGCCCGACGGCGCGGCGCGGCTGTCGCGACTGGACGACTTCCTCGCCCACGGCGCCGGGCTCGACGCCGCCCGTGACGGCTACCAGGCCGTCGCGGCGCTCGCGCGCGAGGCGGAGGTCCCGCGCGCGGCGCTGCAGGAGGCGTTCCAGCGCAGCCGCGCCGACATCGCCAGCTGGATCGGCGAGGTGCGCGCCCCCGAGGGGATGCGCGAGCTCCTCGCCGAGCTGGACCACGTCTCCCGCATCCTCATCACCAACTCGCCGGCCGGGGGCCTCGACCAGGTGATCGAGGGGCTCGGCCTCTCCGACGTGCTCGATCAGGTCGTGACCGACGCCCGGAAGCCCGAGGGCATGTCCGCCGCCCTCGACCGCGCGGGCGTCCTCGCCTCGGGCCATGCACTGGCGAGCCTCGGCGACATCTGGGAGAACGATCACGCCGAGATCCAGGCGCGGGGCGGAGTCACGTTCCTGATCGACCGGCACCGACGGGGAGACGGAGCGCCCACCCGGCGGGCCGCCACCGCCGAGGAGCTGTATCCGGCGATCCGCGATTGGGCCGACGCGCTGTCAATGTAAACGTTGGGGAAATTCTCACCTGTAGCGCCCGGAAGCGATCCGAGGCACGCTTAACGTTGGGACGGTGCCCCCACTGCGCGGGGCAGCTTTTCCAGCGCCGCATCTCGGCGGCGATTGAGGCATGGAGGACATCGTGAAGAAATCGTTCCTGACCCTGGCGACCGTGGCGGTCGCGGGTCTTGCGCTCTCGGCGTGTGCGCCGACCGAAGACGCGGCGCCGGAGGCGCCCGAGACGCTCGTCGTCGGCCTCGTGCCGTCGCAGGACGTCGACCAGCTCGTGCTCGACGGCGAAGAGCTCGCGGGGCTCCTCGAGGAGCAGCTCGACATGCCCGTCGACGTGATCGTCACCGACAGCTACAACGCCCTCGTGGTCGCCATGCAGGCCGGTCAGGCGCACGTCGGCATGTTCGGTCCGATCGCGCTCGTGCAGGCCGTCGACCAGGCCGGCGCCGAGGCGGTCCTCCAGTCGGTCCGCTTCGGATCGAGCACCTACGTCACCCAGTGGTTCACGAACGACACGGACCGCTTCTGCACCACTGACATCGTCACGGACGAGGACGGCTACACCTTCTGCAACGGCACCGACACGGCCGAGTCCGGCCCCGTCGGCCAGGACGCGCTCGCGAACATCACCGAGGACGAGATCATCGCCTTCGTCGATGAGGGCTCGGCCTCGGGCTACTACTACCCGGCGACGCAGCTTCAGGAGGTCGGCCTCGACCCGTTCAACCTGAGCGGCGCGTTCTTCGCGGGCGGTCACCCGAACGCGGTCAGCGCCGTGGCGCGCGGAGAGGCCACCGTCGGAACCAGCTACAACGACGCGCGCTCCAGCGTCGTCGAGGAGATCCCGACCGTCGGCAGTGACGTCACCGTGTTCGCCTGGTCGACCAACATTCCGAACGACGGCATCGCCGTCGGCGGCGACCTGCCGGAGGACCTGAAGACGTCGATCACCGACGCGTTCCTCGCGATCGCCGACACCGAGGACGGCATCGCGATCCTCAACGCCATCTACAACATCGACGGACTCGTGCCCGCCGACCTCGACGCGCTCGACGCAGCGCGCCAGGTCGAGGCCAACTTCGGCGAGTAGACCGAAGAAGTTCCGCAACTCGGGGGCGGCGCCACGGCGCTGTCCCCGAGTTTCTCGATGGGGGAGGATGGGTCTGTGATCCGCTTCGTGAAGGTGTCCGTGCGCTACCCGAATGGGACCATCGGTCTCGACGAGATCGATCTCGAGATCCCCGACGGCCAGTTCGTCGTCGTGGTGGGACTCTCCGGGGCCGGCAAGTCGACGCTGGTTCGCTCGATCAACGGTCTGGTCACCCCGACCGGGGGAGAGCTGGAGGTCTCGGGCCAGCGCGTCGACGGGGCCAAGAAGAGCGCCTTGCGGCGCCTGCGCTCCAAGGTGGGCATGGTCTTCCAGTCCTTCAACCTCGTGACCCGCACGAGCGTCCTGAACAACGTGCTGGTCGGACGACTGCACGCGACCCCCACCTGGCGAGCGCTGCTCGGCTGGTATCGCAAGGCGGATGTCGAGCTCGCCTTCCAGGCGCTCGAGCGCGTGGGCATCGTCGAGAAGGCCTACACCCGGGCCTCGCAGCTCTCCGGCGGCCAGCAGCAGCGCGTGGCGATCGCGCGCGTTCTCGCCCAGCAGCCCGAGGTGATCCTCGCCGACGAGCCTGTCGCCTCGCTCGACCCGCCCACCGCCAACCTGGTCATGCGCGACCTGCGCCGGATCAACCGCGACCTCGGCATCACCACGGTCGTCAACCTGCACTTCCTCGATCTGGCGCGCACCTACGCGCAGCGGATCATCGGGATGCGCGGCGGCAAGATCGTCTTCGACGGTCCGCCGGAGGACGCCGACGACGCCGTGTTCGCCGAGATCTACGGACGCTCGCTCACCGCCGAAGACCTGCTTCCCGACGCGGGAGCGGTGGCGGACGCGGCTCCCGGCGCGACCGCATGACCGCGGCCACCGCCTCTGCCGCGCCGAATCGAACGGCGCGTCCGGCACGCCCGCGGCCTCCGCTCGGAGCGTGGTCGCTCATCGCGATCGCGGTCGTCGTCACGATCGTGGCGGGCAGCGCGATCGACTTCACGATCCTGCCGCTGTTCACCGACACCGGCCGCGGCTGGTTCATCATCAGCCAGTTCTTCGCTCCCGACTGGAGCTTCCTCGTCCAGACCATCCAGCCGATGTCGGTCACCCTCGCGACCGCCGTGGTGGCGACCGTCATCGGCACCGGCATCGCCCTCGTCGTGTCGTTCCTCGCCTCGACCGTCTCCAACCCGAACGCGATCGTCTACCGGGCCTCGAAGCTCATCCTCTCGGTCGGACGCTCCCTTCCCGACGTGGTCTGGGGCCTTCTCTTCGTCGCCTTTGTCGGCATTGGCGCCCTGGCCGGCGTGCTCGCGCTCATCATGTTCAACATCGGCATCATCGCCAAGCTCACCGCCGAGACGATCGATGCGGTCGACCCGGGCCCGCTCGAAGCGGCGGACGCCTCCGGAGCGAACGTCGTGCAGCGCTCCCGCGTCGCCGTGCTGCCGCAGATCCTGCCCAACTATGTCTCGTACTCGATGTACGTGTTCGAGCTCAACGTGCGCGCCTCGGTGGTGCTCGGATTCGTCGGCGCCGGCGGCATCGGAACGCAGATCGCGGTCCAGCTGGCCCGGTTCAACTACGACAACCTGTCAGCGATCATCGTGCTGCTGTTCGTGGTCGTGTTCCTGATCGACCAGAGCTCCGGCTACCTGCGACGGAGGCTGGCCCGATGACCGCCACCGTGCCCGCGCCGCGTCCGCAGACGACGCGCCCGGCGCCGCCCAAGAAGTGGCGCGTCCTCACGATCGAGCTGATCGCACTCGCGATCGTGCTGCTGTGCCTCTCGGCCATCGAGATCAAGTGGGAGCGGCTCGCGCAGTTCCCGGAGAACTTCGTCACCTACACCGGGCTCATGCTGCGCGGCGCGCTCAACAATCCGTTCGAGGAGCCCTACGCCGAGTACTGGCTCACCTCGCTCGAGTTCATGGGGCAGTCGCTCGCGATGGCGTGGGTCGGAACGGTGATCGGAGCCCTGCTGTCGTTCCCGATCGGGTTCCTCGCCGCCTCCAACACCGCGCCGCGCTGGATCGTGGTGCCGACCCGGCAGGTGCTCAACGCCATTCGCACGGTGCCCGACGTCATCTTCGCGATCGTCATCATGGTGCCGATCTTCGGCCTCGGGCCGCTGCCCGGAGCCCTCGCCCTCGGCGTCGGCTCGATCGGCACGCTCGGCAAGCTCACCAGTGAGGTGATCGAAGGCATCGACACCGGACCGGTCGAATCGGTGCGCTCCTCGGGCGCGAATCCGCTGCAGGTGATGCGCTGGGCGATCCTGCCGCAGGTGATGCCCGAGGTGATCGCGTTCTGGCTCTACCGCTTCGAGGTGAACATCCGCGCCGGGGCGATCCTCGGTGTCGTCGGCGCCGGCGGAATCGGCTCCCTGCTGTCGCGCGTGTTCGACCAGCGCGACTGGGATCGCATCGGAATCGCGCTCATCGTGATCATCCTCGTGACGATGATCGTCGACGCGATCTCCGGGGCGGTGCGCCACCGCATCATCGCCGGGGCCCCCACCGGGAGTGCCGGCGCCGTCGTGTGACGCCCTGAAAGACGAAGTGTGACGCAAGGTTTCACTTCGTGACATGCCGCGTTGAGTTGCGGCGGCGATGTCCGTAACTTCACAGCCATGCCCGCCGTCACCTCCGTCGCCACCTCGCCCGCGCTCCGCGTCGGGTTGCGTGGCGTCGGCCGCAGCTTCCCGACCGACGCCGGCGACTCCCGCGTCATCCTGCGTGATGTCGACCTCGAGGTCCGCCCCGGAGAGATCGTCGCCCTGCTCGGGCCGTCCGGCTGCGGCAAGTCGACCCTGCTGCGTCTGATCAGCGGGCTCGACCGGCCGAACGCGGGCGAACTGCGCATCGACGGCACCCCGGTGGCGGATGTCGACCAGCGCAGCGCGGTCGCCTTCCAGGAGCCGCGGCTCCTGCCGTGGCGCTCCATTCAGCGCAACGTCGAGCTCGGCCTGCCGCGCGGAACCGACCGCGCCGAAGGCACGGCTCGCGTCCGCGAGCTGCTGAAGCTCGTGCAGCTCGACCACGCAGCGGAACTCCGCCCGCGTCAGATCTCCGGCGGCATGGCGCAGCGCGCCTCGCTCGCCCGGGCCCTGGCTCGCGGCCCGGGAGTGCTCCTGCTCGATGAGCCGTTCGGCGCCCTCGATGCCCTGACCCGGCTCACCATGCAGGACCTGCTGCTCGATATCCACGCGGCCGAGCCCGCGACCATCGTGCTCGTCACCCACGACGTCGACGAGGCGCTGCAGCTCGCCGACCGGATCGTGCTCCTGGGCACCCAGGAGGCGCATCCGGGCGGGTCGATCCGCCGCATCCTCGAGGTCGGCAAGCCCCGCCCGCGGGACCGGGCCGACCCCGGCATCGCGATCCTCCGCGCCGAACTTCTCGACCTGCTCGGGGTCGAGACGCACCATCCCGAGAACTACATCACCAAGGCGATCAAGGCGCAGCGCGCACAGCGCGGCGACTGATCGCACCCCTATCCCGCACCATCCACCACAGCACTAAGGACACCCCATGAAGAAGACCTTCCTGGCCGCCGCGGCGACCGCGGTCATCGCCTCGCTTGCCCTCGCGGGCTGCGCCGGCGAGAACGCGACGCCCGACGCCGGCACGGGCGGCGAGTGGAGCAAGTCGACGCTCAGCCTCGACTTCGCCACCTACAACCCGCTCAGCCTCATCATCAAGGAGCAGGGCTGGATCGAGGACACCCTCGGCGACGACGTCGCCGTGACCTGGACCCAGTCGCTCGGCTCGAACAAGGCGAATGAGGGCCTGCGCGCCGGCGCCCTCGACGTCGGCTCGACCGCCGGCTCGGCCGCGCTCCTGGCGCGCGCCAACGGCTCGCCCATCCAGACCATCGGGATCTACACCCAGCCCGAGTGGTCGGCGCTCGTCACGCTGCCCGGCAGCGGCATCGAGTCGGTGGCGGACCTGCGCGGCAAGACGGTTGCGGTCACCATCGGCACCGACCCGTACTTCTTCCTGCTGCAAGCGCTCGACGAGGCGGGCGTCGACCCGAGCGAGGTCGACATCCAGAACCTGCAGCACGCCGACGGAGGCGTGGCGCTGGTCAACGGCAGCGTCGACGCCTGGTCGGGTCTTGACCCGATGATGGCCGCGCACGAGCTCAACGACGGCGTGGAGCTGTTCTACCGCAACGTCGACTTCAACACCTACGGCTTCCTCAACGCGACGGAGGACTTCATCGCGAACAACGCCGACCTCGCGCAGGTCGTCGCCGACGCCTACGAGAAGGCGCGCGCCTGGGCTCTGGAGAACCCGGACGAGACCGCGCAGCTGCTCGCCGACGTCTCGGGACTCGACCTCGAGGTCGCGAAGGTCGTGCTTCTGGAGCGCACCGTCATCGACCTCGACTTCGCCCCCGGTGCCGCGCAGTACTCGGTGCTCGAGGTCGTCGGACCGATCCAGGTCGCCAACGGCGACATCCCGTCGCAGGACCAGGCCGATGCCGCGCTCGAGACGCTGTTCAACACGACGTTCGCCGACGCCGCCGACCCGAGCCGGGTGGGCTGAGCATCATGGCGGCTTCCCCCGAATACCTGAACGGCGAGACGGTCGTGCGCGGCGGCAGCGCCGCGCCATCGGCCGACCCTCAGGTGACGGGGGAGGCCGCCACGCTCGCCGCCGCTGGCCGGTTCGGCTCGTCCGGGATCCAGCGCCCGCGCGCCGGGCGTCGCGCCGGATCGCGGGCGGCACTCGGCGCGATCATCCCGCTCGCCCTGCTCGCGCTCTGGTGGGCGGCGTCGCACCTCGGCTGGGTGCCGCTGTTCAAGCTGCCCACGCCGGAGTCGCTCGTCGTCGCCGCGATCGACCTCGCTCAGCGCGGACTGCTCTGGGAGCACATCGGCATCTCCACCCAGCGGGTCTTCCTCGGCTTCGCGATCGGCGCGGTCGCGGGCCTCGCGCTCGGCTCCCTCGTCGGGCTGTCGCGGCTCGCCGACGGCTTCCTCGCGGCGACGGTCGGGGCGGCGCGCGCGGTTCCGTCGCTCGCCTGGGTGCCGCTGCTCATCCTGTACCTGGGCTTCGGCGAGGACTCCAAGGTCACCCTCGTCGCGATCGGGGCGCTCTTCCCGGTCTACACGACCGTGGCCGGAGCTCTGCGGCACGTCGACCCGCACCTGGTCGAGCTGGGTCGCGCGTACGGGTTCCACGGAATCCGGCTGCTTTTCACCGTGCAGCTGCCCGCGGTCATCCCGGCGATCGTGTCGGGGCTGCGGCTCGCGCTCGCGCAGGCCTGGCTGTTCCTGGTCGCCGCCGAGCTGCTCGGCTCGACGATGGGCCTCGGATTCCTGCTCATCGAGTCGCAGAACAACGGCCGCATCGACCGCCTGTTCCTGGCGATCATCGTGCTCGCCATCCTCGGCAAGCTCTCCGACGCCCTCATCGGCCTCCTCGAGCGCGCTCTCCTCGCCCGCTGGGGCTAGCCCCCGGCCCCACCGTTTTCAGGAGAAAGTGTGACGGATGTGGCGGAAGCGTCCCGTCGACGTGACGCACGCCACATCCGTCACACGAACTCCTGAAAAGGGAAGTGCTAGTGTGAGCTGAGTTTGACCACCTTTAAGTCCGTCCGGGAGGCGGGGAAGGAGGTCCGGATGCGCACGCGAACCGTGCTGCAGCAGGACGACATCCAGAGGGCTCTCACCCGCATCGCGCACGAGATCCTCGAAGCCAATCGCGGAGCGTCCGATCTCGTGCTCCTGGGCATTCCGACCCGGGGCGTGCTCCTCGCCGAGCGCCTCGCCGCCACGCTCGAGAAGCTCGAACCCGGCTCCGCCGCGGTCGGCTCCCTCGACGTCACGATGTACCGCGACGATCTCGCGGCCCAGCCGACCCGCACCCCGCACCCGACGCGGATTCCCGCCGGCGGCATCGACGGCAAGACGGTCGTGCTCGTCGACGACGTGCTCTACTCCGGCCGGACCATCCGCTCCGCCCTCGACGCGCTGAACGACCACGGTCGCCCGCGCGCCGTGCGTCTCGCCGTCCTCGTCGACCGCGGGCACCGCGAGCTGCCGATTCGCGCCGACTACGTCGGCAAGAACCTGCCGACGTCCACGACGGAGCGCATCAACGTGCACCTCGCCGAGACCGACGGCGACGACCTGATCGCGATCTCCGCGCCCTCTGAGGGGGAGACGCGATGACCGAGCTGCGCCACCTGCTGAGCGCGCATGAGCTCGACCGCGACACCGCGATCGCCATCCTCGACATCGCCGAGGACATGGGCGACGTCGCCACGCGCGCCGTGCCGAAGCTGCCGACGCTGCGCGGCCGCACCGTCGCCAACCTGTTCTTCGAGGACTCCACGCGCACCCGCCTGAGCTTCGAGTCGGCGGCCAAGAAGCTGTCGGCCGACGTGATCACTTTCAGCGCCAAGGGCTCGAGCGTGTCGAAGGGCGAGAGCCTGAAGGACACGGCGCAGACGATTGCCGCGATGGGCATCGACGCGGTCGTGCTGCGGCACAGCGCCTCGGGCGCCGCGCACACCCTCGCCACGAGCGGCTGGATCGACGCGGCCGTCGTGAACGCCGGCGACGGCACGCACGAGCACCCCACCCAGGGCCTGCTTGACGCGTTCACGATGCGCAAGGCCCGGCACGGCACCGCCTCCCGCGGCAAGGACCTCGAGGGGCTCCGTGTCACGATCGTCGGCGACGTGCTGCACTCGCGCGTCGCGCGCAGCAACGTCTGGCTGCTGACGACGCTCGGCGCCCAGGTGCACCTGGTCGCCCCCACCACCCTGCTGCCGACCGGCATCGCCTCGTGGCCGGTGACGACGGGATCCAGCCTCGACGAGGCGATCGCGGCAAAGCCGGATGTGCTGATGATGCTGCGCATCCAGCAGGAGCGGATGCACGCCGCCTTCTTCCCGCACGAGCGCGAGTACGCCCGCCAGTGGGGCCTCGATGACGCCCGGTTCGCCCAGCTTTCGCCGCATACGATAGTGATGCACCCCGGACCGATGAACCGCGGTCTCGAGATCTCGGCGGCGGCCGCCGATTCGCCGCAGTCGCGAATTCTCGATCAGGTCACCAACGGGGTGTCGATTCGAATGGCGGTGCTCTACCTCGTGCTCTCGGGAACCTCGTCGAACGCACCCACCACGACCGGAGGCCCCAGCGCATGACCATCCTGATTCAGGGCGCCACGCTCCCGAACGGCGAGTCGACCGATCTGCTGATCCGCGACGGTGTGATCGCCGAGCGCGGCTCCGGGATCGCCGCCTCGGGCGCCCAGGTGATCGACGCGAACGGCCTCCAGGCTCTGCCCGGCCTCGTCGACCTGCACACCCATCTGCGCGAGCCCGGTTTCGAGCAGAGCGAGACGGTGCTCACCGGCTCGCGCGCAGCGGCCGCGGGCGGCTTCACCGCCGTGCACGCGATGGCGAACACCTTCCCGGCGGCCGACACCGCGGGCGTCGTCGAGCAGGTCGCCTCGCTCGGCGCACAGCACGGCTACGTCACGGTGCGCCCGATCGGCGCGGTCACGGTCGGCCTCGCGGGGGAGCGCCTCAGCGAGATCGGCGCGATGGCGCAGTCGCGCGCGCAGGTGCGCGTCTTCAGCGACGACGGCAAATGCGTGCACGACCCGCTGCTGATGCGGCGCGCGCTCGAGTACGTCTCGACGTTCGGCGGCGTCGTCGCCCAGCACGCCCAGGAACCGCGCCTCACCGAGGGCGCCCAGATGAACGAGGGCGAGCTGTCGAGCCGCCTCGGTCTCGCCGGCTGGCCCGCCGTCGCCGAGGAGTCGATCATCGCGCGCGACGTGCTGCTCGCCGAGCACGTCGGCGCCCGACTGCACATCTGCCACCTCTCGACCGCCGGCAGCGTCGAAGTGGTGCGCTGGGCGAAGGCTCGCGGCATCGCGGTGACGGCCGAGGTCACCCCGCACCACCTGCTGCTGACCGAGCAGCTGGTCGAGAGCTACGACCCGCGCTTCAAGGTGAACCCGCCGCTGCGACGCGACGAGGACGTGCACGCGCTGCGCGCCGCGCTGGCCGACGGCACGATCGACATCGTCGCGACCGATCACGCGCCGCACCCCGTCGAGACGAAGGAATGCGCCTGGGCCGAGGCCAGCTTCGGCATGGTCGGCCTGGAGAGCGCGCTGAGCGTCGTGCAGGAGGCCGTCGTCGACAGCGGCCAGCTCGGCTGGGCCGATGTGGCGCGCGTGCTCTCGAGCGCGCCCGCCGAGATCGGCCTGCTCGACGGCTACGACGCTGCGTTCGCGGTCGGCAGCCCCGCGCACGTCACCCTCTACGACCCGAGCGCGCGCTCCGACTTCAGCACGGAGCGGCTTCGCGGCAAGGGCATCAACTCGCCCTACCTCGGCCGCTCGCTCCCGGGACGCGTCGTCGCGACGCTGCATGGCGGAGTGCCGACCGTGCTGGACGGCGAGCTGCGGCCCGCCGAGGAGGTGTCGCATGGATAAGGTCCTGCCGACCCTGATCGTCGTCGCCGTGCTCGCGCTGGTCTTCGGCTCGCTCGCGGTCGCCTGGCGCGCGCGCACGCGTCGCCACGCGAGCCTCGGCGCGCTGCCGACACCGCCCGCCGAGCTCGGTGGGGCGCGCGCCAGCTTCGAGGCGCTGTACCTCGCCACGACGCAGGCCGAGCAGCCGCTGGAGCGGATCACTGTGCCCGGTCTCGGCTTCCGCTCGCAGGCGGTGCTTCGCATCCACGAGACCGGGCTCGAGCTCGACCTCGGCGGCCGCGCCGGCCCGGCGTTCATCCCGCGGGAGCGCATCGTCGGCGCCGGCCGCGCCAACTGGACGATCGACCGTGCCTCCGGCGGCGACCGCCTGGTGTTCGTGCGCTGGCTGCTGGGCGACGGCGACCTCGCGGTCGACTCGACGTTCCGCGCCTCCGACCCGGCGGCACTCGCCGACGCCCTGCTTGCTCTTGTTCCCGTTTCAACCGAAAGCGACGCCTCATGATCCGCCACGACCCCGCCGTTCTCGTTCTGGAGGACGGCACGCGCTACGCCGGCCACGCCTACGGCGCGCGCGGACGCACCCTCGGCGAGGCGGTCTTCGCCACCGGCATGACCGGCTATCAGGAGACCCTCACCGACCCGAGCTACGCCGGTCAGATCGTCGTGCAGACCGCGCCGCACATCGGCAACACCGGCATGAACGACGAGGACCCGGAGTCCCGCCGCATCTGGGTGGCCGGCTACGTCGTGCGCGACCCCTCCCGCGTGGTCAGCAACTTCCGCGCGCTCCGCTCGCTGGATGACGAACTGGAGAGCACCGGCATCGTCGGCATCACCGGCATCGACACGCGAGCGCTGACCCGCCGCCTGCGCGACACCGGCTCGATGCGGGCCGGGATCTTCTCCGGCTCCGACGCCGAGCTGGATGCCGAGGCGCAGCTGGCCCTGGTGCGCGAGGCGCCCGAGATGGCCGGCCAGAACCTGTCGGCCCAGGTCTCCGTGGAGACCGCCCTGGTGACGCCCGCGGAGGGCGAGCGGATCGGCAATCTCGCGGTGCTCGACCTCGGCATCAAGCAGGCGACGGTCAACAACCTCGCCGCGCGCGGCTTCGAGGTGCACGTGCTGCCGCAGTCGGTTTCGCTCGACGAGCTGCTCGCCATCGACCCGGTCGCGGTGTTCTACTCCAACGGCCCAGGCGACCCGTCGGCAAGCGACGCCCACGTCGCGCTGCTGCGCGGGGTGCTCGACGCCGGCCTGCCGTTCTTCGGCATCTGCTTCGGCAACCAGCTGCTCGGCCGCGCCCTCGGCTACGGCACCTACAAGCTGCCCTTCGGCCACCGCGGCATCAACCAGCCGGTGCTCGACAAGGCGACCGGCAAGGTCGAGATCACCGCCCACAACCACGGCTTCGCGGTCGACGCTCCGCTGGATGCCCCCAGCGACAGCCCGAACGGCTACGGCAAGGTCGAGGTGAGCCACATCGGCCTCAACGACCAGGTGGTCGAGGGACTCAACGCCCTTGAGATCCCCGCCTTCTCGGTGCAGTACCACCCGGAGGCGGCGGCCGGTCCCCACGACGCCAACTACCTCTTCGACAGATTCCGCGACATGGTCGTGGCCCACCAGAGCAAGAAGGCAAAGAACTAGTGCCCAAGCGTCCCGACATCAACTCCGTCCTGGTCATCGGCTCCGGCCCGATCGTCATCGGGCAGGCGGCCGAGTTCGACTACTCCGGCACGCAGGCCTGCCGCGTCCTCCGCGAGGAGGGCGTCCGCGTGATCCTGGTGAACCCCAACCCGGCGACGATCATGACTGACCCGGACTTCGCCGACGCCACCTACATCGAGCCGATCAACGCGGAGGCGCTGGAGGCGATCATCGCGAAGGAGAAGCCGGATGCGATCCTGCCGACCCTGGGCGGCCAGACCGCGTTGAACGCGGCCATCGCGCTCGATGCGGACGGCATCCTCGAGAAGTACGGCGTCGAGCTGATCGGCGCGAGGGTCGAGGCCATCAACAAGGGCGAGGACCGTCAGATCTTCAAGGATCTGGTCATCGAGGCGGGGGCGGACGTCGCCCGCAGCTACGTCGTGAAGACGGTTCCCGCTGCGGTGGAGGCGGCCGAGGAGCTCGGCTACCCGCTCGTCGTGCGCCCCTCGTTCACCATGGGCGGGCTCGGTTCCGGGTTCGCGCACGACCGCGCCGAGCTGGTGCGCATGGTCACCGACGGCCTTCACCAGTCGCCGACCACCGAGGTGCTCTTGGAGGAGTCGATCCTCGGCTGGAAGGAGTACGAGCTCGAGCTCATGCGCGACACGGCCGACAACACCGTGGTCGTCTGCTCGATCGAGAATGTCGACCCGGTCGGCGTGCACACGGGCGACTCGATCACGGTCGCCCCCGCGCTGACTCTCACCGACCGTGAGTACCAGCGACTCCGCGACATCGGCATCGACATCATCCGCGCCGTCGGCGTCGACACCGGCGGCTGCAACATCCAGTTCGCCATCGACCCCGCGAACGGCCGCATCATCGTCATCGAGATGAACCCGCGCGTCTCGCGCTCGAGCGCGCTCGCCTCGAAGGCGACCGGCTTCCCGATCGCGAAGATCGCCGCCAAGCTCGCGATCGGCTACCGCCTCGACGAGATCCCGAACGACATCACCAAGGTGACGCCGGCGAGCTTCGAGCCGACCCTCGACTACATCGTGGTCAAGGTGCCGCGCTTCGCGTTCGAAAAGTTCCCGAGCGCGGATGCCACCCTCACCACGACGATGAAGAGCGTCGGCGAGGCGATGGCGATCGGTCGCAACTACTCGACCGCGCTGCAGAAGGCGCTCCGGTCGCTGGAGAAGCGGGGGAGCAGCTTCCACTGGGGCGAGCAGCCGCGCTCGAAGACGGAGCTCATCGAGATCAGCGTGACCCCGACCGACGGTCGCATCGTCACGGTCCAGCAGGCGCTGCGCGCCGGCGCCACGGTCGACGAGATGTTCGAGGCAACCGGCATCGACCCGTGGTTCCTCGACCAGATCGTGCTGATCAACGAGGTGGCCGACGAGATCGCCGCGCACGACGCGCTCGATGCCGACCTGTTCCGGCACGCGAAGGACCACGGCTTCTCGGACGCGCAGATCGCGCAGCTGCGCGGTCTCGACGAGCAGGAGGTGCGCGTCGCGCGCTGGGAGCTCGGCATCCGTCCCGTCTTCAAGACGGTCGACACCTGCGCGGGCGAGTTCCCGGCGCTCACGCCGTACCACTACTCGAGCTACGACGCCGAGACGGAGGTGGAGCCGTCGGAGGGCAAGAAGGTGGTCATCCTCGGCTCCGGCCCCAACCGCATCGGCCAGGGCGTCGAGTTCGACTACTCGTGCGTGCACGCGAGCTTCGCGCTCTCGGCCGCCGGGTACGAGACGATCATGATCAACTGCAACCCGGAGACGGTCTCGACCGACTACGACACCAGCGACCGGCTCTACTTCGAGCCGCTCACGCTGGAGGACGTGCTGGAGGTCATCCACGCCGAGTCGCAGTCCGGCGAGCTCGTGGGCGTCATCGTGCAGCTCGGCGGCCAGACCGCGCTCGGGCTCGCGAAGGGCCTCGAGGCGGCGGGCGTGCCGATCCTCGGCACCAGCCCGGAGGCGATCGACCTGGCGGAGGAGCGCGGGCACTTCTCGCGCATTCTCCGGGACGCGGGCCTCGTCGCACCGCGCAACGGCACCGCGACGGATGCGCCGAGCGCGATCCGCGTGGCCGAGGAGATCGGCTACCCGGTGCTGGTGCGCCCGAGCTACGTGCTCGGCGGACGCGGCATGGAGATCGTCTACGACACGCCCAGCCTCGAGGACTACTTCGAGCGGGTGCGCGAGCACGCCATCATCGGCCCCGGCGCGCCGCTGCTGGTCGACCGCTTCCTCGATGACGCGGTCGAGATCGACATCGACGCCCTGTACGACGGCACCGAGCTCTACGTCGGCGGGATCATGGAGCACATCGAGGAGGCCGGGGTCCACTCCGGCGACTCGGCGTGCACCCTGCCGCCGGTGACGCTCGGGCGCGGCATCCAGGACCAGGTGGTCGACGCGACGCGCAAGATCGCCGAGGGAATCGGCGTTCGCGGGCTGATCAACGTGCAGTTCGCGATCGGCGCGGGCGTGCTCTACGTGCTCGAGGCGAACCCGCGCGCCAGTCGCACGGTGCCCTTCGTCTCGAAGGCGCTCGGCATCCCGCTGGCGAAGGCGGCGTCGCTCGTCATGGTCGGCAAGACCGTGCGCGATCTCGTCGCCGACGGCCTGCTGCCCGAGCACGACGGCTCGATCGTGTCGCTCGATTCGCCGGTCTCGGTGAAGGAGGCGGTGCTGCCGTTCAAGCGGTTCCGCACCCGCGAGGGCAACGTCGTGGATTCGGTCCTCGGGCCGGAGATGCGCTCCACCGGCGAGGTCATGGGCATCGACACCGACTTCCCGCGGGCCTTCGCCAAGAGCCAGGATGCGGCCTACGGCGGACTGCCGGAGAGCGGCCGGGTGTTCGTCTCGGTGGCCGATCGTGACAAGCGCGCCACCGTGCTGCCAATCCTGCGTCTCAGCCAGCTCGGCTTCGAGATCGTCGCGACGGAGGGCACCGCCGAGGTGCTCGCCCGCAACGGCATCCAGGCGACCACCGTGCGCAAGTACTTCGAGGGCCAGGTGGACGACGGCGGCGAGCCGACGGTGGTCGACCTGATCAACGCGGGCGAGATCGACGTCGTGATCAACACGCCGAGCGGTCGCACCGCGCGCGCCGACGGCTTCGAGATCCGCACCGCGACAGTCGCGGCCGACAAGCCGCTGTTCACGACGATCGCGCAGCTCGCGGCGGCGGTGGCGGCGTTCGAGATCAAGCGCGGCGACATCCGCGTGCGGAGCCTGCAGGACTACGCGGCCGATCGCGCGGTTCGCGAGGCCGCCCGGTGAGCACGCTGACCGCCGGGATGCCGGGGGAGACCTTCGGCGCTCGCCTGGCGCGTGTGGTCGAGGAGCGCGGTCGCCTGTGCGTCGGGATCGATCCGCACGCGGCCCTGCTCGCGTCGTGGGGCCTGCCCGACTCCGCGGCGGGCGTTCGTGAGTTCGGTCTGCGCGTGGTCGAGGCGTCCGCGGGAACCGCGGGCATCGTCAAACCGCAGATCGGGTTCTTCGAACGGCACGGCTCCGCCGGTTTCGCCGCGCTCGAAGACGTGCTCGCCGCGGCGCGGGCCGCGGAGCTGCTCGTGATCGCCGACGTGAAGCGCGGCGATGTCGGCAGCTCGGTCGACGCCTACGGGCAGGCCTGGCTGACGCCCGGTTCGCCGTTCGAGGCGGACGCGATGACCGCCGTCGCCTACCAGGGCGTCGGATCCCTCGACGGGGTGCTCGCGCAGGCCTCGACGCACGGCAAGGGCGTCTTCGTGCTCGCGGCCACCTCCAACCCGGAGGCGACCGACGTGCAGACCGCCCGGGTGCAGTCCGGGCCGCAGCAGGGTCGCACCGTTGCCGCCGCCACGGTCGCCGAGCTGCAGGCCCGACGCACCGAGTCCAGCGCCGCAGCGCCGCTCGATGAGTTCGGCGTCGTCGTGGGGGCGACCGTCGACCTCGGCTCCTACGGCCTCACGCCGGAGGACCTGGCGCGCACCCCGATCCTGGCACCCGGTTTCGGTCATCAGGGGGCGAGCTTCGCGGAGCTGCCGACGCTGTTCGGCCCCGCGCTCCCCGCGGTCATCGCGAGCGCCTCGCGCAGCATCCTGTCGGCGGGACCCGATGGATTGGCCGCTGCCGTGAGCTCGGCCGTGGCGGAGGTGGATGCCGCATGTCGCGCCTGACCCCGCCCGAGGTCGACCGGGTCGCCGCCTCGCGCGCCGCGGTCGCCGCCCGTCGCGCGCGCGCCGCCATCAAGAACTCGGTCGCCAGCGGCGAGAAGCGCGCCCTGGAGGTCGCCGAGAGCGGCTGGGCCGCGGAGCCGAGCGCGCCGGAGGCGACCCTGCGGGTGCGCGAGCTGCTGATGAGCATTCCCACCGTGGGCGCCACGCGCGCCGACCGCGCGCTCGACGAGCTCGGCATCGCGCACTCGAAGCGCGTCGGCGGGCTCGGCATCCGGCAGCGCGCGCGGCTGCGCGACTACCTGCTCACCCGCGAGGGACGCGTCGAGACGCCGCACAGCCGCCTCGTCGTCCTCGCCGGACCGACGGCGGTCGGCAAGGGCTCGGTGTCGAGCTTCATCCGCGAGAACTACCCCGACGTCATGTTCAGCGTGTCGGCGACGACGCGCGCCCCGCGCCCGGGCGAGGTCGACGGGGAGCACTACTACTTCATCAGCGACGACGAATTCGACCGCATGGTGCGCGACGGCGAGTTTCTCGAGTACGCGACGGTGCACAACGCCTACCGCTACGGCACGCCGCGCCCGCCCGTCGACGCCGCGCTGGCCTCGGGTCGCAGCGTGCTGCTGGAGATCGATCTGCAGGGCGCCCGCGCAGTGCGGAGGGCGATGCCGGAGGCGCTGCTGGTATTCCTGCTGCCGCCGAGCTGGGAGGAGCTGGTGCGCCGACTGGTCGGTCGCGGCACCGAGCCGCCGGCCGAGCAGGCCCGTCGATTGGAGACCGCGAAGGTCGAATTGCGCGCCCAGGACGAGTTCGATGTGCGTGTTGTGAACCGCGACGTCGGCCAAGCGGCGCGCGAGGTCGTAGAATTGCTGGCAGTGCCCGGCGCCTGAGCCGTGGCGCGACGACTCTCCGGAAGGAAACCCATGGCTGACAAGAGCAAGGGCATCATCGACCCGCCCATCGACGAGCTGCTCTCGCGCGTCGACTCGAAGTACCAGCTCGTGATCTTCGCGTCCAAGCGCGCGCGCCAGATCAACGACTACTACGCCGACCTCCACGAGGGCTCGCTGTTCGACAATGTCGGACCGCTCGTCGACTCGACGATCGAGGACAAGCCGCTCTCGGTCGCGCTCCACGAGATCAACGAGGACAAGCTCGTCCTCACGCGCACCGCGGAGTAATCCGGTCCTGCGATGAGGATCGTCGTCGGGATCTCCGGCGGCATCGCCGCGTACAAAGCGGTGAATGTCGTGCGCGCCTTCGTGCTCGCCGGTCACGACGTCCAGGTCATCGCGACCGAGGCGGCGCTGCGCTTCGTGGGTCGGCCGACCCTCGAGGCGATCAGCCGCAACCCGGTCCACTCCGAGCTCTACGAGGGCGTCGCCGAGGTGCGCCACGTCGCGCTCGGCCAGCACGCCGACCTCATCGTGATCGCGCCGGCGACCGCGAACACGCTCGCCAAGCTCGCGCAGGGTCTCGCGGACGATCTGCTCGGCAACACGGTGCTGGCGAGCACCGCGCCGCTCGTGGTCGCCCCGGCCATGCACACCGAGATGTGGCAGCACCCGGCCACCGTCGCCAATGTGGCAACGCTGCGCGAGCGCGGCGTCACGGTCATCGGCCCAGCCGCGGGCCAGCTGACCGGCACCGACTCCGGCCCGGGCCGAATGTCGGAGCCGGACGACATCGTTGCGGCGGCGCTGGCGGCGCTCGGCCCTCGCGACCTGGTCGGCCAGCACGTGCTGGTGACGGCGGGCGGCACACGGGAGCCCCTCGACCCGGTTCGCTTCCTCGGCAACCGGTCCAGCGGCAAGCAGGGCGTGGCGATCGCGCGCGCCGCCGCGGCCCGCGGCGCCGAGGTCACGCTGATCGCGGCCCACACCGATCCGGGAGTGCTCGAGGGCGCTGTCGGCGGTGTCGAGGTCGTGCGCGTCGAGACGGCACGCGAACTCGGAGAGGCCGCCCACCGAGCCGCCGAGTCGGCGAGCGTCGTGGTGATGGCGGCGGCTGTCGCGGACTACCGCCCCGAAGCCGTCTCCGAGCTGAAGATCAAGAAGGAGACGCAGGGCGAGACGCTCGAGCTGCGTCTCGTGAAGAACCCCGACATCCTCCGGGAGCTGGTGGAGGCGCGTCGACCCGGGCAGCTCATCATCGGCTTCGCGGCCGAGACCGAGACCGATCGCGATGCCCTGATCGAGCTGGGCCGCCGCAAGGCGGAGCGCAAAGGCACCGACTTCCTGGTGGTGAACGCGGTCGGCTGGAGCGAGGGGTTCTCGCAGGACGACAACGCGATCCTGGTGCTGGATTCGACGGGGTCTATCGTGGAGGAGGCCTCCGGCAGCAAGGCGTCGGTGGCCCACCGTATCCTGGATCTCACGCGCTGATCTTCGGGTCAGCGCTGATCCCCGCCCCTCGACCGACAGGCCGACCGTGACTTCTTCCTCCCCGTCCTCGCTGCGACTGTTCACCTCCGAATCGGTGACGGAGGGCCACCCCGACAAGATGTGCGACCAGATCAGCGACGCCATCCTCGACGCGCTGCTCACCGACGACTCGTCGGCACGCGTCGCCGTCGAGACTCTCGTCACGACCGGACTCGTCCACGTCGCGGGCGAGGTGTCGACGCATGGCTACGTCGACATCCCGGGCATCGTGCGCAAGACGATCACCGACATCGGCTACGACTCGTCCGACGTCTGGTTCGATGGGCGCTCGTGCGGGGTGTCGATCTCGATCGGCGAGCAGTCGCCCGACATCGCCGGCGGTGTCAACACCGCTCTCGAGGTCCGCGAGCACGCGAGCGTCGACGAGCTCGACCGGCAGGGCGCGGGCGACCAGGGCATCATGTTCGGCTACGCCGTGCGCGAGACGCCCAGCCTGATGCCGCTGCCGATCTGGCTCGCGCACCGGATGTCCGAGCGGCTCTCGCAGGTGCGCCACGAGGGCATCGTCGACTATCTGCGTCCCGACGGCAAGACGCAGGTCACCGTCGGCTACGAGAACGGCGTTCCGACGTCGATTGAGACGGTCGTGCTCTCGACCCAGCACGCTCCCTCGGTCACGCTCGCCACGCTGCGCGCCGAGATCGAGGAGCTTGTCGTCCGGCCCGTTCTGGATGCGGTCGAGCTGCCGTCGAGCGAGGCGCGCATGCTCATCAACCCCTCCGGCAAGTTCGAGATCGGCGGTCCCCACGGCGACGCCGGCCTCACCGGGCGCAAGATCATCGTCGACACCTACGGCGGCGCAGCACGCCACGGCGGCGGCGCCTTCAGCGGCAAGGATCCGTCCAAGGTCGACCGCTCGGCCGCCTACGCGATGCGCTGGGTGGCGAAGAACGCGGTGGCCGCCGGGCTCGCCGACAAGCTCGAGATCCAGGTCGCCTACGCGATCGGGGCCGCCGCGCCGGTCGGGCTGTACGTCGAGTCCTTCGGAACGGCGCACGTTCCGGAGGAGCGCATCATCGAGGCCATCCGCGAGGTGTTCGACCTTCGCCCCGCCGCGATCGTGCGCGACCTGCAGCTGATGCGCCCCATCTACGCGAAGACGGCGTCGTACGGCCACTTCGGCCGTGAGCTGCCCGACTTCACGTGGGAGCGCACCGATCGCGTCGACGACCTTCGCGCCGCGGCCGGTCTCTGAGGAAGCGAGCGGTGTGAGGATCGCCAGGGTTCTCGTCGATTCGCCGCTCCCGCAGCTGGATCGGCTGCTCGACTACCGCATTCCGGAGCTCGTCGAGGGCGTCGAGCCGGGGCAGCGCGTCTCGGTGCCGCTGCGCAGCGCCGGACGTCTCGCCACCGGCTTCGTCGTCGAGATCACGCAGCAGCGGGAGTACCCCGGTCCGCTGAGCGACGTCGCCGCGGTGGTCTCGCCGGTGCGCGTGCTCGCCCCCGAGGTGTGGAACCTCGCCCGCGCCGTCGCAGACCGCGCGGCCGGGTCGGCGAACGACGTGCTCCGTCTGGCGGTCCCCAAGCGCCAGGCGCGCGTGGAGAAGACGTGGCTGGCGCGCGAGGCGGATGCCGCCGTGGCTCCCTTCGAAGCGCCGACCGTCACCGACTACGCTCCCGCGGAGCTGGAGACCGCACTGGCGGATCGCCGGCGGATCGCCCTCGGCGTGCGACCGGGCGTGACGCGCACCGAGAACGGGCAGTGGGTCGGCCGCTGGGCGCGCACGCTCGGCCAGCTCGCGGCCCGCACCCTCGCCACCGGCGAGTCGGCGATCATCGTCGTGCCCGATCACCGCGACCAGGAGCAGCTCGCCGCGGTGCTCGCCGAGCTGGTGCCGCCCGAGGCCTTGGTGCGCGCGGATGCCCGGCAGAGCGACCCGGAGCGCTACCGCGGGCTGCTGCGGGCCCTCGAACCAGCCCCGGCCGTCATCGTCGGCAGCCGGTCGGCGATCTACGCCCCCGCGTCGAAGCTCGGCCTCATCGCGGTCTGGAACGACGGCGACCCGCTGCTCGGCGAGCCACTCGCCCCCTACATCCATGCCCGCGACGCCGCGCTCGTGCGGCAGGAGCAGCAGCGCTGCGCGCTCGTGCTGGCCGGACACACGCGCTCGACAGAGGTGCAGCGACTGGTGGAGGTGGGCTGGCTCGGCGAGATCGCACCGGAGCGGCCCCGGCATCCTCGGGTCGTCCCGACCGCGAACATGGCGGCGAACGACGGTCTCGCCGCCCAGGCGCGTATTCCGTCGTTTGCATGGAAGCAGGCGCGCGCGGCGCTCGAGGAGGGGCCGGTGCTCGTGCAGGTCGCCCGGCCCGGCTATGCCCCGGGGCTGCGGTGCCAGGACTGCGGCACGGCGGCGCGCTGCCGCAGCTGCGCGGGCCCGCTGCGCGAGCGATCCGCCGGCGCAGTGCCGTCGTGCACGTGGTGCGGCGCGCTGGAGACCTCGTGGCGCTGCCCGAACTGCGAGTCCACCCGTCTGCGCCGCAGCGGCGTCGGCGCGGGACGGACGGCCGACGAGCTCGGCCGCGCCTTCCCGGGCGTGCGAATCATCATCGCCGACGGCGAGCGCACCGTCCTCGAGGTGGACGAGCGCCCCACCCTGGTGATCGCGACGCGCGGCGCCGAGCCGATCGCCGCCGGCGGCTACCGGGCCGTGCTCCTGCTCGACGGCGAGCGGATGATCGCGCGCGAGAGCCTGCGGGTGGCGGAGGACTGCGCCCGCTGGTGGGCCGACGCCGCCGCGCTGGCCGCCGACGACGGCGTGGTGGTGCTCGTCGGGGTCGGGGGAGCCCTCGCCTCGGCGATGGTGACCTGGCGCTTCGACACGCTCGCCTCCGCCGAGCTCTCGGACCGTCGCGACCTGCGCTTCCCGCCCGCCGTGCGGATGGCGACGCTCGACGGATTCCCCGATGTCGTGGCCGCGGCGGTGGCGGAGCTGCCCCCGACCGTCGATGTGCTCGGTGTCACCGAGCATGACGGCCGCAGTCGCGCGCTGCTGCGGTTCGACTACGCCGCGGGCGCCGCCGCCGCCCAGGCGGTGCGCGCCGAGATCATCCGCCACGCGACACGCCGACGGAAGCCCGTCCCGGGCAGCCCGCGACGGGGCCGTCAGCCCTTGCCTCTGCGGGCGCGCTTCGATGACCCGGAGCCTTTCGAGGAATAGCTCGGCCGCGTGCTGAGAGAATGGTCGAATGCCCGTTCCGCTCCGCCTCATCTTCGCCGGTAGCCCGGCCGCAGCCGTGCCCAGCCTGGAGGCGCTCATCGCGGGCCCGCACGACGTGGTCGCGGTCGTCACCCGCGAGGACTCGCCCCAGGGGCGCAAGCGGGTGCTGACGCCGACCCCCGTCGCCGAACTCGCCGAGCGCGAGGGCATCCCGGTGATCCGCGCGAACCGGCTGGGCCCGGTGACCGAGCAGCTCACGGCCCTCGACGCCGATCTCGGCGTCATCGTCGCCTATGGCGGCCTGATCCGCGAGCCCCTGCTTCACGCCCCGCGACACGGCTGGATCAACCTCCACTTCTCGCTGCTGCCGAAGTGGCGCGGCGCGGCGCCGGTCCAGCGCGCGATCATGGCCGCTGACACCACTACCGGCACCGCGGTCTTCCAGCTCGTCGAGGAGCTCGACGCCGGACCGGTGTTCGCCGTCGACGAGGTGCCGATCACGCCCCTGCAGACCGCAGGGAACGTGCTCGAGGCGCTCGCGCTCTCGGGCGCCCGCCAGCTCGCGACGGTCGTCGACGACATCGCCTCCGGACGCGCGCAGGCGACCGAGCAGAGCGGCGAGCCGAGCGCGGCGCCCAAGCTCCGTCTCGAGGACGGCCGCATCGACTGGAATCGCCCCGCCGAACTCGTGAGCGCGCACATCCGCGGCGTCACCCCGGAGCCGGGCGCCTTCACCGAGATCGGCGGCGACCGGCTCAAGGTGCTCGAGATCGCCCCGGCTCGCGACGCCGTCCGGTTCGCCCCCGGAGAGCTCGCCAGCGTCGACTCGGCCGTTCTGGCGGGCACGGCGACGGATCCGATCGAGCTCGTCCGCATCCAGCCCGCCGGCAAGAAGCCCATGCGCGCCGCCGACTGGTGGCGCGGGCGCCCCGTCGACGCCGAGGCGGTAGCCTCATGACCGAGACCCGAACCGGCGCGAAGCGCCCCCGTCCCACCCGCGCGTCCAGCTCCCGCCGCGTCGCCTACGACGTCATCGCGGCGGTGCGCGAGAGCGACGCCTACGCGAACCTGCTGCTGCCGGTGCGCCTCGCCGAGGCGGGCCTCGACGCCGCGGACTCGGCGCTGGCGACCGAACTGACCTACGGCACCCTTCGCGGCCTCGGCCGCTACGACCGGGTGATCGAGATCGCCGCGGGCCGTCCGACGCACAAGATCGACGCCGAGGTGCTCGACGTGCTGCGGCTCGGCGTCCACCAGCTGCTCTCGACGCGCATCCCGCCGCACGCCGCGGTGGACGAAGCGGTGCAGCTCACCGTCGCCCTCGGTCGACGATCGGCGAGCGGATTCGTCAACGGCGTGCTGCGCTCGATCGCTCGGAAGCCGGCGGAGGAGTGGTTCGCCGACACGCTCGACGGGCTCACCGGCGACGCGCGGCTCGCGATGGAGCACGCGCACCCGCGCTGGATCGTCGAGGCCTTCCGAGCGGCGCTCGGCGCCGAGGACCGCGCCGACGAGCTCGACGAGCTCCTGCACGCCGACAATCTGCCGCCCGCCGTCAGCCTGGTCGCGCTGCCGGGCCTTGCCGAACCGGCCGAGGTCGGGCGCGCCGGGGGAGTCTCTCCGGTCGCGGTCCGCTCACCGGGGGGCGATCCGCGCTCCGTGCCGCTCGTCGCGAGCGGACGGGTGCGCGTGCAGGACGAGGGCTCGCAGCTGGCGGCCCTGGCCCTCACCCGGGCCCGCCCGGTGCGCGCGGGGGAGCGCTGGCTCGACCTGTGCGCCGGTCCCGGCGGCAAGGCCGCGCTGCTCGCCGCCGAGGCGCTCCGGGGAGGCGCCGAACTCGTCGCGAACGAACTGGTTCCGGCCCGCGCGGGGCTCGTCCGCAACGCCCTGAGCGTCTTCGACGCGCCGCCGCTCGTTCTCGAGGGCGACGGCACCCGCTTCGGCTCCGGCACCGACGCGCAGGCCCCGGGACGCTACGACCGGATCCTGCTCGACGCGCCCTGCACCGGACTCGGCGCCCTGCGCCGCCGGCCGGAGGCCCGCTGGCGCAAGCAGCGCAGCGACGTCGCCGAGCTCGCACCGCTGCAATCGGGCCTCCTGGACGCCGCGATCGCCACGCTCGCACCCGGCGGCCTGATCGCCTACGTGACCTGCTCGCCGCACCTCGCGGAGACGCGCGACACGGTTGCGGCGGCGCTTGAGCGGCACCCCGCGCTCCGCGTCGTCGACACCCCGGCCGTGGTGTCCCAGATCGCCACGAACGAGCTGGAGCTGCCTCCGGGGCCCGCCGTGCAGCTCTGGCCGCACCGCCACGGCACCGACGCGATGTTCATCCAGCTTCTGACTACGCTCGAATCGTGAGCGTGCGCATCCAGCCGAGCATCCTGTCGGCCGACTTCGTCAACCTGCAGTCCGAGATCGAGCGGATCGGCGCCGCGGACGGCGTCCATGTGGATGTCATGGACAACCACTTCGTGCCGAACCTGACGTTCGGACCGCAGATGGTGGGCCGCATCCAGGACGTCTCGCCGCTGCCGCTCGACGTGCACCTGATGATCGCCGACGTCGATCGCTGGGCGCCCGGCTATGCAGAGCTCGGCTGCTTCTCGGTCACCTTCCACGCCGAGGCGACCGAGAACCCGGTGCCCCTCGCGCGCCGGATCCGGGAGATCGGCTCGCGCGTCGGCCTCGCGCTGAAGCCCGGAACGGCGATCGAGCCCTACCTGGAGCTGCTGCCCGAGTTCGATCAGATCCTCGTGATGACCGTCGAGCCCGGCTTCGGCGGACAGAGCTTCATGGCCGACATGATGCCGAAGCTGCGGCTGCTGCGCGCCGAGGCGGATCGCACCGGCTCCGAGGTCTGGCTGCAGGTCGACGGCGGGATCGCGCTCGACACGATCGGCATCGCCGCCGAGGCGGGTGCCGACACCTTCGTCGCCGGGTCGAGCGTCTACGGCTCCGCCGACGTCGAGAGCGCGATCCAGGAGCTGCGCGCCGCGGCGACGGGACATTCGCACGTCTGATTGACTGGTCTCATGAGCAACAAGACGAAGCCCGAGATCGAACCGACCCTCGGCGATGCGCCCACCGAACTCGTGATCACCGACCTCGAGGTGGGTGACGGCGCGGAGGCCACCGCTGGCGCGAACGTCGACGTCCACTACGTCGGAGTCGACTTCGAGACCGGCGAGCAGTTCGACGCCAGCTGGGACCGCGGCGCCTCGATCCAGTTCCCCCTGAACGGCCTCATCAAGGGCTGGCAGGACGGCATCCCCGGTATGAAGGTGGGCGGCCGTCGTCAGCTCATCTGCCCGCCGCAGTACGCCTACGGTCCCGCGGGCGGCGGCCACCGGCTCTCCGGCCGCACCCTCGTCTTCGTGATCGACCTCCTCGCCGTCGGATAAGGCTCCGCGCGCCGGTACCCTGGAGGCGTGAAGACTTTCGATTCGCTCTACGCGGAACTCGCCGAGAAGGCCGCGACCCGCCCCGCCGGTTCGGGCACGGTCGCGGAACTCGACGCCGGTGTCCACGCGATCGGCAAGAAGATCGTGGAGGAGGCCGCCGAGGTCTGGATGGCCGCCGAGTTCCAGAGCGACGTCGAGACCGCGGAAGAGATTTCGCAGCTCCTGTACCACCTTCAGGTGCTCATGCTCGCCAAGGGCCTGAGCCTCGAGGACGTCTACCGACATCTGTGAGCGTCGCCTTGACCGTCACGTTCACCACCAGAAAGCAGAATCATGCTGAGAATCGCGGTGCCCAATAAGGGATCGCTCTCGGAGACCGCCGTCGAGATGCTTCGCGAGGCGGGCTACGCCACGCGACGCGACCCCAAAGAGCTCATCGTCGCCGACCCGCGCAACAACGTCGAGTTCTTCTACCTGCGTCCGCGCGACATCGCGACGTACGTCGGCTCCGGCGCGCTGGATGTCGGCATCACCGGTCGCGACCTGCTGCTCGACTCCGAGTCGCCGGCCATCGAGATCGACGAGCTCGACTTCGGCGCCTCGACGTTCCGGTTCGCCGGGCCGATGGGCCGTTTCACCGAGCTGAAGGACCTCGCCGGGCTGCGCGTGGCCACCAGCTACGACGCGCTGGTGCGCGACTTCCTCGCCTCGCACAACGTCGAGGTCGATGTCGTCCGCCTGGACGGCGCCGTGGAGTCGGCGGTGCGCCTCGGCGTCGCCGATGCGGTGGCCGACGTGGTGGAGACCGGCTCGACGCTCAAGAAGCAGGGCCTGGAGATCTTCGGCCCGGTGATCCTGAAGTCGCAGGCGGTGCTGATCGCCGCGCAGAACGATACCGCGGGCCTGCAGACGCTGCGCCGTCGCATCCAGGGCGTCATGGTCGCCCACCAGTACGTGCTGATGGACTACGACCTGCCCGCGGAGCTCGTGGAGCAGGCCTCGAGCATCACCCCCGGCTTCGAGTCCCCGACCGTCTCGCCGCTGCGCGACACCGGCTGGGTCGCCGTGCGCGTCATGGTGCCTCGCGCCGAGACGAATCACGTCATGGACGAGCTCTACAGCCTGGGTGCGCGCGCCATCCTGGTCAGCTCCATCCACGCCGCACGGATCTGACGATGGCCGACGCTGTGAGTCTCGGCGAGGTGACCCGGTGAGCGTCGCCACCCGCGTGATCCCGTGCCTCGACGTGGCCGCCGGTCGCGTCGTCAAGGGCGTGAACTTCCTCAACCTGCGCGATGCCGGCGACCCGGTCGAGCTGGCCAAGCGCTACTACGAGCAGGGCGCCGACGAGGTGACCTTCCTCGACGTCACCGCGACGGTCGAGGATCGCGCCACGATGTACGAGACCGTCACCGCGACCGCCGAGCAGGTCTTCATTCCGCTCACGGTCGGCGGCGGGGTCCGCTCCGCCGACGATGTCGGCCGCCTGCTCGGCTTCGGCGCCGACAAGGTCGGGGTGAACAGCGCCGCGATCGCCCGGCCCGAGCTGCTCGGCGAGATCGCCGATCGTTTCGGCGCGCAGGTACTGGTGCTCTCCCTCGACGTGAAGCGCAGCGAACACACCCCGAGCGGCTTCGTCGTCACCACGCACGGCGGACGCACCGAGACCGACCTCGACGCGCTCGCCTGGGCGCGGGAGGCGATCGAGCGCGGCGCGGGGGAGCTGCTGGTCAACTCGATCGACGCCGACGGCACCAAGCAGGGCTTCGATCTGGAGATGGTCGCCGCGATGCGCGAGCTGAGCACTGTCCCGGTGATCGCCAGCGGAGGGGCCGGGGCTCTCGAGCACTTCGCGCCGGCGATCCAGGCAGGCGCGGATGCGGTGCTCGCCGCCTCCGTCTTCCACAACGCCGAGCTCACCGTGGGCCAGGTCAAGGACGCGCTGCGCGCGGAGGGAGTGATGGTGCGATGAGCACGCTGGATGCGAGCACCGTCGGCGAGGTCGTGGCACGAGCCCGCTTCGACGCGCAGGGTCTGCTCCCCGCCGTGGTGCAGCAGCACGACACGCGCGAGGTGCTGATGCTCGGCTATATGAACGCCGAGGCGCTTCGCCGAACGCTCATCGAGGGCCGCGTCACCTACTGGTCGCGCAGCCGTCAGGAGTACTGGCGCAAGGGCGACACCAGCGGCCACATTCAGCTCGTGCGCGGCGCCGCGCTCGACTGCGACGGCGACACTCTGCTGCTCCAGGTTGAGCAGATCGGTCCTGCCTGCCACACCGGCGAGCACGCCTGCTTCGACGTCGACCCGCTCGAGCCCGTCCTCGGAGAGACCGAATGACCACCACCACCACCACGCGCGCCGATTTCGACGGCTCGATCGCCGCGGGGCACCGCGTCGTTCCCGTCCTGCGCCGCCTCTTCGCCGACGGCGAGACGCCCGTCGGCGTCTATCGCAAGCTCGCGGAGGGCCGGCCGGGGACCTTCCTGCTGGAATCCGCCGAGCAGGGCGGCATCTGGTCGCGCTATTCCTTCGTCGGCGTCGGCTCGCTCGGCGTGCTGACCCAGGAGGGCGACCGCGCCGTCTGGCTCGACTACGGGCTCTCCGCCGAGCGCGCGCTCGGCGACGACGCGCCCACCGGTCCGCTGGACGCGCTCGCGCACCTGTACTCGCGCTGGTCGACGCCGCACGTCGTGGATCAGCCACCGCTGACCGGCGGCCTCGTCGGCTTCGTGGGCTGGGAGGCGATCCGGCAGCTGGAACGGCTCCCGAACCAGCCTCCTGCCGACTACGTCGTGCCGGGCCAGGCGCTGAGCTTCGTCTCCGAGCTCGTGGTGCTCGATCACCGCACCGGCACGGCGACGCTGATCGCGACCGCGCTCAACGACGGGGTCGAGACCCCCGACGAGCTGTGGAGCGCCGCCCAGGAGCGTCTTGACGCGCTGCAGTCGGGCCTGGCATCAGCCACCGAGGCCTGGATCGGCGACGTCGACCTCAGCGTCGAGCCCGCCCCGATCGCCCGTGTACCGGAACAGGACTTCCTCGACGCGGTGGAGCGCTCCAAGGAGTACATCCGCGACGGCGACGTGTTCCAGGTGGTCATCTCTCAGCGCTTCGATCACGAGATCACGGCGACGCCGCTCGAGGTCTACCGGGTGCTACGCATCCTCAACCCGAGCCCGTACATGTACCTGCTGGCGCTCGAGTCGCCCGCCGGCGAGCCGTACTCGGTGGTCGGGAGCTCTCCCGAGGCGCTCGTGAAGGTGAAGGACGGCCGCGCCTTCACGCACCCGATCGCGGGATCTCGTCCGCGCGGCGACACGCCCGAGCACGATGGCGAGCTCGCCGACGAGCTGCTGGCGGATCCGAAGGAGCAGGCCGAGCACCTGATGCTCGTCGACCTGGCACGCAACGACCTGTCGAAGGTGTGCCTCGCCGGCTCGGTCGATGTGACGGAGTTCATGCAGGTGGAGCGCTTCAGCCACATCATGCACCTGGTCTCGAGCGTCGAGGGCGACCTGCGCCCGGATGCGACCGCGATCGACGCGTTCCGCGCGACGTTCCCCGCGGGCACGCTCTCCGGCGCTCCGAAGCCCCGCGCGCTCGAGATCATCGACGAGCTGGAGGTCGCGCAGCGCGGCGTCTACGGCGGCGTCGTCGGATACTTCGGCCTCGCGGGCGACGCGGATCTCGCGATCGCGATCCGCACCGCGACGATCGCCGGCGGACTCGCCCGCGTCCAGGCGGGAGCGGGCCTGGTGGCGGATTCCGACCCGGCCAGCGAGCACCTCGAGGCGCAGAACAAGGCGGCGGCGCCGCTGCGCGCCGTGGCGATCGCGAACGCCCTGCGCCGCGTGATCTCGTGATGACGCGCCCCAAGTCGCTTCTGCTGACCGTGATCGCCCTCGCGGGTGCGGCGCTCCTGCTCGCCTGGTCGCAGGACTGGTTCCTCGTGAGGCTCGCGGGCGCGGAGCACCCGGTCGGCGGCGATGTCGCCGCGGGGGCCGTCGCGGCGCTCGCCCTGACCGCCTTCGCGCTGGTCGCCGCCCTTGCCCTCGCCGGGCCGGTCTTTCGCGTCGTGCTGGGAGCCCTGACGGCGCTCGTGGGCGGCACGGCGGTGCTGGTGGCGCTGTTCGTGCTCGCCGAGCCGATCGTCGCGGTGGCGCCGTACCTCAGCGAGCAGTCCGGCATCTCCGGCCTCGATTCGCTCACCGAGCTCGTCGAGGGGATCGCTGCGACCGCCTGGCCGTGGGTCTCGGTCGGCGTCGGGGCGATTCTCGCTCTTGCGGGGGTCGCCGTGATCGTGACCTCGGCGCGCTGGCCGAGCTCGGGCCGCCGATTCTCGCGCGAACCCTTCGAGGCGGCGGAGGGCGGCAGCGCCATCGACGAATGGGACGCCCTGAGCCACGGCGACGACCCCACCGATCCGCACGATCCGCGCCGCGACGACCGCTAGACTCGTGACGCCGACACACCTTGAAGGAGCATCGCTGTGAGCAACGAACACGAGACGGGTCACGGACACTCGGTCGCCGCCTGGACTTCGGTTGTGGTGATGCTCATCGCGATCACCGGAGGAACGATCGCGTTCTGGTTCGCCATCGTGTGGCTGGTCTGGGCGTTCGCCGGCCTGCTGCTGGTCGGTGCGCTCCTCTGGGGCCTCCTGAACAAGCTCGGCTTCGGCGAGAAGGTTCACGAGTCCATCGAGAAGGTGCACTCCTAGAGTGCTCTCCGATCTCGTCGCCGGGGCCGTCGCGGACGCCTCGGAGCGGCGCGCGGCACGCAGCCTCACTGCCGTCGAGGCGGAGGCGCTCGCCCGCCCCGCCGCGCTCGACGCCCTCGCCGCTCTCGCCCCCGCCGACCGGGTGAAGATCATCGCCGAGGTCAAGCGCGCCAGCCCCTCCCGCGGCGCGCTCGCGGAGATCGCCGACCCCGCCTCGCTCGCCCTCTCGTACCAGACCGGCGGCGCCAGCGCGATCAGCGTGCTCACGGAGGGTCGCCGCTTCCAGGGCTCGCTCGCCGACCTCGAGGACGTGCGCGCCGCGGTCGAGGTGCCGGTGCTGCGCAAGGACTTCATCGCCGAGCCGTACCAGGTGTTCGAGGCCCGTGCGGCGGGAGCCGACCTCGTGCTGCTCATCGTCGCGGCGCTCGACCAGGCGACGCTGCGCGAGCTGCACGACCTCATCGTCCAGCTGGGCATGACCCCGCTCGTCGAGACGCACTCCGCCGACGAGGTGGAGCGGGCGCTCGACGTCGGCGCCTCCCTCATCGGCGTCAACGCGCGCGACCTGAGCACCTTCGAGCTGGATCGCGACCTCTTCGGCCGTCTCGCCGACCGCATCCCGTCCGGCGTCGTCCGCGTGGCCGAATCGGCCGTGCTCTCGCCCGACGACGTCACCCACTACCGCGCGGCCGGCGCGGATGTCGTGCTCATCGGCGAGGCCCTCGTCCGCGGCGACGACCCGGTCTCGACCCTCGAGGCGTTCCTCGCGGCCGGATCACACGGAGCAGAATCATGAGCCTGCGCGACCAGCCGGGACCTTTCTTCGGCGACTTCGGCGGGCGCTTCATGCCTGAGTCGCTCATCGCCGCGATCGACGAACTCGCGGCCGCGTACGAGGCTGCGAAGGCCGACCCGAGCTTCCACGCCGAACTCGCCGAGCTGCACCGCAGCTACACCGGGCGTCCCTCGATCATCACCGAGGTGCCGCGCTTCGCGGAGCACGCCGGCGGCGCGCGCATCATCCTGAAGCGCGAAGACCTGAACCACACCGGATCGCACAAGATCAACAACGTGCTCGGCCAGGCGCTGCTGACCCGGCGCATCGGCAAGTCCCGCGTGATCGCCGAGACCGGCGCCGGGCAGCACGGCGTCGCGACGGCGACGGCGGCGGCGCTGTTCGGCCTCGAGTGCACCATCTTCATGGGCGAGGTCGACACGCAGCGCCAGGCGCTCAATGTGGCCCGCATGCGCCTCCTCGGCGCCGAGGTCGTGTCGGTGACGACGGGGTCGCGCACGCTCAAAGACGCGATCAATGAGGCCTACCGCGAGTGGGTGACGAGCGTCGAGACGACGAACTACGTCTTCGGCACCGCGGCCGGCCCGCACCCGTTCCCCGCGATGGTGCGCGACTTCCAGAAGATCATCGGCGAGGAGGCGCGCGAGCAGGTGCTCGCCCTCACCGGTCGACTGCCGGATGCGGTCGCCGCGTGCGTCGGCGGCGGCTCGAACGCGATCGGCATCTTCCACGCCTTCCTCGACGACGCCGACGTCAAGCTCTACGGCTTCGAGGCGGCCGGCGACGGGGTCGACACCGAGCGCCACGCCGCGTCGATCGAGCGCGGCCGCCCCGGCATCCTGCACGGCGCCCGCAGCTATCTGCTGCAGGACGAGGACGGTCAGACGATCGAGTCGCACTCGATCTCCGCGGGGCTCGACTACCCGGGCGTGGGGCCCGAGCACGCGTTCCTCGCCGATGCGGGCCGCGCCGAGTACCTTCCGGCGACCGACACCGAGGCGATGGACGCGCTGCGCCTGCTCAGCCGCACCGAGGGCATCATCCCGGCGATCGAATCCGCCCACGCCCTCGCCGGCGCGCTCCGGCTCGGCCGCGAGCTCGGCCCGGACGCGATCATTCTGGTGAACCTCTCCGGTCGCGGCGACAAGGATGTCGCGACCGCGGGGGAGTTGTTCGGCCTGTTCGACGAGGGAGCGGTTCAGTCATGAGTGCGATCCCGTTGTCTGTCGGCACACGCATCGAGGAGCGCCGCGTCGAAGGCCGTGGCGTACTCGTCGGCTACCTGCCGGTCGGCTTCCCCGACTTGGCGACCAGCATCGACGCCGCAGTGGCGCTCGTCGAGAACGGCGTCGACGCGATCGAGCTGGGGCTGCCCTACTCGGACCCCGTCATGGACGGCATCGCGATCCAGCAGGCGACGCAGGCGGCCCTGGCCGCCGGCTTCCGCATCCGCGATGTCTTCACCGCCGTCGAGGCGGTCCGCTCGCGCGTCGATGCTCCGGTGCTCGTCATGACGTACTGGAACCCGGTCGTGCAGTACGGCGCCGATCGCTTCGCCGACCAGCTGCGCGACGCCGGCGGCGCCGGCCTCATCACGCCCGACATCACCCCGGACTCCGCCGCGGACTGGATCGCCACGAGCGACCGGACTGGTCTTGACCGCGTCTTTCTCGCCGCCCCGTCCTCGACCGACGAGCGACTCAAGCTCACGGTCGAGAACTCGCGCGGTTTCGTCTACGCGGTCTCCACGATGGGCATCACGGGGGCTCGCGCGGATGTCGCGGCCTCGGCCCGCACCCTGATCGACCGGCTCACGGCGGCCGGAGCGGAGAACACCTGCGTCGGCATCGGCATCTCGCGCGGCGACCAGGTCGCCGAGGTGCTCGAGTACGCCGACGGTGCGATCGTCGGCTCGGCCCTCGTCACCGCCCTCGCCGAGCGCGGCGTCGCCGGTGTCGCCGCCACCGCCGCCGAACTGGCGACCGGGCTGCGCCCGGGCGCGTCGATCCCGCAAGCTCACTAGACTCGACCCCGGCGCTTCGCGCCTCCGTTCCTCGCCGAAAGGTCTGCCGTGTTCCCGCTGAGTATCCCGAGCCCGCCGTCTGATTGGCGCTACTTCGATCTCGGCGCGTGGCTCGCGTCCTTCCTGCCGTTCGTGCCGGAGGACTTCTCGCTGCGCATCCACGCGTACGCGATCCTGATCCTGATCGGCATCTTCGCCGCCGTCGTGCTCACCAACCACCGCCTCACGCAGCGCGGCGGTGAGCCGTGGATCATCATCGACATCTCGCTGTGGGCGGTCGTCTTCGGCATTGTGTTCGCGCGGCTCTACCACGTGGTCACCCACCCGGGGGACTACTTCGGCGAGGGCAAGGATCCGTGGGAGATCGTCCAGATCTGGGACGGCGGCAATGCCATCTTCGGCGCGCTCATCGGCGGTGCGATCGGCATCGCGATCGCCTGCCGGCTGACCGGGCTGCGCTTCTGGAGCGTCGCCGACGCGCTCGCCCCGGGGCTGCTGCTCGCGCAGGCGATCGGACGTCTCGGCAACTACATGAACCAGGAGCTGTTCGGGCTCCCCACCGACCTCCCGTGGGGCTTGGAGATCGACCGCCCGAACTCGGCGATCCCCGTCGGCATCCCCGACGACGCGCTGTTCCACCCGACGTTCCTCTACGAGCTGCTGTGGAACGTTGCCGGTGTCGCCGTGATCCTGCTCATCGAGAACCGCGTGCGCTTCGTCGCGGGCCAGAAGCTGCCCGAGTTCGAGCGCCGCGCCGACTGGCAGTGGGGCAAGGTGCTCGGTCTGTACCTCATCTGGTACGGCATCGGCCGCACCTGGTTCGAGTCGATTCGCCTCGACCCGAGCGAGACCTTCCTCGGCGTGCGATCCAACGTCTGGGCCGCGCTCGCCGGCATCGTCATCGGGCTGTTCATCATCCTCTACCAGTCGCGCAACCACCGCGGTGTGGAGCCGAGCGTCTACGCTCCCGGCCGTGAGTGGTCGCCCTCGACTGCGATAGACTCCGAAGACACCTACTCGGAGGCCGACGACATCGACGGCGCTCCTGGGGACGTGGATGAGGCACCCGCCACAAGTGGGAGCTCCCGCCGCTCATAGCACGAGCACCACGTCGACAGGTCGGACTCCGCACCCTGGCGGCCCGGCACCCCTCCACCTGTTGGGCCAGCGACGTCCCACCACCAGCACCATCGTGAGGACGGTACTCATGGCGCCACTCAGCCCTTTCAACTCCTTCTCCCGTGTTCCCGCGGCGCAGGGTCTCTACAACCCGCGCAGCGAGCGGGACGCCTGCGGGCTCGCGATGGTGGCGACACTGCGCGGCACCGCCGGGCACGACATCGTGGTGAACGCGCTCGACGCGCTGCGTCACCTCGAGCACCGCGGCGCGGTCGGCTCTGATGCCGGCACCGGCGACGGTGCGGGCATCATCACGCAGATCCCGGACGACTTCCTGCGCGCCGTCGTGCCGTTCGAGCTGCCCGCCGTCGGCCGCTACGCGGTCGGCATGGCTTTCCTGCCCCTCGACGAGGACGAGCGCGCCGAGCAGAAGGCGGGAATCGAGAGCATCGCGCGTGCCGAGGGCCTGGCGGTGCTCGGCTGGCGCGAGGTCCCCACCGACCCGACGCACCTCGGAAACCTGGCTCGCGAGGCGGCGCCGGCGTTCGAGCAGCTGTTCCTCGCCGACGACGTCAGCGACGCCGACGCGACACCGCGCGAGGGCATCCACCTGGATCGGATCACGTTCCGGGTGCGCAAGCGCGCCGAGCGGGAGCTCGGGGCGTACCTGCCGTCGCTGTCGAGCCGCACGCTCGTCTACAAGGGCATGGTGACGACGCTTCAGCTGGAGCCGTTCTACCCGGATCTCTCCGACGAGCGCTTCGCCACGAAACTCGCGCTCGTGCACTCGCGCTACTCGACGAACACCTTCCCGTCCTGGCCGCTTGCGCAGCCGTTCCGGATGATCGCCCACAACGGCGAGATCAACACCGTGCAGGGAAACCGCAACTGGATGCGGGCGCGCCAGTCGCAGCTCGAGTCCGAGGTGCTCGGCGACCTGCGCCCCGTGTTCCCGATCGTGAGCGACGGTGCGAGCGACTCGGCCTCGTTCGACGAGACGGTCGAGCTGCTCGAGCTCGCCGGTCGACCGCTGCCGCACGCGATCATGATGATGGTCCCGGAGGCGTGGGAGAACCAGGTCGACATCGACCCCACTCGGCGCGCGTTCTACGAGTTCCACTCCATGCTGATGGAGCCGTGGGACGGCCCCGCCGCGCTCGTCTTCACCGACGGATCGCTCGTCGGCGCCACGCTCGACCGCAATGGTCTGCGCCCCGGCCGCTTCCTCGTGACCGACGATGGCCTCGTGGTGCTTGCGAGCGAGATCGGCGTTCTCGACTTCCCGGCGCACAAGATCGTCCGCAAGGGCCGTCTGCGTCCCGGGCGCATGTTCCTGGTCGACACGGCTGAGGGCCGCATCGTCGAGGACGACGAGATCAAGGCCGAGCTCGCCGCCTCCGGCCCATGGCAGGAGTGGCTCGACGAGGGCCGTATCAACCTCGCCGACCTGCCCGAGCGCGAGCACATCACGCACACGCCCGCGTCGGTGAGTCGCCGCCAGCGCACCTTCGGCTACACCGAAGAAGAGGTGCGGATCATGATCACGCCGATGGCACAGAACGGCGCCGAGCCGCTCGGCGCGATGGGTTCCGACACCCCGATCGCTGTGCTGAGCGACCGTCCGCGCCTGCTCTTCGACTACTTCACCCAGGCCTTCGCGCAGGTGACGAACCCCCCGCTGGACTCGATCCGCGAAGAGGTCGTCACCTCGATGAAGCTGGGGCTCGGGCCCGAGCGCAACCTGCTCGACGCGACCCCGGAGCACGCGCGTCAGATCGTGCTCGACTTCCCCGTGATCGACAACGACGAGCTCGCCAAGATCCAGCACTTCGAGACCCGAAGCGGACGGCGCCCGGCGCACATCATCCGTGGTCTCTACCGCGTCGACGACGGCGCCGAGGGCCTCGCCCAGCGACTGCAGGAGATGTGCGAGGAGGCCGACGAGGCGATCGAGGCCGGGGCGCAGTTCCTGGTGCTCAGCGACCGCGACTCGACGCGCGACCTGGCTCCGATCCCGTCGCTCCTGATGCTCGCCGCGGTGCACCATCACCTGATTCGTCAAGAGACGCGCATGAAGGTCGGCATCGTCGTCGAGGCCGGTGACGTGCGCGAGGTGCACCACATCGCCCTCCTCATCGGCTACGGCGCGAGCGCGATCAACCCGTATCTCGCGATGGAGACCGCCGAGCGTCTCGTGCTCAGCGGCATGATCCAGGGCCTGACGACCGAGAAGGCCCAGAAGAACCTGATCAAGGCGCTCGGCAAGGGTGTGCTGAAGATCATGTCGAAGATGGGCATCTCCGTCGTCGGCTCCTACGCCGGCGCCCAGGCCTTCGAGGCGGTCGGACTCAGCCAGGAGTTCGTCGACCAGTACTTCACCGGCACCACCTCGCTGCTCGGCGGCGTCGGCATCGACGTGATCGCCAACGAGAACGCCGCGCGCCACAAGGCGGCCTACCCGGACGACTCGGCCGCGCTCGCACACGAGCGCCTCGAGGTGGGCGGCGAGTACCAGTGGCGCCGCGAGGGCCCGCCGCACCTGTTCAACCCGGAGACGGTGTTCCGACTTCAGCACTCGACGCGGACCAAGCGCTATGACATCTACCGCGAGTACACCCGGATGGTGGACGAGCAGGCCGAGAGCCTGAAGACGCTGCGCGGTCTGTTCGCGTTCAAGGAGGGCGTGCGCCCGCCGGTGCCGCTCGACGAGGTCGAGTCGGTCGCCTCGATCGTCTCGCGCTTCAACACGGGTGCGATGAGCTACGGCTCGATCTCGCAGGAGGCGCACGAGACGCTCGCGATCGCGATGAACCGTCTCGGCGGACGCTCCAACACGGGTGAGGGCGGCGAGGACGTCGAGCGGCTGCTCGATCCCGAGCGTCGCAGTGCGATCAAGCAGGTGGCGAGCGGACGCTTCGGCGTCACGAGCATGTACCTGACGCATGCAACGGACATCCAGATCAAGATGGCGCAGGGCGCCAAGCCGGGTGAGGGCGGCCAGCTGCCTCCCACGAAGGTGTACCCCTGGGTGGCGCGCACGCGTCACGCGACCGCGGGGGTCGGCCTGATCTCGCCGCCGCCGCACCACGACATCTACTCGATCGAGGATCTCAAGCAGCTCATCTTCGACCTCAAGCGTGCGAACCCTGATGCGCGCGTGCACGTCAAGCTCGTCTCGCAGTCGGGCATCGGCGCGGTCGCGGCGGGCGTGACGAAGGCTCTCGCCGACGTCGTGCTCGTCTCGGGCCACGACGGCGGCACCGGTGCGAGTCCGCTGAACTCGCTCAAGCACGCGGGCACCCCGTGGGAGATCGGACTTGCCGAGACTCAGCAGACGCTCATGCTCAACGGCATGCGCGATCGCGTCGTCGTGCAGGTGGACGGCCAGATGAAGACGGGGCGCGACGTCGTGATCGCGGCGCTGCTCGGCGCGGAGGAGTACGGTTTCGCGACCGCTCCGCTCGTGGTCAGCGGCTGCATCATGATGCGCGTGTGCCACCTCGACACCTGCCCCGTGGGCGTCGCCACCCAGAACCCGGAGCTCCGGGCGCGCTACACCGGCAAGCCCGAGTTCGTGGAGACCTTCTTCGAGTTCCTGGCCCAGGAGGTGCGCGAGTATCTCGCCGAGCTCGGCTTCCGCTCGCTCGACGAGGCGATCGGCCACGCCGAGCTGCTCGACGTCGACCGCGCGGTCAACCACTGGAAGGCCGACGGACTCGACCTGACGCCGGTGCTCGTGGGTCCCGAGTTCGCCGAGGACGAGCCGCGCGCTCACCGCCGCAACCAGGAGCACGAGCTCGAGGACCACTTCGACCAGGAGCTGATCCGCCACAGCACGGCCGCGCTGGAGCGCGGCGAGCACGTGGCGCTCGAGTACGCGATCAAGAACACCGAGCGGGCCGTCGGCACGATGCTCGGCCACGAGGTCACGAAGCGCTACGGCGAGCACGGACTCCCGGAGGGCACCATCGAGGTCGTGCTCCGCGGCTCCGCCGGGCAGTCGCTCGGCGCGTTCGTGCCGCACGGCATCACGCTGCGACTCGAGGGCGACAGCAACGACTACGTCGGCAAGGGCCTCTCGGGCGGACGCATCGTGGTGCGGCCGCCGCGCGACGCCGTGCTCGCTGCCGAGCTCAACGTGATCGCCGGCAACGTGATCGGCTACGGCGCCACACAGGGCAGCATGTTCATCCGCGGCGTCGTCGGCGAGCGATTCCTGGTGCGCAACTCCGGTGCCACGGCCGTCGTCGAGGGAGTGGGAGACCACGCGCTCGAGTACATGACGGGCGGCCTCGCGGTCATTCTCGGCGGCACCGGGCGCAACCTGGGCGCCGGCATGTCGGGCGGCACGGCCTACGTCTACGACCTGAAGCCCGAACGCGTCAACCGCGACGCGATCGCGAGCGGCGAGCTCGAGCTGCATCCGCTCGACAGCGCCGACAAGGAGATCTTCGTCGACCTGTTGCGTCAGCACATCGACGAGACCGATTCCGCACTGGCGGCGCGACTTCTCGAGGACATCGACCAGACGATCACCAAGTTCGTCAAGGTGGTTCCTCGCGACTACGCCGCGGTGCTCAAGACACGACAGGCCGCCCTCGACGAGGGTCTCGACCCCGACGGCGACGTGACCTGGCAACGAATCCTGGAGGTGACCGGTGGCTGACCCCAAAGGGTTCTTGAAGACCCAGGAGCGCGAGCTTCCCAAGCGTCGGCCCGTTCCGGTCCGCATCATGGACTGGAAAGAGGTCTACGAGAATCAGGACCCGGCGCAGCTGCGCCGACAGGCAGGTCGCTGCATGGACTGCGGTGTGCCGTTCTGCCACGCTGGCTGCCCGCTCGGCAACCTGATCCCCGAGTGGAACGATCTGATGTGGCGCGGCGAGGGCCGCCAGGCCATCGAGCGGCTCCACGCGACCAACAACTTCCCCGAGTTCACCGGTCGTCTCTGCCCGGCGCCCTGCGAGTCGAGCTGCGTGCTGGGCATCAACCAGCCCGCGGTCACGATCAAGCAGGTCGAGGTCTCGATCATCGATCAGGCGTTCTCGAACGGATGGGTGACCCCGCATCCGCCAGAGCGTCTCACCGGCAAGACGGTCGCCGTCGTCGGCTCCGGCCCGGCGGGCCTCGCCGCGGCGCAGCAGCTCACGCGCGCCGGCCACACGGTCGCCGTCTACGAGCGCGACGACCGCATCGGCGGGCTCCTGCGCTACGGAATCCCCGACTTCAAGATGGAGAAGCGCCAGATCGAGCTGCGCCTCGCGCAGATGCAGGCCGAGGGCACGCGCTTCCGCGCGGGCGTCGAGATCGGCCGCGACATCTCGTGGGAGGACCTGCGCACCCGCTATGACGCCGTCGTGGTCGCGACCGGCGCCACCGTTCCGCGAGACCTGCCGATCCCCGGCCGCGACGCGCTCGGCGTGCACTTCGCGATGGAGTACCTGGTTCAGCAGAACAAGGTCGTCGCGGGCGGCACCGTGCCCAACCAGATCACCGCGGAGGGCAAGCACGTCGTCGTCATCGGCGGCGGCGACACCGGCGCGGACTGCATCGGCACCGCGCACCGCCAGGGCGCCCTGAGCGTGACGAACCTCGCGATCGGCGTGCAGCCTCCGAGCGAGCGCCCCGAGCACCAGCCGTGGCCCACCGACCCGACCCTGTTCGAGGTCTCGAGCGCCCACGAGGAGGGCGGCGAGCGGGTGTTCCTCGCGTCGACGGTCGAGTTCCTGAGCAACGACGCGGGCGAGGTGCGTGCGCTGCGTGTCGCCGAGACCGAGTACGTCGACGGACGCCGCGTTCCGAAGTCGGGAACCGAGCGAGAGATCCCTGCCGACCTGGTGCTCATCGCCATGGGCTTCACCGGACCGGAGAAGGACTACCTCGCCGGACAGCTCGAGGTGCCGTTCGATGACCGCGGCAACGTCGTCCGCGACGACGACTACCGCACGACCCTCTCGGACGTGTTCGTCGCCGGCGACGCCGGTCGCGGGCAGTCGCTCATCGTGTGGGCGATCGCCGAGGGCCGTGCCGCGGCCGCCGCGGTGGACCGCTACCTTGAAGGGGAGACGCAGTTGCCCTCGCCCGTGCGTCCGCGCGATCGAGGGATCACGATCTGAGAACCCGGAGGGCGCACGAACGCCCTGCAGGACTTCGACTCCCACCACCACCACCAATTCGAAGGAAGTCATGAGACGCGCCAAGATCGTCGCCACCCTAGGGCCCGCGACGTCGAGCTACGAAAACATCCGCGCCATCATCGAGGCCGGCGTCAACGTCGCCCGCATGAACCTCAGCCACGGCAGCTACGACGTGCACAACGAGGTCTACGCGAACGTCCGCAAGGCGGCCGCGGATCTCGATGCGCCGGTCGCCGTGCTCGTCGACCTCCAGGGGCCCAAGATCCGTCTCGGCAAGTTCGAGAACGGCCCGCACATGCTCGAGGTCGGGGACATCTTCACCATCACGACGGAGGACGTCGCGGGCACCAAGGAGCTCGTCGGCACCACGTTCAAGGGCCTCCCGGACGACGTCGCCCCCGGTGACTTCCTCCTGATCGACGACGGCAAGGTCAAGGTCCAGGTGCTCGACACCGACGGCACGCGCGTGCGCACCGAGGTCATCGTGGCCGGCCCCGTCTCGAACAACAAGGGCATCAACCTCCCCGGTGTCGCCGTCAACGTGCCCGCGCTCTCCGAGAAGGACGAGGCGGACCTGCGCTGGGGCCTAGACCTCGGTGCCGACTACATCGCGCTGTCCTTCGTGCGCAACGCCGCCGATGTGACCCGCGTCCACGAGATCATGGCCGAGAAGGGCCGCCGCGTGCCGGTGATCGCGAAGATCGAGAAGCCGCAGGCGGTCGAGAACCTCGAGGAGATCATCGACGCCTTCGACGGCATCATGGTCGCCCGTGGCGATCTGGGTGTGGAACTGCCGCTCGAGGCCGTTCCGATCGTGCAGAAGCGCGCCGTCGAGCTCTGCCGCCGCATGGCGAAGCCCGTCATCGTCGCGACGCAGATGCTCGAGTCGATGATCTCGAGCCCGGTGCCGACCCGTGCCGAGACCTCGGATGTCGCGAACGCGATCCTCGACGGCGCCGACGCGGTCATGCTCTCGGGCGAGACCAGCGTGGGGGAGTACCCCGTCGTGACCGTCTCGACGATGGCCCGCATCGTCGCCTCCACCGAGGAGCACGGCCTGGAGCGCATCCCCGAGCTCGGCACGAAGCCGCGCACGCAGGGCGGGGCGATCACCCTCGCCGCGGCTGAGGTCGCCGACTTCGTCGACGCGAAGTACGTGTGCGTCTTCACCGAGTCCGGTGACTCGGCGCGTCGCATGTCGCGGCTGCGCTTCCGCATCCCGATGAAGGCGTTCACGCCCGACGACGCGATCCGCCGCCGCATGAACCTGACCTGGGGCATCGAGTCGTTCCTCGTCGAACGGGTCGACCACACCGACGCCATGTACCGCCAGGTCGATGAGACGCTGATCGCGCGCGGGCTGGCCGAGGTCGGCGACAAGGTCGTCGTGATCTCCGGATCCCCTCCCGGAATCGCCGGATCGACGAACGACCTGCGCGTGCACGTCGTCGGCGACGCGGTCAACGCCGCGGCTCCCGCCTGGCAGAGCGGCGCGCACGCCGACTGAGCAACCCTCGCGAAGATCCACTCGACCGAGTGCGTCGTCTCCGGCAAGGTAGAGGCGACGCACTCGGCCACCAGGAAGAGACATGAATCGGATGACAGCTGGCCACTCGGCGCCCGGCTGGTATCCGGACCCCTGGAGATCCGGGTACTCACGCTGGTGGGATGGCGTGGCGTGGACCGAGCACTCGCGGGAAGGCGCACCGCCGACGCCGACGGTCGAGCCGTCGCCGCCCGCCGAGACCCCGGCTGCGGCGTCCGCGGCCGCCGCCCCCGCGCCCGCGCCGGAGGATCACTTCCGCCGGATGGCCGAAGTCGCCGAGGCGACACGCACCACCGAGATCCCGCGGGTCGCTCCGCACGCGGCGCTCCCGCCCCGCGAGCGAATGTCCGAGGTGCCTCGTCGCCGTCCGTGGGCGATCGCGGCAGTCGCAGCGGGCATCCTGCTGGCCCTGGTCGGCGGCGCGACGGTGGCCTGGAGCAGCGGTGCGCTTGAGTCGCTGGCCGACGCCAGCTCCGCGCAGAGCTCCTACGTGCTGGACGTCCAGGATCTGCTGGCTGCGAGCATCGCCGAGGCCGATGAGGTCGCGGTCGAGTCGGTCGAGTGCCCCGACCTCACCGAGCAGACCGGCGACGCCGAGTTCGAGTGCGTCGCGACGCTCTCCACGGGGGAGAAGGTCGCGATCGTCGCCCACATCGAGGGCGACGGCGAGAAGATCGTCTGGATGCACGCCGCGCCGTAGGGGCCCGGTCGCCGAGGAACTGACGCCGCGTCGTCATCCGTAGCGAACACGTCTCGCGGCTCGTCGCCAAGCGCGAGATCGAAACCGCGATCGCAACTGAAAGCTCAATCGCAGCGCGTCAGCGTGGCGGGCGCGGCCGGCTGCCAACTGCTCATTGCGCGAACTACGGCACCTGACCAGGTGCCTGCTGGCGCCCGGCGACGCGCAGGCGCGTGCCGGGATGTACGACCGATACGCAGATCGCGCACGCACTAAGGTCGGGATCGCTGCTCGGGTCCGGACGCGACCGGTTCGTGGTCGCCGACGGATTCGGACTCGATCGTGATCTCGAACCCGCCAGCGCCGAGCAGCGCACCGAGCGGATGCGGCGTTGCCTCGATGCCGATCTCAGCTAGCGGTCGGACGCTGTTCAACGGTTCGTTCTCGTGCTCGTCCGTCGGCTACGCGACGAGCTATGAGGGCGGTGTGCGGGTGACGTTCGCGAACGGAGCCTCAACAGCCTGGAGCTCGAACAGCAGCTCGTCGCCGACTGTTAGTTCGGGTGCTGCGTGCAGCCCCACGAGCGGAATCACGGACGTCGACTACCGGATGCGAGCAGTGAACAGCTCTGGTTCGGGACCGTACTCGTACTGGTATCGGACGATCGGTGACGCCACGTCGCGAGGCGGAGGCGACACCTGCTGAACAAGGACGCAAGGCCGGAGTCGTTCGATTGCGACTCCGGCCTTGCGCGCGACTTTTACTACTCTGCGAGGACGACCAGGTAGTTGCCGTCCCCGTAGTTGGTGGCGCCGTACGACTCGGCGAACGCGACAGCCTCACTAGCCGTGTGCAGGGTCTTCACGAACTGACCCGAAGGCGTGCCGACAAGGTAGAACATCCCGTTTTGATCACCGATCGAGGTCCACGCCTTGCAGATCACGATAATGCTCTTGCCCGTGAGGTAGCTCTGACCGCTCGACTGCTCGGCAGCCGCAGTTGTCGTTGTGTTGAGCGCTGAATTGCTCTGCCCGCCGGTGTTGACCTTCGCATCGACGGTCGACACGACCGCGTCGACGACGTTCTGCGGCAGCGGCTTCGAGTCGTCGATGATCGCCCACTCGGAGTCGCCGAGCTTGTACGTGCGCAGGCCCGAGTCCTTGTCGGCTGCGATCTCGCGCACGATGTCGATGTCGTTGATCGTGTCGCCGGCTGCGAGCTCCGACACGTCAACCGTGTCCGGCTCGGCCGGAGTCTCCGGCGTCTCGTCGATCGCGTCCGTGACCTCGTCGACAACGTCCGTGATCTGGTCGATGTCGAGCTCACCGTCGGCGGTGCAGCCGGTCAGAAGCAGCGTCGCAGCGACAGCTGCGGCCAGGCCCGTGTAGATGGTCGTCTTGTTCATGGCGTACCCCTTTGGGGTTATGGAGCCGCCTCGAAGACGACCTCCTTTCGTAGTCTGGCCCGGCGCGTCGCCTGAGCTCTTGAAATGCCTATGCGCGGCACTACGCGACTTTTGCACATCTGCCCCCAAAAACTTGAGAGAAGATTATCCGAGTTGGGGTTCCAGCCCGGTCCCGGTCAAGAAGATGCGGCGAAACATGCAGCTCTCAGCCGTGCGGCGCCCCAGACCGGGCATCAGCGTCGGCACGATCGAGGCGCCAAGACGCACGGCGCCGACTACCGTTCGGTCGTGCCCGCCGATTCGACTACCTGACGGTAGTCGACCCTGAATGAGTCGTACGAATGGCCGTGGCTCAGCGCCAGCGCAGACGCACCCGTTCCCGGTCCGCGCTCCGTGCCGGGGGAGCGATCAAGAACACGACCCCGAGCTCACCCGACAACGGCCGCCCCGAAGGTTGCACTGAACAAGCTGGGCGTTGCGGAGCTCCAGCACGCGGTCGAGGGCGCAGTTCGGGATGACGTGGACTTCGTGCGTATCCGCATCATGCAGTTCGCGCGCGGCATCGAGTTCGACTCCGGCGAAGTCAAGCTCGCCGGGCTGTTATCAAGCCCGAAGCGCTGTGTGGCCCTTGGCACTACAGCATGCCGAGGCCCTACCGCAGGCCAAAGCTCCAGAGCTAATCGGTACCGGAAGGGCGCCAACGAGGGGCGAAGATTCGTTGGCCGAGAGTGTCGGGGTGCACCAAAGGGCAGACTTCCAAGCCTTCAGTAGCAGGCGTAGTACTGCACCGAGCCGCCCTCACCGGTCGAGTAGGCGGTGAAGTGCAGCGATCCGCCGGGATCGATCTTGCTGCGGTTCGGCGGCGGCGGGGTCGAGGTGCGTCCCCAGGTGCCGTAGTTGATGGCGAGACACGAGCCATAAACTCCGTGGGTTGCGTCACCGTAGGTCGACTGGACGGCGGCGATGGCCTGAGCGTCGGTGTACGGCGTCGAGCCGCCTCCGCTCGACGAGCCGCCGCTCGACGAGCCACCTCCGCTCGACGAGCCACCTCCGCTCGACGAGCCACCACCTGTGTAGCCCCCGTTCGACGAGCCACCGCCCGACGAGCCACCTCCGCTCGACGCGGCGGCTTCCTCGGCAGCACGGCGAGCCTTCTCGTCGTCGTGCGACTTCTTCGCCTTGGCCAGCGCGTCCAGCGCGGCCTCGATCAGTGGAGCCGCATCTGCCGCCCCGTCGACGCCGATCGCCTCGATCGCTTCGCTCGCGGCATTGGTGGTCGACGAGCTGGCAAGGCTCAGTGCGTCGACGTCGGAGGTCAACGCCTCCATGAGCGCAGCGAGGTATGCCGCGAAGGCTTCCTCGGTAGCGGCCTGTGCCGCGATGAGCGCATCCGTCTGGGTATCGAGCTGCGAAGCGGTCGACGCCGGATCAACGCCGGCATAGGCGAGCGGCCGGAAGGCGTCGAGCGCTTCGTCCAGGGTCTCCGTGTCGACCCCGAGGTCGGCACCGGCCTCCAGCGAGAGCTTGACGTTGTTGGCGACCGGCTGAGCTTCGGCGCGAGCGTCGCGAAAAGCTTCGCGCGCGGCCGCGAACTCAGCCTGCTCGAGCGCGATGCGCTCCTGCTCGGCAGCTTGAGCATTGGCGATCGCCACGCCGCCTGTGGTGCCCCCGGCGACGACGATCGCAACCGCGGCAACACCGAACGCGATCTTCCACCGCTTTCGCGGTGCGACGGCCGTGTTCGGGTCTTCTGAGTCCACCTGGGGCATCATCCGCCTGTTCACTGGTCTGACGATAGGAGTGCGAGAGGCGTCGCACTCAATGAGTTCTTATCACGAAGAGGGAGCGCGCCGATGCTGCTGAGCTTGAACGGCACAGGATCTCTGGGATGCAGGACTCCGGCGGGCACGGATTCGATGAGCGAGGCGGGTTTCGCTCACCGCTGTCGATCGGCTTCCGCACTCGCCGCTGGCGGCACCGCGAGCTGAGCTCACCCGCACACAACAGGGTCATGAACGCTATCCGGAACAATCACACATGCGAACCCGGCAACCCGGACGGCCGCAACTCGGTTGACGGGGCGATCACGAAACGGAAGTCGATCAGCGCGCGCCAAAACACGGTCATCGACGTCGGCGCGATCGCGGGCGCGGCGTCGAGCAGCCCTCGGAACTCGTCTCGGCTGAGGATGACCAGCTCGACGGGATCCCTGCCGACCGGAAGCTTCAACCCGTGCCCAGGGTTCGAGTCGTTCAAGCGCTCTTTGGGCGCGCGAGCAAGCACCGCCGAGATCAGCGCGTGCTCGTTCTTCACGGTCTTCGGTGCGCGCGCGTCCGAGCGACCCTTGAACCACTGCGTGATGCGGTCCCTGGTCACCGACGCGAACCGCAGCGGCGCGAGCTCGGACAGCCCGAAGGCCATACGTGTGTCGACCGCCTTCGTGCGCGCGCGGATAGTCGGGCTCATCGCCTTCCGTGCCCGCGGACCATGCCCGGAACGAGAAGGCCCCGGCACTCGAAAGTGATGGACGGTGCCGGATGTGGGACTTGAACCCACACGTCCTCACGGACAACCGATTTTGAGTCGGTCGCGTCTGCCATTCCGCCAATCCGGCCTGTGCGGCCCGCCCACGGCGAAGCACAGCATGCCAAACGATACCGTAGGCTGATCGGGTGACAGACCCGCAGGAAACCACCACCACTGCTCCGCGACGCGTTGTCGTCGCCGAGGATGAGTCGCTCATTCGGCTCGACATCGTCGAGATCCTCCGGGACAACGGCTTCGAGGTCGTCGGTGAAGCCGGCGACGGCGAGACTGCCGTGGCGCTTGCCACCGAGCTCAAGCCCGATCTGGTCGTCATGGACGTCAAGATGCCCCAGCTCGACGGCATCTCGGCCGCAGAGCGGCTCTCCAAGAACCACATCGCGCCCGTCGTCCTGCTGACCGCGTTCAGCCAGAAGGAGCTCGTCGAGCGCGCCAGCGAGGCGGGCGCACTCGCCTACGTCGTCAAGCCGTTCACCCCGAGCGACCTGCTGCCCGCGATCGAGATCGCGCTGAGCCGCTACCAGCAGATCGTCGCGCTCGAGGCCGAGGTCGCCGACATGGTCGAGCGCTTCGAGACCCGGAAGCTCGTCGACCGCGCCAAGGGGCTGCTCAACGAGAAGATGGGCCTCAGCGAGCCGGACGCGTTCCGCTGGATCCAGAAGGCCTCGATGGATCGTCGCCTGACGATGCACGATGTCGCCCAGGCGATCATCGAGCAGCTCTCCGCGAAAAAGTAGCGCCTACCGGTCGCGGAGGAAGTTGGTCATCCGCACCGTGGAGAGTCGACGACCCTGTTCGTCGGTCATCACGATCTCGTGCGTGCAGAGCGTGCGCCCGAGCACGAGCGCGCGGCAGGTGCCGGTGACCAGGCCTTCGGTGACCGAGCGCGAGTGCGTCGCGTTGATCTCGATGCCGACCGCGTATCGGCCGGGACCGGCGTGAATGGCCGAGGAGATCGAGCCGAGCGACTCGCCGAGCACTACGTGCGCGCCGCCGTGAAGCAGCCCCACCACCTGGGTGTTGCCCGCGACGGGCATCGTGGCGACCGAGTACTCGGCCGACAGCTCCAGGAACTCGATGTCCATCTTCTGAGCGAGAGCGCCGCCGCCGGTGCCGGTGAGCCGTTCGACGAGTTCGGGATCCAGATCGGCGGGCAGCTTCGTCATGAACTTCCGTTCCTCGAGGTGTCGGGAGCCGCGACTAGGCTGACTCCGTGTCGGACAGCGTCGAAAAGCCTACCCTTCTGATCATCGATGGCCATTCCCTGGCCTTCCGCGCGTTCTACGCGCTTCCCGTCGACAGTTTCGTCACGCGCGACGGCCAGCACACGAACGCGATCCACGGCTTCATCTCGATGCTGCTGAACCTGCTGCAGACCTACAAGCCGACCCACCTGGCGGTCGCCTTCGACATCTCCCGGTTCTCGTTCCGCACCCGGGAGTACCCCGAGTACAAGGGCACCCGCGCCGAGACGCCGCCCGAGTTCAAGGGCCAGATCCCGCTGCTGGAGGAGGCGCTGGCGGCCATGGGCATCCAGACGCTCAGCAAAGAGGACTACGAGGCCGACGACATCCTCGCCACCCTCGCCGCGCGCGGCAGCGCCGACGGGTTCCAGGTCTTCGTCGTCTCGGGCGACCGCGACACGATCCAGCTCGTCAACGACGAGGTCACGCTGCTCTACCCGAACGTGCGCGGCGTCTCCGAGCTGAAGGTCTACGACCCCGCGGCGGTGCGCGAGCGCTACGGCATTGAACCGCACCAGTACCCCGAGATCGCGGCGCTCGTCGGCGAGACCAGCGACAACCTGATCGGCGTCGACAAGGTCGGCGAGAAGACCGCCGTGAAGTGGATCCAGAAGTACGGCTCGCTCGACGAGATCATGGCCCACGCCGAGGAGATCACCGGCGTCGTCGGCCAGAACCTGCGCGATCAGATGGATCGCGTCGTGCGCAACCGCAAGCTCAACCGCCTGCTGCCCGACATCGAGCTGCCGCTCGGCCCGGCCGATCTGGTGCGCGGCGAACCGGATGCGGCCGCTATCCGCGAGGTGTTCGGCCGCCTGCAGTTCCGCACCCTGCTCGATCGGGTGTTCAAGCTGGAAGGCATCACCGACGCGGGGGAGACGGCCCCGGCCTCCGACACCAGCGCGGTGCCCGCGATCCGCACCATGGTCGATGAGGAGCTCGCCAAGTGGCTCGACGACGCCTCGAAGAAGGGCACGGAGCCGCTGGGCCTGCGCGTCGCCACCTTCGACGGCGAGATCACCGGCTTCGGCATCGCGAGCGGCACCGACTCGGCGTGGGTGCCCTGGGCTCCCGGGCGCCCCGACTATGTCGCGCTCGAGGACTGGCTGGCCAGCGCTGCGCCCAAGCACGTCTACGACGGCAAGGGCCAGGTCACCGCGATGGCGGCGGCGGGCCTCGAGCTGAACGGCATCGCCTTCGACGTCACGCTCGGCTCGTGGCTGCTGAAACCCTCCTCGAAGTTCGAGAGCCTCGCGAGTCTGGTCTACGCGCAGCTCGGCGAGACGCTGCCCGAGCCCGATCCGCACCAGCTCGTTCCGGAGACGGAGCCGCTGAGCCCGGCGACCGAGGCCTGGTACGTGCGTCGGCTCGCCGATGAGCTCTCCGGGCAGCTCGACGACGGCTCCCACGAGGTCCTGGTCGACATCGAGCTGCCTCTCATCGCCGTGCTGGTGCGCATGGAGCGGCAGGGCATCACGGTCTCTCGCGAGCTGCTCGCGGGGCTGAACGCGCGGCTCGGCGCGCGCGCGGCCGAGGTGGAGGCGGCGGCATTCAAGACCATCGATCGCGAGGTCAACCTCGGTTCGCCCAAGCAGCTGCAGGAGGTGCTCTTCGACCAGCTCGGCATGCCGAAGACCCGCGCCACCAAGACCGGGTTCTCCACCGACGCGGCGGCCCTGGCCGATCTGCAGGATCAGCACCCGCATCCGTTCCTGGAGCTGGTGCTGCAGCACCGCGACGCGACGAAGATCCGCCAGATCGTCGAGACCCTCGAGAAGAGCATCGGCGACGACGAGCGCATCCACACCACCTACGAGCAGACCGGCTCGGCGACCGGCCGGATCAGCTCCAACGACCCCAACCTGCAGAACATCCCGATCAAGACCGAGGTGGGCCGCGAGGTGCGCGCCGCCTTCCAGTCGGGGGCGGGCTTCGAGACGCTGCTCACCGCCGACTACTCGCAGATCGAGATGCGCATCATGGCGCACCTCTCCGACGATGAGGGCCTCATCGAGGCGTTCCAGTCGGGGGAGGACCTGCACCGCTTCGTCGGCTCGCGGGTCTTCGGCGTCGACCCGTCCGAGGTGACGCCGACGATGCGCACGAAGGTGAAGGCGATGTCCTACGGCCTCGCCTACGGTCTCTCCGCCTTCGGTCTCAGCAAGCAGCTGCGCATCGAGCAGTCCGAGGCGAAGGCGCTGATGACCGACTACTTCGCGCGGTTCGGGGGCGTGCGCGACTACCTCCGCGGGGTGGTCGAGCAGGCCCGCATCGACGGGTACACCACCACGATCTTCGGCCGTCGCCGGCCGTTCCCCGAGCTGTCCTCCTCGAATCGCGTGCTGCGCGACAACGCGGAGCGTCAGGCGCTCAACTCGCCGATCCAGGGCTCGGCGGCCGACATCATCAAGCGCGCCATGCTCCAGATCGACGCCGATATCCGCGAACAGAACCTCGCCTCGCGCATGCTGCTGCAGGTGCACGACGAACTGGTCTTCGAGGTGGGCGCGGGTGAGCTCGACACGATGACGAAGATCGTCACCGAGCGAATGTCGACCGCAGCGGAGCTCAAGGTGCCGCTCGACGTGCAGCTCGGCACCGGTCCGAACTGGGACGCCGCCGCACACTGATTTCGGCCCCCGGCGAACTACGCTGGGAACATGACGGAAGCTTCGACTCCTCCTGTCCGCACGCCCAGCGCGATCGACGCGATCGCCGAGGAATGGGTGACCACGCTGGTCGATCTCGACCCCGACTACGCCATCTGGATCGGCGTCGAGGGCCGCACCGGCGAGTACGGCGACCTCTCGCCCGCGGGCCACGAGGCGCGCACCGCCGCCGCCCGTGCCGCCGCGGCCAAACTGAGCGCGGAGGCGCCTGTCGACGCGGTCGACGAGGTGACGAAGACCGATCTGCTGGCGCAGCTGAACCTCGAGCTCGAGAGCGCCGAGCTCGGCCTGCACCTCCGCGACCTGAACGTCATCGCCTCGCCCGCCCAGGGCATCCGCGACTCCTTCGACCTGATGCCGACCGCGACCGACGACAACTGGGAGCGCATCGCCGAGCGCATGTCGAACGTGCCCGGCGCGGTCAGCGGCTACATCGAGACGCTGCGCGAGGGGATCTCCCGTGGCATCGTGCCTGCGCGCCGCCAGGTCGCCGAGGTGGCCAAGCAGGCGCGCAAGCACGCCAACCCGGCCGGATTCTTCGGCGACTTCGCCGACTTCGCCGACAGCGCCGCAGCCGAGGGCGGGGCCGAGCTGCCCGCGGCGCTCCGCGAGGGGCTGCGCTCCGGCGCCGCCGCCGCTTCCGCCGCCTACGGCGAGCTCGCCGACTTCCTCGAGAAGGAGCTGGCCCCGAGTGCGGGGGAGCAGGACGGCGTCGGGCGCGACATGTACGCACTGCACTCGCGCTCCTTCCTGGGCGCCGAGATCGACCTCGACGAGACGTACGAGTGGGGCATCGCCGAGCTCCGCCGCATGATCGACGAGCAGACCCGCACCGCGGGCGAGATCGTCCCCGGCGCCTCCGTCGAAGAGGCGATCGCGGCTCTCGAGGCCGACCCCTCGCGCAAGCTGCACGGCACGAAGGCGCTGCAGGAGTGGATGCAGGAGACCTCCGACCGCGCGGTCGCCGACCTGGCGAAGACGCACTTCGACATCCCCGACGCGATCCGTCGTCTCGAGTGCATGATCGCCCCGACGCAGGAAGGCGGCATCTACTACACCGGCCCGAGCGACGACTTCTCTCGCCCCGGTCGCATGTGGTGGAGCGTGCCCGAGGGCGTCACCGAGTTCGACACCTGGCGCGAGCTCACCACCGTCTACCACGAAGGCATCCCCGGGCACCACCTGCAGATCGGGCAGGCGACCTACAACCGCGGCACCCTCAACACCTGGCGGCGTCAGCTCGCCGGCACGAGCGGCCACGCCGAGGGCTGGGCGCTCTACGCGGAGCGGCTGATGGAGGAGCTCGGCTACCTCGACGACCCGGCCGACCGGCTCGGCATGCTCGACGGCCAGCGGATGCGCGCCGCGCGCGTCGTGCTCGACATCGGCGTCCACCTCGGCAAGCCCCGCCTCGACGGCTCGGGCGTCTGGGACCACGACTACGCGCTCGACTTCATGCGCCAGAACGTCAACATGAACGACGCCTTCGTGCGCTTCGAGGTGAACCGCTACCTCGGCTGGCCCGGACAGGCGCCGTCGTACAAGGTGGGCCAGCGGATCTGGGAGGAGATCCGGTCGAGCGCGCAGCGCCGCGCCGGGGACGCCTTCTCGTTCAAGGACTTCCACAAGCAGGCGCTCGACCTCGGCGGCGTCGGCCTCGACACCCTGCGGTCGGCACTGCTGTCGTGACCCGCACCGTCGTCGTGGCCGGGGCGTCCGGCTTCATGGGGCGGCACCTGGTCGAGCGGTTCCGCACCTCGGGTGATCGGGTCATCACGATCGGTCGCGGCGCCGGAAGCGACGTGCTGTGGTCGGATTCTGCCGGAATCCGCTCCTCTGTCGACAGGGCTTCGCTGGTCGTGAACCTGGCCGGACGCTCGGTCAACTGCCGGTACACGGCGCGCAACCGTGCCGAGATCGTGGACTCTCGCGTCGACACCACACGCGCTCTGGGCGAGGCGATCGCCGCGGCATCGTCTCCGCCGCCCCTCTGGGTGAACTCCTCAACCGCGACGATCTACCGCCACGCCGATGACCGCCCGCAGGACGAGACGACCGGCGACATCGGCACCGGGTTCTCGGTGGACGTCGCGACCGCATGGGAGGCGGCCTTCTTCGAGCTCCCGCTGCCAGCAACCCGCCGCGTGGCGCTGCGCACGGCGATCGTGCTCGGCGACGGCGGCGTGCTGACGCCGCTGATCCGACTCGCCCGGCTGGGGCTCGGCGGCGCGCACCACGACGGGCCCTGGTTCTCGAGCCGTCGGCGGCGCGCGCTCGGCACCGAGCATCGTTTCGCGACACGGGGCGGGCGGCAGCGCTTCTCCTGGGTGCACCTCGCCGACGTCGCCGGCGCGATCCGCTTCCTCGAAGCGAACCCGGGCCTCACGGGGGCGATCAACCTCGCGTCGCCGAACCCGGTGGACGACCGCACCTTCATGGCGACGCTGAGGCGCGTCCTCGGCGTTCCCGTCGGTCTTCCGATGCACCGCTGGATGCTCGAGCCGGGTGCGTGGCTGATCCGCACCGAGACCGAGCTGGTTCTCAAGAGCCGCTGGGTCATCCCGGGACGACTGCAGGAGGCGGGATTCTCGTTCGAGTACCCGGAGCTGGAGGGCGCGCTGCGCCAGGTCGTGGACTCGAGGCCCAAGAATCGCTAGACTCGAGTGTTGCTTTCGCAACGTTCTGTCCGCATGCCTGCGGCGACCACAACCTGCATCACCCGTCTCAGGCCCTATTTTGTCCCCATTCGGAGCATCTACTACATGACCACCGCAACGACCGCCACGGCCCCCAAGCAGGTCGCCATCAACGACATCGGATCTGCTGAAGACTTCCTGGCCGCGGTCGAAAAGACCCTGAAGTTCTTCAACGACGGAGACCTCATCGAAGGCACCGTCGTCAAGATCGACCGTGACGAGGTTCTCCTCGACGTCGGCTACAAGACTGAGGGTGTCATCCCCTCCCGCGAGCTTTCGATCAAGCACGACGTCGACCCCAGCGAGGTCGTCAACGTCGGCGACAGCGTCGAGGCCCTCGTTCTCCAGAAGGAGGACAAGGAAGGCCGCCTCATCCTGTCCAAGAAGCGCGCTCAGTACGAGCGTGCGTGGGGCGACGTCGAGAAGATCAAGGACACCGACGGCGTCGTGACCGGTCAGGTCATCGAGGTCGTCAAGGGTGGCCTCATCGTCGACATCGGCCTCCGCGGCTTCCTCCCGGCCTCGCTCATCGAGCTTCGCCGCGTGCGCGACCTCACGCCGTACCTCGGCCAGGAGATCGAGGCGAAGATCCTCGAGCTCGACAAGAACCGCAACAACGTCGTGCTGAGCCGCCGCGCGCTGCTCGAGCAGACGCAGAGCGAGTCGCGTTCGACCTTCCTCAACAACCTCCAGAAGGGCCAGGTCCGCAAGGGCGTCGTGTCCTCGATCGTCAACTTCGGCGCGTTCGTCGACCTGGGCGGCGTGGACGGCCTCGTGCACGTCTCCGAGCTCTCGTGGAAGCACATCGAGCACGCCAGCGAGGTCGTCGAGGTCGGCCAGGAGGTCACCGTCGAGATCCTCGAGGTCGACCTGGACCGCGAGCGCGTGTCGCTCTCGCTCAAGGCGACGCAGGAAGACCCCTGGCAGGTGTTCGCCCGGACCCACGCGATCGGCCAGATCGCACCGGGCAAGGTCACCAAGCTCGTTCCGTTCGGTGCCTTCGTCCGCGTCGCGGACGGCATCGAGGGCCTCGTGCACATCTCGGAGCTCAGCGGCAAGCACGTCGAGCTCGCCGAGCAGGTCGTGTCGGTCGGCGAGGACGTCTTCGTCAAGGTCATCGACATCGATCTCGACCGTCGCCGCATCTCGCTGAGCCTCAAGCAGGCCAACGAGGGCATCGACCCGAACAGCGCCGAGTTCGACTCCGGTCTGGCCGCGCTCTACGGCATGGTCACCGAGTACGACGAGCAGGGCAACTACAAGTTCCCCGAGGGCTTCGACGCGACGAGCGGCGAGTGGCTCGAGGGCTTCGACACCCAGCGCGAGGCGTGGGAGGCCGAGTACGCGGCCGCTCAGGCGCGCTGGGAGGCCCACAAGGCGCAGATCCTCGCCGCCGAGGCTGCCGACGCAGCCGCCGAGAGCGCGCCGCGTGCGGCGTCGTCCGGTTCGGCGTCGGGTGCGTTCTCGAGCGACTCCAGCTCGGCCGGAACCCTGGCCGACGACGAGTCGCTGGCCGCGCTTCGCGAGAAGCTGTCGAGCAGCAACTAGTTCACGCTCTCAGCGGGTCGGATGCCTTCGGGCGTCCGACCCGCTGGTCGTTTAAGCGCTGCGGTGCGGGGGGATCGGCGGAGCGGATGCGCTCTCGACCGCCGTGCGGCGTGCCGCGCGGCGCCGCATCCGACGACGCAGCAGCACGAGGCCCACAACCAGGCTGGCAAGACCGGCGACCACCAGCACCGGGATCACGATCGCAACGGCGCTGAGCAGCAGGCTCGACAGGTCTTCGACGGTGCTGAGCACCGGGGCGGCGGCCCCCGCGGTGGCGGCGTTCGCGATCGGGCGCGCCGCCATCTTGCCGGCGTGGACGGTGAGCGCGAGCACGATGCCGATGACGACCGGAACCCACTGGTTGCTGGCGAAGAACTCCGCCGGATCGGTGACGACCGCCGTCTCAGCGGCGGTGCCCGAGCCGAACACGATTCCGCCCGACGCGGGGCGCACGATCGTCTGGATCCAGTCATTGATCGTGTCGACCGCGGGGATCTTGTCGGCGACGATCTCGAGCAGCAGGAGCAGCGCGAGGATGCCGAGCACCCACTCGTTCTCGAGCCACGCCCAGCCGGCCGGCAGATTGACGACGTCGAAGAGGCGACTCGAGAGCCCCAGCACCAGCATTGGGATGTAGGCGTTGAGGCCGGCGGCGGCGGCCAGACCTGTTCCGGTCAGGAACTCGAGCATGCGGTGAGGCTAGCACCCGGTCGCGCGCGAGGCGAGGACGGCTAGCATGGCCGAATGCTGCTCGTCGCCGTGACCGGGGGGATCGCCTCGGGCAAGTCCGCCGTCGCGGCGCGGCTGGGGGAGCTGGGCGCCGTCGTTGTCGACGCCGATCAACTGGCTCGTGACGTCGTCGCCCACGGCCAGCCCGCGCTCGTCCGGATCGCGGAGGTCTTCGGTCGAGAGATGATCACGGCTGATGGCGCGCTCGACCGGGCCGCGCTCGGGGAGATCGTCTTCCAGGATCCCGACAAGCGGCGCGAGCTGAACGCGATCACGCATCCGGCGGTGGCCGCGCTGTCAGAGGCGCGCTTCCGGGCCGCCGCAGCCGAGGATCCGAACGCGATCGTCGTCTATGACGTGCCCTTGCTGGTGGAGAGCGGCACGCGCCTCGGCGAGTTCGGTCTGGTCGTGGTCGTGCAGGCCGACACCGCGACGCGCATCCAGCGCCTCGTCGAGCTGCGGGGAATGACGCGCGAGGAGGCGCGGCATCGGATCAACTCGCAGGCGAGCGACGCGGAGCGCCTGGCGATCGCCGATGTGGTGATCGACGCGAACGGCACCCTCGCTGACACGCGGGCTCAGGTCGACGCGCTGTGGGACTCGCTGCGGTCACGCACCGGCGGCGAGGCGAGCGGCGGGAGCGATCGATCTCCTGCCGAGCACGATGGCGACGACGTTGCTCCCTGAGATGAGCGCGATCCCGAGCAGCTGCGCGCTCGTGAGAACCTGACCGAGCACGATCAGACCGGCCACCGCCCCGGCGGCGGGATGCACGCTCTGCAGGATCGCGAAGGTCTCGCGTCGCAGCACCCGCAGCACCATCAGATCGATCGAGTACGGCACCGCCGAGGACATCACCCCGACGACCGCTCCGATGGCGACGATCATGAGCAGCTGCTCGCCCGGCACACGCGCGAGCGCGCCGATCAGGACGGGTGCGGTGATGATCGCGGCGACCGCACTCGCCAGCGCGGTGCCCTGCACCCCCGGAAGCCGCACGCCGACACGCTGGTTCAGCAGGATGTACGCGGCCCATGCGGCCGCGGCCACGAGTCCGAACAGCACCCCGGCGAGGTCGATTCCGGGGACGGTTCCGGTCAGCAGCACGACCCCGAGCCCGGCGACGAGGGCCAGCATGCCGTCGACCTTGCGCCGCGACGACGCGAGCGCGACGGTGAGCGGACCGAGGAACTCGAGGGTCACCGCGAGCCCGAGTCCGATGCGCTCCACCGCCGAGTACAGCGACAGGTTCATGACCACGAGCACGACGCCGAGGAGCGCGGCCGGGACGAGCTGCCGTCGGGTCAAGCCGGACCAGCGGGGCCGCGCGATGGTGAGGAGGGCGGCGGCAGCGACCGCCTGGCGTACTGCCACGACGCCGAGCGGCCCGATCAGCGGGAAGAGGGTGGCGCCGAGCGCCGCTCCGGTCTGCACCGAGATCGAAGCCGCGACGCTCGCGACGGGGGCGATTCGCTCTCGGTTCATGGGTTCACGCTAGATCCGGATTATGCAAGTGAGAAATGCAATCACACGTGATCGATACACTTATCGCATGAATCTGACGGTGCGGCAGCTGCGCGATCTCGTGGCGGTCGCGGACGAGCGCTCGTTCACGGCGGCCGCCTCGGTGCGCGGCGTCTCGCAGGCCTCGGTCTCGCGGTCGATCGCGGCGCTCGAGAGCGAGATCGGCTCGGCGCTCGTGGCGCGCACCACCCGCAGCGTCGGGATCACGAGCGCGGGCGACGAGATCGTGACGGCGGCCCGCCGGGCGCTCGACGAGCTGGATCGCGCCGTCGCCCACGTGCGCGGCGACCCGCGCGACATTCGGCTCGGGTACGCCTGGGCCGCCCTCGGCGCCCACACGACATCGGTGCTGCGCGGTTGGAACCGCGAGTACCCCGCTACGCCGCTGCGGATGGTGCACGCGGCCTCGCGCGACGTCGGCCTGTCGTCCGGTCGCACCGACTTCGCCGTGGCGCGCCACCACGTCGCCGAAACGGCCTTCGACAGCGCGGTTCTCGGGCGCGAAGCCCGCCAGTGCGCGGTCGCGATCGACCACCCCTTGGCCGATCGCGGCTCCCTCTCGCTTCGCGACGCCCTGCCCTACGTCGTCGGAGTCGATGCGCAGACCGGCACGACGACACCGCGGCTGTGGCTCGACGCGGGGGAGCAGCGCACCCCCGAGCTCGCGATGACCGAGGACATCGACGAGTGGCTCGACCAGATCGCGGAGGGCCGGATCATCGGAATCACCTCGGTGGCGACGGCGCATCACCAGCCGCGCCCGGGTGTCGTCTTCCTCCCGATCGAGGACGCCGAGCCCATTCGGGTCCGACTGGTGTGGCGGCGCGGAAGCACGCACCCGGCGCGGGAGCGGCTGATCGCGCATCTGCGCCAGGCCTACGCCCGCTGACCCGGCGACTGTCGGCGGCGGACCCTAGGCTGGGGGCTATGGAGCCGACCCGTGCCGTCCGGCCTTTCGAGGTCGTCAGCGAGTATCAGCCGAGCGGCGACCAGCCGGCCGCGATCGCCGAGCTCGCCCATCGCGTCACAGCGGGGGAGAGCGACATCGTGCTGCTCGGCGCCACTGGCACGGGAAAGTCAGCGACGACGGCCTGGCTCGTCGAGAAGCTGCAGCGGCCGACGCTGGTGCTCGCGCACAACAAGACCCTCGCCGCCCAGCTGGCCAACGAGTTCCGCGAGCTCATGCCGAACAACGCGGTCGAGTACTTCGTCAGCTATTACGACTACTACCAGCCCGAGGCCTACGTCCCGCAGTCCGACACGTTCATCGAGAAGGACTCGTCGATCAACGCCGAGGTCGAGAGGCTTCGCCACTCCACGACGAACTCGCTGCTGAGTCGGCGCGACGTCGTCGTGGTCTCGACGGTCTCCTGCATCTACGGCCTCGGCGCCGCCGAGGAGTATCTGGGCGCGATGACCGCGCTGCAGGTGGGGGAGCACATCTCGCGCGATCGCCTCGTGCGCCGCTTCATCAACATGCAGTACGAGCGCAACGACATCGACTTCAGTCGCGGCAAGTTCCGCGTCCGCGGCGACACGATCGAGATCATCCCCGTGTACGAGGAGCACGCGGTGCGCATCGAGATGTTCGGCGACGAGATCGAGGCGCTCTATTCGCTGCATCCGCTGACCGGCGAAGTGCTGCAGAAGATGGATGCGGTGTCCGTCTTCCCGGCGACCCACTACGCGGCGAGCTCCGAGGCGATGCAGCGCGCGATCATCACGATCCGGGAGGAGCTCGCCGAGCGGCTGGCCGAGTTCGAGAAGCAGGGCAAGCTGCTCGAGGCGCAGCGGCTGCGCATGCGCACCAGCTTCGACCTCGAGATGATGGAGCAGATCGGCTTCTGCAACGGCATCGAGAACTACTCGCGGCACATCGACGGCCGCTCGCCGGGCGAACCGCCGAACACCCTTCTCGACTACTTCCCCGACGACTTCCTGGTCGTGATCGACGAGTCGCACCAGACGGTGCCGCAGATCGGCGCCATGTACGAGGGCGACGCGAGCCGCAAGCGCACCCTGGTCGAGCACGGATTCCGGCTGCCGAGCGCGCTCGACAATCGCCCGCTGCGCTGGGAGGAGTTCCTCAACCGGGTCGGCCAGAAGGTGTACCTCTCGGCCACCCCCGGCCGCTACGAGCTCGGCGTGTCCGACGGGGTCGTCGAGCAGATCATCCGCCCCACCGGTCTCGTCGATCCGCAGATCGTCGTCAAGCCGAGCGCCGGCCAGATCGACGATCTGCTCGAGGAGATCCGGGTTCGAGCCGACCGCGACGAGCGCGTGCTGGTCACGACCCTGACGAAGAAGATGGCCGAAGAGCTCACGGCCTTCCTCGACGAGCACGGCGTGCGCGTGCGCTATCTGCACTCCGACGTCGACACGCTGCGCCGGGTGGAGCTGCTCACCGAGCTGCGAGCCGGCGTCTACGACGTGCTCGTCGGCATCAATCTGCTGCGGGAAGGTCTCGACCTGCCCGAGGTCTCGCTGGTCGCGATCCTCGACGCCGACAAAGAGGGCTTCCTGCGCTCCTCGACGTCGCTCATTCAGACCATCGGCCGCGCGGCCCGCAACGTGGGCGGCCAGGTGCACATGTACGCCGACAACCTCACCGACTCGATGAAGCAGGCGCTCGAGGAGACCGACCGCCGCCGCGAGAAGCAGGTCGCCTACAACCTCGAGCACGGCATCGATCCCCAGCCGCTGCGCAAGAAGATCGCCGATATCACCGAGGTACTCGCGCGAGAGGGCGCCGACACCGCGAAGCTGCTCGCGGAGCGCGGCGGCAAGAAGCGCTCACCGACTCCGAACCTGCGCCGCGAGGGCGTCGGGGCGGCGGGAGCCGCCGAGCTGGAGACGATCATCTCGGACCTCAACGACCAGATGCTGCAGGCGGCAGCCGAGCTCAAGTTCGAGCTCGCGGCGCGGCTGCGCGACGAACTCGGCGACCTCAAGAAGGAGCTGCGGCAGATGGAGGCCGCCGGCCACGTCCGATGAGCGACCGCCTCGCGACCGTGGTGGGCGCTCTCGAGCTCCGTCGTTCGCTCGGGGCGTCATCCGCCGACGAGCGAGATGACGGTGGCGCTCCGTAGACTCACGGGGTGTCGATCTCTGCCGTGCCCGGAAAAGCGTCCCAGAACTCCGTTCTGAGTGTGCGGGGAGCGCGTGTCCACAATCTGAAGAACGTCGACCTGGAGATCCCGCGCGATTCGCTCGTCGTGTTCACCGGGCTCTCCGGCTCCGGCAAATCGAGCCTGGCCTTCGACACGATCTTCGCCGAAGGCCAGCGCCGCTACGTCGAATCCCTTTCGTCCTACGCCCGTCAGTTCCTCGGCCAGGTCGATCGTCCCGACGTCGACTTCATCGAAGGCCTCAGCCCCGCCGTCTCGATCGACCAGAAGTCCACCAACCGCAACCCGCGCTCCACGGTCGGCACGATCACCGAGATCTACGACTACATGCGACTGCTCTGGGCGCGCATCGGCATTCCGCACTGCCCCGAGTGCGGTGAGCGCATCCAGCGGCAGACAGTGCAGCAGATCGCCGACCAGCTGATGGAGCTCGAGACCGGGACGCGCTACCAGGTGCTGGCGCCGGTCGTCAGCCAGAAGAAGGGCGAGTTCGTCGACCTCTTCGCCGAGCTGGCCGCCAGCGGCTACTCGCGCGCCGTCGTCGACGGCGACCTGATCCAGCTCACCGAACCGCCGACGCTCAAGAAGTCCTACAAGCACGACATCTCGGTCGTCGTCGACCGGCTCGTGGCCTCCGACGAGCTGCTGACGCGGCTCACCGATTCGCTGGAGACGGCGCTCCGCCTGACCGACGGCATCGTCATGATCGACTTCGTCGACGTCGAGGGCGCGGGAGGCATCCGCACCTTCAGTGAGAAGCTGTCCTGCCCGAACCAGCACGCGATCCAGCTCACCGAGATCGAACCCCGCACCTTCTCGTTCAACGCCCCGTTCGGCGCCTGCCCGGAGTGCTCGGGACTCGGCACCAAGATGAGCGTCGACTCGGAGCTGCTCATCGGCGACCCCGAGCTCACGCTCAACGAAGGCGTCATCCTGCCCTGGAATCAAGGCGGCAAGGGTCTCTACAGCTACTTCCAGCGGCTGCTCCAGGGTCTCGCGCGCGACCTCGACTTCTCGCTCGACACCCCGTGGGGCGAGCTGAGCGAAGAGGTGCAGACCGCGATTCTGCGCGGCAACGACTTCGAGGTCTCGGTGCAGTGGCGCAACCGCTTCGGGCGCACGATGAAGTACTCCACGGGCTTCGAGGGCGTCATGCCCTACATCGAGCGCAAGTACCACGAGGCCGAATCCGACTGGTCGCAGCAGCGCTACGGCGAGTACCTGCGCGAGATCCCGTGCCCGGTCTGCCACGGCAAGCGCCTGAAGCCCGAGATCCTCGCGGTGCAGGTCGCCGGCAGCAGCATCTCCGACGTCGCCGAGCTGAGCCTGCGCGAGTCCTACGAGTTCATGGCGGAGCTCGAGCTCACCGAGCGCGAGGCACGGATCGCGGCGCAGGTGCTGCGCGAGATCCGTGTGCGCCTCGAGTTCCTGCTCGAGGTAGGCCTCGGCTATCTCACGATGGCGCGCTCGGCGGGCAGCCTGTCCGGGGGAGAGGCGCAGCGCATCCGCCTGGCCACGCAGATCGGCTCCGGCCTCACGGGCGTGCTCTACGTGCTCGACGAGCCGAGCATCGGCCTGCACCAGCGCGACAACCGTCGCCTGATCGACACCCTCGTCAAGCTGAAGAATCTCGGCAACACCCTCATCGTCGTCGAGCACGACGAGGACACGATCCGCACCGCCGACTGGATCGTCGACATCGGACCCGGCGCGGGGGAGCACGGCGGCGAGGTCGTGCACTCCGGCGGCTACGACGAGCTGCTCGCCAACCGTCGCTCGATCACGGGCGACTACGTCGCCGGGCGACGTTCCATTGCGATCCCCGACGAGCGCCGCAGCGTCGACCCGAAACGCGTCATCACGGTCGAGGGAGCCCGCGCGAACAACCTCAAAGACGTCACCGTCGAGTTCCCGCTCGGCGTGTTCGTCGCCGTCACCGGCGTCTCGGGCTCCGGCAAGTCCAGCCTGGTCAACGACATCCTCTACAAGGTGCTCGCCAACCAGCTGAACGGCGCCAAGCAGGTGCCCGGCAAGCACAAGCGCGTGCTGGGACTCGATCAGCTCGACAAGGTCGTCCACGTCGACCAGGCGCCGATCGGCCGCACACCGCGCTCCAACCCGGCGACCTACACCGGCGTCTTCGACCGCATCCGCGCGCTGTTCGCCGAGACGATCGAGGCGAAGGCCCGCGGCTACCAGCAGGGGCGCTTCAGCTTCAACGTCAAAGGCGGGCGCTGCGAGAACTGCTCAGGCGACGGCACCATCAAGATCGAGATGAACTTCCTGCCCGACGTCTATGTGGCGTGCGAAGTGTGCGAGGGGGCGCGCTACAACCGCGACACCCTGCAGGTGCACTACAAGGGCAAGAACATCGCCCAGGTGCTCGAGATGCCCATCAGCGAGGCGGCCGAGTTCTTCGAGCCGATCACGGCGATCCACCGCTACCTCAAGACGCTCGTTGACGTGGGCCTCGGCTACGTGCGCCTCGGGCAGAGCGCGACGACGCTCTCGGGCGGCGAGGCGCAGCGCGTCAAGCTCGCGACCGAGCTGCAGAAGCGCTCCAATGGACGCAGCGTCTACGTGCTCGACGAGCCGACGACCGGTCTCCACTTCGAGGATGTGCGCAAGCTCCTGCTCGTGCTCGACGGTCTCGTCGAGAAGGGCAACACGGTCATCGTGATCGAGCACAACCTCGACGTCATCAAGAGCGCCGACTGGCTGATCGATCTCGGCCCCGAGGGTGGGGCGGGGGGCGGCGAGGTGCTCGCCGTCGGCACGCCCGAGCACCTCGCGACGATCGCCGAGAGCCACACCGGGCTGTTCCTGCGCGAACTCTTCGAGGCCGACCGCGGAGCGGGTGGCCGGAAGGCCGGATGATGGCAGCCCCGGGTTCGCGTCCGCCGCGCGCCGACGCGCTGCCATGGCGGCCCAAGCCGAGCGACATTCCCACCGGTCCCGGCGTCTACCGCTTCCGCGATGGCACCGGTCGGGTGCTCTACGTCGGCAAGGCGATCAACCTCCGCGCGCGTCTGGCGAACTACTTCCAGCCGCTCAAGAGCCTTCACGAGCGCACCCGGCACATGGTGCTCACGGCGCGCTCCGTGGAGTGGACCAGCGTCGGCAGCGACGTCGAGGCGCTCCAGCTGGAGTACAGCTGGATCAAGGAGTACGCGCCGCCGTTCAACATCAAGTTCCGCGACGACAAGACCTACCCGCTGATGGCGATCACGCTCGCCGATGAGGCGCCGCGGGTGATGGTGACCCGCAACGACCGGATTCGCGGAGCCAAGTACTTCGGTCCGTATCCGAAGGTCTGGGCAGTGCGCGAGACGATCGACGAGATGGTGCGCGCGTTCCCGATCCGCACCTGCTCGGACTCCAGCTACAAGCGCGCGATGCAGACCGGGCGCTCGTGCTTCCCCGGACAGATCGGCCGGTGCGGCGGACCCTGCTCGCAGAAGGTCACGGTCGCCGAGCACCGCGCGATCGTCGACCAGTTCATCGCCTTCATGTCCAGCCACGACCGGCACGTCATCACCGAGCTGGAGAAGCAGATGGCGGCTGCCTCGGCCGAGCTCGACTTCGAGCGGGCCGCGGTGCTGCGTGACCGCATCCACGCGCTCAACAACGTGCTCGAGAAGAGCGCTGTCGTGCTGCCCGGCACCCCCGACGCCGATGTCTTCGGCATCGAGCATGACGAGCTGGCGGCCGCCGTCCAGCAGTTCATGATCCGCGGCGGCCGGGTGCGCGGCGTGCGCTCGTGGGTGGTCGACAAGGAGCTCGATGTGCCGCTCGATGAGCTCGTCGAGTCGGTGCTCGAGCGCGCCTACGACCGCGACGAACCGCCGAAGGAGGTCGTGGTACCGGCGCTTCCGGTCGACGCGCCCGCCCTGGAGACGTGGCTCACCGGCCGACGTGCGAAAGGCCGTGTGTCCGTTCGCACCGCGCAGCGCGGCGATCGGGCCGCCGTGCTCGAGACGGCGACGCTCAACGCCCGCCAGGCGCTCGCGCTCTACAAGACGCGCCGAAGCGCCGACTATGTGGCCCGCACCACCGCGCTCAACGAACTGGCGGACGCGCTCGGGCTCGCCGACGCGCCGCTGCGGATCGAGTGCTACGACGTGTCGCACCTGGGCGGCACCGGCATCGTCGCGTCGATGGTGGTGTTCGAGGACGGACTGCCCAAGAAGAGCGACTACCGCAAGTTCTCAATCGCCGAGTATGCAGACGACACGGCCGCGCTCGCCCAGGTGATGCGCCGCCGACTGGCCCGGCTCGACGACGACACGGCCGATGTCGAGACCGAGGCGGAGTCGCCGCGACGCCGGTTCGCCTACCGCCCCGGACTCCTGCTGGTCGACGGCGGGCAGCCGCAGGTCGCCGCCGTCGCGCGCGTGCTCGACGAGCTCGGCATCGACGACATCCCGGTGGTGGGCATAGCGAAGCGTCTCGAAGAGCTCTGGCAGCCCGGCAGCGACTTCCCGGTCATCCTGCCCCGCAACAGCGAGGCGCTGTTCCTGGTGCAGCGGCTGCGCGATGAGGCGCACCGTTTCGCGATCACGTTCCAGCGGCAGAAGCGCAAGGCGAGCGTCTCATCGACGCTCTCCGAGATCCCGGGGCTCGGCCCGGCGCGGGTGAAGGAGCTGCTCACGCACTTCGGCTCCGTGTCCAAGCTGCGGGGCGCATCCGCCGCCGAGGTCGCGGAGGTCCGCGGGATCGGCCCCGCCCTGGCGGAGACGATCGTCGCTAGGCTGAACCCACCCAAGGGAAAGCAGCACAGCGCATGACCGATACCCGAGCCGAGCGCGAGATCCTCCTCGTCACCGGCATGTCCGGCGCGGGCAGATCCACCGTCGGCAACGCCCTCGAGGACCTCGGCTGGTACGTCGTCGACAACCTGCCGCCGCAGATGCTGCGCCCGCTCGTCGAACTCGCCGAGCACACGGGCGAGGCGATCCCGCGCGTGGCCGCGGTGGTCGACATCCGGGGTGGCAAGCTCTTCGCCGACGTCGAGGCCGCTCTCGAGCTGCTGCGCGGATCCGCCGCCGTGCGCGTGGTGTTCCTCGATGCCACTGACGCCGCGCTGGTCCGCCGCTTCGAGCAGGTGCGACGGCCGCATCCGCTGCAAGGTCAGGGCACCCTGCTCGACGGCATCGCCGAGGAGCGCCGCCGCGTCCAGGCCCTGCGAGCCGCGAGCGACCTGATCATCGACACCTCGGACCTCAACATCCACGAGCTCTCCCGCGTCGTCAACGACCACTTCGGCGACGCCGCCAGCAAGGAGACCCGCGTCACGGTGATGAGCTTCGGCTACAAGTACGGACTCCCGCCGGACGCCGACCTGGTCGCCGACTGCCGCTTCCTGCCGAACCCGTTCTGGATCCCCGAGCTGCGTCCGCACACCGGCCAGGACCCCGAGGTGCGAAACTACGTCCTCGGTCAGGCCGATGCGGATACATTCATCACGGCATATCTGACCGCGCTGGGTCCCGTGCTCACGGGGTACCGTAAGGAGAACAAGAGACACGCGACGATCGCCATCGGCTGCACCGGTGGAAAGCACCGCTCGGTGGCCGTCGCTGAAGAGCTCGCTCGACGCATGAACGCCCTGCCCGGCGTCGCCGTCAGCGTGAAGCATCGCGACCTCGGTCGCGAATAGAAGACGAAGGGCATCCGGTGGCACTGACCTCCGACGTGAAAGAAGAACTCACGGCCGTCGAACTGGGTAAGACAACCGTTCGGGCCGCGGAATTGACCGCGCTCCTGCGCTTTGCCGGAGGACTGCACATCATCTCCAACCGCATCGCGGTCGAGGCCGAGGTCGACTCCCCGCAGATCGCTCGACGCATCCGCAAGGATCTGGCCGAACTGTACGGGATCCGCAGCGACGTCTCGGTGATCTCCGGCAGCAATGCGCGCCGCTCCAACAGCTACCTCGTGCGCGTCATGGAGGGCGGCGACACGCTCGCCCGCCAGACCGGTCTGCTGGATGCCCGCCGACGCCCCGTGCGCGGCCTTCCCAACCGGCTCACCACGGGATCTCGCGAGGAGCTCGCGGCGATCTGGCGCGGGGCCTTCCTCGCCGCCGGCTCGCTCTCCGACCCGGGCCGATCGGCCGCGCTCGAGGTCTCGTGCCCGGGCAACGAGTCGGCCATGGCGCTCGTGGGCGCCGCCGGGCGGCTGGGCATCTCCGCCAAGGCGCGCGAGGTCCGCGGAGTGCACCGAGTGATCGTGCGCGAGACCGAGGCGATCGCCGACATGCTGCGCGCGATCGGGGCCGAGAAGACCCTCGCGGACTGGGAGGCCCTGCGGCAGCGCCGCGAGGTGCGCGCCACGGCCAACCGCCTCGTCAACTTCGACGACGCCAACCTGCGCCGCTCAGCGCAGGCCGCCGTCGCCGCGTGCGCCCGGGTCGAGCGCGCGCTGGAGATCCTCGGCGACGAGGTTCCCGACCACCTGCGCTACGCCGGCGAGCTGCGTCTCAGCCACCGTGACGCCAGCCTCGACGAGCTCGGCCACCACGCCGATCCGCCGATGACCAAGGACGCGGTGGCCGGTCGCATCCGACGCCTCTTGGCGATGGCCGACAAGTCCGCGAGCGATCGCGGGATCCCCGGCACCGAGTTCGGCGTTCCGGCCGAGCTCGCTGACTGAGCAGCACCCCAACAGACCTGCGCGCGCCCGCGCGCATCCCTAGACTGGATTCGTCACCCGAGCGCCGGATCGGCGCCCCCGGAGACCGAACGCGAGGAGAGACAACCGATGGCCGTTTACACGCTTCCTGAACTTCCCTACGACTACGCAGCGCTCGAGCCGCACATCAGTGCGCGCATCATGGAGCTGCACCACGACAAGCACCACGCGGCCTACGTGGCGGGCGCCAACACCGCACTGGAGCAGCTCGCCGAGGCTCGCGACACGGGCAGCTTCGGCTCGATTCCGAAGCTCGAGAAGGACCTCGCGTTCCACCTCGGCGGCCACATCAACCACTCGATCTTCTGGAAGAACCTCTCGCCGAACGGCGGCGACAAGCCGACCGGTGAGCTGGCGGCCGCGATCGACGAGTTCTTCGGCTCCTTCGACAAGTTCGTCGCGCACTTCACGGCCGCGGCGATGAGCCTGCAGGGCTCCGGCTGGGCTGTGCTCGCCTGGGACCCGGTGGGCTCGCGTCTGCTCATCCACCAGCTCTCCGACCAGCAGGGCAACACCCCGCTCGGCGTCATTCCGATCCTTCAGCTCGACATGTGGGAGCACGCGTTCTACCTCGACTACGTCAACGTCAAGGCGGACTACGTGAAGGCATTCTGGAACATCGCCAACTGGGCTGACGCCGGTGCGCGCTTCGAGAGCGCGCGCAAGACCGGTGATGGGCTCCTGCTACTGTCGTAGGGGTTTCGTGAGGTGAGTTCCGGCCCCTCACGCATCACCAGAATCGTTCCACCACAACCACCACAAAACCGGATGCGCGTGCGCGCGCTGCAGCTAGGAGACCCAGTGTCCGTCAAGATCGGTATCAACGGATTCGGCCGTATCGGCCGCAACTTCTTCCGCGCCGCCCTCGCCAAGGGCAGCGACATCGAGATCGTTGCTGTCAACGACCTCACCGACAACAAGTCGCTTGCCCACCTCCTCAAGTACGACACCATCACGGGTCGTCTGGACGGAACCGTCGAGTTCGACGAGACGCAGATCATCGTCAACGGCAAGGCCATCAAGGTCTTCGAAGAGCGCGACCCGGCGAACCTTCCGTGGGGCGAGCTCGGCGTCGACATCGTGATCGAGTCGACCGGTCGCTTCACCAAGTCGGCGGATGCCGCCAAGCACATCGCCGCCGGCGCCAAGAAGGTCATCGTCTCGGCTCCTGCCACGGGCGACGACGTCGCGACCCTCGTGCTCGGCGTCAACGAGGACAGCTACGACCCGGCCGTTCACTCGATCATCTCGAACGCGTCCTGCACCACGAACTGCCTCGCGCCGCTCGCCAAGGTCTTCATGGACAACTTCGGCATCGAGCGCGGTCTGATGACCACGGTGCACGCCTACACGGCCGACCAGAACCTGCAGGACGGCCCGCACGGCGACCTGCGTCGCGCCCGCGCCGCCGCCGCGAACATCATCCCCACCTCGACGGGTGCCGCCAAGGCGCTCGGCCTGGTCATCCCGGAGCTCGTCGGCAAGCTCGACGGCTACGCGCTGCGCGTCCCGGTCATCACCGGCTCGATCACCGACCTCACGCTCACCGCGTCGAAGTCGGTCACGGTCGAGGAGATCAACGCCGCGTACAAGGCCGCCGCCGAGGGCCCTCTGAAGGGCATTCTCAAGTACACCGAGGACGACATCGTCTCGAGCGACATCGCGGGCGACCCGCACTCGTCGATCTTCGACGCCGGCCTCACCAAGGTGATCGGCGACCAGGTCAAGGTCGCCTCGTGGTACGACAACGAGTGGGGCTACTCCAACCGCCTCGTCGACGTGACCGAGTACGTCGCCGCGCGTCTCTAAGACTCGAGGACACGACACCATGGCGCTCCGCACAATCGAGAGCCTCGGTGAGCTCTCCGGCAAGGTCGTTCTGCTTCGCTGCGACCTCAACGTTCCGCTCAAAGACGGTGTGATCGGCGACGACGGGCGCATTCGCGCGTCGCTGCCGACCATCAACGCGCTGCTGCACTCCGGTGCGACGGTCGTGGCGATGTCGCACCTGGGACGGCCGGATGGCGAACCGAACCCCGCGTACAGCCTGGCTCCCGTCGCGCAGCGCATGAGCGAGCTGCTGGGCTGCCCGGTGGTCTTCTCCGGCGACACCTTCGGGCCCGGCGCTGAGGAGGCCATCGCCAGCCTCAGCGAGCCCGGGGTCGTGCTGCTGGAGAACCTCCGCTTCCACGCGGGCGAGACCAGCAAGGATGCGGCGGAGCGCGCCGAGTTCGCGGCGAAGCTCGCGGCGCTCGGCGATGTGGTCGTCGAGGACGGCTTCGGCGTCGTGCACCGCAAGCAGGCGAGCGTGTTCGAGCTCGCCGAGGCGCTTCCGAGCGCCGCGGGAACGCTGATCGCGGCCGAGCTGGACGTTCTGGAGCGACTGACGAGCAAGCCGGAGCGGCCGTACGCGGTCGTTCTGGGCGGCTCGAAGGTCTCCGACAAGCTCGGCGTCATCGGCCACCTCCTGCCGCGCGTGAACACGCTGCTGATCGGCGGCGGGATGCTGTTCACGTTCCTCGCGGCGCTCGGCCACAAGGTCGGCTCGAGCCTCCTCGAGGCCGACCAGATCGAGACGGTTCGCGGCTACCTCGCCGAGGCGGAGAAGCGCGGCGTCGAGATCGTGCTGCCGACCGACGTGGTGGTGGCCTCGAAGTTCGGGGCCGACGCCGAGCACGTCGCCGCCGCCGCCGATTCGATCGAGGACACGCCGTTCGGCGCGAGCGGACTGGGTCTCGACATCGGCCCGGCCACCTCGGCGAAGTTCGCGGAGATCATCGCGGGCTCGAAGACGGTCTTCTGGAACGGCCCGATGGGCGTGTTCGAGCTGGCGCCGTTCGCGGCCGGCACCCGCGCGGTCGCCGAGGCGCTGACCGCGGTGGACGGCCTGAGCGTCGTCGGCGGGGGAGACTCCGCGGCAGCGATCCGCCAGCTCGGCTTCCGTGACGAGCAATTCGGTCACGTGTCGACGGGCGGCGGAGCGAGTCTTGAATTCCTGGAGGGCAAGCAGCTCCCGGGTCTCGAAGTTCTGGGATGGGAGCACCACTGATGGCAGGACGCACTCCGCTCATTGCGGGCAACTGGAAGATGAACCTCGACCACCTTCAGTCGATCGCGTTCGTCCAGAAGCTGGCGTGGACGCTCAAGGACGCGGGACACGACTTCGGCGCGGTGGAGGTTGCGGTGTTCCCACCGTTCACCGACCTGCGCTCCGTGCAGACGCTGGTCGGTGCGGACGACCTGCCGCTCAAGTTCGGCGGGCAGGACCTGTCGCGCTTCGACAACGGCGCGTACACCGGTGAGATCTCCGGCGCGTTCCTCGCCGCTCTCGATGCCGAGTACGTGATCGTCGGACACTCCGAGCGCCGCCAGTACCACGGCGAGACCGACGAGCAGCTCGCCGAGAAGGTCGCCGCCGCGCACCGTCACGGGCTCGTCCCGATCCTCTGCGTCGGCGAGACCGCCGAGGACCTCGAGAAGCACGGCCCGAGCGCCGTGCCGGTCGCCCAGATGCGCGCAGCGCTGGCCGGCGCCGCGAAGGGCAAGGAGATCGTCATCGCCTACGAGCCCGTCTGGGCCATCGGCTCGGGCCAGGCCGCGACCAGCGACCAGGCCCAGCAGGTCTGCGCCGCGCTTCGCGCCGCTCTCGCCGAGGAGCTCGGCGACGAGGTCGCGCAGGCGACGCGCATCCTCTACGGCGGTTCGGTCAAGTCGGGCAACATCGCGGGATTCATGCGCGAGACCGACGTCGACGGAGCCCTGGTCGGCGGCGCGAGCCTCCAGCTGGAGGAGTTCGCGAGCATCGTGCGCTTCCAGAAGCACGTCGGCCTGTAGACCAGCCGATATACTGACCCCCGGCCGAGTTTCGGCATCGAAAGGTTTCGCGTGGAATTTCTGACAGTCGCCGTGCAGGTCGTGCTGGGCATCACCAGCCTGCTCCTGACGCTCTTGATCCTGCTGCACCGCGGTCGCGGTGGCGGTCTCTCCGACATGTTCGGGGGCGGCGTGACGTCGAACCTGGGTTCATCGGGAGTCGCGGAGCGAAACCTCAACCGCATCACGGTCATCCTCGCGCTTGTGTGGGTCGCCAGCATCGTTGTGCTGGGCCTCATCATCAAGTTCGACAGCGGCGCCTGAGCCGCGCCGAACCCGATCACCCACTTCACACGGAGGCATCATGGCATCTGGCGGCAGCGCGATTCGAGGATCCCGCGTCGGATCCGGTCCGATGGGCGAGCAGGACCGCGGCTACCACGCGGACCGGGTCGCGATCTCGTACTGGGACGCCCTCGGCAACGAGACGGTGCGGTACTTCGCGGCGAATCTTCCCGATGAGGAGATCCCGGAGACCATCGACTGCCCGGCGTCGGGCCTCCCGGCCGGCCGCGACAAGGCGAACCCGCCCGCGGTCTCCAAGATGGAGCCCTACAAGACGCACCTGGCCTACGTGAAGGAGCGCCGCAGCGACGACGAGGCGCAGCAGATCCTCACCGACGCGCTGCAGCAGCTGCGCGAGCGTCGCGGAACCGCCGCCGCCTCCTGAGCCCCTGCGGGTTCTCCGCGCGTGCGGGGACCCGCCGCGCGCACGCGACGAGGGTCAGTTCGAAGGCAGGTCGTGCGCTGCGGTCCAGTACGAGTTGGGCGCGATCAGCGCCTCCGGAACCTCGGCGGCGGCGTCCTGGTCGACGAAGAAGACGGTGCGCTTGCGCCCTTCGGCGCCGGCGGCCGGAACATCGTTGATGCTCGCGCCGGCGAGCGTCAACCCGAGCGCGCCCGCTTTGTCGGCACCGGCGAGCACCAGCCAGATGCGATCCGAGGCGTTGATCACCGGGAGCGTCAGCGTCAGTCGCTCCGCGGGAGGCTTGGGGGAGTCGCGCTCGGCAAGCACGACGCGATCCGTCTCGTGCACCGAGACGTGGTCCGGGAACAGCGAGGCGATGTGTCCGTCCGGACCGACGCCGAGGAAGGTGACGTCGAACCGCGGGTAGCGGCGCCCCTCGGGGGCCGCCTCGGCGAGCACGGACTCGAAGGCGCGTGCCGCCTCCTCGATGTCCGCGTGCTCTCCCGGAGCGGGGAACGACTTGATCTGCGACTCGTCGATCGGCAGGTGATCCAGCAGCGCCTGACGAGACTGGGTCTCGTTGCGCTCGGCATCGCCGCGCGGCAGGTAGCGCTCGTCGCCCCACCAGAAGGTGATGCGGCTCCAGTCGACGCTGTCGCGCGCCGGGGACGAGTTGATCGCCGCCAGCACCGCGGCGCCCATCGTGCCCCCGGTGAGGCAGACATGGGCGAACTCCTGCTCCTCGATCACGTCGATGATCTTCGTGATGAAGCGCGCCGCCACACTGCCCGCGAGAGATGACTTGTCGGGGTGGACGAGAACTCGCCGTTCATTGGTCATGCGTTCAGCCTCACTTGCCACGAGACGCTGTCACGTCATGCGCGATCGCGTCCATGTGTCCGATTCCTTGGGTGAGGACCTCTCCGTAGAGGTCATCGGGATCGAGCCTACGCAATTCCTCGGCCAGGCAATCACGCAGGTTCCGCCGGGGGAGCGAGATGTCGTGCGTGGGCTGGTTCGGCTGGGTCAGCGTGGCGACGTTCGGCTGTCCTCGCTCGAGCAGAATCTCGCCGGAATCCCGCGTCAGGCTGACGCCGTGGATGCCGCTCGAGCCGTGAGAGTGGTTGCGCATCTCCAGCGCCACGTCGACCTGCAGCTGGAGTCCCAGCCAGGCGGCGAGCAGCGACGTGGAGGCCGAGTCGGCGGCGCCGCTCACCTCAACGGCCGTGACCGGCTCGTACGGGGGCTGGTCGAGGACGGCGGCGAGCTGCGCACGCCAGAGCGTGAGCCGGGTCCACGAGAAGTCGGTGTCGCCGGGCGCATAGGTGCGCGCGAGCGTCGTCATCGACTCGAGCGGGTTCTCCGCCGCGGCGGAATCGGTGATGCGTCGCTGCGCGATCCGCCCGAGCGGGGACTTCGCCGGGTTGTCGGGGTGCGCCGTGGGCCACCAGACGACGACCGGGGCATCCGGCAGCAGGAGGCTCGTGACGAGTCCCTCCTCGTCGCCGCCGACGGCGCCGTACGCACGCAGCACGACCACTTCGCTCGCGCCCGCGTCGCCGCCGACGCGGATCTGACCGTCGAGTCGGGCCTCCTCGCCCTCGGGGTCCTCGCTGCGGGAGAGCACGATGACGCGCATCGGGTGCTCGCGCGAGGCGTCGTTGGCGGCCTCGATCGCCTCTTCCTCGGCCCCGTGCACGGCCGCGATGACCAGGGTGAGCACGCGACCGAGTGCGACGGCGCCGCCCTCCTCGCGAATCTTGACGAGCGCCTTCGAGACCTGACTGGTGGTCGTGGCGGGCAGATCGACGATCACGGGCGTCTCCAGACTCGGCCGTCGCGGGCCAATAACTCATCCGCGGAGGACGGACCCCAGGTGCCCGGCCGGTACTGCTCCGGCTGACCCTGGGTCGCCCAGTACTCCTCGATCGGGTCGAGGATCTTCCAGCTCAGCTCGACCTCTTCGTGCCGGGGGAACAGCGGCGGATCGCCGAGCAGCACGTCGAGGATGAGGCGCTCGTAGGCCTCCGGGCTCGCCTCGGTGAAGGCGTGGCCGTAGCCGAAGTCCATCGTGACGTCGCGCACCTGCATGCCGGCACCCGGAACCTTGGAGCCGAACCGGATCGTGACGCCCTCATCGGGCTGCACGCGGATCACGAGCGCGTTCTGACCGAGCGCGCTGGTCTGGCTCTCGGCGAAGAGGTACTGCGGCGCGCGCTTGAACACGACGGCGATCTCGGTCACGCGACGACCCAGTCGCTTGCCGGCGCGCAGGTAGAACGGCACCCCGGCCCAGCGGCGCGTGTTGATGTCCAGTCGCATCGCGGCGAAGGTCTCGGTGACCGAGTCCGGGTTCATGCCGTCCTCGTCGAGGAAGCCGGGAACCCGTTCGCCCCCCTGCCAGCCGCTCGAGTACTGCCCGCGCGCGGTCGCCGCCCCGAGATCCTTCGGGAGGCGCACCGCCGAGAGCACCTTCTCCTTCTCGGCGCGCAGATCGGCCGCGTCGAAGGAAACCGGCTCCTCCATCGCGGTGAGGGCGAGAAGCTGCAGCAGGTGGTTCTGGATGACGTCGCGCGCGGCGCCGATGCCGTCGTAGTAGCCGGCACGGCCGCCGACGCCGATGTCCTCGGCCATCGTGATCTGCACGTGGTCGACGTAGTTGGCGTTCCAGATCGGCTCGTACAGCTGGTTGGCGAAGCGCAGCGCCAGAATGTTCTGGACCGTCTCCTTGCCGAGGTAGTGGTCGATGCGGAACACGCTGTCGGGCGGGAACACCGACTCGACGACGTCGTTCAGCTCGCGCGCGGTCCTCAGGTCCGAGCCGAACGGCTTCTCGATGACGACCCGGCGCCACTGGCCGTCGACCTGCTCGGCGAGTCCGGAGCGGCGCAGCTGCTCGGTCACCAGCGGGAACGACTTCGGCGGAATCGACAGGTAGAAGGCGTGGTTGCCCATCGTGCCGCGGTGAGCATCCAGGTCCTCGATCGTCTCCTTCAGCCGGTCGAAGGCCGCGTCGTCGTCGAAGTCGCCCTGAACGAAGCGGATGCCCTGGCTGAGCTGACGCCACACGTCCTCATCGAACGGAGTGCGCGCGTGCTTCTTGACCGCGTCGTGGACCTCCTTCTCGAAGTCCTCGTCCTCCCACTCGCGGCGGGCGAAGCCGACGAGCGCGAAGCCGGGCGGCAGCAGGCCGCGGTTGGCGAGGTCGTAGACCGCGGGCATCAGCTTCTTGCGGGAGAGGTCTCCCGTGACGCCGAAGATGACCAGTCCGCTCGGACCAGCGATTCGATTGAGGCGACGATCCGACGCCAACCGCAAGGGGTTGAAGTCCGGCGTGATCTCGACAGGCATAGATGTTCCTTGACGTCGTTCGGGCGAGAGCGGTCAGCCGATCGCGGCGCGCAGCGCCGCGGCCGCGCTGGCGACATCGTCCACGGTGAGCGAGAGCACCGGACGGCCGTGCTCGGCGAGAACGGTCGCATCGCCGACGGCCTGCGCCTGGATCAGCTGGCCGAAGGTGAACGGGCGCTCCGGGATCTCGAGATCCTCGGCGGTGGTGCCGACAAGCTGCAGGAACACGCCGATCGCCGGTCCGCCCTTGTGGAACTGGCCGGTGGAGTGCAGGAAGCGCGGACCCCAGCCGAAGGTGACCGGGCGTCCGGCGCGGGCCGCGAGCAGCGCGCGCAGCTCCTCGAGCTCCGGGTAGGCGAGGCGATCGAGGTAGGCCTGGACCGAGAGGTAGCCGTCGGCGGGAAGCGTCGCCAGGAGGGCGTCGATCGCGCCGGCGAGGGTCGTGCTCTCGATCGTGAGCGGGCCCGCCGTGCGCACCTCGATGCCGTCGGCGACGAAGGCGGGGTCCGTCGGCTCCGGACGGGCGTCGAGCAGCGCGCGCGCAGCGACCTTCGCGGATTCGACGTCGGGCTGGTTGAACGGGTCGATCCCGAGCAGACGCCCGGCGACCGCGGTGGCGTACTCCCAGACCATGATCTGGCCGCCGAGGCTGCCGGAGATCTCGATCTCGCCCTCGGCGACCTCGCGGGTGGCGCGCGCGTCGGCGACGAGTCGCACGATCTGCAGATCCGGAAGGTCCATCGTCAGCTCGGGCGCGTCGACCTCGAGCACGACCGGCAGCAGGCCGGTTCCGCTCTTGCCGGTCGACTCCGCGATCAGCTGCTCGGCCCAGTCGGCGAAGCCCACGATGTGCGTGCCGTCGGCGACGATGCCGAGCTTGTTCTTGAGCGGTCGCGTGCCGGCGATCGCGGCGCCCAGGACGAGTCCGGGGTTGCTCGCCGAGTCGAGGGCGAGCTCGAGCGAGACCGCCTCTGCCTCGTCCAGCAGCTGCTGGATGTCGACGCCGGCGAGGCCGCTCGGAACGAGACCGAAGGCGGTGAGCGCCGAGAAGCGTCCGCCAACGTTGGGGTCGGCGTTGAAGACGCGGTAGCCCGTCTCGCGCGCGGAGGCATCCAGCGGCGAACCCGGGTCGGTCACGATCACGATGCGCGAGATCGGGTCGATTCCTGCCTCGCGGAACGCCTGCTCGTAGGCGCGGCGCTGGCTGTCGGTCTCGACCGTCGAACCGGACTTCGACGAGATCACGACCGCGGTGCGCGCGAGTCGGTCGCCGACCGCCGAGCGCACCTGCGAGGGGTCGGTCGAGTCGAGCACCGTGAGCGGCACCCCGTAGGTCTTCGTGATGACCTCGGGTGCGAGCGACGAGCCGCCCATGCCGCCGAGGACAATGTGATCGACGCCGGCCGCGCGCAGCTGGTCGCGCAGGGCGAGGATGTCGTCGACGAGCGGGGTCGACAGGGCGACCGCTTCGGTCCACCCCAGCCGGATCGCGGCCTCGGCCTCGGCCTCGGGCCCCCAGAGCGTGGCATCGAGCGAGGTGATCCCGCTCGCGACCCCGTCTGACACGAGCTGCGGCACGACGCGCGCGACGGCTTCGGCCGCCGCGCCCGTGGCGTGGACCGTGACGGTCACTTCGAGGCCTCCAGCGCCGCGGTGACGGTGTCGAGGAGCTCGTTCCAGGAGACGATGAACTTCTCGACGCCCTCCTTCTCGAGCTGGGCGGTGACGTCGTCGTAGTCGACGCCGACGGCGGCCAGCTGGTCGAGGACCTGCTGCGCCTCGCCGTACGAGCCGGTCACCCGGTCGCCCTCGATGACGCCGTGGTCGAAAGTCGCCTCGAGCGTCTTCTCCGGCATCGTGTTGACGACGCCGTCGACCGCGAGCTCGGTGACGTAGAGGGTGTCGGGCAGCGACGGGTCCTTGACGCCGGTCGAGGCCCACAGCGGACGCTGCTTGTTGGCGCCCGCCGCGAGCAGCGCCTGGGCGCGCTCGGTCGCGAACTGCTGCTCGAAGAGCTGGTAGGCGAGCTGCGCGTTGGCGACGCCCGCCTTGCTCTTCAGCGCGAGCGCCTCCGGCGTGCCGATCGCCTCGAGGCGCGCGTCGATCTCGGTGTCGACACGCGACACGAAGAACGAGGCCACCGACTCGATCGTGGAGAGGTCGATGCCCGCCGCCTTCGCCTTCTCGAGTCCGGCGAGGTATGCCTCGATGACCGCCTGGTGACGCGCGAGGCTGAAGATCAGGGTCACGTTGACGCTGATGCCCGCGCCGATGACCTCGGTGATCGCCTCGAGGCCCTCGATCGTCGCGGGGATCTTGATCATCGCGTTGGGACGGTCCACCTTGGCCCAGAGGCGCTTCGCCTCGGCGATCGTGCCCGCCGCGTCGTGCGCGAGATCCGGGGCCACCTCGATCGACACGCGGCCGTCGACGCCGTTGCTCGCGTCGTAGACGGGGCGGAAGATGTCCGAGGCCGCCTGCACGTCGTCGGTGGTGATCTCGAAGACCGCCTCCGACACGCTCGCGCCCGCGGCCGCGAGGGTCGCGACCTGAGCGTCGTAGGCCTCGCCCTTGGCGAGCGCCGCGGCGAAGATCGTCGGGTTGGTGGTGACCCCGACGACGTTCCGCTCGGCCATCAGCTTCTGCAGGCCGCCGGTCGAGATGCGCTCCCGCGAGAGGTCATCGAGCCAGATGCTGACGCCGACCTCGGAGAGCTGGGCGGTGGGGGAGGTGTTGTCTGCCATGAGCGTGATCTTCCGTGTGTGGTGAAAAAGTGGTGGACCGAAACGGTGTCAGTTGCTCGCGGCGGCGAGCGACTCCTTGGCGGCCGCGACGGCCGCCTCCGTGGTGATGCCGAACTCCCGGTAGAGGGTCTTGTAGTCAGCCGAGGCGCCGAAGTGCTCGATCGAGACCGAACGCCCGGCGTCGCCCAGGTAGGGCGCCCAGGTGAGCGCGAGGCCGGCCTCGACCGACACGCGCGCCTGAATGCTCGCCGGCAGCACCGACTCGCGGTACTCCGCACTCTGCTCCTCGAACCACTCCTGGCACGGCACCGAGACGACGCGCGCCTGGATGCCCTCCTGGGCGAGTGCGGCGCGCGCCTCGACGGCGAACTGCACCTCGGAGCCGGAGGCGAGGAGGATGACGTCGGGCGTGCCGTTCGGGGCCTCCGCCAGGATGTACGCGCCCTTGCTGACGAGGTCCGCCGCGGCGAACGTCTCGCCGGTCGCCTCGGCGGCCCCGCGCTCGAACACGGGCAGGTTCTGGCGGCTGAGCACGATGCCCGCGGGCGCGCTGCGGCGCCCCAGGATCGTCTTCCAGGCCACGCCGACCTCGTTGGCGTCGGCGGGGCGGACCACGTCGAGACCCGGGATGGCGCGCAGGGTCGTCAGCTGCTCGACCGGCTGGTGGGTCGGGCCGTCCTCGCCGAGCGCGACGGAGTCGTGCGTCCAGACGAAGATGGACGGCACCTGCATGAGCGCGGCCAGACGAACCGCCGGGCGCATGTAGTCGCTGAAGATCAGGAACGTGCCGCCGAAGGCGCGCGTCTTGCCGTGCAGCACGATGCCGTTCAGGATCGAGCCCATCGCGTGCTCGCGGATGCCGAAGTGGAGGACGCGACCGTAGGGGTCGCCGGTCCACTCGTGGGTCGAGTGCTCGGCGGGCACGAACGACTTCGCGCCGCCGATCGTGGTGTTGTTGGACTCGGCGAGGTCGGCCGAGCCGCCCCAGAGCTCCGGGATGACCGCGCCGAGCGCCGTCAGCACCTTGCCGCTCGCGGCACGCGTGGACACGTCGGTGCCGGCGTCGAAGCTCGGCAGCGCCTCGTCGACGCCCTCGGGCAGCTCGCCGCGCTCGAGCCGCTCCAGCAGCTCCTTGCGCTCCGGGTTCGCCGCGGCCCAGGCGTCGAACGCGACCTGCCACTCGGCGTGGGCGGCCGCGCCGCGCTCCGCGAGCTTGCGGGTGTGCTCGATGACCTCGTCGGCGACGTCGAAGGTCTTCTCGGGGTCGAAGCCGAGCACCTGCTTGACAGCGGCGAGCTCGTCGGCGCCGAGCGCGGAGCCGTGGATCTTGCCGGTGTTCTGCTTCTTCGGGCTGGGCCAGCCGATGATGGTCTTGAGGATGATGAGCGACGGCTTGTCGGTCTCGCCCTTGGCCTCTTCGATCGCCTCGTAGAGCGCGTGCACGTCTTCGACGTACTCGCCCGTCTTCTTCCAGTCGACGGTGAGGACCTGCCAGCCATAGGCCTCGTAGCGCTTCGCGACGTCCTCGCTGAACGCGATCTGGGTGTCGTCCTCGATCGAGATCTGGTTCGAGTCGTAGATGGCGATCAGGTTGCCGAGCTTCTGGTGTCCGGCGAGCGGTGCCGACTCGGCGGTCACGCCCTCCTGGATATCGCCGTCGCCGGCGACCACGTAGACGAAGTGGTCGAACGGGCTGGTGCCCGCTGCCGCCTCCGGGTCGAACAGACCGCGCTCGTAGCGCGCCGCGTAGGCGAAGCCGACGGCGGAGGCGAGGCCCTGGCCGAGCGGGCCGGTGGTGATCTCGACGCCGGCGGTGTGGCCGTACTCCGGGTGTCCGGGGGTCTTCGAGCCCCAGGTGCGCAGCGCCTTGAGGTCGTCGAGCTCGAGGCCCTCGCCGCCCAGGTAGAGCTGGACGTACTGGGTGAGCGAGGAGTGACCGGCCGACAGGATGAACCGGTCGCGACCGAGCCAGCTGTGGTCCTTCGGGTCGCGGCGCATCACCTTCTGGAAGAGCAGGTATGCAGCCGGCGCGAGGCTCATCGCCGTACCCGGGTGGCCGTTGCCGACCTTTTCGACCGCATCGGCGGCGAGGATACGAGCGGTGTCGACGGCCTTCGCGTCGAGTTCATCCCAGGAGAGTGGTGCCACGAGGTGTAGACCTTTCGATAACCGGGCAGGAGGCGGAAGCTCCTGCAGTGCAGGTTCCACCGACCGACATCATTGGCGCACCGCGGCAACCGACACCCACGGTCACGACATGTGGGGGGAGTCCGGCTCGCGGCCAGGGAACGCTTCGAGTATAGGGAATCGCTCCGATCGTCGCGTCGGCGCGACCGTGGGAGCGCGCCCGGTCCCACGGCTTCGGGCACGGGTCGGTCGCCCGCGGTCGCGTCGCCTAGACTGAAGCGGCCGAACCACCATCCGAGGAGCTATGTCCGGAGTCGTCGACACGTCCGCCCCGAACGCCGAGCGGACCGCTGACCCGCGGCGCATCGGGGTCGTGCAGAAGATCAAGGCGTACGTCGCGCTGACCAAGCCGCGCGTCATCGAGCTGCTGCTCGTCACGACCGCGCCCGTGATGGTGCTCGCAGCCCAGGGCATTCCGAACCTGTGGCTCGTGCTCGCCACGCTCGTCGGCGGCTCGCTGTCGGCCGGCAGCGCCAACGCCTTCAACTGCTACATCGACCGCGACATCGATCGCGTCATGAAGCGCACCCAGAAGCGCCCGCTCGTCACGGGGGAGCTGAGCGACCGCGAGGCGCTCGTGTTCGCCTGGGTGACCGGCGTCGTGTCGATCGCCTGGCTCTGGGTGTTCACCACCTGGCTCGCGGCTGTGCTCTCGCTCGCGGCGATCCTCTTCTACGTGCTCGTCTACACGCTCGTGCTGAAGCGCCGCACCCCGCAGAACATCGTCTGGGGCGGTGCCGCGGGCTGCATGCCCGTGCTGATCGGCTGGGCCGCAGTCACCGGTTCGCTCGACTGGGCGCCCGTGATCCTGTTCGGCATCGTGTTCCTCTGGACGCCGCCGCACTACTGGCCGCTGTCGATGCGCTACCGCGCCGACTACGCCTCCGTCTCAGTGCCCATGCTCGCGGTCGTCCGCGGTCGCACCGTGGTGGGCCTGCAGATCGTGCTCTACGCGTGGGCCACCGTCGCCTGCTCGCTGCTGCTCATCCCGATCGCGCCGATGGGCGCGCTCTACGCGGTGGCGGCGACGCTCGCCGGCGCGTGGTTCCTGCTCGAGTCGCACCGGCTCTACTCGCGGGCGATCCGCGACGGCGAGGTGCAGCCGATGCGCGTCTTCCACGCCTCGATCAGCTACCTGACGGTCGTCTTCCTCGCCGTGGGCCTCGACCCGCTGCTGCACCTGCCGATCGGCTTCTGACCGCCGACACGGTCAGCGCGCGCGGGCTACGCGCGTGAACTACCCGCGCGGGCGCCGCAGCCGCGTGCTGGCGACCGTGAAGGCGGCCGCCGTCAGCGCCGCCAGCACCATGTGCACGCCCACGGCCAGCTCGGGCAGGCCGTTGCGCGCCTGGTACAGGCCGACCATGATCTGAACCAGCTCGATCGCGAGGAGAGCGAGCATCCAGCCCGCCGGGGCCAGCTTCGCGCGCCACGCGACGACCGCGAGCACGAGCGTCAGCGCGAACAGGATGTAGCCCGGCCAGGAGTGCAGGTGCGAGAGCAGCTCCGCGTCGAAGCCGTTGCGCCCCGCCTCGGAGTCGCCCGAGTGCGGCCCCGCGCCGGTCGTCAGCACGCCGACGAAGATCGTCACCACGAGGGCCAGCCCGGTGAGACGGGTGAGGATCGCGTACCAGCGCGGCACCGCGAGCTCGCGCGGGCCCGGGGCCTGCGTGCGCCGCGCCAGGAACGTCGCGGCCACCGCGACGAGCGCCACCGAGGCCACGTAGTGGAACCCGACGATGAACGGGTTCAGCCCGGTGAGCACCGTGATCCCGCCGACGATCGCCTGCGCGACGACCCCGCCGAGGACGACGAGCGCCAGCACGAACAGGTCGCGTCGCTCCCGCCGGATCCGCCACACCAGCACGACGACCGCGAGGGCCAGGATGCCAACCAGACCGGTCAGGGTGCGGTTGCCGAACTCGATGATGCCGTGGATGCCCATCTCGGGCGTCGAGACGAGCGAGTCGGCGGTGCAGGTCGGCCAGGTCGGGCAGCCGAGGCCCGAGCCGGTGAGGCGCACGGCGCCGCCGGTGCCGATGATCAGCACCTCCGCCACGAACGAGGCCCAGGCGAGCACGCGGATGCGCGCATCGTCCGCGCTCGAGGGGAGCCATCCGCGGATGCGGGCGGACAGGGGGAGAGCCGACGAAGTGCCGAGGGTCACGGGCGGAGAGCCTTCCGATTCAGACGTTGCCGCGCCTGAGATCGACGCGCATCCGAGTCTAGGTCGGGCGTCCGAGTCGCGCGCACGCGACAAGCCCCGGCCCACACGGCGCGCGGGCAGGTGGTGCCTGTAAGATCGAGGGGTTCAGGCGCACCGCAGCGCTGCGCTCGGGTCGCCGAACATTCGCGCGCGAGCCTGGACCGAAATACCGACACGGGCAGAACAGTCCGCTTCGGCAGGAGAGAGGTAACGCATGTCAGACGTGCTCATCGACCGACCAGAGCTTGCCAGCCTCGGTCAATACGAGTTCGGGTGGTCGGATTCCGACGCCGCCGGCTCAGTGGCCCAGCGCGGGCTCTCGGAAGACGTGGTCGCCGGGATCTCGACGCTCAAGAACGAGCCCGACTGGATGCTCAAGATGCGCCTCAAGGCGCTCAAGATCTTCGGCATGAAGCCGATGCCGACGTGGGGCGCCGACCTCACCGGAATCGACTTCGACAACATCAAGTACTTCGTGCGCTCCACCGAGAAGCAGGCGCAGTCGTGGGAGGACCTCCCCGAGGACATCCGCAACACCTACGAGAAGCTCGGCATCCCGGAGGCGGAGCGCTCGCGCCTCGTCGCCGGCGTCGCCGCGCAGTACGAGTCCGAGGTGGTCTACCACCAGATCCGCGAAGACCTCGAGGCCCAGGGCGTCATCTTCATGGACACCGACACGGCGCTGCGCGAGCACCCCGAGTTCTTCCAGGAGTACTTCGGCACCGTCATCCCCTCGGGCGACAACAAGTTCGCCGCGCTCAACACGGCCGTGTGGTCGGGCGGCTCGTTCGTCTACGTTCCGCCGGGCGTGCACGTCGAGATCCCGCTGCAGGCCTACTTCCGGATCAACACCGAGAACATGGGTCAGTTCGAGCGGACGCTGATCATCGCCGACGAGGGCTCGTACGTCCACTACATCGAGGGCTGCACCGCCCCGATCTACAAGTCCGATTCACTGCACTCGGCCGTCGTCGAGATCATCGTGAAGAAGAACGCCCGCGTTCGCTACACGACGATCCAGAACTGGTCGAACAACGTCTACAACCTCGTCACCAAGCGCGCGGTCGCGCACGAGGGGGCGACGATGGAGTGGATCGACGGCAACATCGGATCGAAGGTCACGATGAAGTACCCGAGCATATTCCTCGTCGGCGAGCACGCCAAGGGCGAGACGCTCTCGGTCGCCTTCGCCGGCCCGGGCCAGCACCAGGATGCGGGCGCCAAGATGATCCACATGGCGCCGTACACGACGTCGTCGATCGTCTCGAAGTCCATCGCCCGGGGCGGCGGTCGCGCCGGCTACCGAGGCGAGGTCCGCGTCGCCGAGAACGCGCACCACTCGGCCAACACCGTCCGATGCGACGCGCTGCTGGTTGACACGATCTCGCGCTCGGACACCTACCCGGCCATCGACATCCGCGTCGACGACGTTCAGCTCGGCCACGAGGCCACGGTCTCGCGGGTCAGCGAGGAGCAGCTCTTCTACCTGCAGTCGCGCGGCCTTCCCGAGGATGAGGCGATGGCCATGATCGTGCGCGGGTTCATCGAGCCGATCGCGCGAGAACTCCCGATGGAATACGCACTCGAGCTCAACAAGCTCATCGAGATGAGCATGGAAGGCAGCGTCGGCTAGATGTCCGCAGTTCCCACGACGACCACCGATGAGGCCGTCGCGCCGAATCAGCACGGCCTGGCGGAGCATTCGCACGGCCCCGGCACGGCCCCGGTGCAGACGCGCTCCGAGCGCTTCGCCTCCACCGACCCGAACGAGTTCCCCGCGGTCACCGGCCGCGAGGCCGAATGGAAGCTCTCACCCGTCGAGCGGCTCCGCCCGCTGATCGACGGCGAGCTCGACGGCAGCGCCTACGCGGTGCTCTACCCCGAGGTGGAGGGAGTCGCGGTCGAGTGGATCGGCCGCGACGACGCTCGCATCGGCAGCGCCGGAACCCCGGAGGACAAGGCGTCCGCGAACGCCTGGGCCGCCTTCGAGCACGCGCTGCACATCTCGGTCACCGGCGAGGGCGAGGTCCTCACGGTGACGCGCGACTCGCTCGGCGAGGCGCCGCGCGCCGCGCACGTGCTGATCGAGGCTGCCGCGCAGTCCTCGGGCCTGATCGTGCTCGACAGCCAGGGCGCCGCTCAGCTCAGCGAGAACGTCGAGATCATCGTCGGCGACGACGCGCAGCTCACCGTCGTGAGCCTGCAGGAGTGGAACGACGAGGCGATCCACCTCTCGAGCCAGTTCGCGCGCGTCGGCCGCAACGCGAAGCTCAAGCACATCGTCGTCACGCTCGGCGGGGGAGTCGTGCGGGTCAACCCCAGCACCGCTCTCGCCGAGGAGGGCGCTGAGGTCGAGTCGCTCGGCGTCTACTTCGCCGATGCGGCGCAGCACCTCGAGCAGCAGGTCTTCGTGCACCACATCGCGCCGCACACGGTGAGCCGCGTGACCTACAAGGGCGCTCTCAACGGCGCCGGGGCGCGCACGGTCTGGATCGGCGACGTGCTGATCGGGCGCGACGCCACCGGCACCGACAGCTACGAGCAGAACCGCAACCTCGTGCTCTCCGAGGGCACGCGCGCCGACTCGATCCCGAACCTCGAGATCGAGACCGGCGACATCGCGGGCGCGGGCCACGCGAGCGCGACCGGTCGTTTCGACGACGAGCACCTGTTCTACCTGCAGTCGCGCGGCATCACCGAGAAGGAGGCGCGCCGACTCGTCGTGCTCGGCTTCCTCGTCGAGGTCGTTCAGAAGATCGGCGAGCCGACTCTGGAGGCGCGACTCATCGAGGCGCTCGAGAACGAGCTGGAGGGTGCCGCGTGAGCGCCACGAAGGTCTGCTCGGCGAGCGAGCTCTCGCCCAGCACCGCCAAGAAGGTCGTCGTCGACGGCGTGCCCATCGCCGTGGTGATGGACTCCGCCGGCGCCGTCCACGCGCTCGGCGACACCTGCACGCACGGCGACATCTCGCTCTCCGAGGGGTTCGTCGAGGACGACACTCTCGAATGCTGGGCCCACGGCTCCAAGTTCGAGCTGACCACCGGCAAGCCCCTCACCCTTCCGGCCTACGAGCCGGTTCCCGTTTTCGCTGTCGAGGTCATCGACGGCGACGTCTACATCGACGCGAGCCAGCGGCTCGCGGTCTGAAGCAAGGAACCCACACATGAGCACTCTCGAGATCCGCGACCTCCAGGTCAGCATCGACACCGACGCGGGCAAGAAGCCCATCCTCAAGGGCGTCGACCTCACCATCAACTCGGGTGAGATCCACGCCGTCATGGGCCCCAACGGCTCCGGCAAGTCGACTCTCGCCTACACGATCGCCGGCCACCCGCGCTACAACGTCGATGGCGGCTCCATCACCTTCGACGGGGAGGACGTGCTCGCGATGAGCGTCGACGAGCGTGCCCGCGTCGGACTGTTCCTCGCGATGCAGTACCCGGTGGAGATCCCCGGCGTCACCGTCTCGAACTTCCTGCGCACCGCCAAGACCGCGATCGACGGCGAGGCACCGGCGATCCGCGGCTGGACCACGACGGTTCGGGAGTCGATGAAGAACCTCCGCATGGACGGCGACTTCGCCGCCCGCAACGTCAACGAGGGCTTCTCGGGCGGCGAGAAGAAGCGTCACGAGATCCTGCAGCTCGAGCTTCTGAAGCCGAAGTTCGCGGTGCTCGACGAGACCGACTCGGGTCTCGATGTCGACGCGCTCAAGATCGTCTCCGAGGGTGTCAACCGCGCTCACGACGACACCGGCCTCGGCATCCTGCTCATCACTCACTACACGCGGATCCTGCGCTACATCGAGCCGGACTTCGTGCACGTCTTCGTCGACGGCAAGGTCGCCGAAGAGGGCGGCCCCGAGCTCGCCGAGCGGCTCGAGAACGAGGGCTACGACCGCTACCTCGTCGAGGCCTGATCCGGTGACTCTCGGCGTTTCCCCGACGAACCGCGTAGCCTGAAGCCATGCCTACCGCCCTCGAACCGAAGCTCTTCGACCAGGTCGAAGAGGGACTCAAGGACGTCATCGACCCCGAACTCGGTGTCAACATCGTCGACCTCGGGCTGATCTACGATCTCGCCTGGGATGACGAGAACGACGCGCTCGTGATCTCGATGACGCTCACCTCGGCCGGCTGCCCGCTGACGGATGTCATCGAGGAGCAGATCGGCCAGTCGCTCGACGGCATCGTCGAGCGCTTCCGCATCAACTGGGTCTGGATGCCCCCGTGGGGCCCCGAGCGCATCACCGACGATGGTCGAGACATGATGCGCGCGATCGGCTTCAGCATCTGAGAGCGCGTTGCACTGTCAGTGCCGATCGCGCCGCCGACAGGCGGATCGGCTTCAGCATCTGACAGCCTGCAACGCGAAAGGGCCCCGGATCACTCCGGGGCCCTTTCGCGTTGACGAAGCGCTACGCGGCGTCCTGCGCGCGACGCTCGGCGAGCTTGTCGGCGCCCCACCAAGCAGCCGGCAGCAGCGCCGCGGCGATCGCGGCCTTGATGAGTCCGCCGATGATGAACGGGTACAGGCCCCACTCGAGCGTCTGGGCGAGGTTCGCGCCGAGCACGAACGCGAGCCACGGAAGGCCGAACGCGAAGACGACGACCGAGCCTCCGACGAAGGTGGCGAGCGCCTTGAAGAACTTGCGGTCCCAGGTGCGCTCCGAGAGCGAGCCGACGATGGCGGCCGCGAAGACGAAGCCGACGATGTAGCCGAAGCTGGGGGCGGCCAGCGCGAGGAAGCCGGTCAGGTGGCTGCCGTCGGCCTGCGGCGCGTACACCGGCAGTCCGACCAGGCCGAGGACGGCGTAGAGCGCGAGCGAGGAGGCGCCGCGGACCGCTCCGAGCGTGGCGCCGACGAGCAGGACGGCGAGCGTCTGACCGGTGATCGGCACCGGGAACATCGGAATCGAGACCTGGGCGAGGATCGCGGTGAGCGCGGCACCGGCCGCGACGAGCACCACATCGGTGGTCAGCGTGCGCGAGACGAGGCGGTCCGCGAGGACGAGGCGCGGGGCGGCGGGGACGAGAGACGTCATATCTGATTCCTTGGCGTTCGTCGGTGGGAGTGAGGCGGGCGCCCCACTGGTTAGACTAGCGGGCTGGCTCTTCCAGCCTCTTGTCGAAAACCTCCCGAAGAAACGGAACGTCACAGTGCTCGCCGTGCAAGACCTCGAAATCCGTGTGGGGGCCCGCCTCCTCATGGAGGAGGTGACCTTCCGAGTCGACAAGGGGGACAAGATCGGGTTGGTCGGCCGCAACGGCGCGGGCAAGACGACCCTGACGAAGACGCTCGCGGGGGAGACCGTGCCGAGCGGCGGGAAGATCGATCGCCACGGCGAGATCGGCTACCTGCCGCAGGATCCGCGCTCCGGAGATCCCGAGCAGACCGCCCGCACCCGCATCCTCGATGCACGCGGACTCGGCAGCCTGGTGATCGGCATTCAGCAGGCCACCGTCGACATGGCGAGCCCGGATGCCGCCATCAGCGAGGCCGCGATGACGCGCTACGCCAAGCTCGAGGATCGCTTCCTCGCCCTCGGCGGCTACGCGGCCGAGGCCGAAGCCGCCGCGATCGCCTCGAACCTCGCGCTCCCGGACCGCATCCTCGATCAGCAGCTGAAGACGCTCTCCGGCGGTCAGCGCCGCCGCATCGAGCTCGCGCGCATCCTGTTCTCGGGCGCCGACACGATGATCCTCGACGAGCCCACCAACCACCTCGACGCCGACAGCGTCGTCTGGCTGCGCGAGTTCCTGAAGCAGTACCAGGGCGGCGTGATCGTGATCAGCCACGATGTGGACCTGGTCGAGGAGGTCGTCAACAAGGTCTTCTACCTCGACGCCAACCGGCAGGTCATCGACGTCTACAACATGGGCTGGAAGCATTACCTGCGCCAGCGCGAGGCCGACGAGGACCGCCGCAAGAAGGAGCGCGTCAACGTTGAGAAGAAGGCGACCGCGCTGCAGCTGCAGGCGGCGCGCTTCGGCGCCAAGGCCTCCAAGGCGGCGGCGGCTCACCAGATGGTCGCGCGCGCCGAGAAGATGCTCTCCGGCCTCGACGAGGTCCGCGCCGCCGACCGCGTCGCCAAGCTGCGCTTCCCCGATCCGGCCGCCTGCGGCAAGACTCCGCTCGCCGCCAGCGGGCTCAGCAAGAGCTACGGCTCGCTCGAGATCTTCACGGCTGTCGATCTTGCGATCGACCGCGGCTCGAAGGTGGTCGTGCTCGGGCTGAACGGTGCCGGCAAGACGACGCTGCTGCGCATTCTGGCGGGCGTCGACAAGCCCGACACCGGGCAGGTCGAGCCGGGGCACGGCCTGCGGATCGGCTACTACGCGCAGGAGCACGAGACCATCGACGTGAAGCGCACCGTGCTGCAGAACATGGTGGCGGCCAGCCCGAACCTCACGGAGACCGAGGCCCGCAAGGTGCTCGGCTCCTTCCTGTTCACCGGCGACGACGGTCACAAGCTCGCCGGCGTCCTCTCCGGTGGTGAGAAGACCCGTCTCGCGCTCGCGATGATCGTGGTGAGCGGGGCGAACGTGCTGCTGCTCGACGAGCCGACCAACAACCTCGACCCGGCGAGCCGTGAAGAGATCCTCGGCGCCCTCGCGGGCTACACCGGCGCCGTGGTGCTGGTCAGCCACGACGAAGGCGCCGTAGAGGCGCTCAACCCGGAGCGCGTGCTGATCCTGCCCGACGGGGTCGAGGACCACTGGACGCCGGATTACGCCGAGCTGATCTCGCTGGCCTGAGGCTGGAGCGGCCGCGCGTTACAGCCGGTCGAGGATCGCGTCCTCTTCCTCCGCATCCGCCGAGCGCGGCCGTTCGGCGCGGGCCGCGGCCTGCTCGGCGACCGGGAGCGCGGCGATGCGCCGCTCGCGCCGGTAGGCCCACACCAGCCCGACGATGGCGATCACGCCGAACAGGATCCACTGCAGCGCGTACGAGGCGTGCGGACCCTCGTCGGCCTCCGGCTTGACGGCCAGCGCGGGGCTCTCGGCGGGCGCCGGGTCCTCGCTGGCGAGGAGGCCGTACATGCCCGTGTAGACCGCCTCCGGGACGAGCGCATCGATCGCCGGCAGCTCGATCGTCGCGATCTGACCTTCGGGGGCTCCGCGGCCGGGGATCTCGGGCTCGCCGAGCTGAAGGCGCGCGATGACCTCGACCTCGCCGTCCGGCGCCGCGGGCACGAACTCGGGGAGCGAGCCGGTCGCCGCGAGCGGGAGCCAGCCGCGGTTGACGACGAAGACCTCGCCGCTCTGCAGCTGGAACGGCACCAGCACCTCGAAGCCGGGCAGCCCGTCGCGAACGCGGTTGCGCACGAGCAGCTCGTACTCCGACAGGTACTCACCACGCAGCACGACCGGCAGCCATTCGAGCTCCTCGTCGGCGGTGTCGAGCTTCGGCAGCACCCGCTCGACGGCCTCGGCGGGCGCGTCGTAGTTGGTCTCGACGCGCACGATCTCGCCGACCGCTTCGTCGCGGCGTGCCCACTGCCACCAGGAGAGCAGTCCGCACGCGATCGCGAAGATGACCACGAACGCGACGTATCCGCCCCAGCGCTGCACTCCCGTGGGAGCCGAGGGCTGTCTCGCCTCGCTCATGCGCGGTCCGGCACGAGTTCGGGAACCTCGTCGAGCGCGGTGACGATCGTTGGGAAGCCCCGCGTCGTCAGATAGTCGTCGAGCGTTCTGCGGTGGGCGTCGCAGGCCAGCCACACCTTCACGCGGTCGGCGCTGTGGATGCGCGGATTGCGCCAGTTGACCCGCCAGTCGGCCGCGTCGTTGCACCCGGATGCCGAGCACCGGACGGCGGTCTCGCCGAACCCGATCATGCCGACTCGTTCGACGGGGGCGTCACGCGAACCATGACGCCGCCGGGCGACTCGATCGAGCCGGACTTCGTCGTCGTCGAGTTCGCGATGAGCACGGCGAAGTACGGCAGGAACACCGCGCCGAGCACCGGAATGACGACCCACCAGCCCGGAACGACGATGCAGAGAATGATGCAGACCACCCGGATCGCCATCGCGATCGTGTACTTGATCATGCGTCCGCGCCGCTCGTCATCCGGTGACGGCGGAAGCATCGTGATCGTGGGGGCAGAGGTTCGCATGGCTGACTCAAGCCTACGCGCTTCGTGGCATCGTCGTCGGCTCGGTAGGCTCCCAGATATGACTACGCGCACCATCCTCGTGACCGGCGGCAACCGCGGCATCGGCCGCTCGATCGCGGAGGAGTTCGTGGCCCAGGGCCATCGCGTCGCCGTCACCGCGCGCTCCGGCGAAGGCCCCGAGGGAACGCTCACGGTGCGCGCCGATGTCACCGACAGCGCGGCCCTGGACGCCGCCTTCACCGAGGTCGAGGAGAAGCTCGGACCGGTGGAGGTCGTCGTCGCGAACGCCGGCATCACGCGCGACACGCTCCTCATGCGCATGAGCGACGACGACTTCGAGCAGGTCGTCGACACCAACCTCGGCGGCGCGTTCCGCGTCGTCAAGCGCGCCAGCAAGGGAATGCTGAAGGCCCGCTTCGGCCGCATCATCCTCGTCTCGAGCGTCGTCGGACTGTTCGGCGGCGCCGGCCAGGTGAACTACTCGTCCTCGAAGGCGGGCCTCGTCGGCATGGCGCGGTCGATCACGCGCGAGCTCGGCGGCCGCGGCATCACGGCGAACGTCGTCGCTCCCGGCTTCATCGAGACCGACATGACGGCGGAGCTGCCCGAGACGCAGCAGGCCGAGTACAAGAAGTCGATTCCGGCGGGCCGCTTCGCGCAGCCCTCCGAGGTCGCCAAGGTGATCGCCTGGCTCGCCTCCGACGACGCTGCCTACATCTCGGGAGCCGTCATCCCGGTGGATGGCGGACTCGGCATGGGCCACTAGGCCCGGGGGAGCCCCAGCAGCGGCAGCACGAGCGCCAGATCGCGCTCGTCGAGGATCACGTGCGCCTCGTCGCGCACCGGCGCCTTGGCGTCGAAGCCGATCGCGAGCCCGCAGCGCGCCATCATCTCGAGGTCGTTGGCGCCGTCGCCGATGGCGACGGTCTGGGCCAGCGGGATGCCGCGCGCGGTCGCCCACTCCTCGAGCGCGTGGGCCTTCGCGGCCGCATCCACGACGGGCGGGATCACGGCGCCGGTCAGACGTCCCTCGGCCGCCTCGAGGCGATTGGCGCGCCACTCGTCGAGTCCGAGGCGCGCCGCGATCGGGTCGACCACCTCGTGGAATCCCCCCGACACCACCGCGACGGCCCCGCCGGCCGCCTGCACACCGGCCACCAGCTCGGGCACGCCGCGGGTCACCGTGACCCGCTCGCGCACGCGTGCGATCGCCTCGGTGTCGAGCCCCGCGAGCGTCGCGACGCGTGAGCGCAGGCTCTGCTCGAAGTCGAGCTCGCCATTCATGGCGCGGAAGGTGATCTCGGCGACCTCCTCGAGCACCCCCGCCTCCTCGGCGAGCAGCTCGATCACCTCCTGCTCGATGAGGGTCGAGTCGACGTCGAGCACAACGAGGAAGCGGGCCATGCAGGGGAGCCTTCCGGAAGCGGCGCCGGATGCGGCATCCGGTCGGAGAGAATCAGCTGACGGGGAGGCCCTTGCCGACCACGGTGATGCCGCTCTCGGTCACGGTGAAGCCTCGCGCGCGATCCGCGTCGTGATCGACACCCACCGTCGCGCCGGCTTCGACCACCACGTCCTTGTCGAGGATAGCGCGCTGCACGATCGCTCCCGCCCCCACCGTCACGCGGTCGAAGACGACCGAGTCGACGACCTTGGCACCGGACTCCACGCTCGTCCACGGCCCGAGCACGCTGCGCTCGATGTGACCGCCGGAGACGACGCAGCCGAGCGAGACGATCGAGTCGATGATCGTGCCGATCGCGTTCTTCTCGTCGCGGACGAACTTGGCGGGCGGCGCGTTCAGCTGCTGGCTGAAGATCGGCCAGTCGCGGTTGTAGAGGTTGAACACCGGCAGCGCCGAGACCAGATCCATGTGCGCATCCAGGAACGAGTCGATCGTCCCCACATCGCGCCAGTAGAACCGGTCGCGCTCGGTCGAGCCGGGCACGTCGTTCTTGATGAGGTCGTAGACGCCCGCCTCGCCGCGCGCGACGAAGTCGGGGATCAGGTCGCCGCCCATGTCGTGGCTCGATCCGGCGAGTTCGCTGTCGCGCTCGACGGCCGCCATGAGGGCATCGGCATCGAACACGTAGTTGCCCATCGACGCCAGGAACTCGCCCGGGGAGTCGGCCAGACCGACCGCATCCTTGGGCTTCTCGCGGAACGCCGAGATCAGCTCCGGGTTCTCAGGATCGACCTCGATGACGCCGAACTGATCAGAGAGCGCCAGCGGCTGGCGGATCGCTGCCACCGTCGCCGGGAGACCCGAGGCGATGTGCGCGTCGATCATCTGGCTGAAGTCCATGCGGTAGACGTGGTCCGCGCCCACCACGACGACGATGTCCGGCTTCTCGTCGCGGATCAGGTTGAGGCTCTGGAAGATGGCGTCGGCCGAGCCGCTGAACCAGCGCTTGCCGAGGCGCTGCTGCGCGGGCACCGAGGCGACGTAGCTGCCGAGCAGACCCGAGAGCCGCCAGGTCTGCGAGACGTGACGGTCGAGCGAGTGCGACTTGTACTGGGTGAGCACAACGAGCTGGCGCAGCCCCGAGTTGATGAGGTTCGACAGCGCGAAGTCGATGAGCCGGTAGCCCCCCGCGAAGGGGACCGCGGGTTTGGCCCGGTCCGCCGTCAGCGGCATCAGCCGCTTGCCCTCGCCGCCGGCGAGCACGATCCCGAACACCTTCTTCGCTGCCATGTCCTTACAGTAGGTCAGCCACCGCGCCTGTACTAGCGTCAAGACGTGCGAGTCGATGTGATTACCAGGGAATATCCACCGGAGGTCTACGGCGGCGCGGGCGTCCACGTCGCCGAGCTCGTCGCCGCCCTCCGCGCCGATGTCGAGGTGCAGGTGCGCTGCTTCGGCGCGCCACGCGACGAGCCGGGCGTTCACGCCTACGGCGTGCCCGCGGAGCTGGCCGGATCCAATCCGGCGCTGACCACCCTCGGCGCCGATCTGCTGATCGCGAGCGACGTCGCGGGCGCCGATCTGGTGCACTCGCACACCTGGTACGCCAATGCGGCGGGGCACCTCGCCAAGCTGCTGCACGGCATCCCGCACGTCGTGACCGCGCACAGCCTCGAACCGCTGCGCCCGTGGAAGGCCGAGCAGCTGGGCGGCGGCTACCGCGTCTCGAGCTGGGTGGAGCAGAGCGCCTACGAGGCGGCTGACGCCGTCATCGCCGTGAGCGACGGGATGCGCGCCGACATCCTGCGCAGCTACCCGGCGATCGACCCGGCGCGCGTGCACGTCGTGCACAACGGCATCGACCTGGAGCGCTGGCACCGCCACGAGGACCCGGCGACACTCGAGCGCTTCGGAATCGATCCCGGGCGGCCGAGCGTCGTCTTCGTCGGGCGCATCACCCGCCAGAAGGGGCTGCCGTACCTGCTGGCCGCGGCGCGCCTGCTGCCGCCGGAGGTGCAGCTGGTGCTGTGCGCCGGAGCGCCGGATACCCCTGAGATCCTCGCCGAGGTGCAGGCCGGCGTCGCCGAGCTCCAGCGCGAGCGCAGCGGCGTGGTCTGGATCGAGCAGCTGCTGCCGCGCAACGAGCTGTCCGCGATCCTGTCCCAGGCCACGACCTTCGTCTGCCCCTCGGTCTACGAGCCGCTCGGCATCGTGAACCTCGAGGCGATGGCCTGCGGTGCCGCGGTCGTCGGCACGGCGACCGGAGGCATCCCGGAGGTCGTCAGCAACGGGATCACCGGCCGATTGGTGCCGATCGAGCAGGTCGACGACGGCACGGGAACGCCGCTCGACCCCGAGCGCTTCATCGCCGATCTCGCGGAGGTGCTGACCGAAGTCACGAGCGACCCGGAGACGGCCCGACGCATGGGGGAGGCCGGGCGGCAGCGCGCCGAGGAGCACTTCGCGTGGACCTCGATCGCCGAGCGCACGCGGCGAATCTACGACTCGCTCCTGCCGTAGGCTAGGAGCATCATGTCTGCGGTGCTCACGCTCTCCGACCTCGCCGTCATTCGCGACGGCAATCGCATCCTCGACGGCATCAACTGGGTCGTCAATCCCGAGGAGCGGTGGGTGATTCTGGGGCCGAACGGCGCGGGCAAGACCACGCTGCTCTCGATCGCCTCCGCGAACATCCACCCCACCGAGGGCTCTGCCGTGCTGCTCGACGAGAAGCTCGGCAAGACCGACGTCTTCGAGCTGCGCCCGCGCATCGGCTTCGCATCGACCGCGTTCGCCCGCCGCATCCCCGGCGACGAGACCGTGCTCGACGTGGTCATGACGGCGGCCTACGCCGTCACCGGCCGCTGGAACGAGAACTACGACCTCGTCGACAGCAAGCGCGCCACGCGCGTGCTCGCCGAGTGGAAGCTGGACCACCTCCAGGACCGCCGTTTCGGCACGCTGAGCGATGGGGAGCAGAAGCGCACCCAGATCGCTCGCGCCGTCATGACCGATCCGGAGCTCCTGCTGCTCGACGAGCCGGCGGCCAGCCTCGACCTCGGCTCGCGCGAAGAGCTCGTCGGACTGCTCGGCGCCTACGCGCAGAACCCCGAGTCGCCCGCGATGGTGATGGTGACGCACCACGTCGAGGAGATCCCCGTGGGCTTCACGCACGCCATGCTGCTCGCGGGCGGCCGCATCCAGTCGGCCGGCCCGATCGCCGAGGTGATCACCGCCGACAATCTGTCGGAGGCGTTCGGTCTGCGCCTCGAGGTCTCCACGAGCGACACGGGTCGTTTCGCGGCGCGTGCGGTCTGAACCGGGCCGCCACCTGGTATAGTCGTCCCTTGGTCCGCTCTGGCCATTCAAGCTTCCATTTACTTCCGAGGTTTCCCATGAAGTCCGACATCCACCCGGCGTACGCGCCCATCGTGTTCCGCGACCTCGCGAGCGGTGAGACGTTCCTCACGCGTTCGACGGTCACGAGCGACAAGACGATCGAACTCGACGGTCAGACCTACCCGGTCATCGACGTCGAGATCTCGTCCGCCTCGCACCCGTTCTACACGGGCAAGCAGCGCATCATGGACTCGGCCGGTCGTGTCGAGAAGTTCAACCAGCGCTTCAAGAGCTTCGGCGGCTCCAAGTAAGTCGTCCCTCGAAGGCCCCCGCTCCGGCGGGGGCCTTCGTCGTTGACGGCTCGAGAGCCGAGCGGGCCAGCACGGACCGATCGGCACCCCGCGGGCCCGGCCATGTCCGCTCCTCAGCGAGCGGCGAGGACGAACGGCACGAGGTAGTCGCGGCTCAGCGGCGCCATCGACGGCAGCGGCCGCGCCGGGTCCCACCAGATCGCCTCGGCGATCTCGGCGGCGATCTCGGGCACGCCGGTCAACGGCGCCCGGTAGCACCAGGCGTCGAGCGTCATGCCGGGCTCGTTCGCGGCATCCGCGTCGAAGCGCCCGATCTCGATCAGGTCGGCGGGGGAGAGCACCAGACCGAGCTCCTCTGCCAGTTCGCGCACCAGGCACTCCGCCGGGGACTCGCCCTGCTCGATCTTGCCGCCGGGCTGCATGAACGCGACGGTGCCGTGCTTGCGCACGAACAGCAGCTGGCCGGCCTCGTTCTCGATGACCGCGGCCGCGATCCGCAGGATGCCCGAGCTCACCGGATCGGCCACCCGCGCGACGCGACGAACGACGGATCCTTGACCCGACGCATGTACTCCTCGAAGCTCGCCGCCTGCTCGACGAACCAGGCCGCCTGGCGGGTGTGCAGCTCGCGCGGGTCGAGATCGAGCTCGGCGGGGAACGCCTTCACCAAGGCCTGCGCGACCCGTCCGGCGGCGACCGCGTCGGCTCCGGCGTCGTGCGCGTCGTCGAGCGCGATGCCGTAATGCTGCGCGGTGACCTCGAGCGTGCGCTTGCCGCGCCGGTAGCGATCGACGGCCTTGTCGAGCACCAGCGGATCGATGATCGGGGAGAGCGTGGCGAGCGGCGCGACCGTGTGGCGCGCGCACTCGTGCGCGAGCAGGGACAGATCGTAGGGCGCGTTGTAGACCGTCACCGGCGTTCCGCTGCCGAGCAGCTCGCGCAGCGAGTCGGTGACCTCGGCCACGACACCGGAGGCGGGGCGCCCCTCGGCACGGGCGCGCTCAGTCGTGATCCCGTGGACGGCAGCCGCCTGCTCCGGGATCTCGATGCCGGGGTCGGCGAGCCAGTCGCGGCGCTCGAGCACGCCGCCCTCGGGATCCAGCACCGCCACGCAGGCCGAGACGATGCGCGCCGTGCGCACATCGACGCCCGTCGTCTCGAGATCGAATACGCCGAGCCGGCCGCCCCAGTTGTTCATGGCACCAGGCTAGGGGGTGCGGCAGACAGCAGCGGTCACCGAGCGCCGCCGCCCTGGAACCGCGCCTCCCCGAGGTGCAGCCAGAAGAAGCCCTGCGAGCCCATCGTCAGCGTCGCGGTCCCGTCCTCGGCGACGCGCGGGAACTCCGCTCCGCCGAACAGGTCGTACAGCGGCTGCCCGGCGAACTCCTCGCCGATCTCGATGTTCACCGCGACCGGGTTGTGAGCGAAGGAGAAGACGCACAGCACGCGCTCGGGGGCGTCGCCGAACTGGCTTCCCGAGCCCTCGTACTCGCGCACGAAGGCGAGCACCGACTCGTGGTCGGTGCGCAGCACGCGCATCGACCCGAGCCCGAAGGTCGGGTGCTGCTTGCGCACGTGAATCACGTTGCGCACCCAGTGCAGCAGCGAACGCGACTGCGCGAGCTGCGACTCGACGTTGACGAGCGTGTAGTTGTAGACGAGCGACTGCACGACCGGCAGGAACAGCTTGCCGGGATCGGCGGTGGAGAACCCGGCGTTGCGGTCCGGCGTCCACTGCATCGGCGTGCGCGAGGCGTCGCGGTCGGGGAGCCAGATGTTGTCGCCCATCCCGATCTCGTCGCCGTAGTACAGAAACGGCGAGCCGGGCAGCGAGAACAGCAGCGCGTGCGCGAGCTCCAGCTCGGCGCGCGAGTTGTCGAGCAGGGTCGCCAGCCGGCGACGGATGCCCACATTGACGCGCATCCGCGGGTCGTAGGCGTACCAGCCGTACATCGCCTGCCGGTACTCCTCGCTCACCATCTCGAGCGTCAGCTCGTCGTGGTTGCGCAGGAACACGCCCCACCCGGCGCCGTCCGGCACCTCGGTGGTCTCGGCGAGCACGCGGGTCAGCTCCTGCGCCGACTGCGAGCGCAGGGAGTAGAAGATGCGCGGCATGGCGGGGAAGTCGAAGGCCATGTGGCACTCGGGCTCCTCGTTGGTGCCCATGTACTCGACGACCTCGGACGGCCACTGGTTCGCCTCGGCGATCATCACCCGGCCGGGGTACTCGGTGTCCATCATGTGGCGCACGGCCCGGATGAACTCGTGGGTCTCGGGCTCGCTCTCGCCGGTGCCGCCCTCCGACTCGTAGAGGTAGGGGATCGCGTCGAGTCGGAAGCCGTCGACGCCGAGGTCCATCCAGAACCGGATGACCTCGAACACCGCCTCGTGCACGGCCGGGTTGTGGTAGTTCAGGTCCGGCTGGTGCGAGAAGAAGCGGTGGAAGTAGAACTGGCGCCGCTCCGAGTCGAACGCCCAGTTGGACTCCTCGTAGTCGGTGAAGATGATGCGGATGTTGTCGAACTTCTCGTCGGAGTCGCTCCAGACGTAGAAGTCGCCGTACGGGCCCTCCGGGTCGAGCCGGGACTGCTGGAACCACTCGTGCTGATCCGAGGTGTGGTTCAGCGGGAGGTCGATGATGACGCGCATGTTGCGCTCGTGCGCCTTGGTGACCAGCTCGCGGAACTCCTCGATCGTGCCGAACTCGGGCAGGATCGAGTGGTAGTCCGAGACGTCGTAGCCGCCGTCGCGCAGCGGCGAGTCGAAGATCGGCGGGATCCACAGCGCGTCGACGCCCAGCCACTGCAGGTAGTCGAGCTTGGAGATCAGACCGCCGAGGTCTCCCGAGCCGTCGCCGTTGGAATCGACGAACGAGCGGACCATGACCTCGTAGAAGACCGCACGACGGTACCAGTGCGGGTCGAGTGTGAGACCGGGCAGGGTGTGGGGTGCGGTGAAAGACACCGTCCGAGTCTACGAGTGCTCGCGCCTAGGATGGGAACGATGACTGTTCCCGCCCCCCACGCCGACGAGCTGGCCAGGATCCCGGTCCGCGAGAACACTGTTCAGGTGCTGGGAAGCGCGACCCGCTACTGGGAGTACGGTCCCGCGGATGCCCGCGACACGATCGTGATCTGCCACGGCTACCGCGGTGACCACCACGGTCTCGAACCGGTCATCGCCCTGCTGCCGGAGGTGCGCGTGATCGGGCCCGATCTGCCGGGCTTCGGCGCCTCGACCCCGATGACCGAGCGTCCGCACGACATCGCCGGCTACGGCGACTGGTACGCCGGGTTCCTGGACGCGCTGGAGCTTCGCGGTCGCGCGATCGTGCTCGGGCACTCGTTCGGCTCGATGGTGACCAGTCACGCGGTGGCGGCCGGACTGGACACGCCGGCGCTGATCCTCGTGAACCCGATCTCGAGCGATCCGCTCACCGGTGCCGGTGCCGGAATCACGCGACTGACGAAGTTCTACTACGACGTCGCGCGCCGGCTTCCCGACCGTCTTGGCCGGGCACTGCTCGGCAGCTGGCTGATCGTGCAGTTCATGAGCATGTCGCTCGTGACGACCCCGGACCGTCGGCTGCGCCGCTGGATCCATGAGGAGCACCACCGCTACTTCAGCGGATTCTCCGACCCCGCCACGGTCGCCGAGGCCTTCGACGCCTCGCTCAGCACCCAGGTCGGCCTCGCCGCCCCGAGGGTCGCGGTCCCGACCCTCATGATCGCCGGGGGAGTGGACCGCATCACTCCCGTCGAGGGTCAGCGTGAGACGGTGCAGAAGTTCCCCGATGCGCGCCTGATCGTGTTCCCCGAGGTGGGGCACCTGATCCACTACGAGGCGCGCCAGGAGGCGGCAGCAGCGATCCGGGAGTTCCTGGCCGAGCAGCACGATCGGGCCTGATCAGATGAAGCTCGTCATCGACTGCCGCTACACGCGTCTCGGCCATCACGACGGAATCAGCCGCTATGCCGCGCGGGTGACCGAGGCGGTCGCCCGTCGGCATCCCGTCACGATGCTGATCAGCGACGAACGGCAGCTCGAGATGCTGCCGGATCTGCCCTGGGTGAAGATCTCCTCGCCGACGAGCGTGCGCGAGCTGTTCGTCGCGCGCCAGGTGAACCGGCTGAACCCGGACGTCGTGTTCACCCCGATGCAGACCATGGGCTCGTGGGGGCGTCGCTACGGGCTCGTCCTGACGCTTCACGACCTGATCTACTACCGCAACCGAACGCCCCCGCGCGATCTGCCCGCGGTGATCCGGCTGCTCTGGCGGCTGTACCACCTGGCCTGGTGGCCGCAGCGCCTGCTGCTGAACCGCGCCGACGAGGTCGCGACCGTCTCGGAGACGAGCAAGACGCTCATCGAGCGGCACCGGCTGACGCGGCGCCCGATCACGGTCGTGCGCAATGCCGCCGATCCGGCACCCGGTACACCGCGCTCGGCGCCGAGCGGCGACGCCGTCCGCGAACTCGTCTACATGGGCTCGTTCATGCCCTACAAGAACGTGGAGACTCTGGCGCGCGCGCTGCACGAGCTCTCGGACCACCGCCTGCACCTGATGAGCCGTATCGGCGTTGCCGACCGGGCCCGGCTGACCGAGCTGGCCCCCGACGGCGCGCTCGTCTTCCACGACGGTGCGAGCGACGAGGAGTACCGCGCGGTGCTCTCGCGCGCGACGGCGCTGCTCAGCACCTCCCTCGATGAGGGATTCGGGATTCCGCTCGTCGAGGCGATGTCGCTCGGCACCCCGGTCGTCGTCAGCGACATCCCGATCTTCCGCGAGATCGGCGGCGAGGCCGCGCGCTTCGTGCCGCCGAAGGATGCCTCCGCCGTCGCCGCGGCGGTGCGCGAGCTCGCCGACGCCGACACCTGGGCGCGCGCGTCGAGCGCCTCCCGCGCGCAGGCCGCGAACTTCGACTGGGATCGCAGCGCGGCCGAGCTGCTCGAGCTCGTCGAGCGGGTCGTCAGTCGACGCGCAGCACCTGGGCGCCGCTGAGCTCGACCAGGCGCGCGGGCGCGATCGGGAACACCGAGAATGCGCTCCCGGCGGCGGCCCACAGCTCCTCCAGCTCGAGAAGCCCCTCGTCGACCAGGGTGCGGATCGGCACCGGATGCCCGAGCGGCGGAACCCCGCCGATGCTGTAGCCGGTCGCCGACTTCACAAGCGCCGCATCCGCCTTGCCGATCGCCGCGCCGATCCGTGCGCCGAGCGCGGCCGTGTCGACGCGCCGCGGACCCGAGACCAGCACGAGCAGCGGCTCCCCGTTCGCGACGAAGACGAGGCTCTTCACGATCGCTGCCACCTCGCAGCCGATCGCGGCCGCCGCCTCGGCCGCCGTGTGCGTGCTCTCGTCGAAGAATCGAACCTCGGGCTCGAGCCCGTGCGGGGCGACCGCGGCGAGAAAGCGCTCGGTGGCGGCGTTCACGTGAGCTCGCGATCCCGTGCCTCGACGGCGTTCTGCGCGCTCAGGGCGCCGGTGTCGGCGCCGATCGACTCGAACTCGATCGGGTCATCGAAGGCGATCAGCCGCAGCGTGCCGTCGATGACGCGGAAGCTGTGCACGGAGCCGTTGGTGATCATGCCGTGCGAGACGCCCGGCTCGGCGACCGAGAGCGCGGCGCGGATCGCACCACCGTGGCTCACGACGACGAGCGACTGCCCGAGACGCTGACGAGCCAGCTCGACCAGTGCCGGGACGACGCGTTCGGCGACCTCGTCCCGCGACTCGCGACCGGGCACATCCGTTCCCTCGGGGAACCGCTCATCGACCTCGTGGAAGTTGAGCCCCTCGGCGTCGCCGTAGTTGCGCTCGATCACCCCGTCGATCAGCTCGGGGCCGGGCAGCCCGAGCTCGGCCGCGATCAGGCTGGCGGTCTCCCGGGCGCGCGACAGCGGACTCGAGAGCACCGCATCCCAGCGACGCCGGGCGAGCAGGGCTCCGGTCGCGCGCGCCTGCGCCCGACCCGTCTCGTTGAGCGGGATGTCAGTGCGACCCTGGATCCGGCGCTCGCGATTCCACTCTGTTTCGCCGTGGCGGACAAGAAAAAGCTCGGTCACAGAAGGTCTCCCAGGCAGCCGGGAGGCGGATCTCGCTCAGCCCGCGAGTCGGTCCCGCAGCGCGGTGAGGATCTCGGACGTGCCCGACTCGATCTTAAGGGTTGCGCGCGCGTCGCCCTTCGTCTGTCCGCGGTTGACGATGACCACCGGCAGGCGCTTCTTGACGGCCTGGTCGAGCAGACGGATCCCCGAGTTGACCACGAGCGACGAGCCGGCGATCAGGAACGCATCCGACGATCGCACCAGGGCCCGCGCCTCGGTGTACTTCTCGGTCGGGACGAACTCCCCGAAGAAGACCACCTCGGGCTTGAGCACACCGCCGCACACCGTGCAGTCGGGCACCACCATCTCGTCGACGTGCTCGACGCTGACATCGCCGTCGGGGTTCAGCTCGAGCGCCCCCGGCTCGGCAAGCCACGGGTTGGCGGCCGCCATCCGGTCGGCGATGCTGCCGCGGTCGAAGCTCTGCCCGCAGGTCAGACAGCGCACGCGGTCGAGCGCTCCGTGCAGGTCGACGACGCGACGTGATCCGGCGCGCAGGTGCAGCCCGTCGACGTTCTGGGTGACGAGACCGTTGACGATGCCCCGGCTCTCCAGGTCGGCCAGCGCGCGATGCCCCGCGTTCGGTGCCGCCGTCGCGAACCGCTGCCAGCCGAGATGGCTGCCGGCCCAGTAGCGCTGGCGGGCGCGCGAGTCGGCGATGAAGGTCTGGAAGGTCATCGGCGAGCGCACCGGCGCTCCCGTGCCGCGGTAGTCCGGAATACCCGAGTCGGTGCTCACGCCCGCGCCGGTGAGCACCGAGATCCGCCGCCCCGCGAGCACGTCGAGCACTCGCTCGATGTCGCGAGCGAGATCGCGGTCACCGTCGGCCGGGGCGGTCGTCGCCACGGGAATCGTCGTCACGCACACCTCCTGTGCCGGTGCCCCCAGCGTACGGCCCCGAGTTTTCCGATATGTTTCCGGGGGCTGTCAGCCCGGCGAGCGGTGGAGGGATCCGACATGAAGATCATTCCCATCGGCGACGCCGGTGATGAGCGGCTGCGCGACTATCGGGACCTCACCGACGGCAAGCTGCGGCGCCTGCTGGAGCCCGCGGGCGGGCTCTATCTGGCTGAGTCCAGCAAGGTGATCGCCCGGTCGCTCGCGGCCGGCCACCGCCCGCGCTCGGTGCTGCTGCAGCAGAAGTGGCTGCCGGACATCGAGCCGCTGCTGGAGGGCCACGACGTACCCGTCTATCTCGCCGAGCCCGGCGTTCTCGAGGAGCTCACCGGCTTCGCGATGCACCGCGGAGCGCTCGCGTCGTTCCATCGCCCGGCCCCGCTCGACATCCCCACGCTGCTGGCCTCCGCGCGACGGATCGTCGTGCTCGAGGACATCGTCGATCACACCAACGTGGGCGCGGTGTTCCGTGCCGTCGCCGGACTCGGCGCCGACGCCGTGCTGATCAGTCCCGGCTGCGCGGATCCGCTGTACCGCCGCTCGGTGCGCGTGAGCATGGGGACCGTGCTGCAGGTGCCGTGGGCGCGGCTCGAGTCCTGGCCGGCAGGTCTCGACCAGCTCCGGGACGCCGGATTCACCGTTGCGGCGCTCGCACTCGATGACCGGGCGGTCGGACTCGACGAGTTCGCCGCCGATCCGCCCGAGCGCGTGGCCATCCTGCTGGGCACCGAGGGCGACGGGCTGAGCCGACGCGCGCTCAGCACGGCGGACGTGACGGTCACGATCCCGATGTCGGGCGGCGTGGATTCGCTGAACGTCGCCGCGGCCTCCGCGGTGGCCCTCTGGGCGCTGCGGGTCGCTTAGCATTGCCGGGTGAGCCGGATCGCGACGACTCCGCGACAGCGGCACTCTCGAGCGGTGTATCGACGCCGGCGCCTGGTCGCGGCGATGATCGCCCTCGCCGTGCTGGCGGTCGGCTTCTATGCGCCGATGACTCTGCTGGCGCCGCTTCCCGCCAGCGCCGCCGCAACGACGGTTCCCGCGGATGTGACGATCGACGCACCCGACCTCGACTGGCCGGGCTATGGCGCGAGCGCACTCGGCGTCGTCGAGCTGCCCGAGGTGCGCGCCCAGGACGGCTCCGAGAAGGCGCTGCCCCTCGCAAGCATCACGAAGGTCGTCACGGCGCTCACGGTGCTGGACGCGCATCCGCTCTCGCTCGGAGATGACGGGCCCACGATCACGATGAGCTCGGCCGACGTGAGCTACTACTCGCAGCAGCTCGCCATGAACGGCAGCGTCACCGCGGTGGCAGCGGGGGAGCGGTACACCCAGCGCGACCTGCTCGAGCTGACGCTGATCAAGTCGGCGAACAACTTCGCGACCAGCCTCGCTGTGTGGGCCTTCGGCTCGGAGGACGCCTTCCTGACGGCCGCCGCGGCGTGGCTCGCGGAGCACGAGCTCGACTCGATCACGATCGTCGAGCCGACCGGAATCGACGACGCGAACGTCGGCACGGTCACGGATCTGATCGAGCTCGGTCGCCTGGCGCTGGCCGACCCCTTGATGGCCGACATCGTGGGCAGTGCGAGCGAGACGGTGAGCAACCGCGGCACGATCGAGAACACGAACGCGCTGCTCGGCACCGACGGTGTCGACGGGATCAAGACCGGAACGCTGTACTCGTTCGGTGCGAACCTGCTGTTCTCGGCCGAGCGTGCGATCGAGGGGCGTGCCGAGCCGGTCACCGTGATCGGCGTGATCCTCGGGGCGCCGGATCACGATGTGCTCAACGACGATGTCGAGGACCTGCTCGACACCGCATTCGCGAACATCGCCGCGGTCACCTTGATCGAGCCCGGCATCGAACTCGGTTTGTTGACCACCCGGTGGGAGACCGACACCGCCATCGTCACGACCGACACCGCACAGGCGCTCGTCTGGGGCGACGCCGTCTTCACGGCGCGCATCGACAACGATCAGGTGACACTCGTCGACGCGGGCGAGAGCGTCGGCACGCTCGTGTTCGAGGGGTCCGGCGAGAGCACGGCGGTAGAGCTGCGCGTCGGCCTCGCGACGACGTCCGCGCTCGGCGATCCGGGGGCGTGGTGGCGTCTCACGCATCCCGGGCTGATCACGGGCGATCCGTAAGCGGGCTCAGCTCTCGCGGACGCGCCCCGGTGTCGGCCGCTTCGGCTCGATGAAGTCACCGGAGGACTGGTGCCGAATCCGGCGCAGGATCCACGGCGCCAGATGCTCGCGCGCCCAGCCGATGTCGTCGATGCGCGCCTGCCGCCACGACTGCGACGGCATCGGCTCGGCCTCGAAAGGCTCGAGGCTGTTCTCCACATTGAGCGCCGCCAGCACCATCCGGGCGATCGTCTGATGTCCGATGGGGGAGAAGTGCAGGCGGTCGGGCGCCCACATGCGCGGATCGGTGAGCTCGCGCAGCGACCACATGTCGGCCACGACGCAGTCGTGCTTCTGCGCGATGGTGCGGAGGTTCTCGTTGTAGATCGCGACCTTGCCCCTGATGCGTCCCAGCACCGGCGTGCCGCCGATATCGGGACCGTTGAACAGCACCACCGTGGCGCGATCACGGCGCAGCCGCGCGATGCCGCCTTCGATGCGAGCGGCGACGTCATCCGGGTCGGTGCGCGGGCGGATGATGTCGTTGCCGCCCGCCGAGATCGTGATCAGGTCGGGCCGCAGTTCGAGGGCCGCATCCACCTGCTCATCGAGAATCTGCTGCAGCAATCGACCGCGAATCGCCAGATTGGCGTAGGCGAAGTCCTCGGTCTGCTCTGCCAGCACCTCCGCGACACGATCGGCCCAGCCGCGGTGGCCGCCCGGACTGCGTTCCTCCGGATCCCCGATGCCTTCGGTGAAGGAATCGCCGATGGCGACGTAGCGAGACCACGGGTGCTGCACACTCATGCCACTAGCATGCCCGCGGGACATGCTTTCGGCAAGCGGACCCGCGGATGCGGCCTACACCTTCTCACCCCGCATCCCAGTAACGCACAGCAAAGGCACATCAATCGGTCAGGACATTCCGGCTTGACCCTCGTTCGGGGGGCGAGCAGTGTGGAGTTGTCACTTCGAGACCCGGAGTGATTCCTCTATCGACTGGGAGGTTGACATGGGGTTCTTGGGATTCCTGTTGCTCGGGCTGATCGCCGGAGCCATCGCGAAGCTCATTCTGCCGGGAAAGCAAGCGGGCGGCTGGCTCGCGACGCTTCTGCTCGGCGTTGTGGGGGCACTGCTCGGCGGATGGCTGGGCGGACTCATTTTCGGCGAAGGACTGGAAGAGTTCTTCTCCATCCAGACCTGGCTTCTCGCCATCGGCGGCTCGATCATCGTGCTGCTGATCTGGGGGCTCGTGACGCGAGGGTCGCGTCGCGCCTGATCATCATCCGCGGGGAGGGCTGCGTCTTGCCGCTCACGCCCCGCACTGCTTGACTGAGGGCGGTTCCGATTCGGAGCCGCCCTCAGTTCTGTGCGGAGCTCGACCGCGCGGACGCTCTGAGTCTTCGGTGGCCGGGGCCTCGACAGCGTCGTCGGGGCCCCTTTCGTCGCGCCCGCACCGGTGTCAGCGGGCGGTGGCAGGATAGCCGGGTGAGCAAGCAGGATGGGCGCAACCGGCTGGTCAGCGACGCGCCCGTCGACGACCTGACGGCGACGATCCTGCACGTCGACCTGGATGCGTTCTATGCCTCGGTCGAGCTGCTCGAGCGCCCCGAGCTCGTCGGCAAACCGGTGATCGTCGGGCACGCGAGCGCGCGCTCGGTGGTGACCGCCGCCAACTACGAGGCGCGCCGATTCGGGGTCAACTCCGCGATGTCGATGGCGCTCGCCCGGCAGCGCTGCCCGCGGGCGATCGTGCTGGAACCGCACTTCGAGCGCTACCAGCACTACTCCTCGCTGTTCATGGCGGCGCTCGGCGAGATCTCGCCGCTCGTAGAACCGCTCGGCATCGACGAGGCGTTCGTCGACATCGCGGGCGCGCGCCGGCTGTTCGGAACCCCGTGGCAGATCGCCACCCGCCTGCGCGCCGCAGTGTTCGAGGCGACCGGTCTCAACGCCTCCGTCGGCGCCGCCGCAACGAAGTACGTGGCGAAGCTCGCCTCGGGCCGCGCGAAGCCGGACGGCCAGCTCATCGTGCCGGCCGCCGAGACGCTCGATTTCCTGCATCCGCAGCCGATCTCCGCCCTCTGGGGCGTCGGCGCCAAGACGGAGGAGCAGCTCGCGCGGCTCGGGCTGCGCACGATCGGCGATCTCGCCGAGCTGCCGCTCGACACGCTGCGGCACAGCATCGGCGAAGTCAGCGCGACACGCCTTCGAGAGCTCGCCTGGGGTCGCGACCCGCGCGTGGTCGCGCCGGGTCGAGAAGAGAAGTCCGTCGGCCACGAGACGACGTTCGAGACCGATGTGCTCGACCGCGACGCGATCCACCGCACTCTGCTGCAGCTCGCCGACAGTGTCGGTATTCGCCTGCGCCGGGCCGGGGTCCGCGCCCGCACGGTCAGTCTGAAGCTCCGCTTCTCCGACTTCACGACGCTCACCCGCTCGCGCACGCTCGCCGATGCCACCGACGTCGGGCGTCGCCTCTCGGAGGAGGCGCGGGCGCTGTACGACGGGGCCAACCCGGAGCAGCGCCCCGTGCGACTGGTGGGGGTGCGCGCCGAGCAGCTCACCGGCGACGTCGCCCGGCTCAGCCTGTGGGACGACGATGAGGCGTGGCGCGAGGCCGAGACGACGATGGACGAGCTCAACGCTCGGTTCGGCGACGGCAGTGTGCGCTCCGCGGCGCTGCTGCGCGGCGCGCGAACGCGGCGATTCGGCCATGGCGACTGACGCCGTCGGCGGCGCGCGGTATCGTCTTTTCAAGTGAGTACTTCCGCCGAATTCGACGCCGCCTCGCGTGCGTCCGTCGACGCCGGGAGCACCTTCCGCGCCGCCGCCGCGGCCGAGCATCTTCCGCCGAGCTATCCGCAGCGCGCCCCGTGGGGCACCGCCGGTCGCCTTCGCGCCTGGCAGGAAGAGGCGCTCACTGCCTACTTCGACACCGACGACGGGCGCGGTGACGGCAACGGGCCCCGCGACTTCCTCGTCTCGGCGACCCCGGGGGCCGGCAAGACCACGTTCGCGCTCCGCCTCGCGAGCGAGCTCCTGCAGCGCCACGTCGTCGACCGCGTCACGGTCGTCGCCCCCACCGAGCACCTCAAGACGCAGTGGGCGGACGCGGCTCACCGGGCGGGCATCCGGCTGGATCCGCGCTTCAGCAACCGGCATTCCCGCGAGTCGCGGCAGTATCACGGCGTCGTCGTCACCTACGCGCAGATTGCGGTGCGCGCGGGGCTGCACCGCCAGCTCACCGAGTCGGCGCGCACCCTCGTCATCCTCGACGAGATCCACCACGGCGGCGACGCGCTCAGCTGGGGCGACGCCATCCGCGAAGCCTTCGAGACGGCCGAGCGCCGCCTCTCCCTGACCGGAACACCCTTTCGCTCCGACACGGCGCCGATCCCGTTCGTGCGCTATCTGCGCGACGAGCGCGGAGTGCGACTGTCGCAGACCGACTTCGCCTACGGCTACGGGCGGGCGCTCCGCGACGGGGTCGTGCGGCCGGTCGTTTTCCTCAGCTACGCCGGTTCGATGCGCTGGCGCACGAAGCAGGGCGAGGAGTGGGAGGCGACCCTCGGGCAGGACGACACCAAGGACGTCACCTCGCAGGCCTGGCGCGCCGCTCTCGACCCGGACGGCGACTGGATGCCGGCGGTCCTCACCGCCGCCGACAAGCGGCTCAGCGAGGTGCGGCAGTCGGTGCCGGACGCCGGGGGACTCGTGATCGCGAGCGATCAGACGACCGCCCGTGCGTACGCGACGATTCTCGAGAACCTGACCGGCGAGGCGCCCGTCGTCGTGCTCAGCGACGAGAAGGCCTCCAGCGACCGGATCTCCGAGTACTCGGCGAGCACGCACCGCTGGATGGTCGCCGTCCGCATGGTGTCCGAAGGGGTCGACGTGCCGCGGCTGGCCGTCGGCGTCTACGCGACCAGCGCCTCCACCCCGCTGTTCTTCGCGCAGGCCATCGGCCGCTTCGTGCGCGCCCGGCGCCGCGGCGAGCTCGCCTCGATCTTCGTGCCGAGCGTGCCCGTCCTCCTTCGCCTGGCGAGCGAGCTGGAGCGCGAGCGCGACCACGCGCTGGATCGCGAGTCCTCCGGCGACGACCTGCTCGACGACTCGCTCCTCGAGCGCGCCGAGCAGGGCGACACCGCCTCGGCCGAGCTGCTCGATGAGTACGAGTGGACCGCGCTCGGCTCGGAGGCCACCTTCGAGAAGGTGCTCTACGACGGTGAGGAGTACGGCGCGCTCGCGCAGCCGGGAAGCGACGAGGAGTGGGACTTCATCGGGCTTCCCGGAATCCTCGAGCCGGAGCAGGTCAGCGAGCTTCTGAAGCACCGCCAGGCCCGCCAGGCCCGCCGCGCCGCTTTCCACGGCGAGGAGAACGTCGGGAGCGCGCCGCCGGCTCCGGCGCCCCAGCCCCTGCACCGCACCCTCGCCGAGCAGCGCAAGCTGCTGAACTCACTGGTTTCGATTCGCGCCCGTGGCACCGGGCAGACCCACGCGATGGTGCACGCCGAGGTGCGGCGAGCCTGCGGCGGGCCCGAGGTCGCCCGCGCGACCGTCGCCCAGCTTCAGGCGCGCATCGACTGGATCCGCGGTCGGCTCAACGCGGGGAAGTGAACTCCCCGCGCCACTCGGCGAGGAACACGGCGGCCGCGTCGTCGTGGATCAGGGAGTCGTGCATCCGCACCGCGTACGGGGTCTCGGGCACGCCGTCCGCGGGACGCACGTCAAGGTGCTCGACCTCGTAGCCGGCCTCGTGCAGCCAGTCGGCCATCGCGTAGTCGCTGCGCGAGTCGCCGGCGGTGCGCCACACCTTCGGAACCCCGAAGGTCTGCAGCAGCTCGATCGCGCGCCGGGCGCCCATGTCCTTGCCGACTCGCGCATCCTCGACGTCGGTCGAGATGATCGACGGGTCGAGGCGGAGCCGAGAATCGAGGCCCTGCTCTCGCATCCGCTCGGCGACGATCGCGTTGAACTCGGCCTGCACCCGATGATAGGTCTCGCTCGGCACCTCGACGCGCTGCTCGACCGAGATCATCGTGAGCTTGGTGTCGTCCCAGAACATCGTGTCGGCGAAGCGCTCCTCGACCAACTGGCGCACGAAGCCGCCGAGGTCGGCGGGCACCTGCAGCTCGGGGTCGACCTGCGTCGCACCGGCGACCCCGTCGACGATGGAGAACCAGGTGGCGCCCTTCTCGCAGATCGCGTGCACCGGCGCGCCGGGCTCGAGTCCGGCGCCGAGCATCGCGTCGAGGACCACGTCTCGGATGAACGCATCCGACCGCCCCGTGTTGAAGATCACCGGGTTGCCCGCGTTGGCCAGCGCGACCAGGTCGTGCGCGATCGAATCGATCGCGACAGTGCGGGTGACGGGGCTGGCGATGGGGCCGTCGACGTCGAGCAGGAGTCCAAGAGCGGGGGAGTTCACCCTCCAATCCTCTCAGCCCGCTGCGCGTTGAGCAGCCGCCCATGGCGGCGTATCGAAACCGCAAGACTCTGCGGGTTGAGCAGCCGCCGATGGCGGCGTATCGAAACCGCGGTGCTCGCCCCTCCTGCGGTTTCGATACGCGCCCTCGGCGCTACTCACCCCGCTCACGCGGTTTCGATACGGACCGTCGGCGCTGTTCAACCCGCTCAGCCGTATCGCGCTCAGCGGAAGTCGCGCGAGGCGTGCCGCACGCCGAGGCGCAGCGGTTCGGCGCGGTCGGCGAGCAGGTTCACCACGCCCTCGGGGGAGCGCTCGAGCATGCCGCGCACGACCAGGGCGGGCTCTTCTCGCCAGATGCGGCGGTAGCGACCCCAGACGCCCATCGAGCAGACCACGTTCATCACCCCGGTCTCGTCTTCGAGGTTGAGGAAGGTGATGCCGCTCGCGGTCGAGGGGCGCTGGCGATGGGTGACGACGCCGGCGAGTTCGACACGGCGGCCGTCCTCCGCGGTGCGCATCGCGGCCGCCGTGAGCACCCCCCGCTCGCTGAGCGTGTCGCGGAAATGGGAGAGCGGGTGATCGTCGACCGAGAGCCCGGTCGCCCACAGGTCGGAGGCGAGCACCTCGAAGGAGCTGGGATCGGGGAACAGCGGCGGCTGCACCGTCACCGCGGTGTCGGGCAGGTACTCGGCCCGATGCTGCGCCGCGCTGCCGGCGCGCCAGAGCGCGTCGCGACGGCCGATGCCGAGCGTCTCGAAGGCGCCCGCGCTGGCGAGCGCCTCCAGCTGGGCGGTGTTCAGACCGGTGCGGTGCACGAGGTCCTCCATCGAGGCGAAGGGGCCGCGCTCGGTGCGCTCGGCGACGATGCGCTCGGCGAGCTTCGCGCCGATCCGAGTGACGCCGGCGAGGCCCAGCCGCACGGCGAAACCTGCGGGTTGAGTAGCCGCCGATGGCGGCGTATCGAAACCGCGGGGTTCGCCTTCTGGGTTTCGATACGCGCCTTGGGCGCTACTCAACCCGCTCACGCGGTTTCGATACGCGCCTTCAGCGCTACTCAACCCACTCAACCCGCTGACGGGTTCGAGGGTGGCCTGGGCGTCGGAGAGCTGCACGTCGGGGCGGCGCACCTCGACGCCGTGGCGGCGGGCATCCGCGACGAGGGTGGCGGGGGAGTAGAAACCCATCGGCTGGGCGCGCAGCAGCCCGGCGAGGAACGCCGCCGGGTAGCGCAGCTTCACCCACGAGCTCGCGTAGACGAGCAGCGCGAAGCTCAGCGAGTGGCTCTCGGCGAAGCCGAAGTTGGCGAAGGCCTGGATCTGCCGGTAGATCGTGTCGGAGTCCTCCCGGCTCAGCCCGTTGCGCGCCATGCCCGCGTAGAGCTTCTCGCGCAGGCTGTCAATGCGCTCCAGCCCCCGCTTCGAGCCCATCGCCCGCCGCAGCAGGTCGGCGTCTTCACCCGTGCAGTCGCCGACGGCCATCGCCATCTGCATCAGCTGCTCCTGGAACACCGGCACCCCGAGGGTGCGCTCGAGCACCGGTTCGAGCTTCGGGTGCAGGTAGGTGATCGGCTCCTTGCCGAGCCGGCGGCGCACGAAGGGATGCACCGCGCCGCCCTGGATCGGCCCGGGCCGGATCATCGCGATCTGCACCACCAGGTCGTAGAACCGACGCGGACGCAGCCGCGGCAGCAGCCCCATCTGGGCACGCGACTCCACCTGGAACACCCCGATCGAGTCGGCGGCGCACAGCATGTCGTAGACCTCAGGATCCTCCTTCGGAATGGTCGAGAGCTCCCATTCCTCGCCCGTCGAGCCGCGGATCAGGTCGAAGGAGTGCTGCAGCGCCGACAGCATCCCGAGGCCCAGCAGATCGAACTTGACCAGTCCCATCCAGGCGCAATCGTCTTTGTCCCACTGCACGACGGTGCGCTTCTCCATGCGGGCATGCTCGATCGGCACCACCTCGCCGACCGGTCGATCCGTGAGCACCATGCCGCCGGAGTGGATGCCGAGGTGCCGCGGCGCCTTCAGCAGCTCGGTGGCGAGCTCGACGACATTCTCGGGGATCGTGTGCGCACTCGAGTCAGTCTGACGGCCGAGACGGCCGTCAGCGCTGGCGTCGCTGCGGAGGCCGGAAATGGCCTCCGCTCTGAGCTCCAGCGCGCCACCCTCCACCTGCTTGCTCCAGGCATCCTGCTGCCCGGGGGAGTAGCCGAGTGCCTTCGCCATGTCGCGCATGGCGTTCTTGGGCCGGTACTGGATCACGTTCGCGACCTGCGCGGCGTTGCGCCGCCCGTACTTCTCGAACACCCACTGGATGACCTCCTCACGGCGATCGGAGTCGAAGTCGACGTCGATGTCGGGCTCCTCGTCGCGCAGGCTCGACAGGAAGCGCTCGAACGGCAGCCGGTAGTAGATCGAGTCGACCGCGGTGATGTCGAGCAGGTAGCAGACGGCCGAGTTGGCGGCGGAGCCGCGCCCCTGGCAGAGGATGCCGCGGCTGCGCGCGAAGGCGACGATGTCGTGCACGATGAGGAAGTAGCCGGGGAAGTCCTTCTTCTCGATCACCGCGAGCTCGTTCTCGATGCGCTGCCGATCCTCGTCCGACAGGTCCGGGTACTTGCGCGGCACCGCGCGCCAGACCAGCTCGCGCAGCCACGACATCGGGGTGTGCCCCTCGGGCACCTGCTGCTTCGGCAGAGCCGGCTTGGCGCGGCGCAGCGGGAAGGCGAGCTCTTCCGCGAGTTCGACGCTGCGCTCGACGGCGCCGGGGTAGCGCGCGAACCGCGCCTGCATCTCGTCCCCCGAGCGCAGGTGCGCGCTGCCCGCGGGGGGAAGCCAGCCGTCGAGCTCGTCAAGGCTGCGCTGCGCGCGCACGGCGGCGATCGCGGTCGCGAGTCGGCGATCCTGGGGACGGGCGTAGTGCACGTTGCCGGTCGCCACGACCGGCAGGCCGCGCTCGGCGGCGAGGGCAGCCAGGACGTCGTTGTGGGCGCTGTCGAGCGGCAGCCCGTGGTCGATGAGCTCGACGTTCACGTTCTCGGAGCCGAACAGCGCCACCAGACGGTCGAGCTCGGCCGACGCCTCCTCGACCTGATCCGGATGCGGAGCGGCCGCAGACTGCGCGGGGTCGCCCGCGAGCGCCTGCCGCACCGCCCCCTTGCGGCATCCGGTGAGGATCGCCCAGTGACCGTCGGCGGCGGCGGCGAGCTCGTCGAGGTCGTAGACGGGGCGCCCCTTCTCGGCGCCGCGCAGCTGCGCCTCGGTGATGGCGGCCGCGAGCCGGTGGTAGCCCTCGAGCCCCCGCGCCAGCACGAGCAGATGAGTGCCCTCCGGATCGGCCTCCCCGTTCTGCGGACCGGAGAGCCCGAGCGAGAGCTCGGCCCCGAACACCGTGGCGACCTGCGCCGTCTCGGCCGCCTCGGCGAACCGCACGATGCCGTAGAAGCCGTCGTGGTCGGTGATCGCGAGCGCACGGAGCCCCAGCCGTTCCGCCTCCTCGAGCAGCGCCTCGGGGCTGGAGGCTCCGTCGAGGAAGCTGAAGCTGGAGTGCGCGTGCAGTTCGGCGTAGGGCACGGCAGCCGCGTCGCGCACGCGCTCCGACGGCGGGACGTAGGGCCCGCGCTTGCGCGAAAGGGGCGTGTCGAGTGCGGCGACCGGGCGCGACCCCGAGAGCGTGCGCTCGAGCTCGCTCCACTGGATCGGCGGATTCTGCCAGCCCATCAGGGCGCCTTTCTGATGCCCGGTGTCGCCTCTAGGGTGAGGGCATGAGCACGTGGATGACGCGTGACGGCCGCCCGATCGAGGTGCGGCCCGCGCGCGGCGCCTTCGATGACTTCGCAGCGGTCGTCGGCCCGAAGACGCCCGGAACACCAGGGTGCTGGTGCATGGCCTATCGCGACGCCCGCAAGGGACTCGACGACCGCATCGCGCACATGAAGAGCGAGTGCGCCACCGAGCCGGGGCCGGGCGTGCTGGCCTACATCGAGGGTGTCGTGGCGGGCTGGTGCTCGGTGGCCCCGCGCTCCAGCTACCGCCGGCTGATGAACTCGCGCACCATTCCGAACCTGCAGAAGCTGGAGATCGACGAGCGCGACCCCTGGGCGATCGTGTGCTTCGTTGTCCGGGCGGGATACCGCAAGAAGGGGGTCGCGCGGGCGCTTCTCGGCGGCGCGATCGAGCACGTTCGTGCGCACGGCGGAGGAGTGCTGGAGGGCTATCCGGTCTCGGACGAGGAGGGACGCGTCGACACGATCTCGGGCTACGTCGGCGGGACGAGCCTGTTCGAGCAAGCGGGCTTCACGCGCGTCATGCTCACGGATTCTCACCTCGCACATCGAGACCGCTGGCTCATGCGGCTCGAGGTCTGAACGCAGCTCAGTCATAGCGGCCCGCCGCCCACCATTCCCCAGCCTCGTCGAGCTCAAGCAGCCAGGCCTCTCCGGCCGTGTCGACCGCCTGGAAGCGCTGGGTGCGACGCGCGGCCGCTTGGTCCCACCAGCGCTCGTCGAGCGGCCACGGGCCCGCCCAGGCCGTCAGATCGCGTCGTGCGCCGGTCTGGGAGACCAGCACCGCGGGGGAGGCGCTGAGCGTGCCGCGCGCATCCACCGCGACCGGGCGGCCGCGCGCGTCTTCGACCCGCAGCGGCCGCGGCACCTCGTACACCGTCGCCGGCGCGGGCGGCGGCACGGCACCCGGCCACGGACGCCGCACGTCGCGCCGCACCACCGGCCGATCGCCCCACGGCACGAGCGTCTGCCGCTCGGCGGGGGAGCGCCCGCCCTCCCGGGTCGCCGTGACCACCCCCGCGTGCCCGACCATGCCCTGCACCCGTGAGAGCACCGAATGCACCTGCTCCTCGGGCCCCGAGCCCCACAGGCCGCGCTCGTGCGCGCCGACCGGGTCGACCGATTCGGGGGCGAGGCGCACACGCGCGACGGGGGAGCGCAGGCCGTGGTCGCGATCCGAGCCGGTCTGCGCTTCGAGCGACCAGCGGATGCGGTCCACCACCTCGGCGGGAGCGAACGACCGCGGGTGCAGCCACACCCGTTCGTTGGTCTCGCCGTCCTCGCCGGTGAACTCGACGCGCAGCGCCGTGCAGACGAGCGTCTCGGCCAGCAGCGCCGCGACGAAGTCGTCGGCCGCCACGCGCATGCCGAAGGCCACCTGGTCGATGCGCTCCAGCGGCGGCTCGAAGTCGACGACGGCGTCGAGATCGCGCGGGGGGATGCGCGGGGTGGCGGCGCGCGCATCGCGCCCGCGGGCCAGCGCGTGCCAGCATGCGCCGTTCTCGCCGAAGCGCGACGCGACATCGAAGGCGGTCAGCTCAGCGAAGCCGCCGAGCGTGCGGATGCCGAGTCGCGGCAGGAGGGAGACCAGTTCGGCGTCGTCGATCAGCGTGATCGGCAGCGGGGCGAGGAACGCCGCGGCCTCGCCCGCGGGCACGATGCGGGTGCGCTCGTCGATCGGGGTGCGCCGGGCCGCCAGCTCGGCGGCGAACAGCCCGTCGGCGATGCCGACCGCCGCCGGCAGCTCGAGCCCCTCGGCGATCGTCAGCAGGGTTCTCGCCGCTGCACGCTCGCCGCCGTAGTAGCGCGCCACCCCGCGGGCGCGCACCGCCACCAGACCCGGGCGCAGCGGATGCCACCCCGGCACCGACTGCTCCAGCGCGGTCAGCACCGGCTCGAAGGCGCGCGCGTCGAGGGAGCGGTCGTAGGCGAGCACGTGCACGGCGGCGCAGCGCGACTGGGCCTCGCGCTGCCGCATGCCGCGCCGCACCCCCTCGGCGCGCGCCGGCTGGTTGGCGGCGAACACCACGCCCTTGTCGATGAGGATGATCGGCTCGCCCGGGGAGAGCCGCTCGGCGCGCGCGTGGGCGACGACGGGCCAGTCGGGGCACCACAGCACGGCCATCCGTGCGTCAACGGTGTTCATGTCGCGTTCCACAATCCAGTTTCGAACATGTGTTCGATTCTGTCAAACGCGACCGACACTACCCTGGAGGCATGAGCCCCACTGCCTTCCAACGACTTGAGAACGTCGCCCTTGCGGCCATGATCGCGGTGGCGTTCGTGCTTGCCGGCTATGACTGGTGGTGGCTTCTCGCCCTTTTTCTCGCCTTCGACGTCTCAGGCCTCGGCTATCTCCGAGACCAGAGAATCGGAGCACTCGGCTACAACCTGGTGCACAACTACACCGGGCCCGCACTGATGACCGTCGCACAGGTTCTTCTGGTGGCGTGGGGAACGCCTCAGAACTGGCTGGGCCTGATCGCCGGGTGCTGGGCATTCCACATCGCCGTCGATCGGGCCATCGGGTACGGACTCAAGTTCTCCGATTCCCCTCGGCACACCCACCTCACCGACTCCGCGCCGGCCGCGTCGCCGAAAGCTACCCCACCGCGCTCCTGAGCCGTCGCGCCGCACCCTCGTTTCGAGCTTCGACCACAGCGACCTGCTGCTCGGGGCCGGGCAGCCAGAGCCGCCGCGAACGAGGCCGGCCCGCCCAGCTCTTGGAGCTGGATGCGACACTCACCTGCCGCGCCTGCAGGTGCCCGAATCCCGAACCGAGACCCACCCAGCTGCTCGCCGTGACCGCCAGGCGCGCGTCCGCTCCCGGCCAGTCGCCGATGCCCACCAGCGCTCCCTCGCGCTGGCGCAGCCGCGCCGACAGCTTGCTCGCCGCGGAGTCGCTGAGCTTCGCCGCCCCGCTCGCCCGCCGCGGCGGTCGCACGATGACCACGGTCACCACGTCGACCAGGGCCGAGACCACCGAGAGCCATTGCTCGCCCGGATGCGGCACCAGCACCACGCGCTCCAGGTCGAGCCCGAGGCCGGCAACCGCCTCGATGCCGAGATCGGGCATGCCGACGATCGCGCACCACGCCCCGGCGGCGCTCGGCCCCTGGGCGAGACCCAGCGCGAGCGTCGTCGACCCGTCGACCGCGTAGCTGCCGCCCGCGGCGAGTGCGCCGCCGGGAAGCAAACCGGTCAGCGCCTCGTGCGTGGGCAGCGCGCGGGAGTCCAGGCGCGTGCGCTGCATGCCGCGGATCCGTTCCTGCAGAGCGCGCACCACCTCATCGCGGTGCGGGGCGTCACTCTCGATCGGCTCCGCCCGCAGGGCGACGGCAGGGGAGGCGTGCATGCTCCCAGTCTCGAACATATGTTCGAGTGTGTCAACGACGACCGACGCCGGCGCGGTCAGCTCGCGCTCTGCGACAACTGCGTGACGATCTTCGCCAGACGTCGCTGCCGCACCGCCTCGCTCGGCGCCGTCATGAGCGGATGCAGCACCGCGAATCGCTCCGAGGAGTTCAGCGCCTCGAAGCGCTCCTTCGCCGCCGGCACGACCCGCAGCGCGGCGATGAGGTCATCCGGGACCACGGCCGTCGCAGCGCCGGCGTAGGCGCGCTCCCAGCGGCCGTCCGACTTCGCCCGGTCGATCTCCCGCTGGCCGCGCTCACGCATCCGGCCCTCGGCGATCAACCGAGCCACGTGCTCCTGATTGCGCTGCGACCAGAGCGAACGGGCCCGGCGCGGGGTGAAGCGCTGCAGGAACGTCGCCTTGTCGAAGCTGCGCTTCTGTCCGTCGATCCAACCGCTGCACAGCGCCTCGTCAAGCGCCTCGTCGTAGCGGAGCGAGGTCGGCGTCGTGGTGCCCTTCTTGGCGAGCATCAGCCAGACACCGTCTGAGTCGTCTTCATGAGCGTCGAGCCAGGTGCGCCAGGCGGCGGCATCCGGCACGATGAACGGTTCGGGTACCGCGCTCAACTGTCGATCACCTCGAGCCGCACGGTGACCAGATCGCCGGGGGAGAGGTGCTCGGCGTCGCGCACGGCCTTCTTGACCGGCAGGATGTACGCCGACTCGGTCTTCGACGGGAAGATCGAGGTCGCCCACTCGGTGCCCCCGACCCGGGGACGCACCCGCACCGAGCCGAAACCGCGCCGGGGGCCGTCCTGGAACTCGGCGATCTCGGCGCTCAGTTCGGCGGGCACGGTGACGAAGGTCCAGGAGCCCTTGCCTTCGGCATCCCAGATCCACAGCTCCGACTCGAACTCGACGATCATGCCGACACTGTGCCACACACGGGCGACGAACACCGGGCCGCCGTCCCCGAGACGAGCCGCTACCCGGCCGTCGCCGCCGCGAGCACGACGCACACGGCGACGAAGAGCAGCAGGTTCGTGACCACGGTCAACCAGAAGCCGATCCGGAACGTCAACTTCGTGCTCTTGTGCCGCAGCAGCGCCTGGGCGAGGAAAGCCCCGGGCCAACCACCGATCAGCGAGAGCACGTGCAGGGTCGACTCCGAGATGCGCCACTCGCCGCGGCGCGCCGCCGCCTTGTCGAGCGCGTAGAAGATCGCGGTCATCACGCTCACGACGGCGTAGTAATACGGAATCCACGTCGGAACCGGCCACAGAGTGTCGATCAGCGCGGCCAAGGCGAGGAACGCGACGACCAGCAGCATCGCGACCAGGGCACCGACCAGACGCCCGCCTCGGCGGGCCTTGCGAGCGCTCACCGGAACCCGACGGTCCCGGGGCGCCACCTCCGTCGCGCGGATGCGACCGTCGGGAGCCTGCTCGGTGCGGAAGGTGACCCGGTCGCCGAGCGCCGGTCGCCGCGTCGTGTCGATGAACGCGTGCACGTGCGCGAAGACGTCAGCACCACCATCGTTCGGGCGTATGAACCCGAAGCCGCGGTCATCGTCCCAGCCCACGAGTTCGCCCTCGAGTCGGCTCCGACTCTGTGTCATCGTCACAGCGTATCTCCGACAGGACCAAGGACTCAGGTGCATTTGAGCCCCCGCGCGTAGCGTCGCGCTCATGGAGCAGACCGCACTGGATCCACTCACTCTTGACCGCATCGACGCCTGGTGGCGGGCCGCCAACTACCTCAGCATCGGGCAGATCTATCTGCTCGAGAATCCGCTGCTGACATCGCCCTTGACTCCCGAGCACCTCAAGCGACGCCTGCTCGGCCACTGGGGCACTACCCCCGGCCTCAACTTCCTCTACGCGCACCTGAACCGCGCCATCGGCGAGCGCGACCTCGACACCCTCTACATCACGGGCCCCGGCCACGGCGGGCCCGGGATGGTGGCGAACGCCTATCTCGACGGCACCTACAGCGAGCTGTATTCGGACATCACGCGCGACGAGGAGGGGATGCGGAGGCTGTTCCGTCAGTTCTCGTTCCCCGGCGGCATCCCGAGCCACGCCGCACCCGACACCCCGGGTTCGATCCACGAGGGCGGCGAGCTCGGCTACGCGCTCAGCCACGCCTACGGCGCCGCCTTCGACAACCCCGAGCTGCTGGTCGCCTGCGTGATCGGCGACGGCGAGGCCGAGACCGGGGCGCTGGCGACGTCGTGGCATTCGAACAAGTTCCTCGACCCGGTGCACGACGGCACGGTGCTGCCGATCCTGCACCTGAACGGCTACAAGATCGCCAACCCGACCGTGCTCGCGCGCATCCCCGACGAGGAGCTGCTCGAGCTGATGCGCGGATACGGCCACGAGCCGTTCCTGGTCTCCGGCGGGTTCGACGGAGAGGATCCGAGGGCGATGCACGAGCGCTTCGCGACGACGCTCGACACCGTGCTCGATCGCATCCGTCAGATCCGCGCGGATGCCGCCGCCGGCCGCACGGAGCGTCCCCGCTGGCCGATGATCATCCTGCGCACCCCGAAGGGCTGGACCTGCCCGCGCGAGGTGGACGGGCATCCGGTCGAGGGCAGTCACCGCGCGCACCAGGTGCCGCTTGCGGGCGTGCGCGAGAACGCCGAGCACCGCGCGCTCCTGGAGGAGTGGATGCGCTCCTACCGGCCCGAGGAGCTGTTCGATGAGGCGGGTGCACCGCGCGCCGAGACGGTGGCCCTCGCCCCCGAGGGCACGCGGCGGATGAGTGCCAACCCGGTCGCCAACGCCGGGCTGCTGCGGCGCGAGCTCGACCTGCCCGACTTCCGCGACTTCCGCATCGATCTGGCGGCGCCCGGGACCGAGATCGCCTCGGCGACCGGCGCGCTCGGCACCTGGCTGGCGGAGGTGATCCGGCGAAACCCCGACAACTTCCGGCTGTTCGGACCCGACGAGGTCGCCTCCAACCGCCTGGCGCCCGCCGTGTACGAGGTGACGGCGAAGCAGTGGAACGCCGACTACCACCCGAGCGACGAGAACCTCGCCCGCGCTGGCCGCGTCATGGAGATGCTGAGTGAGAACCAGTGCCAGGGCTGGCTGGAGGGCTACCTGCTGACCGGGCGCCACGGCCTGTTCACCAGCTACGAGGCGTTCATCCACATCGTCGACTCGATGTTCAACCAGCACGCCAAGTGGCTCGATGCGAGCAAGGACATCCCGTGGCGCGCTCCGATCGCGAGCCTGAACTACCTGCTGTCGAGCCACGTCTGGCGGCAGGACCACAACGGCTTCACCCATCAGGACCCGGGGTTCCTCGATGTGGTGGTCAACAAGAGCGCCGACGTGGTGCGGGTCTATCTGCCCTTCGACGCCAACACGCTGCTGTCGACGATGGATCACTGCCTGCGCACCGTCGACTACGTCAACGTGGTGGTCGCCGGCAAGCAGCCCGAGCCCCAGTGGCTCTCGATGGACGAGGCGATCGAGCACTGCACCCGCGGCCTGGGCGTGCTGCCCTGGGCCGGCACCGAGATCGCGGGCGAGGAGCCCGACGTGGTGCTCGCCTGCGCGGGCGACGTGCCCACGCTCGAGACGCTCGCGGCGGCGAAGATCCTGCGCGAGCGGCTGCCCGAACTTCGAGTGCGCGTGGTGAACGTCGTCGACCTGATGCGGCTGCAGTCGCTGGGGGAGCACCCGCACGGCATGAGCGACGACGACTTCGATGCGGTGTTCACCACCGACAAGCCGATCATCTTCGCCTTCCACGGCTACCCGTGGCTCATCCACCGCCTCGCCTACCGCCGCCACGGCCACGGCAACCTGCATGTGCGCGGCTACAAGGAGAAGGGCACCACGACCACGCCCTTCGACATGGTGATGCTCAACGACCTGGACCGCTACCACCTGGTGATGGACGTGATCGACCGGACCCCCGGGCTCGGTGTCGCCCAGGCCGGGCTCCGCCAGGAGATGCAGGATGCGCGTCAGCGCGCCCGCGACTACACGCGCGAGTTCGGCGTCGACATCCCCGAGGTCGCCGACTGGGGCTGGGACTGAGACAGCGAGTCCAGGTGCAGCAAAGGCCCCGGATCAATGATCCGGGGCCTTCACCTACTCACGTGCGCGGAGGGGGACTTGAACCCCCACGCCCTTTCGGGCACTAGCACCTCAAGCTAGCGCGTCTGCCATTCCGCCACCCGCGCGAGTGTCTTTCGCTCGGCGCCCCGCAAGGAGCACCGAGGAACGAGATTAGCACGCCGGAGACGCACTGCGTGACGCCGACGGCGGGCTAGCGTTGTCCCATGACCGCAGATACGGAGCTCGATGCCACCGCTCGGATCGCACGCGATCTGATCCGGATTGACACCACCAACTGGGGTGAAGGCAAGTCGGTCGGCGAGACGATCGCCGCCGAGTACGTCGAGGCCGAGCTGCGCCGCCTGGGCCTTGCACCAGAGCTGTTCGACTCCGCGCCGGGGCGCACGAGCGTCGTCGCCCGCGTGCCGGGACGCGACAGCAGCCGTCCCGCGCTCGTGCTCCACGGCCACCTGGACGTCGTGCCCGCCGACCCGGCCAACTGGAGCGTCGACCCCTTCAGCGGCGAAGTCAAGGACGGCATGCTCTGGGGCCGCGGTGCGGTCGACATGAAGGACATGGATGCCATGATCTTGACCGCCCTCGATGACATCCTGAGCAGTGGCCGGCTGCCGGCGCGCGAACTCATCGTCGCGTTCTTCGCCGACGAGGAGAACGGCGGCGAGTACGGCTCGCACTTCCTCGTCGACACCAAGCCGGAGCTGTTCGCCGGCGCGACCGAGGCGGTGAGCGAGGTCGGCGGCTACTCGGTGCACGTGGCCGGCCAGCGCGCCTACCTTCTGCAGACGGGAGAGAAAGCGCTCATCTGGATCCGCTTGGTGGCTCGCGGGGTCGCGGCGCACGGATCCCGCGTCATCCACGACAACGCCGTCACGAAGCTCGCCCGGGCCGTGACGAAGCTGGGGGAGCGGGAGTGGCCACTGCACCTCACCACGACGACGAGCGCGCTCCTGGCCGAGCTGGCGCAGATGCACGGCGTCTCGCCCGACACGGATCCGGTCGACCTGGTGGAGCGCAGCGGCTCGGCCGCGGGGTTCCTCCTGGGCACGCTGCGCGTGACGAGCAATCCGACACTGCTGTCGGCCGGCTACAAGCACAACGTGATCCCGGATCGCGCCGAGGCGCTCATCGACGTGCGGCCGTTCGCCGGGCAGGAGGACGAGGTGCTCGCCCAGATCCGCGAGCTGATCGGCCCCGACATCGAGGTCGAGATCGTGCACCACGACGTCGGCCTGGAGAACCCGTTCGACGGCGACCTCGTCGGCCGGATGGTCGCGGCGCTGCACCTCCACGATCCCGGCGCGCCCGTGCTGCCGTACTTGATGAGCGGCGGAACCGACAACAAGGCGCTCGCCAAGCTCGGCATCGAGGGCTACGGCTTCGCACCCCTGAAACTGGGAGACGACCTCGACTTCCCGTCCATGTTCCACGGCGTCGACGAGCGGGTTCCGCTCGACGCGCTCTCGTTCGGACACGCCGTGCTGCGCGACTTCCTGCTCGATTGTTGATCTGAGCGCAGCGCCTGACACAATCGTCCCTCGTGAGCTATCTCGAGGCGTTGATCCTCGGCCTTGTGCAAGGCCTGACCGAGTTCCTGCCGATCTCGTCGAGCGCTCATCTGCGCATCGTCGGTGAATTCCTGCCGAACGCGACCGATCCCGGGGCCACGTTCACCGCGATCACGCAGCTCGGCACCGAGCTCGCCGTGCTGATCTTCTTCCGCAAGCAGATCGGTCGCATCCTCTCGAAGTGGTTCCGCTCGTTCGGTGCCCGCGGCGGCTCGCACTCGGCCGGGATCCTCAAGGGCGACGCCGATGTCCGCCTCGGCTGGCTCATCATCCTCGGCACCATTCCGATCGTGATCGTCGGCTACTTCGGCCAGGAGTACATTCGCGGAGCCTTCCGCTCGCTCTGGCTCGTCGCGATCGTGCTGATCGTGTTCGGAATCCTGCTCGGCGTCGCCGACTGGCTCGGACGCCGCACCCGGCACCTCGAAGATCTCGGCTACGGCCACGGCATCGCCATCGGCTTCGCGCAAATGCTCGCGCTCATCCCGGGCGTCTCCCGCTCGGGGGCGTCCACAAGCGCCGGGCTCGCCCTCGGCTACACGCGCACCGCCGCGGCCGAGTTCTCGTTCCTGCTGGCCGTTCCGGCCGTCTTCGGCAGCGGGCTCTACGAGCTCGCGACGGCGCTGCGAGAACCCGACGAGTCGCCGTACGGCTGGCCGGAGACGATCCTCGCGACCGTCGTCGCCTTCGGCGTGGGGCTGGCGATCATCGCCTTCCTGATGCGCTACATCAAGACGCGCTCGTTCCTGCCGTTCGTGATCTACCGCATCGTGCTCGGCGGCGCGCTCCTGGTGCTGCTGTCGCTCGGGATCATCCAGGCGTACTGACGACCAGGAGCTACGGCCCGCCGGGGCGGTCCTCGCCGCCGGCCTTGCCGTCGCGCTTGCGCAGGTAGCGCTCGAACTCCTCGGCGATCGCATCGCCGCTGGCCTCGGGGGAGTCGACCGTGTCGCGCGCCTGCTCGAGCTGGGCGATGTACGCGGCCATGTCGTCGTCGTCACCGGCAAGGGCGTCGATTCCGCTCTCCCAGGCCGCCGACTCCTCGACCAGATTGCCGCGCGCGACGACGAGCGGCACGAAGTCCTCGAGCCGCGAGATCAGCGCCAGCTGCGCCTTCGGGGAGGGCGCGTTATGCACGTAGTGCGGCACCGAGGCCCAGATCGACATGCTCGGGATCCCCGCCGCCTGCGCCGCCATCGACAGCACCGAGATGATGCCCACCGGCCCCTCGTAGGTGCTGCGCTCCAGCTCGAACTCGGACCGCAGCTCCGCGCTCTCGCTGCTGACGAAGACCGAGATCGGTCGGGTGTGCGGCACGTCGGCGAGCATGGCACCGAGGAACACGATTCCCGAGATGTCGGCGGTCGTGAGGGCGTCGATCACCTCGCTCGCGAAAGTCTTCCAGCCGCGCGAGGGCTCGGTTCCCAGCAGCACGTGCATGCCCGGGCCGCCTCCGGCCGGTCCGTAGAGCGTGACGCTCGGCCACTCGAGCACCCGCTCGCCCGACTCGTTGAACGAGACGCTCGGCCGGTTGAACTGGAAGTCGAAGTAGTCCTCGGGCTCGACCTCGACAAGGGGCACGAGTTCCAGCTGATCGCGCACGGCCCGCGCGGCCCCGCTGGCCGCCTCGCCCGCATCGTTCCAGCCCTCGAAGGCGACGATCAGCACGGAGCCGTCGTCGAAACCCGATGCGTCAGTCACTCTCACGTCCTCCCGCGGGCCGGTTCGCTCGCGTCCTCACCAGGATAGGGCGCGCCTAGACTGTGTGCTCGTGACCGCCACCTCGCCTGCCGCCGTCCTCTGGGACATGGACGGAACCCTGATCGACTCCGAGCCGTACTGGATGCGCGCCGAACACGACCTCGTGGAGGAGTACGGCGGGGTCTGGACCCACGAGGATGCGCTTCAGCTGGTCGGCCAGGGCCTCGAGCACTCCGCCCTGATTCTCCGCTCGCGGGGGGTCGCGCTCTCCGTCGAGGAGATCGTGCAGACCATGACCGACCGGGTCACCGCGCAGATCCGCGCCGAGGTTCCGTGGCGCCCCGGATCACGGGAGTTCCTGCTCGCCCTGCGGGAGGCGAGAGTCCGAACCGCGCTCGTGACGATGTCGATCAGCCGGATGGCGCACCTCGTCGCCGACGCGATCGGCTTCGACGCCTTCGACGTCGTGGTCGCGGGCGACCAGGTCGAGGAGCCGAAGCCGCATCCCGAGCCGTACCTTCGGGCCGCCGAGCTTCTCGGCGTCGATCCGCGTGCGTGCCTCGCCTTCGAGGACTCCGAGCCCGGCGTGGCCTCCGCGGTCGCCGCCGGCGTCGCCACCGTCGCGGTCCCGCTGCACATTCCTCTTCCGCCGAGCACCGCCTACACACTCTGGCCGGAGGGGCTGCAGGGTCGCGTCCCGAGCGACCTGGCGCCGATCCTCGAGGCGCACGCGAGCGGGGTCGCGCGATGACGCGCTTCTCCGGCCCGTTCCGCGTGGGCGAGCGCGTGCAGCTGACGGGCCCGAAGGGACGTCTGCACACGATCTCGCTTCAGCCCGGCGCGGTCTTCCATACCCACCGCGGCATGCTCGACCACGACCTGCTGATCGGCGCCCCCGATGGCTCGGTCGTGAGCGCGAGCAACGGCGACCAGTACCTGGCGCTGCGCCCGCTGCTCTCCGACTTCGTCATGTCGATGCCGCGCGGCGCGGCCATCATCTATCCGAAGGACGCGGCCCAGATCCTCGCCCTGGCCGACATCTTCCCGGGCGCCCGCGTGGTGGAGGCCGGCGTTGGCTCGGGGGCGCTGTCGATGTGGCTGCTGCGCGCCATCGGCGAGCACGGCGAGCTGATCTCGTTCGAGCGTCGTGCGGAGTTCGCCGACGTCGCGCGCGCCAACGTCACCGCGCACACCGGCGAGACCCCCGGGAACTGGAGCATCGAGATCGGAGACCTGGTCGAGGCGCTGCCGCGCGCCGTCGAGCCCGCCTCGGTCGACCGCGTGATCCTCGACATGCTCGCCCCGTGGGAGTGCCTCGACGTCGCCCTCGACGCGCTCGTGCCCGGCGGGGTGCTGCTCTGCTACGTCGCGACCGTCACGCAGCTCTCCCGCGTCGCCGAGGCGATCCGAGCCACCCGCGCCTTCACCGACCCGCAGTCGAGCGAGACCATCGTGCGCGGCTGGCATGTGGAGGGGCTCGCCGTTCGGCCCGACCACCGCATGGTGGGCCACACCGCGTTCCTGCTCACCGCGCGCCGACTCGCACCCGGCGCCGTGCTGCCGCCCGTCGCACGCCGCGCCTCGAAGACCGAGTACGGAGACGAGGACGTCGAGCTGTGGACCCCCGGCGCGGTCGGCGACCGCGTGAAGAGCGACAAGCGCCTGCGCAAGGTCGTGCGCGAGGCAGGAGCGATCGCCGAGGCGCGCGCGGCGACCGAGGAGCCGCAGCCCAACGACTAGAGTGGTGGCGGCTCAGCCCCACGGCCGTCCACCGATTTAGCACCCAGAAAGCAGGATCTCTCCGTGCGCAAGATTCCCGCGCTGTTCGCCGCCACTGCTCTCGTCGCGACCCTGTCGGCCTGCACCGCCGCCCGACCGGCGACCATCGACGGCTGCACGCTCGCCTACGACGGCGGATCGACGGTCGATCTGGTCTCGGCCACGGGCGCGCTCGGCGCGGCCCCGGAGGTCGACTTCCCGACTCCGCTGGTGACGGATGGCGCCCAGCGCGCCACCCTCGTCGAGGGATCGGGCACGCGCGCCGTCGAAGGCTCGCAGGTCGCCGCGGAGTTCACCATCTACGCCGGCGGCGCGGTGGTTCCGCTCGGCGGCACCAGCTACGACGCATCGAGCCCGACGCTCATTCCCGCTGACACGGAGAATCCCGTCCCGACGGCGCTCATCTGCGCCCAGGCGGGGGAGCGCTTCGCCCTCACCATGTCCGCGGCCGAGGCCTACGGCGAGGGAACTCTGGAGACCAGCGGCATCGCCGACGACGAGACCCTGGTCTTCGTGTTCGATGTCGCCGCCGTGTATCTGGGCAAGGCCGACGGCGTCAACCAGCTTCCCGTGGACGGCATGCCGACCGTTGTCACCGCGGTGGACGGGACGCCCGGCATCAGCGTTCCGAGCTCCGCCCCGCCGACCGAGCTGCAGATCGCGACGATCAAGCTCGGCGGAGGTGCGACCGTTGCCGAGGGCGACCAGATCGTCGCCCACTACTCCGTCTGGAACTGGCCCGCCGCCGGCGGCGAGGCGACCGCCTCGACTTCGTCCTGGTCGGAGGGCACCGCGGCCACGTTCACGGTGAGCTCGGACGAGCTGCCGGAGGGCTTCCTCGCCGCCGTGACCGGCGCCAACGTCGGCTCGCAGCTGCTCGTCGTCAGCCCGCCGGCTGCCGAGGGCGAGGCGAACTCGATCATGGTGATCGACGTGCTCGGAATCGTCGAGTAGCACTCACTCCGGCCCCGCGCGCTCTAGGATGACAGCCGTGTCCTCCAAACCCGCTCGCGTCCCGGTCGAGGAACGGCTCTTCAGCCTCGTGCTGGCGCTTCTGGCGACCGACGTCGGGCTGATGAAGAACGAGATCCTGTCGACGGTCCACGGCTACAGCCAGCGCTATACGGCGGGAGGCAGCAACGCCAACCTCGAGCGCCAGTTCGAGCGCGACAAGGAGGACATCCGCGAGCTTGGCGTGCCGCTGGAGACGATCGATTCCCCGAGCGACCCGGGCAACAACCAGCTGAAGCGCTACCGCATTCCACGCGGACGCTACGAGCTGCCCGAGGACATCACCTTCACTCCCGAGGAGTCGACACTGCTGACGCTCGCGGCCCGCGTCTGGCGCGAGGGCTCGCTCTCTGCCGAGTCGCGCCGCGCGCTCATCAAGCTCCGCTCTCTCGGGGCCGCCGCGACCGAACCCGTCATCGGCTTCGCACCGCGGGTTCGCCTGGGCGATGCCGCCTTCGAACCCCTGACCGACGCGATCGATCAGGGCGTCAGCGTGCGCTTCGACTACCTGAAGCCCGGCGAGCAGGCGGCCCGCGAGCGCTCGGTCGTGCCGCTGGCGCTCGTCAACTATGAGGGGCGCTGGCACCTGTCGAGTCGCGAGCTGGACAGCGGAATCCCCAAGATGTTCCTGCTGCGCCGAATCGTGGGACAGGTCACGCTCGGGCGGCCGGTCTCCATGCCGCCGGGCGGCCACGCTGCCGAGGCGATGGCCCGCCTCGACGCCGTCGCCGCCGAGCAGGTCGCCGACGTCGAGGTGAGCCCCGGCTCCGACGCCGCCCTGCGGCTCGCCCACCGCACCACAACCGAGCAGATCGGCCCGGACCGCCTGCGACTGCGCTTCATCGACCGGGCGATCCTGGCCGATGAGCTCAGCGGCTTCGGTCCCGAGGTGCTGGTGCTCTCACCGCCGGAGCTTCGCGATGACGTGCGCGAGCGACTCGAGCGAACGGCGGCCGCCCATGGCTGACTCCCGCAAGAATCCGCCGCTCGTGGCCCGCGACAAGCTGACGTTCCTGCTGTCCTTCGTGCCTTGGCTGGTCGACCACGAGCGCGTCTCGGTCAGCGCCGCCGCCGAGCACTTCGGGATGACGCCCGAGCAGATCCGTGAGGCCGTGCGCCTGATCGCGGTCAGCGGCGTGCCGGGCGAGACCGCGCTGTACCAGCACGGCGACCTCTTCGACATCTCGTGGGATTCGTTCGAGGACGACGACGAGATCGTACTGACCCATCGCGTGGCGATCGACGGCTCGCCGCGATTCTCGGCACGCGAGGCGGCGGCCGTGATCGCGGGCCTGCAGTACCTGTCGGCGGTGCCCGAGAACGCCGACCGCGCGGCCCTCAACTCGCTCATGGCCAAGCTCTCGCGCAGCGCCTCCGCAGCGCCGAGCGCCGTGGCCATTGATGCCTCCGCGCCCTCGGATGCCACGCTCCGCCTCGTGCGGACGGCGCTGGATCGCGGCGTGCAGCTGGAATTCGACTACCTCAACGCGCGCGGCGACCGCGAGCGACGCCGCATCGACCCGCTGCGCGTCGAGTCGGCCGACGCCGACTGGTACCTGCGCGGCTGGTGCCACCTGCGCGAGGCGATTCGAATCTTCCGCCTCGACCGGATCGCCAACGCGGTCGTCACCGACGAGCCGATTCAGCACCACGCCGGCCAGATCCAGGTGCCCGAAACGCTGTTCGAGACCTCGCCCGACGACCTCGAGGTGACGATCGAGGTCGCCGCCGCGGCCATGCCGCTGCTCGGCGACTACCTCCATGACGATTCCGCCCCCGAAGTCCATGGCGATCGAGTTCGCGCGACCCTCCGCGTCTCGCACTTCCACGGCCTGAAGCGCCTCGTGGCGGGACTTCCCGGCATGGTGCACGTGGTGTCACCGCCGGAGGCGCGAGAAGCCGTCCGCGCCTGGGCGGCCGAAGGAGCGGCCCGGTACCGCTGACGGGCCTAGAATGGTCGGAGAACTTCACGGACGTCGGATCCTTCGGCGGCCCTCCCAACGGAAGGACATCGTCCATGCTCGGCAATCTCTCCGGCTGGCACTTCCTCATTGTGCTCGTGGTCGTGCTGCTGCTGTTCGGCGCCACGAAGCTCCCCGCGCTGGCCCGCAGCGTCGGCCAGTCGATGAAGATCTTCCGCAACGAGATCAAGAGCGACGACACGCCCACTCCCGACGCCTCCTCGGCCGCGGACGACGGCGACCAGAAGTCGTCCGACTCGAAGTAGCCGGTGGCCGCTCGAACGCGGCGCGGTCGCACGGCCGAAGGCCGGATGTCGCTCGGCGAACATCTCATCGAGCTGCGCAAGCGGCTCATGCGCGCCGCCGGCGCGATCGTGCTGGGCGCGATCGGCGGCTGGTTTCTGTACGACCCGGTCTGGGCGGCGCTCTACGACCCGATCGTGCGCATCGCGGCGGCGCGCGGAATCGACACCGCCGAGGTCAACCTCAATTACGGCACCATCACGGGCGGCTTCGAGCAGCATCTTCAGATCTCGATCGTCGTCGGGCTGGTGATCTCGAGCCCGGTGTGGCTCTACCAGATCTTCGCGTTCCTCGTTCCGGGGCTGACGCGCAAGGAGAAGCGCTACACCTTCGGGTTCTTCTTCTCAGCCGTGCCGCTGTTCTTCGCCGGCTGCGCGACCGGCTGGTTCATCCTGCCCCACATCGTGGAGCTCATGGCGAGCTTCATTCCGGCCGAGTCGACCTCGCTCTTCGACGCCCGCACCTACCTCGACTTCGTCCTGAAGCTCGTCATCGCCTCGGGTATCGCCTTCGTGCTGCCGGTGTTCCTCGTGCTGCTGAACTTCGTCGGCGTGCTCTCCGGCCGCGCGATCCTCGCGGGCTGGCGCTGGGCGATTCTGGCCATCACGATCTTCACGGCGATCGTCACGCCCGCGGCCGACGTGATCTCGATGTTCCTGCTGGCCATCCCGATGATCGCGCTGTACTTCATCGCCGTCGGGATCGCCCTCCTCCACGATCGCCGCGTCGCGAAGCGCCAAGCGGCGTTCGTCGGCGAGAGCTAGCGTGAACACGTGAGCCTGACACCCGCCGAGCGCTACGCCCGGGCGAAGGCCCGCCAGGGCAGCCCTGAGGTCGAGCGCTTCCGCGCGCTCCAGGAGTTCGATCTGGACCCGTTCCAGCGCGACGCCTGCGCCTCCCTCGAGGCAGGAAACAGCGTGCTGGTCGCCGCGCCCACCGGTGCGGGCAAGACGATCGTGGCCGAGTTCGCCGTGCACCTCGCGCTGCGCGACCCGCGCGCCAAGGTGTTCTACACCACACCGATGAAGGCGCTCAGCAACCAGAAGTACAGCGAGCTGGCTGCCGAGCACGGCGCCGCGCAGGTCGGGCTGCTCACCGGCGACAGCAACATCAACTCCGGCGCCCGCGTGGTCGTGATGACGACCGAGGTGCTGCGCAACATGCTCTACGCCGACTCGGCGCTGCTCACCGATCTCGCCTTCGTCATCATGGACGAAGTGCACTACCTCGCCGACCGGTTCCGCGGGGCGGTCTGGGAGGAGGTCATCATCCACCTGCCGCCGGCCGTGCGGCTCGTCTCGCTCAGCGCGACCGTCTCGAACGCCGAGGAGTTCGGCGACTGGCTTCAGGCGGTGCGCGGCCACACCGAGGTGATCGTCTCGGAGGAGCGCCCCGTGCCGCTCGAGCAGCACGTGCTCGTGCGCGGCAAGCTGCACGACCTCTTCGACGGCACGACCGACTCGACGGCGCTGCGGGTGAACCCGGAGCTCGTGCGGCTCGCCGCGAGCGGCGGACGCGCACCGTATCCGCGCCAGCACCCGGGACGCGACCGGTACCGACGCAGCTCCGGCGGCGGCTTCCGCGATCGCGGGGGAGACCGGGTAGGGCGCCCGGAGCTCATCAGCCTTCTCGAGTCCCGCGAGCTGCTGCCCGCGATCTTCTTCGTTTTCAGCCGCGTCGGCTGCGATGCGGCGGTCAAGCAGGTGGTCGGATCCGGCATCCGGCTCACCGAGCGGTGGGAGCGCGACGAGATCCGCGCCATCGTCGAGGAGCGCACGCGTCCGATCCCGGATCCAGATCTCGGCGTGCTCGGCTACTGGGAGTGGCTCGACGGGCTGCAGCGCGGCGTCGCCGCCCACCACGCCGGCATGCTCCCCGCCTTCAAGGAGATCGTCGAGGAGCTCTTTCAGCGCAAGCTCCTGAAGGCCGTGTTCGCCACGGAGACGCTCGCACTCGGGGTCAACATGCCCGCCCGCACCGTGGTGCTCGAGAAGCTCGAGAAGTTCAACGGCGAGGCGCGCGTGCCGATCACGCCGGGGGAGTACACCCAGCTGACCGGCCGCGCCGGGCGCCGAGGGATCGACACCCAGGGTCACGCGGTCATCCAGTGGACGGCGGGGCTCGATCCGCAGGCGGTCGCCTCGCTCGCCTCCCGGCGGACCTATCCGCTGAACTCCAGCTTCCGCCCGACGTACAACATGGCCGTCAACCTGATCGAGCAGTTCGGGCGCGAGCGCACTCGCGAGATCCTCGAGAGCTCCTTCGCCCAGTTCCAGGCCGACCGGGCGGTCGTGGATCTCGCCCGCCGGGTGCGCAAGCAGGAGGAGTCGCTGCGCGGCTATGCCGAGGCGATGACCTGCCACCTCGGCGACTTCCCGGAGTACTCGAAGCTGCGCCGCGAGCTGAGCGACCTCGAGCGCAAGAACGCGCGGAGCGAGGGGCGGGGCGGACACCGCGGCGCCGAGGTGGGAGGCGAGAGCCGCAGCGTGCGCGATCGCCGACAGCGGCAGATCGCCGACCTGCGGCGGCGCATGAAGCAGCACGCCTGCCACAGCTGCAACGATCGCGAGGCGCACGCGCGCTGGGCCGAGCGCTGGTGGCGTCTGAAGCGCGAGAACGACCAGCTGAGCGCGCAGATCCGCGGGCGCACCGGTGCCGTCTCGGTCGTGTTCGACCGCATCAGCGATCTGCTGCTCGACCTCGGCTATCTGGAGCACCGCGACGGCGTCTGGGGCGCCACGGCGCCCGGGCGCGCGCTGCGCCGCATCTACGGGGAGCGCGACCTGCTCGTCGCCGAGTGCCTCCGCCGAGGCGCCTGGGCCGGACTCGACGCACCGTCCCTCGCCGCGCTCGCGAGCTCGCTCGTCTTCGAGCCGCGGCGCGAGGAGCGCGACATCCAGGACCGCGACCTGCCCCGCGGACCGTTCCGCGCCGCGAAGGATGCGACCGAGACGATCTGGGCCGAGCTCTCGATCATGGAGGAGGATCGACGGCTGCCGAGCACGGGCCTACTGTCGCACGGCCTATCCCTGGCGACCTACCGCTGGGCTCAGGGTGCCTCGCTCGACGCGGTGCTGCGTGACGCCGATCTCGCGGCCGGCGACTTCATCCGTTGGATGAAGCAGGCCGTTGACCTGCTCGACCAGCTTTCGCTCGTGGCCGACGGGGAGCTCGGCCGCACTGCGCGCCAGTCAATCGATGGAATCCGACGTGGCATCGTCGCGTACTCCGGAGTCGCCTGAATGAAACCCGACGCAGCACGCGCGCCGCTTCCCCTGGGAGTCGCGCTGGTGGTCGCCGCGGCCGCCGGGCCGATCCTGGACGCCGCGTTCCCCGACCGGGACTGGTGGCCGCTCGCGATCCCCGCCGTCGCTCTGGTGCTGCTGGCAGCCCAGGGTCGACGCCCCGGCCCCGCGCTGCTGGTCGGGCTCGTATTCGGCGCCTGCTTCTACTTCCCGCACATCGAGTGGGCGACGCTGTTCCTCGGCCCGATCCCGTGGTCGGCGCTGTCCACGCTGATGGCGCTCTGGGTCATGCTCGGCACCGCGGCCATCAGCCTGGTCTACCGCTGGGCGCCGCGGGTCTGGTCTGGGCTGGCGGGACGGCTGCTGCTGGTTCCGGCGATCGTGGCAGGGCTCTGGACCGCGCGCGAGGCGATCGCCAGCGTCTGGCCGTACGGCGGGTTCTCGTGGGGGAGGGTCTCGTTCTCGCAGTCGGAGAGCCCGTTCGCGGCCCTGTTCGGCTGGCTCGGCGTGTCCGGCGTGAGCTTCCTCCTCGTCTTCCTCGCCGCGGCCGGGCTCGCCTTTGCGCAGGAGGCATGGCGTGTGCGCAGCGCCGCCGGAGCACAGGTGGCCGGCGGCGCGCCCGCGCGGCTCTCGGCGCTGCGCCTGGGAACCGCCTACCTCGCCCTGCTGCTTCTGGCGATGGTGTTCCCCGCCTTCCCCTCGGCGACCGACGGCAGCACCCGTGTCGCCGCGGTGCAGGGCAACGGCAAGACCAGCTACTTCGATCCTCCGGAGCGCACCGGCGACAATCTGCTGGCGCAGGTCGCCGCGACGGAGCCGATCTACGGCGAGGACGTTGACGTGGTGGTGTGGCCGGAGGGCGGCAGCGATCTCGACCCGCTGCGCAGCGCCTCGGCGGCGCGGATCTTCGATGAGGTGTCGCAGCGCGCCGGGGCTCCGCTCGTCTCCGGCATCATCACGGCACGACTGCCCGAAGGGGGAGACCCCGAGACCGACACGGAGTACTTCAACACCGCGGTCGTCTGGCGCGACGGGCAGGGCGCCGGCGACTACTACGACAAGAAGCACCCGGTGCCCTTCGGCGAGTACGTTCCGGATCGTGACTTCTGGCGCCAGTTCGCCCCCGACCTGATCGATCTGATCGGGCGCGAGTACACCCCGGGAACCACCGACACGGTGCTCGAACTCGATGACGGCCTGCTGGCGGGTGTCGCGATCTGCTTCGACATCGTCGACGACCAGGTCATGACCGACACCGTGCGCGAGGGTGCGGATCTGGTCTTCGCGCCCACCAACAACGCCGATTTCGGGCGCACCGACGAGAGCCTCCAGCAGCTCGCGATCGCGCACATCCGCGCGATCGAGTTGGGCCGTTCCGTCGTCAGCATCTCGACGGTCGGCACGAGCGCGATCATCGCCCCCGACGGGACGATCCTGGACGAGCTGACCTGGTACACCGCCGACGCGATGGTGGTCGATGTTCCGCTCGGGACCTCGACCACTCCGGCCGTGCTTCTGGGACGTCAGATCGAGTGGGGTGTCTCCGCGCTCGGACTCATCGGGCTTCTGCTCGCCGCATTCGCCGGTCGGCGCGTCACGCGCCGCTGAGCGCACGAAAGGGCCGCTGCCCGAAAGGACAGCGGCCCTGCGAAGACCCGTCGTTCGGCGGGAGACCTATGCCGTCTTGCGACCGGTCTTCGAAGCTCCGCGGCGCGCGCGGAGGTATTCGAGGCGCTCCTGCAGGAGCTCCTCCAGCTCGGGGCGCGTGCGGCGCTCGAGCAGCATGTCCCAGTGAGTGCGCGGAGCCTTGGTCTCGGCTTCGTCGGACTGCACGAGTGTGCCGTCCTCCGCGACGAGCCGTCCCTCGAGACCGGTGCGCGGCGACTCCCACGTCTCCGGCACCTCGGCGTCGGACGAGAAGGTGACCTCGAAGGTCTTGCCGTCGTCGGTTCGGTAAATGCTCTTCTTTCGCGGCGAGAACTCGACACCGTCCTCCGTCTGGAGACTCTGTGAACCAAGTCGCATGCCGCGCAAACTACGATCTGCCATCGTGTGGCCTCCTCTGCGCTCTCCCGATCGAAGCGAGCGCTGGCGGATTGCCGCACGCTCGCCGATCCGGCACTCATGTATAACGTCAGCGTGGCGAGGAACATGCCTCGACGGGTCTGTTTACAGTCCTTTCACAGCCGCCTCGTGACGGATTGCGAGATTCCCCCGAGCGTCGCTCAGGATGCACGCTCGCGCACCACGGCGAGAGCCGTGTCGGAGCGGTCCGAGACGAGACCATCGACGCCGATCTCGAGCAGCCGCACCATCGTCGGGGCGTCGTTGATCGTCCACACGTGCACCTCGATGCCCGCGGAGTGGAAGCTCTCGACCGAGCGTGACGTGATCGCCGGGATCCCCGCCATCCGCAACGGGAACTGCACGGCATCGACGCCGCCCAGGATGCCTCGCAGCGGTGCGATGGCGCCTGCTCGGGCCGCGAGCACGGCGGGAATCGCGCGGCTTGCCGAGAGCGAGGTCGCCACCCCCGGGAGTGCGTCCACGGCCGCACGGCGACGGGACTCGCTGAAGGAGGACACCAGCACCCGGCGCGTCGCGCGGAGGTCTCGGATCGCGGCCGCGGCAGGAAGAGCGGCGCCCGCCGTCTTGATGTCGATGTTGAAGCAGGTGTCGGGGAAGGCATCCAGAGCCTCGGCGAGGGTCACGAACCCCTGCCCCTCGCCGAGCGGCACCTCCGCGAGCTCCGCTGCCGTCAGCTGCGCGACGGTGGCATCACGACCGGCGACCCGCGTCAGGTCGGCGTCGTGGCTGACGATCGCGACGCCGTCCGCCGAGACATGCACATCGGTTTCGATGTGGGTGACGCCGAGCGCCACCGCACGCGCGAAGGCGAGCAGGGTGTTCTCCGGCGCGTCGACGGCCAGACCGCGATGGGCGAGGACGCGCGGCGTTGGGGCGTCGAAGAAGACCGACGGCCCCGATTCGGCGACCACCTACTTCGACGGCGGGGTCGCCCCGCGGAGGAAACCGTTGCCGATGCCCTTGATCGCCTCGGTGAGCTCGCTCGGAATGATCCAGAGCTTGTTCGAGTCGCCGTTGGCGAGCTTGGGGAGGATCTGCAGGTACTCGTAGGCGAGGAGCTTCTCGTCGGGGTTGCCCTTGTGGATCGCCTCGAACACGGTGCGAATCGCCTCCGCTTCACCCTCGGCACGCAGCACCGCGGCCTTGGCGTCACCCTCGGCCTGCAGGATCGCCGCCTGACGCGCACCCTCCGCCTCGAGAATGGCCGACTGCTTCGTGCCCTCGGCCGTCAGGATCGCGGCGCGACGGTCGCGCTCGGCGCGCATCTGCTTCTCCATCGAGTCCTGGATCGAGTGCGGCGGGTCGATCGCCTTCAGTTCGACGCGGCCGACGCGGATGCCCCACTTGCCGGTCGCCTCATCCAGCACGATGCGCAGCTGCCCGTTGATGTTGTCGCGGCTCGTGAGCGCCTCTTCGAGGTTGAGGCCGCCGACGACGTTGCGGAGCGTCGTGGTCGTGAGCTGCTCGACAGCGCCGAGGTAGTTGGCGATCTCGTAGGTGGCCGCGCGCGCGTCGATCACCTGGAAGTACACGACCGTGTCGATCGAGACCACGAGGTTGTCCTCGGTGATCACCGGCTGCGGCGGGAACGAGACGACCTGCTCGCGCATGTCGACGAGCGGACGGACCCGGTCGATGAACGGCACCAGGATGTTGAGGCCGGGGGAGAGGGTCTTGTGGTACTTCCCGAGCCGTTCCACGACACCGGCGTAGGCCTGCGGGATGATCCGGATCGCGCGGAACAGCGTGGTGAGCACGAAGACGCCGAGCACCACCAGCAGGGCGATGATGAACAGCTGCCCGATGATGTCACCGAATTCCATGAGAGATCCTTTCGCGGGTGAACTCAGACGCCGGGGGAGCCGGGCGCTTCGGCAGAGCCTTCGGGGGCGACCTCGACGCTGGCGCCGTCGACGCGCGTGACGACGACGCGGTCGCCCTCGTCCAGCGCGGCATCGGGAGCCTGACGAGCGAGCCGGGCCGTCCAGGTCTCGCCGTTGTCGAGTTTGACGATTCCCGCGCCCTCGACGAAGCGCGTCGTGACGCGGCCTCCCAGGTCGAAAAGCGCATCCACGTTGCTCTTCGCCGGGTCGGCGCTCTTCTTGAGCGCCTTCAGCAGCAGCGGACGGATCGTGAAGATCAGCAGCCCGGAGATGACCGCGGCGAGGCCGATCTGCAGCCACCACGGGCCGCCCAGAAGGTTCGTGCCGAGCCCGCCGAGCAGACTGCCTGCGGCGATCATGAGGAACGTGAACTCGAGGGTGAGCAGTTCGACGACGATGAACAGGAAGACGAACACCAGCCAGATGATCCACAGATACTGCGTCAGATCGAGCCACATCGGCGCGTTCACCCTTCGTGCTCCGTCGGCGCTTTCCGACGTTGGCTCGACGCTATCACCCCCGGGCACAGCGGGCGGGGACGAGTTGCGGCCTCGGGATTGCTACAGTCGAGACTCGTGAACAGCGCCGCAGACTCGACCGTCCTCCCTCCCGCCTCTCTCGACGGCGTTCGCGCCCTCGTCACCGGATCCTCTCGTGGGATCGGCGCCGACACGGCGGGCTATCTCGCCGCCGCCGGCGCCAAGGTCGTCATCAACTTCCGAGCCAAGGCGCCGCGCGCCGACAAGGTCGTCGCGAGCATCGTCAACGCCGGGGGAGAGGCGCTCGCCATCGGCGCCGATCTCACCTCGCCGGAGTCGATCGCGACCATGATGGGAACCATCGAGGAGGCCTGGGGCGGACTGGACCTGCTCGTGCTGAATGCCTCCGGCGGCATGGAGAGCGGCATGGGCGAGGACTACGCGCTGCGCCTGAACCGCGACGCCCAGGTCAACGTGCTCGAGTCGGCGCTGCCGCTCATGAAGGCCGGCGGTCGCGTCGTGTTCGTCACGAGCCACCAGGCGCACTTCATCAACACGGTTTCGACGATGCCCGAGTACGAGCCGGTCGCCCGCAGCAAGCGCGCGGGCGAGGATGCACTGCGCGAGCGACTGCCGATGCTTGCCGAGAAGGGCATCGAGTTCGTCGTCGTGTCGGGCGACATGATCGAAGGCACCATCACCGCGACGCTGCTCGACCGGGCGCGCCCCGGCGCCATCGAAGCGCGTCGCGAGGAGGCGGGCAAGCTGTTCACCGTCTCCGAGTTCGCGGCCGAGGTCGCCCACGCGGCGATCGACCCGATTCCCGCCGACAACACGCGCTACGTCGGCGACGTGAGCGGCTTCCAGCAGGCCTGAGATGGCGCACCGGGCGCTCTCGCGCGTCCTGCTCGTTGACGAGCACGATCGCGTGCTCATGTTCCTGCAGTACGGCAAGACGCGGGACGTCCCGCCGCGCTGGATCACCCCCGGCGGGGGAGTGGACCCGGGGGAGACGCACGACGACGCCGCGAAGCGCGAGGTCTACGAAGAGACCGGGCTGCGCCTGAAGACGGTCGGGGCCCCGTTCCTCGACGAGGATTTCGACCCCGATCAGCGCTGGCATCCGTACCAGACCGGTCATTGGGCCTGGTATCTGGAGCGGGTCACCGAGTTCGAGCCGTCCCGCGAGGAGTGGACCGACGAGGAGCGCGTCGACATCGTCGAGTGGCGCTGGATCCCGCTGGCGGAACTCGACGGCGGCGAAGTCGACGGGTTCGAGCTGGAGCCCGCCCGTCTGGCGGATCTCGTGCGCACGGGGCTCGCGCGACTCGCTGGCTGACGGGGGCGCCTTCGTTATGTCAGCTACGACGGTGGAATCTCGGAGCACCGTGACACCGGGATTGCTCACACCGTCCGCCTGACGCGGCACCGGGGCGCTCCGAGCGCCCTCGTGTGCGCCGACAGCGGCATCGACGGGTCCCGCTCGTCATTGTTGGCGCCCGAATCGCCGTCGCTGCGCTGCGCAACCCGGACACCACCAGGCGACAAGCCGCGCCTGACCCGTGCAGATGGGCCCCGTTCGGCCCCTGTGGCTCGCATCCGATAATCTTCATTATGTCAGTTCGTAACGTAGTCATCCGCATATTTTGCAGATAGCCATGAATCGTGTATCCAGTACCCTCCAGCGATCAACATGGCTCTCATCTGCACTTTTCACGTTCTCAGGCGACTTTCGCGGTGCCTTCCATGGGGCATCCATCTTGCGCTGCGACGAGTTCCAGAGACCATATCTGATCAGGAGTTTTCCCTTGCTGTCTGCACATTATGCAGATAGTCTGCACTTTATGCAGACGGCATTGAGTGAGTGATGGTCGAGAAAAGGGGCAGTCTCTCGTTCCTGCCGTTGCCGGATCGCGGCCCGGACAAAGACGCCTTTCTCGCGGAGGTCCTGACCGGCTGGAAGCGCCAGCAATACACCAAGAACTTCACAGAAAAGACAATCAGTCGCAGGATCAATCGGGTCCTCGACTTCTGTGACGCTACGGGAAAATTTCCGTGGGAGTGGATGCCGACGGACGCGGACGAATACTTCTCCCACCTTGTCAACGTCAGAGGTTTGGTCCAGGAGACGATCCGCGCATACCAAAGCGATGTATCGCTGTTCTGCAGCTACGCCACGAGCGAGAGCTACCCGTGGAACGAAACCTGCGGGCGCCTGTTTGGGTCTTCGATGTCTCAGATCATCACAGACCTCAACAAGGCCCGACACACACAGGCCGCGACGATGGGTCCCACGAAGCGAGCGTTCGAGCTCCATGAGCTACAACAGTTCTTTGACTTCGCGGATGACGAAGTTGCCCGCATCATCGGCTCCCACGTCAAGGGCGGCCTGGCCGCCTGGCGAGACGTCACAGCTCTGAAAGTTTGCTACGGGTGGGGTCTGCGGCACGATGAACTTAGAAAGCTCGACATCGTCGACTTCTCCCCCAACGTCAAAGCACCGTACTTCGGCCACTACGGGCTCCTGAGAGTTCGCCACGGCAAGGCCAACAAAGGTGCTCCCAAGAAGCAGCGGACGGTTCAGACGCTCGTCGACTGGGCTGCCGAAGCAGTCGCGGAATGGGTGGAATTCGGTCTTCCCCGATATGGCCAGCCCATGACCCACCTATTTCCCACGTCGACCGGAGGGCTCGTTGCGGAGGGCGATCTCTACAGTCGATTCATTGGCTTCGTGAATACCCTCGGCCTTGACCCCGGGCTGGACATTCACGGCCTCCGTCGGTCTTACGCAACCCATATGCAGACCGTCTACGGCTATGACGCGAAGTTCATCTCAATGCAGCTCGGACACGCGCACGAAGCCACTACGACGATTTACACACTCCCCTCGCCTGACTTCGCTGCCAGTGAGATGGAGCGGGTTCTGAGCAGAGATCTCTTGAGAAGCAAGGGCAAGCTCCTGCTCAAACCAGCGAGAAATCAAGGAAAGGCCTCCCGATGAAGCGTCGGATCGAGTACAGGTTCCACGTTCGCGAGCTGATGGCACGCGCTGGAATTCGAACCAGCCGAGAACTGGTGGAACCACTCCGTGACCGCGGCATTACGCTTTCCGAGTCGCAGATCAACCGGATCGTCGCTCACAACCCGGATCGCATCGCCTTCCAGGTCCTCGTCGCCCTTTGCGACATCTTCGGCGTCGAGATGAATCAGCTGGTCACTTACACCAGCGCTGACGTCAAGACGCAGCGACGCAAAGTCGCCGGCGACGGAACAGACGTCCCGCTGCTAGAGGCCTACCGGCCCGTTCGCGCTCGGATCCGCCGGCCAGAGGATGACTGAATTCAAACCGCGGGGACGACCCCGATCAGCTCGAACCGGCTACACCTGCGATCGATGCGGCCGCGAGACCGGAAAGATCCGCGTTCGCTGGCCGGACGGCAAAATTTGCGGCATCTGCTTCACCGAGGCGGTTCACACCTATGGTGAATGCCCACTTTGCGGGAAGCACCGAATGCTCCCCGGTCGACTCACAACCGGTGAGGACATCTGCACATCTTGCGCCGGAATCCAAACAGCGCTGACCTGCGAGAAATGCGGCATGGAACGGGAGAGATTCCGCAGCGGCCGCTGCATCGTCTGCGTGATCGAAGCCGAGCTCACCGATCTCCTCAGACCAAACGATCCGCCGGATCTCCGTCTGAAGCGGCTAGTGACGGTCCTCACCTCGGTCGATCGTCCCGAAAGCATCTACACCTGGCTCCACAGCAACGGCGGCGTCTCAGCGGATCTGCTACGACGCCTGGGAGCCCGAGAGATTGCTCTCTCGCACGAGGCCTTCGATGCGTTGCCAAAGACTGCCGCTGTTGAGCACTTGCGAGCGATATTGACCCACAACCGCATGCTTCCCGCTCAGGACGACCGTCAGCTGGCCATGTTCGAACAATGGCTGCAAGAGCGGCTCCACGTCCTTCAGGTGACTCCGGACATCCACTCCCCTATCGAACGCTTCGCCAAGTGGCACCATCTTCGGAGGCTCAAGGCGGAGTTTTCTGCCACAAAGAACATGAACTACGCCGTCCGGAGCGCCAAGCAAGAGATCACCGAAGCCGGCAAGTTCCTCAGCTGGCTTCTTGCGACCCATGGCAAGACGAGCGCATCCATCGGCCAAGTCCACATTGATGAATACCTCTCGGAAGGCCCATCGACGAGGAAACATATCCGGAACTTCGTTCGCTTCCTGAGTCGAGAGCGCACGACCAACAGCGTCGACGTTCCTGTCCGGCTTGCGCAAACGACGCCAATGCCTACGCAGCGGCAGCGCATGAACCACATCAAGACCCTGATGGAAGCAGTCAATCTCAACGAATCAACGCGCGTCGCTGGGCTGATTTTCCTCCTCTTCGGCATCCCTATCGGTCGGCTTTGCATGATGACCGTCGACCAGGTCGATGTTCGGCCGACGGGCATCACAATCCTGCTCGGCAAGAATCCTGCGCCCGTCCCCGAGGTTCTGATCCCTCTATTCCTCGCGCATCTGCACGCACGCGACTCCGCCGGCACGGTGAACACGGGCTCGATTTGGCTCTTCCCCGGGGCTAGGGCCGGTAGGCCTAAGTCCCCCAACACCCTTCTGCTGCAGCTCCGAGACGGAATCGGCATCGACATTCAGGGCGTGAGGAACAGGACGATCCGGGGCCTAGTCGAGGAGATCGACCCGAGCTCATTGGCGAAGATGCTCGGCTACAGCAAACAAGTCATGAGCAAGCATGGATCGGCCGCAACGGTTCCCTGGTCGAGTTATGCCGTTGGAAAGAACCCCCGCTTCGCGAAAGAGAAGCCAACCCAGTAGAAGCTCAGTTTCTCGGACCACGGGATCCATAACTCACTCGGCGGAACCGGCGCGCACGCTGAGCGCTGGAGACCGAGCTCGCAACCAACGGGGTCTCATGTCACTTGCCGCGCTAGTTCGGAAGAGTTGACAATGGCGGAATGCCGGATTTGCGGGCAACTCGATATGTGCTCCAGTCGGCGGTTTGACACACTATTCCGGGAACCTCCGCGACCCACCGCCCCGGGATGCGCTGGAGCCGGCGGAATCGAGCCTTCGATGGCGACTCCGCCCAGCCTCTCCCCTCGCTCAGACTCAGCAACCTGTCTTGCATCCCATAGGTTTTGGCACATGTACGTTACGAGACACATGGGACATGCGGAGCGTACAAGGATCCTCCTGCGTGACCGATCGCTGCGCCGATGGACCGCCGCGAGCCGAATGGACTGAAACGACTCGCCGAGCATGCGAGGGAGCCCTTGATGTCGATCGGCGACTCACTGACGAGCCCGAATCGCGGCGCGTTGCGACGCTATGCGGCGTTCAGGCGCGAATCCATCGATTGCACAGTGAGTGGTGTATATTCATTGAGTGCTGACTATAACTCCCCGCCTAGACGTGATGAACCGACTCGGCCGCGCAATGGCCGATCCGACGCGATCGCGCATCCTCTTGACCCTGCTAGATGGCCCGATCTACCCGGCGGCAGTGGCCCGCGAGCTGGGCCTGAGCCCGTCCAACGTCTCCAACCATCTGACCTGCCTCCGCGATTGCGGAATCGTTGTGGCTGAGCCTGAAGGGCGCCGCACTCGCTACGAGGTTGCCGACCCCCGATTGACAGCTGCACTCACTGCCCTGCTCGAAACCACCCTGGCCGTGGATCACGAGGGAGAGTGCCTCGACCCCACATGCATGGTTGAGGCATGCTCCACGACGGAGGCAAGGGCATGATCTTCCTCTCTATCCTGCAAGCAATCGGTCTGTTCCTCGTTACGAACATTGACGACATCATCGTGCTGTCGTTGTTCTTCGCTCGCGGTGCGGGCCAGCGGGGAGCCACGCGGCGAATCCTTATCGGGCAGTACCTGGGATTCGCGGGCATCCTCGGCGCAGCCGTGCTTGTAGCGCTTGGCGCAGGCATCTTCCTGCCTCCTGAGTTCATCCCCTATTTCGGCCTCATCCCGTTGGGTCTTGGACTCTGGGCGGCTTGGCAGGCATGGCGCAACCGGGGCGATGACGATAACGATGACGACGAGGCCAAGATCGCAGGGAAGAAGGTCGCCGTATGGGCTGTCGCCGGCGTGACCTTCGCTAACGGCGGCGACAACATCGGCGTGTACGTCCCGGTGTTCCTGAGCGTCGGCCCCGGCGCTGTGCTCGCCTACTGTGTCGTGTTCCTCGCCCTCGTTGCCGTGCTCGTGATGATCGCGAAGTTCATCGCTACACGACGCCCAATCGCAGAGATCTTGGAACGATGGGAACACGTTCTGTTCCCGCTCGTCCTGATCGGCCTCGGCATCTTCATCCTGGTTAGCGGTGGAGCCTTCGGGCTCTGAGAACCTCAGAACACACAACTGCTCCAGACGTCAACCAACCGACGTCTGGAGCAGTTCCGCGTTCACTCCCCCGACCGACGTCGGTGGACCTGGCGAAAACGATCGGCGGAAGTCGCGAAGCCACCTCCTGGACAGGAACTGCCAGACGCATTGCTGGCATTTGATCGCAAGATGGTGGAGAAGGTCCAGCCTTCCGGCATCGGACGCTGCGCCCCGATGGCGCGAAATGTGTCTTGCATCCCTTGGGATGCGAGACGTCTCGGCGCAGGTCCGCGTTTGCGGGAACCCAATCCTCTCCTCGCTGTCGCGACGATTCTCATAACTATGGCGCATAACCGATGGCAGCTTTTCCGGTACTCAATGTTAGTTACGAGACACTCGGCAAGGAGACGCGCAGCGCCGCTGAGCACCGACTTCGCGTTCACTGGCGGGCGCAAAGCAGGCGGTCCCGAATCTCCGGGTGGCAATTGTCCGAACTAGCGTGGCAAGTGACATCTCAGCGATGCTGTCGCAACTGAAGCCCGCGAAGAACCGCATAGACGCCGAAAATAACCGCCACTACAGTGAGCGCCCACGCACCGGTGAAGCCAATCGAGGAACCTGAAGCGCAGTAACTTTCTGCGCCCACTTCGATTGCATAATCGACGCATCGGCCAGTTTGAAATCCGAACGCCAAGAGGGGCACAACTACCACGGCAACGACCGCCGCGGCAAACCAACGTGTACCGCCTTGCCTTCCGGTATGCCTCATGAGCCAACACTAGCGAGGCGTGCAAACACGCCCCATCAGCACAGAGATTGAACATGCCGAAGCCAGACCCATAGCCGAGAACAGATAACTAGGTTCCCCAGTTGAGCCAGCCCCGCGATACCCCCTGAGTCTCGGGACGCGCCGCGCACGGCTGCGACTCGTGTGCGTGTGCCAGTTACCGTGGAGTCGATGACGCACGGCGGATCGGGACAGGGCTCGTCGCCACTGATGCGAGTGGCGCGGGCCTTCGTGCTGGCAACGTTCGTTTCGCTGGCGCTCGCCTTCGTGGTCGGGGGCGCCGTACACCATGCGAGTTCGCCGTCGGCACCGTCGACCACGATCCTTGAGGTCGGGGCACCAGGCCCTATTGCCGCATCCCCCGATCCGGCCACGGCCGTTTGGGAGAGCCCGATCGCATCAGGAGGGCTCGAGTCCCTCCTGATCGCCGGCTGTGTGTTCATCATCATCTGCTGCGCCATGCTCGTGGCCAGACGATCGTTCTCGCAGATCGTGTCAGCGCGTCTCGCGCGGCCCCGCACGACGTCGGTTCCCCGATCGCCGAGGATCTCGCAATCGAGGCCGGCCATCTCGCTCCTCGCCCTCTCCATCAGCCGGACGTGACGCTCCGGCGCCTTTCGCTACCGATTCGGGAATAGCGAAGCGCCGAGCCTCCTACCAACGTTCGAGCCAGCCCACCCAACGTGGGCGCTGAAGCCGTGGAGACGCATCCTTGAGTAACAGCAGGGTCAGGCACAATGACGCCCGCGCCGGAACGCACGCGAAGGGGTCAAGCAGCATTCGGGCCCGGAGATCGTGGAGCCGAGCCCTCCAGATCGCGCTACGCGCGACCTGCGTGGCCTCCTTCCTTCTGGCTGCCGTCCTCGGGCCAGGTACAGCGTCCGCTCGCGCGGACAACCACTATCCCTCCTGGGACGACGTGCGGGCAGCGCAGTCGGCCGAGGCGTCGACGAAGACCCTGATCACAAGCATCCAGGCACAGCTCGCCGGGCTGCGAGAGGAAGCGACGCGCACACAGCAGATCGCGGCCGAGCAGGGCGCCCGCTGGTCGAGTGCGCAAGAGGCCGCAGATGAGCAGGCTTTTGTCGCGGAGGGGCTGCGGGCCCAGGCCGACGCCGCGGCCGCGGAGATGTCTACCGCGCGAACTCAGATCGCCGCTCTCATCAGGACCACACAGCGATCCGGCGGTCTTGATCTGACCGCCACGTTGCTGTTCTCTTCCCCGGACCCCGAATCGCTGCTCTACGGGCTCGGTCTCGTCGCGAAACTGGTGGAGGCCAACTCCCAGCTCTACGATCGCGCTGCCCAGCTGATGAACACGGCCAGGGCACTCGAGGATCAGGCCGTCGTCGCGCAAACCGAGCTCGAGAAGCTTCAGGATGAGGCGCTCGCTGCGTTCGAGGCCGCTCAAGCGGCGGCCCTGGAGGCGGAAGCCATCCTCATCGAGCAGGAGGAGAACGAAGCCAGGCTGACCGCGCAGCTCGCGGTGTTGAGCGAGAACCGCCGGGCTACCGAGGCCGACTACAACAAGGGCATACAGGAGCGATGGGGTGCCGGCGCTGCGGGGATCGTAACCGCAAGCGGATGGGCTCTACCGGCGCGCGGGTACATCACGTCAGGTTTCGGCTGGCGACCGCCTCCGATCGCGGGGGCAAGCAGCTTCCACGGCGCCCTGGACATCTCCGGCGGCAACTACTGCGGAACCCCGATCTACGCGGCCGCCGGGGGCCGCGTGACCTATGCAGGCCCGAACGGCGGCCTGGGCAACTACATCCAGATCGACCACGGCAACGGGTATGTCACCGGCTACGCCCACCTACAGAACGGCGGAATCGGGGTGCGGATGGGCGAATCGGTGGGTCCGGGACAGAACATCGGAAATGCTGGTACGACGGGATTATCCACCGGCTGTCACCTTCATCTGATCCTCCGTCAGAACGGCACGCCGATCGACCCACTCTCCTTCCTGCGGAATCAAGGAGTGGTGTTCGGTTGATGCTTTCCGCGCTAGGGGTGACGAGTGTGGCTAAGCATCTGCTGGATCATCGCCCGCACGTGGTCATCCTGGAGTCGGTAGATCACATGCCGCCCATCGCGATCTCCGACCACGAGATTCAGGTGGCGGAGAATGCGCAAGTGATTGGATACCGACGCCTGTCCGAGCCCGAGTTCCTCGACGAGTTCACCGACAGTTGCCGGCTCGTCGAGCAGCCGGGCGAGGATACGCACCCGTGCCGGGGTGGCCAGCGCGCTCATAACCTCGGCGATGTGCTCGGCCTCGTCAGCGTCGAGTTGCATCACGCTCCTTCCCTCCCTCACGATAACCATTCCTAAGATCATATCATGCTGATATTTATCAGTAGTGATATGTTATGGGGATGACTAAGGCAGAACCCGTGGATGCAAGTACCAGCTCGCAGGACAGCGCCCGCACCGGCCGCCCCTGGGAGCTCTATTTCGCCATCGCGGCAGGCGTCACCTACGCCTCTGGCCTCATCGCCGAATATGCCGTGGGGGCGCCGGGGGCGGTGTACATCCCGCTGTTCCTCGCGACGTACTTCTTCGGCGGCTACTTCACAGTGATCGAAGCGTTCAGCGCCGTGCGACGCGGGCGCTTCGAGGTCGACTTCCTGATGATCGTCGCCGCAGTCGGTGCGGCGGCCGTCGGGCAGTTCGGCGAAGGTGCGGTGCTGCTGTTCCTGTTCAGCCTCGGCCACGCGCTCGAGGAGTACGCCATGTCTCGGGCAACGAAGTCGATCGAGGCGCTTGCGGCGCTCGCCCCTCGCACCGCGACCGTGCGCGTCGGAGGAGTCGTCGAAGAACGCCCGGTGGAAGCCCTCGTGCTCGGTGACGTCGTGGTGGTACGACCGAACTCTCGAGTTCCCGCAGACGGATTCGTCAGCGTCGGTGACACCGCAATCGACCAGTCTGCGGTCACTGGCGAGTCCATCCCGGTGGAGAAGGCGGCGGTGCCGGATTCCACCGCCGCGCTCGCGCGCCCGGAAGGCGTCGCCCTCGAGTCGCGGGTGTTCGCCGGCACGGTGAACGGACCTGGCGCCTTCGACATGGTGGTCACCGCCGCAGCCAGCGACAGCACACTCGCACGGGTGGTCGCCCTGGTCCGGGAGGCCGACACTACCCAGTCCCCCACACAGCGGTTCATCGACAGGTTCCAGCGAATCTATGTCCCTGCGGTCATCCTTGGCGTCCTCGCGGTTCTGGCGTTCGGTCTTGTCGTCCTCAGCGAACCTTTCGCCGACGCGTTCTATCGCGCGATGGTCGTGCTCGTCGCGGCGAGCCCGTGCGCCTTGGCGATCGCTACCCCTGCAGCAGTTCTGGCGGGGCTTGCCCGCTCGGCGCGGGCGGGGGTGCTCACCAAGGGCGGAGGCCCATTGGAGAATCTCGCGAAGGTGCGGGCGATCGCCTTCGACAAGACCGGGACGCTCACCTGGGGCCACCCGTCCGTCACGGACCTCGCTCCCGCTCCTGGGACGCGCGTCGACGAGCTGCGGGCGGTGGCAGTCGCGGTTGAGTCGCTCAGCGATCACCCGCTGGCGGGAGCGATCGTCCGCGACCTCTCGGCGCGCGTCGCCGCCGGCGACGCGCTGGTCGCCAAGGACCTCGAAGGCGTGACCGGCCGGGGAGTCCGCGCGATGATCGGAGGCGATGAGATCCTCGTCGGCAACCTCCGAATGATGACGGATGCCGGCCTCACGCTTCCGCCCGACGTCGCCGCGGATGTCGACCGTTTGCAGGGACTAGGCCGCACCACGATGGTCATTTCTCGCGGGGGCCGTTTTCTCGGCGTCATCGGGGTCATGGACCAGCCCCGACTGGAGTCGAGGGACACGCTCGAGGCCCTGCGCCGCGACGGAGTGAGCGAGCTCGTGATGATGTCGGGCGACAACCAGCAGGTGGCCACCGCCGTCGGGGAGGCCGTCGGGATCGACCGGGCTATGGGTGAGCTGCTCCCCGAGGATAAGGTCGCCGCCATCCGCGAGCTGGGAAGAGGCGGCCGACTGACGTGCATGGTCGGCGACGGCGTTAACGATGCCCCCGCGATGGCGAACGCGACCATCGGCATAGCGATGGGGGCGGCGGGTTCCACCGTCGCGCTCGAAACTGCGGACATCGCCCTGATGTCCGACGACCTGGGCCGAGTGCCGTTCATCCGCCGGCTCAGCCGGGCTACAGCACGCATCATCCGCCAGAACCTCATCGCGGCTCTGGCGATCGTCGCATTCCTCGTGCCCGCCAGCCTCATCGGACTCGAGATGGGACCTATCGTGCTCGTGCATGAGGGCTCGACGATCATCGTGGTGCTGAACGCTCTACGGCTGCTGCGCTTCGAGAAGGACGGCGAGCACCGTGGCATCGTCCACGAGGACCGCCCAGGGATGCCCGGCCCAAGTACGGGCAGCTAGCTCGAAGCCAGGGCCTCGTTCACCTAGGCCAGCCCGCCCTACAACGAGAGGACAGAAGGGAACTGCACGAGGATCGTGAGCACGATCACCGCGTAGTTGGCGAGCACCGCCACCCATGCGAACGGGAAAATCTGCCGACCCACCCGCCGCGTGCGGTCCCCGAAAATGGTGCCGTGCTTGAGCCCCCAGGCGAGCAAGTACCACCACATCGGGATCGTGGCGGCCCAGACGACCATGCAGTACGGGCAGAGCACGCCGATGACGTAGACGCTCTGGGTGTAGAGCCAGGTGACGAAGACCCACGCCGAGAACACGCCGAGGGTGAACAGTCGCCAGTACCAGGAGCCGAACCGCGCGCCTGTAAGGAGGCCGGCCGCGACGGCAATCGGCGCGACGAAGCCGGCGACTCCCAGGAGCGGGTTGGGGAAGCCGAACAGCGATGCCTGCCATCTGTCGAACAGGGCACCGCAGGACACGAAGGGGCTGATGTCACAACTCAGAGCCGTGCCTGGGTTCTGCAGGCTCCGAATACGCTCGATGAGCAATGCCGCGGAGCCGATCCAGCCGATCGAGCCCGTAACAAGCAGGACGACCGCTAGCCATAGCGCCGGCCGAGGACGCCGAGCATCGCTGGGTGTCATGGCCATATTCCTCCATCACTCGGTGCCGTCAGGTCTCAAACCTACGGACGCTGTCCTTTCGACCCGCGTCGCGCTCCTCGCCCGACCTCGCACTCGACCGTGGAGAAGGCACAGTAGTATTATTTCGATGAGCCTTACGCCCTCCCTTCGCTTGCAGGCCCCGCCGGGGCCTGCGGCGATGACGCGGCTCATCACGGTCGTTCTGGCGCTCATGATGATCGGTCTGGGCGTGATGGCTGCGCATCATGCCCAGACCGCTCAAAGCGCGCCCGGCCACGCGGTTGTGGTGGAGCTCAAGACCGCTCATCAGCCGGTGTCGGCAGAAGGTCACGCACCGCCCGACTTCATCGTCGGGGACATCGCTGTCGGGCTGGCCACGGGCTGCATCGTACTGATCGCCTGCTGTGCGCTGGGCCTGGCCCTCATGGCCGCGCGGGCGTGGCGGGCGGACCTGTTCAGAAGGCTCATCGCAGCCGCACGATCTCTTCCCGCGACCATCATCGACGCGGCACCGGGTGTCGCCGGCGTTCCACGACCCAGCCTGATCGCTCTCTCCATCAGCCGCACGTAGGCCCGAACCGGCACCAAAGCTTGCGGCGCTGTGCGCCCTTTGCTCGTGCCGTCGTTCTCTGCGCGCCCGCCCGCTTCCCGGCGCGCTCTACCTGATGTGTCCCATAAGTCTTGGAGAGAGCCCGAATGAACACCAACGTTAAAGTCGCCCTCGTCTTCTCCGGCGCGATAGTTCTCATCGTGATTGCCTTCATCGTCGTCGCGATCCTGCAAGCCCAACCGCCCAGTCCCGAAACAGAAGGCAGCCCCGCGCCCCCTGCCGCCTCTGCCATCCGAGAGGACAGCCACATTCTGGATGACGGTGGCGCCGGCGCCGTGACCGTGGTCGAGTTCCTCGACTTCGAGTGCGAGGCGTGCGGAGCCTTCTACCCGGTGGTGGAGGATCTGCGCGCAGAGTTCTCCGGGCAGATCACCTTCGCCATCCGCTACTTCCCGCTGCCCGGTCACTTCAACTCGAAGAACGCCGCGATAGCCGTGGAAGCCGCCTTTCAGCAGGGTCAGCTCGAGGCGATGTACAAGCGGATGTTCGAAACCCAGGCCGAGTGGGGTGAAGCGCAAGAGTCGCGGGCGGCGCTGTTCCGTCAGTTCGCCGAGGAGCTCGGTCTGGACCTAGCGGAGTACGACGCCGCTGTGGCCGATCCGGCCACAGCCGAGCGGGTGCAATCAGACTTCGATGATGGCGTGGCGCTCGGCGTCGGTTCCACCCCAACCTTCTTCGTCAACGACCGGATGGTACAGCTGACCTCGTTCGATGACCTTCGAGAGGCGATTGAAGCGGAACTAGGGCGTTGACGTCGCCGCTGGAGGACCTCCGGCTGAAGCGGGTAATCGTGGTGGGCGCCGGTCAGGCCGGGCTCGCGATGGGACACGCCTTGGCCCGCACCGGGCTGAAGCCACAGGCCGACTTCATGATCGTCGACGCCAGCGCCGCAGGCGATCGTGCGTGGATTCGACGATGGCACTCCTTCCGGCTGTTCACCCCGGCCAGGCATTCCTCGCTGCCCGGCATTCCCTTCCCTGGCCCCCGATCTCACTACCCGAGAACCGACGAAGTAGCCGACTATCTGGAGAACTACGCCGCCCAGCTCGGCCTCCTCCCCATGTGGAATACCAGGGTTCATGGCGTCCAGGTCGACCCGCACGGGCATGGGCTGACCCTCATAACGAACGTCGGCGAGGTCGAGGCCCGTAACGTCGTGGCCGCGACCGGCCCGTTCGCGGAGCCTCGGTTCCCCGAGTTCGCCGGCCGAGTCCGGGTGCCGGGACGGAATCTGCACAGCGACGACTACACCCATCCGAAGCAGCTTCCCGACGGATCGGTGCTGATCGTCGGCGCCGGCAACACCGGCCGTCAGATCGCTCGCGAGCTCTCGAGTTCCCACCAGGTGACGCTCGCCCGGTTCCCGCAGGCCGGCCTCTCAAGCGATCAAGGGGAAACGCGATCGTGAGGACGATGAGACGCCTTGGCATCCGTCTGTCGGCGCTACGTCCTCGTCGGGCGGGGCGTCATCGTGCCCAACCCGGCCGCGGTGGGAAGGCTGGCGCCCGTCGGTCGCTCGGAGCGCAGGTGATGAGCGCGGCGTCGTTCGGGTTCGTCTCCCTCTTGCTGCTCGCCGCCGCGCTGCCGGCCGCGAGCGGTCTTTCCGCGTCTGCCGTCGTGTCGGCGCCCGCCGCCGAGCTGCCCGCGCAGGCGTTCGTCAATCTCAGCGAAGCTTCGAACGGCCCCGTGTCCCGTGACGCCTACGGGGTCACGACCCGCGCCGAACTCCTCCGCCAGCAGTACACCCTGACCTACACGACCACATGGTCGGGTCCGATCCGATGGCCCTTCCCCACCCCCGTGCGGATCTCGTCCGACTTCGGATACCGTCCCCCGCCCTGCAGCGGGTGTTCGAGCTACCACACCGCCGTCGACTTCGACCCTGGTGCCGGGCAGCCGATCTATGCCATCGCCGAAGGGGTGGTCAAGGAGTCCGTCGACGGGTACGGGTCGTGGGGGAACTACGTCGTCCTCGAGCACCGGATCAACGGGCAGACGGTGGTGAGCAGCTACGCGCACATGCAGCGCGGCTCGAGCCCGCTGGTAGCGGGCCAGGTGGTGAAGGTCGGGGAGTTCGTTGGGCTCGTCGGTGCTACCGGGCAGGTCACCGGCGCGCACTTGCATCTCGAAATCGACGTCGACGGCCAGAAGGTCGACCCGTTCGCCTGGCTCAGCGCGAACGCAGGATGAGTGAGCTCTGTCAGCGGTGAACGACGACTGGGTGAACATCCCCGATGCCCCGCCGGACATCGGGCAGTTCCTCGCCCCGAATCTGCAGCCGCTACCGCTCCTCCCCCTCATCGGCCTCATACTGGCGGGACTCTATCTGCTGGGTGCCATCCGACTCTGGGCGACCGGACGGCCCTGGTCGGTCGGCAGAACCATCACCTTCCTGCTCGGATGCCTGACTATCGTGCTCGTCACCGGCCTCGGGGTCGAGGGCTACGGCTACGTCATGCTCTCGGTGTTCATGTTCCAGCAGCTCACCCTGATGATGCTCGTCCCGGCGCTGCTGGTCCTGGGCTCCCCCGGCACGTTGCTTCTGCGTGCGACCCCGCATCGCGGGTGGGGCCGCATCGTTCTACGTGTCGCGTTCCACGGCCTCCGCAGCCGAGTCGCACGCTGGCTGTTGCACCCCGCCTTCACCGTCCCCCTGTTCCTGCTGTCCTTCTATGGGCTGTACCTCATGAATCTCGCCGACCCGATCCTCGCCCTTCCCTTCGGCCATCTCGGCCTGGAGCTCGGCTTCTTGGTCGCCGGAATGTTCTTCACGCTCCCCATCCTCAGCAACGACCCGCTTCCGATCAGGATGTCCTATCCCGCACGCGCCATCGACCTCACCGTCGAGGTTGCACTACACGCCTTCTTCGGCGTGTTCCTGATGATGAGCCCCTACCTCCTCCTCGACTCCTTCGCAAGCCCGCCGCCATCGCTGGGTGTCGATCCCCTTGCAGACCAAGGGATCGCGGGCGGTCTCGCCTGGTCATACGGCGAGGGCCCCAACGTTCTCATGCTGCTCTACATCCTTCAGCGATGGTTCCGCGACGACACATCCAAGGCAGCGGCGGCGGACATTCGGGCCTCTCGCTACGGCGACCCTGACCTCGATGCCTACAACGAGTATCTCGCGCAGCTCCACCGGCGCGAGGAGAAGCGTCCACCACGGGAGGCGCCGTAATGAGCGCACCCGGACCAGCCGAGAAGATCACGAGGAGAGTCCGCCAACGCCATGCTTCCCATCGAGAACTGGTGGCTCAACGCCCTGTGGTCGGTCTCGCCGACCATCCTGCTGGGTCTGGTGTTCTGGTTCATCATCCGAGTGATCGTTCGGGCCGATCGGGCCGAGCGCCGCGCCTATGCGCAGATCGAGGTCGAGGAGCGCACTCGCCGCGCTGCGGCTACACCTGAGTCCGCCGAAGCAGCTGAGAACGAGTAGCACGACCACTACGAGAAATATGGAGCCCCTGTGAACACGTACTCCCTCCGTCCCGCCGCCGCCATCGTGATCGCCGGCGCGGCGATCGCCCTGCTCGTCGCGGTCCCATCCCCGGCAGCTGCACATGACGGCCTCGTGTCCAGCTCGCCGGCCGCCGGCAGCACAGCGACGTCTGAGATCGAGACGGTCTCGTTGACCTTCAGCGATGAGCTGCTGGACATCGGGGACTCCAACGGGGCGTTCGCGATCCAGGTGGTAGGGCAGGACGATCTCTACTACAACCTCGACTGCGTGCAGCGGGACGGCCCAACGGCGTCAACGGCGGTGGCACTTGGGGAGTCGGGGACCTACGAGATTCGCTGGCAAGTGGCTTCCTCAGACGCTCACATCACCTCCGACACCTTCGATTTCGTCTATGAGAAGCCGACCGGCGCGGTCGCCGCCCCTGGCGCCACGAGTGCTCCGTGCGGAACTGGCAGCGAGGACGACAGCACCGCTGAGGAAGGTGCCTCCGGGGATGCGGATGAGAGCCGCACCGTGACCGGGCTCTGGGTCTTTGGCGGCGGACTCGTCGCCTTCCTGGTCGCCTCCGCGATCCTGGTCGCCGTGCTCGGGGCGCGGAGCCAGCGTCGCCGAGAGGCCAGCCGGGGGAAGCAACCCGAATGACACAACAACAGGCCCGCTATGGACGGTCATCATTCCACCGCACGGCGCTCGCCCCCGGCTTGCTGGCGGGCATCGTGGCGGTTGTGGGAGTCGCGCTCGTCGATAGCGACTCCTTCGTGATTATCCGGTACGTCCTCGCGATCATGGCGCTCGTCATCGCCTGGTTCACCTTCCAGGCGCGGCAATGGTGGTGGCTGCCGATTCTGTTGGCGATCGCCGTGGTCTGGAATCCGGTCGTCCCGTTCGAGTTCACAGGGCCGTGGTGGTTGGCCGGCCAGTACATCGCTGCGCTCGGGTTCATCATCATCGGCATCTTCGTCAAGGTGCCGACCTCGGCCGACGCCGAGCGCCCGCGCCGCGCATGGAAGTAGCTGAGATTCAGAACCCGAACCCGCCCGGCCGGATGGTCCACCGCCCAGTCCTTCTGCCGCTATGGGCCGCTCTGCCGGTTGCTGCGATGGCCGGCGTCGTCCTTGACGCCGGTTTCCCGGATCGCGACATCTGGCCCTTGGCATTCGTCGGCATCGGCCTCATCCTGGTCGCGCTTATCGGCCGCAGGGCTGCTAGTGCTCTGCTCGTCGGATTCGTCGGCGGCGGCTCGTTCTACCTGGCCCAGATTCAGTGGGCGTCGCTATTCCTCGGCCCTCTGCCGATGTCCGCGCTCGTGGTCCTGCAGGCTCTATTCTTCGCTCTCGGCTGCGTGACGATCACCCTCGCGTGGCGATGGGTGCCTCGGGCCTGGCCCGCCGGCCGGCTTCTGCTGCCGGCGGCCACGATCGCTGGACTCTGGACCCTCCGCGAGGCGATCTCGAGCACTTGGCCCTACGGGGGGTTCTCCTGGGGACGGGTCGCGATGTCCCAGTCGGACAGCCCGATCAAGGAACTGTTCCCGTGGGTTGGCATCGCCGGCGTGAGTTTCCTCATGGTCTTTCTCGTCGCGCTCATCATCGACGCCTTACGGCTATCCGCGGTGGACCCGTTGCGCCGCCTGTCAGCGCCCGTGATCGTCGCAACGATCCTGGTCGCGGTGCCGGGCTGGTCCCTCGAGCCCGTCGGCACGCTGCGGATCGCCGCCATCCAGGGCAACGGCCCCGCCGGGTACTTCGACGACCGCAGTCCCGGCGACCTCCTCGCCGCGCAGCTCGCCGCCACCCTCCCCATACTCGATCCCGACCTCGACGCCGTGCTTTGGCCGGAAGGCTCCACCGACCGCAGCCCACTCGAGGACATCTACACGGCGGCCGTCTTCGACCGGATCTCCGGTGAAGCGGATGCTCCGCTGGTCGGATGGGCGATTACCGAGCGGGGCGGGCTCACCTACAACACGCAGATCCTGTGGCAGGCCGGGCAGGGTGCGGTCGACCTCTACGACAAGAAGCGCCCGGTTCCCTTCGGCGAGTACGTGCCCGCCCGCGCCTTCTGGCGTCCCTTCGCCCCGGAACTGATCGACCTGGTGCAACGCGACTACACACCGGGCACCGCCGACCCCATCTTCGACATCGGCGGCGTCCCGGTGGGCGTGAACATCTGCTTCGATATCGTCGAGGATCAGGTGCTCCGCGACTCGGTGCTGCAGGGCGCGCAGCTGATCGTCGCCGCCTCCAACAATGCGGACTTCGGCCGCACCGATCAGAGCGCGCAGCAGCTCGCGATCGCCCGAGTCCGCGCCCTCGAGCTCGGGCGCACCGTCGTCAACGTATCGACGGTTGGACTCACCGCCGTCATCGCCCCGGACGGCCGCATCGTGGAGCAGCTGCCCTGGCACACCGCGGGCAGCATCGTCAGCGACGTCGATCTTGTCGAAACTCTCACCCCGGTCTCCCTCATCGGTCAGAGGCTCGAGTGGCTGCTGGCCGGCCTCGGCGTGGGCGCCCTGCTCGCCGCACTTCCCTGGCGCCGCCCTTCCGCGACAGCGGCATCCGCCGCGATTGGAGCACCTGCCCATGGACGATGACACCGACCGCCTGGCTCCTTCCGTCGGCGGCCGAGCAATGGGCGGGAGCGCGGCCGCCACCGCTCGATTGAGGCTGGGAGCGGTCGCGCTGCTCATTTTCACGGCAGGAATCGCCGCCGACCAACTCACGAAGTCGTGGGCGCTCTCAGCTTTGGCCGATGGCGCAGCGATCCCGCTTCTGCCTACCGTCAGCCTTCGTCTCGCATTCAATCCCGGTGTGGCCTTCGGCCTCGGGGCGAATCTCGGGCCGGTGGTCGCAATCGCAATCCTCGTCATCCTTCTCGCCCTCACGTCGTGGATCTCTTGGGCCATCGTGAGCGGCCGACCGCGGCGGCGTGTGCTACTGCTCGCCGCGGTAGCCGCAGGCGGCTGGGGAAACATGTACGACCGCGTGAGTCGAGCCGAGGGCCTGCCGCTATCCGGGACCGTTGTCGACTTCATCGCTGTGGACTGGTTCGCCATCTTCAACGTCGGCGACATTCTCACCGTCTGCGGCATGATCGCATGGGCGGCGACATCCCTATTCATTTGCGAGAAGACTGCCCGCAAGTAGCATCGCCATCCTGTTGGGCGTCAGGGCGGAGGAGTTGCGCGAGGTCTGACCGACGTCGAGCCCCGTACTGACAAAGACCTCGCGGATATACAGCGATCACTGTATGGTCATTACATGCTGACCATAGCCTCGCGCATCGACGTGATGAACCGCCTCGGCCGCGCAATGGCCGATCCCACCCGCTCCCGCATCCTGCTGAGCCTGCTCGAGCGCCCCGGATACCCGGCCGAGCTCTCCCGCGACCTCGAGCTGACCCGCTCGAACGTGTCGAACCATCTGGCGTGTCTGCGCGGCTGCGGGATCGTGGTCGCCACCCCGGAGGGGCGGCAGACCCGCTACGAAATCGCGGACCCGCACGTCACCCGCACCCTGTCCGCGCTGGTCGACACCGTGCTCGCCGTCGACGACAGCGTGGCCTGCACGGATGAGAACTGCGACGTGCCGCTGTGCTGCGGGGTGCCGGCATGAGCCGCGAGTGCTGTGGCCCCGAGGACGGTGTGGAGCCCCAGCGGCTCACCCTGACCCGCCGGGACGCGACCACCGCCGGTCCGGCCGGCCATGTCGACGAGCACGCCGCGGCCGACGCGCACGGTCACGACGCGCACGGCCACGACGAGGACGACGAGCACGACCACGGTGGCGACAGCGACGAGCTGGTGCCGTGGTGGCGCGACCGGCACCTGCTCCTGCCGATCGCCTCCGGCCTGCTCCTCGCGGTCGGCTACGGCCTGGAATGGTCCGGGATCGAACTGCCAGCGACGATCGTCCTGGCCGGCAGCCTCCTCGCCGGCGCCGCCACCTTCGTCCCAGGCGCGATCAGGCGGCTGCTGCGCCGCCGCCTGGGCGTTGGCCTGCTCATGACGATCGCCGCCCTCGGCGCGGTGCTCCTGGGCCACGTCGGAGAAGCGGCCGCGCTGGCGTTCCTGTTCTCGATCGCCGAAGCCCTCGAGGACCGCGCGATGGACCGCGCCCGCTCCGGGCTGCGCGCGCTGCTGTCGCTGATCCCGGAGACCGCCACCCTCTCGCGGCTCTCCGGCGAGGTCACTATCCCCGCGAGCGAGCTTCGCGAGCTTGACATCCTCGTCATCCGCCCCGGCGACCGGGTTGCCACGGACGGGATCGTGGTCAGCGGGCGAAGCAGCATCGACACCTCCGCGATCACCGGAGAGTCAATCCCGCTCGAGGTCGGCCCCGGCGACACGGTGCCCGCCGGGTCGATCAACGGCACCGGCTCCCTGCAGCTCGAGGCCACCGCGGACGGCCGAGACAACTCGCTCACCAAGATCGTCGAGCTCGTCGAGCAGGCCAACGCCCGCAAGGGCGAGCGCGCCCGCCTCGCGGACCGGATCGCCAAGCCGCTCGTGCCGACCGTGCTGATCCTCGCCGGCCTGATGGTCGTGTTCGGCTTCATCGTCGGTGACCCGCTCACCTGGACCGAACGCGCACTCGTGGTCCTGGTCGCCGCCTCGCCCTGCGCGCTGGCGATCGCCGTCCCGGTCACGGTCATCTCCGCGATCGGCGCCGCCAGCAGATTCGGCGTCGTCATCAAGTCCGGCGAGGCCTTCGAGCAGCTCGGCACCATCAAGCTCCTCGCCTTCGACAAGACCGGCACACTCACCCGCGGCCGCCCCGAGGTCGTCGCCGTCGAGACCGTCGACCCGGACGCACGGGACCGGGTGCTCGCGATCGCGGCGGGTCTGGAAGCCCACAGCACCCACCCGCTCGCCGCGGCGATCACCGCCGCTGCCGACAAGCCGGCGACGGTGACGGACGTGACGGAAGAGCCCGGCCACGGCATCACCGGCACGGCGGACGGCCACACCGCCCGCGTCGGCAGCCCGCGCTGGGTCGACCCGGCCGAGCTCGCCGCACGCGCGGCCGCGCTCGAAGAGCAGGGTATGACCGTCGTCGTCGTCGAGCTCGACGGAACCGCGGCGGGCATCATCGGCATCCGCGACGAGCTCAAGCCCGAAGCCGCCGAGACCATCCGCGAGCTCACCGCCGCCGGCATCGCCACCGTCATGCTCACCGGCGACAACGCCCGCACCGCCCGCGCCCTCGCCGCCCAGGCCGGCGTCTCCGACGTCCGCGCCGAGCTGCTGCCCGGCGACAAGGCCGCCGCGATCGAGGAGTTCTCCGCGGCCCGACGGACCGCGATGATCGGGGACGGCATCAACGACGCCCCCGCCCTCGCCGCCGCCGACGTCGGGATCGCGATGGGTGTCACCGGCTCCGACGCGGCGATCGAGTCCGCCTCCGTCGCCTTCACCGGCAACGACCTCCGGCTCATCCCCGCCGCGCTCCTGCACGCCCGCCGCGGCCGGCGCATCATGACCGGGAACATCGTGCTCTCCCTCGGCATCATCGTGGCCCTGTTCCCGCTCGCCCTGCTCGGCGTGCTCGGACTGGCCGGCGTGGTGCTCGTCCACGAAATCGCGGAGGTGGTCGTGATCCTCAACGGCGTCCGCGCCGCACGGCGCGGCGGCCTCCCCGTCCGCGACGCCCTGCCGGCACCGCACAAGCAGGAGGTACTTCATGGCTGACCGCCCCGCGTCCGGCCGGGGGCTCAAGGCAGCCGACCTAGTCATGGTCCGCGACGAGCTTGGAGCGATCCCGAGCCTCATCGGGATCTCCTGCCGGGCCCGCCGGTACGTCATCTCTCGAGGTGATGTCGTCACAGAAGTACCCCCGCGCGTCCGCCGGGGGTACTTCATCCACGCGGACCTCAGTCCGGCGTCTCGCCGGCCTCTACTTCCTCCACGGTGAGCTTGAACACCGTGGCGTAGTAGGCGATCGGGCTGCCCTCCACCTGCACCTTCGCGGAGCGCCCTTCCTGCGGACCCCGCTCGACGCGCACGAACACGTGCTCCTCGCCCCGGCAGCCCGTTACCCGGTCGCCGGGGCGTACCTCCGTGCCGTCCTCCTTGGTGACCTTGAACATGGGACCGTTCCCCACTCTGCTCTCTTGCTGCCGTTCTTCGGCACCTGTGCCGGCTGCACGCCGGCGGCAGGGGGCAAGGGTGCGCGGAGCGCATCGCCGCGGCGACGCGCAGCCGTCCGGCGGAGCGCCCTTGCCCCCTGGCGGCGGTGTACTATCCGCCCGCAGGGCGGAGTTCGCCGCCGAAGAACGGCCCTCCGGGCCGTCACGCTTCCAGGGTGCTAGTCGGCGGCGGCGCCGTCGATCAACGCGAGGAAGTCGCGCCACGCTGCCTGCACGTCCTCGAGCGTGCCGCTGGCCAGCCAATGCCGGCTCAGGTTGAGCCCCTGCAGTTTCAGCTCGACGGACAGCCGGCGCTCCACGCCCATGTCCTCGACGATGGCGGTGGCGCTGGTGATGTGCTCGGGGTTGATCCACAGCCGCGGCGCACCCAGCGGCGCGCTCGTGTCGGGCAGCGGGATCAGCCGGGGCATGGAGGCGACCTTAGCGGCCGCGTTCGATCTGGCGGCCGGGCGCGGTTGCCTTCGTGCGCGCGCGGGGCGACTTCGCCTTGCGCCCCTGCACGGCCTCGCGCGGGTGCCGCGCGTTGTCGACGTCGGCCTGTTTCCACGCCGCCGCGACGGTCGGCTGCTCTGTGCCAGCCTCGATGCCGGCGATGTGCTGGTCGCGCCGCTCGGCCGTATCCCAGCTGAGCTCGGCGTCGTGCTCGGCCTCGGCCGCGCGGTCGCGCAGCCCCTCCGCCTCCGCGGCGTCCTCGAGGTCGGCCGACAGCTCGAGGACTTCGGCCTCGATCGTGATGCCGTCGGCGAGGCTCTGTTCCTCGCGCGCCTGGGCGCGCAGTTCGTCCCGCTCGGCGATCGCCTGGTCCCCCTCGACGAGGGCGGCCTGCACCACGGAGGGGTCAGCGCCGCTCTCGTTCACGTCGACGCCGTAGCGATCGCGCAACTCCTGCCGGATGCGGCTCTCGGCGGCGCGAGCGGCCTCGTCGTCCTCGCGCCAGGTCACGGCCGTCTCGTAGGCGCGGGCGACGTCGTGGGTCTGCGCCTGATCCCACCATGATGACTCATGCACCGGGGCGAGCTCCGCGCGAGCCGCGGCGCGCTCCCCCTCGAGCCGTGCGTGCAGCTGCCCGGCTTCCTCGAGGTCACGGCGGGTGGCGCGCTGCGCCTGGTCGCGCCGCAGCTGCGTCGTCGAGCGGGCGGCCTGGGCCGCTCCCATGATCGCCACCCGCATCGTGCCCTCGGCCTCGTCGAGCACCCCGTCGCCATCCAGGTCAGCCATTGCTCTCCCCTATCGTTCGGTGCCGCGCTCCGGCGGCACGTTCGGCACGTTCGGTCGCGGCGCGCACCGTTCGCTCGAGCCGCACGGACGCCACGCTGTCGTCGCCGCGGCGCGCGGCGGCGGCGCGCTCCCCCGCTCGCTCGCCGCGCATGGCCATGTTCGACCCGCGCGACTCGAGCACCTGTAGGCCGTGCTCCTGCTCGAGCTCGCGGGCGATCGACTGCGCCCGCGAGTAGTCGTTGTGGATCGACGCCTTGGTGCCGTCCTCGCGCACCAAGTTCACGGCGATGTGGATGTGGTCGTTGCCGGCCGCGGAGAGTCCGTGCCGCACCGCGACCCACCGGCAGCCGGCCTTGCCGGAGGCGGTGGTAAACCCCATCCGGTCGACGAACTGCTCGGCGATCGCCGCCCACCTCTCGTCGCTGAGCTGGCCTTCCTCGGCCCGCAGGCTCAGCGAGGCGTGCCAGACGTGGCCGCCGTTGACCTCGACACCGAACGCGGTGCGCGGCTCGTCGAGATCCTTGGCGATCGCCAGCGCGCTCGCGCGATCAAGCTCGGCGTCGCCGTAGAAGGTGAAGGTCGCCGAGTCGCCGGTCACCAGGTGCGGCTCGGTGTGCTCGTTGCGGCGTCCCTCGCCGGCGAGGTAGCTCAGCAGACCGCCCATCCGGTCCCCGCGGGTCACGTTCGGCATCATGAGTAGGCCAGCCGATCCACCGCCGCGCTGCCTCGAGGCCGCACGGTGATGCTGTCCTCGGGGACGCCGGCGGCTCTGATTCGCACGGTGCCGTGGATGAGCGGCCGGCACGCGGCCGCGGTGCGGGCCTCGATCGCCGCGCATGATCCGGCGGGCGCGGCGGCTCTCCCCGCGCCGCTGGTGCCCGATCCTCCCGTCGTCGACGAGGCCGGCGCCGATGAGGAGCGGGCGGGATGAGCGAGGTTCCCGAGTGGGAGGACGAGGCGGCGGCTGCGCCGCCGGCGAAGGGTCGGCCTGCACGGAGGCTGCCGCCCCCCACCTGGTGCCGCCGTTCAGGGCGACGACCCGCCCGCCCCTGCTGCGGCGCCGGCGCCGCAGCTGTTCTTCGGCTCCGTCGACGAGTTCGTGCGGGAGAAACTGCGCTACACCTACGCTCGTCGCGTCGGCCCGCAGGGTCCGAACCGCTGGGCTGCCGCGTGGTGGCGCTACCCGGAGGCGATCAGTCGCCTCGACGCGCTGTGGCGCGCGTGGGAGGCGCTGCGCCTCGAGGGCACCTTCGGCATGAGCGTGTGGTGGCGCGATCACGCGGACCATCACATGCGGATGCTCATGCCCCCGGAGGGGCCGTTCGCTTCATCCCGCGATCAGAACGGCGAGGGCGAGCCGCTGCCGTACACCCCGCCGCCGGCGGGGATGTTCGTCGACGTCCGTTCGCTGCCGGGCTGACCCCTCCCTGCCTGCCGAGTGTTGCGCCGGCCTCGGGCTGTCAAGGGCTCGTCCGCGTCGCTGCGCGATGCCCCGTAGGGGCACCCTTGACAGCCCGAGCGATCCGGCGCGGTGTGCTGAGGAGGGGGGATCATCGAGTTTAGGCCGAGATGTCAGGATCGCCGATTTCGAGACACTACTTAGGTGAAGGGCTCTACGCAGAGCCGCTGTCACGCCCCGATCTTGTGCTCCGCGAGGAGCAGCTGCACGGCCTCGCGCACGAGTTCGCTCTGCTTCTTGCCGGTCTGCTCCTCGAGGCGCTTGAACGCCGCGAAGTCGGCCTCGGGCAGTCGTCCCCGCACGGTGGGGGAGGCTCCCTTCGCGTGCTCGCCGAGTCGGGTGCGGCCGGCACGGCGCAGCACGGCGTCCAGCGCAGCCTCGCTGCCGTACTCGCGCAGCATCAGGGCGCGGCCATGCGCCGCGGCCGCGGCGCCGGTGGCTACGTTCGATACCTTCGGCATCGGCGTGGCGGGGTCGGTCAGTCGCGCGGCGAGCTCGTCGTAGTCGGTGTCCTTGGGGTCAGCCATTGGGGTTCTCCTCTCGATGCCGGCGGAACTTCGGGCCGAGATCCATTGCGTGGAACACGAGGGCTTCGCGCCCGTCTGTGAACACTTCCACCAGGATCTCTATTTCGCGGTCGGTCTGCGGGTGTGGACGGCCGATGTAGAGCCAGACTTCGCCGCCGCCGGCGCCGTTCTCCGGCAGTTTGCCGGTGTAGGTCGCGTGAACGATGGCGTGAACCTGGTCGTCGCGCGGGATGCCATGCTTCCCGGTTGAGTCGGTCCACCTCGGCGCCACGTCCTCATGCTATCATGTAGCCGTCATTGGTGGATACTAAATGTGTAGCCGATGACCGTCGTTATGTCAGAATATGAAAGTTCTCACCGATCGCTCGCTCTCCCCTGCGGAGCCCGCGGCGCGCTTGAGCGATCGCGCGCCGCGGGTCGACAGCCTCGAGTCAGGCCACGTTCCAGTGGAATCCCGTCGCCTGCTCGGAGCGCGTCCAGAGCTGCTGCATCACGGCCTTGTCGTAGGCGTACGGCTTCAGCGTTCCCTTGCCGACCGGCCCAACCCATTCGCGGCGTCCGGTCGGCCCGTACAGCGCGCGCTGCTCGAGGCCGTCCGCCGTGGCGCACATCACCTCCGGGTACGCGCCCTTCTCGGCCGACTGCACTAGCGGCGACAGCGTCATGAGGTAAAACGTGAACCGCATCGCGAGGCTCCCGCTCGTCTTGATGAGCGAGGTGGCGGACGATCCGGGGTGGCAGACGTAGACCTCGACGTTCTTACCGGCGGCCTTCACCCTGTCCTGCAGCTCCTACGCGAACATCATCTGGGCCAGCTTGCTCTGGCTGTAGGCGCTGTTGGCGTTGTAGTCGTTGTCCCAGTTCATGTCGTCGAACTTGATCGTCTTGAGCCCCATCATGTAGCCGAGGCTGGCGACGACGACGATTCGCCCATGCGATTCGTCGATCCGGTCGAACAGCATCCCCGCCAGGACGAAGTGCCCGAAGTGGTTGGTGCCGAGCTGACTCTCGAAGCCGTCGACGGTGAGCTTCTGCGACGGCACCTGCGCGATCGCCGCGTTGCAGATCAGCGCGTCGATCCGAGGCACGGTCGCCAGGATCTCCTCCCCCGCCGCGCGCACGCTCGCGAGGTCGGCAAGTTCCATGCGCACGGAGCTCACGTCGGCATCCGTGCCGAACTCCTGCTTCAACCGACTGACGGCATCCGCGGACTTCTCGGCACTTCGGTTCAGCATCACGACCTTCGCCCCTTTGGAGAGCAGGATTCGCGTGGCCTCGTAGCCGGCGCCGGCGGTCGTGCCCGTGATCAGGTAGGTCTTGCCCTCCAGCGAGTCGAGGTGGTCGGGGGTCCAGCCGGGAAGGGCATCGATCGTGGTCATGTGATTCCTTTGCAGTGGGTCCAGGACAACGAGCGGATGGTTGCCCGGCGGGGTCGATGGCTATACGCTAAGCCTCAGCACGCGGCCAGATATAGCGATATCGCCGCGAATAGTTGCCTGTTTCCCTCAGATTGATTCCAGTGACCACCCACAATGCATCCGATCTCCGGACGGAGATCCGAGACCTGGTGGCTCGCCACGCCCCCGGCGACGGCGTCCACCAGACCCCTCTCGACGGGGTCCGGCTCTTCCGCGTCTCGTCGCCGGTCGAACGAGTTCCCGGCGTCTACGACCCGAGCGTGTGCGTCGTCGTGGCCGGCTCGAAGCACGCCTACCACGACAGCCGCACCCACACCTACGACCCCGACCATTACCTCTGCGCGACGATGCCGACCCCCCTCGAAGCCGAGGTTCCGGTCGCGACGACCGACGATCCCGTCCTCGGCGTCCTGATCGATCTGGAGAGCCGGACGATGGCGGAGCTGCTGATCGCGTTCCGGGCCGCGCGGCCTCGTTCACGTCGAGCGTCGGAGAAGCCGGCCGGACTGATTGTGGCCGACTGGGATCACCGCTTCGAGACGGCGCTGCTGCGCGCTCTCCAGCTTCTCGACGAGCCGGTGACTGTCGACATCCTCGGGCCGGGCCGCCTCCGCGAACTCCTCTACACCGTTCTCGACGGACCAGCGGGTGGCGCCGTTCTCGGTGCACTGGGTGGCCCGTCGCACGAGCTCACGAGCGTGCTGACGTACATGCGCAGCAACCTCGATCAGCCTCTCGCCATCGAAGACCTCGCCGAGCGGGCGGGAATGAGCCGGGCCGCGTTCGACCGGCACTTCAAGGCGACCACGAGCCTCTCCCCCCTCAAGTACCTCAAGTCGCTCCGACTCAACGACGCCGCCATGCTCATCACGAACGGTGCTGGGATCACGCGCGCCGCTGCGCGCGTCGGCTACACGAGCGCCTCGCAGTTCAGTCGCGAGTTCAAGAGCCATTTCGGCACCACCCCGCGCGACTGGGCCAACTCCGGCCGTCCCGTTGACGTCCAGGCCTCGGGCGAGAGCTGAACGGCGCGGCACACCCTCTCTGCGGTGAGAGAATGCCCTGTGCACTCCGACGACCCCATGCCCCCCAGTGGGATCGACCCCGCTGAACTCGAGATCACGCTGCGAGTCCTGGGCCAGCTCTCGAAGGTCGACCGCGAACACCCCGACTTCCAGACCGTGCGCCGAGCCACGGCGAAGTTCTTCAAGGACGCCAAGCGCGAGCGCAAGCTCGAGACGCGGACCCGGATCCAGGAGCACGACCGCGCGGTCGTCGCCGCCACCGCCACCGGCGCCCCGGACCGGATCGATGACGAGACCCGCGGCATCCCGATCTCGACCGCGACGACCGCGCCGACCGCCGGAGTCCTGAAGAAGGCGCGCGCCTGCTACATCTGCAAGCAGGACTACACGCTCGTCGACGCCTTCTACCACCAGCTCTGCCCGAGCTGCGCGGCCATGAGCCACACCAAGCGCGACGCGCGCACCGACCTCACCGGCAAGCGCGCGCTGCTCACCGGCGGCCGCGCCAAGATCGGCATGTACATCGCGCTGCGTCTGCTGCGCGACGGCGCCCACACCACCATCACCACGCGCTTCCCGCGCGACGCGGTGCGCCGCTTCACCAGCCTCCCCGACTCGGCCGAGTGGATCGATCGACTCCGCGTCGTCGGCATCGACCTGCGCGACCCGTCCCAGGTGATCGGCCTCGCCGAGTCGGTCGCCGCCCAGGGACCGCTCGACATCCTGATCAACAACGCCGCGCAGACCGTGCGGCGCTCCCCCGGCGCCTACCAGCCGCTCGTGGATGCCGAACTCGCCCCGCTCCCGGACGGCCCGCTGCCCGAGTTGGAGACCTTCGGCCACACCAACGACCCGCACCCGCTCGCGCTCGCGCAGTCGGTGGCGGCGCATCCGATCCTCGCCGCGGCCGCTGCGAAGGCCGAGGAGCTCACTGAGGCGGCGCTCGCGGCCGGCTCCTCCTCGCTCGACCGGCTCGCAGCCGGCACGGCGATCGACGCCGGCGGGCTCGTGCCCGATCTCGCGCACATCAACTCGTGGACGCAGAGCGTCGACAACGTGGAGCCTCTCGAGATGATCGAGGTGCAGCTCGCCAACGAGACGGCGCCGTTCATTCTCATCTCGAAGCTGCGCGCCTCGCTCGCGGCCTCCCCCGCGCGACGCACCTACGTCGTCAACGTGAGCGCCATGGAGGGAGTGTTCGGCCGCGGGTACAAGGGGCCCGGCCACCCGCACACCAACATGGCCAAGGCCGCCGTGAACATGCTCACGCGCACGAGCGCGCGCGAGATGTTCGAGAGCGACCGGATCCTGATGACCAGCGTCGACACCGGCTGGATCACCGATGAACGGCCGCACCCGACCAAGGTGCGGCTCGCCGAGGAGGGATTCCATGCTCCGCTTGATCTGGTCGATGGCGCCGCGCGCGTGTACGACCCGATCGTGCGCGGCGAGGCCGGCGAAGATCTGTTCGGCGTCTTCTTGAAGGACTACTCCCCCGGTTCCTGGTAACCCGGCTCCCCCGCAGCGTCGCGACAGAGAGAAGAACGATGATTCAGCACACCGTGGCCTTTCGCCTGATTCACCCGCGAGGAAGCGAAGCAGAGGCGGACTTCCTGGCCGCCGGGCGCCGCGTCCTCGCCTCGATCCCGGGAGTCGAGGACTTCGCCCTCTCGGAGCAGGTCGGCAAGAAGTCGCCGCTGACCTGGCATTTCTCCATGCTCTTCGCCGATGAGGCCACCTACGCGGCCTACAACGACCACCCGGATCACCTGCACTTCGTCGAGTCCCGCTGGCTTCCCGAGGTCGCCGAGTTCCAAGAGTGGGATTTGGTCGAGGTCTTGTGACCCGTCACCTCAGATTCACGCGAATCGAGTAGTTCTCAGTCAATCCGGCGTGCTTGACTGGTCGCGTGACTCACGCTGATCCGCCGCCGCCCTCGCGGAATCCGACGCCCGCGGCCGCGGCGCCGCCTCCGCCCACGCTCACGGGCGTCTCCGCGGAGATGGACACCGTCAGCTCCGCTCCGCCGCGACGCCCGCGCCGCGCCCGCGGCTGGATAATCGCGCTCGCGATCCTCCTGGTGGCGGCGCTCAGCAGCCTCGCCTATCTCGCGGTCCAGTTCTTCGACGCGCAGGATCAGGTCGCCGAGCAGCAGGACGAGATCGGCGAGCTCAACGACCTCCTCGACAACAAGGAGGTGTTCGGCGCCGCCATGGACGAGCTCATGGACACCGCGCTCGCGCTCGACGGCGCCCAGATGGCCGAACTGGTCCCCTTCGACGAATACGAGCGGGTCGCCGCAACCGCGTGGGCGAACCGCCGATCCCCCGCGATGGTCGCTCAGCACACCGAGCAGATCCGCGGCTACACGGCCGAGCTGGGCGAGATTCTGAGCGCGGCGGAGGCGGAAGCGGCGAAGAATTCGACCGGCACGACGGCGGAGCGCGTGCTCGACGAGGTGAGCGACGGCTTCGCCCGGCTCGCCTACGACAACGCCGACAAGCTGTGTGAACAGGACGTCATCGGCTGCGTCACCGGCGCTGACCCGTATGTCGTTCACCTCGATCGCGCCGACCTGGAGCACCCCTCGGTGGACGATTGGGGTCGCGAGTTGGTCACGCTCCACGAGTACGCCCACGTGCTGCAGTTCACCAACCCCGAGGCCACCGAGACCGCCCTGGAGAGCTTCGGCGACGATTGGGAGTTCATGGCGGACTGCTATGCCCTCGACGCGATGGGCAGCTGGACCCTCGACCGCCGCGTCTGGACGAGCGCGTACCAGTACTGGGACGTCAGCTACGGCTACGGCCGAGTGTGCGACGCGAGCCAGCGCAAGGTCATCAACCAGTGGATCGACGAGCTGGGCGTGGAGTACCGCACCGTCTCGCAGTAGTCCCCGCCTAGTCCGTTCCGGAGTCGAAGGCGGCGCCCTCGTTCGCGGCGTCGGTCGCGCGCTCGAGCTCGTCCTCCGCCTTGGAGTGCTCCTCCGCGGGGTCGAGGATGTCGGCCGCATTGCCCGATTCGAGTCGCCCGACGAGGTCGCCGGTCGGTCCCCCGATGAGCCCCGCGGCCGCGTACTGCTCGAGGCGCGCACGCGAGTCGGCGATGTCGAGATTGCGCATGGTGAGCTGGCCGATGCGGTCGTCGGGGCCGAAGGCGGCATCCCCCACCCGCTCCATCGACAGCTTGCCGGGGTGGTAGCTGAGCGCCGGCCCGGTCGTGTCGAGGATCGTGTAGTCGTCGCCGCGGCGCAGACGCAGCGTGACCTCGCCGGTGACCGCCGAGCCCACCCAGCGCTGCAGCGACTCGCGCAGCATGAGCGACTGCGGGTCGAGCCAGCGGCCCTCGTACATCAGACGCCCGAGTCGCCGCCCCTCGTTGTGGTAGTTGGCGACGGTGTCCTCGTTGTGGATCGCGTTGAGCAGCCGCTCGTAGGTGATGTGCAGCAGCGCCATGCCGGGCGCCTCGTAGATGCCGCGGCTCTTCGCCTCGATGATCCGGTTCTCGATCTGGTCCGAGACGCCGAGCCCGTGGCGTCCGCCGATCGCGTTCGCCTCCAGGACCAGTGCGACGGGGTCGGTGAACTCGACGCCGTTGATGGCGACCGGCCGTCCCGCCTCGAACCGCACCGAGACCTCCTCGGTCGCGATCTCGACGTCCTCACGCCAGGACGCGACACCCATGATCGGCTCGACGATGTCGAGACCCGAGCTGAGCTCCTCGAGGTTCTTCGCCTCGTGGGTGGCGCCCCAGATGTTGGCGTCGGTCGAGTAGGCCTTCTCGGTGGCGTCGCGATACGGGAAGCCGCGGGCGACGAGCCACTCGCTCATCTCGGTGCGTCCGCCGAGTTCGCTCACGAACTCGCTGTCGAGCCACGGCTTGTAGATGCGCAGCTTCGGGTTGGCGAGCAGGCCGTAGCGGTAGAAGCGCTCGATGTCGTTGCCCTTGTAGGTGGAGCCGTCGCCCCAGATGTCGACGCCGTCCTCCTTCATGGCGCGCACGAGCATGGTGCCGGTCACGGCGCGACCGAGCGGAGTCGTGTTGAAGTACGTCTTGCCGCCGGAGCGGATGTGGAAGGCGCCGCACTGGAGCGCGACGAGGCCCTCCTCGACGAGCGAGGTCTTGGCGTCGACGAGGCGCGCGAGCTCGGCGCCGTACTCCCCTGCGCGGCTCGGCACCGCGTCGATGTCGGGCTCGTCGTACTGGCCGATGTCGGCGGTGTACGTGCAGGGGACGGCACCCTTCTCACGCATCCACGCCACGGCGCACGACGTGTCGAGCCCTCCCGAAAACGCGATGCCAACTCGCTCACCGATGGGGAGACTGCTCAGAACCTTCGACATACCTCCAGCCTAGATTGCGCCAGAGGTCGCGCGTGCACACCGAGCGCGCTCGCGGGTGTCAGCGCCCGTCGCGGGTCGCCGCCGCCCAGTCGTCGAGCTTCGCGGTCGCCGCCCCCGAGTCGATGGTCGCCGCGGCGACCGCGATCTTCTCGGCGAAGCGCTCGCGGATGTCGCGCTGGACCTGCGCGGGATCCCGCGCCAGCTCCCACGACACCAGTCCCGCGGCCGCGTTCAGCACGACGATGTCGCGCACCGGTCCCGACTCGCCCGCCAGCACGGCGCGGGCGATGGCGGCGTTGTGAGCCGCATCCCCGCCCTTCAGGTCGTCGATGCGCGCGCGCGCGATGCCCAGGTCGGCAGGATCGAGGTCGTGCTCGTGCACCTCCCCCCGCGTCACCTCCCACAGATGACTGTGGCCTGTCGTCGTCAGCTCGTCGAGGCCGTCGTCGCCACGGAACACGAGGGCGGTCGCGCCGCGCGTGCGGAAGACTCCGACGAACAGCGGGACCTTCGCCAGGTCGGCGACACCGACCGCGGAGGCCTCGGGGCGCGCGGGGTTGCACAGCGGCCCGAGGAAGTTGAACACCGTCGGGATGCCGAGCTCGGCGCGGGTCGGCCCCGCGTGGCGGAAGCCCGGGTGGAACATGGCCGCGAAGGCAAAGCCGATGCCCTGCTCACGGAAGATCTCCGCGACCCGCGCCGCGTCGATCGTGAGGTCCACCCCGAGGGCGGCCAGCACATCCGAGGAGCCGGAGGCCGAGCTCGCCGCCTTGTTCCCATGCTTCAAGACCTTCGCGCCGGACGCCGCAGCGACAATCGACGACATCGTCGAGACGTTCACCGTGCCGAAGCGGTCGCCGCCCGTCCCGACGATGTCCAGAGCGAGAGGCTCGATGTCGATGGGGGCGGCATTCGCCAGGATCGCGTCACGGAAGCCCACGATCTCATCGACCGTCTCGCCCTTGGCGCGCAGCGCGACCAGGAAACCGGCGAGCTGGGCGGGGGTGCAGCGCCCCGCCATCACCTCCTCCATCGCCCAGGTGGCGTCGGCGATCGAGAGGTCTTCGCGGGCAAGAAGCCGGGTGATCAGGGTCGGCCAGGACGATTCGGTGGGCATGGCCAGCATCGTACCGGCGCAAACAAAGGAAAATTTCAGCGAAGTTGCCCCCGACAGGCCCCTGGATGGGAAAACGCCGGGAACGATATCGGCCATAATGGTCGGGTGACTAGTTCGTCTGTTTCCAGCCCGCCCGCCATGACGGCGATCAACCGGCCGAACACCGCTCAGGTCGGCACGATCGTGTGGCTGGGCAGCGAGGTCATGTTCTTCGCTGGCCTGTTCGCCATCTACTTCACGCTGCGCTCGGTGTCGCCCGAGCTGTGGGCGGAGCAGTCGGACAAGCTCAACATCACCTTCTCGCTGATCAACACGATCATCCTCGTGTCGTCGTCGTTCACCTGCCAGGCCGGCGTCTTCGCCGCCGAGCGCCTGCAGGCCCGCCGCACCGGCGGCCCCTGGCAGTTCTGGAAGTGGGGCACGGTCGAGTGGTTCTACGCCACGTTCGTGCTCGGCGCGATCTTCATCGTCGGCCAGGTCTACGAGTACGCCCAGCTCGTCACCGAGCACATCGGATTCCAGACCGACTCGTACAGCTCGGCCTTCTACTTCGCGACCGGATTCCACGGTCTGCACGTGACCGGCGGTCTCATCGCCTTCCTCCTCGTGATCGGCCGCATCTTCGCGGCCAAGCACTTCACGCACAAGGAAGCCGGGAGCGCGATCGTCGTGTCGTACTACTGGCACTTCGTTGACGTGGTGTGGATCGGCCTGTTCCTCGTCATCTACGTCCTCCGCTAAACCGCCGACTCGACCTGCCCAGAACGGAACGCACCGCAATCATGGCGAACTCCGCATCCGCCCCGCTCCGCCGCACCCGCGCCACGGGTCGCCGCTCCCCGCTCGCCTCCGTGGCGCTGCTCGTGATCGGCCTCGTTGCGACCGGTGGCGCCTACGCGGCCTTCACGTCCAGCGCGACCGCGCAGTCCACCGCGTCGGTGGAAGCACTCGTCAACGAGGGCGAGAAGCTCTTCATCGCCAACTGCGCCAGCTGCCACGGCCTGAGCGCCGAGGGAACCGACAACGCGCCGACCCTGATCGGCGTGGGCGCCGCTTCCGTCGACTTCCAGGTCGGCACCGGCCGCATGCCGATGGCCGCGAGCGGCCCGCAGGCCGAGGTCAAGCCGGTTCAGTTCACCGATGAGCAGATCGCCGCGCTCGCCGCGTACGCCGCGAGCCTCGCCCCGGGCCCGTCGATCCCCTCGGCCGAATATCTCACGGGCGAGGGCGACGTCGCGAACGGCGCCGAGCTCTTCCGAATCAACTGCGCCATGTGCCACAACGTGGCCGGCGCCGGCGGTGCGCTCACCGAGGGCAAGTACGCCCCCAGCCTGCAGGACATCGACCCCGTCCACGTCTACGAGGCGATGGTGACCGGTCCGCAGAACATGCCCGTGTTCAGCGACCTCAACATCACCCCCGAGGACAAGGCCGACATCATCTCGTACCTCGCCTACCTCGACGACAACCCGTCGGCCGGTGGGCTCAACCTCGGCAGCCTGGGCCCGGTCTCCGAGGGCCTGTTTGTCTGGATCTTCGTGCTGGGTTCCATCGTCGCGATCACCGTGTGGCTGACCGCACGCTCCAACTAGCGACCAACCGCACACGAACTCGCACTACGAAAGGGAAACGCATGGCAGAGCAGGACAGCGCCGATACCGGCACCGCTGTCGAGAAGCACGAGGCGCCCACGGCGGCCTCCGGGACTGCCGTCGTCAGCTCGGACCGCGTGGAGAACCCCGGCTTCGAGCCGCACCGCCCGCGTGTCTCCGACCTCTCGCCCGAGAAGGAGAAGCAGAACGAGCGCCGCGTCGCCGGCCTGTTCTTCGCCTCGATGATCGGAGCCGTCGGATCGATCGTCGCGTACATCGCCATCCCGTTCGAGGCCGGCGACCCTGCCTCGGTGCAGCTCAGCAACATGCTGATCGGCCTCGGCATCGCGCTGTCGATGCTCGGCATCGGCTTCGGTGCGATCCACTGGGCGAAGTCGCTCATGGCCAACGAGCACGCGGTCGAGCAGCGGCACCCGGTGCGCGGCACCGAGGAGACGCGCGCCCGCGCGGTGGAGATCTTCCAGCTCGGCAACAAGGAGTCCGGCTTCACCCGCCGCAAGCTCATCCGCAACTCGCTCATCGGCGCGCTGGCGATCTTCCCGCTGCCCGCCGTGGTGCTCTTCCGCGGCCTGGCTCCGGATGAGGACCCAGTCGAGCTGTTCAAGCACACCATGTGGGATGAGGGCGTGCGCCTGACGCGCGACCCCGACGGCACGCCGATCAGGGCCGCCGATGTGACCATCGGCTCCGCCTTCCACGTGATCCCCGAGGGCCTCAACGAGTCCTCGCACAAGCTCGAGGAGAAGGCCAAGGCGGCCGTGCTTCTCATGCGCCTCAAGCCCGAGGACCTCACGGTCTCCACGGGTCGCGAGGACTGGAACTACCAGGGCATCGTCGCGTATTCGAAGATCTGCACCCACGTCGGCTGCCCGGTCGCGCTCTACGAGCAGCAGACCCACCACCTGCTGTGCCCGTGCCACCAGTCGCAGTTCGACATCAAGCGCGAAGCCGAGGTCATCTTCGGCCCGGCCAAGCGTCCGCTTCCGCAACTGCCTATCACCGTTGACGCCGAGGGCTACCTGGTCGCGCGCAGCGACTTCACCGAGCCCGTTGGCCCGAGCTTCTGGGAGCGCTCGCTGTGACCGTCCAGACCGAATCCCCCGCGACCACGAGCGAGGCGCAGACGCCCGGCACCGGGATGCGCTTCACCAACTGGGCTGCGAACTACATCGACGAGCGCACCAGTATCTCGGGCGCCGTCAAGGAGTTCGGCCGCAAGGTCTTCCCCGACCACTGGTCGTTCGAGCTCGGCCAGGTCGCGCTCTACAGCTTCGTCACGATCCTGATCTCGGGAACCTTCCTGACGTTCTTCTTCCAGGCGTCCATGGCCGAGGTCCACTACGACGGCTCGTACGTGCCGCTCAAGGGCCTCGAGATGTCGGCCGCCATGGCGTCGACGCTCGACATCAGCTTCGACATCCGCGGCGGGCTCCTGATGCGTCAGGTGCACCACTGGGCGGCGCTGCTGTTCGTCGCCGCGATCGGTCTGCACATGCTCCGCGTGTTCTTCACCGGCGCGTTCCGCAAGCCGCGCGAGATCAACTGGGTGATCGGCTTCGTGCTGTTCATCCTCGCGATGGGTGAGGGCTTCACCGGCTACTCGCTCCCCGACGACCTGCTCTCGGGCAACGGCCTGCGCATCATCGACGGCCTGCTCAAGGGAATCCCGATCGTCGGAACCTGGATCTCGTACCTGCTGTTCGGCGGCGAGTTCCCCGGCTTCGACATCGTCGGTCGCCTCTATGTGCTGCACATTCTGATCCTTCCGGCGATCCTGGTTGCCGCACTTGGCGTGCACCTGATCCTCGTGGTGGTCAACAAGCACACGCAGTTCGCTCGCCCCGGCAGCACCAACGACAACGTCGTCGGCGAGCCGATCATGCCCGTGTACGCGGCCAAGGGTGCCGGGTTCTTCTTCATCATCTTCGGCGTGATCGCCCTCACGGCCTCGTTGGTGACGATCAACCCGATCTGGAACTACGGTCCGTATGACCCCTCCCCCGTCTCGGCGGGTACGCAGCCCGACTGGTACATCGGCTTCGCCGATGGCGCTCTGCGCCTCGTGCCGCCGGGGTGGGAGTTCGTGATCTTCGGCTTCACGCTGTCGCTCAACATCCTCGTGCCGGTGCTGGTGATGGTCGTCTTCATCGTCCTGGTCATGCTCTACCCGTTCTTCGAGGCCTGGGTGACCGGCGACAAGCGCGAGCACCACATCACGCAGCGTCCGCGCAACGCCCCGACCCGCACCGCGATCGGCGCCGCCGGCGTGACGTTCTACGCCGTCATGTGGGCCGCCGCGAGCTCCGACCTCATCGCCACGCACTTCAAGCTGTCGATCGAGTCGGTCACCTACGCCCTGCAGGCTCTGCTGATCCTCGGCCCGATCGTCGCCTACATCGTGACGAAGCGGATCTGCCTCGGACTGCAGAAGAAGGATCGCGAGATCGCGCTGCACGGTTTCGAGTCCGGACGGATCGTCCGCCTGCCCGGCGGCGAGTACGTCGAGGTGCACGAGCAGCTCTCGGACTACGAGCGCTGGAAGCTCGTCAGCTACGACGACTACCAGCCGCTCATGCTCCGCCCGAACAAGCGCGGCAAGATCACGGTGAGCGAGCGTGCTCGCGCCGCGGTGTCGCGCTGGTTCTTCGAAGACCGCATCGCGCCGGTCTCGAAGAGCGAGATCGAGGCCTCGAAGCACCACTGATCCGCATCGCGAACGACGCCCGCGCGCTCCTCACGGAGCCGCGGGCGTTGTCGTCTGCGGGGCCTCGGTCTCGCCTGCGACGCGGACGTCCGCGTGCGCACGCCCTCCGCCGGTGCTCCCCCAGGCGCAGCGGCCCGGGTCGCTGACAGCGTGACCCGCTTGGACGCAGCAGCGACGCCGAGCCGCGGCAGCGCGCCACGTGACCGCGGCAGTGAAGCCCGGGCGCGCCCGCGCCAGTTGTGTGCAGGTGCTGTGGGCGGCGCGCGCTGCGAGATCACCGCTGAGGTCAGCGCGGAGCACCCGCTCCCCGCACCAGGTCACTGGGCTCACTGAGCTCACTGCGCCGTAGGGGCAAGACCTCTGTGCGGCCGCGGGGCTGGAGCCTAGAAGAACCGCCGCATGTACTCGGCGCTCTCGTGGAAGCCGAGACGGTCGTAGAAGCCGCCCGCGCGCCGACTCGCGACCGTGAGCTGGGTGACGCCCCGCTCGGCACAGGCGGCCTCCACGGCGCGCACGAGCGCGGTGCCGTGGTCGCGACCCCGCGCCTGCTCGTCGACGACGATCTCCTGCAGCTGGGCCGACGGGCCGTTGGTGGACAGCAGCGGCACGACGGTCGTCAGGGCGTAGCCCTCGACGTCCCCCTCCTCGCCCGTGGCGACCAGCAGGATGACCGGATCCTCACCCGAGAAATAGCGGTCCCAGGTCTGGTCGAACGCGCCGCGTTCCAGCGGAATGGCGTGCGACAGCTGACCGACGAGCCGAAAGACGGACTCGCGGTCTTCGTTGACGGCGACGCGGATCATGGGGTCCTAGCGGGCGAAGTTTCCGCGGTAGTACTCGTAGTTCCATCCGACGATGCCGATCACGGCGATCGGTCCGCCGATGAGAGCGATCCAGACGCCCACCGCGAGACCGAGGAACACCAGCGCGACACCGACTGACAGCACCAGCGGCCACCAGCTCCAGGGGCTGAAGTGACCCATCTCCGGGTCGGCGTCGTCGATGAGAGCGTCGTCGCGGTCTTCGGGCAGCTCGCCGCCCGTCGACTTGCGAAGAAGCCCCACATAGAAGGCCAGGAACGTCGCCAGGATCGACGACAGGGTGAGCCCCACCGTGCCGACCCACTCGGGCTGGGCGGCGAGCTCGGCGTTCGTGCCGGGGCCGACGATCTGCGGGGCCGAGGCATCCGCCATCGTCCACAGGGCGTAGACGACCGCCGAGATGCCGAAGAACAGGCTCAGCAGCCAGAAGATCGCGTAATTGGCGCGCATGGGTTACTTGACCTTCCCGTCAGCAACGTCGATCACCGGGGCGTCGGGGGCGTCCTTCGCCGGCCCGACACCGAGAGCCACACCCACCTCGGGGTGGTGCAGGTCGAATGCCGGAGACTCGGAACGAATCCGCGGGATCGAGGTGAAGTTGTGGCGCGGCGGCGGGCACGAGGTCGCCCACTCGAGCGACCGGGAGTTGCCCCACGGGTCGTCGACGGTGACCTTCGGCGCCTTGCGGGCCGTGATCCACACGTTGTAGGCGAACGGCAGCATCGAGGCGGCGAGCAGGAACGCGCCGATCGTCGAGACCTCGTTCATCCAGGTGAAGCCATCCTCGGGCAGATACGACGCATAGCGTCGCGGCATACCTTCAACACCGAGCCAGTGCTGAACAAGGAAGGTCGTGTGGAAGCCGATGAACAGCAGCCAGAAGTGAATCTTGCCGAGGCGCTCGTTGAGCATCTTCCCCGTCCACTTCGGCCACCAGAAGTAGAAGCCGCTGAACATGGCGAACACGACCGTGCCGAAGACGACGTAGTGGAAGTGCGCGACGACGAAGTAGGAGTCCGAGACGTGGAAGTCGAGCGGCGGGCTCGCCAGGATGACGCCCGTCAGACCACCGAAGGTGAAGGTGACGAGGAAGCCCAGGGCCCAGATCATCGGGGTCTCGTAGGTCACAGATCCGCGCCACATGGTGCCGACCCAGTTGAAGATCTTCACACCCGTCGGCACGGCGATGAGCATCGTCATCAGGGCGAACCAGGGCAGAAGGACCGAACCGGTGACGTACATGTGGTGCGCCCAGACCGTGACCGACAGCGCCGCGATGGCGATCGTCGCGTAGACGAGCGTCTTGTAGCCGAAGATCGGCTTGCGGCTGAAGACCGGAAGCACCTCGCTCACGATGCCGAAGAACGGCAGCGCGATGATGTACACCTCAGGATGTCCGAAGAACCAGAACAGGTGCTGCCAGAGGATCGTTCCGCCGTTCGCGGGATCCAGCAGATGGGACTCGAACACGCGGTCGGCACCGAGGGCGAAGAGCCCCGCCGCGAGGACGGGGAACGCGAGGAGCACCAGGATCGAGGTGACGAGCGTGTTCCAGGTGAAGATCGGCATCCGGAACATCGTCATGCCGGGCGCACGCATCGTGATGATCGTGGTGATGAAGTTGACGGCACCGAGGATCGTTCCGAAACCGCTGAGCGCGAGGCCGAAGACCCAGAGGTTTCCACCGAGACCCGGGCTGAAGGTCGTGCTCGACAGCGGCGTGTAGGCCGTCCAGCCGAAGCCCGCCGCACCCTGCGGGGTGAAGAAGCCGGCGACCGCGATGAGCGAGCCGAAGCTGTAGAACCAGTATGCGAGCGCGTTCAGTCGCGGGAACGCGACGTCAGGCGCGCCGATCTGCAGCGGCATCACGACGTTGGCGAAACCGGCGAACAGCGGCGTCGCGAACATCAGCAGCATGATCGTGCCGTGCATGGTGAACAGCTGGTTGTACTGCTCGTTTGACTGCACCAGGTCGACCCCGGGCGTGAAGAGCTCAGCGCGGATGACGAGCGCGAGCACGCCGCCGATCAGGAAGTAGATGAACGAGGTGATCAGGTACAGGTACCCGATCGTCTTGTGGTCGGTGGTGGTGATCCACTTGACGAAGACGTTGCCCTTGCGCTCGACAGAAGGCGTTCCGACCGTCGACGTCGGAGTTGCAGTCGCGGTGCTCATCAGGACTCGTCCTCGCTCGTTCCGCCGGTGCCCGGCAGGTTCTGGTTGACGTTCAGCTCGTCGCCAAGGCGACCTTCGAAGCCCTCATCGCGGAGCGACTCGATGTACGCGTCGTACTCGGCCTGCGACACGACCTTCACCTGGAAGAGCATGTCGGCGTGATACTCGCCGCAGAGCTCGGCGCACTTGCCGGCGTACGTGCCCTCCTTCTCGGGGACGAAGTACATGTAGTTCGTCTTGGCCGGGATCATGTCCTTCTTGTACAGGAAGTCGACGACCCAGAAGGAGTGCGCGACGTCGCGCGACTCGATGTTGAGCTCCACCTTCTGGCCGACTGGCAGGTACAGCGTCGGAAGCTGCGACTCGTCGAGGCTGCCGTCCAGGTTGAGGCGGTCCTGCGCCTGGATGCCCGCCGAGTACACGTTCTCGTCGAGGTAGTTGAAGTCCCAGGCCCAGCGCTTGCCGTAGACCTCGATCAGGACATCGGGGTCGCCCGGGTCGGTCTCGATCGAGACCTGCTCGCGCACCGTGAAGGCGAAGAAGCCGAGCACGAGGATGAGCGGGACGACGGTGAAGAAGATCTCGATCGGCATGTTGTAGCGCAGCTGCGCCGGCATGCCGGTCTGCCCCTTGCGGCGACGGTAGGCCACGGCCGCCCAGATGATGAGCGCCCAGGTGATCAGACCGACGACGAGCAGCACGATCCAGGAGTTCACCCAGAGGTTGATGATCCCCTCGGTGTGGTTCGTGACGTCAGGACCACCGGGCAGAAAGCCCTGGACCTGCTCTTGCGTACATCCGGCGAGTACCAGCATTGCGGCACCCCCGATGGGCAGTGCGGCCCAGCGGGCCAGACGGGATCGGCCAAGCCGACGCGGGGAGCGATGGGAGCGCACCTGGAACCTCTCGGAATTGCGACGCATGTTCGAAGTCATCCTAGCAATGCGACGGGCCCCGAACTTTCCGTCCGGGGCCCGTGGCGCGTCATTTATTGCGCTTCTTTTGCGCGAAAGGCGATCAGTGGAAGCTGTCTCCGCAGGCGCAGCTGCCCGAAGCGTTGGGATTGTCGATCGTGAAGCCCTGCTTCTGGATCGAGTCCTCGAAATCGATCGAGGCTCCGTCGAGGTAGGGCACACTCATCTTGTCGACGACCACCTCGACGCCGTCGAAGTCGCGCGTCGCGTCGCCGTCGAGCAGGCGCTCGTCGAAGTAGAGCTGGTAGATCAGCCCCGAGCAGCCCCCGGGCTGAACAGCCACGCGCAGCCGCAGGTCGTCTCGACCCTCCTGCTCGAGCAGGGCGCGCACCTTGGAGGCGGCCACGTCGGTGAGGGCGACGCCGTGAGCCGACGGCTCGGCGTCATTCGTCGCAGCAGCGGTCGTCGTGTCGGCGGTCGTCGTGTCGGTCATGGGCGCCATTCTACGCGGCGTCGCTGGCCGAGCGCTGATCCAAGCGTGACAGCAGCAGCGCCTCGGCCAGGATCGCTCGACGGAAGGTCGGCATGTGCAGCGACTCATTGGGGCTGTGCGCGCGCGAGTCCGGATCCTCGACGCCGGTGACCAGGATCTGCGCTTCGGGGAAGACCTCCACCAGCTCGGCGATGAACGGAATCGATCCGCCCACGCCCATCTGCACGGGCTCGGTCCCGTAGGCCTCCTCCATCACCTCGAGGGCATCGGCCACGGCCCAGCCGCTGGCGTCGACGAGGAACGGCTCGCCGCCCTCGATCTCTCCGAACTCGAGCGTCGCGCCGAACGCGGCGTTCGCCTGCAGATGCGCGATGAGCGCCTCGCGCGCCTCCGCAACGCTCTGCCCGGGTGCGACCCGGGCGCTCACGCGGACGCGCACCGACGGAACAAGCGTGTTCGAGGCGTTGCGCACCGACGGTGCGTCGATGCCGGTGACCGTGATCGACGGCTGATCCCAGATGCGCGACAGGATCGTGCCGGTGCCGACCGGCCGTGCGCCCTCGCGCAGCCCGGTCTCGGCGCGCAGGCGCGCCTCGTCGTAATCGGGCGTCGCCGCGTCGCGGCTGCGAAGCCCCGGAACGGCGACCGAGCCGTTCTCGTCCCACAGCGAGTCGAGCGTGCGGATCGCCGCGAGCATCGCGTCGGGCACCGCTCCCCCGAACATGCCCGAGTGCGAGGCGTGGTCGAGGGTCGTCACGGTGAGGTTGAAGAACACGGCGCCTCGCAGTCCGACCGTGAGTGCCGGGGTGTCGAGATCCCAGTTCCCCGAGTCGGCGACGATGATCACGTCGGCGGAGAGCGCGTCCCGGTGCTCGTCGAGGAAGGCGGAGAACGAGGGCGAGCCGAACTCCTCCTCGCCTTCGACGAACAGCACGAGACCGAGATCGAGGTCAGCGCCGCTCGCCGCGGTGAGGGCGCGGATCGCCGCGAGGTGACTCAGCACCCCGGCCTTGTCATCGGCGGCGCCACGGGCGTAGAGCCGGTCGCCGCGCAGGGTCGGCTCGAACGGCTCCGAGTCCCAGACCTCCGGGTCGCCCTCGGGCTGCACGTCGTGGTGCGCGTAGAGCATCACCGTCGGACGGCCGTCCCGGGCGGCCCGAGTGGCGAGCACGGCCGGCTTGCCCCGTCGGTCGGTTCCCGGAATCGGAGCATCGAACACATCGACCTCATCGAAGACACCGGTCTCGCGCGCCAGCTCGGCGACCCGCGCCGCGCTGCGTCGGACGTGCTCGACATCGAAGCCGTCCCAGGAGACGGAGGGAATGCGCACCAGATCGGAGAGCTCGGCGATCGCGCGCGGAAGGCCGGCATCCACCGCCTCGCGCAGGGCGTCGGCGAGCGAAGATGCGGGTGCGGAGGAGTCGGAAGCCATGCGGCTAATCTTAAGCAGACCCCGAGAGCAAGGAACCCCCGTGGCCAAGACCCCGCAGACACCGCAAGAGGACGACGACGAGCTCGCCGTCGGCAAGGGGCGCCCGACGCCCACGCGTGCGGAGCGCGAAGCGGCTCGCAAGCGTCCCCTCGTGCCCAACGACCGCCGCGCCGCCTCCAAGGAGCGTCGCGAGCGTCTCAACGCGCAGCGCGAGCGCGCCCGCATCGGCATGGCCAACGGGGAGGAGCGCTTCCTGCCCCTGCGCGACAAGGGACCGCAGAAGAAGTTCGTGCGTGACTACGTCGATGCGCGGTTCAGCCCGGGCGAGATCATGCTGCCGCTCGTGGCGCTCTTCCTGGTGATCTCGTTCATCCCCTACGCGGGCGTCGCCGAGTACGGCATCCTCGCCGTCTGGGCGTTCTTCTTCCTGGTCATCATCGACAGCGTGCTGATGGGCGCGCGCCTCAAGAAGCGTCTCGGCGAGAAGTTCGGCGAGAGCAAGGTCGAGAAGGGCTACCGCTGGTACGCCGCCATGCGGGCCCTGCAGATGCGCCCGCTGCGCCTCCCGAAGCCGCAGGTGAAGCGCGGCGACGAGGTCAAGTAGCGTTCGGGCCCCCGCGCGACGTCAGTCGAAGGTCGCGATCAGCTCACGCGTGATCTGCCGCGCCCACAAAGGACCGCGGTAGAGGAATCCGGTGTAGCCCTGCACCAGCGTCGCGCCCGCGTCGAGCCGTTCGCGCACGTCGCGACCGGTCTCCACGCCGCCGACCGAGATCAGGCAGCGGTCCGCCGGGAGCGCCGCCCGCACGATGCGCAGCACCTCGAGCGAGCGCGCCGCGAGCGGTGCGCCGGAGAGTCCACCCGCGCCGATCTCGGTGATGCGCGCCTGATCGGTGACGAGGCCGTCACGCGAGAGGGTCGTGTTGGTCGCGATCACCCCGGCCAGGTCGAGTTCGACACTCAGCTCGGCGATGCGGCGAGCCTGCTCGTCGGTCACGTCGGGCGCGATCTTCACCAGCACCGGGGTCTCCCCTGCGGCCGCGCGCACCTCGGTGAGGAGCGGCGCGAGCTGATCCAGCTCCTGCAGCCCGCGAAGACCGGGTGTGTTCGGCGAGCTGACGTTGACGACGAGGTAATCGGCGCGCGACGCCAGGATGCGCGTGCTCTCCAGGTAGTCGGCCGTCGCGTTCTCCACCTCGACGATGCGCGACTTGCCGATGTTGACACCGATCACCGGGCGGCGTCGGCGGCGCCGTTCGCGTTCGAGCCGAGGCGCCGCGGCGGCCGCGCCGCCGTTGTTGAAGCCCATTCGGTTGATGACGGCGCGGTCGGGAATCAGACGGAACAGTCGCGGTTTCGTGTTGCCGGGCTGCGCGTGCGCGGTGAGGGTGCCGACCTCGACGTGGCCGAATCCGAGCTGGCCCAGACCGCGGATCCCCCGGGCGTCCTTGTCGAAGCCCGCGGCGAGTCCGAACGGCGTGTCGAACTCGAGTCCGAGCGCCTGCACGCGCAGACGCGCGTCGCGCGAGCCGGTGCGCGACAGCAGCGCGCCGAGCCCCACGAAAGGCAGCGCGCGGATCACCACGAAAGCGAGGTGGTGGGCGAATTCGGGGTCGAGGCGCGCGAGAACGACGCGGAAGAGAGTGCGGTACATACCGCTGTCAGGCTATCGCTGTTCGGTGCCCGCCGACGCGCTCGCGGCGCCGTCGGCCGGCGTGCCGTCCGGCTGCTGAGAGCTGGCGCGCTCGACGCGCAGCAGCGTGATCGCCGTCTCGAAATCGTCGAGCGAGTCGAAGGCCTGGTAGACGCTCGCGAAGCGCAGATAGGCGACCTCGTCGAGCTCGCGCAGCGGCGGAAGCGTCGCCAGCCCGATGTCGTTCGCATCGACCTGAGAGACGCCCGTCGCGCGGATCGTCTCCTCGACCGTCTGAGCCAGCAGGGCGAGCTGCGCGTCGGTGACCGGGCGACCCTGGCACGCCTTGCGCACGCCCACGACGATCTTGTCGCGGCTGAAGGGCTCGATGATGCCGCTGCGCTTGACCACGCTCAGGCTCGCCGTCTCGGTCGTCGTGAACCGACCGCCGCACTCCGGGCACTGCCGACGGCGGCGGATCGCAAGCCCGTCATCGCTCGTGCGGGAGTCGATGACGCGACTGTCGGGGTGACGGCAGAAAGGGCAGAACATGGTGCGGCAAGGATAAGCCCCGCGCCCGGCCTTAGCTGGGAGCCACTCCGCTCCAGCCCCCGTTCGCCGCCCAGGCGGCCTGCACCGCGTCGCGGAGGACCTCACGGTCGACATCGTCCAGTTTGTTCACGTAGACGCAGGAGACGTTCTGCTGGTGCTTGCCGAGCCGAGCGAGAAGGTCGCTCGCCCCCTCCCACTCGGTGAAGCCGTACAGCGCGAACTTCCCGCGGCGCGGCGCGAAGCCGATGACGAAGGCATCGCCCTCGTGGCCCGACTCGTAGCGGTAGTGCACGGCGCCGAAGCCGACCATGGTGGGGCCCCACATCCGCGGCGGCTCGCCCGTCACTTCGGCCATGAGCTCGAGCAGCAGCTCCGACTCGGCGCGCTGGCGCGGGTGCTCGAGCGAGGCGATGAACTCCCTCGGGTCGACTTCCGTCACTCCGGTCTTGTTCACCGCCACGTGCGCTCCTCGGCTGTCAGTCCGCGAAGCGCGCGTCGACGGCGTCGCCGTGTGCGGGCAGGTGCTCGGCGTCGCTGAGGTTGCGGATCAACGGCGCCACCTCCTGAAGGCCCTCGTGCGTGTAGCGGATGATCTGCTGCGACCGCAGGAACGTCGAGGCGCCCAGCCCTGCCGAGAAGCGCGACTGGCCGCCCGTGGGCAGCACGTGGTTCGACCCGGCGAGGTAGTCCCCCAGGCTCACCGGGGAATCCGCGCCCAGGAAGATCGCGCCCGCGTTGGTGATCGAGTCGAGGGTCTCACCGAGGTTCGCGGTGTGGATCTCGAGGTGCTCGGGACCGTAGGCGTTGCTGACGGCGGCCGCGGCCGGGAGGTCGTCGACCAGGACGATCGCCGACTGGGGCCCGGCGAGGGCCTCCGCCACGCGCTCGGCGTGGCGCGTGGAGGGGGCCTGGGCTGCGAGCTCGGCGCGCACGCGGTCGGCGAGCTCCTCCGAGTCGGTGACCAGCACGGCGGCGGCGATCTCGTCGTGCTCGGCCTGGCTGATGAGGTCGGCGGCGACGAGGCGGGCATTCGCGTGCTCGTCGGCGATGATCAGGATCTCGGTGGGTCCGGCTTCCGAGTCGATGCCGACGACCCCGCGTACGAGACGCTTGGCGGCGGCCACGTAGACGTTGCCCGGTCCGGTGATCAGATCCACCGGGTCCAGCGCGACATCGGCCACGCCGTACGCGAAGGCGCCGATCGCACCGGCGCCGCCCATCGCGTAGACCTCTTCGACGCCGAGGAGTCCGCACGCGCCCAGGATGACCGGGTGCACCTCGCCGTTGAACTCGGCCTGCGGCGGCGACGCGACCACGACCGAGCGCACGCCCGCCACCTGCGCGGGCACGACGTTCATGACCACGCTCGACGGGTAGACGGCCTTGCCGCCGGGAACGTAGAGCCCGACACGGGTCACCGGCTGCCAGCGCTGGATGACCTCGGCCCCTGGACCGAGCGCCGTCACCGCGGCCGCGGGCACCTGAGCCTGGCTGGCGACGCGCACGCGCGCGATCGCCTCCTCGATCGCTGCGCGGACGGCCGGGTCGAGCGCGACGACGGCAGCGGTGATCCGCGCCGGGTCGACGCGGATGCTGTCCGGCTCGGCGCGGTCGAAGCGACTGGCCTGCTCGCGCAGCGCCGCCTCACCGCGGTCCCGGACATCGGAGATGAGCGCTGCGGCGGCCTCGCTCGCGACGGCGACGTCGACGCGCGCACGCGGGACGAGATCGGCGAGTTCGGCGCGGGAGGGGTGGCGACCGCGGAGGTCGAGGGTCTGAATCATGGCTCGACCATGCTAGTCGCCTCGTCAGACGACGCAGTTGGGTCCGAGCAGTCCCTTGAGCTCGCCGTAGAGATCCGCCGTGACCGCGACAGGGTACGGGATCTCGAACATGCGCGCGTTGTCGCCGCGCACCAGTCTCAGCCGCACCTCGTTGTCGCCCGCGTGCCGGATCAGCACGTCATTGAGCTTTGAGACGACCTCGGTGGTCGCCCGCGTCTCCGGCACAGAGATGACAAGCGGGCCGGATCCGAGGCTCTGCCCGATCTCGGGCTGGAACAGCGAGACGGCATGCAGGTTCATGCCGTCGTCGCGCACGCTCACGCGGCCGCGCACCACGACGATCGAGTCGCCGACGAGGGCGGGAGAGAACTCCTGATAGGTCTTCCCCAAGAACATCACCGTGATCTCGCCGCTGAAGTCCTCGAGCTGGATGATGCCGTACTGGTTGCCCGAGTTGCGGGCGGTGCGGTGCTGAACGCTCGTCACCAGGCCGGCGACCGTCACCGTCTCGCCGTCCATCGGCGCGTCGGCGTCGAGGAGCTCCGCGATCGTCGTGCTGGCGTGGCGGGCGAGCTGGTTCTCGAGACCGGCGAGCGGGTGGTCGCTCACGTAGAGCCCGAGCATCTCGCGCTCGAACGCGAGCTTGTCGCGCTTGGTCCACTCGGGCCTCTCGGGCACCGCCTGCACCGCGTGCTCGGGCTCGTCCCACAGACTGTCGAAGTCGAAGCCGACCTGCCCGTTGGCGGCGGCCCGCTTCTCGCTGACGGCCTGCTCGACGGCCGACTCGTGGATCTCGATCAGCGCACGTCGCGTCGACCCGAGCGAATCGAAGGCGCCGGCCTTGATGAGCGACTCGACCGTGCGCTTGTTCGCGGCGGCAAGCGGGATCTTGCGCAGGAAGTCGTGGAAGCTCGCGAACGCCCCCTCGCGCTCGCGCGCGCCCTTGATGTGCTCGACGACGCCGAAGCCGACGTTGCGCACCGCGCCCATGCCAAAGCGGATGTCGTCGCCGACGGCCGCGAAGTATCCGATCGATTCGTTGACATCGGGCGCCAGCACGTTGATCTTCATGCGGCGACACTCGTTGAGGTAGATGGCGAGCTTGTCGCGGGCGTCGCCGACGCTGGTGAGCAGCGCCGCCATGTACTCGGCCGGGTAGTGCGCCTTCAGATAGGCGGTCCAGTAGCTCAAGACGCCGTACGCGGCCGAGTGCGCCTTGTTGAAGGCGTAGTCGGAGAACGGCAGCAGGATGTCCCACAGCGTCTTGATGGCGGCGGGCGAGTAGCCGTTCGCGAGCATGCCCGCGCTGAATCCCTCGTACTGCTTGTCGAGCTCGGACTTCTTCTTCTTGCCCATCGCTCGCCGCAGGATGTCGGCTTGGCCGAGGGAGAAGCCGGCGACGCGCTGCGCGATCGCCATCACCTGCTCCTGGTAGATGATCAGTCCGTAGCTGGCGTCCAGGATGTCGGCGAGCGGCTCGGCGAGCTCCGGGTGGATCGGGGTGATCTCCTGCTGGCCGTTCTTGCGCAGCGCGTAGTTGGTATGCGAGTTCGCCCCCATGGGGCCGGGCCGATACAGCGCGATGACGGCCGAGATGTCTTCGAAGTTGTCGGGCTTCATCAGACGCAGCAGCGACCGCATCGGGCCGCCGTCGAGTTGGAAGACGCCGAGCGTGTCGCCGCGCCCGAGCAGCTCGTAGGCGGCGCGGTCATCGAGCGCCAGATCTTCGAGCACCGGCCGGAAACCGCGGTTCGCCTCGATGTTGTCGAGGGCGTCATCGATGATCGTGAGGTTGCGAAGCCCCAGGAAGTCCATCTTGATCAGCCCGAGCGCTTCGGCCGCCGGGTAGTCGAACTGGGTGACGATCTGCCCGTCCTGCTCCCGCTTCATGATCGGGATGATGTCGATGAGCGGTTCGCTCGACATGATGACGCCGGCCGCGTGCACGCCCCACTGCCGCTTCAGACCCTCGAGGCCGCGCGCCGTCTCGAACACGCGTCGCGCATCCGGATCGGAGTCGATCACGGCGCGGATGTCGCCGGCCTCCTTGTAGCGCTCGTGGTTCTTGTCGTAGATGCCGGACAGCGGGATGTCCTTGCCCATGACGGCCGCGGGCATCGCCTTGGTGAGCTTCTCCCCCATGCCGAACGGGAAGCCGAGCACACGGCTGGAGTCCTTGAGCGCCTGCTTGGCCTTGATGGTGCCGTAGGTGACGATCTGGGCGACGCGCTCGTCGCCGTACTTCTCGGTCACGTAGCGGATGACCTCGCCGCGACGGCGCTCGTCGAAGTCGACATCGAAGTCGGGCATCGAGACGCGGTCCGGGTTCAGGAACCGCTCAAAGATCAGTCCGTGCATCAGCGGATCGAGGTCGGTGATGCGCATCGCGTAGGCGGCCATCGATCCGGCACCGGAGCCACGGCCGGGACCGACGCGGATGCCGTTCTCCTTCGCCCAGTTGATGAAGTCGGCGACGACCAGGAAGTAGCCGGGGAAGCCCATCTGGAGGATGACGCCGACCTCGTAGTCGGCCTGCTTGCGGACCGCGTCGGGAATGCCCGCCGGGTAGCGATAGTGCAGGCCCTTCTCGACCTCGGCGGTGAACCAGGAGTCCTCGGTGTGCCCCTCGGGGACTGGGAAGCGAGGCATGTAGTTCGCCGCGGTGTTGAACTCGACCTCGCAGCGCTCGGCGATCAGCAGGGTGTTGTCGCACGCCTCCGGATAGTCGCGGAAGAGCCGCCGCATCTGCGCGGGGGTCTTCAGATAGAACTCGTCGGCGTCGAACTTGAAGCGGTTCGGGTCATCGAGCGTCGAACCCGACTGCACGCACAGCAGCGCCGCGTGCGCCCCCGAGTCGTGCGGGTGCGTGTAGTGCAAGTCGTTCGTGGCGACGAGCGGGAGACCGAGGTCCTTCGAGAGCCGGATGAGATCCGACATGATGCGCTTCTCGATCCCGAGACCGTGATCCATGATCTCGGCGAAGTAGTTCTCCTTGCCGAAGATGTCACGGAACTCGGCGGCGGCCGCGACCGCCTCGCGATACTGGCCGAGCCGGAGCCTCGTCTGCACCTCGCCGCTCGGGCATCCGGTGGTCGCGATCAGGCCTTTGCCGTAGGTCTGCAGCAGTTCGCGGTCCATGCGGGGCTTGAAGTAGTAGCCCTCGATCGAGGCGAGACTGGAGAGCCGGAACAGGTTGTGCATTCCGGCGGTGCTCTCGGCCAGCAGCGTCATATGCGTGTAGGCGCCCGAGCCGGAGACGTCGTCTCCCCCGCCGTTGCCCCAGCGCACGCGGGTCTTGTCGGTGCGGTGGGTGCCGGGCGTCAGGTAGGCCTCGGTGCCGATGATCGGCTTCACGCCGGCGTCGCGCGCCTTGCTCCAGAAGTCGAATGCGCCGAAGTTGTTGCCGTGGTCGGTGATCGCGACGGCGGGCATCCCCTGCTCGGCGACCGCCGACATCAGGTCGGCGACGCGCGCTGCTCCGTCCAGCATCGAGTACTCGCTGTGAACGTGCAGGTGCACGAAGGAATCGCTGTCAGACACGCGCTCTCCGGTCGATGGGACGGGGACTCCCCCAGGGTAAACCGCCGCGCGGCATCCGGCTCAGTCGGCGCGCAAGAGATCGAGCGCGTGCTGCAGATCCGGCGGGTAGACCGATTCGAACTCGACCGGCTCGTTCGTCGCGGGGTGCCGGAAGCCGAGACGCATGGCGTGCAGCCACTGCCGAGTCAGCCCGAGCCGGGCCGCGAGAGTCGGGTCGCCGCCGTAGAGCGGGTCACCCGCGCACGGGTGCTTCTGGGCCGCCATGTGCACGCGGATCTGGTGAGTTCGCCCGGTCTCGAGGTGCACCTCCAGGAGGGTCGCGCGACGCATCGCCTCGAGCGTGTCGTAGTGCGTCACGCTCGGCTTGCCGTCGGCCGTGACGGCGAACTTCCAGCCGGCGCTCGGATGGCGGCCGATCGGCGCGTCGATCGTGCCGGAGAACGGGTCGGGATGGCCCTGCACGACCGCGTGGTAGATCTTGGAGACCTCGCGGTCGTGGAACGCGCGCTTCAGCCCCGCGTAGGCCCGCTCGCTCTTGGCGACGACCATCAGCCCGCTGGTGCCGACGTCGAGGCGGTGGACGATGCCGGCACGCTCGGCGGCGCCCGAGGTCGAGATGCGGAACCCCGCGTCGGCGAGGGCGCCGAGCACGGTCGGGCCTTCCCAGCCGACCGAGGGATGCGCCGCCACCCCGACGGGCTTGTCGATCACCACGATGTGGTCGTCGTCGAACACGATGCGGAAGTCGGGAACACGCACCGGCACGATGCGCGGCTCGGTCTTCGGCGTCCACTCGACCGTGAGCCAGGCGCCCGCCCGGACGCGATCCGACTTGGCGACGACGGCGCCGTCCAGTTCGACGCCGCCGGCCGCGACGACCTCCGAGGCGAAGGTGCGGGAGAAGCCGAGCAGCTTGGCGACGGCGGCGTCGACGCGCTCGCCGTCGAGTCCATCGGGGACGGGGAGGGTGCGACGCTCGGTCACGAGGCGGGCATCGGCGGGTCGTCGGTGTCGGGCGTCGCGTCCTTCGGGTGCGCCGGCGCGCGGGTGCCGTCGAGGCCGACGCCGCGCAGCGACAGCAGGATGAACAGCCCCATGCTCGAGACGATCGCGATGTCGGCGATATTGAAGATCGCCGGGAAGTAGATCACCTGGATGAAGTCGATGACGTGCCCCTCGCCGAAGCTCGGCTCTCGGATGAGGCGATCGGTGAGATTTCCGAAGGCTCCTCCGAGCACGAGTCCGAACATCACGGCCCACGCGAGAGAGCGGATGCGCGGAGCGAACCAGACGATCACAACCGTCACGCCCAGCGCCACCAGCGAGAGCACCCAGGTGAACCCGCTCGCGATCGAGAACGCCGCACCGGGGTTCTTGACGTAGTGGAGCTGGAGGATCTCGCCAAGCAGCGGCACGACCTCGTTGAGGTCGAGGTTGGTGACGACCAGGTGCTTCGTCAGCTGGTCGAGGACCCAGACGACGAGCGCGACGAGACCGAGCAGCACGAGCACGCGAATGCTCGGACGCCGACGGCCCGCTGCGGCGGGCCGTTCGGGCTCGATCTCGACCGGCTCAGTTGCCGCCAAAACCGGGGTACTCGGTGGGCTGCGGGTACGCGGCGTAGTCCGTCGACGGTGCCGGGTAGCCCTGCGGGGCGCTCGGAGCCTGCTGAGGCGCGGCGGGCTGCGCCGGGTAGCCCTGCTGCTGCGGCGTCGGCGGCTCCGGGTAGGTCTGCTGCGGAGCCGAGGGGGCGGCGTAGGCCGGTGCCGCGGGCTCGGCGTAGCCGGGCTGCGGCGCGGCCGGAGCAGCGGCCTGCGGCTGGTTCGAGCCGTTCAGCGCGTTGCTGTTCTCGAGCTCTCGAAGCTGACTCTCGATGTAGCCCTTGAGCTTCTCGCGGTACTCGCGCTCGAAGATGCGGAGCTCTTCGACCTTGCGCTCGAGCATGGCCTGCTCCTGCTGAAGCTGGCCGATCTGCTCGCGCTGCGACTGCTCGGCCTCGGCCACGATGCGCGCCGCCTGGGCCTGGCCCTCGGCGACCAGCTGGTCGCGCTTCTCCATGCCTTCGCGCACGTGCTCCTCGTGGAGGCGACGCGCGAGCTGGAGGAGGTTGTTGGTGTTGCCGGGATCCATGGAGCCCGGCTCCATCGACTGGGCGAACTGCGGCTCGGGAACCGCGGTCGGCATCGGCGCCGCCATCGGCGCGGCGGCGGGCGCCGGAGTGATGGGCGCGGCGGGCGCCGGAGCGGCCGGGGATGCTCCGCCAGCGCGCTGGAGCTCGGCGATCTTGCTGTCGCTGGAGACGAGACGCTGACGCAGCTCCTCGTTCTCCTGGTTCAGCCGACGAAGCTCGACGACGACCTCGTCCAGGAAGTCATCGACCTCATCCTGGTCGTAGCCCTCACGGAACTTCGTGGGTTGGAATCGCTTGTTGACCACGTCTTCCGGTGTGAGTGCCATGTGCGCCACCTCGTCCACTTTCCATCAAGGGGAGAACCCTCCCCGTTCGCGCTGCCCTAAAACTAGCAAGTTTCAGCCTCACCCTGAAGATGAGAGTCTCACGATCTCCACCGCGCTGTCGCGCCGCCCCGACCGTTCAGCCCAGCGTACATCCCCCCTCTGGGATTTAACCCAGCGCTGCGATCGCCGCGACGAGCGAGAACCCGACGAAGCACAGCAGCAGGACGATGCTCCACGCGAGGTCGAGCACGGCGCCCCCGAGCCGCAGCGGCGGCACGACCTTGCGCACGGCGCGGATCGGCGGATCGGTGACCGTGTAGCTGGCTTCCGCGAGCACCAGCATCGCTCCGGCGGGACGCCAGCGCGGGGCGAGCACGCGCGCCCAGTCGAAGCCGAAGCGAACCCACATCAGGATGAAGAAGATGGTGAGCGCGACACGAAGAATCAGGGCCACGATGAAGAAGATCACGCGACCATTCTCTCAGTCGGCGGAGGGCTGTCGCGCCAGCGGCGTCGGCGCAACGAGGGGCGCTCGGGCGGTCTACTGCCCGAAGAAGCCGGCGTCGACCTCAGGCTCGATCTCGGCCGCGTCGCCGCTCACCGCGACGTGCTCGGGCGACAGCAGGAAGACCTTGCTCGTCACGCGCTCGATCTTGCCATAGAGGCCCTGCGAGAGTCCGCTGGCGAAATCAATCAGACGGCGGGCGTCCGGCTCGCTCATCTGGGAGAGGTTGATGATCACCGGAACCCCCTCGCGGAAGCTCTCGGCGATCGTCTGCGCGTCGCGGTACTGGCGCGGGTGCACCGTCAGGATCTCGTTCATACCGGCGGGGGCGGCCTGGCGCACGGCCGGACGACGCAGCGGCGTCACAGGAGCGCGCGTGGCGGATGCGGGCGCGGAGACGGGAGCGACCGGCGCAGCGGGAAGCACGTCGTCGTACTCTTCATCGGCCAGGCCGAGGTACACCATCGTCTTGCGCAGCGGGTTTGCCATGTCGTCCTCCGGATCGAACCTTCGAGTTGAGATTAACCGCGGTCCGGTCGTTTTCCGGTGATTGCGGTCCCGATGCGAAGGTGTGTCGCACCTTCCCGGATGGCGGCGGCGAAGTCCCCCGACATGCCTGCCGAGATCGCCGTGGCCTCAGGTGCAAGCGCGCGCAGCTGCTCCGAGACGGCGCGAACGCGCGCGAAAGCCGCCCGCGGCTCCTCCCCGAGCGGCGCCACCGCCATGACGCCCCGCAGGCGGATGCCCGGCGTCGCGAGGGCCAGCTCGGCGAGCTCGGAGAGCCCCTCGGGGCGCACGCCCCCGCGGCCGGGATCCTCGGTCAGATTCAGCTCGAGGAAGCAGTCAAGGTCAGGCGCCTCGTCATCGCCGAGCGCGCGCAGCAGCGACGGGCGGTCGACCGAGTGGACGGCGCCGACGTAGCGCCGGACGGCGCGCGCCTTGTTGCTCTGCAGCTGCCCGACGAAGTGCCATCGCAGATCGAGGTCGGCGCACTCGGCCGCCTTCGCGACGGCCTCCTGATGCCGGTTCTCGCCCACGTCGCGCACTCCGAGTTCGACCAGCTCGCGCACGAGCGCTGCCGGGTGGAACTTGGTCACGACGATGCGGGTGATCTCCGCGGGCGACCGGCCGGACTCGCGCGCGGCGTCGGCGATCGCCCCGTCGACGCGGGCGAGCCGCTCGGCGAGAGTCGAATCGTGGCTCACTTCAAGAAGTCGGGGATGTCGAGTTCGCTGTCGTCGTCATCGAAGTCGTGATCGACGGGCACCGCGCCGGTCGGCGTCTCGAGCTCGGCCGACCAGCCGCTCGACGCGCCCGCCGAGGACTCCGCCGCGACCGCGACCGGGATGGCGGCTTCGACGAAGTTCGATCGCCGCTCGCTCGATGGGCGCGCACTCGGCTCTCCCCCGTCGAATCCGGCCGCGATGACAGTGACCCGAACCTCGTCGCCCAGCGTGTCGTCGATGACGGCGCCGAAGATGATGTTCGCCTCGGGATGGACGGCCTCCTGGACCAGACGGGCGGCGTCGTTGATCTCGAAGATGCCGAGGTTGGAGCCGCCCTGGATCGAGAGCAGCACTCCGTGCGCGCCGTCGATGGAGGCCTCGAGCAGCGGGCTCGCGACCGCCAGCTCGGCGGCCTTGATCGCACGGTCGGCACCACGACTGGCGCCGATGCCCATCAACGCAGAGCCGGCGCCCTGCATGACGCTCTTGACGTCGGCGAAGTCGAGGTTGATGAGGCCGGGCGTCGTGATCAAATCGGTGATGCCCTGAACACCGGCGAGCAGCACCTGGTCGGCGGTGGCAAAGGCCTCGAGCATGCTGATGCCGCGGTCGCTGATCTCGAGGAGCCGGTCGTTGGGCACGACGATGAGGGTGTCGACCTCGTTCTTGAGGGCGATCACGCCGGTGTCGGCCTGCGCCGAGCGGCGCTTGCCCTCGAAAGCGAACGGCTTGGTGACGACACCGATCGTCAGGGCGCCGATCGACTTGGCGATGCGCGCGACGACGGGCGCTCCGCCGGTTCCGGTGCCGCCGCCCTCGCCCGCGGTCACGAAGACCATGTCGGCGCCCGCGAGCGCCTCCTCGATCTCTTCCGCGTGGTCCTCGGCTGCGCGACGGCCGACCTCCGGGTCGGCACCCGCGCCGAGGCCACGGGTGAGCTCGCGCCCGACGTCGAGCTTGACGTCGGCGTCGCTCATGAGCAGCGCCTGGGCGTCGGTGTTGATGGCGATGAACTCGACGCCGCGGAGGCCCAGTTCGATCATCCGGTTGACGGCGTTGACGCCGCCGCCGCCGATGCCGACGACCTTGATCACCGCGAGGTAGTTCTGGTTGGATGTCACGTTCGGCCTCCGTGCGGATGAAAGTCTCAACCTCTACTTGAGGTTTGGAGTCTTTCTCAGTACTCTGATTCGTTCACAAGGTACGTGCCCGGGAACGGCGCGACCGTGAAGACGGCGCGTGTCGTGGTGAATCCCCAGGCAACTTCCGGGCCGCGCGATTATCCCTCGCGGAACACCGCGCTCCCCGTCGCCGAGACGTCGTACTCCCCCGCCCCCGAGTCGCCCCACTGGGTGAGCAGCGCGGCCAGGATGACGGCCTTCCGATCCGAGGACTCCGCCGAGCCCCACACGACGCTCTGCTCCGAATCGCGCAGCGTGAAGCTCACGTCGTCGCGTGTCGTCGCGGTGATGCGATCCACCCGCGCGAGCACGTCGGCCGGCAGGGCGAGCAGCACCTCGGAGACCGCCGTGCGGACCGTTCCGTCGTCGCCCCGCGGCAGGTCGAGGATCGGCACGCCGTCGGGGCGCTCGAGCGTCTCCTCGATCACGATGCCGGCTGGGTCGACGAGCTGGAAGACCGAATCGCTCACCACGACGCCGATCGGCTCGCGCTCGTCGATCTCCACCCGCATCGTGTTCGGGGGGATCAGCTCGATCACGAAGCTGCGGATGAGGGTGAACTCCGAGAGGTTGTCCGCGATGCGCGACTCGTCGAGGAGCGCAAGCGGGGTTCCGATCTCCGGCTCGAGGGCGCTGACGATGGCATCCGGATCGAGGCGCTCGGTGCCCGCCACCACGACCTCGCGCAGCGCCAGCAGCGGCGAGAACACCGCGAACGCGACAAGGCCCACGGCGGCAGCGACCACGCCGAGCGCCGAGAGTGCGACGGTGCGGCGGCGACGCGTCGCGGCGGTGAACCGCCGGACCTCCGCCTTCTCCTCGCGTCGACGGGCGCGGGCCGCGGCGCGGATCTCGGCGCGCGCGGTGCGGCGGCGGGACGCACGCGACTTCGGTCGATCGGCCGCGGCCGCGCGCGACGGGGCGACACGCTCAGTCGGCACCGACTCGCGTCGCTCCGTCTCACGTTGCGTCGACTCGGGTCGCGCTGTCGTGGGGCGCGCTGTCTGAGAGTGCGCTGTCGCCTCGGAATGCCGTTCCGGGGCGGGCGCCGCGCGTCGCTTCCGCTCGGCCGACGCCCCCGCTCCGCGGCGCGCCGGCGGCTGCGGCGCGCGGTCGAAGCCCTCGGGCCGCTTCACGCCGAAGCGCTCCCGTGCGATGGCGCGGAGGCCGACGCCTCGAGCGAACCGAGAACCTGCGGAATGATCCGATAGACGTCCCCGCAGCTGAGGGTCATCACAAGGTCTCCCTCGCGCGCGATCTCGGCGACCCGGTCGGCGGCGGCCTGCCAGTCGGGAACGAAGTCGACGCGCGAGGCGTCCCGGAATCGGTCCGCCACGAGCGCGCCCGTCACGCCATCGATCGGGTCCTCGCGGGCACCGTACACGTCGAGCACGATCGTGTGGTCGGCGAGACGCTCGTAGGCCTCGGCGAACTCACCCGCCATCGCCTGGGTGCGGCTGTAGAGGTGAGGCTGGTGCACCGCGATCACGCGACCCGACCCGACCACCGAGCGCGCCGTCGCCAGGGCGGCCGCGACCTCGGTCGGGTGGTGCGCGTAGTCGTCGAACACCCGAACTCCGCGCACGGTCGCGTGCAGCTCGAACCGCCGCCCGGTGCCGTCGAAGGACTCGAGCGCCAGCGCCGCCGCCGCCGGGTCGAATCCCAGGCCGACCAGCACCGCGAAGGCTCCCGCGGCGTTGAGGGCGTTGTGCGGACCGGGGACGCGCAGTGCGATGCGGTGGTCGACGCCGAGGTGTCGCGCCGTGAAGCTCACCGGCCCCTCCGCGACGACGTCGAGAACCCGCACGTCGGTGGCCTCCGCCGTTCCGAACGTCAGCACGTGCGGATGCGCGAGGCGCCGGTGCACGGCGACGGCGCCGACATCGTCGCTGGAGATCACGACCAGCTCGCTCGCGGCATCCGCGAACCGCACGAACGCGTCCTCGAACGCGGCCTTCGTGCCGTAGTGGTCCAGGTGGTCGTCGTCGACGTTCGTGATCAGCGCGACCGCCGTGTCGTAGAGCTCGAACGAGCCGTCGGACTCATCGGCCTCGACCACGAAGAACTCGCCCGCACCGGCGCGCGAGCTGCGTCCCAGTCCGGCGATGACGCCGCCGTTGACGAAGCTCGGGTCGGCCGCGAGCTCGGTGAGCGCGGTGACGACCATGCCGGTCGAGGTGGTCTTGCCGTGCGCGCCGGCGACCGACACGAGGCGCCGCCGGGCGGCATCGCCATGATGGCGGATGAGCCAGTCGAGGGCGTTGGCGCGGTGCAGCACCGGGAGCCCGCGACGGAGCGCCTCCTGGTACTCGGGGTTGTCCTCCCAGAGGGCGCCCGTGACCACGACCGTGTCGGCCGCGCCGAGATGCTCGGCGGCGTGGCCGATGAAGATCTGCGCACCGAGCTCGCGAAGGCCCTCGACGGTGGCCGAGTCGCTGCGATCCGAGCCGGAGACCTGGTAGCCGGACTCCAGGAACACCCGAGCGATTCCGCTCATGCCGGCGCCGCCGATCCCGACGAAGTGCAGCCTCCCGAGCGTCGCGGGCAGCTCCAGAGACAGGTCAGGCTTGATCACGATGACACGTTAGTCGACGCGGCCGAGAGCGCTTCGCGAATGAGCGCGACCATCCGGTCGGCGCCGTCCCGCACGCCCGTCGAGGCCATTCCGGCCGCCAGGCGCGCCACTCGAGCCCGGTCCAGCAGCAGCGGAACCAGTTCGCGACGCACCCAGGCGGGGGTGAAGTTCGCGTCGGCGGTCACGATCGCCCCCGAGGCGGCCACCGCCTCGCGCGCGTTCCACGCCTGCTCGCCGTTGCCGACCGGATACGGGATGAAGACCGCCGGAACGCCGACGACCGCCAGCTCACTCACCGTCGCTGCACCCGAGCGCGACACGGCCAGCTCGGCGACCGCGAGCGCGAGCTCCATCCGATCGCAGTACTCGAGCAGGTGATATCCGTCCAGATGCGGGTCCTCGACCGGACTGCGCGAGCCCGTGATGTGCAGGATCTGCCACCCGCAGCCGAGGATCTCCGACGCACTCACCGACACGGTCTCGTTGATCCGGCGGGCACCCGTCGAGCCGCCGGTGACGAGCAGCACCGGCTTCGCCGGGTCGAGCCCCCACAGCTCGAGCGCTTCGCGACGCGCCGCTGCCCGGTCGAGCGTCTCGACCTCGCGACGCAGCGGCAGCCCGACGACCCGGCCGTGGCGCAGCCGCGTGCCCTCGAAGGTCACCCCGACGAATCGCGTGAACGCGGCGCCCAGGCGGTTGGCCATCCCGGGGCGCGCGTTCGCCTCGTGCACCACGATCGGCACTCCCACCCGGCGTGCCGCCAGGTAGGCGGGCGCCGCGGCGTAGCCGCCGACGCCGATGACGACATCGACGCCGTGCTCCCGAATCAGCTCCTCGGTGCGCGCGAGGGCAGCGCGGAGCGCGGCGGGGAACCCGAGCGCGGCGCGGTTCGGGCGGCGCGGGAACGGGACGCGCGGAATGGTGAGCAGCTCGTATCCTCGCTCGGGCACCAGCCGCGCCTCCAGGCCCTCGGCGGTGCCGAGCACGAGGATCGTCGCCTCCGGCTCCAGCTCACGCAGTCGGTCGGCGGTCGCCAGCAGGGGGTTGACATGGCCGGCGGTGCCGCCGCCCGCAAAGAGGTAGGTGGTCACGTGCGAGGAACTCCTGGGGTCGAGCGCCGAGGTGCGCGACTCGATTCTGCGGCATCCGGGCGCCGGCGGGCGAACGAGAGCACGACACCGACCGCGAGCATCGACGAGATGAGGGCCGAGCCGCCCGCCGACATGAAGGGCAGCGGGACTCCGAGCACCGGAAGCGCGCCCAGCACGACGGCGACGTTGACGAAGGCCTGGGTGACGATCCACACCATCACCGCGCTCGTGGCGATCTTCGCGAAGGGGTCGCGATTCATGCGCACGATGCGGACGAACGTGACCGCGAGCACCGCGAACAGCACCAGGACGAGCAGCGCCCCGACGAGGCCCAGCTCCTCCCCCACGATCGCGAAGATGAAGTCGCTCTCGGCGTGCGGGATCCACAGCCACTTGTACTGCGAATTGCCGAGACCGCGCCCGAGAATGCCGCCGTTGGCGAGAGCCTCCCAGCCGTGAATGGTCTGCCAGCAGTGCAGCTCGTAGTCCTCCGCCCGGGTGCACCCGGTCAGCCAGGCCTCGATGCGCTGCTGCCGCGATGAGCTGCCCTGGGCGAAGATCACGCCGAGCAGCGTCGTGCCGATCGCCAGAGCGCCGACGATCCGCAGCCGAACCCCCGCGTAGAAGAGCGCACCGAGCGTCAGCGCGAGCAGGATGACGGCGGTCCCGAGGTCGTTGCCGAGCAGGACGAGGAAGATCGAGCCGAAGGCCACCGGAAGGATCGGCAGTGCGACGTGCCGCCACTCGTTCAGCAGCGCGCCCTTTCGGGTCAGGATGTATGCCAGCCACACGACGAGCGCGAGCTTGACCAGCTCGGAGGGCTGCAGGCTCAGCCCGCCGATGCTGAGCCAGTTCGTGTTGCCGCCGTAGCTTGCGCCGAGTCCGGTGAAGACGAGCAGCTGCAGCAGGATCCCAAGACCGAGCGCGTGCCAGGCCCACTTCTTCCAGAACGTGATCGGCGCACGGGCCGCCAGCAGCATGAGCGGCAGGCCGAGCACGGCGAAGACCGCCTGCCGGGAGGCGCGGGAGAAGACGTCGCCGTCGTCCACCAGGGACTGGATGGAGGACGACGACAGCACCATCACCAGGCCAAACACGACCAGGAACAGCGTCGTGCCGAGCAGCACGAAGTATTCGCGGGTCTCGGCGGCGAACACCCAGCGGAAGGCGATCACGGCCTTGCGGACCGGGCCCTCCGGAGCCGGCTCCGATGCGGGCGGACGGCCGTGTCGGGTGGAAGTCACCGCCGCTCCTCTCGCCGCACGGCGAGACCGTGCGGTCCCAGTCTGCGGCCGCCCCGCCCTCGCGCTTCGCGTCGGGCGCGCGTGTCGCCGGAACCGCGGACGACGGTCAACGCACGCGACGCAGGATCCCGTCGCGCACCGCGCGCGGCTCGACCCCGGCGGCGCGCGCCAGAGCGGCAGCGGCCAGCACGTCACGGAACGCGTCGCGCGTCTCCAGTCCCGATGCCGCAAGGTCCTCGGTGGTGGCGAGTTCCAGGGCGTGCGAGCGACGCTCGTCGAGGAACGCGCGATCGACCAGGATCCCCTCGACGACGCCGACGTCGCTCGGGCCCGGGATTCCCAGTCCGAATCCGATCGCCCGGGCTCCTTCCTGCACCTCGGCGTCTTCGACCGCGTCGCGCGTCGCGAGCTCGCCGAGGTTGTACACGCAGGCCACGCGCGTGTTCTCGTAGACCTTCGCCAGCGCCGCGCGATGCGCGGTCTCGTCGTCGTGCCAGCCGCTCGAGTCGGCGACTGCGTCGAGCGACAGGCTCGCCTCGGGCGCGATCGCCTCGAGCGCGCGCGGGTCTGCCCAGTGCAGCTGCCGGCTCGACAGCTCAACCGCCAGCACGTCGAAGCCGGACGGGTCGCGAATCGCGTCCAGAATCGGGACGCCCGCTCCCCCGGCAGGGACCGCACGCAGCCCCGCCTCGCGCAGCATCGACGCGAGGAGATAGGCGACCTGCGTCGTCGCTGAGCCGCCGGACATCGTGAGCCAGCGGGCCGGCGTCCCGGTCTTGTCACGCACACGCCAGGCGAGCTCGGCGTCGCTCCAGATCGGCACACCACGATCGCCCGCCGCCCGGAGCGCGGGATGGTCGCGGCGCACCCGCGGGCTGACCACCAGGAGCTCGGGCGCGTGCACGGCGTCGAGCCCGGTCTCCTCGGGCACCCCGAGCTGGACGCTCGCGCCGACCACGGTCGCGAGTTCGCGCAGCTGTGGCGTCGCGGCCACCGGGATCACCTCGACATCGGCGCCGAGCTCGACGAGGGTGTCGACAATCGAGAATCCGACATCGTCGAGCCCGACGACGACGACCCGGAGCCCCGACCAGTCGGCGTTCCAGCTCGTGAGCGTGGCGAGCCGCTGCGAGGCGGATTCGGGGCTCAGCGGCTGACCCATTCGAGATAGAAGGCGCCCACGCCTGCCGCGACAAAGAGGGCCGCGATGAGCCAGAACCGGACGACGACGGTCACCTCGGCCCAGCCCTTCAGCTCGAAGTGGTGGTGCAACGGGCTCATCAGGAACACGCGCCGCCCCTGCCCGAGCGTCCACTTCGTGATCTTGAAGTACACCCGCTGCACGACGACGCTGCCGGTCACGATCAGGAAGAGCCCGCCGATCAGGATCAGCAGCAGCTCGGTGCGGGTGAGAATCGCCAGCGCCGCGAGCGCTCCGCCCAGCCCGAGCGAACCGGTGTCTCCCATGAAGATCTGAGCGGGGGACGTGTTCCACCAGAGGAATCCGACGAGACTTCCCGCGATCGCCGCCGCCACCACGGCGAGGTCGAGCGGGTCGCGCACCTCGTAGCACTTGTAGAGCACGACCGGGTCGATCTGGTCGTTGAAGCACGACTGGTTGGCCTGCCAGAACCCGATGAAGATATAGGCCGAGAAGGCGAAGATCGAGGCGCCGCTGGCGAGGCCGTCGAGCCCATCGGCGATGTTGACGCCATTGGACGCGCTCACGGTGATGAGGTTCACCCACAGGATGAACAGCCCCATCCCGACCACCGGCCCGAAGGCGAAAAGGTTCAGCCAGTCGATGTCGCGCCAGCCCGAGATGAAGGTCGAGGCGGGCGTCAGCCGGTTCTCGTCGAGGAACTCGGGGTGAATCGCCAGGAAGGCGAACACCGTGGTGACGAGGACGATGCCGGCGATCTTGGACCAGCCGCCGAGCCCCAGACTCTGCTGCTTGCGCGTCTTGAGGAAGTCGTCGACGAATCCGACCAGGCCGAGCCCGGCCATCATCGCGAGCACCAGGACGCCGACCATCGTCCACGGAACCCCCGAGACGGCGTGGCCGACGAGGTAGCCGAGAATGCTCCCGACGATGAAGACGATGCCGCCCATGGTGGGCGTTCCGCGCTTCGAGTGATGCGACTCCGGACCGTCGTCGCGGATGAACTGGCCCCAGCTGAGCTTCTTGAACAGGCGGCCGAACAGCGGTGTCAGCAGCAGCGTGAAGACGAGCGAGAAGCCTCCCGCGATGAGAAGCGCGATCACGAGCCGGTCACCCCACCCAGGCGGTCACCCAGGAATCGGAGGCCCGCCGACTTGGACGACTTCACCAGCACGACGTCGCCGTCTCGAAGTTCTTCACGCAACAGATCGTATGCCGCATCGATGTCGTCGACGAGGACCGACTCCCCGTCCCACGAACCTTCGAGGCCCGCGGCGAGGTGGATGTGCCGGGCCGCCTGGCCGATGACGACGAGCTTGTGGATGTTGAGACGCACGATGAGACGCCCGATCCGGTCGTGCTCCTCGAAGGCGAACTCGCCGAGCTCGGCCATCTCGCCGAGCACCGCGACGGAGCGCTGCTCGGGCGTGACGATCTGGGCGAGTGTGCGCAGCGCCGCCGACATCGAGTCGGGGCTCGCGTTGTAGGCGTCATTGATGACGGTGACGCCGGTGCCGGGGTCCAGCAGCTCCATCCGCCAGCGTTCGGCGCGCGCGACCTCGCCCAGCGCGGCGATCGCACGCTCCATCGGCACGCCGAACTCGCGTGCCGCCGCGAGCGCCGCCAGCACGTTCGAGACGTGGTGCTCGCCGAGGATCCGCACCTGCACCGCGAGACGAGCGCCGTCCACCTCCAAGGTGAAGCTGGTGCCCTCGATGCTCGAGACGACGTCGACGGCGCGGAGGTCGGACTCGGGGCCGTGGCCGAAGCGCACGATCCTGGCCCGCGTGACCTCCGACATCCGGTCGACGCGCGGGTCGTCGGCGTTGAGCACCGCGACGGCGCTCTCGGGCAGGTCCCGGACCATCTCCGACTTCGCCCGCTCGGTCTGCTCGATGCCGCCGAACTCGCCCGCGTGCGCCAGCCCGACCTTCAGCACGATGCCGACGTCGGGGGTCACGATCGAGACGAGGCGCGCGATCTCGCCGACGCCGCTCGCCCCCATCTCGACGACGAGGTAGGCGGTGCTCTCATCGACGCGCAGCATGGAGATCGGCGCCCCGACGTGGTTGTTGAACGAGCCCTCCGGGGCGACGGTGGGGCCTTCGGCGCTGAAGATGGCGCGCATCAGGTTCTTGGTCGTCGTCTTGCCGTTGGAGCCGGTGACGGCGACGACGCGGAGCCGGCCGCGCGCGCGCACTCGCGCGACGACATTGCGCGCCAGAGCGGCGAGGGCTGCCACGCCGTCGTCGACGACCAGCACGGGCACGTCGAGGTCGAGCGGGCGCTCGGCGACGACGAGGGCCGCTCCGTTCGTGACCGCTCCCTCGGCGAAGAGGTGCCCATCGGTCACCTCACCGGGGAGGGCGAAGAAGATCGAGCCCGCGCCGACCAGTCTCGAATCCGTCTCGACCGAACCGCCGACGACCTGCTCGGCCGTGCCCGCCGGGGCCTCGGCGCCGATCGCCGCGGCGATCTCCGCAACCGTGAGAGAAATCATGCCCATCCCGCCTCGCGCAGAGCCTCGCGCGCCTCGTCTCGGGCGGAGTACTCGGTGCGCACGCCGCGGATGTCGCGATAGTCCTGATGTCCCGGCCCCGCCCAGAGGATCGAGTCGCCCTCGCGAGCGAGACCCACCGCGGTGCGGATGGCGGCCTCGGGCGGGCTGACCTCGTGGATCTCGGGCTGATGCTCCGCGAGCGCGGCGCCCTCGAGCAGGGTCCTGCGGATCGAGACCGGGTCTTCGAAGCGCGGGTGGTGGTCGGTGATGATCAGGATGTCGGAGTTCTCGGCCGCGACCCGCCCCATCTCGTGTCGCTTGGTCGCGTCGCGGTCGCCGTCGGCGCCGAACACCATGATCGTGCGACCCGGCGTGAACTCGCGCACCGCCCCCAGAGTGTTCTCGAAGGCAGCGGGGCTGTGCCCGAAGTCGACGTAGACGCGGGGGCCGCGCTCACCCGAGACCAGCTCGGTGCGTCCGGGCAGCATGGCGCGGACGCCGCCATCGGCGTTCAGCGCCGCCTCGATCGCCGAGAGCTCGAATCCGGCCTCCACGAGCATGACGATCGCGAGGGCCGCGTTGGCGGCCATGTGCCAGCCGATCAGCGGCTCGCGGGTCACGATCGAGCGTCCGTCCGGGCCGCTCAGCCGGAACTCGGTGAACGTCGCGGCCTTCTCGAGGATCTCGACCTTCCAGGCCGCCTCCTCGGCGTTCGCGGCGTGGCCGATCGTCGCGATCGTCGTCACCGGGATGTGCGAGCCGTCGACCACGCGCGCGCCCCATTCGGTGTCGAGGCAGACGACGCCTCGGCGCGCATGCTCCGGAGTGAACAGCGCGAGCTTGGCGGCGAAGTAGGCCTCGAAGTCCGGATAGTCGTCGAGGTGATCGTGACTGAGGTTCGTGAAGCCGACCACGTCGAAGACGAGACCGTCGACGCGCCGGTGCGACATCGCCTGGGCGCTCACCTCGATCGCGACGGCGCGCACCGCGGCTTCGCGCATCCGCGCCAACAGGGCGTGCATCTCGCTCGACTCGGGGGTCGTCAGCCGGCTGACGATCGACAGCTCCCCGATGTGGCGCTCCGAGGTCGAGCTGAGTCCGGTGACGAGCCCGAGCTGACGCAGGATGCCCTCGAGCAGATACGAGGTCGAGGTCTTGCCGTTCGTGCCGGTGGTGCCGAACAGCAGCGGCGGGTCCTCGTGGGTGCGGTAGATCCAGGCCGAGATCTCGCCGAGCGCCCCGCGCGGATCCTCGACGAGCAGCACGGGCAGCCCCGCATCCGATGCGAGGGCGGCCCCCTCCGCGTCGGTCAGGATCGCGACGGCGCCCGCCTCGCGCGCGGCGCTGGCGAAGGCCGCACCGTGGCTGCGTGCCCCGCGCACCCCGACGTAGAGGTCGCCGGGTCGCACCTCGCTCGTGCTGAGGGTGACGCCCGTGATCTCGAGTCCGTCGAGGGAGCCCTCGACGGCGAGGCCGAACTCGTGCGCCAGCAGCGCGACCGCGCGGGGGGTGGGGTGCTCTGGGCGGAGGACCGGGGGAATCCGCGAACTCACGCGCCGCTCCTCGGGATGCTCGATGACTGGGGACTGAACGCGACCGCTCTCACCAGGTGAGGGGGATGAACGGCGCCGACTCGCTCGACGGGGCGATGCGGAAGGCCTTGATGACCTGCTGCATGATCGTCTCGAAAGCCGGGGCCGCGGCCGCGGAAGTTCTCATGGTATCGGGCTTTGCGATCGTCACGACCACGACGTACTCCGGGTCGTCGGCCGGAACCATCCCCGCGATCGAGACGATTCGCTCGTCACCGTAGACGCCGTTCTCGGCGATCTCGGCGGTGCCGGTCTTCGCCGCCACCCGGTACCCGGGGAAGCTGACGATCGACGAGAGCGAGCCCTGCGTGATCACCTGCTCCATGACGCTGACCGTGTCGTTCGCCGCGCTCTCGCTGACGACGCGCGTCGACTCGGCGCTCGGCGTGTTCGTCACGGTTCCATCGGGCCATTCGCAGCCTTCGACGAGGGTCAGCGGCACGTGGACGCCGCCGTTGCCGAGCGCCTGGTAAGCGCTGGCCACCTGCGCGCTGGTCGCCGCCATGCCCTGGCCGAACTGCTGCGTGACGTTCGTGATCGAATCGAGGCGATCGAGAGGAAGCACGGTTCCCGGCTCCTCGCCGAGGAAGTCGACGCCGGTCTGCGTGTTGAAGCCGAAGCCGAGCAGGTACTCGCGGCGATCTTCGGCATCGAGCCGCGTCGACAGCATCGAGGTGCCGATGTTGGACGAGTCGGCGAGGATTCCCGCCGCCGTCCAGCGCACCTCCCCGTGCCACCAGGCATCCGTGATGACCTTGCCCGCGGGAAGCCCCTCGGTGTAGGTGGCCGGCACCAGGATGCTCTCGTCGACCGAGACCTTGCCCGCATCCAGCAGCGACGCGAACGTGAACGGCTTGATGATCGAGCCGGGCTCGTAGGGGCTCGTGAAGCTGCGGGCGCCCATGTCCTCGGCAGGCAGCGAATTGAGGTCGTTCGGGTCGACGCTCGGCCAGTCCGCTGCGGCCATGATGTAGCCGTCCGAGACCCGCACCACCATCGCGGTCGCCCAGTCGGCGCCGAGCTCCTCGGCGTTGGAGGCGAGCGTCTGCTGGGCGAACCACTGCAGGTCGGAGTCGATGGTCAGCCGGACCGTCGCGCCGTCGACCGGCTCCGTGTCGACATACGTCGTGCCCGGAAGCGCGACCCCGTCGGCTCCCGCCTCGTAGAGGCTGCTGCCGTTCGTCGCGGCGAGGCACTCGTTCATGTAGTTCTCGACGCCGGCGAGCGGCTCGTCGGTGCCGAGGAATCCGACGAGGTTGCCCGCGACGGCGCCGTTCGGGTAGCTCCGCGCGGGCTGCTGCTCGTTGTAGACCCAGGAGATCCCGAGCGCCTTCACCCGCTCGAACTGCTCGAGCTTCACCTTGCGGCTCAGGTAGGCGAAATCGGCGAGAGGGTTGTCGGCCAGGGCATCGGTGAGAGCGGCCATCATCTCGGCAGCATCGTCACCGGTGATCGCCGCGATCGCCTCGATTGCCTCGGACGTCGGCACGGTCACGCGCTCGCTCTCGCCGTCGCCATCGTCGTCACGCAGGATCGAGGTCGTCACGAAGTCGACGTTGCGCGGCGAGGCGGTGATGTCGAATCGCTGAACACTGTCGGCCAGCACGACGCCGCTGGCGTCGACGATGCTCCCCCGCGTGCCGTACACGGTGACCTGCCGCGAGCGGTGGTCGGAGGCCCCCGCCGAGATCTCCTCCGCCCGCACCACCTGGATGTCGACTAGCCGGAAGCCGAGTCCGGCCACGATGGCGAAGACGAGGAGCACGCTGAGCGCCAGGCGGCGACGAGTGCTGCGTGGATTGATCACGATCGCCCTCCCGCTTCCGTCTCGCGCGATCCCGGCTCCGCGGTCACCGGGTCTTCGGCGACGGCAGGGTGCCTGAGGTCGAGGATGACTCCCCCGCGCCCGTCTGCGCGATCGACGCGCCCGCGCCGTCGCCATTCGATCCGACGACGGTGAGGCCGCCGTTCGCCTGCGAGCTCGACGACGAGGTCTCGGTCGGGGTGGTCTGGGATGCGGTGACGAGCGGGACGCCGGCGAGGGTCACGTTGCCGATCTCCCCACCGCTGCGGCCGAGGACGCTCCCGCCGGTCTCGCCCGCGCGCCCGCTCACGGCGCCCGTCGAGACGTCGATGTACGGCAGGCTGCCGCTGGCGACCATGCCGAGCGCCTCGGCGTTGCTGGCCAGGAACTGCGGCGACTGCAGGCTCTCCAGGTTCTCAGCCAGCGCTTCGCTGTCGCGCAACAGGTCGCGCTGCTCGACCTGCAGACTCGAGATCTGGTACGCGCCGTCGGCGACGGCCATGCTGAGGCCGAGTTGGGCGAGGAGCACGGCGACCACGCCGGTGAGCAGCACGACGGCGTGGACGAGCTTCGGGCGCGCGCGACGCTGGGCCCGGGTCGGCGCGACCTCGAGGTGGCGGCGCGGCGAAGTTGAGGGTCGCGGGTGCGGGCGCGGTGACGCCAGTGCCGTCGCCCCGATGGTGCTGTGGCTCATGCGGCACCTCGGAGTCGTTCGGCGGCGCGCAGCCGCACCGGCGCGGCGCGCGAGTTGCGCGCCTTCTCGTCGTCGCCGGCGAGTTCGGCCCCCCGCACCAGCAGTCGGAACTCGGGGCGGTGCTCGGGCAGCTCGACGGGCAGCCCGCGCGGGGCGGTCGAGCGCGATCGCGCGGCGAGCACCCGCTTGACGATTCGGTCCTCCAGCGACTGATAGGCGAGCACGACGATGCGGCCCCCGACCTCGAGCGCGTCCAGGGCGGCCGGAATCGCGCGCTCGACGGCGACGAGCTCCTGGTTCACTTCGATGCGCAGGGCCTGGAAGACGCGCTTCGCGGGGTGGCCGGCGCGTTGCACGGCCGCCGGAGTGGCAGCGATGAGCACCTCGACCAGCTCGGCGGACGTGCGCAGCGGCGCTTCGGCGCGGCGCTGCACGATGCGGCTGGCGTAGCGCGGCGCGAGCTTCTCCTCGCCGTACTCGTAGAAGATCCGACGCAGCTCCGCCTCGTCGTACTCGGCGATGACGCGCGCCGCGGTGAGCTCCGCGGTCGGGTCCATGCGCATGTCGAGAGGGGCATCCTGCGAGTAGGCGAAGCCGCGCTCCGCCTGGTCCAGCTGCATCGAGGAGACCCCGAGATCGAAGAGCACGCCGGAGACCGTGTCGATGCCGAGCTCGTCGAGAACCTCGGGGATGCGGTCGTAGATGGTGTGCACCAGATCGATGCGCTCCGAGTAGGGCGCCAGTCGCTCGGCGGTCAGCGCGAGCGCCTCCGTGTCGCGGTCGAGCCCGACGAGGTGCAGGTCGGGGAAGCGCTGAAGGAAGGCCTCCGCGTGCCCGCCGAGTCCGAGCGTGGCGTCGATCAGGATCGCCCCGGGACGCTCGAGGGCGGGCGCGAGCAGTTCGATGCAGCGTTCCAGCAGCACCGGGATGTGGAGGGGGTTGTTCGTCATCTCATCGGGGCGAGCCCCTGAGTTCTGATCCCCATCCGCTGCGACCTGACACCGGGGAAGGTGAGTCAGGGAGCGCGGCTGAGGGTCGGAGCCCAGGCGCTAGAAGAGGCCCGCAATCACCTCCCCGTCGGCGTCGGAGAATTCGGCTTCGGTGGCGCTGTAGTAGGTGTTCCAGGCTTCGGTGTCCCAGATCTCGGCGCGCGTGCCGGCGCCGATCACCGTGAGCTCGCGATCGAGGTGCGCGTACTCGCGCAGCGCTGCGGGAATGGTGATGCGTCGCTGCGAGTCGGGGATTTCCTGGGCCGCGCCGCTCAGGAACAGACGCAGGTAGTCGCGCCCCTTCTTGCCGAGCGCGGGCGCCTGGGCGCTCATCCGCTCGTGCAGGGCCTCGAACTCGCGCTGGCTGTAGACGTACACGCAGCCTTCCTGGCCACGCGTCATCACCAGGCCGCCGGCGAACTCATCCCAGAACTTCGCCGGGAGGACGAGACGGCCCTTGTCGTCGAGCTTGGGGACGAATGTGCCAAGAAGCATGTGGGCCACCCCCCCCCTTCACTCTCCGGCCAGACGCAGGGTTTCCTCCACTTTACTCCACAGCACTCCACCCGTCCATGAAAATTGGCAAAGAGTGCGCAGTAGCACTCAGAAACACAGACAAAACCCTGATCAGAGTCGTGGATGAGAATGGAGGAGATAGCACGGCGAGCGACATGCACCGGCGTCGCGGGCGCAAAAAAAAAGGGGCCGACCGAATGGTCGACCCCGGGTTAACGGCGCAACGGAGGCGCCGTGGAGGAGAGTGGAGGCTAGCGGTCCCGCTCGTCGGTGCGGCGATCCCAGCGATCGTTGAGCGAATCCATGAAGCTCGAGCGCTCGGCGCGGGGCGCGGCACCGCGCCCCGACGGGAGCACGCGGAAGCGCAGCGGAGGCGTGATGGCGAAGACCGCGCCGCCGAACATCAGGGCGAACCCGAGAACGCCGACGACCGGCTGCTGCGCGATGACGCCCGTGAGCAGGAGCCCGAGCCCGAGAACACCCGCGATCGATCCGAGCAGGATGGCGGTGAAACTGGCGCGACCTCGAGGCGCCCCGACCGTCGTGACGTCGTCGGCCTCGCTGTGATAGAGACTGCGTTCCATCTCGTCGAGGAGGCGCTGCTCCTGTTCGGAAAGTGGCATCTGCTGCTCCCTCGTGAACGACCGATCATCGGTCGATCTCCTGCTGAAACTCCATTCTAAGCCTCCGCGCCGCGGCTAGGCTAGGCGCGTGCCTGGGAGTCCGCGATTAGTCGATCTCGTCCACGATTGTCTCGTCAGCTTCCTCGACGAGCAGGACTCTGCGCTTCGGCGCGTCTCCCCCGAGCTCGCCGAGCTGACGACCGCGGCACGCGAGTTCCTCGCCGGCGGCAAGCGGCTCCGCGCCCGATTCTGCTACTGGGGCTGGGCGGCGGTCGCGATGCGAACCGACTCGCTCGACCCGACCGATGAGTCCGCGGTCCACGACCGGCTCGACGCCGTCGTCGCCGCGGCCGCTGCCTTGGAGCTGTTCCACGCGGCGGCCCTCGCCCACGACGACATCATGGACAACTCGGACCTGCGCCGCGGGAAGCCGAGCCTGCACCGCCGCTTCGAGGCATTCCACACCGAGTCCGGCTGGTCCGGCGACGCGGCCGGCTACGGCCGCGCCGCGGCGCTGCTGCTCGGCGACCTGCTGCTCGGCTGGAGCGACGACCTCTTCGAACGGGGTCTCACCGCGCTGCCGGCCTCAGCGGCGGCCGCGGCGCGAGCCGAGTTCGCGACCATGCGCAGCGAGGTGACGCTCGGGCAGTACCTCGACATGCTCGACGAGGTCTCCTGGCGCGACCACGACGATCTCGAGTCGCTCGAGCGCGCGCATCGCGTCGTCGTCTACAAGTCGGCGAAGTACAGCGTCGAGGCGCCCCTCGCCCTCGGCGCCGCCCTGGCGGAGGGCTCCCTGGCGCAGGTGAGCGCGCTCCGCGATTTCGGCCTGCCGCTCGGCGTCGCGTTCCAGCTGCGCGATGACATCCTCGGCGTCTTCGGCGACGAGGCCAAGACCGGCAAGCCCGCTGGCGACGACCTGCGCGAGGGCAAGCGCACCATGCTGATCGCGCTGACCCGCAAGCAGCTGCCGAGCTCGACGCTGCGGATCTTCGACGAACTCGTCGGCGACGCGGACCTCGACCCCGATCAGATCGCAATGCTGCAGACCGCGGTGCGCGACTCCGGCGCGGTGGATCATGTCGAGCGCATGATCGCGCGCGAAGTCGGCGATGCGCTCGCCGCCCTCGACGACGCGCCCCTCGCGCGCGGAGCCCGGGACGAGCTTCGGCAGCTCGCCGTCGCCGCCACCGACCGCGTCAGCTGAGCCGCCGCCCCGACCGCACCGGCGAGGTACGCTCGGCCTTCAAGCCAACGCCACCAGGAGGATCCCCCGCATGCCCCGACGCCGCCGCATCCTGCCGGGCGCCTCCCTGGCCGCCGTTCTCGCCCTTCTCCTGGTGGGGTGCGCGACGACGCCGGACGCCGTCCTGCTGGAGGCGGGCGACTGCGTGGCCGAGGAGTTCAACCACCAGCCCGTCCGAGACACCGTCGTGGAGTGCAGCGAGCCGCACCGCTTCGACATCGTCGCGGGCCTCGGCACCTGGCCGGGCGCCGAGGAGGCGATCGCCGCCAGCGACGCCGCGACCGTCTACGAGCGACTGCTGCTCGGCGATCCGAGCGACGAGCTCGTCGTGGCGTTCACCGACTGGGCGATGCCGCAGTGCGAACGCGCGTTCCGCGCCATCACCGGCCTCTCGGGAGTCATGATGGGCGAGCTCATCGGCGACGACCTGGCGCTCGAGGTGGCATCTCCCACCTGGCTCACCGCCTCCCTCGATACCGCCGCGCGGTTCGGTCTCGACGACGATTCGGTCGCCTGCGCCGTCGGCTGGCTCGACGAGGCCTCCGAGCTTCGCACCGTGAGCTTCGAGTCCGGCGCCACGATCGCCGATCTTCTCACCGGGGCGATCCCGACCGAGCTCCGCGAGTGCTTCGAGCTGCTCGACGACGACCAGCGGACCCCGGTGACGTGCGAGAGCGCGCACACCGGCCAGTCGATCCTGCGCTTCGACGCGGGCGCGGCGCTCGGCACCGACTGGGTCGAGGCGGTCGACCCGGTCACCGGGCAGCCGGCGGAGTACAGCGCGGCCGACGAGGTGTGCGCGGCGCTGATCGGCCAGGTGCTGACCGAGGGAGCGCTCGGCGACGGGATCTCGGTGTGGGCGGATGTGTGGCCGACCGAGGGCTGGGCCTTCTTCGACGGCTCCCGGGCCGACGGCGCGACCTACCCCATCGACTGCGCGGTCATCGCACCCCGCGGCGAGCACCTCACCGGCGACGCCTTCGCGGGTGCCGTCGCGCTGACGGCTGGCTGAGCTCAGAAACCCAGACGCCCGAGCTGCTTCGGGTCGCGCTGCCATTCCTTGGCGACCTTCACTCGCAGCGACAGGAACACCTGCGAGCCGATGAGCGGCTCGATCGCCGCGCGGGCTCGCGCGCCGACCTCCTGCAGGCGCGCACCGCCCTTGCCGATGATGATGCCCTTCTGGCTGTCGCGCTCGACCCAGACGTTGGCGTAGATCTCCACCAGGTCCTTGTCGTCACGGTCGACGATGTCGTCGATCGTCACCGCGAGCGAGTGCGGCAGCTCATCGCTCACGCCCTCGAGCGCGGCCTCGCGGATGAGCTCCGCGATGCGCTTCTCGAGCGTCTCGTCGGTCGTGGTGTCGGCGTCGTACAGCGGCGGCGAGGTCGGCAGCAGTCCCAGCAGCTGGGAGTGCAGGATGTCGAGCTGCACGCGACTGTGCGCGGAGACCGGCACGATCGCCTCCCACTCGCGGAGCTCGCTCACCGCGACGAGCTGCTCGGCGACCTGGCTCTTGCTGGCCGAGTCGGTCTTCGTCACGATCGCGACCTTCTTCGCGCGCGGGAAGGCGTCGAGCTGCTCGTTGATGAAGCGATCCCCGGGCCCGATCCGGTCGCCCGCGGGAATGCAGAAGCCGATCACGTCGACATCGCCGAGCGTGGCGGTCACGACGCTGTTGAGACGCTCGCCCAGCAGCGTGCGCGGACGGTGGATGCCCGGCGTGTCGACGATGATCACCTGGCCGTCGCGCGTGTGCACGATGCCGCGGATCGCGTGCCGCGTGGTCTGCGGCTTCGAGGACGTGATCGCGACCTTCTCCCCCACGAGCGCGTTGGTCAGGGTCGACTTGCCGACATTCGGGCGCCCCACGAAGGAGACGAAGCCGGCACGGAAGTTCTCGGTCATCGGCTTCGCTCGCTCTTCTCGGGGGTGGGGGGCACAGGAGGGTCGAGCGTGGCGTCGCGCTGGGCGATGAGCGTGCGCAGCAGCTTCCGGCGACCCTCCACGCGCTCGGCGCGCAGCGAGATCCCCGACACGACGGCGGAGGCTCCGCGCTCGGGAAGCCGCCCCAGCGCCTTCGTGAGCAGGCCACCGGCCGAGTCGACGTCGTCGTCGTCGAGCTCGACGCCGAACAGCTCGCCCAGCTCATCGGTGGGCAGGCGCGCGCTGATCCGGTAGACGCCGCCGCCGAGCGAGCTCGCGTCGGGGGTGTCACGGTCGTACTCGTCGGAGATCTCCCCGACGAGCTCCTCGATCAGGTCCTCCAGCGTCACCAGCCCGGCGATCCCGCCGTACTCGTCGAACACCATCGCCAGATGGGTCGACTCGAGCTGCATCTGCCGAAGGGCGTCGTCGGCCTTCTTCGACTCCGGCACGAACAGCGCCTCGCGAGAGAGCTCGCGCGCGCGGACGTTCGCCGCGTCCAGGGGCTGCTCGTGGCTGTAGCGCGCGAGGTCGCGCAGATAGAGAATGCCGACCACCTCGTCGACGTCGCCCCCGACCACGGGCATGCGCGAGACGCCGGAGGAGAGGAACAGGCTCATCGCCGCGGCGATCGACGCGTCCGCATCGATCGTGACCATGTCGGTGCGCGGAATCATGATCTCCCGCACCAGCGTGTCGTTGAAGGCGAAGATCGAGTGGATCAGCTCGCGGTCGCCCTCTTCGAGCACATCCGCCTCGGTCGCCTCGTCCACCATGCTGAGCAGCTGCTCCTCGCTGGAGAACGTCACGGCCTTCGGCCGACCCGGCGTGACCCAGTTGCCGATCGCGACGAGCGCGTCGGCGAACGGGCCGAGGATCAGTCGGATGATGCGCACCGGCACGGCGGCGGCGCGCGCGATGGCGCGCGCGTGCGCCCGCCCGACCGAGCGCGGACTCGATCCCACCAGGACGAACGAGACCCCGGTCATGATGAGCGCCGCCACCAGCAGCGACCACCACCAGCGCTCGACGAAGATCGTCGCGAGCGAGAGCGTCACGAGAACCGCGGCCGTCGTCTCGGCCACGATGCGCATGAAGCTGGCGGCGTTGAGGTGCGCGCCGATGTCGGCGGCGATGGCCTGCAGCGAGCGGCGTGCCCGCGAGCGCTCGGCGAGCTCGCCCAGGTCGCCGCGGCTGAGCACGCTCAGCGCCGCGTCGGCAGCCGCCAGGAATCCGCCGAAGGCGACGAGCAGCACCGAGATCGCGACGAATGCGAGGACCACTACGACCTCCGGCGTTCGGCGAGGGAGAAGCCGATGAGGATGTCGCGCTGGACGCCGAACATCTCCTTCTCCTCCTCCGGCTCCGCGTGATCGAAGCCGAGCAGGTGGAGGATGCCGTGCGCCGTCAGCAGGGTCATCTCCTCGATCGGCGAATGTCCGGCCTCCTCGGCCTGCGCGATCGCGACCTGCGGGCAGATCACCAGATCGCCGAGCAGCCCCGGCGGCGTGATGTCGTCATCCGTTCCGGGGCGCAGCTCGTCCATCGGGAAGCTCAGCACGTCGGTGGGTCCGGGCTCGTCCATCCACTGCACGTGCAGCTGCTCCATCGCGGCCTCATCGACGAAGAGGATTGCCAGCTCGGCATCGGCGTGCACGCGCACGTGATCGAGCGCGAAGCTCGCCAGACGCTGGATCGCGGCCTCGTCGACCTCGATGCCCGACTCGTTGTTGATCTCGATGCTCACGAGCGTCGACGTCCTTTGTGCTCATGCCCGCGGGCGGTGGAATCGGCGGCGCGGCCGCGGCGTGCGGCGCGGTTGACGCCGTCCGGGTCGCCGCCGAGCTCGCGCGCGTGCTGGCGCGCCTGCTGCTCGGCGTCGTAGCGCGTGTAGGCGTCGACGATGCGTCCCACGAGCGAGTGGCGCACCACATCGTCGCTGGTCAGCCGGGCGAAGTGGATGTCGTCGACGCCGTCGAGGATGTGGGACACCAGCTGGAGGCCGCTCGCGCCGAGCGGCAGGTCCACCTGGGTGATGTCGCCGGTGACGACCATGCGGGTGCCGAAGCCGAGACGTGTGAGGAACATCTTCATCTGCTCAGGCGTGGTGTTCTGCGCCTCGTCGAGCACGACGAAGGAGTTGTTGAGCGTCCGCCCGCGCATGTAGGCCAGCGGCGCGACCTCGACGGTGCCCGTCGCCAGGAGCTTGGGAACGATCTCCGGATCCATCATCTCGTTGAGCGCGTCGTACAGCGGCCGCAGGTACGGGTCGATCTTGTCGGTCAGGGTTCCAGGCAGGAACCCCAGCCGCTCGCCCGCCTCGATCGCGGGACGGCTCAGGATGATGCGGTCGACCTCCTTGCGCTGCAGCGCCTGGACGGCCTTCGCCATCGCGAGGTAGGTCTTGCCGGTACCGGCGGGACCGATCCCGAAGGTCACCGTGTGGTGATCCATCGCGTCGACGTACGCCTTCTGTCCGTGCGTCTTCGGGCGGATGCTCTTGCCCCGCGACGAGATGATCGCCTGGCTCAGCACCTCGGCGGGCGTCGTCTCACCGCGCTCCAGGATGCGGGCCGAGGTCGAGACATCGCTCGGGCCGAGATCCACGCCGTCGCGCACCATCGTGACGAGCTCGCGCACGAGTCGCTCGGCGGCCGCGACCTGGCTCGGATCGCCGTCGAGGGCGACCCTGTTGCCGCGCACATGCACCTCGACGCCGGGGAACTCGTGCTCGAGACGGGTCAGCAGCCGATCCTGCGGGCCGAGCAGCCGCACCATCGCGAGACCGTCGACCTCGAGTTCGGCATGCCCGAACGCGCTCTCGAGGGGCGCATCGGGCGGGGTCGGGTCATTCGGCGCCAAGGCTGCCTTCCGGGAGGGTGCCGCCCAGGACGTGGGCGTGCACGTGGAATACGGTCTGACCGGCGGCGGCGCCGGTGTTGAAGATCAACCGGAACTCGCCGCCGCAGTGCTCGGCCGCGAGCTGCCCCGCGACCGCGACGATCTCGGCGAGCAGCTCGGGGCCGCCGGCCGCGAGCTCGACGACGTTCGCGAACGCGGCGGTCTTCGGCACCACCAGCAGATGCACGGGAGCCTTCGGCGCGATGTCGCGGAAGGCGATGACGCGCTCGTTCTCGAAGACGATGTCAGCGGGAATCTCACGCGCGACGATGCGCTCGAAGATCGTCGGCTCGGCGGTGCTCATGTTCCCATCTTAAGCGGCTCGCGCTACCAGCGCCCGAGCCGTGCGTTCAGCACCGCCAGCGCCGCGGGCCCCGCCGTCGAGGTGCGCAGGATCTCGGCGCCGAGCCGCACCCGCCGCGCGCCGGCCGCCTCCAGGCTGGCCAGTTCCGCGGGCGAGATGCCGCCCTCGGGCCCCACCACCAGCGTGATCCGGTCGAGGTGCGCCACCTCCACCTCGCCGATGCCGATCTCGGCGGTCGGATCCAGCACCAGAGCGATCGCGTGCTCGGAGGAGTGCGCCGCCAGGTCGCGCGTCGCGGCGAGCGGGGCGACCTCGGGCACCCGCGCCCGGATCGCCTGCTTGCTCGCCTCGCGCACGATCGTCTCCCAGCGCGTACGCCCCTTCTCGACCTTCGGGCCCGACCAGCGGGACACGGAGCGCTCGGCCGCCCACGGGATCACTCCGGAGACGCCGAGCTCGGTCGCGGCCTGGATGGCGAGCTCGTCGCGATCGCCCTTCGCGAGCGCCTGGGCGAGCCACAGCGCGGGACGCGGCGCGTCGTCGGTGCGCACGACCTCGACCCGCACCAGCACCTCGCCGGGAGCCACCTGCTCGACCTCGCCGCCGGCGATCGTGCCCGCGCCGTCGCCGACCGAGATGTGCTCGCCGACCCGCACCCGGGAGACCTGGGCCGCGTGCCGTGCCTCGTCCCCCGTCAGCCGCACCCGCCCCGCGGCGACGCCCTCGGCGAGCTCGGCCGGAGTCGTGAGGTACAGCGACGCCATGACGCTCAGCCCAGGAAGCGATCGCGCAGCTTGGCGAAGATGCCCTGCTGGAAGGTCGAGAACTCGGGCGGCACGGGCCGTCGGCTCTGCGCGAACTGCTTCATGAGCTGCTGCTCCTTGCTGTTCAGGCGCACCGGCGTCACCACCTGGATGCCGACCTTCAGATCACCGCGGCCGCCGCCGCGCAGCCGCGTCACCCCGCGCTCCTTCACCGTGATGACGTCGGCGCTCTGCGTGCCGGGCTTCACCTCGATCTCGACGTCGCCGTCGAGGGCGGCGAGGGTCACGGTCGTGCCGAGCACGGCATCCGTCATCTGCACCTCGAGCGTGGCGAGGAGGTCGTCGCCGTTGCGGCTGAAGGTGTCGTCGTGCTTGACCTTGACCTCGAGGTACAGGTCGCCGTTCGGGCCGCCCGCCGGGCCGGCCTCGCCCTCCCCCGCCAGGTGAAGGCGCATGCCGGTGTCGACACCGGCCGGCACGTCGATCGTGACGGTGCGCTTGGCGCGCACGCGCCCCTGACCGGCGCAGGTCGGGCACGGGTTCGGGATGATCGTGCCGTAGCCGCGGCAGGTGCCGCACGGGCTCGAGGTCATCACGTTGCCGAGCAGCGAGCGCATGGTGCGCTGGATCTGGCCGGTGCCGCGACAGATGTCGCAGGTGATCGGCGAGGTGCCCGGCGCGCAGCACGAGCCCTCGCAGGTCGCGCACAGGATGGCGGTGTCGACGTCGATCTCGCGCGCGGTGCCGAAGATCACCTCGTCGAGCGAGACGTCGATCCGCAGCAGCGCATCCTGCCCGCGCTCCCGGCGCGAGCGCGGGCCGGAGCGGGCCTGCGATGCGCCGAAGAACGAGTCGAAGATGTCGCCGAAGCCGAAGTTCCCTCCGCCGAACCCGGCCTGCGGGCCGAGGTCGTAGCGCTCGCGCTGGTCCGGGTCGCTCAGCACGTCGTAGGCGTGCGTGACGAGCTTGAAGCGCTCCGCCGCGTCCGCGCTCGGGTTCACGTCCGGGTGGAGTTCGCGCGCCAGCCGGCGGTACGCCTTCTTGATCTCCTCGGGCGTCGCCGTGCGCTCGAGGCCCAAGACCTCATAGTGGTCAGTCAAACCAGGTAATCCTTAGGGTGTCGAATGATCAGTCTTCACCGAGCAGTCGCGTCAGATAGCGGGCTACCGCCCTCACCGCCGCGATGTTGCTCGAGTAGTCCATGCGGGTGGGACCGAGCAGCCCCACATGGGCGGTGCTCCCGCCCGTCGCCGTGTAGCCGGTGGCGAGCACGCTCGTCTCACCGAGGCCGAAAGTGTCGTTCTCGCGCCCGATGCTGACGCGAACTCCGTCGTGCTCCAACTGCATCTCGCCGAACAGGCGGAGCAGCGTCACCTGCTCCTCGATCGCGTCGAACACTGACGAGATGCTGCCGGTGAAGTCTCGCTCGGTGCGCGCGAGGTTCGCGGCGCCAGCCATCACGAGGCGGTCCTGGCGGTTCGCCGCCACCTGCTCGCCGAGGCTCTCGGCGAGCTTCTCGGCCAGCGCGCGGTGCTCCGGCGCGACGGACCCCGCGATGTCGGCGAGTCGAGTCGCCGCCTCCGCGAGCGCCAGCCCGCCCAGCTCGCCGTTGAAACGCGCTCGCAGGTCGGCCACCGCGTCGTCGGTCAGCGTCGTGCCGGGCTCGACGAGTCGCTGGTCGACGCGCCCGGTGTCGGTGATCAGCACCGTCATCAGACGCGACGGCGCCAGCACCACGAACTCGATGTGGCGCACCCGCGCCGTGCCGAAGCTCGGGTACTGGGCCAGCGCCACCTGGTTGGTGAGCTGGGAGAGCATCCGCACGGTGCGCGCCAGCACGTCGTCGAAATCGACCGCATCGCCGAGGAAGGTCTCGATCGCGGTGCGCTGCGCGGCGCTCAGCGGCCGCAGGTCGCTCAGCTGATCGACGAACACGCGGTAGCCCTTGTCGGTCGGCACACGACCTGAGGACGTGTGCGGCGCCGTGATGAGCTCTTCCTCCTCGAGCAGCGCCATGTCGTTGCGAATCGTGGCGGCGGACACTCCGAAGGAGTGCCGGTCGACGATCGACTTCGAGCCGACGGGTTCACGGGAGGCCACGTAGTCCTGCACGATGACGCGAAGCACTTCCAGACCGCGCTCGGAAACCATGACGACACCGCCTCTCGACCGCGGACCCGCTCGCCCGCCTTTAGCACTCCGGCAACTTGACTGCCAATTGTAGCGCGAGCGGATGTGACCAAACCGTTGCACGCGCCCGCACCGACCGATACCGTGGCCGTGTGCTCACGATGGCCGTTCGCCATGGTGGGTTGATGGGTCCGTCGTCGTGAGACATCGGATCGAGACCAGACACCTTCGAAAGGTATGCAAAGACCATGACTGAATCCGCACCCGCAGCGGCGGCACCTCTCTCGGAGTCCGACGACAAGCTCTGGGCGTCGCTGGCGCACTTCGGCGGCATCCTCTCCTTCCTCGCGCCTCTCCTCATCTGGCTGATCCTCAAGGACCGCGGAGCGAAGGTGAACGTCGAGGCCAAGGAGTCGCTGAACTTCCAGATCACGGTCGCGATCGCGCACATCGCGAACTTCATCATCGGCCTGATCCTCACCGCGGTGACGTTCGGCCTGTGGAGCATCGTGCAGACGCTCATCTGGCTGGCCATCGTCGTGGTCACCGTGATCTTCTGCGTCATGGGCGGCATCAAGGTCAACAACGGCGGCTCCTACCGCTACCCGTTCGCTTTCCGCTTCATCAAGTAAGCGCACCGCGCACCACAGCAAGCCGAGCCCCTCGGGGCTCGGCTTGCTGGTTTAATGGCGCCATGACCGAGCAGACTCCGGCCCCCGTCAACCCTTACGCCGCGGCGCCGTCCCCGCTGAGCCCGTCCGATGAGCGCCTCTGGGCGACGCTCATCCACGTGGGCGGAATCTTCTTCGGCTTCCTCGTGCCGCTCATCGGCTACCTGGTCCTCAAGGACCGCGGACCGCTCGTGCGCCAGCACTCCGCGACTGCCCTCAACTTCCAGCTGACCGTGCTGATCGGCTACGTCGCGTCGTGGATCCTGATGTTCGTGCTGATCGGCTTCGTGACCTACCTCGCCGTCTGGGTGTACTCGATCGTGTTCGCGATCATCGCCGCCGTCGCGGCGAACAAGGGCGAGGGCTACAAGTACCCGCTCGCCATCCCGTTCATCAACTGAGTCAGAGCTCGACGCCGAGGTACTTCTCCTCGAGGAACTCGAGGATGCCCTCGCTCGCGCCCTCGCGTCCGAGGCCGGACTGCTTCATGCCGCCGAACGGGGCCGCCGGGTCGCTGATCACGGGACGGTTGACCGCAACCATGCCCGCATCGATCCGGCGCGCCACGCGCAGCGCTTCGCCCTTCTCGCCGTAGACGTAGGCGATGAGGCCGAAGATCGTGTCGTTGGCCATGCGGATCGCGTCGTCGACGTCGTCGAAGACGACGATCGCGGTCACCGGTCCGAAGATCTCGGTCGCGTTGATCGTGGCGCCGTGCTCGACGCCGGTGAGCACGGTGGGCGGGTAGAAGGCGCCCTGTGCGCTCTTCTCACCGCCGAGCTCGAGGCGCGCGCCCTCGGCCACCGCGGTGTCGACGAGGTCGGCGACCTTGTCGCGCTCCCCCACTGACACGAGCGCGCCGAGCTGGTTGTCGCGATCGAGACCCGATCCGACCTTGAAGGCGCCGAGCTTCTCGCTCATCGCCCGGGCGAAGTCGTCGTGCAGCGTGCGGTGCACGTAGAAGCGGTTCGCGCTCGTGCACGCCGAGCCGCCGTTGCGCATCTTGGCGACGAGGGCGCCCTCGACCGCGGCGTCGAGGTCGGCGCCGGGAAGCACGAGGAACGGGGCGTTGCCGCCGAGCTCCATGCTGGTGCTGAGCACGGTGTCTGCCGCCTCGTGAAGCAGCTGGCGGCCCACCTCGGTCGAGCCGGTGAACGAGAGCTTGCGCACGGCCGGGTGGTGCAGCATCGCGCTCACCGCGGGGCCGGTCGGCCGCGGCGTGACCAGGTTCACCACTCCCGCCGGAACGCCGGCACGGCGCAGCACCTCGACGACGTAGGCGGAGGTGAGCGGCGTCTCGCTCGCGGGCTTCAGCACGACGGTGCAGCCTGCCGCCAGCGCCGGGGCGAGCTTGCGCGTCGCCATCGCCGCGGGGAAGTTCCACGGCGTCACGAGCACCGAGACGCCGATCGGCTGGTGGTCGACGATGATGTGCTTGTCGCCGGCCGGGGCGAGGCGGAAGTCGCCGCGCACGCGCACGGCCTCTTCACTGAACCAGCGGAAGAACTCAGTGGCGTAGCCCGCCTCGGCCATCGCGTCGGGCCAGGCCTTGCCGTTCTCGAGCACCATCAGCTCGGCGAGGGTCTCCTTCTCGGCCGTGAGGATGTCGAAGGCGCGGCGCAGGATCTCGGCACGCGCACGCGGGGCGGTCGCGGCCCACTCCGGGAAGGCGCGCTCGGCGGCATGCACAGCGTCGATGCAGTCATCGATCGTCGCCACCGCGAACTCGGCGAGCGTGCTCCCGGTCGCCGGATCGGTGACCCCGAACCGCTCTCCCCCGCCGCCCGCGCGCCACTGGCCGTCGATGAACAGATCCGTGAAGAACTCCATGAGATGAAATCTAGTCCGGCAGAAGGCGTCGGACGACCGCATCCGCGAGGAGCCGTCCGCGCACGGTCAGCACCAGTCGTCCCGCGAGAGCCGCACGCCCGTCGACGAGCCCGTCGGCGATCAGTCCGGCGACCGCCGTGCGCCCCTCGGCGTCGAGCAACTCGATCTCAAGACCGCGTCGCAGCCGGCTCTGCAGCAGCACGCTCTCCACCCGCCGCGTCTCCTCTTCGAGGGCCTCCCGGCCGGCCGCCGGCGACTCCCCCGCGGCGAGACGCTGCGCGTAGGCCGCGGGGTGCTTGACGTTCCACCAGCGCACGCCGCCGACGTGGCTGTGCGCGCCGGGCCCGATGCCCCACCAGTCCTGACCCGTCCAGTAGGCGAGGTTGTGCCGCGAGAGCTGGGTGGGCGTGCGCGCCCAGTTGCTGAGCTCGTACCAGTCGTAGCCCGCCGCCGTCAGCCGCGCCTCGGCGAGCTCGTACATGTCGGCGTGCAGCTCGTCGTCGGGCTCTGCCACCTCACCGCGCGCGATCTGGCGCGCGAGCTTCGTGCCGGTCTCCACGATGAGGGCGTAGGCCGAGAGGTGGTCGGGCTCCTGGGCGAGCGCCAGGTCGAGCGACGCGCTCCAGTCGTCGAGCGACTCCCCCGGCGTGCCGTAGATCAGGTCGAGGCTGGTGGCGAGGCCGGCCTCCTTCGCCCACTGCACGACCCGCGGCACGCGCGCGGGATCGTGGGTGCGCTCGAGCGTGGCCAGCACGTGCGGCACGGCGGACTGCATGCCGAACGACACGCGGGTGAACCCGGCGTTCGCGAGTTCGAACAGCGCGTCGCGGTCGACCGAGTCGGGGTTCGCCTCGGTCGTGACCTCGGCGTCGGCGGTGAGACCCCACGCCTGCCGCACGCCGTCGAGCATGCGCGCCAGGTCGGAGACGGGCAGCAGCGTTGGCGTGCCGCCGCCGAAGAACACGGTCGAGGCCGGGCGACCGCCGACCGCCGCATCTTCGAGCACGCGCCGCGCCAGCCCGATCTCGTCGAGCGCCTGGCCCGCGTAGTCGCTCTGCTTGACGCCGCGGACCTCGTCGGCCGTGTAGGTGTTGAAGTCGCAGTAGCCGCAGCGCACGCGGCAGAACGGCACATGCAGATAGACCCCGAAATCGCGCTCCGCGGCGCCACCGGCGACGGAGGACGGCAGCCGCCCATCCGTCGGTGCGGGGTCGCCGAGGGGCAGCGCGGACGGGCTCACCGCGCGTCCGCGATCGGACCGGTGAGGGCGCGCTCGTAGCGACGCGTGATGATCGCCTGGGTGAGCCGCGAGATCGGGTAGCCGAGCCAGTAGAGCCAGCCCGAGGGCCGCGAGAACGCGCGGATCGTGAGCCACACCGAGTCGTCGGGGCGATGCTCCACGATGAACGACTCCTCACCGCGGGCGGGGTGCCCGGGAAGGGTGCCGTAGGCGAAGCCCTTGCGCGCGGGCTCGTCGACCACGTACACCACGCGGCACGGCACATCGACGGGCCAGAGCAGGAGCCGCAGCAGCGCGGTGTCTCCCGAGCGCAGCAGCGGCTCGCCCTCCGGCGAGAACACCTGCTCGCCGTCGGCGGCCAGGGTCGCGGGCTCGATCGGCGTGCCGTCGGGCTCGAAGCTGACCGGCGTATAGCTCGCATCCGTCACCTCGGGCGGGGCGTCGATCACCCGGACCCGGAATCCGGAGCGCCGCTGGATGCCCCAGGTCAGCGTCTGCATCCAGGCGTGCTCGAAGCGCTCTGCGCCGTGCCCGAGGCGAACGCGACGCTCGATCGGGCGATAGCCCTTGGGCGGATAGCGCAGCAGATCGGCCGTCTGCGTGCCGCCGACCGCCCCGTACGTCACGGGGACGAGCCAGAGCGGCGTCTCCGAGTTCGGGGCGGGGTGCGATGCGGGCATCCGACCATTGTCGCCGATTCCCGGCATGCGAGCACCTCGCGCGCGCACCTGCGAGGATGCCGTCATGAGCATCGCAGTCACCGGCGGAAGCGGAAAACTCGGCACGACAGTCGTCTCCTCGCTGCGCGCGGCGGGCCACGACGTCACCAACTTCGATCGCACGGGGCAGCGCTCCCCCGGATTCGTGCAGACCGATCTGACCGATTACGGGCAGGTCCTGGACGCCCTGCACGGGGTCGACCGGGCGCCCGGATTCGATGCCGTCGTTCACCTCGGCGCGATTCCCGCGAGCGCGCTCGCCCCCGACTCGGCGACCTTCCACAACAACATGGCCGCGACCTACAACGTGCTGCAGGGCGCGATCCGCGCCGGGATCCGCCGCATCGTGATGGCCTCGAGCGAGACGCTGCTCGGCATCCCCTTCGACATCGATCCGCCCTACGCCCCGCTCGACGAGGAGTACCCCTCGCGCCCGGAGTCGACCTACGCGATCGTGAAGCACCTCGAGGAGGAGCTCGCCCGCAAGCTCGTGCGCTGGGATGCGGAGCTCAGCATCACCGGCCTGCGCTTCTCCAACGTGATGACCCCCGACGACTACGCGCAGTTCCCCGACTACTCGAAGAACCCGTCGAGTCGCCGCTGGAACCTCTGGGGGTATATCGATGCCCGCGACGGCGCCCAAGCGGTGCTGCGCGCGCTGGAGACGGCGAAGCCGGGTTTCGAGACCTACGTCATCGCGAACGCCGACACCGTGGTCGACACCCCGAGCGCGGAGCTGATGGCGACGTTCTTCCCGGATGTGGAGCTCACCCGCGAGCTGACCGGCAACGAGACGCTGCTCTCGATCGAGAAGGCGCGTCGCGAGCTCGGCTACGAGCCGCAGTTCGGCTGGCGGCAGACCCCCTAGACGGGTCACCCCAGTGGGCGGGACAGACAGGGCCGTGTACTTGTTTCTCCCCCGCCGAAGCTCCATTCTCGGGGGGTGGCTGTTACCCGAACCAGCGCGAGCGTGAGTCTGTACGGCAAGACGCCGTTCGACACTGCGTCGCGCGTGTCGGCCACCCTGCGAGTCGCGCCGACGCTCGCGCTCGAAGCCGACGTCCCGCATCCGCTGCCCCGCTTCGCCGCCGAGGGCCAGATCGCCGCGAGCTCCTCCTGGACCTTCGACGAGGGCGAGTCGACGCCGAGCGAGGGGGACCCGCTGGCGCTGGCCTGCCTGGACCGCCTCGCCGAGCGCTTCTCGTCCCACGTCGACGCCTTCGCAGCGCTCGCGGAGCACTACGACATCCGCGTCTGGCTCGTCGTCGAAGCCGACCGCGAGCTCGGCGGCTTCATCGTGCGCCCGCAGACCCTCGAGCGCCTCGTCCGGATGCGCGCCGCGCTCTACCCTGTGGTGCGGATCGCCCGACCGCGGGTCGCCGTCCACGCCTGAGCGGGGCGCGGGTCGCTACACGGCGACGTGCAGCATGAACGACCCCAGGAAGCCGACGGTCGCGGCGAGTCCGGTGAACGCGCCGGTGCGGCGGAAGGCGTCCGGAATCATGGTGTCGCAGATCATCGCCAGGATGGCGCCGGCGGCCACCGCCTGCGTCACCGAACGCGCGTGCTCGTCGAGCGCTCCGAGCCCGAAGTACCCCGCCAGGCTGGACACCGCGCACACGGCGCCGATCGTCCCCCACAACCGAAACACGGACGCGCGGCTGCGGCCGGACGCCTTCATCGCCGCCGTGCTCGACAGCCCCTCCGGCACGTTCGAGATGCCGACGGCGACGAGCAGAGGGATGCTGAGCGCTCCCGAGCTCGCGGCCGTGAGCCCGATGATCGCCGACTCGGGCACGCCGTCCAGGAGCGCGCCGATCGCGATCCCGGACCCGGTGGAGTCGGCCGCGGTCCCCGGCTTGGCGCGCTGGCCGAGCCGGTGCAGCGTCAGGTTCGCCGCCACATACACGACCGCGCCCGCGAGGAATGCGGCGCTCGTCAGCAGCAGGCCCGAGGTCTCCTCCGCCTCGAGCACCAGATCGAAGGCGAGAGCGGAGATCAGAACCCCCGCCCCGAAGGCCATGATGGTCGCCGTCACCCGATCCGGCACGCGCACGAACCAGGCGATGGCGGCTCCGAGCACCAGCGCACCACCCGCGGCGACGCCGCCGATGGCGGCGAGACCCCACTCCGGCATGTCGACCCCTTTCTCGGCGGTCGGGACCGACGCTAGCGCCCGAGCGCGACCACGAGGGCCAGGATCGCGAGCACCAGCGCAACCGGGGTCATGATGAAGCGTTCGAGCTTGCTGCGCGAGATCGCGTTCATCAGCACGCCGAGCGCGAGGTAGCCGAACACGACCCACATGGCGATCACGACGCCGAGCGCCTCGCCCGCATCGCCCAGCAGACCCGCGCGGATCAGCGCGAGCACGGCGAAGGCGACATAGAGCACCACCGCGACGATGCTGCCGATGCGCTTGCTCGCGGGAAGAACCTCGTCGGCCCCACCCCAGGCCGCACGGCCCCACGGCACGCCCGCGATGAGGGCGATCTGGAAGATCGCGAGTGCCACCAGGAGGACCGTGAAGGCCACCGCAGCGACGGCGGTCACTTCTTGTCCTTCGTCTCGACGTCGCCGGAGAGCGCCGCGATGAACGCCTCCTGAGGAACCTCGACGCGACCGACCATCTTCATGCGCTTCTTCCCCTCTTTCTGCTTCTCCAAGAGCTTCCGCTTGCGCGTGATGTCGCCGCCGTAGCACTTGGCCAGAACATCCTTGCGCATCGCCGAGATGGACTCACGCGCAATGATGCGCGCCCCGATCGCCGCCTGGATCGGCACCTCGAACTGCTGGCGCGGGATGAGCTTCTTGAGCCGCTCGGTCATCAGCACGCCGTAGGCGTACGCCTTGTCGCGGTGCACGATCGCGCTGAACGCGTCGACCGCCTCGCCCTGCAGCAGGATGTCGACCTTGACCAGGTCGGCCTCCTGATCGCCGCTCGGCTCGTAGTCGAGCGAGGCATAGCCGGCGGTCTTCGACTTGAGCTGGTCGAAGAAGTCGAACACGATCTCGCCGAGCGGGATCGTGTACTTGATCTCGACGCGATCCTCGCCCAGGTAGTCCATGCCGAGCAGGGTGCCGCGGCGCGACTGGCACAGCTCCATGATTGTCCCGACGTAGTCCTTCGGCGCCAGGATCGCGGCCTTCACCATCGGCTCCGTGACGCTGTGGATCTTCGCCCCGGTCGGGAACTCGCTCGGGTTGGTGACCGTGAACTCCTTGCGATCCTCCGTCGTCACCTCGTAGGTGACGCTCGGGGCCGTCGAGATCAGATCGAGGCCGAACTCGCGCTCCAGGCGCTCGGTGACGATCTCGAGATGGAGCAGGCCCAGGAATCCGCAGCGGAAGCCGAACCCGAGCGCGACCGAGGTCTCCGGCTCGTAGTTGAGGGAGGCATCCGAGAGCTTCAGCTTGTCGAGCGCCTCGCGCAGCACTGGGTAGTCGCTGCCGTCGATCGGATACAGCCCCGAGAAGACCATCGGCTTCGGGTCGGTGTAGCCGGGCAGCGGCTCGGTCGAGGGCGTGCGCGCGTTCGTCACCGTGTCACCGACCTTGGACTGGCGCACGTCCTTCACACCCGTGATCAGGTAGCCGACCTCGCCGACGCCGAGGCCCTTGGTGGGCGTCGGCTCGGGCGAGGAGACGCCGATCTCGAGCAGTTCGTGCACCGCGCGGGTCGACATCATCTGGATCTTCTCGCGCGGCTTGAGCGCGCCGTCGACCATCCGGACGTAGGTGATGACCCCGCGGTAGGAGTCGTAGACGGAGTCGAAGATCATGGCGCGCGACGGCGCGGTCGGGTCGCCCACCGGGGCCGGGATCCGCTCGACGACGCGGTCGAGCAGCTCCTCCACGCCCTGGCCGGTCTTGCCGCTCACCCGCAGCACGTCCTCCGGCTTGCCGCCGATGAGACTCGCGAGCTCTTTCGCGTACTTGTCCGGGTCGGCGGCCGGCAGGTCGATCTTGTTCAGCACCGGGATGATCTCGAGGTCGTTGTCGAGCGCGAGATACAGGTTCGCGAGGGTCTGGGCCTCGATGCCCTGCGCGGCATCGACGAGCAGAATCGCTCCCTCGCAGGCCGCGAGGGAGCGGCTCACCTCGTAGGTGAAGTCGACGTGCCCGGGGGTGTCGATCATGTTCAGGGCGAAGGTGTCGCCGCCGACCTGCCACGGCATCCGCACGGCCTGGCTCTTGATCGTGATGCCGCGCTCACGCTCGATGTCCATGCGATCCAGGTACTGGGCGCGCGCGTCACGGTCGGAGACGATGCCGGTGATGCCGAGCATCCGGTCGGCGAGCGTCGACTTTCCGTGGTCGATGTGCGCGATGATGCAGAAATTCCGGATGCGCGCGGGATCGGTCGCGGCCGGTTCGAGAGGCTTCAGGGCACGGGGAGACATTTCCGCCTATTCTCGCAGACTGCGGCGGACCGAACCGTCATGCCGCGGCGACGCGCCGCTCTCCGGCGGGCTCGCCGCGCGCGCCCTGGCCGCCGGACGACGCACCGGAGCACGATTGCTGGTCTCGCGCGCGACCTGGTAACGTAGACCCTTGGTTTCCGCGTGTCCCACAGCGCGCGATTCGCCGGAACGGCCCCTCTACCGGAACGGCACTATCCACTCGTTCCGCAACAGTTAAAGGAATTTCCATGGCGAACATCAAGTCGCAGATCAAGCGCATCAAGACGAACCTCAAGGCGCAGGAGCGCAACAAGGCGGTCAAGAGCGAGCTCAAGACCGCGATCCGCGCCACGCGCGCCGCGATCGCCGAGGGCGACAAGGACAAGGCCACGGCGGCCCTCCAGGTCGCGAGCAAGAAGCTCGACAAGGCCACCAGCAAGGGCGTCATCCACGCGAACAACGCGGCGAACCGCAAGAGCGCGATCGCCAAGCAGGTCGCGGCCCTCTAAGTCGCCACGCCGTCTCGAGAAAGGCCCCGGAGCTTCGGCTCCGGGGCCTTTCTCATGCCCGGCAGCCTCGGCTTCTGCTAGGCGCAGGCTAGGCGCGGCCGCGCGCGGCGATCACGCCGACGAGGTGCTCGAGGGCGAACACCGGATCGCGCCCGGCGCCCTTGACCTGCGCGTCGGCGCTGGCGAGAGCCTGAATCGCGCGGCCGAGGCCGGCGTCATCCCAGCCGGAGAGGTCGCGACGCGCGCGCTCGACCTGCCAGGGGGCGAGGCCGAACTGGCGGGCCAGGTCTCCCGCTGAGCCGCGGGCGCCCGCGAGCTTCGCCATGGTGCGCACCTTGCTGGCGAAGGCCGCCACCATCGGAACCGGGTCGGCGCCGGTGGCGAGGGCGTGCCGCAGCAGCCGGAGCGCCTCGCCGTGGCGGCCGGCGATCGCCGCGTCGGCGACGGCGAACGCGCTGGTCTCGACACGGCCGCCGTAGTAGCGGTCGACGATCTGCTCGGTGATCTCCTCGCTCGAGTCGGCGAGCAGCTGCCGGCAGGCCGCCGCGAGCTCGGCGAGGTCGTCGGAGAAGGCGCCGACGAGGGCGCGCTGGGCTCCCGCCGTGATGCGACGCCGCGCCGCGCGGAACTCGGCGACGACGAAGTCCTGCTTGTCGGAATCGCGCTTGAGCTCGGCGCAGACGATCTCGATGGCGCCGCCGGTGCCGCCGCGGATCGCGTCGAGCAGCTTCTTGCCCCGCACCCCGGTGACGTGGCGCAGCACGAGGTAGGTCTCGTCGGCCGGGCTCTCGATGTAGGCGAGCGCCTCCTCCAGGAAGGCGTCGGCGCACTTGTGCACGTTGTCGACCCGGATCATCCGCGGCTCGGCGAAGAGCGAGGGGCTGGCGAGCGTGATCAGCTCGCCGGGCGCGTAGTTGGCGGCGTCGAGATCGGAGACTTCGAGGGCCGGGTCCTCGGCGCGAAGCGTGTCGCGCAGCAGCCGGATCGCGCGATCGGCGAGCACCGACTCGGGCCCCGACACCAGCACGATCGGCGCGGGCCGCACCGCATCCCAGGCGAGCTGGGGGATCGCGACCTTGCTGCGCGCGCGACCGGTCGAACGTGCTGCCGGCATGCCATCCCCTCGGTCGTGAAGCGAAGCAAGCCTAGCCGCCGGCACCGTCACCGGGTCGCTGCGTCCAGACCAGCAGCTCGCCCGCGCGCTCCCCCGGCGCTACCAGCACCATGCCGTGCCGATCAGTGCGGTAGGCGACGGTGCCGGCGGACGCGAGCACGCCGAGCGCGCTCTCGGTCGGATGGCCGTAGTCGTTGTCGGCTCCGACGCCGATCAGCCCGACGGGAGCGCCGAGCGCTGCGTACAGCGCCGCCGACTGGTCGCCCGAACCGTGATGCGCGACCTTGACCAGATCGACGGACGCGGGATGCGCGCTCGCGAGCAGCCGTGCCTGGGCCTGCTCGCCGAGATCGCCGAGCAGGATCGCGCTCAGGCATCCCGTGCGGCACTCCCCCACCGGCCGCAGCTCGAGCACGAGGCTCGCGTCGTTGCCGGGGTCGACGCCGCGCGGCGGCGGCCAGATCACCTCCCAGGCGAACTCGCCCAGCACCCCGCGCGCGCCGCGCTCCGGCGCCTCGACGCTCGCCCCGTGCGCGCGCAGAGTCTCGCCGATCGCCGCGTCGGCGGCATCCGCGGGGACCCCCAGCAGGGCCCGATCCACCCGCCCGAGCACGGCGTCGAGGCCGCCCACGTGGTCGGCGTCGAAGTGGGTGAGCACCAGAAGGTCGATGCGCGTGACACCGAGTTCGTCGAGGCACGCCGCGAGCGGCTCCGGCTCGCGGCCGACATCGACGAGCGCGATCTGCCCGGCGCTGCGAATCAGCGTCGCGTCGCCCTGCCCGACATCGCAGGCGGCGTACTGCCACGTGCCCGGTCGGCCCAGCGCGTCGCCCACCCGGCCCGCCAGCAGCGTGAGGGGGTAGGCGAGCAATGCGAGGGCGAGCAGCGCTGCCGCGACCCGGCGGATCGCAGATGCGCGGCCCCCGGTCGGCAGGATCAGCAGCGCCGCCGCCAGCGTGACGGCGGCGAGCAGCACCACCCCGCCGATCCCGTCGAGCCAGGGGCCGCGCGCGACCGGAAGCGCGGCGGCGGTCTGCGCCACCGCCGCGATCCAGCTGGACGGGAGCCACGCCAGGCCGACGAGCGCCTGGGCGAGCCACGGCGCGATCGGGAGGAGCAGGCAGGCCACCAGGCCCAGCACGGTCGCCACCGGCGCCGCCGGTGCGGCGAGCACGTTGGCCGGGACACCGTAGACCGCGAGCGAGGGGTCGAGCAGCAGCAGGACCGGCTGGCACGCGAGCTGGGCCGCCGTCGGGACGGCGATCACGAGAGCGAGCGGACCCGGCAGCACCCGCGACAGCCGCTCGGTCAGCGGTCCGGCGAGCACGAGCAGCCCCGCGGTCGCGAGCACCGAGAGCGCGAACCCGTAGTTGCGGGCGAGCCACGGGTCTACCGTCAGCAGCGCGACGACGCTCAGGCACAGCAGCGGCACGCCGCGGGACGCGCGCCCGAGCGCCAACCCGAGCAGCGCGGCACCGGCCATGATGCTCGCCCGCAGCACGCTCGGCTCGGGCGTGACGAGCACCACGAAGCCGAGCAGCGCGACGAGCGAGCAGCCCACGCGCACCGCCCGCGGGGCCCCCAGCATGCGGCACACTCCGAAGACGAGGGTCACCACGACGGCGCAGTTCGCCCCCGAGACGGCGGTGAGATGGCTGAGTGAACTGCGCTTCATGTCGCGGTCGAGCGTCGCGCCGACCTCCGTCGTGTCGCCGATCGCGAGCCCCGGGAGCAGTCCGGCCCCGGGTTGCGGCAGCGCGCCCGTCGCCTGCCGGAGCCCCGCGCGCAGCGCCTCGCTTGCCTCCAGCAGCGCGGGCGGTGGGCGGATGTCGCGCAGCTCGCTGCGCGCGAACACCAGAAGAGCGCGATCATCTCCCGGCTCGGCGGCATCGACGGACGCGGTGAGGTGCACCGTCGCGCCGATCACGATGTTCGGCAGGGCCGGGTCATCCGGCTGGGCGAACACGAGCACCGGCACCGCGAACTCGCGCTCCGGCGCATCGCCCAGCGCCCGCAGCGTCGCTTCGAACCGCCCCTCGCGCGGTCGACCCGTCACGTCCAGTTCGAGGTCGAGGCTGCGACCCGACCCCGCGGCCTCGGCCAGCTCGGAGGGAGCGCGCGCCGCGACCCCGCTCGCGGTGGCGCTGAGCACGAGCGCGCCGACGGCCGTCGCCAGCAGCACTGCGCCGAGCCGGAGGCGCACCGCGAGCCTCACGGCCTCGCGACCCCTGAGCAGCGTCGCCGCGACACCGAGCGCCACGGCCCAGCTCCCGACCGCCGCGGCGAGCAGCGCCGAGGCCTCCGCGACCCCGACCGCGACGATCGCGGCGAACCAGGCCACGAGGGCCGCCGGCACGAGACGGTAGTCGCCGCGCACGGCTCAGACCGTGACGAGGTCGCGCAGACCCTCGAAGGTCTTGTCGCCGATCCCGCTGACGCTCAGCAGGTCCTCGATCGCGGTGAATCGCCCGTTCGTCTCCCGCCACTGCAGGATGCGCTCCGCCATCGCGGGCCCGATGCGCGGCAGAGTCTCGAGGATCGCCGCATCGGCGGTGTTGAGGTTCACCTTGCCGCCGACGACCGCGCCTGAGCCGGCGACCGGCGCCTCCCCCTCGGCGTAGACGATCAGCTGCTCGCCGTCGACGAGGAACCTCGCCAGGTTGACGGCCTCGGGGTCGGCGCCCTCCAGGAAGCCGCCCGCCGCCGCGACCGCGTCGACGGCGCGCGCGCCGTCGCTCAGCTCGTAGAGGCCGGGGCGCGCGACGAGCCCCAGGATGTGCACGTAGATCGTCGCGCTCGCGCCGCTGATCGCGGCGGCGGTCTCGGCCGGGGCGGGCGCGTCGATCACGGCACTGGTGCCACGCGGAGTGACGGCGGTGATGAACACCGCGACGCCGAGCGCCGCCAGCGCGAGCATGAGCGCGGCCCCGACCCCGACCCGCACGCGGGCGCGGCGGGGGTCGGGGTCGAGACGCGCGCTCACGGCGTCAGGTTAGGTCGGCACCGCTCGCGCGATCCCGCGGATGCTCCCGGCTGTGGGCGGCTAGCGCTTCGTCGCGATGTTGACGAGCTTCGGGGCTCGCACGATCACGTTGACGATCTCGCGATCGCCGACCGCGCGGGCCACCGCATCCGAGCCGCGCGCCAGAATCTCCAGCGCGCCGGTGTCGATCGTCGGCGCCACCTCGAAGCGGTCGCGCACCTTGCCGTCGACCTGCACGATCGCCGTCACCGACTCCTCCACCAGGAGGGTCGGGTCGGCCTTCCGCAGAGTCGTCGTGGCGACGCTGCCCTCGTAGCCGAGGCGCTCCCACATGTCGTCGGCCGTGTACGGCGCGAACAGGCTGAGCAGCTTCGTGACGATCTCGATCGCCTCGCGGACGGCCGGGTCACCGGCACCGGGGCCGGAGTCGATCGTCTTGCGGATCGCGTTCACGAGCTCCATGAGCCGGGCGACGACGACGTTGAACTTGAAGCCCTCGACCAGGCCCGGCGCGTCGGCGAGCAGGCGGTGCGTCTGGCGACGCAGGGCCGCATCGCCGCCCTTCCACTCGACCTCCGGGCTCGAGGTGACCTCGCCCGTGATGCGCCAGGCGCGTGCCAGGAACTTCGCCGAACCGGCCGGCGAGACGTCGGCCCAGTCGATGTCGTCCTCCGGCGGACCGGCAAACGCCATCGTCAGGCGCACCGCATCCACGCCGTGCTCATCGAGCTGCTCCGAGAGCCGCACGATGTTGCCGCGGCTCTTCGACATCGCGGAGCCGTTCATCAGCACCATGCCCTGATTCAGCAGCGCGCTGAACGGCTCGGTGAAGCTGACGTAGCCCAGGTCGAACAGCACCTTCGTGATGAAGCGCGCGTACAGCAGGTGCAGGATCGCGTGCGTCACGCCGCCGACGTACTGGTCGACGGGCGCCCACTTCTCGGCCTCCTTCGGGTCGAAGGCCTGCGTGTCGTCGTTCGGGTTGAGGAAGCGCAGGAAGTACCAGGACGAGTCGACGAAGGTGTCCATCGTGTCCGGGTCGCGACGCGCCGCGGTGCCGTCGGGCAGGGTCACGTTGACCCAGTCCTCGGCCGCGCCGAGCGGCGAGGCGCCCTTCGGCTGCAGGTCGAGCCCCTCGCTCGGCGGCAGCTCGACGGGAAGCGCCGACTCCTCGACGGGGATCTCGCGGCCGTCCTCGGTGTGCAGGATCGGAATGGGGGTGCCCCAGTAGCGCTGGCGCGAGATCAGCCAGTCGCGCAGACGGTACGTCTTCGCGGCACGGCCCGTGCCCGCCTCCTCCAGCAGCTCGATGACGCGCTTGATGGCGTTCGACTTGCTGAGCCCGTCGAGCGGGCCCGAGTTCATCAGGCGTCCCTCGCCCGCGAGCGCCTCGCCGGTCTGCACCGGGTCGGGCGGCAGCAGGTCGCCAGCTTCCAGCATCTCGGGGGTGATCACGGGGATCGCCCCGGTCACCGGGGCGTTGGTGTCGACGACGACGCGCACCGGCAGATCGAACTTGATCGCGAACTCGAGGTCGCGCTGGTCGTGCGCGGGCACGGCCATGACGGCGCCGTGGCCGTAGTCGGCGAGCACGTAGTCGGCCGCCCAGACGGGGATGCGCTCCCCGTTGACCGGGTTGATCGCGACGCGGCCGAGCGGAACGCCGGTCTTCTCGCGGGTGGCGTCCTGGCGCTCGATCTCGGTCGACTTCTGCACCTGCTCGAGGTAGGCGGCGAAGTTCTTCTTGGTCTCGTCGTCCGCATCCGCCACCAGTTCGGCGGCGAGGTCGGAGTCGGGGGCGACGACCATGAAGGTCGCGCCGAACAGCGTGTCGGGGCGCGTGGTGAAGACGGTGACCCGCTCGGCGCGGCCCTCGATGACGAAGTCGACATCGGCGCCGACGCTGCGGCCGATCCAGTTGCGCTGCATCGCGATCACCTTGCTCGGCCACGAGCCCTCGAGCTGGTTCAGGTCATCGAGCAGACGGTCGGCGTAGTCGGTGATCTTGAAGTACCACTGGGTGAGCTTCTTCTTGACGACCACGTTGTCGCAGCGCTCGCAGCGGCCGTCGACGACCTGCTCGTTGGCGAGCACCGTCTGGTCGTGCGTGCACCAGTTGACCCAGCTCGCCTTGCGGTAGGCGAGGCCCTTCTCGTACAGCTTGAGGAACAGCCACTGGTTCCACTTGTAGTACTCGGGATCGCTCGTGTGCAGCACCCGATCCCAGTCGAACGAGGCGCCGTAGCGCTTCATCGACTGCCGCTGCTGCTCGATGTTGTCGTAGGTCCAGGCGCGCGGGTCGACCCCGCGCTTGATGGCCGCATTCTCGGCCGGCAGGCCGAAGCTGTCCCAGCCGATCGGGTGCAGCACGTTGAAGCCCTGCAGCCGCCAGTAGCGCGCGACGACGTCACCGAGGGCGTACGCCTCGGCGTGACCCATGTGCAGGTCGCCGGAGGGGTACGGGAACATGTCGAGCACGTATTTGCGCGGGCGCGTGTCGGCGGGGTTGTCGGTCGCGAACGGGCGCAGCTCATCCCACCGCGCCTGCCACTTCTCCTGGATGCGCGTGAAGTCGTACTCGTTCGGGGCGTCGTCGTGCTGGGTCACAGAACTCTCATTCGTCAGGTGCCGGACCGTGCCCCGCGCCAACGCTCGGCGGGCGGACGTCGCGATCCATCGTCCAGGTTACTCAACACGCGGGCATGTTCTTGCGTTCCCGCCCGCACCGTCTCGTCGCGGGCGCAGATCAGCGCGCCGAGGCGCCGAGCACGCGGAGGAGCGGCGCCGCCTTCACCCGGATCTCGTCGAGCTCGGCGGCAGGGTCGGACAGCGCGGTGATGCCGCCGCCGGTGCCGATCGAGGCGCCCGAGGGATCCAGCACGATGCTGCGGATCACCATCGCCAGGTCGCAGGCGCCGTCGAAGCCGAACCAGCCGAATGCCCCCGAGTAGATGCCGCGCGGCCGCGCCTCGAGCTCGTGCAGAAGCTCCGTCGCCCGCCGTTTCGGGGCGCCCGTCATCGACCCGGCCGGGAAGCACGCCTCGACCAGGTCGGCCACGTCGACGCCGTCGCGAAGCCGCCCCTCGACCGTGCTCACGAGCTGGTGCACCTGCGCGTAGCTCTCCACCTCGAGCAGGTGGGTGACGGCGACGCTGCCGACCTCGCACACGCGCGAGAGATCGTTGCGCATCAGGTCGACGATCATCAGGTTCTCGGCGCGCTCCTTGTCGCTCTCGAGCAGCTCGACGCGGGCGGCGGCGTCGCTCGCGGCGTCGGCGCCGCGCGGACGAGTGCCTTTGATGGGGCTCGTGTCGACGCGTCCGTGCGCATCGACACGCAGGAAGCGCTCCGGCGAGGCCGAGACGAGGGTCGTGTCGCCGATGCGGATCAGTCCGCCGTGATGGGTGGGACTGGTGCGACGCAGCGCGGTGAGCAGGTCGACCGGGTCGGGGTGGACACCCGGCACCTCGACGCGCGTCGTGAGGCACAGCTGGTACGCCTCCCCCTCGCGGATCGCCTCCTGGCAGGCGCGGATGTGCTCGAGATACGTCGCATCGTCATCGAGCCAGCGCGCCTCAGCGGTCTGGGTCTCGGCAGGCTGGGCCTCGGCAGGCTCGCCGGGGCCGAGGCCGGTCAGCGCGGCCACCGCCGCGTCGCGCCAGAGGGCCAGCTCACCGCTCCAGTCGTCGCCGAGTGCGATCAGACGTCCCTCGCCGGTGGCGGCGTCGACGGCGAGCATCCGATCGACGCGCAGAAGCGCTGCCGGCGGCGACTCCGCGTCCACGGCCTGACCGAGCGTCTCGGCGCGAAGCTCGTACTCCAGCCAGCCGACGAGCCCCAGGCGGAACGCCGGGAGGTCGTCGCCCGCCTCGATCGGGTGATCCGCGAGTTCGGCGCGCAGTGTGTCGAGGACGCGCCCGGCTATGACGAGGCGCTCGCCCCGCCCCAGATAGTGGACGCCGGGCCGAGCGCTGGAGGCCTCCGGTGCGGCGCTGTCGAGCCAGAAGCCGTCGGCCTCGCCGACGAGCGCCCGGAACGCCGCAGCCACGTCCGCCACGATGCCGACCGGATGCTGCAGCAGCCGTCGCGGCGACGTTTCCAGCCGGACGGAGGAGAGGCGCATACCCTGATCCTATGAGCGCAACGACGACCCTCCTGTGGCACGGCGGCGCGCTCGAGCCCGTCGTGGACTGCACGCCCGGCCCGGTGGAGCTCGTCGCCGCTGACTCCTGGCTCACCGACGACGGTCTCACGCTCGCTCTCGATCTCCATCGCGCGCGCTTCTTCGACGCGGCCGGGGCCGAGGGCTTCGAGGAGGCCGAGCTGGCCGCATTCTGGGCCGCGGTGATCGCCGCGCTCCCCCGCACCGGCGCCTGGTTCCCGCGCGTCGAGGCGCGACGGCTGAACGATCGGCGAGAACTGCGACTGCTGCGGCGCGAGGCCCTCGAGCGCCGCCGCTCGGTCACCGTCGCGACGCATCTCGGGCGCGATCCGCGCACCGTTCCGCTCGTGAAGGGCCCCGACCTGGAGGCGATGCTGCGGCTGCGCACCGAAGCCCAGTCGCGCCATGCCGACGAGGCGGTGCTGCTGAGTGCCGAGGGCTTCGTCGTCGAAGGCTCCACGACGTGCTTCGCCTGGTGGCGCGGCGATGCCCTCGCGATCCCCGACCCGGAGCTTCCCCGCATCGACTCGGTGACGCTGCGCAGCGTGCTCGCGCTGGCGACGGCGCTCGGCATCGATGTGCTGCACGAGGAGGTCACCCCCGACGAGCTCGACGGGCTCGAGCTGTGGGCGCTGAACTCCTTGCACGGCATCAGGATCGTCACGGAGTGGATCGACGGACCGTCCCTCGCCGAGGATCCGGGCCGACTTCAGCGCTGGCGCGACCGCCTCGACGTGCTTCGTCGGCCGATCGGCGATCGGCGCGCGTGATGGACATCAACGCCGCCCTCACCTGGATCCTGGAGGTGGTCGCGTCCGTGGATCCGGTGCTGCGCACCACGCTCGCGGGCCTCGGGATGTTCCTGGAGACGAGTGTGCTCGTCGGACTCGTGGTGCCCGGCGACTCGATCGTGATCGTCGCCAGTACCGCCGTCGAGACGCCGGTCGGCTACGTCTCGCTGCTGGTCGCCGTCATCGTGGGGGCGCTCGGCGGCGAGAGCGTGGGCTTCGCTCTGGGGCGGCTGTTCGGTCCGCGCATCCGGGACTCCCGCCTGGGCCACTGGATCGGCCGCGCGAACTGGCAGCGCGCGGAGTACTACGTGGACCGGCGGGGCGGCCCCGCGGTGTTCATCTCGCGCTTCCTGCCGGTTTTCCACTCGCTCGTGCCGCTCACGGTCGGCATGAGCGCGATGAGCTATCGCCGCTTCTTCGCCTGGACCGCGCCCGCGTGCGTGGTGTGGGCGGCCGCCTATGTCACGTTCGGCTCGGTCGCCGCGGTGGGCTACCGCGAGCTCGCGGATCAGCTGCACATCGCCGGATACATCTTCGTCGGCGTGATCGTCGCGTTCGCTCTCGGGGTCGTGCTCGTCAAGTGGCTTCTGGTGCGCTCCGAGCGCCGCCATTGGGACCACCCGGGCGATGGTGACGCGAACACGATCGACGACGACCTGACGGCGCGCTGAGCCGAGCACCGCGGCCGGCGCAGACGACAGCGGGGACGGGCGCGACCTGCACCCGTCCCCGCTGATGGCTCAGCGAATCAGCCCAGGAAGCCGTTCGCCGTCAGCCACTCGGTCGCGATCTGCGCGCTCGACAGCTGGTCCTCGACGCTCTGCACGTTGAGGGCGATCAGGCCGTCGGCGGTCAGCGCGGCGCTGACCGGGTCGAGCACCGAGGCGAGCTCATCCGCGAGGTCGGCGTTCACGAGCGGAACGACGTTCGAGGCGAGGAACAGCCCCTCCGGGTCGTCGAGCGTGACGAGACCGGAGGTCTGGATGCGCGGGTCGGCGGTGTAGATGTTGGCGACGTCGACGACGCCCTCGATGAGCGCATCGAAGGTGGTGTCGCCGGTGGCCTCGAAGCTCACGGTCACGCCGTAGACGCTCTCCAGGCCGCTGGGACCGTAGGGGCGCTCCTCGAGCTCCGGCGGGCCGCCGAGCACGACGCCGTCGACGTTCGCGAGATCGCCGATGGCGCTCAGCGAGTTCGCGTCGGCGAACTCCTGGGTGACGGTGTACGAGTCCTGGTCGCTCGCGGTGGACTGGTCGAGAACCGCCAGGGCGTCCGGGAGCGCGTCCGCGAGGGCCGCGTAGACCTCGTCCGACTGGGTGGCGGTGGTGTCGGGCGCGTAGTACTGGAGGAGGTTTCCGGTGTACTCGGGGAAGACGTCCACCTCACCGGCCTCGAGCGCCGGGAGGTACGCGTCGCGCTGACCGATCTGGAACGAGCGCTCGACGTCGTAGCCGGCGTTCTCCAGGGCCTGCGCGTAGATCTCGGCGACGATCTCGTTCGAGTAGTACGCCTGCGAGCCGACCACAATGGTGTCGGTGCTGCCCGATCCCTCGGTGGGGCTCAGCGGATCGCCCTGCGCACACCCTGAGAGGGCCAATGCAACCCCAACCACGGCTGCGCCCAGGGCGAGCCGGCCTTTGTTCCCTGCTGTGTTCAACATGATCTTCCTTACCTAGTCGTTGGTGGGGGTCCCCACCGAACTCGCGCGCGGCCTCAGCGGCCGGGCGCGACGTGGTTGCGAACGCGGCGCGCTGCGCCCGTCCGGAATGATGCGCTCGGTGATCTGCGCGGCGAGGCCGAACAGCGCGTCGAGCGCGAAGGCGAGCGCCACGACCAGCAGCGCCGCGCCGAGCATCTGGTCGTAGCGGCGCAGCGGCAGCCCTTGGATGATGTCGAAGCCGAGACCGCCGAGGTTCACATAGGCGGCGAGGGTCGCGGTCGCGACGACCTGCAGCGTCGCGCTGCGCAGTCCCCCGAGCAGCAGCGGCAGCCCGAGCGGCACCTCGACCTTCCAGAGGATCTGCCACTCGGTCATGCCGATGGCGCGCGCGGCGGAGATCGTGGAGCGGTCGATCGCCTCCAGGCCTGCGTAGGCGCCCGCGAGGATCGACGGAATCGCGAGGATCACGAACGCGATGTAGGACCCCGCCGCAACCCGAACCCCCAGCCCCACGCCGAGGGTGCCGAGCAGCAGGACGAAAAACAGGATCAATCCGAAAGAGGGCAGGGCGCGCGCGGCGCCGGAGATGGCCACCGCGATCTCGCGGCCGCGCCCGGTGTGCCCGATCAGGTAGCCCGCGGGAATCGCGATCGCCGCCGCGATGACCACCGACACGAGCGTGTAGAGCACGTGCTCGCCGAGGCGCGTCCACAGCTCGCCCTCCCCCGCGGGCCCGAGGTTGGCGACGATCCAGGCGAAGGCCTCGACGAAGAGCGTCATGTCGATACCGCCCGAGCTCGCGCGGGGGCCTGCCTCGCCCAGGGCATCAGCACCCGCCCGAGCAGCTGCAACGCGGCATCGACGACGAGCGCGAGAGCGGCCGTGGCGACGACTCCTGCGAACACCTCTTCCACGATGCGACGCTGCAGCCCGTTGGTGAAGAGATAGCCCAGGCTCTCGACGCCGATCAGGATTCCCACCGTCACGAGGGCGATCGTGCTCACCGCGACCACGCGGAGTCCGGCCAGCAGCACCGGGCCGGCGAGCGGAAACTCGACCTCCCAGAATCGACGCCAGGCCGAGTACCCCACCGCGGTCGCGGACTGCCGCACGCCGGGATCGACAGAGCCGAAGGCGTCCGCCGCGGCGCGCGCCATCAGGGCGACCGCGTACAGCGTGAGCGCGATGGTGACGTTGAACTCGCTGAGGAACGGAATCCCGAGCAGCGGCGGCAGCACGACGAAGAGGGCGAGCGACGGGATCGTGTAAAGCAGCCCGGCGACGGTCAGCACCAGCCCGCGCGTGACGCGGTAGCGCCACGCCACCCAGCCGAGCGGAATCGCGATGACGAAGCCGAGCACGATCGGAACGACGCTCAAGCGCAGGTGCTCGAGCGTCAGCCCCCCGATCAGCCCGAGGTTGTTGACGATCCAGTTCATCTCAGCGCCGCACCTCGCTGAGGACACCCGCCGCGCGACCGTCGGAGTCGACCAGGACGGTGCGTCCGTCCACCACCTTCTCGGTGAGCGCCCGCTTGCCGCGATCGGCGCCCACGAAGCTCGCGACGAAGTCGTTGGCCGGATGCGCGAGCAGCTGCTCCGGGGAGCCCTTCTGCGCGATGCGTCCGCCGGTCTCCAGCAGCACGATCTGATCGCCGAGCAGGAACGCCTCGTCGATGTCGTGCGTGACGAACACGATCGTCTTGCCCAGCTCTTGCTGCAGCCGGAGGACCTCCTGCTGGAGCTCGGCGCGCACGATCGGATCCACGGCGCCGAACGGCTCATCCATCAGCAGGATGTTCGGGTCGACCGCGAGCCCGCGGGCGACGCCGACGCGCTGCTGCTGACCCCCGGAGAGCTGCGAGGGGTAGCGTTGGGCAAGGTCCCGGTCGAGGCCGACGACATCCATGAGCTCCAGCGCACGGGCGTGGGCTTCGGCCTTGGAGGTGCCGACCAGACGGGGAACCGTCGCGATGTTGTCGATGACACGACGATGCGGAAGAAGTCCCGAGTTCTGCATGACGTAGCCGATGCGCCGCCGCAGTCGGACCGGCTCGGTCGTCGCCACGTCCTCGTCATCGATCAGCACGGCGCCCGCGCTCGGGTCGACCATGCGGTTGATCATCCGAAGCAGGGTCGTCTTCCCTGAGCCGCTCGATCCGACCAGCACGGTGACCTGGTGAGAGGGCATGACCACGCTGAAGTCGTCAACGGCAAGCGTGCCGTCGGGGAACTGCTTCGAAACGGCTCTGAATTCGATCATGCGCGGTCAGCTCTCCCTCGGTCGCCCCTCGATGGGGTCGTTGCCGGTGCAGAGCCCGCGCGCACTCGCGAAGGCCCCTCACCATCTCAACACATTCGGAGCGGAGAGCGCCGGGGATTGCCGAAGCAATCCCCGGACGCGTCAGCGGGAGACGTTCGCGGGAACGGCGAAATACGGCGACATCAGCGCGACGAAGATGTCGTGCGCGTGAGCGATGAACTGCTCGTCGCCCTCAGGGTCGCGCGTGAACGCGCGCGCCACGAGCGCATCGCCGGCAGCGCTCGCCGCCTCGAAGGCCAGACGTGCGGCGTCGGAGCCCGGAAGCTCGAAACGCTGCACGAGGGCGTCGTACATGTGCGATGCGAGCGCGGCGTTCGCCGACGCGCCCGTGGCGGGCCGCAGGTCGAGCACGTCGCCGAGCCGCAGCGAGGCGAAGCCGGGCTCGGTGCGGTACGCATCGACCAGCACGGCGACGCCCGCGGACAGCGCGGCGAACCAGTCGTCGTGCTGCTCGTCGCGCACCGCGGCCATGACGCGCTCATTCATCCGCTCGGCGTTGCGAGCCGCGAGGCTCTGCAGCACGGCGATCCGGTCGGGGAAGTAGCGGTACACGGTGCCGATGGAGGCACCAGCGCGGTCAGCCACCATCGCCGTGGTCAGGCGCTCGTAGCCGATTTCGTCGATCACTTCGGCCGCCGCATCCAGCAGAGCCGCGAGGCGCGCGGTGCTTCGAGCCTGTACGGGCTCGTTGCGGATCAATGCAGCGGGATCAACCTGGTGATCGGAGAGTTTGATGTGGGACACAGGGGTTCTCCTTCTCGATTCGGTGAGCATACCTTCCGTTACTGTGGCTAGCCCGGATGTTCGCCGTGACACACTGGGACAATGACGTCGAGCCGCGCTGAGCCCGCTGGCGGACCCGCGGAGTCGACGACACTTCACATCGCGGCGCGCATCGAGGACTGGATCCACGAGCGCCGCGCGCGCCGGGCCCGCCGCCGCGGCCGCGTCGCAACCGTCATCCCCTTCACCGGGTACGGCGGCGACGGATGGGTCCGTATTCTCGGACGCGTCGTCTACGAGGATCCGGAGCGCGCGAGCGACCCGTCGCGCCGTGTGCGCGGCTGGCGGAGCTTCACCAGCGTGCACGCGGCGTACGCCGAGGTGACAGTGACGAGCGGCACCGATTGGGAGGCGCTCCGCGCGGATCGCGGCGGAGTGCTCGATGCGCACGTCAAGCTTGCGCTTCCCGCGGGCTGGAACACGGTGCGCCTTCGCGTCGACGGGGGCCAGGCCGTCGAGGCGCCCATCTTCGTGGTGAGCGGACAGCACCGCTTCGGCATCCTGTCCGACATCGACGACACCGTGATGGTCACCGCGCTCCCCCGCCCGTTCCTGGCCGCGTGGAACACGTTCGTTCTGGACGAGCATGCGCGACGCCCGGTGCCGGGCATGGCCGTCCTGTATGAACGACTCGCGCAGCGCCACCCCGGCTGCCCGGTGTTCTATCTCTCCACGGGAGCCTGGAACGTCGCCCCGACCCTGAGCCGCTTCCTCCACCGCAACCTGTATCCGCGGGGCCCCCTGCTGCTCACCGACTGGGGCCCGACCCACGATCGATGGTTCCGCAGCGGCCAGCAGCACAAGCGGGAGAGCCTGACACGCCTCGCGCACGAGTTCCCGGACATCCGCTGGCTCCTGGTCGGCGATGACGGTCAGCACGACGAAGACCTCTACGCCGCGTTCGCGGCCGAATACCCGCAGAACGTGGCCGCGATCGCGATCCGGCAGCTGACCGCGGGCGAGGCTGTCCTCGCCGGTGGCCGCAGCCGACGACCGGACCAGGAGACCGCGAGCACGCCGTGGGTGTTCGCCCCCGACGGGGCAGGGCTGAGCACGCAATTGCGCACGCTCGGGATGCTCGATCCGCGGGCGTAACAGGGCGTCGACCTCGGGTAGCGTGAGTGCTGTGACGAGATTTGACGACGGGTCAGCCGGGGATGCCAACTACGCGGAGATCGGCCTTGGCTACGCGAGCATCCGGCAGCCGGATCCGCGGATCGACGGGCGCGTTCGCGCAGCGCTCGGCGATGCCCGCACGGTGATCAACGTCGGCGCCGGCGCCGGCAGCTACGAGCCGCACGACCTCGAGGTGACTGCGGTGGAGCCCTCGGCGTCGATGCGCGCCGAGCGACCGCCGCACCGCGCCCGCGCGGTCGACGCGACAGCCGAGGCGCTTCCGTTCGACGACGACAGCTTCGACGCGGCGATGGCGAGCGTGACGATCCACCAGTGGCCCCAGCTCGAGAAGGGACTGGGAGAGATGCGCCGCGTCGCGCGAGGTCCGGTGGTCATCTTGACCTTCGACCCCGTCGTTCCCGAGCCGTGGTGGCAGCCGGTGTACGTGCCAGAGCTCTTCGAGGTCGAGGGGCGTCGGATGCCGAGCATGGACCGCATCGCCGCCGCCCTCGGCGGGTCGGTCGAGGTGCAGAAGGTGCCCGTGCCCGCCGACTGCACTGATGGCTTCGGGCAGGCGTTCTTCGCCCGACCCGAGCGGACGCTCGAGCCGGAGATCCGCCGGGCCATGTCGGCGTGGAGCTTCCTGGACCAGGCGATCGTCGACCGGTATGTGCGCGAGCTCAGCGCCGATCTCGCGTCCGGCGCCTGGGACGCCACGTGGGGCCGCTTCCGCACGCTCGACGAGTTCGACGTCGGCCTGCGGCTGGTGATCGCGCAGCCTCTCTGAGTTTTCCTTGCCTCCACCCCCGAACGTGGGGTAGAAATGTGCGCGAGGTGGTTGCTGCCCCTGCGGCGGCGCGCTACTCTCAGGAAAGCGTTCGTGGAGTCCCCCATTCTGCGGACGCTGTGTACCCCATCAACAGTGCCGATGTCTCCCCACGACATGCGGTTCTCTCCCCCGAGAGGAACAGTCGATGCCCGCTGTTCTCACCGCGGCCGTCCCCCAGGTCGTCAGCGCGGGGTTTCCTGCTGCCCTCGTGGTCGCCGTCGGCGTCACCGCGCTCGTCGCCCTCGGCATGATGCTCACCGCTTTGCACCGCAGCTCGCGACTCACGATCGGACGCGGACTGCTGACCGGGACGCTGGCACTCGGGATCGTGGGCGTCGCGGCGGGCGGCGTGCTCGCGCTCTCGCCCACCTCGGCGCAGGCGACGCCGGCCACCGGCAACACCTACGTCGTGCTCGACACCGGCGAAGAGTGGGACGTGCAGCTTCCGACGCTGAGCTCCGACCGCTGACTGGTCAGCTCACGAGCTCCCGGCAGTCGCTGTCGCAGGTGATGAACGGTCCCGTGCGGCCGGAGAGCGCGCGCCGCAGCTCGATCAGTCGCAGCGCCGACTCATCGATGCTCGACTCCGCGATCTCGCCGCGCTCGACCGCCTCGGCCACGGCATCGGCCACCGCGTCGACATCGATCGGGCCGACGTAGAGCAGCAGGTCATTGCCTGCCGCGACCGCGGCGACCGCGTTCCGGATGGGATCCGCGTACTCCGGAACACCGGAGTTCTGCAGCATCGCCATGTCATCGGTGACGATGATGCCATCGAATCCCAGCTCGTCGCGCAGAACGCGATGCCACGCGGGTGAGAGCGTGGCCGGCTCGTGATCGATCGACGTGTAGCGCACGTGGCCGAACATGACCAGTTCGGCGCCCGCCTCGATGCCGGCGATGAACGGCGGCGCCTGGGTCCTCCGCCACGCGGACTCGCTCATCGAGGTTGCCGGAAGGCTGGAGTGGGAGTCGCCGGCGACCGCGCCATGGCCGGGGAAGTGCTTGAGCGTCGACAGGACGATCCCGCGCTCCCCCGTGACAGCCGCTGCGACCCGAGGCGCTGCCTGCTCCGCCGTGTCGCCGAGCACGCGCGGGTGGATGAATGCCGCCCGGTTGGCCGTGACGTCGGCGACGATTCCGAAGTTGATGCTGACCCCCGCGGAGGCGACCAGCTGCGCCCGCTCGGCGAACGCCTGCTCCGCCGCGGCGGGCGGCTGGTCGCGCAGCTGCGACGGCGCCGCGGCGTCATCGCCGGGCAGGCGTCGCACGATGCCGCCCTCCTGATCGATCGCGACCAGCACCGGGAATCCGGGGTCGACGCTCAGCGACGCCGTCGTCTCCGCGAGCCGCGGAACCGAGGACGGAACGTTGTCTCCCATATAGATGAGCCCCGCCGCGTCGGTGCGCTCCAGCTGGGCGCGCAGCGCGCTCGCATCGAGGCCCGCGACGTGGATCATGACCATGCTCGCGACCTTCTCGCGCAGCGTCATGCTCTCCAGGCGAGCCTCGGCGTAACTGGCGAGCGGGTCCGAGGCGGGTGCGGCGGGCACCGGATCCCATGACTCCGGTGGTGTGACGCTCGGCGCGGCGCAGGCGCTGAGCGACAGCGCCGTCGCCACCGTCAGGACGAGTGCGACTCGGGCGCTGCGCGTCGATGCCACGCTCGCGATCGTACCCGGCTCCCGTACTGTGGTGCCATGGTGCGCCGTGGACTCGCCCTGCTCGGCTCGACGCATCCGGGCCCGAGCGTCGTCGTCACGACGGTCGCGGTGGCGCTGGGCGTCGCGGCAGGGCTCGACGCGGTGCGCGTCGCACTCGTCGGCGTCGTCATGCTGTTCAACCAGTTCTCGGTCGGCCTCTCCAACGATTGGCTCGACGCCGCGCGTGACCGCCGCGCCGGTCGCAGCGACAAGCCGGTCGCGCGCGGCGCTGTCTCGGTGGCGGCGGTCCGAGCCTCCGCACTCGTGTCGCTGATCGCCAGCCTCACCGTGGCTCTCGTGCTCGGGCCCCTGGTGCTCGCCGCGAACGTGGTCAGCGTGGCGGCCGGCTGGAGCTACAACCTGGGGCTGAAATCCACGCCGCTCTCCCTGGTCGCCTACCTGGTCGGTTTCGGAGTGCTCCCCGCAATCGCGACCCTGGCGCGCGCCGACCCCGCCTGGCCCTCGTGGTGGGCGGTGACGGTGGGAGCCCTGCTCGGCGCCGCCGCTCATTTCGCCAACGCGGCACCGGACCTCGAGGACGACGCGCGGGAGGGCATCCGCGGGCTTCCGCAGCTTCTCGGCCGACGCCGTTCGATCGCGCTGACGTGGCTCGGGCTCGCCGCGGCGATCGCGGTGCTCCTGCTCGGCTGGGGTGTCACCCCGGTGAGCGTCGCGGCGGCCATGGTCACGCTGGCCCTCGGCCTGCTCGGCCTCCTGACGCCCCTCGGACGCGGACAGACTCGCGCGCCCTTTCGGCTGATCATGCTCGCGGCACTCGTGATCGTCGTCGCCCTCGTCACGGCGGGAGAGGCGCTTCTCGCGAGCTAGGTCGTCGGCGCCGTGACGCTCTCCTCGTCGGCGCGCGGGCGCGCCGGGTTGCGGATGCCGAGCCAGCTGATGAGGCCCCCGGCCGCCATCATCCCGGCCGTCACGATCGCCGCCCGATGGAAGCCGTCAAGGTCGAGCTCCCCGCCGATGATGACCGCGAGCAGGGCGATCACGATGAGTCCTGCGACCCGCGCGACGGCGTTGTTGACCGCCGAGGCGATGCCGGAGCGCTCCGGCTCGATCGCGCCCAGAATCGCCGAGGTGAGCGGCGACACGGTGAGCGTGATGCCGACCCCGAACACGAGGATGCCCGGCAGCACCTGCCACCAGTAGTCGAACTCCGTGCTCACCGAGAGCAGCAGCAGCGAGCCAAGGGCCATCACGAGCGGCCCGATCGTCATGAACAGTCGGGGCCCGAATCGGCCCGCGAGCGCGCCCACGCGGGAGCTGCCGAGAATCATGATGACCGTGATCGGCAGGCTGGCGAGCCCGGCGAGGGTGGCCGGGAGTCCCGCGCCCTGCTGGAGGTAGACGCTCACCACGAAGCCGTTGAGCGCGAGCGCGCCGTAGATCAGCGCCGTCGCCACGTTGCCGGTCCAGAAGTTGCGCACCCGGTACAGCCCCAGCGGCATGATCGGGTTGGCCGCCACCCGCTGTCTCAGCAGGAAGCCGACGAATGCCGCAGCACCGAGCGACATCGAGAGCCAGATCGCCGGATGGTCCCAGCCGAGGGAGGCGTGCTCGATCAGCGCGAACACCGGTCCGCCGAGTCCCAGCGTGCAGAGGACCGCCCCGAGGTAGTCGATCCGCACCCCCAGTCGCCGGACGTCGCGCTGCTTGAGCATCGTCACGAGCACGAGTGTCACGGCGATCGGCAGCACGTTGATGAGAAAGGCGAAGCGCCACGACAGCAGGTCGACGAACACGCCGCCGATGACCGGCCCGGCGATCATGGCGCCGCTCGTCATCGCCGTCCAGATGCCGATCGCACGGCCCTGCGCCGCGCCGCGGAAGTTGGAGGTGATGAGGGCGAGCGAGCTCGGCACGAGCAGCGCGCCGGCGACGCCCTGCAGCGCCCGGGCGACGATCAGCAGCTCGGCGGTCGGCGCCGCGGCGATCGCCACCGACGTGAGGCCGAATCCGATCAGGCCGATGCGGATCACGCGAATGCGGCCGTAGAGATCGCTGATCGAACCGGCGACGAGGATGAGGGCGCCGAGCGTGATCAGATAGGCATCGACGACCCACTGCTGGGTCGCGATCCCGCCGCCGAGTTCGCGCATGATCGCGGGCAGGGCGACGTTCACGATCGTGCCGTCGAGGAACGAGACGAAGCTCGCGAGAACGGCGATCGTGAGCACCAGGCGCTGTTCGCGGGTCATGGCAGCCACGCGCTCAGGCTAGTCCTCGCGCGCAGATTCGGCGGGGGTTTTCTCGGCGAGCAGTTCACGCACCCGCGGGATCACCTCACGGCCATACAGCTCGATGGCCGTCATCAGGTGCTCGTGAGGGAGCGTGCCCGCCGAGTACTTCAGGTCGAAGCGCTGGACGCCGAGCGTGCGCACGGTGTGCGCGATCTTCCGCGCCACCGTCTCGGGCGAGCCGAGGTGCAGCGCGCCGTCGACCAGCTCCGCGTCGAAGCGCGCCCGGTTCGTGGGCGGCCAGCCCCGCTCGGCGCCGATGCGGTCGGCCATCACCTTGTGGTGCGGGTAGTAGAGGTCGGCCGCTTCCTGGTCGGTGGCCGCGATGAAGCCGGGCGAGTGCACGGCGACCGGCAGCGGGTCGTGTCCGAACTGCGCGACGGCGCGGTGGAACAGGTTGACGTACGGCGCGAACCTCTCCGGGGCGCCGCCGATGATCGCGAGCGTGAGCGGAAGGGCGTGCCGGGCGGCGCGCACGACCGACTCGGGGCTGCCCCCGACTCCGACCCAGGTCCGGATGCGTCCGGACTCGGTCTTCGGGTACACCGACTGATGGATGAGCGGCGCGCGCGTGGTGCCCGTCCACGACACCTCTCCCTCGTCGAGCAGCTGCACGAGCAGGTCGAGCTTCTCCTCGAAGAGCACCTCGTACTGCGCGAGGTCGTAGCCGAACAGCGGGAACGACTCTGTGAACGAGCCGCGGCCGGCGATGATCTCGGCGCGGCCGTTGGACAGCGCATCCAGCGTGGCGAACTTCTCGTACACCCGCACCGGATCGTCTGAGCTCAGCACCGTCACCGCGGTGCCCAGCCGGATGCGCTCGGTGCGCGCGGCGATGGCGGCGAGCACGAGCTCGGGGGCCGAGACCGCGAAGTCGTCGCGGTGGTGCTCCCCCACCCCGAAGAAGTCGACGCCGACCTGGTCGGCGAGAACGGCCTGCTCGACGACCTGGCGGATCGCCACCGCGTCGTGCACCCGCTGCCCGTCGAGGTCGACCGTGACGTCGCCGAAGGTATCGAGCCCGAATTGCACGTTGTCCATGTCACCGATCCTGCCGAAGCATCCAATTCGATGCGTTCGCATCATGACGGTCAACCGGGATCGCGCCCGGAGCATTCCCGCGGGATCACACGATTCTCGGCTAGGCGCCGATCGCGGTCAGCACCCAGAAGATCACATAGACGGGCCACACGATCGCCTGCAGCAGCCCGAGGATGACGCCCCAGAAGCTGCCGTTCGACTCCGAGACGAAGTAGATCGCGGCGCCGATGTAGGCCAGGAAGAACACGAAGCCCCAGGGGCCCGCCTGCTCGACGACCCTGCCTCGATTGCTCGCCACGATGTCCTCCTCACGACCTCCGCCTCCCCAGCGTAGGTCGGGCCCACGGGGAATACCAGTGCTGCCAGCGCACGTTGTCTCTGGTGTGAAGAGCATCGGATTCCTCTCCTTCGGCCACTGGTCGGCCTCCCCCGGCTCGCACGCGCAGAGCGCCGCGGACGTGCTCCACCAGTCGATCGACCTGGCCGTGGCGGCAGAGGAGCTCGGCGCCGACGGCGCCTACTTCCGCGTGCACCACTTCGCCCGGCAGCTCGCCTCCCCCTTCCCGCTGCTGGCGGCGATCGGAGCGCGCACCTCCCGCATCGAGATCGGCACCGGCGTGATCGACATGCGCTACGAGAACCCCCTGTACATGGCTGAGGATGCCGGCGCCGCCGACCTGATCTCGGATGGCCGGCTGCAGCTCGGCGTGAGCCGAGGCTCCCCCGAGCAGGTGATCGACGGCTCCCGCTACTTCGGCTACGCCGCACCGGAAGGCTCGACGATGGCGGATGTGGCGCGCGAGAACACCGAGGTGTTCCTCAAGGTGATCGACGGCGCCCGCTTCGCCGAGCCGAATCCGCGCCCGATGTTCCCGAATCCGCACCCGGGCCCACTCGGCATCGAGCCGCAGTCACCGGGACTCCGCGACCGCATCTGGTGGGGCGCCGCCTCGGATGCCACCGCCGAGTGGGCGGCGAAGCTCGGCATGAACCTGATGAGCTCGACCCTCAAGGCGGACGAATCGGGTGAGCCTCTGCACGTGCAGCAGCGCAAGCAGATCGACCGCTACCGCGCGGCCTGGGCCGCGGCGGGCCATGAGCGTGAGCCGCGCGTCTCGGTGAGCCGCTCGATCTTCGCGCTCACCAACGACGAAGACCGACGCTACTTCGTGGGCGGCGAACGCGATGCCTCCGACACCTTCGCGAACCTCGACGGCTTCAAGGCGGTGTTCGGCCGCAGCTACGCCGACGAGCCCGACAAGCTGATCGAGCAGCTGCGCACCGACGAGGCGATCGAGGCCGCCGACACGCTGCTGCTCACCGTTCCCAACCAACTGGGCGTCGACTACAACGCCCACGTGCTCGAGTCGATCCTGACGCACGTCGCGCCGGGCCTCGGCTGGCGCTGAGAGCTGCGCCGACCGGGAGTTCCGATCGGCGCAGCCTGACCTGAGGTCTACGGGCGCTGGCCGCCGCCTCCGGGGCCGCCGCGGCTGTCATCGAACTCGAGCACCTCATCGCCGGTCACCGAGACCGCCTCGGAACCGGCGACCGTGATCGTGTAGCTGGCTCCGGCCTCGATCTGCGCGGAGGCGACGAAGATCGACGCCGTCTCCTGCACGGTCGTGTACTCGGCGACGACCGTGCCGTCCTCGGCGACGACCTGCACCGCGTCGCCGATCGCGGCGTCGACGTTCGTCCAGACGAAGCTGCTGCCCGAGAAGTCGCCGGAGGTGTCCACCGCCGCCTCCGGTCCGGTGTACGGGGAGGTCGAGATCACGGTGCCGCCGGTGACCTCGGCATCGCCGTTCGAGTCGATCCCGTCGCCGCCCGCGAACACCGTGACGGTGCCCCCGGAGATGACAATGGTCGACCCGTCGGATCCGCCGCCCTGCCCGCCGGTCGCGGCACTGCTGGAGCCGTTGAGCCCGTCATCGGAGGAGACCACGTCGACCGTGCCGCCCGCGATGGTGAGCGCGGCGCTCTCAAGGCCCTCGTAGGAGTCGACGACGTCGATGACGCCCTCGGCGACGAACAGCACGGTCTCGGCGTTCAGACCGTCGCCCTCGGCGTCGACAGTGGTCTCCCCGCCCGTGACGACGATGTCGGTGGTCGCGTCGACCCCGTCATCGTCCGCCACCAGCTCGAGCGTGCCGCCCGCGAGGTGGATGTAGCCGCGGGTCTCCTCGTCCTCGTTGTCGCTCTTCAGCGCGTCGCCGCCCGCCGTCACGTCCAGGGCTCCGCCCTCGATGGTCAGCGAGTCCTTGCCGCGCACGCCGTCGTCCACCGCGTCGACCGTCAGCGTGCCGCTCAGGATGACGAGATCGTCTTCGCTCGTGATGCCGTCGTTGCCGTTGCCGACCACGGTGAGCGACCCCTCGCCCGTGATGGTGAGGTCGGCCTCGCTGAACAGCGTCGCGTTCACGTCGGCATCCTCGGCATAGGACGCGGTGTCGCTCAGGAAACTGTCGCCCTCGAGCGAGATCACCACGTCATCCGCGCTCACGACCGAGACCGCCGCGGAGCTCGCCGAGGAGATGGTCGCGTCGTCGAGGATGAGGGCGACGACGGCGTCCTCCGGAGCGTCGACGACGAGCTGGCCATCGAGCGCGCCGGTGACGAGGTACGTGCCGGCCGCGGTGATCGTGACCGTGTCCCCCGCGACGCTCGCCCCGCTGCCGTCCACCGTGGCGGTGGTGCCCGCGAGGGCGATCGTCGTTCCGGGCTCCGGATCCCACTCGTCCGGGTTCACCGTCGTCGAGTTCTCGTTCGCGGCGAGGATCTCATCAGCGGCAGCCAGCGCTGCCGTCAGGACCTGCTCGGACTCGCTCTCCTCGGCGGCGACGTCGGCGGAGGCGGTCGTCTCGGCAACGGTGCAGCCGGTGAGCACAACGGCTCCCAGAAGGAAGGTGGAGGCCGCAGCGGGGAGGAGGAAGCGTCGTGTGCGCATCGTCAATCCTTTCGATCGAATGTCCCCATCCAGCACCCCCTCGCTATGCGACTCCTATGTCTCCGCTACGCGCTGGCCGCGAGGGCAGTCCGCCTCGGGCGTTTGTCAGGCTGCGCAGTCGGCTCTCATAGAGTTCGCGCACACGGTGTGGTCATGGACCGAACGACACCTCCCCGACGCCGCATCCGCACGGCGGTCATCGCCGGTTCGAGCGCGCTCGCGCTGGTAGTCGGCGGTGGCTCCTGGTGGGCCCTCGACCGTTTCGTGATCCCGCACGTCGAGATCGCGAGCGCGACCGCCTACGAGGCCGAGAACTCCACGGTGGAGAGCGTGTCGACCGAGGACTCGAACGCCGTCGCCACGGCGACCTCGTACGACTCCGACTACGCCGACATCACCATCAGCACGGTGACGACCGGCAGCGGCGACGACACCGTCACCTACTACGTCGCGGATGTGGTGCTGGGCGACGCGACCGCGCTGCGGTCCGCCTTCGCCGAGGACACGTTCGGAGAGAACATCACCGAGACGACCTCCGAGATCGCGGCGGCCAACGACGCCATCTTCGCCATCAACGGCGACTACTACGGGTTCCGTGACACCGGGATCGTGATCCGCAACGGCGTCATCTACCGCGATGAGGGGGCCCGCGACGGACTCGCCTTCTTCCTCGACGGCAGCGTCGAGGTCTACGACGAGACCAGCACCAGCGCCGAGCAGCTGCTCGCCGACGGGGTGTGGAACACGCTGAGCTTCGGCCCCGCGCTCATCGACGACGGCGAGATCCTCGAGGGCATCGACGAGGTGGAGGTCGACACCAACATCGGCAACCACTCCATCCAGGGCGATCAGCCGCGCACTGCCGTCGGCGTCATCGACGACAACCATCTCGTGTTCGTCGTCGTCGACGGCCGCCAGACGGGCTACAGCGCCGGCGTCGACATGACCGAGCTCGCCGAGATCATGCTCTCGCTGGGCGCCGAGACCGCCTACAACCTCGACGGCGGCGGCTCTTCGACCCTGTACTTCAACGGAGAGGTCGTGAACTCGCCCTCCAACGGCGGCGAACGCGGCACCTCCGACATCCTCTACATCGCCGGATCGGAGCAGTGATGATCGTCCTCATTCCCGCCCTGGAGCCGAACCACCGGCTGCCGCAGCTGGTGCGCGAGCTCACGACCGCCGCCCCCGACATCCGGATCGTCATCGTCGACGATGGCAGCGGCCCCGCCCACGCCGACGTCTTCGATGAGACGCTCGACCTGGGCGCGGAGCTGCTCGCCTTCCCGCAGAACCGGGGCAAAGGCGTCGCCCTCAAGGCGGGCCTGCGCCACGTGCTCGCCTTCCACCGCGGCCACGACGTGGTCACCGCCGACTCGGACGGTCAGCACACGGTCGACGACATCCTGCGGGTGGCGTTCCGGCTCCGCTCCGAGAGCGACGCGATCGTCCTCGGCGCGCGCGACTTCCACGGCGAGGTGCCCGCCCGCAGCCGCCTCGGCAACGCCGTCTCCGCCGCGGCCTTCAAGGTCGCGGCCGGCTTTGCGGTGACCGACACGCAGACCGGGCTGCGCGGGCTTCCTGCCAGCGCCCTGGAATGGCTCACGCGGGTGCCGGGTGAGCGCTTCGAGTACGAGCTCGAGGTCCTGCTCGGCGCACGCGAGGCTGGCGTGCGGGTGGTCGAGGAGCCGATCGCGACGATCTACCTCGAGCACAACGCCTCGTCGCACTTCCGCCCGATCCGCGACTCCGCCCGGGTGCTTCGGCCCGTGCTGCGCTTCGGAGCCTCCTCGCTGACCGCCTTCGCGATCGACACGGCGATGCTCGCCCTCGTCTTCTGGCTCACCGACTCGCTGATCGCCTCGGTGGTCGTCGCCCGGGTGGTCAGCGGCACGGTCAACTTCGTCCTCAACCGGCGCGCGTTCAGCGCGCACCGAGTGCCCCTGCGGCACGCCGTCCCCCGCTATGTCGCGCTCGCCCTCGTGCTGCTCGGCGCCAACTACGTGTGGCTCGCGACGCTGGTCGGTGCGGGGCTTCCGCTGCTGCTTTCGAAGGTCGTGACCGAGGTCTCGCTCTACATCGTGAGCTTCGCGGTGCAGCGCTCGATCGTCTTCGCCCGACGCGGAAGCGCCCCGCACGAGGGCGGCGCAGCGATCCCCGCAGCCGCCGTGCTGGTGCCGCGCCGGGCGGCGTGACGCGACGGTGAGGTCGAACGAGCGCGGGAGCGTCCGAGGGAGCTCACCCCTCGGACGCTCCTCGGCCCGGTCAGATGTTGAAGTTGTCGCGGAACACGTTGGTGGGGTCCCACCTGCCCTTGATCCCGCGCAGTCGCGCCAGGGTCGCCGGCGGGAACGCATCGTCGATGCGCGCCTCGGCCGTTCCCGACTCGAAGCTCAGGTAGGCGCCGATCGACTCCGCTCTGATGTCGGCCCAGCCCGGGTCGATGGTGGCGTCCGACGCCCCGAACGCGGCGACCGCGAACCCGGCCGAGCGGTGCGCGTACGCGGTCGCGTCGTCGGCGACATCGCTGACGGCTCCGCCGACTGCGCGGAACTGCAGGAAGGAGCTTCCACCGCTCGCCAGCAGTCGCGCCGCGGCGCGGGCGAGTTCGGGCGTGATGTGCTCCACCAGTGCGGAACGCGAGACGGGCTCGCCGCTCCCCTGGTGCGGCGTGTCAGCCGCGTTGGCGATCACGACGTCGTAGGTCGTCATGTGCGCCTTGGCGTCGATCATCGGAGCGAGGCCGGCGAACTCCTGCAGGATGTCGCTCACGTGAGTCGTATCGTCCGAATCGACCACGATCACCGCCATGCCCTGCTGAACTCCACTGCGGGGGCTGCCGAAGTGCAGAGAGCTGGTCACCTCACGGGGTGAGCGCTCCACCAGGTCGCCCCACGCGCTGAGGAACGCGGGCACGTCGTCGACGGCGTAACTCAGCATCGCGAAGCCGATCTCTCCGACCTCGGCGACGCGGAACAGGAACGACGTGGCGATCCCGAAGTTCGCGCCGGCTCCGCGCATGGCCCAGAACAGGTCGGCGTTCTCGTCACGGCTGGCCGTCACGCGCTCTCCGGTCGCGGTGACGACATCGACGGACTCGATGTGGTCGATCGTCAGGCCGTGCTCACGGGCGAAGAACCCCACACCGCCGGCGGTCGCCAAGCCGCCGACCCCGACTCCGCCATAGTCTCCGGAGGTGAGCGCCCAGCCGCGCTCGGCGAGCTTCGCCGCGACGTCCTGCCAGCGCGCCCCCGGTCCGATCCGGACCAGGCGCTCCGCTTCGTCCACGATCTCGATGGTGTTCATGCGCGACAGGTCGATGACGATGCCGCCGTCGTTGGTCGACCGCCCGCTGATGCCGTGGCCGCCGCTGCGAATCCCGAGCGGCACATCCTGCGTGGTCGCGAACGCGATCGCCTCCGAGACCTCCTCGGCGGTCGTGGCCTGAATCACGGCGCCGGGCTGTCCTCCGCGCATGTAGGTGGACTTGACAGCTGCGTAGCCGAAGTCGCCCGGTTCGATCACTCGGGGGCGAAGGGATGCGGGGATGGCGTCGTAGTCGATCCCGGGGGCACGGCGCGACAGAGCCGCGGCCGAGCGGCCGGGAGCGGGAGCGGTCCCGCGCCGAGCCCGCTCCGTCGCCACCGTCTCGCGAACAGCGGGGATGACCTCCTCCGCGAAGACCTGCATCATGCGCGGGTCGTCGGAGGCGAGCACCATCGTCGACAGGCCGTCGGTCAGGGCGAGCTCGGCGAGCTGCTCCGCCCACTGCGGCGGGCTGCCCTGCAGGAATCCCGCCCCGGATGAGAACACCCCGTTGATGTTGGCCCAGCGCCGGATCTCGTCGGGGCGCCGTCCGGCGGCGTCGGCCGCGGCGTCGATGACCTCGTTGCCGCGGCCGAAGTCCCCCGGCTGCAGGTATGCGAGCGAGGGAAGCCAGCCATCCGCTTTCGTGCCGATCATCTTGAGCATGCGAGGCTTCAAGGCGCCGAGCACGATTGGAATCCGGTGCGCCGCCTGCGGCCCCCGCTTTGCCCCGTGAACGGAGTAGTGCTCCCCGTTCAGGTGCAGGGGGCTGCGGTTCTCGGTATCCCAGATGCCCCGGATCACGTCGATGCCCTCGCTGAGCGCGGTCACGCTCTGACCCGGGGTGAGCTTCGGCACCCCCAGGCTGGCGACGGCGTCCCAGAAGGCGCCGGCGCCCAGCCCGAGTTCGAAGCGGCCCCCCGACAGCAGGTCGAGGCTGATAGCGGCGCGCGCCAGGACGGCGGGGGGCCGCAGCGGAAGGTTCAGGACGTTGCCCGAGATGTGGATACGGTCCGTCCGCGCGGCGACCCAGCTCATCAGCGTCCACGCGTCCAGGAAGGCCGCCTGATAGGGGTGGTCCTGGAACGTCGCGAGGTCGAAGCCGAGCTGCTCGGACAGCTGCGCCAGCGCGACAGGCGCCTGGGGGTTGGCATTGCTCGGCGTGATGAATGTGCCGAAGCGCAGATCGTGTCCGTAGTCGGGCATGTGCGGGTCCTTCCGTCGTGCGAGAAGTGGGCTCAGAACATTCCGTGGCCGTTGACGGGGCTCACAGCCGCGGCGACGGGCTGCAGAACGTCCCAGTGCTCCACCGCGACGCCGTCGGCGTCCATCTTCCAGATGTCGACCCCCGCGACCCCGAGGTCGTCGACGTCGTCGTTGTAGAGGCCCAGGAAGTTGACGTGCGCCCACACCCAGTCGCCCGAGGCGATGATGCGGTGCACGACGACGCGCGCGTTGGCACGGGTCTGAGCGATGGCGTTGAAGGCCATCCCGAGCCCCGCAGCGCCGTCGGGAAGCTGGGGGTTGTGCTGGATGTAGTCCTCCGCGATGAGATCGCGGGCCGCCTCGAGAGGCTGCTTCTCGTCGATGGCGCGCTGGTAGAACGCGAGCAGGTTGTCCTTGTTGCGAACGGCGCGGGCGTCGGCGGGGTCGAAGATCTCGATCATGGTTTCTCTCCTTGGGTTGGGCGTTGCGGGTTGGGTTGGGTCAGATGAAGGCGAGTCGGGACGCGTCGAGCTGCTCCGGCGTGGAGGTCCGAACGCTCTCGAGCACGGCGGCCGCGTCGTCGCCGAGCGGGGCCGCCGAGGGTGCCGGCTGCTGCTGGGCGATCGCCACGACCTGCCGGGCGGCGTCGGCGGAGGGCATTCCGAGCCCCTGGACGCCGTTGAAGCGAGCGGTGAACCGGGCGAAGGACTCGCCGTACAGGGCGCGCTGCTCGGGGGTGAAGGCCTCGGCGACGGCGCTGAGGGCTGCGGCGGACTTGGCGGGACCGCCGGTGAGCATGCTTCCCGCCTGGATGATCGTGACGTCGATTCCCATCCCGGACAGTTCGGCGCGGTAGGCGATCAGCAGCGCCTCGGCGGCCGCCTTGGACGCCGCGGAGGGCGCGTTGAACGGCACCGGATACACGGCGGAGATCGAGCTGATCTGCACGATGCGCCCCTGCGCCTCGCGGAGCTGCGGGAGGAAGGCGTTGACCAGGTGGAGGGGGCCGAAGGTGTTCACCTCGAACTCGTGCACGATGTCCTCGAACGGGATGACCTCGAGCGGGCCCGGGGTGAGGATGCCGGCGTTGCTGATGAGCAGGTCGACGGACCCGCCGGTGGCCGCGGCGACGTCGGCAGCCCAGGCACGCACCGCCGCCGGATCCGAGACATCGACCTTCGACAGCACGATGCCGTCGCGGTCCCCCGCCGATTCCTCGTCGAGTGTCGTGCCGAAGACCCGGTAGCCCTCGGCCACCAGGGCGGCGGAGATGTCTTCGCCGAGTCCGCTTGCGGCTCCTGACACCACCGCGTTCCGAATCGAGGTTGCCTGCATTGTCGTGCCTTTCGTGGGGGTGCAGATCTGCGCGATCCGCAATGTCCTTGACTACTCAAGTAACTATAGGAGAGTTTCTTGACCTGTCAAGTACAATCGGATCATGGCGCCACATCGACTCACCCTCACCCGGCAGGAGGTCGCGCTGATGCGCGCGCTCTCTCGGCTCGTCACGGCGCTTCCGCGCGCACTCGACGCCGACCTCATGCGCGATCAGCAGATCTCGTTGACGGACTACTTCGCACTCACCTACCTCGCGGAGGCCGACGACGACAGACTGCGCATGGGCGAGCTGGCCGACGCGCTCTGCATGACCGAGGGCGGCGCGACACGGACCGTGAAGCGGCTCGAAGCGGAGGGATACGTCGAGCGACGCCGCTCCACCGTCGACCGGCGTGGATTCGACGTCGTGCTGACGGACGTCGGGCGCGAGCGACTCCAGAAGGCGTGGCCGAGCCACCTGGCCAGTGCGCGCTCGCGGGTCCTCGACGCGATCGATCCGGCCGACATCGCGCGGATCACCGAGGTGATCCGTCAGATCACGCCCGAATACAAGCAGCCGCTGGCCCCTCCGGCATCGGATCGCGGCTGAGCGGCGCGCACACGAACGCACACGGCGGAGGAATCCCGTTGAGAAGACGACGCGGAGACTTCCGCGTGAAGTGGACGCAACGGAGCGCTGCGGGAACAGGCGACCACGGGTCGAGAGGCTCGTTTCCGCGTGGAATCAAGGCATCCGCGAGGATGCCGAGTCCGAGTGCGAGGCCGACGACCCTCTGATCGGCGCGTCAGCCGAACCAAAGAAACGACCTCGAACACGCCTCACCGACGAGGAAGTGGACGCTATGCGAACAGCCCGCGCGCAGGGCGTCAGCGTGATCGTGCTCGCACGCCGGTTCGGTGTGCATCGGGGCACGGTGTGGGCGAAGACACGCAAGGGCTGACGAGGGAGGCAACCCGTGAACTCATCTCATAGACGCGCGCGCTGCCACCCCGCCTGTGTCGCTCCTCACCGATACCCTTGAAACTCCCAGGGCGATGCCGAGCCCGCGCACAAGGGAGGTGTCACGATGCGCGTTGAGTCCGCCACGGTCAGCAACTTTCGTTGCGTGATCGACAGCAGTCAGTTCGAGGTGGAGCCCGACAAGACAATCCTCGTAGGCATCAACGAGGCGGGTAAGACCGCTCTGCTGAAGGCGTTACAGCACGCCAGCCCCACCGATGACACCGCCTCGATCGACTGGCTCTTCGACGCGCCCGCGGCCATGGTTGACGACATCCGCCGGAAGAACCTTGACCCGGCAACGCTGGCTGTGGCCCGCGTCGTGATGCGCCCGGAGCCGAAAGACCTAGCCGGTCTGAGCCTGCCAGAAGGCTCCGATGACATCCGGCTCGTCATGACCGCCTGGATGAACAAGAAGCGGACCTATTCGGTGACAGGGCTTCCCTCGGCGCCAACCATGGGTGATGCCGAGAAGGCGATCCTCCGCCTCGCGGGCGCGATGAACAAGCAGTCCGACGAAGATGCGAAGCAAGTCGCCAAGGCGATATCGGATTGGAAAGACGCACAAGCCTCAGATGCCGCGATCAGTGGCGAGGTAGCCGCTGGACTGAAGACGCACCTTGATGCAGCATTGCCGTTGTTCGCAGAGGGGTCTGCCGCCGAGACCCATTGGGATGCGCTGAGCGGAGTGCTCAAGAGTGCTCTTGCGCGCGACAAGATCGGCAAGCACCTAGCGGATCGCATGCCTCCTTTCGTCTACTACTCCTCGTACTTCGCGGTCCGCCCGCGCATTCACCTCAATCGGTTGGCCGAGCGCGAAGCGTCTGGAGAAATCGACCTGGACTACGACTTCGGGAACCTGCAACTGCTAAAGTTCTTGGGATTCACCGCCAAGGAACTCTCCGACATGGCATCCGAAGCGCCCGAGAAGGGGCACAACTACGACAATGATGTCAACGTCCAGAATCAGTACAAGCAGGAGTTGGCCGCCCACGAACGCCGCGTCACTGAGCGAAAGAGGGCGCTCCAGACGGCGGGAGCGCGGCTCACTGAGGAAATTCGGAGAGTCTGGAACGACGATAGGCTGACCATTCGTTTGGATGTAGATGGCCAGTACCTCCAGACCTTGGTCGAGGACGAGCTCGGCATTCCCGTCGAGTTGGATCAGCGGAGCGAGGGTTTTCGCTGGCTCGTCTCGTTCTTTGTCGTCTTCCATGCCCAGGCCAAGGACGATCTGAAGGACGCGATCCTCCTTCTGGACGAGCCCGGCCTGAGTCTCCACGCCCTGAAGCAGCAGGAGTTCCGCAAGACGGTCTCGCGGCTCGCCGAGGGAAACCAGATTGTCTACACGACCCACTCGCCCTTTATGGTCGGCTCGGACGAACTCGATCTAGTTCGCATAGTCGAAATGACCGATCGGAAGACGGGCACGAAGGTCCACACCCGTCTCGCAGTCGATGATCCGAAGTCGATCTACCCCCTCCAGGCAGCTTTGGGCTACGACCTCGCGCAGAGCATGTTCACACACCAGAAGAATCTGGTGGTCGAAGGCGTGACAGACCTGCTCTACGTCGAAGCCCTGAACTCGGCATTCGCCGCGCAAGGCGGTGCCACGCTAGACAACGGAATAGCGCTCGTGCCGGCGGGTAGCGCCAGCAAGGTCGTCTACTACAGCACGATTCTCACCAGCCAAGATTTGAAAGTTGCCGCGTTGCTGGACTCGGACGCCGCCGGGGACAAAGCCGCGGAACAGGAAGCCCTCTGGCAGCTCCTTACCAACAAGCGCATCCTCCGAACCGGCGATCACATCACCGGGGTTCAGCGAGCCGAGATTGAGGACCTGCTTCGTGTCAGCCTCGGCCTCGTTGCGCGAGACGAGTGCGGATGGGACAGTGTCGCTACGATCGCAGCACAATCGCAGCGGCCGATCATGGAGATTCTGGCCGACGAACACACCGGAGTATCGAAGTGGAAGCTTGCTCGCGCTTTCGTCCGATGGCTCGCTACCAATGGCGCTGACGCTTTGACCGGCGATGAGCAGAGGTCCTGGGCGTCGCTCGTCGCAGCCGCGAACAGGTCGCTCGCATAGGCGAGTGACTGACTCTTGCAACGACAGACGCTCACTCAATAGCTCAGCTCGATCTGACAAGGAAGCGGGCGCCAGTGGAGTCCCGCATAGTGGTGTAACCCACGGTGGTCGCGCACGTCGTTGCTGACGTGAACGCGGTCACCGTGTGATCCTTCGAGGAATCTCCTACAACCCTCTCGAAAGGCATCAACACGATGACC